>QFCE01002873.1_pt1:810000-1261391 | contig 1261391 bp, 1073 predicted proteins | sample 5346091 | NCBI WGS metagenome assembly QFCE01 (sample SAMN09062252, study PRJNA434731) | Human gut metagenome, whole genome shotgun sequencing project. | isolation source: stool timepoint A chromium assembly | host: Homo sapiens | collected 2015 | reverse complement strand
GTCAGTCCCATAACAATATGCAGCCGTATTTGAGTTGCTATATGTGGAAGCGTACCACCTAAAGCATCCTGTCGGAGAACTGCCTGCACATACACATACTGCTAGCACAAACACGGCAGGAGATCATTCACATACATTTACCTTTGGTCGTTCTTACGAATCTGACAGAGGTGTTCCCGGCGGTGGTGATGGTGATCGCACATATACCAATTCGACCAATACAGCAGGTTCCCATATCCATACTATTGCTATAAGCAATACCGGTAATGACAGAGCCCATAACAATATGCAACCTTATATTTCTGTTTTCATGTGGCAAAGAGTGTCCTGAGAACTGTCGGGGAACTTCCAGAACATGGACACGTCGTAACATGTAGCACTAATTGAGAACACGTTCATACAGCACCTACTTACAATGGTTCTGGTAGTGCTCCTAATGGTAGGATATCCGAAGTTGATAGGGTTAATAGAGCAAGCACAGTCACTGTGGATAAGGCTGGTAGCCATAGTCATACCATTTCTGTTTCAGATACTGGTAAGAACTTGTCCCACAACAATATGTCCCCATATTTATCAGTTTATATATGGAAAAGAACTGCTTAAGCAATTCTTTTCCAGCAGAAAATTGATATAAAAGGTGGCATATTTTGATGAGGTTGATTGTTCCCTGCAACTGAAACATTAACACTAGGTGTAATATTAGCATGAATGTTGAGATAATTTTGAGTATGTCCTCCACCACCCCCAGTTAATCCCTTGCTACCTTTAGTAACTGTTAAAATCCCTGAATAAGAAGGGCTATCTGCTCCAACAAAATATCCGGCACTTCCTGTTAAATTAACTGTGTTTGATACTATTTCATGAAAATGACTTGGTAGTTCTCCGACAGTTTTATGCTGTGCGTTTCCACATATAAATTGCAAGCCAGGGCTGCATGTTATTGTGAACTGTTCCGCTGCCAGTATCGCCAATGGTTAAGGTGTGGCTGTGCAAGCCTGCCTCAGGGCAGGTGTATCCCATATTAGCACTCATATTACGGTGCATACCGGGATTACCACCGTCGCTGTATAAATTAAATTTATGGCTGTGTTCACCATCGGTACTAATCGTAGCCTGATGACTGTGCTTCGGCAGTTCCCCGACAGAAAAATAAGAAAGGATTGATAACTTATGAAATGTTTTCAAATATTGAACAGTGAGGTTTTAATAATTAACGAGGAAAAGATGTATAAGGATAGCCCTGATAACTTCATTATTGACGGTGGTAGCTTACAGGCTGGCGAGGTAACATTAAGCGAGGTAATCTATGACGACCAGCAGAGCCATGCTGTCGTAAATGGTGATTTTTGCGATAAACCGATTAAAGCCATCGAGGATAAAATCGCTGCTATTGATTCCTATATAGCCGCTAAAGCTGCCAGGGAATATGTGCCACCGACACTCGAAGAACTGCGTGAACAGGCATTAAACTACCAATATCAAAAATATGATGCTCAAAAGCATGCTATCGTATGGCTACAAGACAGCAGCGGTTATGGGTTCGATTGCAATGACGATGATCAGAACAACTGGCAGGTTGCTTTGACACTTATGGAAAACGATATCACGATGTACAGGGTTTATACAGATAAAAATAATCTGTCTAAAAAGTCGTTTTTAGAGGTAACGCGTGCTCAGATGATGGAAGCAGGAAATCTTGTAAAAGCGCAGCAATATGCGGCTTACAGCGGATTTGAAAAAGTGAGTGCCGAAATTGCTAATTGCACAACAGCAGAACAACTAAAACCATATTTGCCAACAGAAAGCGCATAAATACTGCTTTTATAAAGATTGTGTGTGATGAAAATCATCACACACAAATTACTTACGTTTTAACGGCTTTATTAATGGATTTTCAAGATATTGCTGTAAAAAATCCTTGCAAATTACTTACAAAAGGTCAATAGCCTTTTTTAGCTGGCGTAGATTTTTATGGGTATATGTGCCGTCAGTAATATCCTGTGTAGCATGGCCTAATATTTTTTTGATAGATAACTTATTAGCTCCTTTATCATCTAACCATGTAGCGCAAGTATGGCGGCACTCATGTGGTTTATGTTTGCAGCGAGTAACTTTCATAACCTTGTCAAAGATGCGTAGAAAGCGGTGGTATGTCAGTTGCTTTCCGTCTGGGTCTGTAATAAGAGTTTTCCCTGGACGCTGCAGCCAATAGTCATAATATTGCACGATCTTTTTGCTTATAGGTACTAGCCTGTTTCTACCAGCCTCGGTTTTACTTTCTCGTATCCGGTAAAATCGGGAATGCAATTTGACATCGTTTTTTTCAACCGCTAAAAATTCGCTTGGCCTTGGTCCGCTATAACACATCATTATTACGATCATTGCATAAGGCGCTAGAGGATCATTACTGTCAGCAAGCGCTTTAACCCGATTGAGCTGGCGCGTGTTAAATGGCTGTTTTATTTTATTTCTTTTCGGCAAATCTACATCTACGAACCGTGATATATCTGCAGTAGGCGGTATGATTTGATACTTAACGGCATAGTTATAAATATTATGATATAGTTGCCGTACTTTTTTCTGTGTAGCATGGCCAATACCTTTGTCTGACAGTTTTTTTATTACGGCCTGCAAATCGGCAACTTTAAGGCTGGTAAGAGGCTTATTGTGCAGAGGCTTGCAATATCCAAAAATTACTTCATAATTTTTGACCGTGACGCTGGCGATCTTAGCTTTACGTTCTGCCATTTCCAGCTGATAGGCTTCACCGAAAGTAATCAAAGACGGGAGATAAATAGACGGGTCTTTATTGCAATCAGCCAAAAAGATTAAGGCTTCTGCATGTGTTGGAAAATAACCGATGTACTTGGATCTACCGTTAATTGTTTTAAGTACGGCCCAAGGCCTACGACGGCTACCGTGCAAAAAAATAATACTACCAAAGCCATTTGGTAGTTTCATGCGTTTTCTTTTTTTAGTATTCAAAATATCACTCTCCTTTAAGGAGCATTATAACAGGAGGCAAAAATGAACTGGGAATCTTTTAAATTTGCGGCTATTGGAGCTGCTCAAACTTTAACACAAGGGTGGTCTTACAAAACATTAATGGCTGCAATGTTGGCCATGATATTTCATAAACACGCTATATTGTTTTATAGTTTTGTTATTTTAGTATTTATGGATTGTTTTACAAAATGGGTAGCTATTTCATATTCGTATCTTAAAGATAAGGGGATATTAGCACCGACAATTTTGGATTCTATAAAAGGCATAAGAGAAGCCAGAGCTGCCAAAAAGATAAAAAGTGAAGTTATGAAACACCGTTTCCTTGGGAAAATCGGTGTTTATTTAATTTGTGCGTTGTCTGCAGCTGTCGTTGATGTAGTTATGAAAGTTTTAGATAAACCTACTTGGGCAGTTATGACGGTTATAGGATATCTTGTTGTAACTGAGCTGCTTAGTATTATTGAAAACTTAAATGATGCTGGCGTGGAAGCTATGAGTGGATTGATTGTTTTTGTTAAAAAGAAATTGTAAGAATTGAGGTTGAAATCTGAAAGGAGCGTGAAAAATAATGAAAGTATTTATTAATCCAGGGCATATGCCAGGTGTCGATCCTGGCGCCATGAATCCTAACAGTGGTTTAAAAGAATGTGACGTAGCATTGGCTGTAGGAAAACTTGTTGAGTATTATCTGAAAAATGCCGGATGCGAGGTAATGCGTATGCAGAGCGACAACCTAAACGGCGAATCTCCGGCATATCCGAATGTTTGTAAAAATGCTAACGAATGGGGTGCAGATGTATTTGTCAGTTTGCACTGCAATGCGTTTGATGGTTATGCGAGGGGCATTGAAACATTGATGTTTAACTTTGGCAGCGAAGCTGAACGCCTGGCTGCCTGTATACATAAGCAGTTGGTCGATACGGAGCAGAGCGTTGATCCATATATTCCTGATCGTGGGTTGAAGGAACGTCCGAATTTGTCTGTACTACGCAACACTGAGATGCCGGCTATTCTTATCGAAATGGGTTTTATTGATAACGATCACGATGTTATTTTACTGGAACATAAACAAGATGCGATTGCAAAGGCTATTGCACGTGGAGTAACGGATTACGCAAATTTATAAGATTAACAATAATTTACCGTCTTTTATTATGGATTGATATATGTTATAATAATATATATTAAAATATATACTATTATAGAGGTTGTTATGGAAAAGAAAAATAAAGTTGGCAGACCTAGAAAAGAAAAAAAGTTCAAACGAGATAAATCGTTTCTGCTAAAAATGCGTGTTGATGAATATGAAAAAATAAATAAGTTATTTCTAATAGCAGAAAGCAAGTTCAAGGCTAGCTCGTTAAATGATTTTATTATTAAAAGTGCTACAGGAGAAATAAAGTATAGTTGATAGTATTTAGGAGAATGACATGGTACATGAATTAAAAATCAAGCCTTTATATTTTTCGAAAGTTTTGAGTGGAGAAAAAACTTTCGAAATAAGAATAGATGATAGAAACTATTCAGTGGGGGATATTTTGATTTTAAATGAGTTTTCTAACAGTAGATATACTGGTAATAAAGTAATAGTGAAAGTTATATACCTTTTGCGACATGAAGATTTTCCTGAAGGAATACCTAAAGGATATGTCGTTTTAAGTATAAAGATTTAAGGAGATGATTATATGGCAGGAAGATTTGAGCGAAAAAAGTTTTCAGACTGTTCACTTGAAGATCGTTTTTTTGATTCGTTAAAAGAAGATTATCCAGAATTTTGTGATTGGTTTTCAAAAAAAGCAGATGCAGGGGAAGAAGCATTTGTTTTTGGAGATGATATGGGGATTTGCGCTTTCGTGTATCTTAAAGAAAATGAAAATGAAGAAATTAAATTAGTGGATAGAGTTTTGCCTAAACAAAATAGAATCAAAATAGGAACATTAAAGCTTGAAGAACGACAACAAGGTCAAAGACTCGGTGAGGGCGCTATTGGGATTGTTCTTTGGAAATGGCAAGAATCTAATGTTGATGAAATTTATTTGACAGTTTATGATTACCATAAAGAATTAATTGCCTTGATAGAAAAATTCGGATTTGTATGTGCAGGTGAATTGCCCAAATATGGTACACCAACTATTAATCACAAAGAACTTCTTTATATAAAAAATAAAAAAAGTTTAGATTATAGTAACCCTCACAAATCATTCCCTTACTTAAGTCCCGATTTTACTTCTGCTGGTGTTTTGCCAATTTATGATTATTATCATGATCGTTTACTTCCTTATTCTGAATTAAAAAATACATCACAAGAGTTTTGGGATGAAGCTGCGGGAAATGGAATAACAAAAATGTTTATTGGGTCGCCAAATCAGATTGGTGGATTGTATGAAGGAAGTCCTATTTTTATGTATAGGAAATGTACGGAGAAAGGAGTTCCGGCTACATACAAATCTTGCATAACATCATTTGCAACCATAACAAAAATTATTGTTGTAAAAAAACAATATCGATATTTAATAAATGAAAATGAATATAAAAGATTATGTGGGAATAAGACAATTTTTTCTAGTGAAGAGTTAAAAAGAATATATATGACATCTCGACCTAATTTAGTTGTTTTTGAGTTTGTTTACAATGGATTCTTTGGCAGAGGGAATAATGTTATACATAAGAGATTAAAGGAAAATAATTTGTTTGAAACATATCCATATGGAATACGATATTCTTTAGATGATTTTAGTAAAATTATAGAAATGGGTGGTAAAAATGTGCAAAATATTATTATCGATAAATCCAGAACACGTTGAAAATATAATAAATAAAAGCAAAAAATACGAGTATAGAAAAACAAAATGCAAGAAGGCGATTGACAAAATAATTATTTACTCTACGTTACCTGTAGGAAAAGTTATTGGGGAAGTAGAAGTTATAGAAGTAGTAGAAGATTCTCCAGAGAAAATATGGGATTTGACAAGTATTTTTTCTGGAATTTCTCAAGAATTTTTTGAAGAATATTACAAACATAAAGATATGGCAGTTGCGTATAAGTTAGGAGAGGTTAAGAAATATAAAATACCAAAAACCTTAAAAGAATTTGGTGTCAATTGCGCGCCACAGTCATTTGTGTATATATAAAGTAGAAAAGCACTTTGCGAAAGCAGAGTGCTTTTTTCTATGGAGGAATAACATGTATGAAAAAATCAAAAGTTGGATATCTAATAATCGCTTTCTTGTTGGTATGGGCGTTGGCGCAGTTCTTTTTCTTGCCTGCTACCTGTTCAGCCGAGCCGGCATACATGATAACGGAAAGCGAGCTGGCGACACTGGAACAAAACTCAACCAGGCAATTGGAAATCAGCAGGAAATTAGCGCTGGAATTACAGATAGCAAGGGAACAGCAGACGCTATCGGATCAAGCATCGAGCGAAGCCAAACTGCAAATAAATCAGCTGCAGAAGCAGTTGACAGAGCTGGAAGCCTGGTCGAAGAAGCAGGAAGAATTGCAGCAGAAAATCTTGAAATCCTTGCCACCGTCCGCGCCAGGGGTTCTGCGGGAGATCGGAGCCAAGATTGATATTGATCACTATGTTACAGGTATCAGCTACGGAGTGAGCCGCCGGATAGGTAGCAAATATATAGGATTTCGAGGCGAGTATGATTGGCAAGATAAAAAAACTGGTGTGTGGGTAACATATGCGTATTAAAGAAAGCCTGACTATTACTTAATGTAGTAGTCAGGCTTTCTTTTTTATTATAAAATTAAGAAGTAGAAAAAATGTCGTCTTATGTAGAGGTATAAAATGAGATTGTGGCATGAAGAATTAATACCATTATTACCAAGGAAACAGCTACTTGGGCAGCATCGTGAATGTTGTGCTATGCGAGGTAACGGTTGGGGTAAAAAGCATAGAGTGGTAGATTATGTGTTTAAGCATAGTTTGCATGATCTTGAGTTGTATCATGCAAAGGTTATGCAGGAGATGTTTAATAGGGGTTATAAAGTAAGTAGTGAGTGGTTTTATAGGAATTATAGGGGAAAGCATATTAACACTGTTCCAAATGACTTAATACCTTTAATAAAAGAAAAAGTATATTTAGAACATGATGAAGTATATATGCACGAATGTTTGGAAAATTTAGCGAAAAAGGGAATCATTATTGAAAAATCAAACTTAAGATAAGTGAAACTTGAATTTCTATAAAATAAGCCTGTATATAACATATAGGCTTATTTTATGTAAATGTAAAACTAAACTGAAATACATAAGTGTTACTATATTAAGAAAATAGATAATGCGAAGAACAAAAAGTATATATGTTTGAATGCTGATGATAAAAAATGCACGAATTAAATAAGGATGTATAATACGGATTTGAAGTAAATATTAATAAATATAAAAGTATACTAACTATTTGTTTATTGAACAGAAAAAGTTAAAAATATATAATATAGAAAAGTAAGAGAGCAATATATTGTATTATTGAAAGCTATATAGCGTGAAAGTATATATGGGGGGGACATGCGTTTGCATGGAACTTTCATAGCCTACCTCCCTCAGATAATAATTCTGAGGGAGGTAGGCTTTTATTTTTGCAAAAAGAAAGCGGACTTTACTGGTCTGGTTTAATGGGGGTGAATATGCAAATAAATGTTACTACCGATTATGCGATAAGAATAGTTTTGTATCTGGCTATACAAAACAAAGTCACTACCTCCAAAGATATCGCTATGGCAATGGGGATTCCTAAGAGCTATATTTTTAAAATTACTAATAAACTAATTGCAGCAGGGATTATCCAAAGAATCGTGGGTGCTAAAGGCGGTTTTATATTGGACAAGAGGGTTGAAGAGATATCCATGTATGAAATTTTCAAAGTTATGGAAGCAACGGTGAAGATAAACCGTTATTTGGAAGGAGATGATTACTGTAAATGCTTTGAAATACAAAACTGCTCGTTAAGAAAATTTTATTCCATGATGCAAAGTAGTTTGGAAAACATGTTGAAAGCAACAATGATTAAAGATGTATTGGACATAAACAAGTAAGAGGTGAGATATGCTGGGAAAAGAAACATATTTATTTTTAGAAAATACGAGTAAAAGATGGCATGAGCATCAAAATAAAGCTCTAAAAATGTTCTTGGTTCAGGCATTATGACGAAGTAAGGAATGAAAATAATGAAGTTAGAAGCATTTGAAGAATCAAGTGAAAGGGATAAATGTGGGCATTTAGGCGGATTGGTAATGACGTGCCCGATTTGTGGTAAGGAGTTTGGTTGTAATAAAGCTTACCATGTATATACAGCTTTAGTTAAACGCAGACGGCAGTATTATTGTAGCTACAGCTGTTATAAACAGCGGCCCAATCCAAAAGAAAAAAGGTGATGGAGGTAGATGGAATATGTTGGTTAAGGCATAAAGGTCAAGAAGTAGTTCGGGTTTATTTTATTCTAATAACTTGTAAGTAATAAATTAAACATTGAGTAAAAAAATTTGAAGGAGGGGTCACTTTGAGAAAGAAACTTGTTATTTTATCTGGTCTGATTGCTGTTAATAGTTTGAGTTATGCGTCTGGCTATGACTGGCAGACACCAACTGAAAACAACTGGCATGTTGTTATTGCCAATGGGGAGATGAATTACGCAGATGGAACGATCCTTGGTGGTAATGGTACAGCTGCAGCTCCAGAACCGTCCGTTATCTCTGCGGATAAGGGTGGCGTTGCAAAAATTATTTCCCCAGGGACTCTTAATTTAATAGTTCGTCCAAAACCTGGCATGACACACAGCTGGTTATATGGGGTATATGCCTATTCTTCCACGGGCGGAACTACGACCAGTCAGACGACAGAGTTGACTTTTGATACAAAACTTAATGTTGATATGGAAACTTCTGTTTCCCAAAATACTGGTGGAGAATCTCTAGGCGCAGCGCTAGATATTACGGCTCATGCGACAGATGGTACTGTACCTGGGGCAGGTGCTATTACTAAAGCTAATTTTAATGATGATGTAAATATTAAAGTTGTGAATAAGACGGAAACTACCGGAAGCGGCTGGAATCCTTCCTCTGTGGAAGGAATTTCGATGAGCAGTTTTTCCGGTGGCAGGAATGAAGTCGTATTCAATAAAAAACTTGATATTTCCGGTAGCGTGGATACTCAAAATAAACATATTTACGGTATCAGGTATGAGGATCAGGAAGAAAATGGCAAAGGTAGCCTGTTACTGTTAAAAGGAGATACTTCGATAAATGTTGAATCACTGCATGGTGGGCGTGCATGGGGGGTTATTTCCCAGGCGGCCGGGGGAACACAATCATTCGAAACGGAAAAGGGTACGGCTTTAAAAATCAGGACAGTACAAAAAGGTGGGCAAAACTATGCTGAGGCACTTAAATTTAACGCTTTCAAGATGAATGAAGGAGTCGGTAGTCAGAATGTAAATATACAGGGCCCTGCTGATATAACTTCTGCGGGAGATTATTATGCTGTCTCCGTGGCAACTAATGTCATCGATAACAGCAGACAGAAGATAGTTTTTGGTGATGAGCTTGCGGCTACCGCTGCTTCAACAAAGTTTTGTTACGGACTGAGAATGGACAGTAAAAACGAGGGTGTTTCTGACATTACCGTTGCAAAGGATCTTCGTATAGAAGCTGCTTCGGGCTCAAATGCTTACGGTATTTATGGAACCTCTGAAGCTGCAGGGCATAACTCACTTGCAGTTAACGGTAAAGGTGATATCAAAACCTTAAGTGAAAGCTCATGGGCTTATGGCATATACAATTTTGCGAAGACCGGCAGGATAAGAAATATTGCTTTTAATGACGGGCTGATTATCAACGCTTCTTCAATCCAGGAAAGTGCGGTTGCCATTCGTGCGTTTACTGACGGCTATGAAGGCGGCATGAGTAAGGTAACGGCAGAAGGAAACATAGATATCAATGCTAATGACGGCATCAAAGGCTGGGCAGCCTGGAGCGACGGGAATGGTTCTGAGATTGCTCTTAACCAAGCAGGAAGAGGACTGGTTAAGGGTGAAGGCATCAGTTTTGCTAATAATAGCGGCAGGATATTGTGGAACCTGAACAAATCCGGATCAGTGCTGAAGGGTAATTTGGGAGCGCAGAATAACGGGTTTGTTGAATTAAAAATGGAACAGGAAGGAACTGTTTATATCGGCGCGGCAACAAATAATCAAGGAAATGCATCAGGGAAAATAGACATTCGCGCAATCAATGGATCTGTATGGAAAATGACAGGTGATTCATCTGTTACAAATGTGGTTTTAAATAACGGCGCTTTAATAGACATGACTTATGCTTCCGGGTTCCAAAAAATTGAAACAGACGACCTTCAAGGTGTTGATGGAATGTTCAAACTTGACATAGATGCCAGCACAAATGTTGATAACAGTGACAGGATTTATGTGAAGGGAATGTTTACTGGCAGCCAGTATCTAGATTTAAATGAAGTTGGGCATGGGAACCTTGATGGTGCAGAGGGAACTGTGTTGGCAACAGTAAACAATAACAATGGTACCTTCTTGGCGAAAGATGGAGAAGGAACGCTCTATTGGAAGCGTTATGAACTTGATAAGCAGGTAACTGCTGATACGAGCGGAAACTATACTACGGACTGGTATCTGAAGAAAATTACAAATATAGAGAACCCTACTACCAGCACGGAGATCATAAATGCTTCCAATGGACTTAATTACCATACTTGGCGTACAGAAAATGACAAGCTGTTGCAGCGCATGGGTGAACTGCGTCATAATGGTGAAGAATCTAAAGGTGCTTGGTTCAGAGTGAAGGGCAGTAAGATTGGTCGTGGCGGCAAGTTTGGTTTTGACAATAAATATACTGCATATGAGTTGGGCTATGACGAAGTTGCCAAGCGTACAGTAGATAAAACCCGTTATCAAGGTGCAGCTATCAGCTATACTGATGGTAGCAGCAGTTACAGCAGAGGTAGCGGAGACAACAGCAGTAAGGCGATCAGTTTCTACAATACCGAGATCGGCAGCAAGGGCCATTATCTGGATTTGGTGTTAAAAATCAGCAATATGGATAACGATTTTACAGTGTATGACACTAACAGTAACAAGATCACTGGTGATTTTAACAATACCGGCGTAGCATTGAGTGCTGAATATGGAAGGAAAAATGCTTTAAAAAATGGCTGGTATATTGAGCCGCAGGCACAGTTCACACTGGGTTATTTAGGCGGTGACAGCTACACAGCCAGCAATGGTATTGAAGTAAACCAAAGTGGCATTAAAAGTACGGTTGGACGTGTTGGCTTCAATATTGGTAAAGAAATCGGGAGCAAAGGTATCTTCTATGCTAAAGCTAACCTGCTACATGAATTCGGTGGTAGCTATAATGTTACGATGACCGATAGTACTGGTCGCGTGAAGGTGAGTGACAGTTTCAACGATACCTGGTTTGAGTATGGCGTAGGTGCGGCTTTTGCATCTGGTAAAAACAGCCATGTTTATTTCGATGTAGAACGCAGCTCAGGAAGTGATTTTACAAAAGACTGGCAATGGAATATAGGCGCACGATGGAGTTTCTAAATTAAGTATAAAAAATAAGCTATCTACTTTATGTTGTAGATAGCTTATTTTTTATATTGTAAAACGCAATTGCACCCTCGTTGCACCCAAAGGCACACGGTTTTACTGCACCCGAGAAAATAAAAAAGACGCAGAACAAGTCTACGTCTGTCTTTTCCATTGGTACGCCCGAGTGGAATCGAACCACCGCACACGGCTCCGGAGGCCGATGCTCTATCCACTGAGCTACGGGCGCATAGTGTATGGTGCACAATGCACCATAGCGAATTATAGCATAACGGCAAGCTTCTTGCAAGTTTTATACTGGGTTGATGAAATAAAAAATATAATAAAGAAGCAGGAAGTGCAGTAAAATAAATATTAAATTTTTTCTAAGGGATTTACTTAGTTCTGCGTTTTATATATAATCAAATCATTAGATAATATTGGCGGAGGAAAGCTTTATGAGCTACTGCAGATTGTTATTGACGCCGCGAATGACGTTATTGATTGTTATCGGTTCTTTGATTTATTCTGTAGGTTTGAATCAGTTTATAGTGCCTGTTGGTCTGTATAATGGGGGATTTTTAGGTATTGCCCAGCTCATACGACACTTCATGGAAAGCTGGTTCGGTATCAGTTTTGGCAATACCAATATCGCCGGTATTTTATATTTTATTTTGAATATACCGTTGCTGGCGGTTTCCGTGAAACGTTTTGGGAAGGAATTTCTTGCTAAAACCATTTACTGTGTTTGCTGGTACAGCTTGTTTTTGACTGTAGTTCCGATTGCAGATCATTTACTGGTCGACGAACATTTGACGGCCTGTGTAGCAGGCGGTGTGATCTGCGGTATTGGTGCCGGGATGACTTTACTTTCTGGCGGCAGCGGCGGCGGTGAAGAAATTTTGGGACTTTTACTGATGCAGAAGCATTCAAATTTGAGTGTCGGTAAGGTTTCAGCGATACTGAATATTTTTATTTTTGGGACATGTGCGGTAATTTTCAGTATTTCCCAGGCAATTTATTCAGTTTTGTTTACGGGTATCGTTTATTATGTGCTGGATAAGGTACATTTCCAGAATATAATGCTGACGATGCTGATCATTACGAAAAAGCAAGGATTGGAAAAGATAATCTTCGAAAAAGTCAATCGTGGCGTTACAAAATGGAATGCTTATGGTGCATATAGAAATGAAGAAAGAGAAATTCTGATGACCGTAGTTTCCAAAAGTGAATTTCTGCAGCTGCGGCGTCTGCTTTTGGCTGCCGATCCTGAAGTTTTTATAATTATAGAAGAAAATGTTTTTGTTGTTGGTAATTTTCAAAAGCGTGTCAATCAATAAAAAAGCTCCTGCAAAGCAGGAGCTTTTTCTTTTACTATATTATTTGGGGACGATATCACCAACACCATTTAAAATATAACGGGGACGATAAGCAAAAACCTGCATATTTTCAAGGTCAGTAACACCTGAAAGTACCAGGACCGTAGTCAGGCCGCTTTCCATTCCTGCAACTATATCTGTGTCCATACGATCGCCTATCATAGCAGCTTCGTCTGAATGGACGCCAAGCATTCTCAGACCGGTACGCATCATCAGAGGATTGGGCTTGCCTACAAAGTACGCCTGTTTTCCTGTAGCAAGTTCGATAGGAGCAACCAAAGCACGGCAGGCGGGAATGATACCGGTCTCAGTGGGACCCGTCAGATCAGAGTTTGTAGCTACTAAACGTGCACCTTTTTGTAGGAGGCTTACGGCTTTTAAAATCATATCATAATTATAAGCGCGGGTTTCGCCGACAACTACGTAGTCAGGATTAGTATCGTTCATCGTGATACCGGCATCATAAAGAGCATTGACAAGTCCTGGTGCGCCAATAACATAAACACTGCATTTTGGAGACTGGCTTGCCAGAAATTTAGCAGTAGCCAAAGCGCTGGTATAAAAATGGCTTTCATCAACGTCAAGTCCCATTCGCGCTAATTTTTGCTGCAATTCTTTGGGAGAACGCTCACTGGAGTTCGTCAGGAATAGGAATTCTTTTTCTTCTTTATAAAGCCAGTCGACAAATTCTTTTACTCCGGGCAGTAAACGGTTTCCGTGATAGATGACGCCGTCCATATCGCAGATAAAGCCCTTTTTAGCATAAAGTTCCTGTAAAGTATCTATGATGTTCACTTCCTTAATAATGAAAAATTTAATCTTATATTATAATTATCGACTATTAAAGTAATAATTTCAATGTTTTCAGCTGATGAAATTCGTGTTTCAAAGTAAAATTTATGAAAATTTTTCATTAAAGAGATATTTTGTTATAATATTAAGCAAATATAAGACGTAAGTGAGGAGAAGATTATGCGTATCGCTGTGATAGATGGAATGGGCGGCGGACTTGCCGCACAGGTCGTAAGCCAATTGACCGGCAAGCTTCCGGAACAGGTTGAGCTTATCGGGTTGGGAACTAATGCTTTGGCAACGGCAGCAATGCTCAAAGCAGGAGTCAAACGCGGAGCCACAGGAGAAAATGCGATCTGTATTTCAGCGGCTGCAGCAGATTTGATCGTCGGCCCTATCGGCATCATCATACCCAATGCTATGATGGGTGAAATCACTCCACGTATTGCGGAAGCAGTCGGCAGCGCTGCTGCTAAAAAAGTTCTTTTGCCCGTGAGCCAAAATCATTTTGAAATAGTTGGCGTGGAGCCTAAGTCACTGGCTTCGTTAGTGAAAGAGGCTGTAAGCAGAATTTTGACTTTGGTTGAAGCCTGATGGTAAAAAGTGGTATAATATAAATTAGTTTTATTTGAAGAAAGTAAGTAAAGGAGAAAGCCGAAATGATTGCTATCCGTGACCGGGTGCGTTTTGTAGAAACAGATATGATGGGCGTGGTGCATCATGCCAATTATCTGCGCTGGTTTGAAATGGGTCGTGTGGCTTATCTGCGTGCCGCAGGTGTTGAATTACTGAATTTAATGGCACACGGTGTTATTTTTCCGATTACAGAAGTGCATGTGAAATATAAAAATTCCTGTACTTTTGATGATGAGTTTGAAGTACAGACGATAATGACTGAATTCAGCCGGGCTAAAATGGATTTTGCTTACAAGGTGATACGGCTTGCTGATGGCGTGGTGCTGGTTGAAGGCAGGACCCGTAATTTATTTACCAACCAACAGGGAAAGATTATTCGTTTAGATGCCTGTTATTTTGATAAAATCAATGCGCTGTTTCAGCAGGAAACAGCCAAGGAGTGAGAAGATGGAAACAAAATTTGAAATCGTGCCGGTTCCGACACGTATCCTGACCCATCACGACGATATCGTAGAAGCCATTGTTGAATATGGCGGAGACAAGATAGGACCTGATGATGTAGTTTGTGTTGCTGAAAGCGTTGTGGCTATTACACAGGGCGGGGCCAAACGCAGTGAGGATTTTAAGCCAGGTTTGCTGGCAAAGGTTTTGTGCCGTTTATTTCCGTCCAAGGGCAGTATCTCTGGCTGGCATAGTATGCAGGCTCTGATCGATGCTGAAGGCGGAATGAGGGTTTTGATTGCTGTTATCTGTGGCTTTGCGGCAAAATGCGTGGGTGTTTCCGGTGTATTTTATCGTATGGCAGGAGAACAGGCACGTTTGATCGATGACGTTACGGGTACGATGCCTCCATATGACAAGCATATTGTTTACGGACCGCATAACCCCAGTAAAGTAGCCGAGGAAATTACCAGCGGCACAGGTGCTTTTGGAGCGGCAGTAGCGGATGTTAACGATTTGAAGCGTTCCTGTGTTCTGGGGGTTTCCAAGGGTGTTAATGCTGATGAAGTGGCACAGATTTTGATTGATAATCCTTTTGGTAATGGCAGTCAGAAAACACCGGTCGTTGTTATAAAAAACTATCGCAGGGCACGCTAAGGAGGCTAAAAAATGCTTTTCATTTTAAAAGTTATTGCAGCACTGATTTTATTGGCAGTTGTTGTAATCGGAATATATATCTTGCTTCAGGGCAAGGAAGAAATGTTTTTTGAAGTTACTCAGCGTACTAAAGCCAGACTGATTAAACGCAGCGAAAATAAGCTGGAGTTTGAAGTTGAGCTGCCGATGCATAACGATGGCAAAGAAGAAGGCATTATCTTGGATGCATTTATCCGTGTGTATCTGCCGCAGGAACAATATGCTGATGCCCAGCTGCGCGGACGCGTCAATTTAAAAGAAGCGCCGCGTGAAGATGACTATTTCGAAGCAATGCTGCTTGGACCTGGTGTAAAGAAGACGATGGTTGTAAAATTTGAGCTGGTGCCGGAACATGGCGTTACTTTGAAGCAGGCTGTCGAAGGCATGCCGGATGTGGACATTGCGCTGTTTCTGGATTGCCGTGGACGAACTGCGCTCTATACTGTCAAAAAAATTATTACTTTGCATAAAGATGAGCTGCAGGCTTTGCTGGCATAATATAAAAATTCAATTAAAACCGCCGGAAGGCGGTTTTTCTTTTTGGAATAATTTTTCTTTTTGGCAGGTTTTTTCAGTATGGATATGGAATTATAAAATGTTAATGAATGTACGGAAAAGCGGGGTGAGGATATGCTACTGGGAATTGACGTCGGCGGGACATTTACAGATGCCGTGCTGATAGGGAGAGGTACAATAATAGCGCAGGCTAAACGCAGAACAACACATGAAGCAGTATTGCAAGGTATTTTAGAAGCTCTGGATGAGGTTTTGCAGGAGCAGGAAGTTTATAATATTGAACGGGTAGTGATTTCCAGCACAATCGTAACTAACGCTTTAACAGAAGGCCGAACTGATCCGGTATTTTTGGCTGTGATGACAGGACCGGGAATGAATGTTAGTAAGAGCTTTCCTGTAGAGCCTTATTATGTGAGCGGCTATGTCGATCATCGCGGTAAAATAACAGCTCGTATTGACTGGCAGAAGCATCAGGGCTTACTGTCTAAGGCAAAAAACAAAATGGCGGCTGTGTCCGGAAAATTTTCGGTACGTAATCCTGAAAATGAATATGCACTTGCAGGAGAACTGAAAGATTGCGGTTATGAGAAAATTTTTCTCGGTTCGGAGTTATCAGGCGAATTGAATTTTGTGCGGCGTACTAATTCTGCTTATTTTGCAGCTGCTGTTTATAAAACCTTTAAAAATTTTTGCCGTCAGGTACAAGACAGCCTGAAGGAACGCAATATTACTGCACCGGTACATGTGTTAAAGGCTGACGGGGGAACTTTGCCGTTAGATATAGCGCTGAAACAGCCTGTGGAAACTATTTTTACAGGACCGGCAGCCAGCGTTTTGGGTATAGAGGCCCTGGGCGCACCGCAGGTGAAAAGTATTTCGCTGGATGTAGGTGGGACGACTACTGATATTGCTTTTTGGGAAAATGGACTGCCTTTGCTAGCCAGACATGGAGCTAAAGTTGCCGGCTATCCGACAGCTGTACGTTCGTTCCATATGCGAAGCGTTGGCATTGGCGGTGATAGCCGTATCCGTCGGACAGAAACCGGTTTTGAGGTTGGCCCTGAACGTATTGGTCCGGCGATGGCAGTGGGAGGCTGTGAACCGACTTTGTCAGATGCTTTGATAGTAGCTGGGCGGGTTGGTTTTGGTGATAAGGCGGCGGCTCATAGGGGGATGCAGCAGCTGTGCCTGATGGGTGAGACAGCGGCTGAGGTTGCCAGGCAGGTTGTCGAAGCGGCAGTGTCTGTTATTGAAGCTACGATTAACGAAATGCTGCATGAATGGAGTATTCAGCCTGTTTACACTGTCAACGATGTTATTAAAGGGACTGAATTTGAGCCGGAGCTGCTTGTAGGCGTCGGCGGTGGCGCAGCAGGTTTGATTATGGCTTTGGGAGAACGGATGGGACTGCCTGTGGAAATACCGGCTGGCGCAACTGTTGCTAATGCAGTCGGAGCGGCACTGGCTCGGCCGACTTTAGCTGCCAGTCTGCGGGCCGATACTACGGAAGGGTATTATCTGATCCCGGAGAGCGGACAGCGTGAACGGCTGCCCAGTGGCTTCAGTATGAAAATGGCGGAAGAACTTTTGGCAGCATGGCTGCATGAGCAGGCTAAAGCCTGGCAGCTGCCGGGGCAGGAAGCTGAAGTGATCAGTAAAGAGTTTTTCAGAACTATCCATGGCTATTACGACAGTGGTGAAATTATTTCACTGAGGATGCAGTTGAAGCCTGGTATCCTGCAAACTGTCATTGGCAGGGAGGTGGCATTTTGAAATCGAAGCTTGGCTTGATATTTTTTCCGGCTTTTGACTGGATGATATCGCCTACACACCCGGAGCGGCAGGAGCGTTTGTTATATACGCGTGATCAACTGCTGGAAGAGGGGCTTTTTGATTTGCCGCAGATCAGAGAATACCGCCCCCGTTTGGCAGAAATCAATGATTTGCAGCGTGCACATATCGGCGTGCCGTCCATTGCACGTCTTATCACACCGGCGCACCTTACTTCTGCAGGCGGTTGTTTAGCCGCAGCTGATGCAGTAATGTCAGGTGAAGTAAAGCGGGCTTTTGCTTTAGTCAGGCCGCCTGGGCATCATGCAATGCGTGTAGTTCACGGAATCCGCGGTTTTTGCACTGTTAATATCGAAGCGGTGATGGTGGAGTATCTGCGCAGTGTTTATGGAATCAAAAAAATCGCTGTTGTCGATACTGACGTACATCATGGCGATGGTTCGCAGGATATTTTTTATCATGATCCTGATACTTTATATATTTCTTTTCATCAGGACGGCAGGACCTTGTATCCCGGTACGGGTTTTCCTGATGAAGCCGGCAGTCCGGCAGCCTGGGGCACAAATATCAACCTGCCGCTGCTGCCGGGCACAGGTGATGAGGGACTGCACAGATTATATGATGGTCTGATCCAGCATATTCTTGATGATTTTGAGCCGGAGCTGATCATTAATTCAGCAGGTCAGGATAATCATTTCAGTGATCCTCTGGCTTCAATGGCTGTAACAGCGCAGGGATATGCCAAATTAGCCGATAAATTGCAGGCTGATATTGCAGTACTGGAGGGCGGCTATTCTGTAGAGGCTGCGCTGCCCTATGTTAATACAGGTATCATTTTGGCAATGGCGGATATGGACTACAGCAAGGTGGTAGAGCCTGACCAAAGCGATTTGCGGCAGCAGGATGAGCGCTGTAATAAACGTGTCGATCAGCTGATTGCTGAAACAGGTGAATTGTGGCGCAGTCGGTTTAGCACCAGAAAAGAGCTGCTGGCAAAATGCGGTAATAGCTGGAGCAGGAAGAAAAGCATTTATTATGATGAAGAAGGGATCAGAGAAGAACAGATCGAGACCGCTCATTATTGCAGGCAATGCAGCGGTTATCTTACGATCAGGACTGCGGCTGCAGGAACACGCTTCGGAGATCAGAGCGCGTTTATCGTTTCGTTGAAACGCGATACCTGCAGTGAATGCCGGCAAACTGCTTATGACGAAGCACAGCTGGAAAAACGTAATAGCAAATGGCAGTATGTTTTAGTGCAGCACATAGCTGATGGTGAAATAGAAAGTTTGTAATTAAAATAGGCTGATGCCTTCAAAGATTAGGAAACGGAGTAAAGAAAACTAATGAAAGAAATTGTTATTGCAACACGTAATCCCGGTAAACTTGAAGAATTTAAAGTATTGATGAAAGATTTGGAGGTGGAATTACGTTCATTGGAAGAATGGCCGAATGTGCCTGAACCAGAAGAAACAGGGAAAACTTTTATGGCCAATGCCCGACTGAAGGCTGTTTATTATGCTAAAGAAACAGGGCTGCCATGTATCGCCGATGATTCAGGATTAGAAGTACTGGCACTGGAGGGGGCTCCAGGCGTGCGCAGTGCGCGTTATGCCGGCGAGGAAGCTACGGACGAAGAAAACAACAAACTGCTGCTGCAGACGATGAAATTTCAGGTAAAACGTACTTGCCGTTTCCGTTGTGCATTAGCCGTGGCAGCTCCTAACGGAAAAATTTTATTGGAAAGCGACGGCATTTGTGACGGTATGTTGCTGCATGAGCCGTTAGGGACAGAGGGATTTGGTTATGATCCTCTGTTTTGGTCAACAGAACTGCATAAGGGTATGGGCGAAGCTACGATGCAGGAGAAAAATAAAATCAGCCATCGCGGCAAAGCTATTAAAAAACTTGTTGCGAATTGGGGGAAAATGAAGTGAAAATCGGTATTACCGGCGATACTCACGGCAGCAAACAAGCCATCAGGCAGGTTCTGCATGCTGTGCCGCCTGTTGAATATTGGTTTCATACCGGAGATTACAGTCAGGATGGACGTTTTTTAGTTGCCGAAACCAAGCTGCCGTTACTGGCAGTATGCGGCAATACAGATCCCGGCGAAGGGAAAGCAAATGTAGACGAATTTATTACGTTGGCGGGGCAGCGTATCTGGCTGACGCATGGACATCGTTATCTGCATGGGTATCAGGTATCCGAACTGGCCTGGTGGGCACGTAAGCTGGAAGCTGATATTGTGGTTTTCGGACATACGCACGTACCTTTGGTAAAATGGTTCGGTGATGTACTGCTTGTTAATCCCGGCAGCCCTGTTTTACCACGCAGCGAAATGGGAGCTACGTTTGCTGTATTAACTGTTAAAGAAGGAGAACGCCCGGAAGCTGAGCTTTACAAATTATAGTGCCGTCGTGTCAGGCAAGCTTTTAATTTGTAAAAAAACTTAAAATTCTGACGCTTGCTACTTGAAAAAGCAGTATAATTCATTTACAATATTTAGTATATACTAAATTGAAATTACGGGGGTAATAATGTATGACATTACGTGACGATGCTTTGAAACTCCACTTAGAAAACCATGGCAAGCTTGCTGTTGTGAGCAAGGTTCCCATTAAAACCCGCGAAGATTTGGCCTTGGCATACACCCCTGGTGTTGCTGAACCATGTAAAGAAATCAAAGAAAATAAAGACTTGTCCTTTGAATATACCTGCCGCGGCAATATGGTCGCTATAGTCAGCGACGGTACCCGTGTACTCGGCCTGGGAGATATCGGACCGGAAGCAGCAATGCCAGTAATGGAAGGCAAGGCAGCACTATTTAAAACCTTTGGCGATGTAGATGCTGTACCTATCTGTATCGATACTAAAGATCCTGCTAAAATTATTGAAACTGTACGTTTCCTGCAGCCCAGCTTTGCGGGTATCAATTTGGAAGATATTTCCTCTCCTAAATGCTATGATATCGAATGCGAATTGAAGAAAATCTGCGATATCCCTGTTTTCCATGACGATCAGCACGGTACTGCAATTGCCTGTCTGGCAGCAGTTATCGGTGCTTTGCGCTTCGTGAAAAAAGATATGAAAACAGCTAAATTTGTTGTTAACGGCTGCGGCGCAGCAGGCTCTGCTATCGGCCGTCTGCTTATCAGCATGGGTGCTGAAAATGTAACCATGGTTGATCGTTTCGGCGCTTTGTATGAAGGCATTGACGCTAATCTTGACCGCATCCAGTCTTATCTAGCGACAGTCACTAATAAAGAACATAAAAAAGGCACTTTGGCGGATATAGCCAAAGGCGCTGACGTTTTGATCGGTGTTTCCGCTCCTAACGTCTTTACGAAAGAAATCATCGCCAGCATGGCAGATAAAGCTATAGTTTTTGCACTTGCCAATCCGGTTCCGGAAACTTCTTATGCTGACGCTATCGAAGCTGGTGCTGCTGTTGCAGGTACCGGCCGCAGTGACAGTCCGAATCAGGTCAACAACGTCACTGTATTCCCGGGTGTGTTCCGCGGCGCTATTGATGTACGCGCTAAAGCAATCACTGAAGAAATGAAAGTAGCTGCTGTTTATGCAATTTCCGAACTGATCGACGAGAAAGATCTGCGTGCCGATTATGTTGTTCCGGATGCGTTTGATCCGCGTGTTGCGCCGGCAGTTGCGGCCGCAGTGGCCCGTGTTGCTATGGAAACAGGCATTGCCCGCATTAAAGTCGATCCAGAAGAAGTGCGTGCCAACACTATGAAACGTGTCGGCAGATAAGGAGGCTATCATGCGCGAGATAAAAGTTCAGGAGATAACTGCTGCTGTCAGTAAGCTTTGTAAAGATTCCTGCTATTACCTGCCGGAAGAGCTGCTGGAAAAATTAAAAGCATCTATCGCCACCGAAGAATCTCCTTTGGGGCAGGAAATATTGACGACTATCGTTGAGAATGCCGAACTAGCAAAAGCCAAAGACGTGCCGATTTGTCAGGATACCGGTTTGACAGTTGTCTTTATGGAAATCGGACAGGAAGTACATTTTGTAGGCGGAGATCTTTACGAGGCGGTCAACGCCGGTATCGCCGATGGTTATGTTGGCGGTTATCTGCGTAAATCTTCTGTTGATGACCCTTTATTTGTACGTAAAAATACCGGTGATAATACGCCGGCGATCATTCATACAACGATAGTGCCCGGTGAACAGGTCAAAATAACCGTATCGCCTAAAGGCTGCGGCAGTGAAAACATGGGCGCACTAAAAATGCTTAAACCGGCTGACGGCGTTGAAGGCGTTATCAAATTCGTTGTCGACACCGTACGCAGTGCCGGCCCTAATCCCTGTCCGCCTGTTACCGTAGGTGTCGGTATTGGCGGTAATATGGAAAAAGCTGCACTTTTGGCAAAGTATTCTCTTACTCGTAAGGTAGGGGAGCACAATCCTAATCCTCAGTATGCAGAACTTGAAAAAGAACTGTTGAAACGTGTCAATATGACTGGCGTAGGTCCTTCCGGACTGGGCGGCAGCACTACTGCCGTAGCTGTTAATATTGAATATGCACCGACCCATATCGGCGGACTGCCGATTGCCGTTAATCTGAACTGCCATGCTGCACGCCGTGCAGAAATGGTATTGTAAGGAGGGGCCTGAGATGAGTGAAGCGATTATCAAATATATCAATGCGCCGTTAAGCGAAGCTACGATCAAAGACCTGCACGCAGGTGATGTAGTACGTATCAGCGGTTACATCTATACTGCCCGTGATGCGGCACATAAGCGTATGACAGAAGCACTGGCCAAGGGAGAGCAATTGCCCTTCGATGTAAGGGATCAGGTGATTTATTACGTAGGTCCAAGCCCTACTAAACCTGGTGAAGTAGTTGGCAGTGCCGGACCGACGACCAGTGGGCGTATGGACAAATATACCCCAACGATGATCGAACAGGGTATGCGTGGGATGATCGGTAAAGGACTGCGCTCGCAGGAAGTTATTGATGCCTGCGTGGAGCATGGCGCTGTTTATTTTGCTGCTATTGGCGGAGCGGCAGCAGTTATTGCAAAATCTATCAAAGGCGAAGAAATGATTGCCTATGAAGATTTAGGGCCTGAAGCTATTCGCCGTTATGAAGTTAAAGATTTTCCTGCTATCGTCTGTATCGACAGCGAAGGCAACGATTTTTATAAAGTTGGCATTGCCAAATACAGTAAAGAGTAACAAATTTAACAAATCTTTAAGGGACTGCAGAAGCAGTTCCTTATTTTTTGCAAAAGTCTTGACAAGCTTATTTAGTTGAGCTATCATAATGCCAATCGAATAACACACTCTTATCGAGAGAGGTGGAGGGACAGGCCCTGTGAAACCCGGCAACCAAGCCTAGCTATGGTGCTAAATCCTGCAAGAACATTCTTGATAGATGAGAGGAAAGCAGAAGCAAGCGCTCTTTCCTCGGAAAGAGCTTTTTTGTTAGTCCGACCGAGCTAAGATAGGTACTGTGTTAAATTCATTTTAAAGGAGAGATTGTTTATGAAAAAGTTATTTCTGGCTTTGCTGGCAGTGTTCAGCATTGCATTAGTCGTTGCCGGCTGTGGCGGCGACAGCAAACCAGCCGCTAACAGCGGCGATAAAAAGGTGGTGCTGAAAGTAGGCGCAACGCCTGTACCGCATGCCGAAATTTTGAATCTGATCAAACCGCAACTGGCTAAAGAAGGTGTTGATCTGCAGATCATTGAATTCAGCGATTATGTTAAGCCAAATTTGTCTTTGGCTGATAAAGAATTAGACGCCAACTTCTTCCAGCACACTCCGTATCTCGAGAAATTTGCTTCCGAAAGGAATCTGCCTCTGGTTGCTTATACCAAGGTACATATCGAACCAATGGGGGTTTATTCAAAAAAATTAAAAGACTTAAATAATGTTCCAAGCGGAGCTAAAGTTGCAATCCCGAATGATCCTACTAACGGCGGCCGTGCTCTGGCATTGCTGCAAAGCGCCAAGCTGCTCAAGCTGCGTGACGGTGTAGGCATTTCCGGTACGCCTGGGGATATTGTTGATAATCCTAAAAATCTGCAAATCGTGGAAATAGAAGCAGCTTTGCTGCCGCGTTCTATGGATGATGTTGATCTGTCTGTTATCAATTCCAATTTTGCTATGGAAGCACAGCTGAATCCAGTCAAAGATTCTCTTTTTACTGAACCGAAGGATTCGCCGTATGCCAATATCTTAGCAATACGTAAAGGCGACGATAAGCGTCCGGAACTGCAAAAACTGGACAAAGCTCTGACCAGCCCGGAAGTAAAAAAATTCATTGAAGAAAAGTATAAAGGCGCGGTTGTACCCGCATTTTAATGAAAGTTTTGTTTGATTTAAGCAGATAATGATTGTAAGATAGAAGATAAAAAATATTCCCCTCTCAGCGTAAGTTGAGAGGGGTTATTTTTTTGCCTGGCTCTATGGGAATAGAGTCAGGCTTTTTGTTGTTGTAGATCAGGTGCTGGCAAGTGAGATTGTAAATATTGCCGCACAGGTACGATGAAAATATAAGTAAGAGCAAAAATGAGACTGAAATATAAAATAAAACGTGCTTATGTCTTGCGGGGGGGTACAACCGTGGTACAATAATTATGAATTATAGGTGAAATATTTTAGCATAAACAAAAAATACAAAAGTATTGATTATAGGTGAATTCTAGTGGGATATAATTCTTTGCTGCGCAAGATAATTTTGATCATAGGCGACATAATTTGTTTGTATCTGGCTACCAGCATCGCTATGGCGCTGGAGCTGGGGAATAAACAAACGGATAAGATAGCTTTCCATCTGGAATTTTTACCGATCCTGGTCATCATGATGTTCTTTATGTTCAACGTCTATGGCTTGTTCAGTCTGATACGCAAAAAGCTGGTAGATATTTTTCTGAATCTATTGGTAGCGGTGACTAATATTTACATCATAGCGATGGCCATGACTTTCTTTTTTCGTCAATTTGATTATTCACGTGTTGTACTTGTTTATTCAGCGGTATTTTCTTTTGTGTTGCTGGCAATCTGGCAATATATCTGTCACCAGTGGGAATGGAAGTATTTTCCCAAACAGACGGCTGTATTATTTGCAGCTGGTGAAGAAGCAGCACGCATCCAGAATAAATTGTTGAAAACTTATGGAATGGAGCAGTCATTGCAGTCTGTTTGTGACAGCTGTCAACAGGCCAACTGGAAGCAGCTTATCGACGCTAACTACTATGTTTTTATTGGCGCGGAACTGCCGATAGCAGACAAAGAAAAAATACTGCGTTATGCACGCAGTACGAAGAAACAAATATTTTTTGTACCGACACTGTATGAACTGGCATGCAAGAATACAGGCTTTTTATTGGTTGATGATATACCGATGCAGCGTGTAACACGTATGCTGCTGACAGCAGAACAGAGAGTACTGAAACGGATCTTAGATATTGCCGTAGCGGTAACTGCTTTGATTATACTATCGCCAGTCATGCTGATAACAGCAGTTATGATAAAACTGGACAGTAAAGGGCCGGTGCTTTATTCACAGGAGCGCGTGGGGCTATACGGTAAGACATTTTTTGTACATAAATTCCGCAGCATGAAGCAGGATGCGGAAGCAAAATGCGGGCCGGTACTGGCTGCGGAATGGGACCCAAGGATTACAAAATTCGGCAGATTTATGAGGGCTACCAGACTTGATGAGCTGCCGCAGCTGTTCAATGTGCTGAAAGGCGAAATGAGCATCGTCGGGCCCAGACCGGAACGACCATTCTTCGTTAAGCAGTTTATTGCCCAAAAACCTGAATATGACTATCGCCACAACGTAAAACCAGGCATCACGGGCCTGGCACAGATAGCAGGTAAATACAACACCAGTGCATATGACAAGCTGATCTACGACTTGCTTTATATACAGGACGTCAGCGTCAAAACAGACCTGATGATCATGCTGCAGACATTCAAAGTTCTGCTGACAAAAAGCAGTACCGAAGGAGTTAAGGGAAAGTAGGTGTAACAGTAGTGATGTTAGTAACTGTTTTAAGCGTAGCCTATAATAGCGAAGCTACTATTGCCAAAACTATTGAATCTGTGCTTGTCCAAACATATCCGAATATTGAGTACATTATTATAGATGGAGCCTCAAAAGATAATACGGTTAAAATAGCAGAATCGTTTTTGCCTCAATTTGTTAAACAAAAAGGCAAAACCTTGCGCATCATATCAGAACCTGATCGCGGTATGTATGACGCACTTAATAAAGGTGCCGCAGCTGCTAATGGCACTATTATTGGTTCCATTAATACTGATGATTGGTATGAACCGGAAGCGGTAGCAGTTATGGCTGAATTGTATGAACAAGAACATTATGACGCAGCCTGGGGAAGTATACGTATCAAAAAAAATACTGGTGACATGATAAAAGACGCAAAACTGGGAAGTTTTTGGACAACAAACGGCTGGTGTCACCCGGCAATGTTTGCTACCAAAAAGATTCTCACGGAATTTCCTTATGCGTGCCGCGACATGTACGATGATTTCAATTTTATTACATCGGTGCACTGTGCCGGTAAAAAAATAGTTACAATAGACAAAGTTATTTCTAATTTTTCTTTTGGCGGTATGAGCACTCAAAAAAGCCTGAAAGAAGTTTGGTATAGAGCAAAAATAAAATATAACATTTATCGCAGCCATGGTATGTCAAGATGGTATTGGTTGCATTGTATAAGCATGGAAATGGCAAAATACATTTTGGGATAAGGGTATAAAGGCAGATTGTTTAAAAGGTGAAGTAAATGAAAATAGGTATTATTGGATTTGGCGAAAGAAACTTTATTCCGTATGTAGAGGTATATGAAAACGAACTTAAAAAAGCAAACATTCAATATGAGTGTATATTCTGGGACAGATTCAAGGATTCTTTTGTCAGCAAAAATAGCAATGAATATACCGTACATGTGAGATGTGAACCAGGTATAAGTAAATTTAAAAAGATCATACCTATGCTGAAATTTAAACAGCAAATAGAAAAGATTCTTCGCAAAGAGCAATATACACACCTCATAGTCTTAACTACATTGCCAGGCGTGTTGATTCATAAAATTTTACTGAAACAGTATGCTGATAAATATATTTTGGATATTCGCGATTATAGCTATGAAAAATATAGCTGGTACAAAAAAATTGTAGAGAAACTTATAACCAGTTCATACTTTACGGCGATTTCTTCAAATGGATTTAAAAGGTTTTTGCCACAAAGCGATAAAATCATTACCTGTCATAACATAGGGAGTGATTTCCCAGAGGAAAAAGAAGTTGTTGACTTAAAGAATAAAGAGAAAATAACAATAGGGTTTGTTGGTGGAATTAGGTATTTTGAAGAAAACTGTAAATTGATAAATATTTTTGCCAACAACCCCAAATATCAGCTTGCTTATGTTGGCAGAAAAAATCTGGATTGTGATTTAGAAGCATATTGTGAAAAAAATGGTATAAAAAATGTTCTGTTTCAAGGCGATTTTAATAATGCAGATAAACTAGAAATTTACAAAAAAATTGATTTTATAAATGCTATTTATGGTAATGGAAGTTTAGAAGTGACTACAGCTTTGCCGAACAGATTATACGACGGAATTTTGTTCAAGAAACCTATTATTGCATCAAAAGGAACATATTTAGGAGAAGTAGTAGATAAATATAAATTAGGAATTGTTGTGAATGTGAATGATATGGAAGAGCTGGTCATGAATCAAATCAATATGTATATTAGAGATTTTAATAATATAGATTTTTTCAGAGGATGCAATTTGTTTAGTAAAGATGTTTTTAGAGAACAGAGTATATTTATGAACAAAATAAAAGTTTTTATATTAAGTTAAGTTGAGAAATATGTGATATTTAAATATATGAAAAGGGAAGCTATTTTATGAAAATATTGTACATAGATACGTCTTTAGATGGACATCATTTGGGATATTTGTCGGCGTTGATACGTGGTAAAGAAGAAAACAGTGTGTTGATTGTACCAGAGTTAGTTGCCGATCTTGGATGCAAACAGTATGTATTCAAAAATAAAGAAACTCGAAGTAGAAATTTTAATAAATTCTATCATTTCATAAATGAAATTTACAAAATAGCTTATGCAGAAAATCCGGATATAATACATTTTTTAACTGGAGATATATTTTATAGGTTTTTTGGCTGGGGATTATTTAAATTTAGAAAGTATAAAACAATTGTTACATTACATTGGATTAGAACCGTATTTTTAGAAAAGTTAAGTACAAAGTTAATATGTCGTCAAATAACGTCTGTTGTTGTACATTCAGAGTACATGAAGGAATATTTGCAGCAACAAGAAATTTTGAATGTAACAAATATCGAATATCCTAATTTCAATAATATTAAAGTTGATTCAAAGCAAGTTCGTAATGATTTAGGCTTAAATGATAATGTGCCGGTAATTGCGTGCATTGGCAATACACGATTTGATAAAGGACTGGATATCTTGTTAGAAGCTTTAAAGGGAGTTAAAGAACCGTTTAAATTATTGATTGCGGGAAAAGAGGAAGTTTTCGATGAGAAATTTATTCTTAAAGAAGCTTCTTCGTACAAAGATAAGTTAATTTTGCGTTTGCACTATTTGACAGACAGAGAATTAGCTGAAGTTATCGCAGGCAGTGATATCATTGCATTACCGTATAGAAAAAATTTTAATGGAGCTAGCGGGCCTTTAGTAGAGGGCGTTCGTTTTGAAAAATGTATTATTGGGTCTAACCATGGAAATTTAGGGAAAACTATTCGTGATAACCATTTGGGATATGTTTTTGAAACCGAAAATACTATGTCATTGAGAAACACTATAGAAAAAGCACTGAGTTCTAAATTTTGTGCTGATAAAATTTATGAAACTTATAGATGCCGGTTAAACACAGCAACATTCAAAGAAAAATATGAAAGTTTGTATAATAACGTGTTGTTATGATGGCGAGTAATCAGTTTTTATAAGAATACTGAAAATTGATATTTTTATAATCTGAAAGGAAATAAGTTTGATTTTTGTAAAAAATTATAGAGTATTAAAGTAGGTAAAGGTTAGCATCACAGATAAAAGTAAAATAATTGCTATCTTATGAGAATATATAGGGGAAACAGTTTATGCAATCTTTATTTAAGGTTTTTACAATACTTACACCGCATCAATTAAGAAAATGCGTAATCATAATAGCGGCAATGGTCGTCGGGGCTATTTTAGAAGCAATAGGTATAGGCGCAATTCTACCATTGATTTCTCTTATGGGAAACCCGGATTTTTTAACAGCTTATCCAAAGGTTTCCCAATATGCTGAATTTGTGGGTATAACGACACATAGCCAATTTATTATGGCAGCGACAATTTTGCTTTTAATACTTTATATTATAAAAAACATTTATTTAGCGTGGCAAAATAAACTGCAGATAGACTTTGCTATTCAAAACCAAATTTATTATTCGAAAGAACTATTAGCAGAATATCTGCAAAAACCATATCTTTACCATCTCGACCATAATACAGCTACATTATTAAGAAATGTTAACGCCGGTGGTGTTGTTTTTCTTTCTTATATTATGGTATCTGCTTTTACATTATTGACTGAGATTATAACAGCCGTAACCATATGGCTGCTGTTAGTTGTAATAGACGCATTTACTGCTGTTATAGTAGCAGGCTTTATCGGCAGCCTTTTATATTTTATCATTAAAGGATTTCGCAAAAAAATTACAGAACAGGGCAAAATTCAAAATGAATATTCTGCTTTATATATAAAATGCATTAATCAAAGTTTAGGTGCCATTAAGGAAACAAAAGTATCGTGTAAAGAAGAATTTTTTCTGGACGCTTTTCAAAAAGCATATTTTGAATATGGTAAAGCCAATGGTAAGTTTATGTTTATGAATCAGCTGCCCAGGATGCTTATTGAGACAATTATTGTCTGTGGTTTGCTGCTCTTGATAATTACAAAGCTTATGTTAGGCAACCAGCCGGAAGAAATAGTTCCACTATTGGGTGTGTTGGCATTAGCAGCTTTCAGGTTAATGCCCAGTGCTAACAGGATAGTTAATTTGTCTAATGGGATCAGATTTCAGATGCCATTATTCAACGAATTATATGAAGATTTGCTGATCATCAAAAATAAAGGAGCGAAGGAGACAGAAACCTGCCTGCAAAAGCCGGAATCAAGAATGGATTTTGAAAATGTGGTTTCTGTAGAAGAACTAAGTTTTGCTTATCCAGAAATAGAAAAACAGGTTTTAAATAATATAAGTTTTAGTATTCCCAAAGGAAAGTTTGTTGGTATAGTTGGACCTTCTGGTGCGGGCAAAACAACCTTTGTTGATATTTTGTTGGGGCTGCTGGCACCAAGTAAGGGAAAAATAAGTGTGGACGGTAAGAATATTTATGACGATATACGCACATGGCAGGCCAATTTGGCATATGTTCCCCAAAGCATTTATTTAATAGACGGTACCATCCGAGAAAATATTGCCTTGGGGGTAGATGAAAAAGAAATAAATGATGCTTTGATCAATAAAGTACTGCAGATGGCAGAACTTTATGATTTTGTACAGGAGCTGCCAGCAGGTATTGATACAACCGTAGGCGAACGAGGTGTGAAGCTTAGTGGCGGACAGCGGCAGCGGATTGGCATTGCCAGGGCGTTGTATTATCAGCCACAAGTCCTTGTGCTTGATGAAGCAACATCGGCCTTAGATAACGAAACAGAAAAAAGTATTACTGATACCATTTTAAAACTTAAAGGGCAAATAACAATTATAGCTGTTGCTCACAGATTAACGACGTTGGCGCAGTGTGATTTTAAAGTTAAATTTGAAAATGGTAAGGCTTCTATCATCAAATAAACTTGTGGAGTGAATATGTATGGGAATTTTAGCATTAATACCAGCAAGAGGTGGGTCAAAGGGCATACCTAAGAAGAATTTACGGTTAATGAATGGGAAACCATTGATTGCTTACGCTATAGAGAATGCAAAAAAAAGTAAATACATAAGGGATGTTTTTGTTACTACAGACAGTAAGGAGATAGAGGAAGTTTCTAAAGTATATGGTGCGGCGGTTATTAAACGTGATAATGAACTATCGTCTGATCTGGTTACTCTTGATCCTGTAATTTATCATGCAATGCTTAAGGCCGAAAAAGAAACAGGTAAATTTTATGATGCTGTTATAACTTTGCAGCCGACTTCTCCGTTGTTAAATGTTGAGACCTTGGATAGTGCAATTGAATATTTTATTTCTGGAAACTTTGAAACAGTTATAAGTGTTGTCAATAAACCTCATCTAGCCTGGGGAGTAAAGGACTCTGAATTGGTTCCTCTTTATTCGGAACGTAAAAATAGACAGGAATTGCCGCCACAATATTTAGAAACCGGTGCTTTTGTCATTTCTAAGAGGAATGTAGTTGTACCTGAAAGCCGTATAGGAAGCAAAACTTCTGTTTATGAAATTTCAGAAGTTGAAAGTATAGATATTGACGATAGAAACGATTGGTTACTGGCAGAAACTTTACTAAAAAGAAAGAAAATAATTTTTAGGGTAGAAGGTCATCTGAAGTTGGGATTAGGCCATATTTATAATTGCTTAACTCTTGCTTTTAGTATGATGGAACATGATGTTTTACTGGTCATAAGTAAAAACTCAAGAGAAGGTATAGAAAAGATCAAAGCGTCAAATTTGCCTTATAGAATAATAGAATCGGACGCTGATATTGATGCTTTAATAAATGAATTTAAACCGGATATCTGGGTGAACGATTGCTTGGATACTGACGAAAAATATATACGTCATTTAAAATCAATAATACCAAGAGTCATTTCAATTGAGGATTTGGGTTCTGGAATAAAAGAAGCTGATGCTGTAATCAATGCTTTATATGATGATGTGCAGCAGACCAATGTGTATTCTGGCTGGGAATATGTATGCTTACGTGATGAGTTTCAAATTGAGAGTCCTAATATATTTAACCAAGAAGTAAGGAAAGTGTTGATAATGTTTGGCGGTACGGATCCGGCGAACTTGAATAAAACGCTTTACGAAATAATTTTAAAGATTACTGATAAGTACAAGAACATTAAATTTGAGTTTATTACAGGTTTGGGCTATAAAAACAAAGAAAATGGTGTTGTTACAAGAGAAGAAAAGAATATTTTTGTATATCCTGACGTTCCTCGTGTTACTAAATATATGAGAGAAGCAGATTTAGCGATTACGAGTCAGGGCCGTACAATTTTTGAATTAGCGGCAATGAGGATTCCGGCAATCGTTCTTTCTCAAAATGAGAGGGAGCAAACTCATTTTTTTGCTCAAATGGAAAATGGATTTTTAAATCTTGGAGTAGGAGCAAAAGTAGATAGCGTACTAATTGAAAATACATTAGAATGGCTTGTTTCAACAGCTATAGTTCGTAAAAATATGTATGAGATCATGGGAAAATATGATTTACGAAAAGGATTGAAACGAGTTAAAAATATAATTTTAGGTGAGGATTATGAATAATAGTAACATTATAGATAGAATACACAGGAATGAATTTACTTTAATTGCAGAAATAGGAGTCAATTATTATGATGTGGCTGCTAAATTAGGAATTTCATTGATGGAAGCAGCTAAATTCATGATTTTATCTGCAAAGAATGCTGGTATCCATGCTGTTAAGTTTCAAACATATAAAGCAGAAACATTAGCATCAAGGTATTCTCCGTCTTATTGGAATACTGAGGAAGAACCTACAAGATCGCAATATGAGCTGTTTAAAAAGTTTGATGCTTTTGGAGAAAAAGAGTATAGAGGATTAAGCACCTATTGTGAAAGAATTAATATAGAATTTTGTTCTACTCCATTTGATTTTGAATCAGCAGATTATTTATATGACCTGATGCATGTTTATAAAATATCTTCCTCAGACATTAGTAATTTGCCATTTATTGAGTATATTGCTAAAAAAAATAAGCCGATTATTTTATCAGTAGGAGCATCTAATCTTGATGAAATAAAAGAGGCTGTTTCTGTAATACAGGCTAATAATAAAAAAGAGCTTGTTCTGATGCATTGTGTGTTAGAATACCCTACTATATATAGCCATGCTAATCTATTAAAAATAAAAAGTTTACAAAGTGAGTTCCCAGAGTTATTTATTGGCTACTCAGATCACACTAAACCTGATAAGAGTTTTGATGTTATAAAAACAGCATACCTCTTGGGGGCGACTGTTGTTGAGAAACATTTTACTCTTGATAAATTATTGAAAGGGAATGATCATTATCATGCTATGGATGAAAATGATGCCCAAAATATTTTAAAAGCAATAGATTTTGTAAGATTATTAGAAGGATCAGGCGAATTGCAATGTCTGACAAGTGAGTTTCCTGCCAGGGCAAATGCAAGGAGATCGATTGTTGCTGCCATGGACATTCCTAAAGGGGTTCAGCTTACGAGAGAGATGTTAACCTTTAAAAGGCCAGGAAATGGAATTTCTCCAAAAGATATTGATAAAATTTTAAATAAAATATCAAAAGTTGATATAGAAGCAGACAAAGAATTGAACTGGAAAGATATTGAGTAAAATATTTTTAAGAGGGAATTAATATGTCAATTGGACAGGATATGCATAACTTATGTATTGAGTTATTCCCCGTCTGCCGTAGTATTACAGGTGATGGAGTAAGAAAAACTCTTCGAATGTTGGTAGAAGTATATGGTAATGAGATAAATATTCACGAAGTTCCTACAGGTACAAAAGTATTTGACTGGACAGTGCCCAAAGAGTGGAATATCAAGGAGGCTTATATAGAAAATTCAAAGGGGCAAAGGGTAATTGATTTTAAAAACAATAATTTGCATGTAGTGGGTTATTCGTTGCCTGTTGATAAGTTTGTTGATTTGCAGGAACTGAAATCTGTTGTTTATACTCAACCGGATCAACCGGATGCGATTCCTTATGTAACATCTTATTATAAAGAGTGTTATGGATTTTGCATGTCACAAAACCAATTAGATAAGTTGCCGGAGGATACATACCATATTGTTATTGACAGTGAGCTAAAAGAGGGTAGTCTTACATATGGTGAAATAATTATTCCAGGTGATACAGAAGAGGAAGTTTTTTTATCTACCTACATCTGCCATCCATCTATGGCAAATAATGAACTGTCGGGGCCGGTAGTAGCTACATTTTTAGCAAAATGGCTCAATTCGCTGGTAAAAAGAAGATATACATATAGGATCATTTTTATACCGGAAACTATCGGCGCTATTACTTATTTGAGTAAAAATCTCCAGTACTTAAAAGAGCATGTTATTGCAGGGTTTAATCTTTCATGTGTAGGTGATAATAGGACATTTTCATATGTTGAATCACGTTATGGAAAAACATTGGCAGATAAAGCAGCAAAAAATGTTCTAAGTTTTTACTACCCTGATTATAAAACATATTCATTTTTAAAACGTGGTTCAGATGAACGCCAATATAATGCACCAGGAGTAGATTTGCCTGTATGTGCGATTTGTCGATCTAAGTATGGAGAATATCCTGAGTATCATACCTCGAAAGATGATTTAGAACTCATATCATCTGAAGGGTTGCTAGGAGCTTACGAAGTTTATCAGCAATGTATTTTTGCATTGGAAAATAACTACAGCTACAAAATAAATGTTTTATGCGAACCACAGTTGGGAAAAAGAGGACTTTATCCCACAACGAGTCAAAAAGGGACTTATGATGCAGTTAAGGCAATGATAGATTTTATTGCTTATGCTGATGGGAGCAATGATTTAATAGATATCAGTAATATTATTGGCGTGCCAGTACAGGATTTGCTGATAGTTGTCGAAAAGCTCAAACAAGTGGGATTATTGATGAGGTGTGATTGATTATGGAGAATATGACAGAGTGTGATTTTGAAACACTAGATAAGTGTCCGTGGGGGGGAGATAAACCTCCGATGGAGTTTTTATATAAAGATTTTATGGGATGTGAGATAGTACGATGCCAAGAGTGTGGCTTGGTATTTGCTAAACAAAGATTAAATAAAACAGGATTAGCCAAATATTGGGAGGACGATTTAAGCAGAGTACATTTACATGATTCCAAAGCAGTAGAACAGAGAAATAAAATGTATGAAATTGATTTTCAACTAATTAGTGAGCATGTTACAAAGGGAAAGGTATTAGATGTAGGTTGTGGTAATGGCTCTTTCCTTAAATTATTTGAAATAAATGGATATGATGCCAGTGGAGTTGAGTTTGGGAAGGAAGCTGCTGATACTGCGGCATCTGAGCATATGATTTATTATGGAGAATTTCCAAAGTTGGTATTTAAAGATAAATATGATTTGATTATTTTTAGAGGAGTTTTACAATATGTGCCAGAGCCCAAGGCATATTTAGAAAAGGCAATAGAGTTATTAGCATCTAATGGTCATATTTTTATTACTGCGCAGCCTAATGTGGATTCATTGTGCTTTAATCTTTTCAAAGAGAATTTTACTCAGCCAGTTACAGGTGTAGATTTTCTTGGTTATACTGAAGGCTTATTTACAGAATATTTTACCTCCAATGGGTTAAAAAAAGTTGCAGAGAAATACTTTTATGAAGAAACTCCGTATGCAAATATTGAGGAAGATATATTGAAAGTAGCTAAAGCAATAGAGTGTAAGAGGGAAAATAAAGAAGTCGGATTTAAAGCACCTGCTTTTTATGGAAATATGATGAGTTTGGTGTATTGCTTGGAGGACTAATAGTGATTAATACTGTAGTAATAGACTTTTATTTAGATCATACAAGAGAGGCAATTTTAAAATTAGAGGAAGAAAATTTAATAAAAATAAAATATTGGCTTGTAGATAAAAAATATAATACAGAAGAATCTATGCATAGTGTAGAGATGGAAGATATCTTAAGAGAGACGTATGAAGATATCGTTTGTCCAGATCATTTATATGATGAAGTACATAAAAAAATGTACTGGGCTATGAACCTTGATAATCGGTGGGAAAGAAGTACTGAGCTATGTAATTATGTACATAATTTTAATTTGTATATAAAATATTGGTACAAAGTTTTGAGTATAAATAATGTTGAGATGATGCTTTTGGGGAATGCGCCTCATGGATGTTTACAATATGTAGCATATTTGGTTGCAAAGGCAATGGGTATTAGAATTATAATTACCGAGCAAATATATCAGCTTAAAAATAGGTTCATATGTGCTAAATCTTTAGAAGCGATGGGTAAAGTCGAGTTTCGATTAAAACAAAAAAAAGATCATCAAAAGATTGAGCACAAGTATGAAAAAAATTTATTTTATATGAAAAATGCCAAACCACTTTTAGAGTCAGGGGAAGTAAAATTATTAAAAAAAGAGTTGCTAAATAGAGTAGCGGAAATGATAAAAAAAGAAAGAAGTTTATGGATGTATAAGATAGGAGAAGTTATTGGATACAAACTCATTAGTAATTATTTAAATTCACGATTTAAAAAATGTCGTGATGATTTGTGTGTAGAATTTGATAGTTCAAAAAAATATGTATACTTTCCATTACACTTTCAACCAGAAATGACTACAGATACATTAGGTGGTATTTATGAGGATCAATTATTAGCTGTAGAAAGATTGGCAAGTATATTGCCTAGTGACTGGTATATTTATTTAAAAGAAAATCCGATGCAAACTTATTATAAACGGAGCAAAAAGTTTTTTTTGCGATTAAAAAGCATAAATAAAGCTAGATTAGTAAGACCGGATATTAGTACATATACACTAATCCAATATTCTCAATTCGTTTCAACCATTACTGGTACAGTTGGACGGGAAGCTATAACAGGAGGTAAAAATGTTTTAGTATTTGGTAATGCGTGGTATAGAACATTGCCGGGAGTTTTCGAATATAAGGAAAGTCTTGATATAAGTGAAATTATTGATTATAAAGTTGATCACAAGTATTTTACAAAAGTCTTTAATGAATTTGATGAAACAACTTTACTCAAAGGTGTTGTTGCTGGTGGGAATGGAAAGGATTTCAATCCTGACTTTAATATATTAAAAAATAATGAGGAAGTATATGACTCTTTAAAATTGGCAATAACATACTATTGAGAGGGATATTGATAATGAGTTGTTATAAAAAACATATAAAAAAAATCTTGCCTAAATATATTATAGATTTTTTGAAATCTTTAAAAGCAAAATTTTCGAATAAAATTATTTCTAATGTATATCAAACCAATTATAAACGAAATTGTTTAATAGTTTATATAACAGCTCCTTTTAGGAAAGGTATTGCTTCGTCACATCAAAATTTATGGCAAGTTGTAGAAATGGCAAGAATAATTAGTAGTTTTGACTATAATGTGGATGTAATAGATTATGAATATAATAGGAATCATTTTGTAAAGAAATATGACCTATTAATAGATTTACATCCAAGAGATAATTGTGTGTATCAAACCAGTTTAAAAACTGATTGTATAAAAATAGCATACATGACTGGTTCTAATACAAGATTTTCTAACAATGCAGAGAAAACCAGGTTAGATAATTTAGAAAGAAGAAAACATAAAAGATTGATTCAAAGAAGATCGGCTGTGCTGATTTCTAGGAAGATAGAAAAATATAATGCAATGTTTTTTATTGGTAATAAATATAATCTTCAAACCTTTAGCGAATTTAAGTTGCCACCTGTATATTTCATAAAAAATAATGGTTATTTACTTAATATCCAAGGCAATAAACGCTCCGAAAAAAATTTTTGCTTTATAGGAAGTTTTGGTCAGGTGCATAAAGGATTGGACTTATTACTTGAAGTGTTTGCTTATAAGTGTACAGATTGCAATTTGTATATTTGCAGTTCGTTTAAAGAGGAAGAAGATTTTTGCAACCTATACAATAAGGAACTATATAAAACAAAAAATATTTTTCCTATTGGGTTTATAAACATTGAGGGTGAACAATTTAAAGAAGTCGTAGAAAAATGTAGTTATATGATTATGCCTTCATGTTCAGAAGGTTTGGCGGGTTCAGTTATTACAGCAATGTCAGCAGGTTTGATTCCTATTGTTAGCAGAGAGTGTGGTTTTGAAGATGATGAGGTTATTCATTTAGAGGACTGTAGCTTGGAATGTTTAGAAAAAACAATTGATGAATATGCTTTTAAAAATATTGATTGGATAAATAGTGAAAGTGAAAGAGTAAAAAGAATAGTGGAAGAAAGATATAGTCAGAAGTGTTTTAGTGATTCAATATTTAAAGCATTTGATGATGTTTTACAACAAAAAAATTAAAAAGTATTATATAATCGCTGTTTTATATGCCTTTGTTTTTATGCATGAAACATAGTTTTATTTTAAATAATATATTGGAGCAATCTTGATTGTCAATAAAGTTTGGATAGGTTTTAATGTGATCATATTGAAGGGTGTAACAATAGGAGAAGGAGCTATTGTTGCTGCGGGGGCAGTTGTTACAAAAGATGTATCCGCATGGACTATTGTTGCTGGTAACCCAGCAGTAGTGGTAAAGAAGTTAAAAGGATAGAGCGTTGGGAGAGTGATGCAATGAGTATAAAAAGGAAAATAAAAAAATTGTATAGAATCATTCATCCAGAAAAGCCGCAGCAATTTTATCAAATTGATGGTTTCACTTTAGATATGGGAGAAGGTCATATGCTTTCTATTACACAAAGAGAGAATCCTATGTATGATCGCTTTGTACCATATTTAGGAAAATTAGCTGGAGATGAATCTGAGAAGTGGATTGTTGATATTGGTGCTAATGTGGGTGATACGACAGCTGCATTGATTAAACATACCGCATGTAAAGTTTTATGTATTGAACCTACAGAAAAATTTTATAGATTATGCAAGGCCAATATTGTTGATTTCGGTTGCGAATATCAAAAACGAGTCAATTTAATACAAGCTTATGTTGCACAAAACGAGAACGAAAAATATACAAGTGCAATTCAGGGGGGACAGCTGTTCGGTGTAATGAAGAAGTGGGTCTTGATGGGATTCCGTCATATAGATTATCCAGTATTCTTAAAAAAGAAAAAATAAATATTAGTGACGTAATGCTCGTTAAAGTGGATACAGACGGATATGATAGTGAATGTATTATGTCTATTGGTAATGAGTTGAGAAATGTATCTCCATTTTTGTATTGGGAAAATCAAATTGATAGCATTGAGCAATACGAAAAATTTATCGAAATGGTAGATTATTTAAAAGAGATGGGATATAGTAATTTTTTTGTTTTTGATAATTTTGGCAATTATATGTGCGAGATGGATTTTGCTAGCCTAAAAGAGCTTAATACATATTTGCTGCGTATAATTCAAAAAAAATCGACAAGAAGCTTTTATTATGTAGATGTTTTAGCTGCCAAAGAAGATAAGTACAGTTTGGCTAAAGATACTATAAATGAATATTTAAATAATTTTATATGAATATATGTCATTAAATGATTGAAAAATGATTTAAATAAAATTTATGATTCAAATCCTGACAAGATCAAAGTCATATATCTTGCTAATTCATTGGATATAGAAGGATTGAATAATACTGGAAAAGATTTATAAAGAGAATGTTTTTAAAGATGTATTCAATGAATAAAATTTTCTAGAATAAAGTAACGGGCAGTTCTTACAATATGGCAAGTCCTATTATTTTTACTTGGGAGTTAAAATGTGTTGCTTATAAATCGGCAGTGAGTAATAGCAAAAATAACGATTAATCAGGGTGTGGTTTATGGAAGTGCAAAATCAAATGAAATTTTTATTTGTTAGATTAGTACACTTTTGGGGCATAATATTTTTAGATAAAAAGCTTAAGGCTAATTACTCACAGGAGTATAAGAATATACTATTGATTCGTCTTGATGAAATTGGTGATGTTGTTTTAATGACGCCCTTATTACGCGAAATGCGAAGTAACTATCCTGAGGCTGATATAACATTAATAGTAAAACCACAGGTTTATAATTTGGTAGAGTTGTGCCCTTATGTGAATAAAGTTATGACTTTTAATCGTCATGAGGGGCGATTTAGCTTTATTCTTAATATAATAAAAGCATTTCGGTATGCCAAAGTGTTTTTGTGGAAAGAAAAGTATGATTTAGTAATTGTACCAAGATGGGATACTGATTATTATGGAGCGTCTTTTTTAGCATTTTTTTCAGGTGGCATTGAAAGATTAGCATATTCAGAAACCGTAAATGTTGGTAAGCAATTATTAAATAGAGGATATGATAGATTTTTTACGAAGATATTTCATACTTCTGACATCAAACATGAAGTTTTGAGAAATTTAGATTGGATAAATTTTTTGGGAGGAAAAGTAAAAAACTATTCATTAGAGTTATGGAGTAATAAGGAAGATAGAAAAGTCTGCAACAGTTTTGGTGGAGAATCTAAAAATTATTTTAGAATTGCTGTTGTAACAAGTGCTGGAGCAAAAAGAAAAGAATGGGACATTAATAACTTTATAGATTTGATCCAAAGAATACGTAGTAAAAAAAATGTAGAAATAGTTCTTTTGGGTGGGGGATATAATACCTATAAATTAGGTGAAATATTAAAAAAATCGTGTAAAGTAGAATATGATTTTATTGGTAAAACAACATTAAGAGAGACTGTTGAAATATTAAAAACTTGTAGTTGCTTCATTGGTTGTGATACTGGGCCTATGCATTTGGCTGCGGCATGTGGGTTATCAGGGGTTACTTTTTTTGCAAATAAAAATAGTATAGTAGAGCAGTATGGACTTGATACTGCTAAAAGGTTTGGACCGTGGAATTCAGATATTGTTACGTTGGAGCCTAAGATTATGTCAGCTGGTTGTGAAAATGGATGTAAGAAAGAATTTGCTCACTGTATTAATCAGATAACAGTTGATGATGTATATAAAGAGTTAAAAAATATTTTAAATATAAAATGACAGAACAAAAAATGGAGCAATGAATATTATGAAAACAGCACTTATAACCGGTATTACCGGGCAAGATGGGTCGTATTTAGCGGAGTTTTTATTAGAAAAGGGCTATGCAGTACACGGTATTGTTAGGCGTGCTTCTATCAGCAATACTTCTCGTATAGATCATTTGTTGGCTGAAAAACAGATAACACTCCATGATGGTGATCTAACTGATTCTTCCAGCCTTATCAGAATAATAAATTTGGTGAAGCCGGATGAAATATATAATTTGGCAGCGCAAAGCCATGTGCAGGTATCATTTGATGTACCTGAATATTCTGGTGATGTGGATGCATTAGGTGTTCTGCGTATCTTGGAAGCGGTACGTATTTTAGGAATGACTGAAAGCTGCCGCATTTATCAGGCGTCTACCAGCGAGCTGTACGGCAAAGTAGAAGAGGTGCCGCAGCGTGAAACAACGCCGTTCCATCCATATAGTCCTTACGCTGTAGCAAAGCAGTATGGTTTTTGGATCACAAAAGAATATCGAGAAGCGTATGGGATGTTTGCGGTCAATGGCATTCTTTTTAACCATGAATCAGAACGCCGTGGCGAGAACTTTGTAACACGCAAAATAACCCTTGCTGTCAGCCGTATTGCCTGCGGTTTACAGGACCATTTGGAATTGGGTAATATGGATTCCCTGCGTGACTGGGGTTATGCCAAAGATTACGTGGAATGTATGTGGTTGATGCTGCAGCATGATACTCCGGAAGATTTTGTTATTGCTACCGGTGAGCAGCATACTGTAAGGGACTTTACGGAAAAAGCCTTTAAAGAAGTAGGTATCAATATTCGATGGGAAGGCGAGGGCGTTAACGAAAAAGGTTACGATATTGTAAGTGGGAAAATGCTGGTTTGCGTTAATGAGCAGTGGTTCAGGCCTACTGATGTAGATAATCTTTGGGGAGATCCGACAAAAGCAAAAACGGTTTTAGGCTGGGATCCACAAAAAACTTCATATGAAGAATTAATAAAAATTATGGTCAAGCATGACTATGAGTTAGCGAAGCGTGAAGTAGCAATAAAACGAGTAAGATAGGGGCTATAAATAAAATGGATAAAAATGCCAAAATATATGTAGCCGGGCATCGCGGCATGGTAGGAAGCGCTATTGTGCGTGAGCTGGTGCGGCAGGGTTATACAAATATTATTACCAGAACACACAGCGAACTTGACCTGTGCCGCCAAACAGAAGTAGAAAACTTCTTTGCAAGTGAAAAGCCGGAATATGTGTTTTTAGCGGCTGCCAAGGTGGGCGGCATTGCAGCAAACAGCGAAGCACTGGCTGACTTTATGTACGATAATATGATTTTAGAAATGAACGTTATCAACAGCGCCTGGAAAAATGGCTGCAAAAAGCTGGAATTCTTGGGATCGTCCTGTATTTATCCACGTATGGCGCTGCAGCCGATGCAGGAAAGCTGTCTTTTGACCGGCGAATTGGAGAAGAGCAACGAAGCCTATGCGCTTGCCAAGATCAGCGGTTTAAAATATTGCGAATTTTTGAATCGCCAATATGGTACGAATTATATCAGCGTTATGCCTACAAATTTGTATGGCCCTAATGATAATTACCATCCTACTCACAGCCATGTTTTGCCGGCACTTATCCGCCGCTTCCATGAGGCTAAGGTGAGAAATTTGCCGTCTGTTACTTGCTGGGGCGATGGCAACCCGCTGCGGGAATTTTTATATGTGGATGATTTAGCAGATCTATGTGTTTTTCTGATGAATAATTACAGTGGTAACGAAACTGTCAATGCTGGTACGGGTAAGGAAATTACCATTAAAGCTTTGGCAGAACTTATAGCCAGTGTTGTTGGCTATAACGGAGCAATACATTGGGATACCAGTAAACCAAATGGAACGCCACGCAAGCTGCTGGATGTATCAAAAAGCACGGCATTAGGCTGGCAGTATAAAACAGAATTAAGAGAAGGAATCCGTTTGGCGTATGAAGATTTTCTGCATAATCCGATGCGCGCTGAACGATAAAGCTGGAAGTTGAAAACTCAATAATATAATTTTATGGAAGTACAGGTATGATGTATGAATATCATTTTACTTTCCGGTGGTAGCGGCAAAAGGTTATGGCCGCTTTCCAATGATATCCGTTCTAAACAATTTATTAAGATATTTAAAGACGAGGTTGGCAATTATGAATCGATGCTGCAGCGTGTCTATAGACAAATACGAACTATTGACGACGGTGCCGCAGTGACTGTTGCAACATCAAAAACGCAGGTTTCCGCTATCCGGAACCAATTAGGGGATAGTGTGGGGATATCAGTTGAACCCTGCCGCAGGGATACCTTTCCGGCAATAGCTTTAGCAACATTTTATTTACATGATGTCTTAGGGATCAGCGCAGAAGAAGCTGTTGTGGTTTGCCCGGTTGACCCCTATGTAAGTGATGAATACTTTGTTGCATTGAAAGAACTAGGACATTTAGCGGTGCAGGGCGATGCCAAACTTGTTTTAATGGGAGTAGAGCCAACATATCCCAGCGAGAAATATGGGTATATCATTCCCGAAACTAAAGATGAAATAAGCAAAGTACAAACCTTTAAGGAAAAACCGAATGCAGAGATTGCAGCAGAGTACATTGAGCAGGGGGCCTTATGGAATGGTGGCGTTTTTGCTTATCAGCTGAAATATGTTTTGCAAAAAGCGCATGAGCTTCTTGATTTTACAGATTACTATGACTTATATGCCAAATACGAAACCTTAGAAAAAATCAGCTTTGACTATGCCGTAGTTGAGCAGGAAAAGCAGATCAATGTGCTGCGTTTTGCCGGAGCCTGGAAAGACCTGGGCACATGGAATACCTTAACTGAAGCCATGGAAGAGCAAGCTGTTGGTAAGGCGATAATGAACGAAAAATGTCAGAACGTACATGTTATGAATGAACTGGATGTACCGGTATTATGTATGGGCTTAAGGGATATGGTAGTAGCTGCCAGTCCTGATGGTATTCTGGTAGCCGAAAAAGAGCAGTCCAGTTACATCAAGCCTTTTGTAGACGCCATAGATCAACAGGTGATGTTTGCTGAAAAATCCTGGGGCAGTTTCCGTGTTTTAGACGTAGGAGAAAACAGTCTGACGATCAAAGTGATCCTAAAAGCAGGCAACAAAATGAATTACCATAGTCACGAACGCCGGGACGAAGTCTGGACGATCATCTCTGGTAATGGTCGCACCATTGTTGATGGAATGGAGGAGCAGGTAACAGCAGGTGATGTGATAACAATGCAGGCTGGCTGCAGACATACGATCATTGCAGATAGCGAACTTGAGGTAATGGAAGTGCAGTTGGGCAGGGAGATAAGTGTCCATGACAAGCAAAAATTTGAATTGGAAGAATAGAAAAACAGTTTATAAGCCCCGGCCATTTTTATTACAGCCTGCCTGCAAAGAAGCGCTTTGGGGCGGGCAGAAGTTGAAAGAGCATTTCGCTAAACAGGCTGATTTGGATAATGTTGCTGAAAGCTGGGAGTGCTCTACGCATCCGGAAGGACCGAGCACCGTAACTACAGGTGAGCATAAGGGTATGCTGTTGACGGAAGTTCTGCGAAAACATCCAGAGTATCTTGGCACTCATCCTCGCAGTAAAGGCGAACTGCCGATACTGGTAAAATTTATTGACGCCAGGCAAAAACTGTCTGTGCAGGTGCACCCGGATGATGAATATGCCAAACTTTATGAGCGTGGACAATTGGGCAAAACAGAAATGTGGTATGTGCTGGAAGCAGATAAAGACGCTGAACTTATTTACGGTTTTTACAGTGATATGGACAGTGTTGCTGTAAGGCAAAGTTTGGCAAATGGAACTATTGAGAAATATTTACAGAAAGTAAAAGTGCAGCAGGATGACGTATTTTATATTCCAGCAGGGACCGTGCACGGTATAGGCGCAGGTATTCTGATCGCCGAAGTGCAGGAAAGCTCTAATCTTACCTACAGGCTATATGATTATGACCGCACAGATAAGCAGAGACAAAAGCGTAAGCTGCATATAGAAAAAGCATTAGCAGTTGCCAATCTAAAAGGGCAGCAGCCGCCGCGGCAGCCGCTGCGTGTACTGCGCTATACACCAGGCTGCGCGACAGAATTTTTGTGCCGTTGTAAATACTTCCAGGTTGAAAGATTGCTGCTTAATACAGAGGGCAAAAAGAAATTCGCAGAATTATATACAGGCAGCAATTCTTTTCAGGCTTTGCTTTGTCTGGACGGCGGAGGTCATATACTGATGGAGGATAAAGAAAAGTTAGCCTATAGTAAAGGTAATTGTATTTTTATTCCTGCAAATACCGGAAAACTGCAGTTATGCGGTAGGAGTCAGTTTTTGAAGATATCATGTTAGAGTTGCTGTTTTTCGAAAAGTTTTTTATAAAACTGATATATATGAAAATAGTTGCTGTGAGCAGTATTGGCATGTAAAAACAGTACGAGGTTTGTATCTAATGAGAAATAGAAGAAGGATAAAAAGGAAAAGAAGTTTATTTAAAACTCACTTTTCTAAATTTGTTTATATAAGGAAGTAAAATACGATGTATATCAAACGCCATTTGGAGACGACAATTGAAAAACTGAGCGGTTGTTGTAAGGTACTTCTGGTTACTGGGCCGCGTCAGGTAGGAAAGACGACTTTGCTGCGCAGGCTGGCAGAAGGCAACAGGACTTATGTGACGATGGACGATATCAACGTACGCAGCTTGGCAATGACGGAACCGGGGCTGTTTCTGCAGCGGTATAAACCGCCGCTCTTGATCGATGAGATCCAGATGGCTCCGAAGCTGCTGCCGTATATTAAAATGTACGTAGACGAGCATGGCAATAACGGTGACTTTTGGCTGACAGGGTCGCATGCTTTTGATTTGATGGAGAACGTCACAGAAAGCCTGGCAGGCAGGATCGCTATCGTTCATCTGCTTGGGTTCAGCTATGCCGAAGTAGCCGGTCTTGGTTCGGGAGCTTTTGTGCCTGAAGAAAAATTTTTACTGCAGCGGGCGCAGGAAGCTGAGATACTGCCGATGCGTGATTTGTTTGAGCAGATCTGGCGCGGCAGTATGCCGGCGCTGAACAATGCCTCAGAGCAGGACTGGAACAACTATTACTCTTCCTATGTGCAGACCTTTCTGCAGCGTGACGTCAGGACGCTGACCCAGGTCAATGATGAACTGCAATTTTACCGGTTTTTATGTGCGGCAGCCAGCTATACCGGCAGTATGATCAACTATGCGGCGCTGGCCAAGGAAGCGGAGATCACTGCGCCAACGGCAAAGCAGTGGCTGAAGGTACTGGCAGCGGCGGGGCTGGTATATTTACTGGAGCCGTTCATGCATCCGAATTTAAAATATGGTGTGAAAGCGCCGAAGGTATATTTTACCGATACCGGCCTGGCTGCTTATCTGCTGCGCTGGAGTAATGCCGAGATCTTGGAAGCAGGGGCAATGTCGTCGAGCTTTTTGGAAACTTGGGCGGTAATGGAGATCTACAAGAGCTTCAGTAATTGCGGACAGATACCGCCGCTTGGTTATTACCGTGACTTTAACAGCCGGGAGGTAGAGTTTGTGCTGAATGTTGATGGCAGCATACATCCTTTGGCGATCCGCAAAAGCTCAAGCCCGGTGAAAGAAACGAAGAAGTTTGATATCCTGCGGCCGGTGGCAGAGGGAGAACGGGCCTTGAAATTAGGTGCAGGCGGCGTGATCTGTTTTGCCAATGATCTGCTGCCGATAGATGCCAGAAACTGGTATATACCGGCCGGGCTGTTGTAAAATTATCAATAAGTATTTTAAGGAATAACCTTTGCTGATTTTGAATGTGAGATTCAATGCAGTAAGGGTTATTTTATATTTAGGTGAAAGTAAACTGTTTTTATTGCCGGGGAAATAAATATGTTTGAAGTTAAGACGAACTGCCTTTTGTCTTTGCCTTAGGTGTAGTATAATGAAAACATCTTTTAAAGAAAATGAGGCAGAAAATGCATTATAATGAAATAAAACAGGGTTACTTTATTGCACGACCCAATCGTTTTATTGCTCATATTGAGCTGGACGGGCAGGTAGAGGTTTGCCACGTGAAGAATACAGGGCGCTGTCGTGAGCTTCTGACGCCGAGAGCAGTGGTTTATGTGGAGTGCCATCATGACCCCAGGCGTAAGACAAAATATTCGTTGATTGCTGTCAGAAAGGGCAGCTTACTGATCAATATGGATTCGCAGGCACCGAATAAGGTGGTGGCCGAATGGCTGGCATCAGGCGAACTGCTGCCGGGTCTTACGCTGCTGAAGCCTGAATGCAGGTATGGTACATCGCGTTTTGATTTTTATGTAGAAACGCCACAGCAGAAGCTATTTATTGAAGTAAAGGGTGTAACGCTGGAGGAAAATGGTATAGCCATGTTCCCCGACGCGCCTACAGAGCGCGGCATTAAGCATTTAGATGAGCTGGCGCAGGCGGTGCGGTATGGTTATGCCGCCGCGGTGATTTTTGTGATCCAGATGCGCGGTGTGACCAGGTTTACACCAAATCGCCGCACACATGCGGCTTTTGCCGAAGTGCTGCGGCGGGCACAGCAGGCTGGCGTACAAGTGTTGGCTTATGATTGTGACGTAACGCCGGATGGCCTTAGTTTGGGAAAGCAGATTCCCTGCTGTTTTTAAATTGGGAGATATGCTATAATAAAAAATCTTAGCGCTGTGCCTGCTTCAAGAGCTGGGGGCAGCATAAGGGCAGTACAGCTGAAAAAGAACGGAGCAGATTATGAGAGAATATACTAAGTTTTATATTACACCGAAGGGCGAAAGAGCCGCCCGCAGCGGCCATCCATGGGTCTATGCTGAAGAAATCACCAGGATCGAAGGCGAATACCAAAACGGTGATCTGGTCGATGTGGTAACAAACAAGGGCAAATATCTGGGCACCGGGTTTGTCAACGACCATTCCAAGATCAGGGTGCGCCTGATTTCGACCAATACCAATGATAAATTTGACGCTGATTTCTGGGAACGGCGGTTGCGTTATGCGATCGATTATCGTCGTACTGTAATGCCAGGAGCCGATTTTAAATGCTGCCGCCTGATTTTTGGTGAGGCCGATCATTTTCCAGGTCTGACAGTAGACCGGTTCAATGACATTTTGGTTGCACAGACTTTATCACTGGGAATAGAAGTGCGGAAAGAGTTGATTTTTAACCTGTTGTACAAGATTTTACGTGAGCAGGGTGAGGAAATCAGGGGCTTGTATGAACGCAACGATGTGAAGATCCGCCTGCTGGAAGGCATGGAGGAAAACAAGGGCTGGTTTGCGTTTGCAGAGGCTGCAGAACCAGGGGAGCCGTTGACGGAAATCGTTGAAAACGGGATCAGGTATAATGTGGATGTGGAGAACGGCCAAAAGACAGGCTTCTTTTTGGATCAGAAGTACAATCGCCAGGCAATCGCCAAAATTGCCAAAGGCAAGCATGTACTGGACTGCTTTACCCATACGGGTGCGTTTGCCCTGAATGCGGCGGCAGGAGGCGCTGCTGCTGTAACAGCTGTAGATATTTCGGCCGAGGCAGTGCAGATGACGGACGCCAACGCCTCTAAAAACGGCTTGGATAAAGTCGTTAAAGGCTTGAAGGCCAATGTTTTTGATCTGCTGTCAGAGCTGGTCAATAATAAGTCCCGGGAATATGATTTTATTATTTTAGACCCACCGGCGTTTACAAAGTCGGGCAGTACGGTCAAAAATGCCATCCGCGGCTATAAAGAGATCAATTTAAAGGCTATGAAGCTGCTGCCGCGCGGCGGTTATCTGGCGACTTGTTCCTGCTCGCATTTTATGAAGGAAGAGCTGTTTGTGCAGATGCTGCATGATGCGGCTGCAGACGCCAATGTACAGTTGCGGCAGATCGAGGCTCGGCAGCAGTCGCCTGACCATCCGATTTTATGGAATGTCCCGGAGACGTATTATTTGAAATTTTATATTTTCCAGGTAGTTTAAGTTGTGATTTGGAGGCAAGATAATGCAGCTGCAGCAGTTATTGGAAGCTATGATCGCTTATATGGGCGGCGACGCCCGGCGGATCCAGCACTTTATTAAGGTACATGCCCTGGCGCAGTTGATCGGACGTCAGGAACAGCTGAACGAAAGGACGCAGTTTATTTTAGAAGCTGCGGCGCTGACTCACGATATCGGTATCAAAAATGGCGAGGCGAAGTTCGGCGCCGGTAAATGCAGCGGTAAAACGCAGGAGCTGGAGGGACCGCCGGCAGCGGCAGAACTGCTGGCAAAGTTAGGTTTTGCTCCTGACGTCTGCGAGCGGGTATGCTATTTGATTGGGCATCATCATACTTATACCAATATCGATGGTATGGATTATCAGATTTTAGTGGAAGCTGATTTTTTGGTGAATTTTTATGAAGATGGCATGAGTAAGGAGGCTATCCAGACTGCCTGCGGGCGAATTTTTAAAACGGCGTCTGGTATCAGGCTGTGCCGCCAGATGTTTGGAATTTGAATGATGTATAAAAAGCACTTGCCGTAATGAAGCAGGCAAGTGCTTTTTCTGTTATAAATAATCGTGGGAGCCTGCGCCTGCAGGAGCCGAAAATGGAACAGACCCTTATGGCAGCGGCTTATGCCGACTGATCGTAAGGGTCTGTTCACTATGTTAAGGAGAGGGGAACGCTTATTTAACTGCCGTCAGATATTTGTCAATGGCGGCTGCGGCTCCGCGTCCCTCGGCAATGGCCCAGACTACCAGGCTTTGGCCGCGGCGGGCGTCGCCAGCCGCAAAAATACCGGGGATCGAGGTCATATAATCATTATCATTGGCCGCAATAGTATTGGCCTCTGATCTGGCAAATTTAAATTCGTCAAATAACTGTGTTTCAGTGCCTATAAAACCCATTGCCAGAAGCACCAGCTGAGCTGAGACTATTTGTTCTGTTCCGGCGATCTCGACAGGAATTAAACGCCCGGCTTCCTTCTGCCAGTCAATCTGGCAGAGCCGCAGCTTATCGACTTTCCCATTTTTGCCGATAAATTCCTTGCTCATGATACAGTAGTCTCGCGGGTCCTGGTGGTACAGCTCGAAGGCTTCTTCCTGCCCGTAATCAGTTTTGAAAACACGGGGCATTTCCGGCCAGGGGTTATCTGCAGTACGGGAGTGGGGCAGGCAGGGCATGATCTCGATCTGTTTTACGCTTCTGCAGCCCTGACGAATGGCTGTCGCTACACAGTCGGTGCCGGTATCGCCGCCGCCGATGACGATAACGTCTTTCCCCTTGGCGGAAACAGCTTTTTTATCCTGCAGGCTGCTGTCTAAAAAGCTTTTAGTGACGCTGTGCAGATAATCCTTGGCAAAGTGGATGCCCTGCAGCTCGCGGCCGGGGATGGTCAGATCACGCGGTACGGTACTGCCGGTACAAAGGGCGATCGCATCGAACTGTTTCAGCAGTGTTTCCGAAGAAATTTTGTGGCCGATCTCACTGTTCAGTTCAAAGGTGACCCCGGCCTCTTCCATAAGCTTGATACGTCGTTCTACCAGATGCTTGTCCAGCTTCATATTGGGTATACCATACATCAAAAGCCCCCCGGCGCGGTCGGCACGTTCATAGACGGTGACGCTGTGGCCTGCCTTGTTAAGCTGGTCAGCACAGGCCAGGCCGGCCGGGCCGCTGCCGATAACGGCAACTTTTTGTCCGCTGCGGTGAGCCGGCTTGTTGGGTTTGACATAGCCTTCTGCAAATGCTGTTTCAATGATATATTGTTCAAGATTGCGGATACTGACTGCACTGCCTGCCAGGCTGGCACTGCAGGCTCCTTCACAGGGAGCCGGACAGACGTGCGAGGTGAATTCCGGGAAATTATTAGTTTTATTCAGGCGCGCATAGGCGAAATGATCCAGCCCCTGATAAACAAAGTCGTTAAATTCCGGCATCAGATTATGCAGCGGACAGCCTGATAAGGCTTTGCCCAACATTACGCCGCTGTGGCAGAAGGGAATACCGCAGTCCATGCAGCGCGCAGCCTGTTTTTGCAGTTCTTCTTTGTGAGGCAGACTGCTGGTTTTGATTTCTTCCCAGTCTTTGATGCGCTCCTGAGGCGGGCGCAGCGCAAGTTCCTGCCGTTTGTAATCCATAAATCCGGTCGGTTTACCCATTATGCCTGCACCTCCTCAAATACTTTGATCGTCGCTTCCTGCTCGCTCATACCGCTTTGCAGGTATTGGGCGACTTTTTCGGTAACGCGCTTATAATCTTTGGGAATGACCTTGACAAATTTTTTGATGTAACTGTCCCAGTCTGCCAGAATCCGGCGGGCAATACTGCTGCCGGTATATTCTGCGTGTTTCAGGATCATTTTCTGCAGCTGCATGGTATCATTGATTTCCTTCAACTGTTCCAGCAGTACGATTTCTTTGTTACAGTAGCCCGAAAAGGTACCGTCTTCATCTAAAACATAGGCAATACCGCCGCTCATGCCGGCAGCAAAGTTCCGTCCGGTCTTACCCAGAATAACGACGGTGCCGCCGGTCATATATTCGCAGCCGTGGTCGCCGACACCTTCGATAACGGCATTGACGCCGCTGTTGCGAATGCAGAAACGTTCACCGGCAATACCGGAAATATAGGCTTCACCGCTGGTGGCGCCGTAGAAGGCAACGTTGCCGATAATGATGTTTTCGTGAGGATTGAAAGGCGCTTCTGCAAAGGGATGGATGATGATTTTACCGCCGGAAAGACCCTTGCCGACGTGGTCGTTGGCATCGCCTTCGAGACGCAGGGTGATACCGGGCGGTAAAAAGGCTCCAAAGCTTTGTCCGGCCGAGCCTTTGAAGTGCAGTCTGATCGTATCTTCCGGCAGGCCGTCCAAACCGTAAAGGCGAGTGATCTCACTGCCGAGGATGGTACCGACGACACGGTCGGTATTTTTGATAGGCAGCGTGATATCGACCTGTTTTTTGCCGGCGACAGCGGTTTTGCAGATTGCCAGCAGCTCGCGGCAGTCCAGCGATTTTTCCAGCTGGTGGTTTTGTTCGGTGGTGCAGACCTGGCTGGTGCCCGGTTCTACCTCCGGTTTATAAAGCAGCGGCGCTAAGTTAAGATTTTTATTTTTCCAGTTACGCTCCGGTTTAGCCAGCAGTACTTCCGTACGTCCCACCATTTCGTCGATACTGCGGAAGCCCAGTTCGGCCATATATTCGCGAACCTCCTGGGCAATGAAGTGCATAAAGTTGACGACATACTCCGGTTTACCCTTAAAGTTACGGCGCAGCTTCGGGTCCTGGGTAGCGACGCCCATAGGACAGGTATTCAGATTGCAGACGCGCATCATAACGCAGCCCAAAGCGATCAGCGGCGCAGTGGCAAAGCCGAACTCTTCGGCACCCAGCAAGGCGGCGATGATCACGTCGCGTCCGGTCATCAGCTTACCGTCGGTTTCCAGAGTCACACGGTTGCGCAGGTTGTTGAGCAGCAGCGTCTGATGGGTCTCCATCAGTCCCAGCTCCCAGGGCAGTCCGGCGTGGTTGATACTGGTGCGGGGCGAAGCACCTGTGCCGCCGTCGTAGCCGGAGATCAGCACTACATCGGCACAGGCTTTAACGACGCCTGCGGCAATGGTTCCGACGCCAACCTCAGAAACCAGCTTGACGCTGATTTTGGCACGGGGATTGGCGTTTTTCAAATCGTGTATCAGTTCGGCTAAATCTTCGATCGAATAAATATCGTGATGGGGCGGCGGAGAGATAAGGCCGATACCGGCAGTAGTCCCGCGGCATTCGGCGATCCAGGGATAGACTTTACCTCCGGGCAGCTGACCGCCTTCACCTGGTTTGGCACCCTGGGCGATCTTGATCTGGATCTCATCCGCGTTGACCAGATAATTGCTGGTAACGCCAAAGCGGCCTGAGGCCACCTGTTTGATAGAACTGCGCTTACTATCGCCGTCAGGCTGGGGACGGAAGCGGGAAGGATGTTCGCCGCCCTCGCCCGTATTGGACTTACCGCCGATACGGTTCATAGCGATCGCCAGACATTCGTGCGCTTCCTGGCTGAGCGAGCCGTAGCTCATTGCGCCGGTTTTAAAACGTTTACAGATGCTGTCTACAGATTCTACCTGTTCGATAGGTATCGGCAGCCGCTGCGGAGTGAAGGTCAGCATACTGCGCAGGTTCTGATTGGCAAAAGCACTGCTGTTCAGTTCGCGGGAAAAGCGTTTGAACATAGTGTAATCGTTTTCGCGGCAGGCCTGCTGCAGTGCAAAAACAGTCTGCGGATTGAACATATGCCGTTCGCCGCCGCTGCGCCATTGGTAAACACTGCCGGATTCATAGCTGCACAGATCAGACGCATCAGCTTTGAAGGCCGGCAGATGACGCAGCTCTACTTCTTTGGCGATCTCGTCCAGGCCGATCCCTTCCAGTCGGGAAGGTGTGCCGGTGAAATATTTTTCGATCACACAGCTACTGATGCCGATAGCTTCAAAAATCTGGGCGCCGCGATAAGACTGCACTGTAGAAATACCCATTTTGGAAAGGATCTTGGCGATACCGTGGGTGCAGGCGTCGATATAGTTTGAGGTGGCCTGCTCTACTGTAACGCCGGTGATCATACCGTTAGAGCACATTTCTTCGATCGTTTCAAACGCCAGGTAGGGATTGATGCCGCTGACGCCATAGCCAAGCAGCAGTGCAAAATGATGCACTTCGCGTGGTTCGGCCGATTCGATAATAATGGAAGCTTTGAGCCGGCTGCCGCTTTTGATCAGATGATGATGCAGGCAGGCGCCGGCCAAAAGGGCAGGAATAGCCGCCATTTCTTCGTTCATTTCACGGTCAGATAAAATCAGAATACATTTATCCTGTGCGATCATAGCGTCAGCCTGTGTACACAGACTGTCAAGTGCGTGTTTGAGCCCTGTGCCGCCGGCGGCTACCGGGTAAAGCATCGGCAGTGTCGCCGCCTGGAATTTAGGCTGCTGGATATTTTTGAGCTTGGCCAGCTCGATATTGCTCAAAACAGGCGATTCGGCTGAAATCTGCCGGCAGCTGTCAGGCTGCGGGTCGATCAGGTTTTTCTCCGGGCCGATGCCGCTGGTCGTATCAGTAAACACTTCCTCGCGAATAGCGTCTATAGGAGGATTGGTGACCTGGGCGAAAAGCTGCTTGAAATAGTTGTATAAAAGCTGCGGTTCTTCGGATAAAACGGCCAGTGGAGCGTCGTTGCCCATCGCCCCCAGCGGATCTATCCCCTTAGTAGCCATTGGTTTTAGAAACTTGGTCAGGTCTTCCAGCGTATAGCCAAAAGCCAGTTGCCGTCGCAGCAGTGTTTTGGGATCGGGCTTCGGCAGCTCGGTAGTGAGCTTGATCGCATTCAATTTAATAAGATTTTCGTCCAGCCATTTGCGATAGGGCTGTTCGGTAGCTATTTTATGTTTGATCTCGTCGTTGTCGATGATGCGGCCTGCTACAGTATCGATGACCAGCATCCTGCCCGGCCGCAGACGGTCTTTTTTGACAATGGTCGCCGGATCCAGATCGACGACGCCGACCTCGGAGGCCAGAACGATCATATCATCCTGAGTTATGTAATAGCGGGAAGGGCGCAGGCCGTTGCGGTCCAGAGCGGCGCAGATAGTGCGTCCGTCGGTAAAGGCCATGGCGGCAGGTCCGTCCCAGGCTTCAATCAGAGAATTATGGTATTCAAAAAAAGCTTTCAGATCCGGATCGATATGGGGATTTTTGCCCCACGGTTCGGGAATCATCATCATTACAGCATGCGGCAGGCTGCGTCCCGACATGACAAGAAATTCCAGACAGTTATCGAACATTCCCGAATCAGAGCCGGTTTCGTCGATGATAGGCATGATATCTTTGATCTTGCTGCCCCAGAGGCTGTTGCCGCACATCGTTTGGCGGGCGCGCATCCAGTTGATGTTGCCGCGCAGGGTATTGATCTCGCCGTTATGCATCAAATAACGGTAAGGATGGGCGCGTTCCCAGCTGGGAAAGGTGTTGGTGCTGAAACGGGAATGGACTAAAGCCATTGCTGTTTCCATAGAACTGTCCTGCAGGTCAGAATAAAAAGAACCCAGCTGCTCCGTAGTCAGCATCCCTTTATAAACGATAGTCCGTGAAGACAGGCTGGCGATATAAAAATACCTGCCGCCGCGCAGCCTGCCATAGCGAATATGATTTTCGGCCTGACGGCGGATGCTGTACAGCTGTCGTTCAAAGGCATTATCGTCGATGCTCAGCCGGTCGATGATCTGTGGGCTGGCCTTGATAAAGACCTGCGCCATGAACGGCTGGCTCTGGCGTGATTTTTCACCCAGCACCTCCGGGTCGACCGGTACGTTACGCCAGCCTAAAAGCTCCTGTCCGTTTGCAGTAACAAGCTTTTCAAAATGACGCTGGGTGTTTTCTCTCTCTACAACGTCAGGCGGCAGGAACATAAAGCCAACGGCATAATGGCCGGGCTGCGGCAGTTCGATATCGAGCTTGGCACATTCTTTGACCAGAAAGGTGTGCGGCAGCTGAAGGAGGATACCCGCGCCGTCGCCGGAATTCATATCGGCGCCTTGTCCGCCGCGGTGGTCCATATTGCGCAGCACCACTAAAGCCTGCCGCAGGATCTTGTTGGATTTACGGCCTTTGATGTTGGCGACGACACCCAGACCGCAGGCATCGTGCTCGAACCAGGGATCATAAAGCCCCTGCTTGGGCGGTAATGAAGTATACATGTGATTTTCCCCTCTCAAAGCAAATTATATCTATATACAAAATTGCAAGTTTAATTATAAAATACGCAAAAAAGAAATGCAAATTGTATACATTATATTTTAAAGTCTTTGACAAGCGGAATAAAATACTGTAAAAATTAAACAAAAACAGCTTGCAGCAAGGCAGCAACTGTAAAAAGACAGAATATTGAAATGTTTGTGAAAAATCAGTAAGAGTGGCTTTTGCACTATACAAAGTTTATTTAATAGTGTAATATTAAATACTGTAAGGCAATGAATATTGCAGATAGGGGAGATGAAGATGAGTAAGGCCGCAAAATTTGATGAATTTTTAAGTTCCAATAATATCAATTGTTTTTCAAAGGAAGAAATCGATAACGAAATGCACAGCATCGTTTATCGTGCCCATATGGAAGTCAGCAGTCAGAATCTGCCGACGATGATCGTGCTGGACGACAGCATCTATACGATGATCCAGGTGCGCGTTGCCGCTGGCGTTGTCAATGCCGGCAACCGCGAAGGCGTTTTGATGCATATCAACGAGCTTAATAAAAAATACAAGGTTTTTAAATACTATGAAGGCGACAACGGGGATATCTGCCTTGACAGCTGCATCACTACGACTGACGAAGGCTTTGAAGCGCCTGTTATCCACACAGTGATCGATGTTATTTTAAAACATCTGGTAGAAGAATACCCTGTCCTGATGCGTAAAGTCTGGGGCAATTAATTTATAATCATAAATAGCAATGAAGCTGTGAGGCCTTGGGTCCCGCAGCTTTTTTGTAAGGAGGAGCAAACACAGTGAACAAGTTCGGCTTGACTACTGAAGAAGCGAGCAAAGCATTATCCGAGCAGGGCAATAATGCCCTGACTCAGCCCCCGCGCGAAACCTTTTGGGATAAGCTGTGGGAGAATTTTAAAGACCCTATCATCCGGATCCTGATCCTGGCGCTGTTGGTCAACGTAGTTTTTGTTTATATGGGGCACGGCGACTGGATCGAAACGATGGGTATTTTTCTGGCCATCATTCTGGCGACTTTTGTTTCTACTTATTCTGAGTACAGCAATGAAAACGCTTTCCAGAAACTGCAGGAAGAAGCCAGCCGTATCCGCTGCAAGGTTTGGCGTGACGGCGAGCCGGTTGAGCTGCATATCGATGATATCGTCGTCGGTGATGCGGTAATTCTGGAGGCCGGTGATAAAGTTCCGGTCGACGGTATCTTACTGGACGGCGATGTGAAGCTTGACCAGGCGGCCCTGAACGGCGAAAGCAAGGAAGCCCATAAGCTGATCGCTCCGCCCGATTTTACCTGGGGCGATGGTACTATCGATTTTCTGGACGAGCATAAGCTGTTCCGCGGCAGCGTCGTTGTCGAGGGGCAGGGCATCATGCAGGCCGTTAAGATCGGCGACAGCTCTATCTACGGTCAGCTGACCCAGGAGCTGAAGGATGATGAACGTGACAGCCCGCTGAAATTAAAGCTTAAGGGACTGGCGCATCATATCAGCCAGTTTGGTTATGCCGGCGGTGTGCTGATCGCTTTGGCAGTCATGCTGCATAAAGCCTATCTGTACGGCGATTTCGGCGCTTATTTTGCTAATACGCCGCTTTTGCTGTCTGATCTGGTGCAGGCTGTTATTCTGGGTATCATCATTATCGTTATGGCGGTGCCGGAAGGGCTGCCGCTGATGATCGCGATCGTTTCGTCGCTGAATATGAAAAAAATGCTGCGCGATAACGTACTTGTGCGGAAGCTGGTCGGGATCGAAACTGCGGGCAGTCTGAACCTGCTTTTTACCGATAAGACAGGCACGATCACAAAGGGCAAGCTGGAAGTCGTACGGTTCATTACCGGCGACCGTCAGGAATACCCTGCGTTTGACGTACTGCCTGCAAAGCTGAAGGCCTTTACTTACCAAAACGTTGTGCTCAATACCTCGGCAGCCGTTTCTGACGGCGCTATGGTCGGCGGCAATATGACTGAGCGGGCGCTCAGCAACTATGTAGGCAGCTACCGTATGGAAGAAATGCTGCACCGTGATAAATTTATTCCTTTCAACAGCGCCAATAAATATTCTTGGGCGGCAGTCAGCGGTAACGGCGAGCGTTACTGCCTGGCTAAAGGCGCTCCGGAAAAGCTGATTTTGCAAACCAGCCACTACTGGGATGCGGAAGGCAACCGCCAGCCGCTGACCGAAGAAATGAAAAAAACACTGGATGACAGAATGCTGGAACTGGCAGCAGATGCGATCAGAATGCTGGCACTCTGCACCTATGAAAGCGATATCGAAGGCGATGAGCTGCCGGCAGACGGACTGACGCTGGTAGGTATTCTGGGTATTCGCGACGAAGTCCGTCCCGAAGCGATCGAAGCGATTGCTGAAGTTCAGGATGCAGGCGTACAGATCGTTATGATCACCGGTGACCGCCGCGAAACCGCGGTAGCGATCGCTAAAGATGCAGGCCTGCTGCAGCGTCCGAACGAGTTGGTCTGGACCTCGGCCGAGCTTGCGGAAATGAGCGACGAACAGGTGAAACTGGAGCTGCATAAGCTGCGCGTAGTAGCCCGCGCCCTGCCGATGGATAAATCACGGCTGGTGCGCCTGGCACAGGAGATGAACCTGGTAGTAGGTATGACAGGTGACGGCGTCAACGACTCGCCCGCACTCAAAAAAGCCGATGTAGGCTTTGCGATGGGCAGCGGTACCGAAGTTGCCAAAGAAGCCGGTGACATCGTAATTCTTGACGATAATTTCCTCAGTATCAAACAGGCGATTTTATACGGACGTACGATTTATAATTCTATCTGTAAATTCATCGTCTTCCAGCTGACGATCAACTTCTCAGCCGTAGCGATAAACTTCATAGCACCGTTTATCGGCATCGATAAACCGCTCACCATTACGCAGATCCTCTGGATCAACCTGGTCATGGATACTCTGGCGGCACTGGCCTTCGGCGGTGAGCCAGCGCTGGAAAAATACCTGCGTGAAAAGCCAAAAGACCGCAGCGCACCGATAGTCAGCAAAAAAATGCTGTCTACCATCACTATGGGCGGTGTGTATATGACCTTTATCGCGATCCTCTTTTATAAGAGCAGCTATGTCGATCATCTGTTCCGCAATGCGCCCGACCATATCTACACATATACGGGCTTCTTCTGCACATATATCTTTATGGCGGTAGCCAACGGTTTTAACGTGCGTGTTTCCGGTCTTAACCTGCTGGAGCACATCGACAAGAACAAAGGCTTCCTGAATGTAATGGCGCTGATCGTGGCGATCCAGGTGCTGCTGACCTATGTCGGCGGCCGTATCCTGCGTACGACACCGCTGAACCTGCACGAATGGAGCGTAGTTGTTTTGTTCGGTCTGTCGATCATCGTTGTTGACCTGCTGCGCAAAAGCGTTTGCCAAATGCTGGAGAAAAAATAAAAGCCAACCCCTAAAAAGAGATTATAAAAAATAGGAGTGATGACTGTATGGATCCTCTCGGGTCTATCAAAGAAGTATTTATTGTTATTGTTTTGATTTTAATGAACGGCCTGCTGGCCATGCTGGAAATGGCGCTGGTCTCGGCGCGTAAAAGCCGGCTGGAGCAGCTGGCTGATGAGGGAAGCAGCAAAGCTGCGTATATTTTAAAGCTTGCTCAGGAACCGACTGAGTTTTTATCAACGGTGCAGATCGGTATCACACTGGTCGGCATCGGCACCGGCGTATACAGCGGCGCCATGCTGGCAGCGCCTTTGGAAGGACTGCTGCGTGAGATCAGCGTACTGCGTCCTTATGCCGGCGTAGTGTCGTATACCTTCGTCGTGGCGCTGGTGACCTATCTCAGTTTGATCTTAGGCGAGCTGATACCAAAAAAAATGGCGCTCAACAACCCGGAAAAGGTTGCCATGAGCTTTGCCGGTTTTATCAAGGTCATTATTACCGCGTTTAAACCGCTGACTGTCTTTTTAAGCGTTTCGACCAGGTTTTTACTGAAGGCGCTGGGGCTTAAGCCCAGTGACGAACCTCCGGTCACGGAAGAAGAAGTGCGCGTACTGCTGGAGCAGGGCCGGCTGCATGGAGTATTTAACGTCGGCGAGCAGAAAATGATCGAAAACGTTTTTGAACTGGATGACCTGCGCGTAAGCGAGATCATGACGCCGCGGACCAAGATCACCTGGCTTGACGTCAACGATCCGCTTTATAAGCACTTGGAGGTCATTGCGGAAAAACAGTATTCCTGCTATGTTGTGGCCGAAGAAGATTTGGAACACGTCCTGGGAGTTGTCTATACGAAACGGTTTTTAGCCGATGTCCTGGGCGCTACCGGCGCTTCGATGCGCAGCTCGGTGCAGCAGCCGCTGTATGTGCCTGAAGGTATGTATACCCAAAAGCTGCTGGATATGTTCAAGGACACGCGGATCAAGGTGGCGCTGGTCATGGACGAATTCGGCGGGCTGGCAGGTATGGTGACCCTGCGTGATATTATTGAGCATCTGGTCGGCGATCTGCCTTCCTATGATGAAGAATTCAAACAGGAGATCGTCGAACGTGAAGACGGCAGCTGGCTGGTAGACGGCTTACTGCCGATCAGCGAATTTAAAGACTTCCTTGATCTGGATGAGCTGCCGCTGGAAGAAAAAACGGGTTTCAATACTGTGGCCGGTTTCGTCGTTACCAATATCGGGCATATCCCGACTGCCGGCAACTACTTCCTGTGGAATGGCTACCGCTTCGAGGTCGTCGATATGGACGGCACCCGCATCGACAAAATACTGGTCGAAAAACTGCCGGAAGCGGAAGCTGCAGAGACAGATGCAAAGGACCAATAAACAGAATAATAAAGCCCCGGCCGCTGGCCGGGGCTTTAATTTTATACAGACGCTGTTTTTAAAATTTAAGGGATGCGGCACGGTCTAAAAAGCCGCGCAGAATATCGCAGGAAGCGGCAAACTTGGCTTGTTCTTCGTCAGTGAGTTCGACTTCTAAAATTTCTTCCACACCGTTTTTGCCGATAACGCAGGGGACGCCTGCCGCCACATCGTGCTGACCATATTCGCCGCGCAGCAGGGTCGAGCAGGGCCAGACAAGCTTCTGATCGTGGAAGATCGCGCTGATAAGCATTTTGGCCACATTGGCGATACCAAATTCTGTGCAGCCTTTGCCGTCGATTTCAATATCACCGGCTTTTTTGACCTGCGTTTGCAGATCTTCCAGGCTGATTTCTGCCAAAACCGGACGTTCCCGGCGCAGCTGCAGAAAGGGCTTGCCGCCGATAAAAATGCGTGACCAGACGATAAAGCTGGAATTACCATGCTCACCCATACAGAAGCCGTGAATAGAACGGCGGCTGTAGCCGGTGGCCTTGCTGAGTACCCGCAGCAGGCGATAGGTTTCCAGGCTGGTGCCTGTGCAGAAGCAGCGGGAAGGCTGCCAGTCCATCTGCCGGCGGATGTATTCGCAGATGATGTCCGCAGGATTGGAAATACTGATCATGATACCGCGAAAATCGACCTGTTTTAAATGTGAAACAACTTCGTTGGCCATTTTGATCGAATCGTCGAACATATCCAGCCGGGTCTCACCGGGTCGACGGCTGCGGCCAAAGGCCATGACCATGATATCGGCATCGTGCAGCTCTTCATAGGAGCCGGCGCGGATACTGACATCTTTGCCGCACAGCGAGCCGCTGACACAGTCATCCAGATCCAGCGCCTGACCGATAGCTTTTTCTTTCAGGATATCTATCAGGACGATATCGTCGGCTTCACCGGATTGGATCAGTGCCAGTGCGACATGTGAACCAACGTGGCCGGCACCGACGATAACAACTTTACGGGTCTTGAACATAAATATTCCTCCTCTGCGATAAATGATTACTTATAGTATAACACTTTTTAGAAACATTGTTGAAATGAAGAAATTTACTGATTTTAGGAATAAGTTATTATTGGGCAGCAATCACAAAAAAGAACGGCAGATATTGCTGCCGTTCTTTGATCATTATTTAAGCTGTTTACGTTATTGGATCACGCCGCCGGAAACAGTATTGATGATTTCTATATCCTTCATCGTAGCCTTATTGGCTTCGGTAACTTCTTCGGCCAGGACGGTGAAGTCTGCCCATTTACCGGTCTCGATCGAACCGAGCCTGTCTTCCAGATGCAGCAGCCAGGCGGCATTTAAGGTGATGCAGCGCATTGCTTCATCGGCGGTCAGGCACTGGTCTTCACCATAAACTTTACCGCTGATGCCGGATTTGCGGTTGCAGGCGCACCAGGCGGAAAAGAGCGGATTGACCTCTGTAATCGGGTCGTCGGAATGCACGCCGAAGCGGACGCCGTGGTTGACAGCACTGCGCATCGGCTCCATGCGTTTGACCTCGTAAGGCCCTACGGTGTATTCAGCATGGACGTCGCCCCAGTAGTACAGATGGTTGGCGAAGAAATTAGCGCCGATATTCAGTTCATGCAGGCGTGCCAGCTGGTTTTCAGTTGCCAACTGCACATGCTCGACAGTATGGCGGTAGATGCTGGTTGGGTTTTCTTCCCGCAGGCGTTTTACTACGCGCAGTACCTGCTCGGTAGCGCCGTTGCCGTTAGTATGGATAGAGACCGAGTAGCCGTGTTCCTCACATTCCTTCAGGATATCGAACATGGTATCGTCGTCGTAGATCAGCTTGCCGTTTTTGGCGCCGCTGTAATATTCCTTATTCAGTAAATTGGCAGTATAGCCCTGGATCGAACCGTCAGCCAGGATCTTGGCGTGGTTAAAAATGAAACGGTCATTTTCGATCTGCTGACGCAGCTGCTGCAGGCCATTCCAGCCGCCGAAGACACCATCCATATTTTTACTGTAGAAAGGTTCCACAACAAAACGTACAGGCAGCTGTTCTTTTTTCAGAGCGTTAGTATAACCGTCAATAGCCTTCGGGGTCAGTATAAAGCCGAAAGCCTTATCAGCGATCGTAGTGCAGCCGTTGTGTTTTGCCAGCTTGGCGATATAACGGGTCGCTTTTTCGGCGGTTTCCGCAGCGTCGCCGCTGATCCTCATACCGCCTGCCTTTAAAACATAGGACATAAATTCGGGTTCAGCAACGTTGCCGTTGCAGCTGCCGTCCGGATAACGGCCGATATTGTCGTCGTGGACAGCATCGATGCCGGACAGCTCGATCGCGCGGGTATTGACGGTCATCAAATGGCCGGAAGCATGGTTCAGGCAGATGGGTACAGTGCTGGAAACCTGGTCTAGCCATTTGCTGTTGATGTTTTCCAGCTTGGCGTCGCCCAAGATCAGCGGATCGATACCATAAGTACTGAGCCAGTTCTGATCGTTATATTTACCGGGGTTCTTTTCTATTACCTCGCGCAGCTTGGCAATGATCTCGTCCGGCGTTTTGCAGCCTCTGGAAATCTCGCCGTCAGCAGTATGCCGGTCAAAGTAGCCGATATAAACATAATTCATATTATACAGGCCGCTTTGCTGAGCGTGCATATGGGCTTCGATAAAACCGGGATAAATAACATTGTTGATAAACGTATCATTGATCTGATAAGAAGCAGCATGCGCTTTAAAATAAGCCTCCATATCGATAAAATCACCGACTGCGATAATAGTGCCGCCGGCAACGGCAACACATTCTGCCCACGGCATCTGCGGGTTCATGGTCACTACCTTCTGCGCGCGGTAGATAGTAACCTGAGCGTTCTGAAAGACTACCGGATCGGAAATCACCTGAAAATTTGCGGACATATACATAAGATCACCTCATTATAAATTTACTGATTAACAGTTAGAATCATTTAGTTATTTTTTCATTGGGCAGCGGTCCGGTACTGAGCCAGAACAGAGCGCAAATGAAGCCCAGGACATACAGGCCCAGCTGAGTGGAATTTTGGCGGGTGCTGCGGTTGATAGCGGTCAAGACAGCGGCGTCATCGGCATTTGCCGCTTTATCCGCAATATATTTTGCGAAAGCAGCGTCTGGCATAAAGCCGATGGAAGCCTGCTCGCTGATAACGGTTTTGGAAGTACTGCTCAGATCGGCGCTGCTCAAAGCGGCGTCCTTAAAGGTGCCGGTGATGGAAAACAGCATGACTACGCCCAGAATAGCGACGCCGATCGCCTGACCGACATTGCGGGTTGCGGTCTGGATACCGCTGGACTGCTGAGCGTCGCGGGCATTGACTGCCCCTGCGATGATATTGGAAGACTGTGAAGCAACAAAGCCCTGCCCGGAGCCGAAGAAGAACAGGCCCACATACATCAGCCAGTTAACTCCGTAAGGATTTAAGGACAAAGCCATCGGGATCGTCGAAAGGGCAACCATAGCGATACCCGTGCGGCAGATCTTTTTCGGCGAAGCATCGGGACTGAACTTGGGGATACCCATAGAGAACACGATCATCGGGATCGCCATAGCGCTCATGGCTATACCGGTCATAATGGCGCTGAAACCGGCGACCAGCTGCAGATAAGTGATGACCAGGAAGAACGACCCGCCGAAGCAGAGGAACAGCATCGCTGTAAGATACAGTCCACTGCGTACCTGCGGCGTCGTTAAGAAGGAGGAAGGAATAAGACAGGAACCATAGGTTTTTTCAACATTACGTTCGATACGGACCAGGAGCACCAGAGTGATAAGCCCCAGCAGTGCGATAAACAAAGCCGGTGACATACCGAACAAAACTAACGGACTGCCGCCGATAACAGGCGGCGCGATCGGATCGATCAGGCCCCAGACGGGGATCTTGCTGATACCGATGATCAGTAAAAACAGGCCGGCAACAGCAACGACTGTACCTTTCAGGTCAAAACGCACTTTTTGTTCGGGCAGCGGTACATCGCCTACCAGCAGCGAACCAACAAAAACGATAGTAAAATAAACGGCCATGCAGCTAAAGGCTATGCGCCAGTCAAAAGTATCGATCAAAAAACCGGCGGCGATAGGGCCGAGGCAGGAAGCGATACCTGTAGCAGCGCCGATAGCCCCGAAAGCGAAAGCGCGGTCATTGCCCTGATACAAACCGGGGATCAGCCCGAGTACAGAAGGGATAAGGAAACTGGCGCCGATACCGACCAGCAGACGGCCGCCCCAGGTGAACATAAAAATGTTGCCGGAGAAAGCTACGACAAGTTCACCGACGGCGCACATCGCAGCGCCGATGCGGAAAGTTTTTTTCCAGCCAACGATCAGGCCGACCATACCGCCGACGATCATCAGGCAGCCGGCGCACAAAGAATAAATAATGTTGGCCAGCTGGATGTCTGACATTGTCGCATTAAGACTGGCCAGCAGGGAAGCTGTAGCCACGGTAAGCACCGAATTATCGCCGGAAGTGCCGATCTGGGCCATGACCAGAGGAAAGAGACCGAGAAACTTGTATTTACTGAGAGCAGAGTTAGTAGACATAATGACCTCCCCAAAACTTTAGAATTTAAATATCTTGCAAGATTTCTTCTTGTCTTTATTGTAAAACCTGGGGTAGAATAAGTATAATACTAGTTATTGTATGTACTCATAAGCTATTTGTTATGAAAGGTGACGGTCATGGATCTATTACAGCTCAAGTATTTTAAAGTAGTCGCCGAACAGGAACACATCACCAAATCAGCCAAGCTGCTGATGGTATCACAGCCCTACCTGAGCGCTATCGTTGCCCGGCTGGAAGAAGAAATGGGCGGGCAGCTTTTTGACCGCGACGGACGTAACGTAGTGCTGAACGAATACGGCAAGATCCTGCTGCACCATGCCAACGAAGCCCTGCAGCATCTGGAGGACGCCAAAAAGGAAATCGCCGACATGCGCTCGCGCGATACTAAATACATACGTCTTGGCAGCAGCAGTACCATGCTTTCCAAACGCTGGCTGGTGGATTTTCTTAAAGAACATGACGATATCAGGCTGGCGCATCTGCTGGCAGCGCATAACGAGATCATGGACGGACTTCTGAGCGGCCGCTTTGACTTTGGGCTGACAACTGGCAGGCTCGATCATCCTAAAATCATTTCAGTGCCGCTGTGGAAAGACCGTTATACACTGCTGGTCGGAGCCAGGCACCCTATGGCCCGCCGCCGGAAGATCTATCTGCAGGATATCCAAAACGAAAAGATCTGCGCCCTGCCGGAGGATCAAAGCAAGCTGCGGATCGTTGACGAGCTGTGTAAAAAAGCCGGCTTCGAGCCGGACTTTGTCCTGGAAGGCAATGTTGAGCTGCTGAGCGACTATATGCGCGAAGGGCTGGGCGTTTCTTTCGGACTGGCGAGCGTCAGAGATGCTTACCGCGATATCCGTTCCATACCGCTGGCTGACGAGATCGGTGAAGCCAGTATTTACCTGTCGTGGTGCGGTGAGCGTTATCTCACCAATTCCATGCTGACGCTGCAAAGCTATCTGCGGGACGTAGGCAAACAGATAGAAGCTGAAAGGTAACTGCTGCATAGTATAAAAAAATAACGTATAAATAAAAAGACTGAGCTTAGGCTCAGTCTTTTTATTTATATTGCCAGACGTGTTGACCTTTGAAGCGGATTTTTTTAGCTGATTATGCATCTCGTGCAGTATAATTTTGTAAGCGTCTTAAATAATATTGTAATACTTATCTAAATGGAATAATATTACATCGTATTACAGTGTTATAAAAAACAATATTAATAAAAAACAATATCTACAAACAATATCTTTATTGATATTTTAAAAGTATGATTTTACAATATCAATAAAGAAAAATGTAACGTTTAAAACAAACGTATAGTTGTATAAAAATAAAATAGCGAGAAAGTATATGTGGAGGGGGACATGCGCTTCTGCTGACCTTTCATAAGAGACCTCCTCCAGAATCAAATTCTGTGGGAGGTCATCTTTTATTTAGTCAGAAATTAGCCAGTAATGTAAGGGGTGTAAGTAAGGTTGGAGAGATACCAAAATAGATGTAGAAATAAAAATCAACAGATAAAGAAAAGGAGAGAAGTATGTCCGAAATAGAATCAGTAAGTGATGAAGAACTGACTCGCATAGCCAAAGGAATGGAAGAGAAAAAAGCAGAAGCTGTGCCGCAGAAACCGTATATGGTTTTTGAAGCAGGTGAGGTAGTGCAGGAAAGCGGCCTGCCAGGTGTAAAGTATGACTTTAACTACGGAGCCAGAGTAACAGTACCGCAGGGAGAATACAGGGTCAAGCTCATCGATCGCAGTGCCTGCCTGACAGTCTATGACGCACCAGCATCGGGGGTGATAGTGACCAGCAGCAAAAAGTATTTTGTTGATTTTCGTATTGAGGTTTATGAAAAAGATAAACTGATCTTTGCCCATGACCTGGATCTGAAGGGAAAAAAAGTGCTGATCAAATTTCCCACAGGAATCCTTGGAGATATCCTGGCGTGGTTCCCCTATGCGGAAGAATTCAGAAAGAAACATCAGTGCGAACTTTACTGTGCGGTAGCGGAAGACATGGCAGAACTTTTCAAGGCCGGATATCCAAATATCTATTATGTAAAACCTGAAGAACGTCCGGAAGGCCTATATGCCAGTTACTATCTGGGGATATTCTTTCCCTGCGGGGACAGGATGCACCAGCCGTCAGATTTCAGGGTACGGGGCCTGCACAAAAATGCTGCGATGATATTAGGGCTTGACGAAGGCAGTGAACCCAAAGATATCAGCATCAAATTATTGCCTAAAGAAAAAACGAGAAAGATCAAAGAACCGTATGTGTGCATAGCAGCCCAGTCCAGCAGCCAGGCGAAATACTGGAACAATGGAGCCGGGTGGCTGAACGTAGTAAAACACCTGAAAGAAAAAGGCTACAGAGTACTGTGCATCGACAGAGAAAATGTCTATGGTATGAACAGCCGCTTTAACATCATACCTTATGGAGCGGAAGACTTCACAGGCAAGCTGCCGCTGCAGGAGCGGATAGACCTTTTATACCATGCAGACTTTTTCATTGGGCTGTCGAGCGGGTTGAGCTGGGTAGCCAACGGAGTAGGCATACCAGTAATAATGATCAGCGGATTCACGCTGCCGCTTAACGAATTCCCGACCCCGTACAGGGTGATCAACTACCATGTGTGCAACGGCTGTTGGAACGATACGCAGGTAGTGTTTGACCATAAGGATTTTGAATGGTGCCCGCGGCTGAAGGGAACAGAACGACAGTTTGAATGCAGTCGGTATATAACGCCGGAAGCTGTGAACAAGGTGATAGACCGGCTGATTGAAGACTATGGCTTGGATCCGAAACAAAATAAAAAGATGAAGAAGGATGGCAAAAGCAGATGAGCCTTTGCTGTTACAAAGATATGTTTAAAGTAAAGATATGGGATAAATAAAGCAAAGTAATAAAGGTTGGTGAACTAAATGAAGGAAAGAAGGTTAAGTAAAAAGAAAAATCAGCAGATATTGGCAACGCTGGCAATGGGAATAAATTTGGTGAACAGTATGATACCTCTGGCAGCGGCACTACGGGAACTACCGAATAAGAGTGATTTGCAGGTGCAACAGCCAAAAAGAGAAGTGAAAACACTGGAATATACTGTTTTGCCACACACATTAAACTTTGTGGAAAATATGGTTTTTGGAAAAGCAGAAGCTGCAGATTATTCAGTTGATTTTGGTGTGAGCAGTGGTGTAGCATCAATGAGCTCTGGAGATATAATGGTAATCAAAGGAGGAACAGGTACAGTAGATACAATGAGTGGTGGTGTTCAGTATATCTCCAAAGGAGGAACAGGTACAGTAAGCGCTTTGAATGGTGGCAGCCAGAACATCTACAAAGAAGGAATAGGTGCAGTAGAAACCGTTATTTCTGGTTATCAGAATATATGGAACGGAGGAACAGGCACTGTAAATACTATGAGCGGTGGTCAGCAGTTTATTTCCAGAGGAAGCGGTATAGTATATACCATGAGTGGTGGAATGCAGAATATTTTCAGCGGAGGAACAGGTATAGTAATTACTATGAACGATGGTAGCCAGGCTATTCGGAATAGTGGGTTTGGTACAGTAAGCGCTCTGAATGGTGGTACACAGCAGATATATGCCGGAGGAACAGCCTTAGATACCAATATTTATGGTGGTACACAATTAATAGGTGGCAGCGCAGTAAATACAACTATTGACGGCGGTGTAGCTGTTATGCTGGATGGTAATGCTTTCGTTTCAGGTTTGACGATGAGCGGTGGTGAATATATGTTAGGCGCAGATGGTGGCGATTATAACATCTTGGGGCAGTTTGAGTTTACAGGTGGCCGCCTCGACATGACCCAAAACAAAGATGGCGCTCAGACTGGTACCCAGGAGGAACTGACCATCGAAAATTTGGACAAAGCCGGTGGTACGTTTATTATGGATACCGACCTTAACAATGAAGAAGGCGATAAAATAACGATCAAAGAGGCCGCAAATGTAGGCACAAGTTATATCCAGGTCAACGATACAAGTTTGCTGAACGGTACTGTAACCGATCGTAAAAATTTGCTGCTGGTCAAGGATAACAGCGGTAAATTGACTTTTGAAGGAAAAGACCTTAATAATGGCGGCATTTGGACATTTACACCAGAGATAGAAAATGGTTTAAATGTTAAAGATAATGCTGGAAATGTGATAGGTAGTAAAGAAGAATGGTATTTAACACACATAGATAGATCTGTTAACAACGATACCCAAGTGTTATTGGATGGAAGTGATAGCAGTTATGCGATGTGGCGTAATACCAATGATACGCTGCGTAAGCATCTAGGAGACCTGCACTATCGTACGAACAAAAAAGGTGTAGAAGGAATTTGGGCGCATTACACAGGAGGAAAATTTGCCGGCAGTGGCTTTGACAGCAGCTATAATATGTATCAGCTTGGTTACGATAAAGCAGATAATGCGAAGAGAACATATGGTTTTGCATTAGAAAGCGGAACCGGACATGCTGATTACAGCTTGGGCAGTGGTAAAGATAAATTATTCTCTGGCAGCTTCTATGGTACCTGGACCGGAGATGACGGAAGCTATACGGACGTAGTAGCAAAAATAGGTCAATTTGATACAGACATCAAATCTTATGGAGATTACCCGGATAAAGCCAGCTATAAAAACAGAGCTTACAGTGTGAGTATAGAATATGGAAAAACTATAGAACTGAGTGAAAAAAGTGGGACTTTCGTCGAACCGCAGCTGCAGTTTATAGCAGGAAGGCTGAGTAGCAGTGAATATACAACAGACCGCGGCAATAACGTTTATGTTGGTGGTTTAAACAGTTATATAGGTCGTGTAGGCTTTGTTGCAGGTCAAAAAACGAAAGAGGGCAATGATGTCTATTTCAAGGCATCGGCGCTGCATGAATTTGGAGGCAGCAGGGATATCCATATGGAAGCAGCCAATGGAGAAACCCTGTCGATGTCAAAAGACTACAGCGACACGTGGTTTGAAGTAGGAATCGGAACAAATATCAAGCTCAGTAAAGCAAGTTATTTTTATGGTGATATAGAAAGGAGCTTTGGAGGAGAGATAGAAAAGAAATGGCAGATCAATGCTGGCGTAAGATTTGAATTTTAAAGAATAAGCTATTTTTTATGAGTTAGTAGATTTATAAAAACAGACTGCTTTTTTTAGCAGTCTGTTTTTTGTTTCTGCCGCAGTGATTAGGCATAGTTTTGGGACAGCAGCTTGTGAGCCGGTATAACTGTGCTGACTGGCAAAAAGTATGGGTAATAGAGTCTTAAGAACTGCGCAGACGCCGACAGTCGTAAAGCCGCTGGCGTAATGCGCCTGGCAAGACTCGCAGACATTTTACACAAACAAACAGTAAGTGTCTTGCGGGGGGGTACAAACGTGCTATAATGATTACGATTATTACTATAACAAATGTTTTTGATATAAAACAAAAAAGTGATGCTTTAGTTTCGATATTTTAAACTAAAATACTAATGTTTTTGAGGGCTGAGGTGAAGTATGTACGATGAAAGCTGCCTGCCGCGTATCGGCAGTAATATCCGCCTGCTGCGCGGTGCCTGTCAGTTCAACCAGCAGCAGTTTGCCGAACGTATCGGCATCAGTCAGACCCATCTGAGCAATATCGAGCATAACAATGTGCAGGTCAGCTTAAAGCTGCTGGTACGCAGCGCCAATGTTCTGGGCTGCAGCCTGGAAACACTGCTGGACAGAAAAGCGGCGGCCGAGTGGGCACAGGCACATGATGCCGAGGCTGACGAACAGGCGGCGGGTGCAAAAAGTGAGCGTTTTCCTGAAACTGCCGCCGCAGAAACTGACGAACAGGAGCAGTACTCGCTGGAGGATGTGCGCCTGCTGCAGCAGCTGCAGCAGCTGAGTAAGGGCCGCTGAAAGCATTTTTACAGCTTGGATAAAGACTCTCAATACCAGCTCCGCAGTAATAACTGCGAGGATATAAACAAGTTTTTCTAAGGGGGCGTCGCAAGAGAACAAAAAGCAGCAAAGACCGAAAAAGACTGAACTGGTAAAGAAAGGAGGAGCAAAGTGGCAGAACAAATACATATCGGTTTTGGGATCGACAAAAACTTCGGCAGATTCGCCGGGATCACCATCACCTCGCTGGTACATAACAATATCAGTCACGATTTGGTTGTACATATCGTCTATGACGAATTACTGCCGGAGGATAGGGAGCGGCTACTAAAGACGGAACAGTTGTACCGTAACCTGACACTGCACTTTTACCAGATCACCAGCACTGAGGGGATGACCTTTGTCGTACCGCCGGGTCATATCACCCAGGCCATGTATTACCGCTATCTGTTTGCCCAGATGCTGCCAAAATCAGTTAAGCGGCTTATCTATCTGGACGCCGATATCATCTGTAAGGGCGACATCCTACCGTTGTGGCAGACCGACCTGCGGGGCAAGGTGCTGGGCGCTGTGCGTGATTATGGCGAAGACCGCAGCTGCGGGCGTATCGGTCTGAAAAACGGCCGTTATTTCAATTCCGGCGTCCTTTTAATGGATTTGGTAAAGTGGCGGCACCAAAAGCTGACCCAAAAGCTGTTCCGATGGCTGGAACAGGTTGGAGATACAAAAATACTGTGGGGCGACCAGGACGCCCTCAACGGGGTTATCGACGGCGGGTTTACGGAGCTGCCGAACATCTATAACGGTATCGTTATCAACAATACGACGCTGAACGAGGCTCTTGATTTAGTGCTGGTGCATTATATCGACTATGTCAAGCCCTGGCATATTTATTATATGGACAGCAATGCGAAAACGCTGTACTGGGAGTACGTGAAAAAATCGCTGTGGAACGACTTGAAACCGCAGGACGGCACGACGGTGCAGACAGCGCTCATGACGGCGCGGCTGCTGCACAAGCAGGGCAAGTATGCCCAGTCGGCGTCGTATTACGAAGCCATTGTCAAATATTTTTTAAAAGACAAATATCAATAAAAAAACAGCGTTGGGAAGGAAGTATGCAAATGTCTCGTAAAGCAGGTTTAGCCAAGAAAATAGCCCATACCCTGATGGCGATGTCGATCGTCTATTCCAGCGGCATCAATATCGTCGTCAACGAGGTATACGCTGCCGAAAAAAACGAAAATATTACCAGCAGCAGTACCAGCTTTTCTGAAATTGGAGTCGATGGCAATAATTTTAGTGTCAGCGGCGGTGTGACCAGCGGTGAAGACGCCATTATTACAGGCAAGATCGCGGAAAATATTACTAATCCCATCAGTATTACGGCTCAAGGCGGTAAAGGCGGTCTAGATAATGGTACTTCACCGACAGTCATGCAGGGGGCTGCAGGCGGCGCTGCCGTTGCTAAAGTAACGGTAGACGAAAGTAAGAGCAGCGTAACAGCAGGCAATATATCGGTAACTGCCACTGGCGGGAAGAACGGCAGCGCTTACCAGGGAATGTCCGGCGTTGCCGGTGCGGCAGCGGCCTACGGGCTTCAGATAAAACATGATCTGACGATCACGGCGGCTGATATTCAGGTGAAGGCTGAAGCAGGATATGAGTTTAATGGTATCGGTCAGAAGGTAGATATCAATGCTGCTAAACACAGCGGCGCCACGGCAATAGGGCTGCAGGCTGACGGCGGGATAGTTTCTTTTGAGGGCACTAAGATTATCGTGCAGGCCTCCACTTATGATAGTGGTAGTTCTTCCATCGGTACAGTCCAGCAGGGGCAAATGAAATTGTCTGACGGAGGTGATGCAGAAGCCTGTGGTATCAGGGTCACTGGCGGTACAGCAGAGGCCAAGCTGAGCGGGAACATAGCCATTACTAATGCTCATGCTGCCGCAGGCACTGGGTTTAGTGGCAGCAATGTTCTTGACATCGGCAAGGGCGGCAACGCTTATGCATATGGCGTCGATGGCGCTGCCGGAATAGCCACATTAGATATTCAGGACATAGTTATTGAAAGAGAGGCCAATGCCACTAATTATATCAGCGGCGGTGACGGCGGTAATGGTACATCGAATGCTGCCGGCGGTAAGGGCGGCAGTACTGTTGCGGCTGGTGTCCATGTGGCTGGCGGCACAGTAAATGGCAAGACGGGGAATATAGTATTAAATATTCAGATTTCCCAAACTGCCGCCGGAACTGTCAAAATTAAGATCAGAAGACTTAGCACTGATATCCATGGAAGCTACTGTCAGATCAGTCTCACCGCAGCCGGGCTCAGCGCCGACAGCGGTGAGACTGATCTGACAGTAGCTTCCATGGATATCAGTGCTAAGTCTTCTGATCTTAATTTTGACAGTTCCGGCGGCAGTTTGGGAAATCTGAATATAACTGATGCGAACGCAATTAAAGCTACAGGACAAGTGCAGGCTGCTGCTGGCAAGGGCAGCTCAATGCTGGCCGTGGGCGTAGATAACCGGGGCGGCAACAGCAAGGTCAAGGTCACAGGCGGCATCAAGGTCGAGACACGTGCGGGTCAAGGAGGCAGCGCGTTTCATTTGAGTGGTACACCAGGCTGGATGACAGATGAGCGGAGCAAGATTTTAGCGGAAGAAGTGGCAAGCGGTGAAGGCGGCACAGCGACTTCCGCAGGCTTGCGGAATACGAGCGGCAGCCTGACGGCAGAGGTAGCAGGCGATCTGGAAATAAAGGCTATCGGTGGGGCTGGTGGCCCGGGCATGAGTACTTATGGCACTGTTAATGGCATCGGTGGCGTTAATGGTGCTGCGGCCGCTTATGGCATCAATGTTTTAGATGGTCAGGCAGTTCTGACGGTGGCTGACATTACGGTAGAGGCCACAGGCGGTACCAGCACTTATACGATAGATGCTAATGTCGGGGCTTTAGTAAATCATAGTGGCGCAGGAGTAAAAGGTGGCAGAGGCGGTAATGGCGGTATCGGTAACGCCTATGGCGTCAGTAACAGTGGCGGCAGTCTTGAAGCGAAAGCAGCCAAAATCACAGCGAAAGCTACCGGTGGGCAAGGTAATGTTGGCAGCGGTGTAGCAAAACAAACGAGCGCAGTAGCTGCAGGTATTGGCGGTGACGGCGGTGACGGAGGCAATGCTTATGCCTATGGCGTTTTTGGCACCGGCAGCAGTAGCCGTACGGTGATCGCCGTTGATGAGATCAGTGCCAGTGCGACAGCAGGTGCCGGTGGCGCCGGTGCAGCTGCAAATATAGATCCCAGTGGTAGTAATATGGATGGCGTAGCTACAGCAGGCAGTGATGGCGCCAAAGGCGAGGAAGCTAAAGCCTATGGCGTGTATGCAGCCAGCGGAGCTGTGATCGACCTAAGCGCTAAAACAGGCAGCTCGATCAAAATCAATGCTAAAGCTGCTGATGGCAGTGTTAGCAACGAAACCTATGCAGTTTACGCTGATAAAGGTACAGTTCTGTTTGGAAGTGATGCCGAGCTGAACTGGGATGGCAGCGTGGGGACTAATAATGCTCTTGTTACCGGTCTGAACAATGCCACGCTGGGCTTCAGCGGTATCAGTGCCGACAGGAATGTTACAGGCGGCACCCTGCAGCTGACAGGCAGCAATGCTTTCCGTTTCACGACCGACCTGGCAAATAACAAAGCCGACAGTATGACCTTTGAAACGATAGAGAATAACAGCTCTAAACAATATATCCAGATCGGTTATGAAGAAGCCTTTAAGGATGCTTTAAGCGAAGCTGATATCGTTACCATTAAAGGCAGTGCTACTGTTTTGACGATCAATGACCTGAATGGACAGAATCTGAAGAACTTTACCGGTCAGGCCAGCTCACTGGACAGTCCGCTGGACCGCTTCAGAGTAACGCCTACCGTGGAGATTGCAAATAATGAGGTCAAGATTACAGAAATAGCATTGGCGAAAGAAGACACTCCCTCCGAAACGGTCATGGTGGCCAGCGACGCTCAGATGGCGCTGGCCAGTATGTGGCGTATCGAAGGCAACAACGTTATGAAACGCATGGGCGAGCTGCGCAGCGATAAAGAAGCGGCTAAGGGCGGCGTCTGGGCCCGTTATTACCGGGGTGAATTGAGCGCCGACAGCGCTTATGACCGCAGTTTCAGCCAGGACTATACGGCCTTTCAGGGCGGTATCGACAAGGTACAGGACTACAAAGGCGGCAAGCTCTATACAGGTATCGCCGTCAACCGCATCGACAGCAACGCCGGCTATACGGCAGGCAGCGGCGACCTGAGCAGTACAGGTATAGGCATATATGCAAGCTGGCTGGGCAGCAAGGGGCATTATCTGGATGTTATTGCCCGCGGCAGCAAGCTGACTAATGACTTTAAACTGGTCGATTCAAGTAATAATACCGCCAAAGCCGATTACGATACATGGGCTTACGGCATCAGTACCGAGTACGGCTACAGACAAAACCTGAAAGCAGGCTGGTTCGTAGAACCGCAGGCCGAATTGAGCCTGGGCCATATCGGCAGCGTTGATTACACCATCAGTAACGAAGTCAGTGTCAAACAGGACAGCGTCAACAGCGCTGTAGTGCGCCTGGGCTTCTTGGGCGGTAAAGAGTTTACCATCGGCGGGCGCACAAGCAATGCCTATCTCAAAGCATCGGCATTACATGACTTCGGCGGCAACGGCGGTGCGACCGGCTACTACGGCAATGGCAGCCGGGCCTTGCAGACAGGCGACCTGACGGGCACCTGGTACGAGATCGGGCTGGGAGCTAACCTGGGCATTGCCAAAAACAGCAATTTGTATTTTGACGCCTTAAAAACCTTTGGCGGCGATCTGCGTACCGACTGGCAGTTCAACGCCGGGTTGAGATTCACGTTTTAAATGACGGCTTGAGGCACTGTTTCTGTGAACCTCAAGATTCTTTCCCTTAAATGTTCATTTGAGCAGCGAGTGCAGCGTAATCAAAATATTAACAGTGCTGAAAGTTCTTTGTTGACTTTCTTTCAAGAAAGTCTAAAGCAATTTATGGCGTTAAAAGAAAGGAATATTTAAGATAAAATATAGTACTCTTTGATGCTCTTTACTGAAAGAAAGTCTAAAAACATTAAAAGAAAACATCGTGTTCTTTAAAAAGCAGCCCTTTTAAACAAGGGGGCTGCTTTTTGTATACCACAGGGCCTTGCCCCTGATGACCTGCCTGCCGGGGTTCATTGCTCCGTCGCCGGGTGAATCGCGCAGATACCAAAGTCCCAGCGGGTTTCGGCGTCGCCGCTGTATGGGCTGTCAGCAGCGGTACTGATGATATTTGCATTTGCATAGTAGAGATGCTCCTTTTAGATTTTCTTGGCAAGGGAGTAAAACCCTCACGCTATATATAGGGCAGCGAGAGGGATAAAAGTTTACATCGGTTTGAAATTTTTTTTTGCAAGGTGGTTTTTAACAGCAGCTCATAACATTTTAGTGATATTTGTGAACAATATGTGAAATTGAATTTTGGCATGTAAACTTTTCCGGTGTTCGCTGCCCTATATATAGTGACAGTATTCAGTACTGAATTTGTTAGCAGAGTTTTTAAGACTTATAGGGTTTTACTGCTTATGACTTTGACCTTGAATCTAACAAAGAAATACTTACAGCAAAGTAAAGCAATACTTATTTAGTAAGTACTGAATACTGCCATAAATACTTGCACGACGAGCGGCAAAACATGCAGAGAAGTCCGTTTCAGGCCAGCCGGGGAATCATGAAGCTAATAAAAAACGTCTGCAGAATCTTATAAAAATATTGTCTAGAAGAATATAAAATAAAAATATGGCAGATTAATGTTGTATTTGATGATATAAATTCGTTTGTGGGCAAAAGAAGTTGTTGCAAAAACTAATTGTTTGTAGTATTATTTTATAAAATAGAATAATATATAATAATCAAATCAGAAAAAATAAGTAAAACAAAAGTAGTTGGTCCGGTAGTTGAAACGATTATATGGGTAAGAGTGGTGTAGAGGGTAAAATGAAAAAACAGCGTTATGATCTAAATGATTTAGGTAGTAATGTGAAGATGATGCGTAAGGCAAGAAAAATTTCGCAGGTGAAATTATCGGAAGCCCTGCAGATGTCGCAGCCGCATCTAAGTAATCTGGAGTGCGGCAGGACGTTGATCAGTCTGGAGATACTTGTCAAACTGGCTGACGTGTTTGATTGTTCGGTAGAAGATATTCTATTGTGTAGTCAGGAAAAAGTTAAAGCAGTAAATTAAAAGGGTCAGAACAAAATAAAAGCAACAGCTTAAACAGCTGTTGCTTTTTTATATGTGTATTCATTGTTTTTACAGCATCTGCCCAAAGGTATAAAGCAGTTTGAGGGCGTAAACAAAAATAACGGCGCCGCAGATGCGGTTGATCCATTGCAGATGGCTGGGGCGCAGATTTTGGCAGCAGGTTTTGAAGATGCCTGTAAGCCCGAAGAACCACAGGCAGGAGGCTGCTGCTACGCCGCTGATAAAGAGTGAGGCAGTATCGGCAGGCAGTGATGAGCGAAAGGCACCCAGCATCAGCGTACCGTCGATAACGGCCTGCGGGTTGAACCAGGTAACGGTAAAGGCCAGCGTGGCCGTTTGCCACAGCGTCGGCTGGCTGTAAGCAGAGGTGTCTGTCTGCACCTGCGCATGCAGCAGCTGCCAGGCCAGATAGATCAAGATCAGTCCGCCGCCGCCGAGCAGTGCTTTTTGCAGTAGCAGACTGTGTTCGATCACAAGGCCGATGCCCCAAAAGCAGGCCAGCGCTAGGCTGATGTCAAAGAAGGCGACGATGCCTGCAGTGACGAGGGCAATGCCTAAAGGCGCGGTGAGCGCCGTATTGATGACAAAAAGATTTTGGGCGCCGATGGGGGCAAGATAGGCCAGCCCCATGGTAAGACCCTGTAAAAAAATTTCCAAAGCAGATTCCTCTCGATACTGAAGGCTGTGCCGATTGATCAGAGTACGGCCTGCAGCAGTGCAAAGACGGCGGCGCCGCTGACTATCGCCAGCCCCAGTGATTTTGTTTTATAGACCAGCGGGAAGATGATGACGGTCGACCACAGGTACAGGTTGTTCAGTCCCAGATCCAGGCTGCCTGCGGGCAAAAAGACGTCGGGCAGGACCAGCGCGCCGAAAATAGCTGTCGGCACATAGGTGAGCCAGGTTTTGAACCAGCGTGGTACAGGTTTGCCGGCCAGCAGCAAAAAAGGGATGATACGGGAAATATAGGTGACGCCCATCATAATGAAAATGGCGCCCCAAACGTATTCAGCGGACATTATCAGCACCTCCCGCATGGCGTTCGGTGATATAGCAGGCGGCGCCGGAGGCGGCCAGAGTTGCCAGCACGATATGCAGCTTATAGGGAACGATCTGCGAAAGCAGGATCGCCAGAAGCCCTGATACCAGCCCGGTGATGATCATTTTCCGGTCGGTGAGATAGTTGACCCAGATGCCGAGGAACATGGCGATCAGCAGATAGGAGACCAGCTCGGTAGGCGGGTTGAGATAAGCGGCGGCATAGCAGCCGAGGGCATTGCTGAGCGACCAGACGGCGCAGGAGGTGATGTTGAGCCCCAGGGCTTCTTCGCACGTCCAGCGGGGATCTGTTTCTGTTTCAAAGGCGTTCAGGTTGACGGCAAAGGTTTCGTCGGTGATGCCGTGGGCATAGCCGATAAGAAAGTTTTTGCTGCGGCCGTTAAAAAAATTCATCAGCGTGGAGCTGAATAAAAGATGACGCAGGTTGACGATAAAAATAGTGAGTCCGATAGAAACGAGGGCCGCACCCTGGGCCATCATGGCGATGCCGATGAACTGACCGGAGCCGGCGAAAACGAGCACGCTCATCCCTAAGGCTTCAAGCGGTGTGAGACCTGCCTGCTGTGCCAGAATACCGCAGGCGATGCCAAGGGCCAGATAGCCGATGGCGATGGGAATAAGCTTTTGCAGGACACGTCGGTTGACTGTTATAGATGACACGGATGGACACTCCCCTTATTTAAAACGACTTCCTCTATTATAACTTATTTTGGATGGATAAGAAACCGGGAAAAGTGTTATATTTATTACGCCGCAGGAAAATATTTTTTACAGCGCTGGTGTTTGCTGCGGCGACGCTTGCGTTTTAGCAGAGAACTGAGTAAAATAATATAGATAAGGACTAATTTGATTTTAGCATGTGTTTGTATATACATACGACGCTGGAGGAGGTTTTTTAGATGACACAGATCAGACCGTTCTGCGGGCTGCGTCCGGTGCCGGAATATGCGGCAGAGATCGCTGCTTTGCCTTATGACGTGATGGATACCGAAGAGGCGCGGCAGATACTTAATAAGAACCCGCTGAGCTTTTTGCGGGTGACAAAATCGGAAGCGACGATGTCGGATTGTATCGATCCGCACAGCCAGGCAGTTTATAAGATGGCGAAAACAAATCTCGACAGGTATCTGTCCGACGGGCAGATGAAAAAAGATACGACGCCCTGCTACTATATTTACCGTCAGCAGATGGGGCAGCATATCCAGATCGGCCTTGTGGCCGCTGCTTCGGTGGAGGAATACCGCGAGAACATTATCAAGAAGCACGAGCTGACCAGGCATGATAAAGAGCAGGACCGGGTCAATCATATTCTGGCGACAGAAGCACAGACCGGCGCTGTTTTTTTAACTTATAAGGGCAAGCCCGAGATCAATACTTATGTTTTGAGCCTGATGGGAGCCAAAAAGCCGGTATATGATTTTACGTCGGAGGACGGCGTGCAGCACACACTGTATGTGGTGGAGAACCTGATGGAGATCGCCGAGCTGACCCGTTTGTTTGAGGACGTGCCTGTAATGTATATTGCCGACGGCCATCACCGCAGTGCTGCGGCTATGCGTGTGGCTGACGAGCTTGGCAAAACGCCGAGGCATGGTTCTAACGAAGAATATAACACTTTTTTAGCGGTCATTTTTCCCGATAATATGATGCAGATCATGGATTATAACCGTTTGGTCAAAGACCTGAACGGTTTGTCTATGGAAGAATTTTTAAGCAGAGTCGGAGAAAAGTTTGAGATCAGCGAGCTGGAAAACGGCCCGAAGCCGGAAGCGCGGCATCAGTTCAGTATGTATCTGACCGGAAAATGGCGTCGCCTGACTGCGAAGGAAGGTACCTTTGCCGCGGATGATGTGATCGGGTCGCTGGACGTTTCGATCTTGCAGGATAATCTGCTGGCGCCGACCCTGGGCATCAAAGACCCGCGTACGGATGAGCGCATCAATTTTATGGGCGGTATCCGCGGGTTGGATGCTTTGGCGGCTAAAGTAGACGCAGGGGCCTACAGTGTGGCTTTTGCCATGTATCCGACGTCGATGGAGGAGCTGATCAAGGTAGCTGATGCCGGTAAGATCATGCCGCCGAAATCGACCTGGTTTGAACCTAAGCTGCGCGATGCGATGGTCGTGCATTTGATCGGAGAAGATGAATAATGAAACGTATCTATAATTTTAATGCCGGTCCGGCCATGCTGCCGCTGGAAGTGCTGCAGGAGGTACAGTCCGAGCTGCTGGATCTGCAGGGCAGCGGTATGTCGATTTTGGAAATGAGCCACCGCGCGCCGATTTATGAAAAAATCAATGCTGAGGCGGAAGCCGACATCAAGGAGCTTTTGGGTCTGGGCGACGATTATTGCGTGCTCTTCATGGGAGGCGGCGCCAGCCTGCAGTTTTCGATGGTGCCGATGAATTTTTTGGGGGCTGGACAAACGGCGGCTTATGCTGTGACCAGTAATTTTTCGGATAAAGCTGTAAAAGAGGCGGAAAAGGTAGGCAAGGTCGTTATCCCTTTCAGCAGTAAGGCTGAAAAGTATGATCGGGTGCCGCAACCGGGTGAGATCAGGCTGCCGGAAAACTGCGCTTATCTGCATATCACGGCTAATAATACGATCGAAGGCACAGAATACAGCGTTTATCCTGAAACCGGTGCTGTACCGCTGATCGCGGATATGTCTTCGGATATTTTGAGTAAACCGATCCCGGCGGAGAAGTTTTCTCTGATTTATGCCGGGGTACAGAAGAATATCGGTCCTGCCGGCGCGGTAGCAGTCATTGCCCGTAAAAAATTTATTGAGGGGCGTTCTAAAGCTCTGCACAGTATGCTGAATTACGAAACTCATCTTGATAACGGTTCGCTGTATAATACGCCGCCGGCTTTTGCGGTCTATATCGTCGGCAAGGTTGCCAAGTGGCTGAAGGCGCAGGGCGGACTGGTGATGATGGAGCAGCGCAATGCGGCTAAGGCCAAGATAGTTTATGATGTGATCGATATGTATCCTGATTTTTTCCGCGGCTTTGCCAAAACTGACAGCCGTTCGCTGATGAACGTGACTTTTGGACTGCCGACCGAAGCGCTGGAGAAGCGTTTTGCGGCCGAGGCTGAGGAGCTGGGGATGGGTGGACTGAAGGGACACCGCAGTGTTGGCGGACTGCGAGCCTCGATTTACAATGCGATGCCGCTGGCAGGCTGCGAGAAGCTGGCTGAGTTTATGGAAGCTTTTTATAAAATGCATAAATAATATTGACCGGGAAATAGCTAACGCTGCTTGCGCAAAAACAGGCAGCGTTGCTTTTTACCTGAACTGGTTTGAGGGAGGGGCAGCAAATGCAATATGATTTACTGATCAAAAACGGGTATGTGGTCGATTATGCGTCGGCACGGGAAGGATATTTTGATGTTGCTGTGCAGAACGGTATGATTGCGGCGGTGGAAAGCAGTATCGGCGGCAGCGCCGTGCAGGAGCTGGATGCGTCCGGCAAGCTGGTACTGCCTGGCTTGGTCGATTCGCATGTACATGCTTCGGCCTGGCTGGGAGGCAGCTACGCCCACACGATGCTGGTCAAGGCTGGTGTGACCAGTGCTTTGGATATGTCGGGGCCGGGGACCAGTGTACTGGAGCTGGCGCGTGAATATGGGACCGGTCTCAATCTGGCTACGATCGAATATGTGCGGCCGAGACATACGGTCAGCAGTGACGATCCTTCGTCAGCAGAGCTGCAGCAGCTGATAACGAAAGTGCAGAGGCAGGGGTCGTTAGGCATCAAGCTGCTGGGCGGGCATTATCCGCTGACGGTGGCAGCAACGGCCAGAGCGATCAGGGCTGCGGCAGAGCTGGGAGCTTATACGGCTTTTCACGCCGGGACAGCCGCTCATGGTTCCAATATCGAAGGCATGCTGGAGGCGGTGGAGCTGGCCGACGGCAACCCTCTGCATTTAGCGCATATCAATGCTTACTGCCGTGGTACGGTACTGCCGGAGGCGGAAGAAACGGAGCTGGCCCTTAAAGCTTTGGCGGCCAATCCTAATATTTCCTGCGAGTCTTATTTATCACCGCTCAACGGTACAAGCGCTGAAATCATTGATGGTCTGCCAGGCAGTATGGTTACCCGCCGCTGCCTGAAAACCGGCGGCTTTACGGAGGATGAGGCGGGCATGGAGGCGGCGCTTTTGTCTGGCTGGGCACAGGTCAATTATCCGCAGGGACAGGAAATGACTTTGCTGACAGGTGAGGCGGCCAGGGATTATTGGCGCGGGCAGCAAACGCTGGTTTCCGTCAGTTTTGCGGTCAATCCTGTTGGGCCGCGGGTGCGGCTGGCAACGGCGAAAAAGGCTGACGGCAGTTTTGCTGTAGACGCTGTCAGTACTGACGGCGGCGGTATTCCACGCAATGTACTGCTGCCTGCTGGTCTGGCTTTGGTCGATCTGGGCGGGCTGTCGCTGCAGGAGCTGGTGGCGAAGATCAGCTATCATCCGGCGCGGCTGCTTGGTCTTGCAAATAAGGGCAGCCTGACAGCAGGGCGGGATGCCGATATTACGATCGTCGACAGGCTGCAGCGCAGCGCGTTTGCCACGATCATCGGCGGGCAGGTCTGTTATATGGACGGTAAGGTTTTAGGGAGCGGCGGCAGGATCATTACTACTGCCGCAGGGGCGGACTATGTACGCAGCCAGGGGCTGGAGCCGCTGGTCGTTGACCTGGCTGACAGCAGTTTGCTGCAGAAGGCGCAAAAAAGATGACAATAAAAATAAACCACCTGATCGCTCTTGCAGTCAGGTGGTTTATTTATTAGACTGGGGTTACTTTGTATGGCCGCCATAAATTATACAGGGGCAGCAGATAAAGATAAAAGGCAAACAGGATCGAAGCGTTGCCGGCGCCTACGGTGGCGAGCGGTACAGCGCAGGCGATCGACCAAGGGATGAGCGCCGCTACTACGATAGTGCTGTTTTCCAGGTCCAGGGCCAGCTGCTGCATATTGTCAGCGCTGTCCTTGTGCAGCTGATAGGTGAGGATGCTGCTGAGGGTCTGGTTGCAGGTTGCCATACTTGTGATGGTGGCTGTCAGCAAAATGCTTCCGTACGGCGTTATTTTTTCTCCAAGCTGTGCAAGGCGGGCCTGCGTAGTATTCAAAAAGCCTGTTGCTTCAAAAATCCCGGCGTAAGCGGAGGAAAGGATAATGATGACGCTGACGGTGAACATGGAAATGATACCGCCGCCGCTGAGGATCTGGGCCAGCTGCTGATCAGCAGGGTAAAAGCCGTAGAACATGATCGAGCCCAGTTGGGCGGGAGTGATATCCTGCAGGAAAAGGCAGAGCAGACTGCCGGTAATGATGCTGGCTGCCATCGTCAGCCTGACCTTGACCCTGCACAATGAAAGAATGATGATCAGCAGCGCTGGAATAGTGGTAGTCCAGTGCAGATCGAAGTTTTGCGGAAAGAGTGCGTACAGGTCGGCTGTGCCGGTGTTGCCGGTACCGGAAAATCCCAGCAGGGCGTAAAGCAGGCAGGTGACTGAAAAAGGCAGCAGCGCTGATTTGAACATATTTTTGATATTACAGTAAATATCAGTCTGCGTCAGTTCGCTGATCAGAATGGCGCTGGTCGACATCGGTGAACAGCGGTCGCCGAAATAGATGCCTGATAAGATAGCGCCGCCGGTAAAGGTGGGATCGATACCATTGGCTTTGGCGATAGACATACAGATGATGCCGATCGTGGCCGCAGTACCGAAAGAGGTGCCTGTTAAAAGTGAAACGAAACAGCAGAGCAGAAAAACTATCAAAATGAATACCGACGGTATGAGCAGGCCCGACATATGGTAAATAATGAACGGTATCGTGCCGCAGGCCCGCCAGACGGCGGTGATCATACCGATAAGGATAAAGATGAAGAGGATATTTTTGATCGTGCGTATTCCTCGTCCGGACATTGTCAGTACCTGTACCGGCGTATGTCCCTGCCGGAGGGCGTAACCGAAAAACATCAGATAGCCGAAAAGCAGGGCCCAGAGAATGGAGTAGCCTGCCAGAATGCAGCTGAGCAGTATAAAGGAAAAGATCACGATGATAATAGCTTCCATAAAATTTCTCCTGCGGCAGAACGCCGTAATTTTTTAGAGGTCAGTCAGTAATAATACTATTATCATACTGCTTGCTGCGCTGCTTGTCTAATAATAAATAAGGTGCCGGGCAAATATTTGCCCGGCACCTTATTTATTATTATTATATTTCTTCCAGAATCTGACCGTCGGTGCTGATGGTGACGACCTGCCAGGGGATGATTTTACCGCTTTGCTGCAGCGCTGTTCTGACCGCCTGTTCCATACCGCCGCAGCAGGGTACTTCCATGCGGACGACGGTAACGCTTTTGATATCGTTTGCAAGCAGGATCTCAGTCAGCTTGCGGCTGTAATCTTCGTTGTCCAGCTTGGGACAGCCGATAAGCGTGATATGGTTTTTTATGAATTTACGGTGGAAATCGCCGTAGGCAAAGGCGGTACAGTCGGCGGCAACCAGCAGCCTGCTGTTTTGCAGGTAGGGTGTGTGCGGGTTGACCAGCTTGATCTGGACAGGCCATTGCTGCAGCTCGCTGTTTTGGGGCGTGGCTGTCTGCTGCGCTAGTGCAGGTTCCTGCTGATGCAGTAAACGGGCCTGTGTGCTGGGGCAGCCGCAGGGAAGTTCAGCTTCCTGGCTGGCTTTATTGGCCAAAACGGCAGCTTCGTCATAGGCTGCGGCTTCACGTACTTCAAAGGTTATGGCATTGGTAGGGCAAACGGGCAGGCAGTCGCCCAGGCCGTCGCAGTAATCGTCTCGCAGCAGGGCTGCCTTGCCGTCCACCATGCCTATGGCCTGTTCGTGGCAGGCCTGGGCGCAGAGACCGCAGCCGTTACATTTTTCCTGATCTATAGTGATTATTTTGCGTAACATGATGAACCTCCTGTTGTCTTTCTGTTTTTATTATAGTACGATAGTAGGAAGAAAGCTGTTGTTTTTACAACGGAGGTAAAGAAGAATGGATAAATATTTGCAGATCATAGCGTCGGCATCTTTGTTCCGCGGTATTGCGAAAACAGAGATCGCGGCAGTGCTGCAGAATCTGGATGCACAGCTGAGGGTCTATCCTCGGAACAGCTTTATCTGGCAGCTGGGCGAGCAGGTAACGACAGCTGGTTTTGTCGTTGCCGGCAGCGTGCATATCCTGCGCGAGGATTACTGGGGGCGGCAGAATATTCTGGCGCAGCTGGGCTGCGGGCATCTGTTCGGCGAGGTCTATGCCTGTCTGCGGCAGGTGCCGCTGACGGTGAGTGTGGCCGCGCCTAATGGAGCTACGGTGATCTTTCTGGACATTAAACGTCTGCTGGCGGGTTCGGCTCGCAGCGAAGCTGAAAACAGGCTGCTGCATAATCTGCTCCTGCTGATGGCGGAGCGCAATCTGTTTCTGACTCAGAAAATGGAATATCTGACGAAGCGGACGACGCGGGAAAAGCTGCTGGCGTACCTTTCAGAACAGGCGCGCCTGCAGCAGAGCAATAAACTGACGATACCCTTTAACAGGCAGCAGCTGGCCGATTTTCTGGCGGTAGACCGCAGCGCGATGTCAGGTGAACTCAGTAAGATGCAGGCGGACGGACTGATCAGGTATAAAAAGAATAATTTTGAGCTTTTATAAAAATAAAACCAGCCGCTTGAAGCGGCTGGTTTTGCTTATACTGTTATTACATATAGAGGAATTGCAGACAGGTGGCAAATAAAGCTGCCGTTAAAACCTTGATGACTGCGCCGATAATGGCTGCCGTCATGGCCTCGCGTTCGGTAAGGTCGGTACAGCCGCTCCAGATAGCGGGGATCTGCCCGAAGATGACCTGCAGCGGGAAGCCGGAGGAAGCCAGGATATACGAGCCGACGACCAGCGGCGGGGCGATTGTGGCGGCAATTTCCTTCAGCTGGGCCATTGCCAGCGACCCGCCGACTAAAATAGAAACGGAACCGGTTTCGGCATGGATGTTGAAGGCATTGAGCATGGTATTGATACCGGACTGAATGCCGGTCCACAGACCGAAATGGTCTAAAGCGCCGATTGCCGCAAAAACTACGGCGCAGGAGGGAATGATGAGCAAAAACAACAGCTCAGCGCCTTCCTTGGCCGCATTGAAGATGGTCGGCAGAAAACCGGTTTCAGGTGTGAAGCGGGGCAAGTCTTCAAGCGAGACAGCTTTGGTGTCGCGCCAGATAGTGAGACGCAGAAGCAGCGGCGTCAAAAGCACCGGCAGGAACACCGCCAGAAAAACGACGACCCAGACGGAAACCTTGGCGGCGTTCAAAGCAATCAAGCCGAAAACGAAGATCGCAAAGGAGGACTGCGACTGCATCATGGTAGCGATAGCGATTTTCTGCTCGTCTTTGGTGGCTTTGGATTTTTTGAGGATCGGGCCGCCAATACGGCCGGCAGCGTTGATATCGCCGAGGATATTATATACGGACGGTACGGCGACAGCGGCGTTGACACCGATGACCTTCATCAGGGGCACGAAAATACGCATCAGGGCGTCGGTAAAGCCAAGGCGTTCCAGCAGGCGCCCCATGGTAACGCTGATGATGATCGCGATACCGATGGAACCTGTGATATAGACCTTGATGATAATAGGGGCGGCATGGTTGAACATATTGTTGAACAGGTTCCCGATACCGCCGGGGTTAACTACCAGCATCAAAAAGGAAAAGGCGACTAAAAACAGGCCTACGTATTCGATCAGTTCGATCTTTCTTTTTCCACCATTCATCATAAACCCCTCCGTTATTCTGTTTTTGGCTTAGGCAGATAATTGCGCGCCATGGTTTCGCCGTAGTTTTCGATGTGGGTGCAGCCGCAGTGGTCCAGCGGCAGGCTTACCATACGTTCGCGGAAGATGTGGATATCCAGCTCGGGGATCTGCAGACGCAGGGCCCAGGCCAGGGGGATTCCGTTTTCTAAGATCTCCAGCGCGTGAGAGTTGCCTGCGATCAGGTTCAGGCCCAGTTCTTCGGCTTTTTTGACCAGCGGGTCGCCGGGCAGCGGTCTGCTGATCGTGCAGACTACGGTGTTGGCTTCGGGGTATTCGGCGTAGGCTTTTTCCAGGTCCTCGGCCGAGAAACCGGTATGCGGGAAAACAGTGATGGTTTTGCCCAGCTTGTTGTCGGGGCTGCCGACAAAGATTTTGGCGCGGGCTGCGATCGAGGTTTCGTGGATCTCGGTACAGCCGCGGATCTGACGTTCAGAGGTGAGCACGCGTGATTCGATATCAGTGCCCATGATCGTGTCGATACGGTTGAGCAGGTCGCCCAGTGTTTCTACTTCCGGCAGGGCGTTGCCATACCAGACGATCTTACCGGGGACACCGCCAAAGCGGATGTTGACGTGTTTGGCGCAGCTGCCGTGGATCCAGGCGATACCGGGATGCAGGCCGTGAAAGGCTTCGTGCAGCTCAAAAACAGCCAGATGATACAGATTAAAGTAATCTCTGGCGGTAACGCCGCCGGTATTGGAGCCTTCCGCGATTGGGTGATGGGCGATAAGGCAGTCGATGCCTGTTGCGCCGGCCAGTTCAATGGCGCTTTCAGTCAGGGTCATCATAACCGCTACTTTTTTGACGGGCATATCTGGATCGCCCCAGACGAGACCGGGCAGTTCGGTCACAGCTTTGCCGGGGATACCGGAGGTCTTGGTAACTACAAAGGGGTTAGCGCCGCCGTAACCGAAGGAGTCGGTGATGACGCGGCCGCCGGTAATAACGTCGAGGGCTTTGAGGATATCGCGTACAGTTGCCATCAGATTATCACATCTTTCTTATAAGTTTGAGAAAATATTGGTGCAGCCTGCCGCTTCGACACGGGCCTTGATAGCGTCATCGTCGGTGCTGTAAAGATTTTTGGCTTGCATCCGTTCAAAATAAACTGAGCCGGAGAAGGTGTATTTTTTATTGCGTGTCTCGGCATCCAGCATTTGCTTGACAACGTAGCCGATAAATTCGCCGATAGCTGTGGTTTCAGGCAGGATGACTGGCGCCAGACCGTTGGCGGCTCTGGCGGCGTTATGCCCGGCCAGCGAGCCGCTGACGATAGCTTCCGTATGGCCTACCATTGCTCCGGCACGTTCGCCGCCGCAGAAAAGGTTGGTTTTGCCGTCAGCCTTTAAGGAAGCATCGACATGGGCGAAATTAAAGTAACGCATAGAGTTGCCTTTGCCGCCGGACAGTGGGTCTTCGAAGCGGGCCCGTTCAAAGCCGGGGATCATACGCAGCTCTTCCAGCGGATAATAAGGCGTCATCAGCTTGGCTGAGCCGGTGTCCAGCAGAACGATGTTGTCGGCATAAGCGTCGAGCGCATACTGCTGGCAGGCTTTCATAGCCAGCTTTTCTTTATGTTTTTTGATTGCTTCGGGAATCGGGACGACGCAGCAGCCTGTCTTTTCCAGCTCGGTAACGATCTCGGGGGCCAGTGATTCTTTGAACAGCTTACAGGAGCCGCTCATGGCGCCGAGACCGGTAGGCTTTTCTGCTGTCCATTCTTCCACGCCGGACTGTGTGGTGACGCTGACGCGGGGGCCGAAGCTGTGGCAGCGCAGGATACACATGGCGCAGCCGTTGCCGTGTTTATTGCAGTTGAGCGGCATAGCCGAAGAACCGCTGACATCGACGAAAGCGTCGGCAGTAAGGCGCAGGCCGCTTTTGGTAATAACGGCGGTGATCGTGTCGCCTTCGTATTCCGTTTTAACGGCCGGATCAGCCATCAGCAGCTTGATGCCGCGGCTCAGGAGCAGTTTTTTGACCGCGGGCTCGATTTTATAGATATTGTAAAGAGTAGCGTGTTTATGACCGGGAAAATCCATGTTTTTGTGAGTTGCAACGGCTTCCATAACTGTAAACAGGTCGCCTGCGCCCATGGCGATACATTCTTCGGCGGCAGTATAGCGGCCGTTGTTGCGGAAAATCCCGCCGACCAGCCCTGTGCCTAAAAGCATATCGGTACGCTCGAGCAGAGTTACGTCGGCACCGGCTTTTTCAGCAGTAAGAGCTGCGGCACAGCCGGCCCAGCCTCCGCCGATAACGACGATTTTTTTCTTGGTCATCCTGATTCCTCCAAACGGGGTAGATTTTTATTTAATTATACCCCTTTAGTATAACAAATTAATAATTAAAGAGTAAAGCACATAAAGTATGTATACATATAAAAAATTGCATGCTGTACTGTCGCGGCCGGTTGTGGTAAAATAAACGAATAAAAACAGTTCTTGCTGGTGGAGGGATCAAGGTGACCAAGTATAAGAAAAATGGTAAAAAACTGGGTGTGCTGGGAGGAATGGGGCCTGCGGCGGCGGCAGAGTTCCTGCGGCAGCTGGCGGCAAAGTGTCCTGCGGCAACAGATCAGGAGCACCCTGTGGTATATATGATCGGGGATTGTGAGATACCTGACCGCAGCACAGCGATCTTTGGCAAAGGCGAAAGTCCGGCGCCGGTTCTGGAAGCGCGGCTGCGCCAGCTGTGCGATATGGGGGCAGAGGTACTGGCGGTGCCCTGCAATACGGCCCATTATTTTATTGATGATTTTAAAGCTGCTCTGCCGCAGCCGTTAGTGCATATCATCGAAGAAACTGTCCTGGCGGCCCAGCGGCTCAATCCTGAAGGTGCCTGGATGCTGTCGACGCATGGTACGCGCGCCAGCGGTCTGTATCAGAAATATGCCGATAAACACGGTTATACCTTATATCTGCCCAATGAGGAGCAGGCTGAAAAAGCGCAGCAGGCTATCTTTTATGTCAAAGCCGGCGAGCTTGACCGGGCAGGCGCTGTGACTAAAGCTCTCGTAGAAGAACTGTGGCGCGAGCGTGACCTTCCTGTGATGACGGCCTGTACCGAGCTGCCGTTAGGATACGCGGCTTCCGACCTGCCGCTGGACAGAGAGGTTTCCAGTATCGGGGCTCTGGTCGATGCCTGCATCAGGATGCTGTATGATGAAGTAAAATAAGCATAAAGAAAAGGACTATCTCGATGAGATAGTCCTTTATTTTTGTTTTACCAGCGCCTGCTGGAACCGCCGCCGCCGCCGGAGCCTCCTCCGAAACCGCCGCCACCGCCTCCGCGTCCGCCGCCGCGCAAAAGTGCGAGCAGGATGAACTGAGTGATGATGCCGCCGAAGAACATATGGTCAACGATGACGAGTACGATCAGGCCGACTGCGATCAGTGCCTTCATCCAGCCAGGCATCGGTGTATCGCCTGTGCCCTGCTGGGCGCCGCCGTTATAACGCACGCCTTCCAGCTTGACATCATAACTTTTGGCTACGGTAGTTGCGACAGTCAGATAGCCCTGCACGATGCCTTTTTCGTACTGGCCCTGCTTAAAGTAGGGCAGCATCTGCTGGTCCTGGATCCGTCCCGTCAGGCCGTCGGGCAGAACGCCTTCCAAACCGTAACCGACTTCGATCCGCGATTGTCTGTCATCGACAGCTACTAAGATCAGCGCGCCGTTATTCTTTTCTTTATTACCAAGTCCCCATTGCCGCAGCAGTGTCAGTCCATATTCGTCAATGGGCTGGCCGTCAAGTGTTTTCACCGTAACTACGGCGACCTGTGCGGTGGTTTTATTATCCAGATCCTGTCCGATGGCATTAAGGGCCTGACGGGTCTGCGGTGATAAAACACCGGCATAGTCCTGCACGTAGATGCCGGAGGACACGCTTGGCTTAGGTGGTACCTGGATCGCCGCTTCTGCCCCGACGGCAAAGACCGCCTGGATCAGAAGCATCAAAAGGACGAGCCAACGTTTCATAATCAGTGAGCTCCGTTATCGGTTAAAATTGTACTTGCGGAACAGTTTTTGCGCTTTCGTCTGCTTTAAAGTAATCACGGGCGTCAAAACCGAACATACCGGCATAAAGAACGGTCGGGAAGGATTTGATCTTGGCGTTGAAGCCCTGAACTGCGCCGTTGTAATCCATACGGGCTACGGCAATGCGGTTTTCCGTACCGGCCAGCTCGTCCTGCAGCTGCAGGAAGTTGGTGTTGGCTTTCAGGTCAGGATAGTTTTCTGCGATCATCAGCAGGCGGGAAAGAGCGCTGCTCAATTCGCCGTTGGCCTGGCTGGTTTCGGCAACTGTCTTGGCGCCGCCTAATTTAGCGCGGGCATCGGATACAGCTTTAAAAACGTCGCTTTCGTGGGCAGCGTAGCCTTTAACGGTATTGACCAGATTGGGGATCAGGTCGTTACGGCGCTGGAGCTGGTTTTCGACCTGCGACCATTTGCCGTTGACGTTTTCATTCATGGAAACAAGGCTGTTGTAGCCGCTCATAATAATGCCGGCGAAAATAACAACGACGGCGATAATAATCATTAAAGTTTTGTTCATTTTTTATTCTACCTCCAAAGATTTTTTTACTTAATGCTTATCTTCCATTGTAACTAAAGCGGGGGCTGCTGTCAAATGGAGCAGCGCCTGAAAATGTAAAATATCTGTGTTATTATGTATTTGTTTTATAATATTGCTGTGAGCTTAATTAAAGCAGAGCGTTTGCCAGCAGATTCCTTGTGGTATAATGTTGTTAGAAGATTATAAAGAAGGCGGTGTCGACGTGGGTGCACTTGACGGTATCAGGGTTCTGGATTTGTCGCGGCTTTTGCCGGGACCGTATTGCAGTATGCTTTTGGCGGACTTCGGAGCGGAAGTAATAAAAATCGAAGAACCGGGGCGCGGCGATTATTCGCGCAGCTTCCCGCCATTTCAAAACGGGTTCGGGTACTGGCATTTGCAGCTGAACCGCAATAAAAAAAGCGTTGTGCTGGATTTAAAAAGCGACGCCGGCAGAGCGGCCTTTTTAAAATTGGCGCAGACGGCGGACGTAGTCTTGGAAAGCTATCGACCCGGCGTTTTAAAGCGTTTAGGTATTGATTATGAGACCGTGAGCAGGCTGAATCCGAAAATAGTTTATTGCGCGATCACAGGCTATGGTAAGCGTGGACCATTGGTCGACCAGGCTGACCACGATATCGGCTATGTGAGCCTGGCGGGCATCACGTCGATGAGCGGCGAACCAGGAGGCAGGCCGGCGATACCTGGTATTCTGATGGCGGATATGAATGCGGCGCTGATGGCGGGCATGAGTATCCTGATGGCTGTGCGCCATGCTGAGCAGACCGGGATCGGACAGGAAATAGACATCTCGCTGTATAATACGGCGCTGACCCTAATGCCGGGCGCTGCCAGTTTATATTTCGGCAGCGGTTTCGTTGCCGAACGTGGCAATAACTGGCTGACCGGTGCATATGCCAACTATAATATTTACGAAACGCGGGACGGCCGTTATGTTTCGGTAGGGTGCCTGGAGAAAAAATTCTGGAGCAACCTTTGCCTGGCCTTAGACCGCGCCGACCTTATCGATGCTCTGGACGATGAATCGCAGCATGAGCGCGTTAAGGACGAGCTGACCGAGATTTTCAGGACTAAAACCATGCAGGAGTGGACGGCTTGTTTGGAGGGGAAGGACACCTGCGTAACGCCGGTGCTGAATTTTGACGAAGCGTTGGCTGCGGAGCAGACCCGTGCTAATGCAATGGTGCTGACGGTCGAAGACGAAGAGATCGGTACTTATAAGCAGCTGGGCTTTGCCATGAAAATGTCGGCAACGCCGGGAACGCTGCAAAAACGTGCTCCCAGACTGGGTGAGGATACGGAAGCAGTTCTGCGCGGCTGCGGTTTGAGCGAGGCTGAGCTGGACCTGCTGACAAAAGAATAAAGGCAGAAAAAGGACCCGCATCAGAAAGGTGCGGGTCCTTTTTTTGGGGGATGGCTCAGCGAACTTGGTATTTAAGTTCTTTTTCCATCAGAGCGCCGTTTTCAGGGTTGAATTTCATTTCGCCGCGTAATTCGGGGGTATAGAATTTCAACTCATATTCATAAAGGCCGTCGTCGCTGTCAAGTTTTACTTTAGTGAAGGTTGCGTTGGGGAATTCTTTGCGAACGAGGTCCTGGACATCAGCGGCAGATAGTACGACTCTGGGGCTGCCGAGAACTGTTTGGGCATCCATTTTGAATTCTTTTACAGCGCCGCCGTTTTTGAGCACTTCAACTTCATATTCGGTGTTGGTAGCGTTGTCGTAGAATTTTACTTCGTAATAAGCTGCGTATTTGTGGCTTTCGTCTTTGGTTACCAGATGAGTGCTGCCGGCAGGTACCCATTGTGCAGCGATGCTGCGTGCCTGATCGGCGTTGATGAACTCAGCGGCAAAAGCGGTTGCTGTGATTGCTAATGTACAGATTGCGGCGGCGATGATCGCCAGGATTTTTCTAGTCATGTTTTTTACCTCCTTGCGCCGTTTTCTTTATTCGGCGTTTTCTTTGTCTTTATTATAACGCGGAAAGATTAAAAGAAGATTAAAAGAAAATTTAATAAAAATTTATTTTAAAAACTTATTCGTTAATTTGCTTTTTTATTGTAAAATTCTAGTAGAAGGCTTATTGAAAAATAGGAAAGACAAGGTCTTTTTATGAAAGAAAATAAAAACTGGAAAAAACAGATCGCCTTATTCCTGATCAGCCAGAATCTGTCGATGTTCGGTTCGTCAGTAGTGGGCTTTTCGATCGTCTGGTATATTACCGTAACGACTGAGTCCGGATTCTGGATAACGCTGTCGACGCTGGCAACGCTGATTCCTCAGGTGCTGGTTTCATTGTGGGCGGGAGTATTTGCGGACAGATATAATAAAAAAACGATCATCATGCTGGCGGACGGTTTTACTGCTTTGGCGACACTTCTGGCTTTTGTGGCTTTTCATTATGGTTTTGCAAATTTAAGCTTTTTGATCTTTATCGCCTGTCTGCGTTCTGTCGGCGGCGGGTTTCAGGCTCCGGCAGTCAACGCGCTCTATCCGGAGATTGTGCCACGGGAGCATCTGCTCCGGATCAACGGTATCAACCAGATGGCGAATAATGTGCTGCTGTTGCTTTCTCCGGCAGCCGGCGGCGCTATTTTGGGTATGTTTGGGATGCAGTGGACTTTTTTAGTAGATCTGCTGACGGCAGTTATTGCCATTGCCATCATGTTTAGGCTGAAAATAGTAACAAGAGCAGCGGACAGATCTGATAGTTCGGTACTGAAGGAACTGAGGGAAGGTGTACGTTACACCTGGTCACAGCCGCTGTTAAGAGTAATGCTGGTCTGCTATGCGGTAACTTTTGTTCTGATCACTCCGGCGGCGTTTTTGTCACCGCTGATGGTAGTAAGGAGCTTCGGCAGTGAAGTTTGGAAACTGACGGCCAATGAAATGTTGTGGTCGCTGGGCGCTCTTTTGGGCGGCGCGTTTGTCGCCTGGAAAGGCGAGTTCAAAAACAAGATTACGATGATAGCGGTCTCGTTGGCAGTGTTTGGCTGCACCTTTGCGCTGATGGGACTGTCGCGGGTCTTTTGGGTGTATCTGATCTTTGATTGTATCTGCGGGATGTTTGTACCGGTACTGATAGCGTCTGAGACGGTTTTGATCCAGACTAATACGGAAAAGGGTTATATGGGGCGTGTTTTTGCATTGCTGCAGTTTGTTTCGCAGGGGATGATGCCGATTGCTATTCTTGGCTTCGGACCGCTGAGCGATCTTGTCAGGATAGAGTCGATCATGATCGGCTGCGGCCTGCTGCTGATATGTTGGAGCCTGTATTTTAAAAAGGCGGCTGGCCGGGCGCTGTGCAGTATTTGACTGCTGGCAGGGAAACAGCCTTAGGCTTGTGCTATAATAAAAATAATTGAGGAGGTTGCGGCTATGAGACTTTTATTTGTGGAAGATGAGCCTGACCTGCGTGAGGTGCTGAAAAAGCAGCTGCAGGGAAGCGGTTATAGCGTCGATGCCTGCGGCGATGGTCTGGAAGCTCTTGATTATTTACAGCTTACAGCCTATGATGCCGTCATTTTAGATATTATGCTGCCCGGAGTCGATGGGCTGTCGGTACTGAAAAAAATGCGTACTGCCGGCGATAAAACGCCGGTATTGCTGCTGACGGCGCGGGGCAGTGTTGAAGACCGCGTCGCTGGTCTTGATCTGGGGGCTGATGATTATTTAGTCAAACCATTTGCTTTTGACGAGTTGGTGGCGCGTTTACGGGTGCTGCTGCGCCGCAGCAATGGACAGGTGTCGAACGTGCTGCAGTGCGGTGGTCTGGAAATGGATCTGAACAGCCGCCGCGTCAGCAGAGACGGGCGCGAATTGCAGCTTTCCGCTAAAGAATTTGCTGTTCTGGAGTATTTACTGCGCAATCAGGGCGTAGTCTTAGCACGCGAAACAATCGAAAACCATGTTTGGGACTATGATTTTGAGGGCGGTTCCAATGTAGTCGACGTATATATCCGCTATCTGCGGAAAAAAGTAGATGACGGGTTTGAGAAAAAACTGATCCAGACAGTGCGCGGCGCCGGCTATGTGCTGAAGGAGACTTTATGAAAAAGCTGTCGGTTAAAATGAAAATAACCCTGTGGTATACAGGGTTGATCGTGATAATTTTGAGTGCTATTTTTACGGCTGTTTTGCTGGCAACAGACAAGGTGTTGCTGTTGGGTGTACAGAACAAGCTGGAAGAAGAGGTCTATGATTTTGCCGAAGAACTGAAGGTCGACAGCAATGGCCGTCTGCGTCTGGAGAAACTGGATTTTTTAAAGGACGGGGTCAGGCTTGCTGTATATCACGAGAATGGTCAGATGATCACGGGCCTTGTGGCCAGCGGTCTGCCGGAAACACCCTTTGCAGACGAGCTGCTGCAGAAGGCTGGAAGTGACCAGCAAAACTGGTTTGTATATGACTTTTATTTTAAACCGCGTCATGCTGATAATTTTTACTGGGTACGTGGAACGGTACCGCTCAGTTCTGCATATGCGGAACGGGATAAGATTTTGCGGCAGTGCGCATTGTTTTTTCCGCTGCTGATCCTACTGGCTGCCCTGGGCGGCTACTGGATCACTAAAAAGGCTTTTCGTCCGGTAACACGGATCACGGAAGCAGCCGCGCAGATCAGCAGCGGCAGTGATCTGTCCAAAAGGATCGAACTGGAAGGTGCTGATGATGAGATCGATACGCTGGCGAAAACCTTTGACGGGATGTTTGCCAGACTTGAGGATGCTTTTGAAGCCGAGCGGCAGTTTACCGACGATGCTTCCCACGAATTGCGAACACCGACCTCGGTGATTATCGCGCAGGCTGAATGTGGTTTACAGTCGCCTGATCTGGAAAGTAAGCAGCAGGCACTGCAGGGAGTGCTGCAGCAGGCCGGGAAAATGTCGAAGCTGGTCAATCAGCTGTTGCAGCTGTCTCGGGCGGACAGGCATAAAGAAAGCCTGCATTTGGAAGAATTTGATTTAAGCGAACTGACCGAGATGGTGGCAGAGGAAGCCCAGGGGCTGGCAGAATCCAAAGCGGTCACGCTGACGGCAGAGATCGAACCGGGAATCTTAGTTAAAGCTGATCAGACTCTGATGATGCGTATCTGGCTTAACCTGCTGACTAATGCGGTCAAGTATGGCAGGCAGCAGGGGCAGATCTGGCTTACTTTAAAGAGTGACGGTAAAAATGCGGTCGGTACTGTTCGCGATGATGGCATTGGGATCAGCGCAGCCGAGCTGCCAAAAATCTGGAAACGTTTTTACAGAGTCAATACCGCCCGCAGCAGTGGTGACGACAGCGGTACCGGTTTAGGGCTGGCGATGGTGAAATGGATGGTCGAAAGTCATGGAGGAACAGTAAGCGCTGTCAGTACCTTAGGGGCAGGCAGTACTTTCAGCTTTACGATCCCGCTGCGGCCTTCGTAAAATAAATAGGCAAACAAAAAAGCTCACTTCGCAAGAAGTGAGCTTTAATTTCTGGTGGCCCCGGCAGGATTCGAACCTGCGACCTTTTGATTCGTAGTCAAACGCTCTATCCAACTGAGCTACGGAGTCATTGAGATTGCCTAAATCTTTAGGCAACGATGATATTATATCTGATTGCAGTGCTGTTGTCAACAACTTTTGTTAAATTTACTGACACCATTTTTGCAGGATGCTATGAAACTGCTCTAAATCGATCGGTTTACTGAGATGTTCATTCATTCCTGCCTGCAAGGTGGCGGCAATATCTTCAGGAAAAGCGTTGGCCGTCATCGCGACGATAGGCACAGTTTGGGCATCTTTAACAGGCAGGGCGCGGATCGCTTTAGCCGCTTCCAGGCCATTCATAACGGGCATTTGGATATCCATCAATATCAGGGCATAGGTCCCGGGAGGTGCGGCTTTAAATTTATCCAGCCCTTCCAGACCGTTTTTGGCGGTGGTGATATTCAGTCCGGCATATTTTAATAGTTCTACAGCTATTTCCAGATTAAGTTCATTGTCTTCAACAAGGAGGACTTGTTTGCCACGGCAGCTTATTTCCTGCAGACTGTCGATGCCGGCGGCAGGCGCTGAAGCCTTGCTGCTGCGTATTTGCTGGTGCGGGCGCAGGTAAACCGTAGCCTTAAAGGCCGAGCCTTTACCTAAGGTGCTTTGGACATCGATTGTGCCGTTCATCATACGGGCGATGTTGAGGGCGATGGTCATTCCCAGCCCTGTACCTTCTATTTCGCTGGTTCGCGAATCGGACGCACGGGCGAATGGTTCAAAAATTTTGGCGGCGAATTCAGAGTCCATACCGATGCCGTTATCTGTAATAATAAATTCGTAGCCAATAGTATCGTGGAGCCGGGAGTGTGTTTCGCGTACCTCTAAAGAAATACTGCCATATGGAGGCGTATATTTGATGGCATTGGCTAAGATATTGAGCAGCAGCTGTTTCAAGCGCAGCTTATCGCCCAGAACATTATCGCGCAGTTCCGGTGCCTTAGTCAGAGTGAAATGATGTTTTTTAACTAAAAGCTGCGGATTGATCAAATCAAGCAATTCCTGCAGCATTGCACTGATAGAAAAATCTTCCTCCAGAAGATTGAGCTTGCCGCTTTCGATTTTAGCCATATCAAGCACTTCGTTGATCAGGTTCAAAAGATGATTGCTGGCAGTAGTTATTTTGGCAAGACAATCCTGGATACGGTCTTTGTCGTCCAGATATTTACCGGCAATGGCAGTCATCCCCATAATGGCGTTCATCGGGGTACGGATATCATGGCTCATACGCGAAAGAAATTCATTTTTAGCCATATTGGCAGCTTTAGCGGCGTCAAAGGCCTCCTGCAAAGCCTGCTGTTCCCGCAGTTCCTTCAATTTATCCTCGTGGATATCGCGCAGGGTAAGAATAATCTGATGATAACCGTCACTTTGAGCCAGCAAGGTCGAATTAAAGGCGGTCCAGCGATATTCGGAATCAAAAAGGCGGCTGCGGCATTCCAGGGCAAAATCGATATGACGGTCCTTTTTTTGCCTGCGCAGACCGGACAGAGAGAAATGTTCTAGAATCTTGGCGCTGTCATCAGGATGAAAATGGCTGCGTACCAGCGGTTCGATATCATACAGGCCGTTGGTACTGTAGCTTGTAAAAACAGCGCACTCTGTTTCCGGCAGGCGCAGAGGGATACCGGAACCGTCTTCAAGATTAACAAGATAGATGAAATAGTAATTAGAGTTGATGCTTGAAAGCAGGTCATAATACTGCTGTTTGGTGCGGCGTTCGTGATTCAGCTCGCTTTGGCGGGCTTCTTCATCTTTTGTTATATCCAGATAAATACTGTTGATGATCGTATTGCCTTCAGGAGTTTTTGTTTTACGGCCGCTGTCCATGACCCATTTCAGGCTGCCGTCTTTACAGGGCACGCGGTATTTTGTCGAGTAAGTAGGATTTCCGTCCTTAAAACATTCGTTGCAGTCAGCCAAAGCCCTGGGCAGATCCGGCGGATAGACCATTCCCATAGCGTTGTTACCGGTAAATTTTTTGAATTCTTCCATAGTATAACCAAACATACCAGGCAGCTCTTCGCTGATATAGGCATAAGAATAGGTATCGTCGTCATTGCTGGATTTGACGCCGCCGTTGACAGAATGCAGTACGACTTCCATTTGCTGCTGCTTTTGCTGCAGTTGTTCTTTGGCTTTGTTAAGCTCTGCTTCCATATATTTATAAGTCTGCGAGCCTACCTGAAAAGGAAAGTTTTCTGTACCCTGCAATTCCTGATAGGGATGGGAAAGATTGATGTAGACATAGCTGAAATCACTGCCCAGATCGCGTATGACGATCGTTGCCCGCTGATGTGTCTGAACGAGCAACTGCTGATCCTCGTCGGAGGTAAGATAATGACGCCCTTGGGCAAGATAGAGGCCTTGTGCCAGCGGGAGAATAGTCCATTCTTCATTCAATAATTCACAGGCGGGAATCTGCCCTTCCAGTGAAAGAATAAAATCTTTGGCTGCCTGTGGTGTATCATAATAATTGTGCTCAGCGGCACCGATGCCGATTAGCTGCGGGTCGAGATGAGCGAGGATAAAGGGAATGTCCTGCTGACAAAGCAGCTTAAAGATATATTGGTGTGCAAAATTTTTTATTGCTGTAAGTTTTTCCTGAGGTATATTCAACATAATGCCCTCCGCTTATTTACGGTCCAGTCTTTAGGATAAAATAGATATTTAATTTTATTATAGCATTATTTTCAAGCTTTAATATTAAAAATATTAAAGAAAAGCAAAAATGGGAGCGGGAAAGTTGCTGGTATCGGACAGGCATGTCGGTGCCAGAAGGCAATAAAAAAACGCATTCCGGAAAGGAATGCGTCAATGGCAATGGTGGCCCCGGCAGGATTCGAACCTGCGACCTTTTGATTCGTAGTCAAACGCTCTATCCAACTGAGCTACGGAGTCATTGAAGCTGCTTGGATTACTAAGCAACGATATTATTATATATGATTCTGGAAAAATGTCAACTGCTTTTTTAAATATTGTCAGAGGCGTTTATCAGGGGCGCAGGCCTTTAAAAGCAACGCGCAGCCTTTTTTGCAGACTGCTTTCTGAGGAAACGTCAATAAGTTTTAGTTTATCCATCAGTGGTTCGTTTTTATGCTGCTGTAAGATATTATTTTTGATAATTATCGGCTGGATCAGTATACTCTGCAAAGTCGTGTAGATTTCATAACTGTTCATATCGCTGCAGATATCGCCTTCACGCTGGGCCTGTTCGATAAGTGTGCGGACGAAGATAAAATGCTGGACGCGGTAGTTTGTGAAATAGGAGGCAGCTTTGCTGTGATATAAGGCTTCAGTCAGAAAGTTTGCCGTATTGAAGTTTTCAATAAAATATTTTGTCATACGGTAGAAGATCTGCTGCAGCTGGATAGCGGCTTTGGCATCCTTTTCAGGATAATCCTGCAATTTGGAAAGATAATCTTCGTAAATTTTTTGAAAAAGGACTTTCATATATTCTTCTTTAAAACCAAAGTAGTAAACAAACATACCCTGGTTAACGTTTGCTAAAGTACAAATAGCGCGTACAGTCGGGTCGTAATTACCCTGAGCAATTAATTCTATGCCCGCCTTAATTAAGGCCTGATCTGTGTTGCGTGATTTCCTGCCGATGATAATCATCTCCCTTAGGTTCTAATATTCACAAATAAATTGTTAAAATTAATAATTATAATCAAAGACACAGTAAAACAAACACAATTAATTATATCACTGTATAAATTATTGTGCAAGGATTCTTTTATATGAAAAAGCAATAGGTGTTGTCTACAAAAACAAATGTGCATATTATATTCCTGTACAGCAGTTTTGTGTGAAATTGTGTAAGTTCTGCTTGACTTTAATGTAAACTTTGCGTACAATAAAGTTACTCTTTGGCCGTCCACAATAGCGGGCGTTTTTTATTGCCAAAAAATCGGGAGGGGTATTTTTATGTCAGTTTCTTTAGCGATACTGATACTTTACATCATAGCATTGTTCGGTATCAGTTGGTTTGCTAAAAAGCGCAGCGAAGGCAATGCGGAAAATTATGCGCTGGCAGGCCGCAGATTATCGGCGCCGCTTATCGCGGTCACGATCATCGGTCTGGCTGTTGGCGGGGCTTCGACGATCGGTGTTTCAGAGCATGCTTTCAGGGTCGGTTTATCTGCCGGCTGGTATACTATTGCCTGGGCAATAGGCGCTATCGTGATGGGTATTTTTATGGCGAAGAAATACCGCGAGCAAAACATCACTACTATTTCTGAACTTATCGAACGACATCATGGCACGAATGCCGTTATTTTGGGCGTGTTCTGCCAGATCGTTATCCAATTGGTAATTATTTCACTGCAATATATCGCCGGCGGCAGTATCCTGCATGCTATCATGCCAGAGGTTTTTGATTTTAAAACAGGTATGCTGGTCAGCGCGATTACTTTTATCAGTATCACCTTTATCGGCGGTATGTGGTCGGCTTCATTGACAAATGTTCTAAACATTATTTTGATTTATTTTGGGATCGTGGTAGCTACCTTTATCCAGCTGGATAAGGTTGGCGGCATTGATACTCTGGCCAAGACACTGCCCGCTAACGTCCCTTGGTTCAGCTTTACCGAAGGGGTTGGGCTGAAAACGATTGCCAGCTGGGTAATTACTTTGGTTACAGTGAATTTGTCGCTGCAGAGTATTCTGCAGATTTCACTGGGTGCTAAAGATGCCGCTACTGCAAGAAAAGGCTTTGTCTGGGGCGGTATTATCATGCTTCCGGTAGGCGTTTTGGCGGCACTGCTGGGTATTTGTGCCAAATCCATGTATCCTGACGCTCAGGCAGCTTTGGCTTTGCCGCAGGTCATTGTCGGGCTGCAGCCTGTACTGGCAGGCGTTACTCTGGCTGCTTTGTGGGCGGCCGATGTTTCAACTGCCTGTAACCTGCTGCTTTCAGCGGGTACTCTGTTTTCCAACGATATTTATAAACGTTTTATCAACCCTAAATGTTCAGATGCCAAGCAGCTGACGATGATGCGTCTGTGCATTGTGATCTCCGGCGTACTGACGCTGGGTATGGCGATGGGTGTTTCCAGCATTTTAGGAACGATCATGATTGGTCTCAGCCTGACGGCTGCTTTCAGTGTTATTGTTATTGTGGCGTTGTTTTTCCCGCAGTACAGCTGTAAGGCTGCCGGTTTCTGGACACTGCTGGTCGGTTTTATCATGCTGGTATTGTGGCAGTTTGTACCGGCAGTACGCATTTTCCCGAATGTTATTTATATGGAATGGTTTGCCTGCATTTTGACTTACGCCGTTGTAGCTGTGCTGCAGCCGGGTAAAAAGCTTGCGGCAGATACAGCCGAATAATTTTTTAGAAAAGGACGCTGCGGCGTCCTTTTTTTTGGCAGGATTTATCGCAAATTCAGCTAATTTTAATATTGGTATGGTATAAGTTGCCAGAGAGGTGAACGCAATGAAAATACTGTTAGCTGAAGATGATAAAAATCTGGGACGACTACTGCAGAATCTGCTGAAAAAGGAAAATATCAAAACTGACTGGGTGGAAGACGGCGAGGCTGCTTATGAGCAGTGTTATCGTGACGGCTATGATGTTTTGATTTTGGACTGGATGATGCCGAAGCTTGATGGCATAGCTTTGTGTAAACGTCTGCGTGCAGAAGAATACCAGGGCAAAATTTTGCTGCTGACAGCTCGTGACAGTGTGGAAGATAAGGTGGTCGGCCTTAACGAAGGCGCCGATGATTATTTGGTCAAGCCGTTTGAAATGGCCGAGCTGTTGGCCAGGCTGCATGCCTTGGTGCGCCGTCAGGGCAGCTACAAGCAGGAAGATTATGTCTGTAAAGGTGTTACCTTAGCCGTTAAAGACTATCATGTAGGCTATAAAAACAAGAAGATACAGCTGCGCCCACGTGAGTTTAAGCTGATGGAACTGTTATTGATCAATGCAGGGCAGATTTTGCCGAGGGAGCTGCTTTTGGAACGTGTCTGGGGTATAGACGGCGATGTTACCGAAAATAATCTGGATGTGCATATCCGTTCGCTGCGGTTGAAATTGGCGTCTATCGGAGCAGAAAGCCTGATCAAGACTGTTCGTGGTGTCGGTTATATGTTAGAGGTAGAGGATGTTTGATAAATTACGTTTAAAGCTCACCATTATTTATACAGGTATTTTTTCACTGCTAGTAGTAATGATCGTTACAGGCTGCATTATTCTGTTGGGTCATTCTGTGCTGACGCATGAAAAGCAGGAGATGCGCGAACTGATCATCCATGAAGGGGAGGAGTTTGTAGCAAGCGGTGAACTGCCGGTGTCCAAGCACTCTATTGAAGTCGGCAGGGAATTGGCTTATATGCTGCAGCCGGGTTCGGATATGCTGCTGCACGATCAGGTCAGCGGCAGTCCCGTTGGTCAACAATTGCTGGCACTGCGCAGTGAGTGGCCGCAGCATGACAGAAAAGTAAAATGGGTGACTTTGCGCGATGCAAATGACCGGCTGTGGATCTACCTTATTGGGCGGAATCAGATACTGGACGGAAATGCCAGTGTTGCAACTTTATATATGTTTAAGGATTTGAGCGACTATTATTATGAAGAAAAGGGCGAGATCCTCTGGCTCGTTCTGATGAGCCTGTTTTTTATCTGCTGCGGAGCCGGCGTCGGTTATTACCTGGCGGGGCGCAGTATTAAGCCGATCAGGGAAATGTTTAAACGTCAGCGTGAATTTGTTGCCGATGCTTCGCATGAACTGCGGACTCCGCTTACAGTAATGGGGATAGCCGCAGAGGGTATGGAAGGGGATACGGACAGCAATTTTAGTGAATTTACTGTCGATACTCTGAAAACAATGCGCATAGAAATAAAACGGATGAATAATCTGGTTGCAGCGTTGCTGTCACTGGCCCGCAATGACGCTGGCGCCGGTGATCTTAAACTGGAGCAGGTCAATTTTAACGTGCTGTTTGAGCAGACACTTGGTACTTTAAGTATGCTGGCGGAACAGAAGGGCTTAAAGCTGGAGCAGCGGCTGGCACAGGAACGTTTGATCATTTGGGGCGACCGGATGCGTTTGGAACAGCTGCTGACGATTTTAGTTGATAATGCTATCAAGTATTCGGCTAGAGGGACGGTCACAGTCAGTGCACTGCGGCAAAACCGCCAGCTTGTTATCAAGGTCGAGGATGAAGGCATTGGCATTGATACCCAAGATATCGAGCGGATTTTTGAAAGATTTTACCGGGTCGATAAAGCAAGGACGCGTGCTGAAGGCGGTTTTGGCTTAGGATTGCCGATTGCCAAGCTGATCGTTGAGCAGCATCATGGGACGATTGAAGTTGAGAGTAAAAAAAATGGCGGCAGCAGCTTTATTGTCAAGCTGCCATTAACGGTACAATATTAAAAATAACAACTCCTTGTTTCAGGTTATTTTCAGCCGCATTTTTTATGATAAGGCTGAAATAAAGGCAAGGAGTTGTTTTTTATGAGCAGGAAAAGTTGGACTGTTTTTTGGCTGGCTGCATTATTGCTATTATTTGTGTTTAACGGATCTTTACTGATCACAGACTCGGTAGAGTCAAATTACGCGCTGACCGCTAAGGAGATGGTGGTATCGGGAGACTGGCTGTCGCCGCAGATTTACGGACAATATTGGTTTGATAAACCGGTGTTTTTTTACTGGCTGACGGCATTGGGGTTCAAAATATTCGGCTTTACCGAATTCGCTGCCCGTTTCTTTCCGTCCTGTTTTGGTTTGGCAGGTCTGGGGCTGCTTATCTGGGGCGCAAAAAAACTTTTTGATGATAAAACTGCTTTTTACAGTGGTTTAGTGCTTTTAACATCAGTTGAATTTTTCCTGATCAGCAAATCAGTCATCACTGATGCGATCTTATTTTTCTTTTTCAGCGCGGTCTTGCTTTTCTTTTATTTGGGCTACAGTACGCCGCAGAAAAAGTATTATTACGTGATGTATGCCGGCGCCGCTTTGGCAACGCTGACCAAAGGGCCAATCGGTTTTTTGCTGCCGGGGCTTATCATATTTCTGTTTCTGGCTGTTACTAAAAGCTGGCAGGAATTGAAACAAATGAAGCTCTGCAGCGGTACTTTGCTGTTTCTGATCATAGGGCTGCCTTGGTATCTGGCCATGATCAGTTTACATGGCGATGCTTTTACAAAAACTTTTTTGGGAACGCATAACTTGCTGCGGGCTACTGTTTCCGAACACCCCCGTGACAATGTCATTTATTATTATACTCTTGTAAATATTCTGGCGTTGTTTCCCTGGAGCGGGTTTCTGCCGCAGTGTCTGTGGCAGAAATTCAGAAAACAGGGAAGCTGGCAGCGGCCTGATGATTTAACTGTGTTTCTGTTGTTCTGGGCGGCTATAGTGTTTGTTTTTTTTCAGAATATGGCTACAAAGTATATCACTTATACATACCCGCTTTTGTTTCCGGCAGCGTTACTGTTAGGCCGTTACTTGGCGGCCAAAGGTTCCAGAGTGTTCAGTCGCGGCTATTTGATGTTCCACGGATTATTTTACGCTGTTTTAGCCGGAGCAGTTTATTGGTGTCGTTTTAAGGGCATAGCTCCGGTACAGGATGAATTTTTAGTGTTGCTGACAGCACTGGCAGGCCTTGGGCTGGTGTATGCTGTTAAAAGCTGTAATAAAAAATATCTGACGGCAGCTGTTGCCGCAATGGCTCTGTTTTTCAATCTGGCGCTGATTCCCACGGTGGCAGTGCCGTTGAGCGGCCTGCGTTCAGGCAAGCAGCTGGCACTGCAGCTGCAGAACAAGTATCCTGAGAAGGCTGAAATCGGATTGTATGGCGAATATCCGACATCAGCGGTATTTTATTCCGGGAAGAAACTGGTAAAATTATTGCCGCAGGACGAGATCGAAGGCTTCAAACCTAAAGCCTTCAGCTGGAGCAGTAAAAACGTTATGCCCTATGCCGAGCTGAAAAGTTATGCAGGGGTAAAAGATAACGTGGTCGTTGTGCAGAGAAAAGCCTTACAGGGCTTTATGGACAATGCCGATACCTATTTGCTGCTGGCCGGAGAAAATAAAGGCTGGTATATTGTGCAGGGATAGAATATTTTGTACTCTGGCTGAGGCCAGAGTATTTTTTTGTAAAAAAATTACCGCTACGGCAGGGAAAAGAGTTTTTGTGGCTAATATAGTATTTAGTGGAATTATAAGCATTTCCGAAAAGAAGGTGCGGATTATGTCAAAAAAAGCAAATCAAAAAGCAAAGTTGCTGTATCTGCAGCAGATTCTGCTTGAAGAAACTGACGAAAAGCATGTACTTACAGTACAGCAGCTGATCGAAAGATTGGCAGAGCTGGAAATACCTGCCGAACGGAAAAGCTTGTATGACGATATCGCTACACTGCAGGCTTTTGGCTTGGATGTTATTGCTACACGCAGCAGAGCCAATATTTATAGAATTGGCAGCAGGCTTTTTACGCTGTCTGAGCTGCAGCTGCTGGCAGAAGCAGTGGTTAAATCTTCTGCTATTACCCAAAATAAGGCCCAGAAGCTGGTAGACAAGCTGGCTCGGTTAGCCAGCAGGTATCAGGCCGAAACATTGAGAGAAAACTTGAAAGCACAGAAATATGATGATGCTGAGTTGTTATGTCCCGTTGAATTACGCTGCAGTAACGAAATAGTGCCGGTCGTGCTGGAATATCTGGCTGACAGTAAAGTGAAAAAAAGTAAGGAAGAAACAAGTGTCATCGAAGGTACTGCCGTTGTTGACCAGGCTTTTTACGGCTGGATGTTCGGCTTTGGAAATAAAGTTAAAGTGACGGAGCCTGCTAATGTTAAAAAAGATTTTGTCAAATATTGTAAAAAAGTTCTGAATCAATACAAATAATCTAGGAGTGTATTATGCAAGCAATAAAATTCCCTGTTCCCAATAGAAGTGAATATATCCCATCCCCCTACGAACCGGATGCTGACGGTGTGCTTGATATCGGCTATTACAAAGGCACGATCATTGGCGGCAGGCCCTACGTCCTGGAATGCTGGCAGATGGACGAGCTGGTAGTAGCGACAGTCTTTTTTTCAGACGAAGGGCTGGATGCCTATAGTCGTGAGGATTTGGTTCTGCTTTTGGAATTGGAAGATATCATTAAATTTATCGGCGGGAAGCGGTTGTTTCAGTGTACGCATACTGAGGATGATGCTGGAATGCCTATGTGGGCTGTTAACATTACTCTGCAGAATGCCAAGGGCAAATATGCAGAGGTTCTGTGTCCTTTACGAAGATATAGATAAATCAGTATCAGGGGAGGTATGAAAATGGTGAATTGTAACGAAGCCAACTGTACCTGTAAAATGGTGAACTGTGTGCGTCATGGCAAGTGCTGCGAGTGTATCAATCATCATCGTGAAAAAGGATCTTTGGTAGCCTGTATGAAAGCCGTTGCTGAAGCCGTAAAAAAATAAAGTCGTGCTGTACGGCACGACTTTATTTTCAGTGTTCTGCGGACAAAGAGAAAACCGTTCGCTGGGGATGGTAGCGAACGGTTTCTCCATAGGAAAGCTGTTTATGATGAATTTGATGGGAAGGGTGTAGCAAGTTCATCACTTGCTATGCTTTAAGTATACAACAGACATTTGACAGAAAAAGGGCAAACATTTGAACAGTTTGTGAAATGTAAAAATGACCGGAGGAAGCGGCAAATGAATGATTTTGTAGCAAGTTTTTTTAAGTTTCAGGAGCGTAAAACCACTTGGCAGCGTGAGACAATCGGAGGAATTACGTCCTTTGTGACGATGGCGTATATCATTTTCGTCAATCCGCAGATCATGGCTGCTGCCGGTATGGATAAAGGTACGGTAATGCTGGCCACCTGCCTGGCTGCGGCTGCAGGTACACTGCTGATGGCCTTATACGCCAATGCTCCTTTTGGGTTGGCTCCGGGAATGGGGATCAATGCCTTCTTTGCCTATACTTTATGCGGGGCCATGGGTTATACCTGGGAGCAGGGCCTGGGAGCGGTACTGCTGTCAGGCATTATTTTTGTTGTGGTTTCTGTTACCGGACTGCGCAGCAGGATCATTTCGGAAATACCGATGCATTTGAAAAAAGCGATCGGCATCGGTATAGGGATGTTCATTTTGTACATCGGTTTAAAAAATGCGTCCTTGCTTAGCTTTTCAGCCAATCCGGGAAGTTTTATCCCGTTGGGTGACAGCATGAAACTGGACAGCAGTATCATTCCTGCGCTGACTTTTGCCAATGATTCAGCGAAGCTGGCATTGGTAGGGATTTTTCTGAATATCGGTTTTTTACTGCGCGGGACAAGAGGCGGGATGCTGCTCAGTATTATTATTACTTCGATGTTGGGTTGTTATCTGCAGTTTTTCAGCGGCTGGCAGTTGGGGCTGCATCTGCCAGGTTCGATGCCTATTGGTGATTTGAGTGAAACTTTTGGCAAGTGCCTGAGCGGTTTTGTGCAGCTGTTTGATATTTCTAAGGGACTCGGAGTTATGATTTTTTCATTGTTTTCAGTGATGATCACAATGACGATCGCCGATATGTTTGACACGATCGGTACTGTGCTGGCGACTGCTTCAAGGGCTAATCTTGTTGATGAGGATGGCAATATCATCAATGGCGAACGGATTTTATTGGCAGATGCGACTGCTACCGTGATGGGAGCCTTTTTTGGAACATCGACGGTAACGACTTATGTCGAGTCTAGCACAGGTGTGGCGGCAGGCGCCAGGACAGGCTTTGCTTCTGTTGTAACGGCATTATTATTTCTGCTGAGCGTATCTCTGGCGCCGCTGCTGGGTATGGTGCCTGCTGCGGCTACTGCTCCGGTGCTGATCATGGTCGGTATTATGATGGCATCGGATATTGGCGATATTGACTGGCGGAATCTGGAAGTTGCCGTGCCTGCGTATTTTACAATGATGATTATGTGTTTCGGTTATAATATCGCCGATGGTATTGCGATCGGTTTTATTATGTTCAGCTTTGTTAAATTGGCAGTAGGCAAATGGTCAGAGGTTTCCTGGTTGGTGCGTGGTTTGAGCGCGATGTTCCTGCTGCGTTTTGTTTTTATGTTATTCTATTAAACAAAAGAGGCCGGCATATAGCCGGCCTCTTTTTAATATGTGCATTTTTATTTTTTACTGCGTTTTTTATTAGTTATCTGCGGTACAGCTTCAGTGTGTTTTTCACGCCAGCCAAAATAGAGGAAGAAGCCTAAAGCGATCAGGAAAAAACAAAGGCTGGTAGCCTGGGCCGATTTTAAACCAAATAAGAAGGGCTCGACATAATCGCCGCGCAGCATTTCCAGACCAAAGCGTACAGCTGAATACAGCATTACATACAGACACATGGCCTGCCCTTTAGCGTGATCAGTAGTGCGGAATAAAAGCAGGAGCGCGAAGATAACGATATCCAGCTGGCCTTCCCAAACCTCGGCTGGCCATAAAGGAACGGCGCCATAGGTTTTAAAAGCCAGCGTACCTTCCGGATATAAAAGACCAAAATTACCGCCTGTAGGCGTTCCGAAAGCATCGCCGTTCAGCAGGTTGGCCATACGGCCGATTGCCTGACCGATCAAAATTGCGGGACAGACGATATCGGCTAAAGCGAGCCAGTCGATCTGATGCCGTTTACAGTACCAGATGCCTGCCAGAACGCCGGCGATGACGCCTCCCTGTATTGCCATGCCGCCTTGCCAGACAAAAGGTATCTCCAGCAGATGATGCTGGTAATAATCCCAGTCGAAAAAGAATACATCCCAGAGGCGTCCGCCGATCAAACCGGCAAAGCCGCCGTAAATACCAATGTCCAGGATATGCTGCTGCCAGCGGCCATCCTGTTTGGCCAGAAAGTAAGCAACACCAGTTGCTAAAAAAATGCTCATACAGAGAACTAAACCGTACATACGGATAGGAAAATCGCCGATGTGAAATAAATACTGATGCATAGAACCTCCACGTGCCTGCCGGTAAATTTATAGTTTGAGTTGCCGGATAGTGCTGCCCAAATGTTTGAATAAGATTATTCTAACACAGTAAGCCTGAAAATTCTATCTTGCGCAGGAAGTGTGATGATTTAATTCCTACAATTAGAGTATGGTTTTTGCTGGCATTGTATGTTATAATAAATCAGTAAAAATTTCGGAAAGAGGGATACAATTATGCTGAAAATAGAAAATCTGTCTGTTGCCGTACAAGGCAGACAGATTCTTCACGATATTAACCTGCACATTAAACCGGGTGAGGTCCATGTTTTATTCGGGCCTAACGGTACCGGTAAATCTACTTTGATCGGGACGATCATGGGCTTTGAACGTTATGAGGTATTAAGCGGTAAAATCTATTTTAAAGGTCATGATATTACCGAAGCTCCTTGTTATGAGCGGGCCCGTTTAGGTGTAGGCGTAATGATCCAGCGTCCGCCGACGATCCGCGGCTTGTCGCTGCGCCATATGATTGAGATCTGTGGAGCTACGCCTCAGGAAACGGAGCAAATGGCAAGATGGATGGGTTTGGCTGATTTTCTCGACCGCAGTGTCAATGAAGGTTTCAGCGGTGGTGAACTGAAACGTTCGGAGCTTCTGCAGCTGATGGCGCAAAAACCTGATCTGCTGCTTTTAGATGAACCTGAATCAGGTGTCGACGTGGAAAATATCGCACTTGTAGGACGGGCTGCCAACTACATTCTGCATAACGAGCCCTGTGGCGGCACCGGCTGTGATAAACCCTGCTGTGCCCATAATCTTGACTGTGACACTTATAATCCGCTCAGCAGTCAGCGCAGCGGTCTGATTATTACTCATGTCGGGCATATTTTGAAGTATGTGCCGGCTTCGCATGCTCATATTTTGTATCAGGGCACTTTAAGCTGTACCAGCGGCGATCCTTTGGATGTATTGAGCTGTATCAGCAAGACCGGTTATGAGAAATGTGTGAATGGCGGCTGCAGGAGGGGAATGAAATGAGTGAACAGGTAAATCTGCAGGAAGCGCTGGTTAAAAAAGCTGCTTTTGGCAATGATATCGATTTGGAAAAATTTGATGATAATAACGAACAGCATGTGCAAAGTACCGCCGAGCTTTCAGCAGCAGGGAAAGAACGGCTGGAGCATGTTGGTATCGATCTGGAGCGGGAGAATCGCAGCGCCAGCTTTATTCAGGTCGACAATGCGCCTATTGAGGCCGAAGTAAAGCCGCAGCTGCCGCTGGAATTGATGAATACCGGCGCCGCCGCTAAAAAATATCCTGAACTTGTCAAAAAATACTGGTGGAATGCCGTGAAGGCAGATACTGATAAATATACTGCTAAAACTGCATTGGAGCAGGAACAGGGATATTTTATCAGAGTCAAAGCCGGGCAGAAGATAGAAGCTCCGCTGCAGGCCTGCGTTTTTATCGGTCACGAGGAGCAGCTGCAGCGTGTTCATAACATTGTTATTGTAGAAGAAGGCGCTGAGCTTAATATCATCTCTGGCTGTGCCAGTGATCCCGGTGTTGAAAAAGGCGTGCATATCGGTATCAGTGAATTTTATGTTGAAAAAAATGCTAAGCTGACCTTTACCATGATCCACAGCTGGGGCGAAAACATTGCTGTGCGTCCTCGCAGCGTAACGATCATCGAAGAAGGCGGCCAGTTTATTTCTAATTATGTCTGCATGGAAAAAGTAAAAGATGTGCAGATGTATCCTACTACCAAGCTGGTAGGCGAAGGCGCTGTGGCACGCTTAAATTCTATTTTAGTGGCACCGGAGGGGTCGCATCTTGATATCGGCGGCAAGGCGCTGTTAGAGGTGCCTGGTACCCGTGCCGAAATCGTGACCCGTACTATTTCTACCGGCGGTGAGATTATCAACCGCGGCAATCTTACAGGTCGTGCCGAAGGCATTCGTGCCCATTTGGAATGTAATGGCTTGATGCTCAGTAATAAAGGTTATATTTCTGCCATACCTGAGCTGGATGCATTTACAGGTAATGCCGAGCTCAGCCACGAGGCTGCTGTGGGCCGCATCGCTCCTGAAGAGATCGAGTATCTGATGGCGCGAGGAATGGACGAAGAAGAAGCTACTGCTACTATCGTCCGCGGCTTCCTCAACGTCAATATTGAAGGACTGCCGGAATCTTTGGCTAAAAAGATCAATGAAACTCTGGATACGTTCACTTATAATAAGGGAATGTAAGAAAAAGTAAAAAAAGTACTTGTCAATCGCGGCAAAGTGAGTTATAATAACCCTTGTGTTCAACACAATTCCGGGATGGTGTAATGGTAGCACAGGTGATTCTGGATCATCTTGTCTGGGTTCGAGCCCTAGTCCCGGAGCCAATGGCGCCATGGTCAAGCGGCTAAGACGTCGCCCTCTCAAGGCGAAATCACGAGTTCGATTCTCGTTGGCGCTACCAGACTGACAGTAAACCCTCTGACTTAAGTCAGAGGGTTTTTATTTTGGAATAGGTTTTTTATAAACTGTATTGTTACAATACACCCTAAACTATTATATAATATAAAAAAATGGGGTGAGGTGGTCTTGATGAGCACTTATATTTCTATAAGCGAAATGGCAAAACTGCACGGAATTACCAGACAGACCCTTATTCATTATGATAATATCGATTTATTTAAGCCGGCGAAGGTCGATACCAACGGTTACCGTTATTATTGTAAACACCAGATACCATATTTACGCGAGATTTGTTTCCTTAAATCGTTGGGAATCAGTCTGAAAGATATCCAACAGCATTTTCAGGAACGGACGCCGGAAAACGAAATGTATCTTTTGGAGAAACAAAAACAGTATATTATGAATCAAATTGCCAAGCTTAATACTTTGCGCGAATACCTCAATCAAAGGATCGATCTGTATGAAGAAGCTGTAGATGCAGGGATGATGAGGATGTCGCTGCCTTTTGTACGCTATATAGATGCACGTCAGGCGATTTTTAAAGAGTGGCTGCAGCCTATTGATAAAGATAACCTGCACACGACATTAATGGATTTGTGGCAGCGTATCTTTGAACGTGAAATGGTTCCGTCAGGCGGTTTTGGCTCTATCATCAAAAAGTCTGGTGTGGAAAAAAATAAGTGGCTTCAGGGAGCCGGGTCCTGTATATTTTTGCCGGTATGGAACAAGGAGCACGAAAATACACTTACGATCCCGGCCGGAGAATATGTGTGCATGTATAAGTATGGTATGCCTTATGATACTGAGCATCTGGAAAAGCTGATGCAGTGGCTGGCTAAAAATAATTATGAACTGGCAGGGGATATCATCGACGTGTGTCTGCTTGATACTACCTTTTATAAGCAGGAAACAGGCGTAGATTTCTGTATGCTGCAGGCTCCTGTTACCTTAAAAAAATAAATAAAAATTTTTTTAAAAACCTCTTGACTGTATTGTTACACCACAATCTATTATCAAATTGTGAGGTAACACTCAACAAAAAGTCAGGAGGTTATTTTTATGACTAAAGAAGTTATTGATTTAAGATCTGCGTTGGAATTGTTGGAAAGCATTCCCGGACAAATGGTACATACTGATGTAGAGGTTGACCCTTCAGCAGAACTGGCTGGCGTTTATCGTTATGTGGGTGCAGGCGGCACTGTTGCCCGTCCTACTAAAACAGGGCCGGCAATGACTTTTGAAAATGTGAAAGGACACCCAGGTGCAAAAGTAGTTATTGGTTTATTAGCCAGCCGTAAACGTGTAGGCTATCTTTTGAATAGTAAACCTGAAAAATTAGGTTTTATGATGCGTGACGCTGTAAAAAATGCCATTGCTCCAGTGGTCGTTGATAAAGCGAAAGCCCAATGTCAGGAAGTCGTGCATCTGGCTACTGACGAAGGCTTTGATATCCGTAAATTGATCCCGGCTCCTACAAATACTCCGGAAGATGCAGGACCGTATGTAACTTTGGGTATGTGCTATGCTTCCGATGTCGAAACCGGTGAATCTGACGTTACGATCCACAGACTTTGCCTGCAGAGCAAAGACGAAATTTCCATGTTTTTCACACCGGGGGCCCGGCATTTGGGCGCTTTCCGTGAAAAGGCCGAAGCTTTAGGCAAACCGCTGCCAATTTCCATCAGTATCGGTGTCGATCCGGCTATTGAGATCGCTTCCTGCTTTGAGCCGCCGACAACTCCGCTTGGCTTCAATGAATTATCTATTGCCGGAGCAATCCGCGGTAAGGCTGTTGAATTAGCTCCCTGTGTGACGATCGATGAAAAATGTATCGCCAACGCCGAATACGTCATCGAAGGCGAGCTTTTGGTAGGCGCACGCGTTCGCGAGGACCAGAATTCCAATACCGGTAAAGCGATGCCGGAATTTCCCGGTTATACCGGGCCTGCCAATGCAGAATTACCTGTTATCAAAGTAAAAGCTGTTACTCATAGAGTAAATCCGATTATGCAAACCTGCATTGGACCTTCCGAAGAGCATGTAAGCATGGCCGGTATCCCGACTGAGGCGTCGATCCTTGATATGGTGGAAAGAGCTATGCCGGGCCGTGTACAAAATGTTTATGCACATTCCTCAGGCGGAGGTAAATTTATTGCCGTTATCCAGTTCAAAAAGACCGTTCCCAGTGACGAGGGTCGTCAGCGTCAGGCTGCGCTGCTTGCTTTCTCTGCTTTCCCGGAATTGAAGCAGGTGATTTTAGTTGATGAAGATGTCGATATTTTTGATACTAACGATGTGCTATGGGCGATGACTACCAGAATGCAGGCCGATGTCGATATCGTAACAATCCCCGGCGTACGCTGCCATCCGCTTGATCCGTCTAATGATCCTGCCTGCAGCTGGTCGATCCGCGATCATGGTATTGCCTGCAAAACTATTTATGACGCGACAGTTCCGTTTAATCAGAAAGCAAGATTCCAACGCGCAAAATTTATGGAAGTCGATGTAAAAAAATTCTTGCCTGATTTTACCGTACAGGATTGAATGATTCTGCTGGTTAAGGCGTTTTAAACGCCTTAACCACATTATCTGACTTTGATTGGATATTTTTAAGGAGGACAATTATGGGAAAGAATAAACCGATTATAGGTTTTATTTTAGGTATCATCGTAGCTGTGGTCATCTTTTTTGCTAACATTCCCGGCTTGGAACGCACAGGACAGATGTGTATGGCCTTTTCTCTGATGACAGTGATTTTCTGGGCTTTTGGTATTGCTCAGCCCGGTTATGTCTCAGGTCTGTATCTTTTGCTTTTAGCAGTTTTTAAAGTTGCGCCAACAACATTGATTTTTTCCACCTGGACTACTTCTATGATGTATCTGATCATCGGCGCTTATCTTATTGCGGTGGCGGTGAAAGAATCAGGTTTAGGTGAGAGGATCGCTTATAAGTTCATCGTAAAATATGTTTCGTCTTTTAAAAGTATTATCGTTTCTATCTTTGCTCTGACGTTCATTCTGGCCTTATTGATTCCGCATCCCTGGCCGCGCGCTTTTCTCATTATGTCGGTCATGGCTGTTGTGGTAAAAAGCGCGGACATTCCCCGTGAAGACGCGGTTAAGATCGGTTTTACTGTTTTTACGGCTTCTATCCCGGTTTCCATGATCTTTCTGACTGGTGATGCGTCGATCAATCCACTGGCGGCTGCCAGCTGTGACCCGGAACCGGTAGGCTGGCTCAAATGGTTCGAAGTTATGGGTCTGCCAATGATCGTTACCAGTATCATTACAATGGTTATGATACTGTTTATGTTCAAGCCAACCAAAGAGGTCAATGTCAATAAAACTGAAATTTTAGAGAAGCTGGAAGCTATGGGACCGATGAGCGGCAAAGAATTACGTACTGCCGTTTGGGTAACACTGGCTATTATCCTCTGGATGACTGACACGCTGCATGGCATTGATATTGGCTGGGTAACGTTATTTATTGCTATGGGGATGGCAATGCCTAAGATCGGCGGCATTTTGACTCCGCAAAGCTGGAGTGGTGTACCGGTACAAACACTGATCTTTTTGACAGCTGCTGTCGCTATTGGCCGTGTGGGCGGTGCTACAGGCATGAATACATGGATAGCGCAAACGGTATTGCCAAGCAGTGTGCCGGAAAATATGTTCATCCTGGCCGCGTTTATTACAGCCGTTTCTATTGCTATCCATATGCTGTTCGGCAGCGTTATCGCAGTTATGGGGATCGTTATCCCGGCGATGCTGGCCTTTACGGGCTCAATGGGTATCAGTACGATCATTCCTGTTATGATTGCCTATATTGCTATTAACGCTCACTTTATACTACCATTCCATAATCTGGCGATTTTGGTCGGCGTAGGTGAAGACAACGGTATGTATACGGAAAAAGAAACGATCAAATTCGGTGTACCGTTTACGATCGTGCTGTTCATTATTACTGTCGGCGTTGCTGTACCCTGGTGGAAAGTAATCGGTCTGTGGTGATTTGTCTTAAAAAGTAAGTTTAAGAAAGGTTGGTTATTATGCGCTTGATTGTAGGAATTTCCGGTGCCAGCGGTGTCATTATGGGTTATCAGATGCTCAAGGCTCTAAAGCAGCTGCCTGATATGGAAGTGCATCTGATAATTACGGAAGGTGCTGTTAAGAATTTTGAATGTGAAACTAATATAGAAATCAGCAGACTTGCAGAACTGGCCGATTTTACTCACAGTAATAAAAATCTGGCAGCAAGTATTTCCAGCGGTTCTTTTGTTACGGATGGTATGATAATTATTCCCGCCAGTATGAAAACCGTTGCCGGGATAGCCTCAGGGTTTGCAGAAAATCTGCTGCTGCGTGCGGCTGATGTCTGTCTTAAAGAAAACCGTAAGGTGGTTTTAGTACCGCGCGAGCTGCCGTTGAGCCGCATCCATCTGCGCAATATAAAAGAATGTGCTGATAACGGCTGCGCTATATTACCGCCGATGCTTACTTTTTATAATGGCTCCAATTCACTGGAACAGCAGATCGATCATATTATAGGTAAGATTTTGATGCAGTTTGGGATCGAGTATCAGAAATTTGTCGCATGGCAGGGAGAAGACATATGCAGACAGTAACGTTAAGCGTGGGGGATAAACCTTATACAGTTACGGCATGTGTGGTTTTATGCGGTAAAGATATCGCAGTAGTGATTGGCGGAGGCGAGGCTTCGCATATTGGTGCTGCAGCCTTGGCTTCTCCCAGGCCGAGTTTGAAAAATACTGCTGAGATTTCCGCCAGTGCCTCTGTTTTATGCCGTCTGGGACATAAGGATGATTTGCCTGCCAGAGAGGCGGTTTTGCGTCTGGCGAGTAAATTTAATACTAATGTTGCCGTAACGGCAGGCTTGCATATAGATGATGCGGACTCTGACGATATCGCAAAACTGCAGCATAACTTTCAGCAAATTTTGGAAGCAATAGAAGCATGGCTTCTGACGATAGATATATAGATATTTTGATCCTCCTATTGAGTTTGGACACTTACACATCAACACAAAAAGCTCTGACTAATGTCAGAGCTTTTTGTGTTGATTGAAGCAGCCGTTAAAGTTGTGGAGCAGCAGTAACGTCAGTCAAACCTGCTAAAGCCAAAAGCAGCAGCAGTGATTTTTGTTCACATACATATACTCCGGCTGGGTCAAACCATTCGTCTACGGTATGGGTACCATATTCAGCGCCGCCGCGTCCTAATGTAACAGCCGGAATGCCGATTGCGATCGGCATATTGCTGTTGGTGCAGCCGCCTAAACGCGGCTGCGGCGTGATGCCGCAGGCTAAGGTTGCCAGCTTGGCCGCCTGGACCATACGGCAGCTTTCGGATTGGCTGCCGGCGGGGACGTCCATGATTTTACTGAAAGTAACTTTTACAGCGCCGGGTTTCTGCCAGCGGGCATTTTCTGTGTCGGCACCCTGCTGGAAAATCGCGAGTGCCTGCTGTTCCATTTGCGCCAGAACTTCAGCGCTGTCGGAACGCATATTGATTTTAAAATTAGCGCTTTGAGCAATGCCGTGGATGGCCTGCCCGCCGTTGGCAAGGCTGACTGTAAAAGTAGTTTTAGGAGTTTCAGGCACCTGCATATCGCTTAAAGCGGCGATGGATCGTCCCATAGCCTGCACTGCGCTGGGAGTACCGAAAGCCAGATAAGCATGACCGCCGGGACCTGTATAGGTGACGTCATAATTGATCATGCCCGTAGCATTAAAATACATTACATCATTACTGGGACCGTCGATCGAAATGGCTGCGAGTATTTCCTCAGCTTTATTATTAACCAAATATTTCATGCCGCTCATAGCTCCCAGGCCTTCTTCTGCCGCAGTGCCTGCAATCATAATATCATGATGTGGGCGCAGGCCGCTGTTGACCAAAGCCCTGATAACTGAAAGATTTGCCGCTAAAGCTCTGGTATCATCGCAAATACCTGGAGCATAAAGCTTGCCGTCTTTTTCGATAACATCTGTAACGGTACCAAAGGAGAACACTGTATCTAAGTGCCCTTCAAGAAGAACGCTTTTACCGGTTTTACCACTGCCGTAGATTTTTCCGCAAACATTAAATTTTTCATCTATGGTCACATCCTGCAGACCGGCAGCTTTCAGCATTTGAGCGTAGTGTAGGCTGCGTTGTTTTTCCTGAAATGTTGGCGCTTCTATGACTACCAGTTCTTTTTGCTGTGCGATAGTATTGGGCGCATCCTGTTTTAAAAAATCTAAAGCTTGTTTAACTTGTCGGTCAGAAGTCAGTTTTTGAAAAATAAGTTCCAGGTCTTTATCGAAAGCTGTTGTCATGGGTGATGCCTCCTTAACGATATTGACTAGATTATAGCAAAGAAACTTTGGCGAGGGAAATGCTTTTTATAATTCTTTTAATAATTACTTATAATGTATTTTTTTACTGCTGAAAGTGTAATTTTTGAACATTATTTTTAAGAAACATCAGAATATGATTAAGGTGTATAATAAAAATATGAAAATAATATATGTGAGTGAAAGAAGGTCGTCATATGCAAAAAACTGCGTTGGAACATGATCTGCAGAAACTGGTTGAAAAAGCTTTGGCTTTAGGCGCTTCAGGCGCAAAAACAGTTGACGTTGCCAGTATCAGGACTGGGGCCTGGACACGCTGGAAGTGCCAGTTTGGTTGCCCTAATTATGGAAAAACATTGTGCTGTCCGCCATTTGTTCCTGATTATGCGGCAACGCAGAGGTTTTTACAGGAATTTATCAGAGGGATTATCATTCAGTACACTTTTCCTTTGAATGGGGTGGCGGTTGAAAATTTTGCTGCGGCCGATCTGTCAATGAGTAATGGGCTGCTGGAGATTTTATTAAACCTGGAACGGGAAGCCTTTCTTCAGAATCATTATAAAGCTTTTGCTTTAAAGGCGGGACGCTGTCGTTTGTGCAAAGAATGTAATTTAAAGCAGTGTGTAAATCCAACAAAAGCAAGACCCTCGCTGGAAGCATGCGGAATTGATGTTATGGCTTTGGCTAATGATAATGGTTATCAGGCGGAAATTCTGCAGGCGGCGGTTCCTGAGCTGAAAATATATGGGCTTTTACTGGTTGAGTAAATTTATCTGCAGACAGTTCTGTTTTTTTATAGCATAAATTATTTGTGGTGTATTATGATGTGTCTGAGCTTGACCCCCTTTTGTAAAAGGGTTATAATCAAATTAGTAAGAAAAGTGCGAAAATTAAGAACAAAATTAACTCAAAGGACAAGAATGGAGGGTTTTTATGAAAAAGTCAACTAAAATCATTTCAGCAGTTTTAGCATCACTGATGCTTGTTGCGGCAGGCTGCGGCAGTGACAAACCGGCAGAGAAAAAAGCCGGAGGACCGGAGGAAAAAGTACTGACAGTTTATTCTGCCCGCAGCGAGCAGCTGAATAATGCAGTTATCCCTCAATTTGAAAAAGATACAGGTATAAAGGTTAATCTTGTTGTAGCAGGTACCGGTGAAGTCCTTAAACGTGCTAAATCTGAAAAAGATAATCCGCTGGGTGATATTTTGTGGGCGGCCGACGAAACGATGCTGTCCTCTTCTAAAGATCTGTTTATGGAATATACTTCCACTGAAAACGATAAAATGATGGATGGCTTTAAAAATAAAGCAGGCGTTTTTACACCGGCCTTTGCTGATCCAACAGTTATGATCGTTAATACTGAGCTTGCTAACGGCATGAAAATTGACGGTTTCGAAGATTTACTCAATCCGGCTTTAAAAGGAAAAATCGCTTTCGGCGATCCTGTCAACTCCAGCTCGGCCTTCCAAAGCTTGATGGCAATGCTGTATGGAATGGGAAAAAACGGCGACCCGATGTCTCCGGAAGCGTGGGATTATGTTGATAAATTTATCGCTAATCTGGGCGGTAAAATGTGCAATAGCTCCAGTCAGGTCTACAAAGGCGTTGCCGGCGGCGAATATGTCGTTGGTCTTACCTGGGAAGACCCGGCAGCTAATCTTGTGAAAAATGGCGCTAAGGTAAAAGTAGTATTCCCGGTAGAGGGCGCTATTTTCCCCGGAGAATCCGTACAGATCCTGAAAAACTGTAAGCATCCGGAAAATGCTAAGAAATTTGTCGATTATATGCTTTCCGAAAAAGTGCAGAATGCTGTCGGTATGAATCTGACAGTACGTCCACTGCGTAAAGGAGCCACCTTGGCTGATTATATGACTCCTAATGATAAAATCAAATTAGCTCCTAACTATGATGAAAAATGGGTTTCCGAAAATAAAGCCAAGATTACTAAAATGTTCAGCGAGCATATGGAAAAATCTATGTAAGCAAGTGTAAATGTTATAAATGGCAAAGGGGACTCGCAGAGTCCCCTTTTGTCTTACTAAAATAAAAAGGCGGTTATTTTATGAGTGTAGCGATTACTATCGATAATGTCGTTAAGCGGTTTGGCAAGGATACTATTATCAACGGTTTGTCAGTAGATGTCCGGCCCGGAGAATTTTTTACGTTGTTGGGACCTTCCGGCTGTGGCAAAACTACGTTGCTGAGAATGATTATCGGCTTTAACTCTATCGAAGGCGGTACGATCAAAATAGATGACCAGATCATTAATGATATACCCACGCATTTGCGTAATATGGGCATGGTCTTTCAGAACTATGCTATTTTTCCGCATATGTCAGTTAAAGATAATGTTGCTTTCGGGCTGAAAAACCGTAAGGTAGCCAAAGAAAAAATGAATGCATTAGTCGATGAAATCCTGGAAACAGTAAAGATTGCCCATCTGAAAGACCGGATGCCGACGCAGCTTTCCGGTGGTCAGCAGCAGCGGGTTGCTTTGGCTCGGGCTATTGTTATTCACCCGCAGGTATTGCTGATGGACGAACCGCTGTCCAATCTTGACGCCAAGCTCAGAGTCGAGATGCGTAATGCCATCAAGATTATTCAGCAGAAAATAGGTATTACTACAGTTTATGTAACGCATGATCAGGAAGAGGCGCTGGCCGTTTCTGATCGGATCGCGATTATGAATAACGGTATCATTCAGCAGATAGGTACGCCAAAAGAAATTTATCAACGTCCGAACTGTGTATTTGTGGCTACATTTATAGGTCTTTCTAATATTCTGGAAGCGAAAGTCAAAATTACAGGCGCTGCTAAAATACTTGATTTTGGTGCTTATGAAGTGCCGATGGATAATTTAATTCCGGAAATATCCGCAGGCAGCAAAGTGCTGGTTTCTGTGCGCCCGGAGGAGTTTGAGATCTGTCTTAACAGGTCTGATGGGCTGACTGCCGTAGTCGAGCACAGCGTCTTTTTAGGTGTTACCACGCATTATTTTATGCGTTTGGAAAATGGGCAGGAAATAGAAGTAATTCAAAATTCAGGTGTTGAAGATACTATCCCCAACAAGACCACGGTACGTTTGCTGGTACAGCCGGCTAAGATCAATGTTTTTACGGAGGATGGGAATACTCCCCTGATAGTTAGGGGGAACCGCTGATGAATACTGCCAAAAAATTTAATCTTTGGATGGGCATCGCCCTGCTTATTCTGTGTTTCTTTATTATCTTTGTTGTTTATCCGCTGATTTTAATATTATATAAAAGCGTGATAGATCCGGAATCATCAAAACTGACGCTGGACTATTTTACTAAATTTTTTGCACGGAAATATTACTGGAGTACATTAGTCAACAGTTTTTATGTAACCGTATGCTCTACGATTATTGCTTCTGTTATCGGCTTACCGATGGCTTATGTGCTGCGCAGCGTCAAAATCCCCGGCAGTAAATACCTTAATATACTGATCGTTATTTCGTATTTGTCACCGCCTTTTATTGGAGCCTATGCATGGATTCAGCTTTTAGGACGTAACGGTTTTGTAACACAGATTATTAATTCAATTTTTGGCGTTAAACTTGACGGTATCTATGGGTTTGCAGGGATCGTTCTTGTTTTTGCTCTGCAGTCGTTCCCTCTGATTTATATGTATGTATCTGGGGCTTTGAAGAATCTGGATAATTCGCTGAATGAGGCGGCTGAAAGCCTTGGTCTGACCGCTTTTCAGCGTGTGCGTCAGATTATTCTGCCGTTAGTTATGCCGTCGCTTTTAGCAGGTTCGTTACTGGTATTTATGCGTGTTTTTTCTGACTTTGGTACGCCGATGCTGATTGGGGAAGGGTTTAAAACCTTTCCGGTATTGATTTATACTCAGTTTATGGGCGAAGTCAGCACCGATGACCATTTTGCTGCATCCTTGTGTGTGATCGTTATTGTTATCACTTTACTGCTGTTTTTCCTCCAGCGTTATATCGCCGGGCACTATTCCTATTCGATGACAGCTTTGAAGCCAATGGAAGCTGTAGAGGCCAAAGGCAGCAAAAAAAATTTTGCCTATCTTTTTGTTTATGGCGTTACCTTTTTGGCAATGCTGCCTCAACTGACGGTTATTTTTACATCTTTCCTTGAGGTCAGCGGCGGCGCTGTGTATACAGGTAATTTTTCTCTGCAGAATTATATGAATACCTTATTTGCTAAAGACAATAATTCGATTACTAATACTTATCTTTTTGGTATCTGCGCGATCTTTATCGTTGTTTTTATGGGTATTTTTATTTCTTATCTTACAGTGCGGAAGCGTTCATACGTTACGGAAGTGTTGGATACGGTAACGATGTTCCCGTATATTATTCCCGGATCGGTTTTAGGTATCTCGTTCCTGTATGCCTTTAACAAGCAGCCGCTTATTTTAAGCGGTACGGCGCTGATCATTATTATTTCCCTGGCTATACGCCGGATGCCGTATACGATTCGTTCCAGTACGGCTATCATTACACAGATCAGTCCCAGTATCGAGGAAGCGGCGATCAGTCTGGGCGCGACAGAATTTAAATCCTTCTGGAAAGTAACCGTGCCGATGATGCTTCCGGGAGTTTTAGCCGGAGCGATTATGAGCTGGATCACCCTGATCAGTGAACTCAGTTCTTCGATCATTCTCTATACAAGTAAAACCACTACGCTGACGGTAGCAATCTATACCGAGGTTATTCGCAGTAACTTTGGTAATGCGGCAGCTTACTCAACAGTACTTACTTTAACGTCAATTATTTCACTGTTAATTTTCTTTAAGCTTACTCATAATAAAGACATCAGTGTCTGACAACTATATAAAACAGTCAGGTGGTTAGACTGACTGTGGAATAAGTGTTGGCCCCGGTTTCCGTTTGCAGCGGAAACCGGGGCTTTAAGTACTACATTTTAATATATAAAGTAATTTTGCAAGGATAAAAGGCTAATATTATCTGTTTTACCGGCAAGACACAAATGGGTTTATTTACACGAAAAAGTAAATGTCTTGCGGGGGAATATGGAGAAATTATATTCATGAAATTTGTTTAAACTAAAAGTGCAGACCATATTGGTCTGCACTTTTAGTTTTATAAGAATTATTTTAAGGTGATTTTATGTATTTATTCAAATATTGCTTCTGTTTTAAAGGCTGTGCCAAAGTCAGTAAAGTTCATGCTCGCGCCTTTAAAATCGGTTTGATCAAGCACTGCTTTGTCCAGCATAGCATTATTAAGATTGGCGTTCTGTAGCAGAGCCTGACTCAATGTAGCACCGGTAAGATTGGCATTGCTCAGATTAGCATTGTTCATTTTGGCGTTGAAAAGATTGGCGTAGACCAAAACGGCTTCGTGCAGATTGGTGTTGTAAAGCCAGGCATAAGATAAATTAGCCTGTGTAAGATCGGCTTCCAGACAATTACTGCTGTCAAGTGTTGCTTCCTGAAGATTTGTCAGATAAAAGACGGCAAATTGTAAATCGCAGTTGGCGAATTTAGCTCTGAAAGCATTTGCTTGTGTAAAATCTGCTGTTTTTAAGTCACTGCCGCTGAAATTTGTATAGTTCAGCTGTGCTGCTTTGAAACTGGTATGGGCAAGTTCAGCATCGGTCAGCACAGTTTTGGTCAGTACTGCTTTATCGAAAACAGCTCCTGCTAATTTTGTTTTAATCAGCCTAGCACCTGTCAAATTACTGCCGGTGAGATTTGCTCCGGTAAGATCCAGGCTGCTTAGATCAGCACCCGATAAATCACCGTAGGCGCAGCTGCCGCTGCTCATGAGCTGGTTAAGGTCAGAACTGTTATAGGCAGCTGCCGGCGTTGTAGTAAATAGTAAAGTCAGCAGCAGTCCGTAGAAAAGATTTTTCATAGTTATCTCCTTAAAATACATGTTAGTTTTTGTCAAGTAAAGCTGCAAAATCCCTGGGGTCATCAGGCAATTCAGGGATGATTTGCCAAGGGTTGTAACTTTTCAGCTCCTCTGTGTTATACGTAGAACCGGCAAGGATTATTAAACTGCGTGCTTTTATGGCTTGAGCACAAAGAATATCGTTAGGAGTATCACCTACAATGATAACGTTGTCTGGTGTAAGGTCAGGTTCGAGCAAATAAAGTCTTTGATAGGCTGTTTTTGCAAGCTCACAGCGGTCTTCACTCAACTCACCGCAGGCGCTGTAACGGCTGTCGAAGTATTGTGCGATCCCGTAATGACGCAGTTTGGCAAAGGCACCGGCCCTAGTATTACCAGTGAGCAGACATGTTTTATAGTTCGTCTGCTGCTTGGAAAAATACTGCAGAGTTTCTTTGACGTTAGGCATCAGGCTGCCGTGATGCGAGGGCAAATATTTTTCCAGCAGCTGATGATAATGGATCAAAAGGCCTGCGGCGTCGGCGGCATTGCAGCTGCCCTTGATATCCTTTATTGTTTGTTTAAAGATAAAGGAGTCTGTCATTCCGGCTAGCGGATGAGAGAATTGAAAATTTTCGATGCCAAAGCGGCATTTGATTGCATCGCGCAAAGCGTCGACACCAGCTAATCCTGTTTTCAAAAGCGTACCGTCTATGTCCCAAAAAATATATTTCATAGTTTACTCCAAAATAGTTTAATTATATATTTACCTATTATTTTAACAGAGAATTTGCTCCAGGAACAGAAAAAAAGAAAAAAGCTGCCTGAAGGCAGCTTTTACATTGAACGTGGTTTCATCATAAGTTTAGAAAGTTTATTACCGATAGTACGGGCACGGCGTATAGTTTTGATGTTGGATTTACGGCGTGGTTTCATATCGCTTTCACTGCCGAAATCACCGCGGTCAAGGTAAGTGATCTTCGATTTGTCAGGATCAAAATAATTACGCAGGAAACGCGCTAATCCGTCTGGGTCGGCATCTTTGAAACAGGTGAAAACATCAATAGTGACAAAGCCAAGATCCGGATATAGATGTAGGGTCACATGACCTTGCTTGCAATGTGAAAAAACAGAATATTCGTTGATACCTTCTTCGCAGTTGATATAGGTTTCCCGCGGCTGCATGGCGAAATCTGCGGCTGCGCTTTGAATGGTTGCCTGAACGCCGGAAGCGTCGCTTAAAAGCAGATCGCTGCAGTTATACATATCTATAGCTATTTGTGTTCCAATTGATTTCAAGGTAGTTCTCCTTTCAAAGAGGCGAGCTTTAATTTTTAAAATAAAATGTTGGTTGGAGTATAAACAACTTAATATATTATAGCTAAAAAATAGCTTGCTGTCAAAGTTTATTCAGGGTTACAGGTGTGAAAAGAATATGGCGAAAAGTTTTGTTTTATTTGAAAACGTGTTATAATAAACGAGAACATTTGTTTTGTACGGTGGTGGAATAATGCAAGAATTGCAGGGCGTTATTGATAATATAGTTTTTCAAAGTGAAGATAACCAGTTCAGTGTTTTCAGGGTGAAAACTGACCATGAAGGTAAGGTAAGTGTCGTTTACCGGGGACCGGCTCCTTTTTTGGGAGAGTCGGTGGAGCTCAGCGGCAGCTGGGGCGAACACGCCAAGTTCGGCAGACAGTTTCGTGCTGAGGTCTGCCAGGCTATAAAACCTTCAACTACCGATGGTGTGGAGCGTTTTTTGGCTTCAGGTGCGGTCAGGGGCATTGGTAAAACTATGGCCGCCCGTATCGTTGAGCATTTTGGCTCAGATACGCTGGATGTTTTATCTTTATCACCGCATCGCCTGACCGAGATTTCAGGTATCGGCAGAAAGAAGGCCGAAGCTATTGGGATGTCTTATGCAGAGTTGTCGGATATGCGGGAATTGATGGTGTATTTGGAATCGCACGGCGTCAGTGCTAATTATGCACCGAAGCTGCAAGCGCAATATGGAGCTACGGCGATGAAAAGGATTCAGGAGAATCCATATAGCCTGGCTAGTGATATTACCGGTATCGGTTTTAGAACTGCAGATAAGATTGCCTTGGCGACCGGGATGGACGGCGCCTGTGAGGAACGGATTAAAGCCGGGTTGGAATATGCGCTAAATCAGGCTGCTTCAGCAGGGCATACCTGTGTACCTGAGGAGTTGCTGCTGCGCGAAACAGTGAGGCTACTGCAGGTCAGCAGCAGCGTTGTCAATGATGTTTTTCAAAAGCTTTTGGCAGAGGACATGCTGCGTACGGAAGAAGTTGGCGGTTTACGGCTGATCTATCCTGAGTATTTGTATCAGGCGGAAGTTCAGACTTCTAAAAGGCTGCTTAAATTACGCGATCTGGCTGATGCGTTGGAAAAAGTCAATGTTGATAAGATTATTGGGCAATGGGAGTCTGAAGCCGGTATTGTATTGGCTGAGGCACAGAAAGAAGCTATTCATGCTTCTTTAAAATATGGTGTGTTTGTTCTTACAGGCGGGCCTGGTACAGGTAAAACGACTGTAATCAAGGGGATTTTGGCAGTGCTGGAAAAAGCTGGCTGTCGGATACTCCTGGCAGCGCCTACGGGCCGCGCTGCCAGAAGGTTGGCCGATTCATCCGGGCATCCTGCGGTGACAGTACATAGGTTACTGGAATATACGCCGAATGGCGGCGGCTTTAACTTTGGCAAGAATGACGGTGATCCTCTGGATGCCGATGCAATTATAATCGACGAAGCTTCGATGCTGGATATTACGCTTACTTATCATCTGCTGAAAGCGGTTCAGGGCGGCTGTCGGCTGATTTTTGTCGGCGATGTCGACCAGCTTCCGTCTGTTGGTGCCGGATCTGTTTTAAAGGATATTATCCGTTCGCAGAAAATGCCTGTTGTAAGATTAGAAAATGTTTTTCGTCAGGCTGAGATAAGCCCTATTGTGCGTAATGCACATAGGATAAACCGCGGGCAGATGCCTGAGTGGGAGCCGAGCAGCGATTTTACTTTTGTAGAGATCGAGAATGAATTTGATGCGGCGGAATATGTGGCTAATATTTATGCCAGATTGACGCAGCAAAGTGACTGGCAGTCCGTACAGGTCTTATCGCCTATGCATAAGAATCCCTGTGGCGTTCAGAACCTTAACCATTTGCTTCAGCAGCGGATCAATCCTCCGGAGCTGAATAAAAGTGAGGTCAATACGCCTGGAAATGTTCTGCGGGCCGGTGATAAGGTGATGCAGATTCGCAATAACTATGAGAAAGAGGTTTTCAATGGTGATATTGGCAGGATCGTGTATATAAATGGCCGCAATGTTACTGTTGATTATCCTGAGCGTGCTGATGGTGAGTATGTAACTTATACACCTAATGAAATTGATGAATTGCAGCTTGCATACGCGATGAGCGTACATAAATCGCAGGGGAGCGAGTATCCGACGGTTATTTTGCTGATGGTTCCAGGGCACTATATCATGCTGCAGCGGAATTTGCTGTATACAGCAGTAACGCGTGCACGGCAGAAGGTTATTTTAGTAGGAACGAAAGCGGCGGTACAGACTGCGGTGGATAATGACAGAACGAGAAAACGTTATTCGTTGTTGGCGGAACGACTGCAGGAGCAGGGAGATATTTTTTAAGGACGTTATAAATTTAGGGAAAGGTGATGCATAATCACCCATGTTTATACGGTTGATAAAAAGATGGTATGCGCTGTTACTGTCGGTATTTTGGGCACGAAAGTGCGCCGGCTGCGGTCAGATCTCTGAAGACGGTTTGTTTTGCAGTGTTTGCAGAGAAGTGTTATTGCAGCCTTTGTGGCTGTCGGGTCGTGAAGCTTTAGATGGTGCGGGGATGTTGTTCAGGTATAACGGCGCTTTAAAAACGGCATTACAAAATGTAAAGTTTAAGAACCGCAGGGATATTTTGGAGCTGTTGGCAGAAGAATGCTGCCGGATTAGTGTTGACGGCTGGCCGGAATTTCTGCGGAATATTTTAAGTAAGCGTGATGTAATGATTGTACCAATACCAACGTCAAGGCAAAGGACAAGAGCGAGGGGATTCGAGATCCCGCTGGTTTTATTTAAAAATACTGATGCCGAATATTGTTTGACTCCGGCTCTGACGAGAAGGCGTGAAACTGTTCCCCAGTATGATTTAAGCCCGCAGGAACGAAAAATGAATTTAGAAGATTGTTTTGCTGTTACACAAAATGTTACCGGTAAAACTGTGATTGTTGTAGATGATATTTTTACTACTGGAGCGACAATGGAAGAGGCTGCCCAAACTTTGAAAAATGCTGGAGCTGTAGAAGTTTATGGACTTGCATTTTGCGGCAGTATCGAAAATTATGGACAAATACAATAAAAAACTTGCTGCCAGTGTCTGACAGCAAGTACAAGTAGTCGATATTATTATTTTTTTTGTTTGATAATTTTACTGGGAATAACTGATTGCATGAACGCTTTTACAACATTAGGGTCAAAATCAAGCCCTGCTTTGTTTTGCAGTTCGATAATTGCTTCGCTGTGTGTTTTCTGCCATTGCTGGGTGCAGGGATTAATAAATTTATCATAGTGGTCTGCTACAGAAATAATTCTGGCTCCCAGAGGAATGTTTACGCCTTTAAGGCGTTTGGGATATCCGGTGCCGTCCCATTTTTCATGGTGGGCATGAATGATGGGGATAATATGGCTGAAACCTTGGATATTTTCAAGCATGCTTGCGCCAGCCTGGCAATGCCGTTTGTAGATAGACATTTCGCGGGTGCTCAGGTAAGGGGCTTTCATAAGGATCATGTTGGGCACGGAAAGACTGCCTATATCGTGCAGCAATGCTGCGGTTTTGATACAGGAAACTTCTGCCGGCGGTAATCCCAGCTTGGCGGCGATGCTGGCAGCATAGTTGGCGACCTGCTGGCTGTGCATATAAAGCGCCTTATTCTTATGTTGTAGCATTTTCAAAAAGAATTCGCAGATTTCCGAAGTTTGTCCGTCGTCAGGAAAATCTAAGAATTGGGGTATGGCAATCATAAACAATCCGTCCTCATTCACATGGTGATAATAGTATACTACGAAAAAGTTGATTAGCAAAGACACTTGCAAAAATTTTTGCTTAATGTATAATTATAAATACAACTCAGGTCTGTGGTTGCAAGTCGAGGCCAGTTGCGGGCAAAACGATCCACGTAAGCAATCAAAGTATTGTGAGCACGGCGCAGCTTAGAAGTAAGTCCTGCCGCAAAGGCGAGAGGGGTAGTAGTGGGGAGCTCTGAAAAGCTTATGAGCGAACCCTCCAGCAGGCGAGTGTGGGGGCGAAAACCAGGTCAGCTGAGTTGTCTGTGAAATTTGTACCGTTATTAAAAATAACGGTATTTTTTTATTGCCTGCCGTGATATTTAGTACTATAATAAGAAAATATTATAAATAGAAGCGGTTGGAAAGCTGCTGAATTGATTTGGAGGGGTAAAAATGAAAAAGATTGGATTTTTAATGATGGCTTTATTGGCAATGCTTGCATTGCTGGCTGCCGGCTGTGGCGGTTCACAGGAAGCTCCCAAGAAGGCAGAAACGGAAAAGGTATTAAGGGTTGGTACCGAACCGGCTTTTGCACCATTTGAGTTTCAAAAAGAAGGCTCGGATGAATTTACTGGCTTTGATATGGATCTTATTCGTGCTATTGGCACGAAGCTTGGTTATAAAGTAGAGATTTCTTCTATGGGCTTTGATGCTTTGATCCCGGCGTTGAATTCAGGAAATATTGATGTTGCGATCGCTGGGATGAGTATTACTGATGAACGTAAAAAAGTAGTGGTGTTTTCTGACCCATACTATACTTCTGGCCTAATCGTAATGGTAAAAAAAGATGATGATACAATCAAAGGCTTCAGTGATTTGGAAGGAAAACGAATTGCTGTGCAGATCGGGACCACAGGAGCTAATAAAGCAGGCGAAGTTAAAAATGCCAAGGTAACCGCGTTTAACGACAATACTGCTGCTGCTATGGAACTGAAAAACGGCGGTGCCGACGCTGTAATTAATGACAGCCCTGTTTTGAAGTATTATTTGCAGCAGGGGGGGAGCGCTGACGCAAAGGTTGTCGGTGCGGTCATGAATTCGGAGGACTATGGTATTGCAGTAAAAAAGGGCAATGATAAGCTGGCTGCTGAAATTAATAAAGCTTTAGCCGAAATGAAACAAAACGGAGAATATGATAAATTATATAAAACATGGTTTGGTGAAGAAAAGAAATAATATTCGTATAACTTTAGGTTGCGCCAGGCCGTTTTTAGTTATATAATTAACAAATATAAAGGGCTGCGTGTTGAGTGCAGTCCAGATATTTTTCTGGAGGTTGTAAAATGAAAAAATATTTACTTATGGCAATGGCTGTTTTAGCAGCTTTGTCCTTAATGGTAGCCGGTTGCGGCGGCAAAGAAGAAGCTAAAAAAGCTGAACCTGCAAAAGTTCTGCGTGTGGGCACTGAACCTACTTTTGCACCGTTTGAATTCCAAAAAGAAGGCTCTAAAGAATATACTGGTTTTGATATGGACCTTATCCGGGCCATTGGCAAACAGATGGGTTACAAGGTTGAAATCATGAATATGGGGTTTGATGCGTTGATCCCTGCATTGAGTTCCGGTAATATTGATACCGTAATTGCTGGTATGAGTATTACTCCTGAGCGTCAGGAGGCAGTACTGTTCTCCGCCCCTTATTACAGATCCGGTTTGGTAGTTATGGTACAGAAGAACAATGATACCATTAAAGGTATCGAGGATTTGGTAGGTAAAAGAATTGCTGTCCAAATCGGTACTACCGGCGCAGCTAAAGCAGAAAGCGTAAAAGATGCCAAAGTAACGGCATTCAACACGAATACAGAAGCTGCTATGGAATTAAAGAATGGCGGCGTGGATGCTGTTATCAACGACAGCCCGGTAGTTGGCTATTATTTGGCACAAGGCGGTAGTGCTGATGCCAAAACTGTAGGCGATGTGCTTGAAGCTGAGGAATACGGCATTGCAGTTAAAAAAGGCAATGATAAATTAGCTGCTGAAATCGATAAAGCTCTGGCCGAATTGAAGAAAAACGGCGAGTATGACAAGATTTACAAAACCTGGTTTGGTGAAGTAAAGAAATAATATGGTCATATCTGGATGCGGAGTACATCAACGGTGACGGTGGTGTGCTCCGTATTTTCTTTGGTGAATTTTAAAGAGCTGACAATGAAAGGGAGACAAACTGCATGGATATTAATTTCAGCTTGATTTGGGATGCCTTGCCCTTGCTGCTGGCTGGTGCCGGTATTACGATCGAAATAACGGCTTTAAGCGTAGGCTTTGGCCTTTTGATAGGTATGACAGTCGGTATAGCACGTCTTGCCAGTATAAAACCGGTGCGTTATTTTGCTAATCGTTATGTGGATTTTATTCGTGGAACGCCGCTTCTGGTACAGATATTTTTGGTTTATTTCGCTTTGCCGGGAATTATTGGGCACCGCGTGGATCCCTATTTTGCAGCAATTTCTGCCTGTTCTATCAATAGTGGTGCTTATATTGCGGAAATTTTCCGTGCCGGTATCCAATCAATTGATAAGGGTCAAATGGAAGCTGGCCGTTCTTTAGGAATGAGCTGGGCGCAGACTATGCGTTATGTTATTATGCCGCAGGCCTTTAAACGCATTATTCCACCTTTGGGCAACGAGTTTATTGCAATGTTGAAGGATTCTTCGTTGGTTTCTGTTATTGGGTTTGAAGAACTTACGCGTCGTGGTCAGTTGATTATCGCCCGTACATATGCATCCTTCGAAATTTGGATGGCTGTAGCTGTTATTTATTTGATTATGACTTTTACGGTTGCCCGTCTCGTAGGGATGTTGGAACGGAGGTATGATACGAAATGAATGAAGCAATGATTAAAATAACTGATCTGCGAAAAAGTTATGGTAATCTAGATGTTTTAAAGGGTATTGATTTGACAATTGCTGAACGCGAAGTTGTGGTAATTATTGGACCATCTGGCAGTGGTAAAAGTACTTTACTGCGTTGTATAAATTATTTGGAAGAACCGACAGGCGGCAGTATAGTTATTGACGGTATGCCGTTGACAGGGGAAGCAAATATTAATGAAATACGTAAAGAAGTCGGGATGGTATTCCAGCGTTTTAATCTGTTCCCGCATATGACTGTTCTTGAAAATTTAGTGCTGGCGCCAATGAAGGTGCGTGGTATCAGCCGCAGTGAGGCAGAACAAACGGCACAGGAACTGTTGATAAAAGTTGGCTTGGATGATAAAGCAAATGCTTATCCTGATCAGCTTTCCGGTGGACAGCAGCAGCGTGTAGCGATTGCAAGGGCTTTGGCAATGAAACCTAAAGCATTGTTGTTTGATGAACCCACTTCTGCTCTCGATCCGGAAATGATCAATGAAGTATTGGATGTCATGAAAAGCCTGGCCAAAGAAGGTATGACAATGGCAGTGGTAACTCATGAGATGGGGTTTGCCCGTGAAGTCGGTGACAGGGTCATTTTTGTAGATGGCGGAGTTATCGTAGAGCAGGGAGAACCAGAAGAGGTTTTTTTGCATGCGAAAGAAGAACGCACGCGCAGCTTTTTATCCAAAATATTATAAGTGTTACTAAGGTTAATTGGGTGTTTTATTACCCGAAGTGTTACATTAGTATCAATTGTAAACTCGCATGTGAAATTTTTGAGACATGCGAGTTTTTTGTTACTTTATCAGCAGGAGATTTGCGGAGCGCGGCGAATTACTATATTAAAGCAAGCAGAGAGCTTGCGATCCCATCACCTTGGGGAATTCAAGGAGGTATGAATTATGAACGTAAATGTACGTGGTAAAAACATTGATGTAACTCCGGCATTAAAAGATTATGTCGAAAAAAAGATTACGAAAGTAACGAAACAGTTTAAAACTGTCGGTGATATTTCAGCAGTTTTGAAAGTGGAAAAAGGTAATCATATTGTGGAAATTACTGTACCGGCGAGTGGGATCTTGTTGAGAGCACAGGAAACGACCAAAGATATGTATTCCTCCATTGATTTGGTAATAGAAAAAATCGAACGCCAGATCCACAAATATAAAACCCGCCTGATGAAGAGAAAATACAATAACTTCCAGGATGCCGTGGTCCCAGCTTCTGTAGAAACAGTTGCAGAAGATGATGGTGAATTCAAGATTATTAAGAATAAATCTTTTGCTATGCATCCAATGACTGCAGAAGAAGCTATTTTACAAATGAATCTTTTGAATCATGATTTCTTCGTTTTTTATGATCCTGATTTTGGTGGCGTGAACGTGGTTTATCGTCGTAAAGATGGTAATTATGGTTTGTTGGCTCCGGAATTAAAATAAGCGGCAATATTAAATAGGAAAATAATTTACTGAAAGTTCACAAAAAGCCTGGGGTTGAAGCCCCGGGCTTTTTGACTTTTGCAGGCTTTTCTGCTAAAATTTTAAGTTAGGTATAGTGTTTTTTATTGTAAAAATTTAAGGAGTGATTATTTTGCTCGAAGGTTTGTTGAAAAAAATTTTTGGTGACCCGAATGAAAAAGAATTAAAAGAGATCGGAGTCATTGTCGATAAAATCAACGCATTAGAAAAAGATATGGTAGGCTTAAGCTCTGCAAATCTGGCCGCTAAGACAGCTGATTTTAAAGTACGGTTATCTAAAGGTGAAACATTAGATGATATTTTACCTGAAGCATTCGCAGTTGTCCGTGAAGCGGCCAAACGTGTCTTAGGCATGCGCCATTTTGATGTGCAGCTTATTGGCGGTTGTGTTCTGCATCGTGGTAAAATTGCTGAAATGCGCACTGGTGAAGGTAAAACTCTGGTAGCTACTTTGCCGGCATACTTGAATGCGTTGACAGGAAAGGGCGTTCATGTCGTTACGGTCAATGAATATCTGGCTCGCCGCGACAGTGAGGATATGGGGCGTGTTTTTAAATTTTTAGGCCTTTCCGTAGGTCTTATTGCGCATGCGCTTGATTATCCGGACCGCAAAGCTGCTTATGCTGCTGATATTACCTATGGCACTAATAACGAGTTTGGTTTTGATTATCTGCGTGATAATATGGTCGTTGACGAAGATCAAATGGTACAAAGGCCTTTAAATTATTGTATTGTCGATGAAGTTGACAGTATTTTGATTGATGAAGCGAGAACTCCGCTTATTATCTCCGGACCTGGCGAAAAATCTACTGATTTGTATAAAGTTTTGGCTCAGGTAGTTGCTAAAATGGATGAAGGGGAAGATTATACTGTTGATGAAAAGCTGAAAACAGTTGCCCCTACTGAAATCGGTATTGCTAAAGCTGAAAAAATGCTGGGCATAGAAAATATGTATGATACTGAACACGGCGTTGATTTTTCACATCAGCTGATGTGTGCTTTGAAGGCCAAAGCTATTATGCACCGTGATAAAGATTATGTTGTAAAAGACGGCGAAGTTATCATTGTTGATGAATTTACAGGCCGGTTAATGTTTGGCCGTCGTTTTTCGGAAGGCTTGCATCAGGCTATTGAAGCTAAAGAAGGTGTTAAAGTTGAGCGTGAAAGTCAGACTTTGGCGACTATTACCTTCCAGAACTATTTCCGTATGTATGAAAAACTTTCCGGTATGACTGGTACTGCTAAAACAGAAGAACAGGAATTCCAGAAAATTTACGGACTTGACGTTGTTGTTATTCCTACCAATAAACCTATGGTCAGGATTGATTATCCTGATGTTATTTTGAAAACGAAACGCGCTAAATATAAAGCCGCTGTTAATGAGATTGAAGAATGCCATAAGTCTGGACGACCGGTACTGGTGGGTACTACTTCCATCGCTCAGTCAGAAGAATTATCGGCGATGCTGAAACGGCGCGGGATTCCGCATAATGTTTTGAATGCTAAATATCATGAAAAAGAAGCTGAAATAATTTCCGGAGCCGGTCAATATGGCGCTGTTACCATTGCTACGAATATGGCTGGCCGTGGTACGGATATTGTCTTGGGTGAAGGCGTTCCAGAATTAGGAGGTCTTCACATTATTGGTACGGAAAGGCATGAAAGCCGCCGGATTGATAATCAGCTGCGTGGCCGCTGCGCTCGTCAAGGTGATCCTGGTTCTTCAAAATTTTTCTTGTCTTTGGAAGATGACCTGATGCGTTTGTTCGGTTCTGATAATATTTCCAGTATTATGGACAAACTGGGGATGGAGGAAGATGAACCGATTGAACATAAGCTTGTTACCCGTTCTATCGAATCGGCTCAGAAAAAAGTTGAAGCCAGAAACTTTGCTATTCGTAAACAGGTTTTGGAATATGACGATGTTATGAATCAGCAGCGTGAGGTTATTTACGCCCAGCGTAAAAAGATCCTGCAGCAGGCAAATCTGCGTGATACTATTATGGATATGATACATAAAGTTGTAGACCGTACGATGGCGATGTATGCGCCGCCGGAAGTTTATTCAGAGGATTGGGATTTGCAGGCATTAATTGCTTATGCTGAGGAGTTCTATGCTCCGGCTGATTTGCTGCAGATTGATTATCTGCAAAACCTCAGCCGTGAAGAGCTGGAAGAATATCTGCATAAAGTTGCCGATGAACATTACGCTGAACGCGAGGATGCTATTACACCTGAATTAATGCGCGAACTGGAAAATCTTGTAATGCTTAAAGTTGTCGATAACCATTGGATGGAGCATCTGGATTCTATGGATTTGCTGCGTGAAGGTGTAGGTCTGCGGGCTTATGGACAGAAAGATCCGTTGGTTGAATATAAATTTGAAGCCTATGATATGTTCCAGGCGATGATTGACGCTATTCAAGACGATGTAGTACGCTATATTTACCGTGTAAATGTTGTGGCGCAGCCTAAGGTTGAAAATCGGTTGGAAAACGCATCCACTAACAACCCGGGGGAAGGCGATGATATTAAAAAACAGCCTCTGGTAAAAGGTGAAACGACCGGACGAAATGATCTTTGTCCCTGTGGCAGCGGTAAAAAATATAAAAATTGCTGCGGGCAGGATAAGTAAGATTTACAGAAATTTATAGTTGGTTTTAGTTACAGTAAAGTTGAAGCGGTAAGTTTCAACTTTACTGGTGTTATTAAGAGAGGATGTGAAGTTAGTGTTGATTGAGGAATATAAACCGGAGATTGCAGCATTAAAACAGAAACTAGAGGAAATGAGGGGATCTCTTTGACGTAGTTGTCAAAGAGGACCGTATTGCAGAATTAGAACATAAAATGGGTGCACCTGGATTTTGGGATGAACCTGAAACGGCGCAGAAAACTGCTCAGGCTGTAACGCAGTTGAAAGAAGAGGTAGAAACATTTCGTTCTTTGGAAACCAGAGTAGAGGACATGGAAGTTTTGTGCGAACTGGCGCTGGAAGAAGATGACGAAAGTCTGTTACCTGAAATGGAAGAAACGCTGGCTTCTATTCGTACTGATGTTGAACATTTAGAATTAGGCATGCTTTTGAATGGCGAGTACGACGCCAATAATGCTATTCTTACATTACATGCCGGTGCCGGCGGAACAGAAGCGCAGGATTGGACTTCTATGCTGCTGCGTATGTTTTCCCGCTTTGCTGAACGTGAAGGCTATGAAGTGGAAATGCTCGATTATCTTCCGGGAGATGAAGCTGGTGTTAAAAGTGCTACGCTTCAGATTAATGGACATAATGCTTACGGATATTTGAGAAGTGAAAAGGGTGTACATCGTCTGGTGCGTATTTCTCCGTTTGATGCGAATGCCCGCCGGCATACTTCTTTCGCCGCGGTGGATGTTATGCCGGAACTGGATGACAGCGTTGCAATTGACATCAATCCTGCAGATTTGAAAGTTGATACCTATCGAGCTAGTGGTGCTGGTGGACAGCATGTAAATAAAACGAGCTCTGCTGTGCGTATGACGCATCTTCCTACTGGAATAATCGTACAGTGCCAGACGCAAAGATCACAGATCCAGAACCGGGAACGGTGTTTGCAGCTTCTTCGTGCAAAGCTATATGAATATGAACGAGCTAAGCAGGATGCTTTAAAAAGCGATATCGCCGGTGACTATCAGGACATAGAATGGGGCAGTCAGATCCGTTCATATGTATTCCAGCCTTATAAACTGGTTAAAGATCATCGTACTAATGCTGAAACAGGTAATGTGCAGGCTGTCATGGACGGTGGTTTGGAAATGTTTGTTGAAGCGTATCTGCGCAGCCAGCAAAAGAAACTGTAATTATTGAAAAAGAAATTTTGAATTAGGTGGAGATCAGCTGATGAAAAGCCGTTATAACCCGGTACTTATTGCGATAATAGCTATAGGATTGATAGTTTCATTATGGTTGAACTATCAGCGTCATGAAATTGAGCAGCGCAACGATACTGTCGAAATGGCAATGGAATATGAAGGGCTGGAACATATAGCGAACTGGGAAGGCTTGTCTTTAAATGACGTGCTGGCAGGATTTAAAAAGGCCGGAGTTACAAGTCTGGTAGTGTTTGATACTACCTTAGAGAAGCTTAACAACAACGGTTCTATTGTAGCTGTTACTGGGGAGGAGCTGCTAAAAGGCTCTGCTTTGGGCGGCGATGGTGGTAAATTTGCTCCTGTACTTTCCGAAGGTATTGTAGTGCCTAATGCTGTCTATGTGACTGTCGGGACGTCATATGATGTTTTGACAGAAGTGGTGGAGGATCTGTATCTGCGTTATGGCAAGGACCGTTTGCGGATAGTAAACAACGAACCGCAGATAATTGAGATTTTAGGTAATCCAATGGTCATTACAGAAGAAAATTATGACAGCAAGCCTGGCGTTATGCAAGCTCCTTTAGGTCTTTCGACAGAAGAAATGCGCAAAGCAAAAGCTTTCGGCTTTAATGTTATCGTCAGACCAATGAATTATTTGCCTAATGATTATGATAAAATCAGGAGTATTTTCCGTAGGATCGATAAGTCTGGTGCCAATGTAACCGGGTATATAGGCTGTGGTCGTGAAGTAGTTGGTTATCCGGATTACATTGCCTATATGGCTCATAAGTTAAAGAAACAGAATATGACTTTTGGAATGGTAGAACATTATACACAGCTGCAGTTTGCTGCAATGGACGGACTCCTTCCGTTAGCTGAGCATATGGATTATCGTGTTGCACGTACATATATTATTGACAAAGCCGAGCAGAGAAAACTGAAAATGCCAGAAGCTTTGAGACGTTGGGCTCTTACAGATGAAGAACGTAATATCCGTATCAACTATATCAAACCGTTTATGATCCCTCAGGAAGGCAGGGATATTTTAGAGCTTAATTTAGATTATGTTTCGAAAATTGCCGACGATGTGCAGGCAAGAGGATATAAGCTTGGACCGGCAGGAGTTTTTTCTAAAAATACTGCTGACGGTAAGTTTGCTCCATATTTCCCAGAACGGGCCTGGCTAGTGCCGCTGGCATTTGCTATTCTGGCCGGTGGAATTATGTATTTAACATTGCTGTTTAATTTCAGTAAAAAAATACAGTATATGTTATTGCTGACTGGCGGTATTGTTGCCAGTGTAACTTTGCTGAAATTTGGCGGAATCCTTACACGTCAGTTACTGGCTCTGATTGCGGCAACTGTTTTCCCAGTATTATCGATGACAGTTATTGTCGAACTTTGGGAGTCCTGCAAAAAAAATACCCCAAACACGCTGAAGATTATTATCAGTGCTACATGGCAGCTGGCTTTGGCTGTGATACTTTCTTTAATTGGAGCATCTTTTGTAGCGGCTGTTTTAGGCGACAGCAGGTTTTTCCTGGAAATTGATATTTATAAAGGGGTAAAATTAACGTTTATTTTACCTGTGCTGTTGATTTCTCTATGGTATATGCAGCGATTTAATGTTCTCAGCAAAGGCCAGATTGGAAATATTGCTGTGCACCTGAAAAATTTTTTCAGTACCAGGATAACAGTAAAACATGTTGCATTTTTGGGTGTATTGGCTTTTGTAGCATATATTTTTGTTGGTCGCAGCGGTCATACCGCTGGGGTTCCGGTTCCGGCTCTTGAAATTAAAATGCGTCTGTTCCTTGAGCAGATGATGTATGCACGCCCGCGTGAAAAAGAATTTATGATTGGACATCCCGCGTTTTATTTAGCGGCATTTGCGGCATATAAACAGGCACCGCGTTTATGGCAGATGCTGTTAGTGGTTGGAGCTACTATTGGGCAGGGGTCTTTAGTGCAGACTTTTGCACATATGCGTACCCCTGTTATCATGAGTTATATTCGTGCCGTCGACGGCTATGCTCTGGGTGCTGTATTAGGTATCATTGCTGTTATCGCCGTTTCTATTTTGCTGCCTTATGTGCAGAAATGGCAAAGGAGATTCTTAGAGCATGAGTAAAATTTTGATTTCCGGTTACTACGGGTTTGCTAATGCCGGTGACGAAGCCATGCTTACTGCTATTATAGAATCGTTGCGGCAAGTGGAGAAAAACGTAGAACTGACCGTGTTGTCAGGCAATCCGGAAGACACTGCGGCTAAACACCAGGTTTGCAGTGTATATCGCTTCAATCCGTTAGGGATTATTCGGGCGATGAAAGATTCTGAATTGATTATTTCAGGAGGCGGAAGCCTGCTTCAGGACGTGACCAGTAAACGAAGTTTATTATATTATCTTAGCATTATTGGATTGGGAAAATTTTTTGGGAAAAAAGTAATGCTTTTTGCTCAAGGCATTGGACCTATTAGAGCCAAATGGGCTCGAAAATTGACAAGTTTGGTTTGCAATGAGGCAGATTTGATTACAGTAAGAGATAGTGAGTCTGCAGCGGAACTTATTGAAATGGGCGTAAAACCCGAGAAGATAACGGTTACGGCTGATTCAGTACTTTCGCTTAATCCCGTAACTAAAGAATGCGGGCAGTACCTGCTGCAGGAGGCTGGTGTAGATTTAACCAAGCCCGTCATAGGTATTTCTGTACGTCCTTGGTCTGGTGACAGTCAATGTTTTCAGGTTTTGGCTGAAGCTGCTTCCAAATTGCAGCAGAGCTATGGGGCGCAGCTGATTTTGTTGCCGCTGCAGTATTCTGTTGATGTAAAAGCCTGTGAGAAACTGCGTAAAGCTTTGGTTTGCCAAAAGGATATATTTTTATTGAATGAAAAATATAATACTGAGGAATTTCTTTCTATCATAGGAAATTTTGACCTTTTGATTGGAATGCGGCTGCATGCACTGGTTTTTGCTGCTGTAATGCAAACGCCGCTGCTGGCAATATCTTATGACCCTAAAGTAGATAGCTTTGTAAACGCTATTGGTGAAAAACCTATTGGAACGGTTGAAAAAATTGATAGAGATACGATTGTTCAGGCTGCTGTAGCTGGTTGGCAGAAAACTCCGCTTGAACAAAATAAGAATATTGAAATTTTGCGGCATAAAGCGCAGATCAACTCTGATAAAGCTTTTGCTTTGCTAAAAAAGGTTGAAGAAAAACGATGAATTGGGATTTGTCGTGATGATAAAGACTGACGTAATTGTTTGAGTGTTGAAAAGAAGGGAGCTTTCACCATGCTTTTAATGACCGATGTCAGTAAAACATATCCAAGCGGTTCAGTAGCTTTGCGTGATGTCAATATCCATATCCAGCCTGGCGAATTTGTTTTTGTTGTCGGGCCGAGCGGTGCCGGAAAATCCACTTTTATTAAGATGCTTTTTCGTGAGGTAATACCAACTACTGGCAATATATATGTAAATGGTGTGGATCTATTGGAGCTTAAAGAAAAGGAAATTCCTTATTTGCGCAGACAGTTAGGGATTATTTTTCAAGATTACAGGTTACTTCCTGATCGCACTGTTTATGACAATGTTGCTTTTGCTATGCAGGTTATAGAAACTCCCTATCGTAAAATCAAGCGCCGCGTGATGAGTGTGCTGGATTTAGTTGGATTGCGTAAACGGGCCAATTCTTATCCAACGGAATTATCAGGTGGCGAACAGCAGCGTGTAGCGATCGCACGTGCGATTGTTAATGATCCGCTGCTTGTAATTGCTGATGAGCCGACAGGTAACCTTGATCCGGAAACAAGCTGGGATATAATGCGTATTTTCAGTGAGATCAATGAAAGTGGAACTACTATCGTGATGGCGACACATGATAAAGAAATCGTTGATAATATGGAAAAACGAGTTATTGCCATTGAAAAAGGGTCGATTGTTCGTGATGATTTAAAAGGGGTATACGGTTATGAGTCTTAGTACAAAAGAATATTTTATCCGGGAAACCTATAAATCTATCAAACGTAACGGCTTGATGAGCCTTGCTTCGGTGTCTACTGTGGCACTTTCATTACTTGTTTTAGGTATGTTTCTGCTGATTTTTATCAATACCAATAATTTAGCGCAATATCTCGAAAGTCAGGTGCAGATTACTGTTTATATGGAAGATTCTGTTGAAGCCCCCGGGCTAAGCGATATGAAGCAGACACTGGAGAATTTGCCCGGTGTTCTAAGCGTGACAGAGGTCAGTAAGCAAGAAGCTCTTTCCAGATTTAAGGAACGGTTGGGGCAGCAGGAAAAGTTGCTGCATTCATTAGGAACTGATAATCCTTTTCCTAATTCATTTGAAGTGCAGGTAGACAGACCTGATAGAATTAATGAACTGGCGCCGCAGATACACGAAATGGAAGGCGTAGAAACAGCTAAATTCGGTCAGGAAATAGTAGAACATATTTTTCAGATGACGAAAATACTGCGTATTGGCGGTGTTGTTCTGGTAATTTTACTGGCTCTTGCAACATTGTTTATTATTGCTAATACTATTAGGTTAACTGTTTTTGCCAGGAGAAAAGAGGTCAATATTATGAAATATGTTGGCGCTACCGACTGGTTTATCAGGTGGCCTTTTATTCTGGAAGGTATGACGCTTGGTTTTTTTGGGGCGTTGATTGCTAATTTTGTTATTAACGGTACCTATGCGGCGCTTTTGTCTCGTATTTATGCGACACTGGCTTTTTTACCAATGGTTCCGGCATATCCAATGCTCACCTATGTCGATATTTCTATTATTTTAGCCGGAACGGCAATTGGTGCTGCAGGAAGTTATATTTCCTTGCGCAAGTTTTTAAAAGTTTAACAGCGGAGGCCGATTATGCCAAAAAAGAAAGTTTTAATGGCTGTATTGGCGTTGATATTCGCTGTTATGCAAATTTTGCCGGCTTTTGCAAATGAGCTGGAAGATAAGCAAGCGGAATATGATGACGTACAGCAAAAAATGCAGCAAATGGAAATAGCTAAAGAACGTGCTCGTCGTGAAGCAGAAGCTGCCAGTGACAGAATGGAAGAGATTGTTGCTGAATTGAATCGTCTGCAGGCAGAGATTAAAGAGATCGAAGCCAAACGTGATAAATTACAGCCACTGATTGACGAAAACCAAGAAGTTTTAGCTGAAAAGAAAGCTAAAATGGAAGGCCGTATGAAGATTTATCGCCAGCGTCTGCGCGATATTTATATCAATGGACAAATCAATTATCTTGATGTATTGTTAGGTGCAAAAGATTTTTCAGATTTTTCTTCAAGAATGTTTTTGTTGCAAAAAATTATCAGCCGCGATTTGGCAATGATGGATACGATCATGAAGGAAACTGCTGAAATTGAAGCGCGTCAGAAAGAATTGGATGCGCAGATGGCTGATATTGAAAAAATGCGCAGTGACCTTGATGAAAAGCAGCAGAAGGCTGAAGCCAGCAAGGAAGAGCGTGCTCAGCTGCTTTATAGGGCTGAAGAAGAAAGTCGCCAGGCTGATGAAGATTATGACCGCTTACTTGCCATTTCTGAGAATATTGCGAGTATGTTGAGAAGCTTGGAACGTAGTTCTTCTATGCCTACGGGCGGTGGAACCGGTAAGTTTATCTGGCCAGTAACAGGTGAGATAACTTCTTATTATGGTTGGCGTACACATCCTGTATTTGGCACAACAAGATATCATTCCGGTATGGATATTGCCTGTGATTATGGTACACCGATTGTAGCGGCTGACTCTGGTACAGTAATTTATTCTGGCTGGATGGGCGGTTATGGTTATGCAGTGATGATCGATCATGGCGGAGGACTTGTTTCTTTGTACGGCCATAATCAGGAACTTGCCGTCAGCGAAGGACAATATGTAAATAAGGGGCAGGTAATTTCGTATGCCGGCAGTACTGGCTGGTCGACTGGCCCGCACTGTCATTTTGAAGTACGTATCCACGGCGAGGTAACTGAACCGTTGGATTATTTACCTTGATTTAAGGGAAGATAAGCGAGGCGGGAAGTTATGTTTAAAAAGCGTTTTAGTATGATGACAGTGCTTGTAGCCTGCCTTTGCGCTATAGTTGTTACGCTTGGAGCTATATTTTACAGTATGGAGCGCATTATCGGTGATGCTTTGGGAAGTTTGAAATTTCTCAAGACGTTAGTTTTGGTCCGGGAAAAATTTGTAGAACAGCCAAGTGATGGAAAATTATTTGATGGCGCAGCTACAGGTTTGGTAGAAGCGTTAGATGATCCGTATTCTGTGTATTTGGATCAGCAGAGTTTTAAAGATATCAGTAATGTAACAGAAGGTTTTTTTGGCGGTATCGGCGTAGTAGTCGGTAAAAAGGAGAATAATTTTGTTGTAGTTGCACCTTTAGAGGGAACGCCTGGAGAAAAAGCCGGTATCAAAGCCGGCGACAAAATAGTTCAGGTCGATGGAAAAAAGACGGCTGGGATGCAGCTTGAAGATGTTGTTGCAATGATTAGAGGCACGCAGGGAACAGAAGTCGAGCTGGTCTTGGACGATAATAAAGGTAACGAACGTACGGTAAGAGTTGTACGTGGCGATATTAAGATCAAGTCAGTTGCAGGAGAAATGCTGCCAGATAGCAAGATTGGCTATATCAGGATTGCTATTTTTAACGAGAATACATCGGGAGAGTTTGCGAAGAAATATCAGGAACTGGAAGAGCAGGGGATGCAGGCACTGCTGTTGGATTTAAGGCAGAATCCTGGAGGAATTTTAGGAGAGTCTGTACGTGTTGCACAATATTTAGTTCCTAAGGGACCGATCGTATCCGTTATCGACAGGGAAGGTCGCAAATATACGGAAGAATCTTATTTGGAGCAAGTGAAGTATCCACTTGCCGTATTAGTTGATCATGGCAGTGCAAGTGCTTCTGAAATCGTTGCAGGAGCTGTGCAGGACACTAAGTCCGGGAAGCTTTTTGGTACTCGGACCTTTGGTAAGGGGTCGGTACAAACTGTATATAGGCTACCTCAGAATACTGGGTTAAAGCTAACTACGGCTAAATATTATACTCCTTCTGGAAGATCTATTAATGGTACGGGTATTACGCCTGATGAAGTTGTGGAACTGCCCGAACAGCCCACAAAGGATATACAGCTGGAAACAGCAGAGAACTATTTACGTAATCTGCAGAAATAATAATTTAAGAACCAATGCCCTCAAGCATTGGTTCTTTTGCTTTTGTTATATTTTTATGATAAAATATTTAAGTATATAAATAATTGATATGGTGATATTATGAAATTATCTGGAGAAATAGCATTAGCAAGTGGTTTTATTTTTGATTATAGCAATATGATAAATACTGATACAATAACACCTGCAGTTATTGAAACTTTGGGGAGTAAGGCTAAAGATGCTGCAGATGCTTTACTGTTAATACGTGAGCAAGGTATGGCAAAGGCACATTTATCTAAAGATGGTACGCCGGAGCATGTGCTTTTTACGAAACTGCCTTTCGTTAAGAATGGCAATCCTAATACGCCGGAGTCTATTGCTAAATTGAAGCAGTTTGGAAGTTATCTGCAGCAGGAGATAGATGCTGTTGTTTTTTTAGGAGTAGGGGGATCTTATCTTGGCAATAAAGTTCTGTTTGATATTTTTGCCGGTTCCGGCTGGAATGTAGGCTGTGAAAAAAGCAGGCATGGTTATCCTAGGGTATATTTCTCGGGAAATAATTTAGATGTAGATCAGTATAGTGAAGTTGTGGATGAAGTGGAGTATCTTGCCACGCACAGGCTGGGGAAAAATGAGCAATTCAGAGTATTGCTTGTTCCTATTTCCAAATCTGGTACGACTTTAGAAACTTTAGCAGCGTTTTCTTATTTTTATGAGCAGTGTCAAAAGTCTTCGTTATTGCAAATGGAGGTTGCTGTTGTAACCGATCTTGATGAAGATATATCTCCTTTATATAACTTGGCCAAGGAGAATGTATGGCAGTGTTTTGATATCAAAGAAGGTATTGGCGGCCGATTTTGTATTTTCAGCGATCCAGGATTAATTACTGCTGCCGCTATAGGAATGGATATAGATGCCTTTTTATGTGGAGCAAGGGATATGGAAAATGCATGTCAGTCAGCTTCGCTTGGAGAAAACCCGGCGCTCTTGAACGCAGTCTTGAAGTATGCAGCAGCCGAAAAAGGCGTTGATATTGAAGTTTTTATGCCATATGCGGCGAAAATGAAATCTGTTGGTGAATGGTATGTACAGCTTTTGGCTGAATCTCTTGGGAAGCGTAAAGATCGTGAAGGCAATGTTGTTTATTATGGACGTACTCCGGTTTCAGCTGTTGGTTCCACTGATATGCATGCTCAAACACAACAGCATCAGGATGGAAAAAAAGATAAAGTAATACAGTTTGTTGAAATATTGGAACGTGAGCAGCAGATTGTTTTAAACAATCCCTTTACTCATATCAGCTCATTAAAAAAATATGACGGCTTGTCTGTTGACCATGCTCTGAAAATTGCACTTGCTGCTAATGAAGAGGCTTTGAATAGCGACGGGCGGTTAAATGCGAAATATATTTTGCCTCGGATAGACGAATATTATTTAGGACAGCTGCTTTATTTTCTGATGCTTTCCGTAGCATATGAAGGTGAGTTGGCTGATGTTGACGCCTACGATCAACCGGGTGTTGAAACTTATAAGCAAATCATGAAGCAGAAAATGTCCCACCAGTAGAATTTTAACGTGCCGATATTTTACGGCACGTTTTGTTTTTGTGAGGAAATATGAAAAAGTTTTGGAAATTTATTTTAACGATTATCATAGCAGTCGCAGCGTATGGCTATGAAGCTTATGATTTTGGGTCAGAAGCTCATGAAGCTATTTCACTTTTGCAAGGCCAGCTTGAGGTAAAATTGTTGGATGTTGGGCATGGGGATGCAATTTTATTGAGAAATCAGGCTGTTGCAATACTTGTGGATACAGGTGATTATAAAAATAGTGATATACTTGTTCGCAGATTGAAGACTTTAGGGGTTAGAAAACTGGATGCTTTGATTATTACACATCATCATTTAGACCATTTAGGAGGAGTAATAAAAATATTAAATAATTTTGATGTTAAAAATTTTTATGACAACGGTATTGTAAATCCTCAAAGTGAAATTTCTAAAGATGTAGAGAAATTGATTCTTAACGGAATTTTAAGCCGCCAAATATTAAGTGCTGGGCAAAAACTGGAGTTTGCAGACAATATAAATTTAAAGTTTTTAGCACCTGCTAGTAAAAATGGTTTCCATGAAAAAGATTTAAATAATAATAGTTTGGTTTTTAAATTGCAGTATGGTGAATTTTCAATGCTTTTTACAGGAGATATTGAAGCAAAGACCGAAAATGATTTGGTAAGTAGATATGGAAAAAAACTGCAGAGCACTGTTTTGAAGGTAGCACATCACGGAAGCAGTACGTCTTCCACTTATAATTTTTTAAAAGCGGTACAGCCACAGCTGGCACTGATAAGCTGTGGCGATAAAGAAAAATATAATCATCCTAATAAAAAGGTATTGGGAACATTTGATTATTTACAGATTCCTGTTAAAGTCACCAGTCAAAATGGTGAAATTACTTTGAGGACTGACGGAGAAAAATATCAGATTATGACAGATAAATAAAAAACGTCATCTTAAATTTAAGATGACGTTTTTGTTATTTAGAATGTTGCTCCATTTGCAAGGAATACTGGTTCGGCAGAGGTTTTTTCTGCTAAAGTTGTGCCAATATAACCTCGTTTTACCATTGTCTGCAAAACTAAACGCTGTCTTTTTTTACAGCCTTCAGGATTTTCTAGTGGATTGAGTGCAGATGGTGCATAAGGAAGAGCCGCAATAATAGCACATTCGGCAAGCTGCATCTCCTGAGGTAATTTATCAAAATAGGTAAGTGCTGCAGACTTGATGCCAGTGGCACCGGCACCAAAATAAGTTGTATTAAAATAAATCTCTAAAAGCTGGTCTTTACTGTAATGCTGTTCCATAACCAGAGAAAGCAGCGCTTCTTCAGTTTTACGGATCAAAGTCTGCTCTTGTGACAGAAAAAGGTTTTTTGTGAGCTGTTGCGTAATTGTACTGCCGCCTTGAACTACTTCTCCGGCAGTAATATTTACTAATGTAGCACGCAGGATACCGTCAACATCTATGGCGCCATGATTGTAAAAATTGTGATCTTCAATGGCCAGTAAGGCTTGCTGCATTTCAATAGGGATATCTGTGATAGGAACCCACTCAATATCGTTAGTGCGTTCTTGGACAGCTTCTTCAATATTTAGGCTTAGCCAGATTTTTTGTATCGGATCTGGCCAAGTTTGTTTTGGAGGTAAGATAGAAAGTAAAAAAACGGTTGCCTTACTGTGTTCAGCAGGCGGCAGTTGCACAGAATGCGGTGTAGTTGGCGATAGAATCTCTTTTTTGATGGGGTCACCACTGGTAGGATACCAAAAAAAGATACCTACAGCTATAATGATGATAACGAATATTTTGAACATAAGGTACCTCTTTAAATTATTATAATTATTGATTATATTGTATCAGAGATTTTAGAAATAATAAAATAAAAAACACTTACCAATGAATAAAAAATTGAAAAATGTTTTGAAAAAAGGCCTCTAAAGTAGTACAATATTAAATATAATAGGGTTAGTGTTTATAATAATAGACAGATTTTTTTTTAGTAGGATATTTTTAAAAATTTTTCAGAGAAATACTTGCGTGTTTATGCGATAAAGTTGTATAATTACAAATCATAAGTTTTAGGGAGGCTGGATATGAAAGCAAGTGTCATTGGAGCTACAGGTTTTGCCGGAGCCGAGCTGTTGAGATTATTGGATGGACATCCGGAAGTAGAACTTGCTGCGATAACATCTGAAAGCAGTACCGGTGAGAATATTGCTGCTATGTATCCTCATCTGTCTGTACGGATTGAAACTGCATTGGGCAGTTTACAGGATATTGAGCAAATTGCTGATAAAAGCGATGTTATTTTTATTGCTTTGCCGCATGGTCATGCGATGAAGATCGGCAGGCAGTTGAAAATGCACGATACAAAGATAATAGACCTGGGCGGAGACTATAGATTTAAGGATATACGAGTTTTTGAAGAATGGTATAAAGTAAAACACGAAGATCCAGAAACTAAGGCAGTCTATGGCCTGACCGAATTATATAGGGGACAGGTAAAGGATGCTAAAATTTTAGCGAACCCAGGCTGTTATACAACTTGCAGTATTTTAGCCTTGGTACCTTTACTGAAAGCAGGCTTGATTGAAACCCAGGGAATTATTATAGATGCGAAATCTGGAACAACGGGTGCAGGACGGGGTTTGAAGCTGGGTAGTCTCTATTGCTCTGTGAATGAAAATTTTCACGCTTATGGTGTTGCTGGTCACAGGCATACTCCTGAGATCGAGCAGGTTTATAGTGAATATGCCGGAAAAGATGTTGTGATTCAATTTACACCACATTTGTTGCCTGTTGATCGTGGTATTTTAGCGACTTGCTATGCCTCTCTTAAAAATGACGTCAGCGAAGCTCAGGTTCAGGAAGCTTTTGCAGAAATGTATGCTGATGAGTATTTTATTCGTTTGCGCGGTCAGGGTGCTTGCCCGGAAATAAAAAATGTCAGAGCATCTAATTATGTGGATATTGGCTGGCAGATTGATAAGCGTACTGGACGTATCATCGTTATGAGTGTGCTGGACAATTTAGTGAAGGGTGCGGCAGGTCAGGCTGTGCAGAATATGAATGTGATGTTTGGGATACCGGAAAATACTGGTTTGACTCAATTACCTATCTATCCATGAGGAGGCGTGAAGAATGAAGAAAATTGATGGCTGGGTAACAGCGCCTCAGGGTTTTCTTGCTGCCGGGGTTAAAGCCGGTATTAAAGCTAGTGGCAATCATGATGTGGCTGTTATTTACAGTACAGTTCCGGCAGCTACCGGTGCTGTATTTACTCAAAACAAAATGTGTGCGGCTCCTGTTTTAGTAAGCAGAGAAGTTGCACAAGAGGCTGTGGCTCAGGCTATTATAGTCAACAGCGGTTGTGCGAATGCCTGTACAGGTGAACAGGGCTTACTTGATGCCAGAGAAATGCAGGCTTTTGCAGCTGATTTACTTGGTATTGAACCGCAGAATGTTTATGTTTGCAGTACTGGTGTTATAGGTCATTTTTTGCCTATGGATAAAATAAAAAATGGTTTAGCCGATGCTGTCGATGTTATGGATGAAAACGAAGGTGAAAGCTGTGCTATGGCAATTCAGACAACTGATACGTTTATTAAGCGTGCTGCTTATGAATTTGAGGTTGGAGGGAAGACTGCAAGGATTGCTGGAATTGCTAAAGGTGCAGGGATGATCCATCCTAACATGGCGACAATGCTCACCTTTTTAACTACTGATGCGGCAATCGCTCCAGATGTTTTAAAAAGAGCTGTTAAGGCTGCTGCTGATAAATCTTTTAATATGGTAGTCGTTGATGGAGATACCAGTACCAATGACAGTATGATCGTACTGGCCAACGGACTGGCTGAAAATGAAATTATATTTTCAGAGGAACATCCAGATTATCCGGCTTTTTTTGAAGCTTTGGTAACTTGTGCACAGGATCTCGCTAAGTTGATTGCCAGAGACGGTGAAGGAGCTACAAAATTTTTGGAAGTTAATGTTGTTGGTGCGGCTACATGGAAAGATGCCAAAGCAGCGGCTATGGCAATTGCCAAATCGCCACTTGTTAAAACTGCTTTTTTTGGCGAAGACCCGAACTGGGGGCGCATTGTTTGCGCCGCAGGTTATAGTGGTGCAGCAATGAATGCAGATAAAGTTAATTTGTCAATCGGCGGCGTACGTTTAGTTGAAAATGGTATGAACTGTAATATACCGCTGACAAGCTTGACTGATATCATGAGTGAACATGATATCACAATGACCATTGATATGGCGGCAGGGAATGAGTGTGCTACAGTCTGGACCTGTGATTTCAGCTATGAATATGTCAAAATTAATGGTGAATACCATACCTGAGATTTGTTGACGTACTGAGTCGGGAGCTTTGGCCGCCTCAAATTTATAAAAATAACAAAAGGCAGTCTAGGGCCCGGTACTGCCGTAAAAACAGGAGGAACTGTCAATGTTACGTAACGAAGAAATTAAAACTTTAGTGGAAGCGCTGCCATATCTGCGCGATTTTAAAGGAAAAACTGTAGTAGTAAAATATGGCGGTAACGCTATGCTTAATGATGATATTAAGACTAAAGTGCTGCAGGATATTGTTTTCCTGCAATGCGCCGGATTACGTCCTGTAGTTGTACATGGAGGCGGTCCTGAAATCACTGCTATGCTTGGCAAGGCTGGCAAAAAAACACAATTTGTCAGTGGTTTGCGCGTTACTGACGCAGAATCCGTCGGGATAGCTGAAATGGCTCTTGTTGGTAAGATCAATACTGACCTTGTTGCCCGTTTAAATGTTCTGGGTGGACGCGCAGTTGGTTTGAATGGTAAGGATGCCGGACTTATCCGTGCTAAAAAGCATTTGGCAGATGTTTATGAAAATGGTGAGGTAAATTTAGTTGATATTGGCTATGTCGGCAATGTCGAAAAAATCAATACAGAGCTTTTAGAAGTACTGCTTGATAATGATTTTATACCGGTTATTGCACCGACTGGAGTGGGTGCTAATGGAGAAACTTATAATATTAATGCAGACAGTGTTGCCGGTGAGATCGCAGGTGCACTGAAAGCTGAAAAATTACTGGTTCTAACTGATGTTAAAGGTATTTATGCGGATTATCGTGATGAAGCAAGCTTTATTTCGACGCTGAGCTTTGAAAAAGCACAGGAACTGATCATCCGCGGCAACATCGACGGAGGTATGATTCCAAAAGTGAAGGCCTGCATCACGGCGCTTTCCGGCGGTGCGAAAAAAACGCATATTATTGATGGACGTGCTGAGCACACAATCTTAATGGAGATATTCAGTGATGAAGGCGTGGGGACAGAAGTAGTAAAAGAGCTGTAAAGGCTGCTGAGAATAAAAGGATTAGAGGGGATCGCAATGGACGCAAAAACAATTATCGACCAAACAGAAAAATATTATTTGCCGGTCTTTGGTCGATATCAGCTGGCACTTACCCATGGTAAAGGCTGTAAGCTTTATGATGCTGACGGTAATGAATATCTGGATTTTTTAGCAGGGATAGCAGTTAATTCTTTGGGACACGCACACCCTGCACTGGTAAAAGCTATTAGTGAACAGGCTGCGAAACTTATGCACTGCTCTAATATTTACTATACTGATATTCAGGCAAAAGCTGTTAAAGAAATCATTGAAACTACAGGCTTTGACAGGGTATTTTTAGCAAATAGCGGTGCTGAAGCCAATGAAGGTGCCATAAAACTTGCGCGTAAATATGGCCATCAAAAAAATGAGGGTAAATATCGTATTATTACGGCTGTACATTCCTTTCATGGTCGGACTATGATGACTGTTACTGCTACAGGTCAGCCAAAATATCAGCAAGGATATGAGCCATTGCCTGCAGGTTTTGATTATGTTCCTTATGGTGATTTGGAAGCGTTACGAGAAGCAATGGATGAAGATGTTTGCTGTGTTTTGCTCGAGCCTATTCAAGGGGAAGGCGGCGTTCATGTTCCCAGTGATACATACTTGCATGAAGCAAGATTATTGTGCGATAAATATGACGCACTGCTTGTTTTTGATGAAATTCAAACAGGTGTCGCGCGTACAGGAAAATGGTTTGCGTATATGCATAGTGGTGTAAAACCTGACATTATGACTTTTGCCAAAGGGATTGGCGGTGGTTTTCCTGTTGGTGGTTTTGTCGTCACGGAAAGGCTGGCGCATGTTTTTAAACCTGGTGATCATGGTGGTACTTTTGGCGGCAATGCTTTAGCATGTGCGGCTATTTATGCGACCTTAACTACAATAAAAAATGAAAATATTCTAGAACAGACGGCAGAAAAAGGAGCTTATTTCAAAAAGAAACTGGAATTTCTGATGGCTAAGTATCCGGATAAGGTTATTGAAATACGCGGCTGCGGCTTGATTTTAGGCATGGAGTTGGCTAAAGATGGCAAAGAGGTTGTCGAAGCTTGTCTTAAGCGTCAGGTCATTGTTAATTGTACGGCTGGTAACGTTATTCGTTTAGTTCCTCCTTTGATCGTTACAAAAGAAGAAATAGATCAGGCAGTAGCTGCTTTAGATGCGGCATTGGCTGAATTTTAACCAAGTTTGTGAGGGTGGAGAATGGGTTTAAGAAATAAAGATTTGATTTCTATTCACGATTTATCGGTGGGTGAAGTTGCGACTATTTTAGATGTCGCTAAAAAGTTAAAGCGTAAACAAAAAAATGGCGAGCCGCATCAATATCTTAAAGGCAAAACTCTTGGGATGATTTTTTCCAAGGCATCAACACGTACACGTGTTTCTTTTGAGGTTGGTTTCTGGCAGCTTGGCGGTCACCCGATTTATTTGAACGATTCTGCTTCTCAGATTGGCCGTGGTGAACCAGTACGTGATACGGCAAGAGTCTTATCACGTTTTGTTGACGGGATCATGATTCGTACTTTTTCACATGAATCTGTTTTAGAATTGGCTAAATATGCAAGTATTCCGGTCATTAACGGTTTAACGGATATGCTGCATCCCTGTCAGGCTTTGACTGATTTATTTACTATTATGGAGTATAAAGAGGTTCTGAAAGGCAGGAAACTTGTTTATGTAGGTGATGGCAATAATATGGCTCATTCACTGATGTATGCCTGTGCAAAAGTTGGTATGAATATGGTATGTGCTTGTCCGCAGGGATATCAGCCAGATCCTGTTATCGTTAAGACAGCCCAGGAAGATGCAGTCCATACAGGCTGTACGATTGAGGTTGACGATGATCTGTTCAGAGCCTCGAAAGGTGCTGATGTACTTTATACTGACGTTTGGGCGAGTATGGGTCAAGAGTCAGAACAATCTATCCGTCAGGAAGCTTTGGGTGAATATCAGATCAATAAAGAATTGCTGGCAGTGGCCCGGCCTGACGCTATGGTTTTGCATTGTTTGCCTGCACATCGCGGGGAGGAAATAACTGAGGATGTTTTGGAAGGACCGCAATCAAAAATTTTTGATCAGGCAGAAAATCGTCTGCATGTACAAAAAGCGATTATGGCACTTTTGATGAGTGATGAAGTGTTATAAGTAAAAATACGGTATACATTCATAAAAACTCTTCCATTTTTTGGAAAATGTGGTATAATCATATTCGTCGTTACAAGTTTATGCATGAAATCTTACATATTTAAACATCTTAGGAGGCTGTATCTACAATGAAAAAAGAAGACATTAAAAAAGTCGTGCTTGCTTATTCTGGTGGTTTGGATACCTCGGTAATTATTCCCTGGCTCAAAGAAAACTATAATAACTGTGAAGTTATAGCAGTTACGGCAGATCTTGGTCAAGGTGACGAACTTGATCCCGTACATGATAAAGCACTTAAATCAGGTGCCAGCAAATGTTATATTTTAGATTTGAAGGAAGAATTTATTGCTGATTATGTTTGGCCTGTTGTCAAAGCCGGCGCAGTTTATGAAAAGAAATATTTACTTGGTACTTCTTTTGCACGTCCTCTGATCGCTAAAAGATTAGTAGAGATCGCTGAAAAAGAAGGTGCTGATGCTGTTGCTCATGGTGCTACGGGCAAAGGTAATGACCAGGTTCGCTTTGAACTTTCTGTAAAAGCACTGGCTCCGCAGCTGGCAATTATTGCTCCCTGGCGCGAATGGAGCATCCGTTCCCGTGAAGATGCCATTGACTTTGCGGAAGCACATAATATTCCTATTCCTGTTACCAAGGAACATGATTATTCTATGGACCGTAACATGTGGCATTTGAGCCATGAAGGTTCAGATCTCGAAGATCCCTGGAATGCTCCTAAGGACGCACTTTTTATTGTAACTAATACTCCTGAAACTGCGCCTGACAAAGCTGAGTATGTAGAACTGGAATTTGAACAGGGTGTGCCGGTTGCTGTTAACGGTAAAAAAATGAGTCCGGCCACTATCGTTGAAAATCTTAATGAGATTGGTATCCGTAACGGCGTTGGTATTTGTGATATGGTTGAAAATCGTCTGGTTGGTATGAAATCCCGTGGTGTTTATGAAACTCCTGGTGGGTCTATTATTTATTATGCTCATAATGAACTGGAAAATCTTTGCCTTGATCGTGCTACTATGAGCTATAAACAAATGGTAGGCATTAAATATTCTGAACTCGTTTATGACGGTATGTGGTTCTCTCCGCTGCGCGAAGCTTTGGCAGCTTTTGTTGATGAAACACAAAAAACTGTTACAGGTACAGTACGTTTGAAACTGTATAAAGGCAATATCATTTCTGCAGGCGCTAAATCTCCGTATTCCTTATACAGCCAGGAGTATGTAACTTTTGGTGCTGATGAAGTCTATAATCAGGCAGATGCCAGCGGCTTTATTAACCTGTTTGGCTTGCCTTTGACTGTACGTGCATTGATGAAACAAGGAAAACTGAAATAATGGCTAAGCTTTGGGGCGGCAGATTTAGTAAAAATACCAATGAACTCGTAGATGCATTTAATGCATCTATTGAGTTTGATAAACGGCTGTATCACGAAGATATCCGAGGCAGTATTGCCCATGCGCAAATGCTGGGCAAATGCGGTATTATTCCTGCTGAAGATGTGGAAAAGATTGTAGCCGGCTTGGAAACTATTCTTGCTGATATCGAATCCGGTAATTTTAGTTTTGAAGTGGCTTTAGAAGATATTCATATGAACATTGAGGCACGCCTTACTGAGCGGATTGGCATTGCTGGGGCACGTTTGCATACTGCCCGCAGCCGTAATGACCAGGTTGCTTTAGACATGCACATGTATATGAAACGTGAGATTGTAGAGATCGGTGAATTGCTGCTGCAGTTTGAGAAGGCGCTTTTGGCAGTTGCCAAAAAACATGACAGAACGCTGATGCCTGGTTACACACATCTGCAGCGTGCTCAGCCTATAACCTTTGCACATCATCTGCTGGCCTATTTTAATATGCTGCAGCGTGATTTTCGCAGGTTGCAGGGGGTGTGGTCTGGCGCTGATATGATGCCTCTTGGTGCAGGAGCCATTGCTGGAACTACATTCCCTATTGATCGTTTTGATGTGGCTGAGCAGCTGAATTTCGGCAGTGTTTATGCCAACAGCATGGATGCTGTCAGCGATCGCGATTATATTATCGAATTTTTGTCATTTGCTTCCGTTTTGATGATGCATATGAGCCGTTTGAGTGAAGAGATTTGTCTGTGGTCAAGTACAGAATTCGGGTTTATAGAACTGGATGATGCATTTGCTACAGGTTCATCGATGATGCCGCAGAAAAAAAATCCGGATATTGCCGAGCTTGTGCGTGGTAAAACAGGTCGTGTTTATGGGCATCTGCAAGCGATGCTGGTTACAGCCAAAGGTTTGCCGCTGACTTATAATAAGGATTTGCAGGAGGATAAAGAAGGTTTTTTTGATGCGGTCGATACTGTTAAATTCAGTCTGGCAGTATACAGCGATATGATTTCTACGATGACTGTCAATGTAGAAAAAATGGAGCAGGCTGTCAGCAAAGATTTCTCTAATGCTACTGATCTTGCTGATTACCTCGTTCGGAAGGGGTTACCTTTCCGACAGGCCCATGAAGTTGTAGGTAAGTGTGTGGCTTATGCTATCCATCAGGGAAAATTCTTGCCGGAGATTTCGCTTGAAGAATATAAAACTTTTTCAGCGTTGTTTGAAGAAGATCTACTAGAGGCTTTGCAGCCGGAAAACTGTGTTGCGGCAAGAACTTCTTATGGCGGACCTGCTTTTTCTGAAAATGCTAAACAATTTTCACGCGGAGACGTACTGTTGGCAGAACAGCAGGTAGTATTAGATGATTTAAAAGCAAGAATATAATTAATTTAAGAAATTTTTGCAAAATATATTAAACTCGTGCATTTCGCATAGCGAAGTACACGAGTTTTTTGTTATAATATATATTAGAATATTGTTGTCTAAAAAATACTTAGGAAACAGGTGAAGAGTTTGTTATTGCAGCTGCAGGGATTATTAAAAACGATAAGCATTTTAGATGTTTTGGATATTTTAGTTGTTGCTTATTTCCTTTTCCGTATATACTTAATGTTAAAAAACACTCGGGCCGCAACTTTAGTCAAAGGTCTTTTGGTCTTAGCTGTTATTTTATTTATCAGTAAATGGCTGAATCTGCATGTTATTACCTGGCTTTTGGAAAAAAGTATGACAGTAGTCATGGTCGCGCTGCCTGTAGTTTTTCAGCCGGAACTGCGTCGTGCGCTTGAGCAGATTGGTCGCGGGCGTTTATTTCATAAGCATAACGAACTTGATGAAAAAGAACTGGAAGATATGCTGAATGCCGTTACTAATGCTACGGAAATTATGAGTCGTAGAAAAATAGGCGCATTGATGGTTTTTGAACGGGAGACAGGTTTGGAAGAGAGAATTGAAACCGGAGTGCCGATTGACGGTTTGATTTCAGATAGTTTGCTGCTCAATATTTTTGAACCGGATACACCCTTACATGATGGCGCTGTTGTTATACGCGGTAATCGTATCGTAGCAGCAAGCTGCCTGCTTCCTTTAACAGAAGCACGTAATCTGAGCCAGGAGTTGGGAACGCGCCATCGTTCTGCTATCGGTATTTCCGAACAGTCAGATGCTCTGGTTTTAGTCGTCAGCGAAGAGACCGGCACGATTTCTCTGGCCCGTAACGGTGAATTGCATCGCTATCTGACCGGCGAAGATATTAAAAGCTTATTAAGAGCTGCTGTAGTACAGCCTTCTCTGAATTGGAAACAGGTTATCAATGATAAAATCAAAGAGATTCGGGGTGGCAAATGATGGGGAATTTCTTTGATCGTGAAAATATGTTGGCACGGGTCATCGCGTTTCTTATTGCCTGTGCGTTATGGATGTATGTTATGAATGAACAGAACCCACTTGTAGAACGTAATTATGTGGTTAATTTGGAACTGCGTAATGTCCCGGAAGGTATGATTGTACTTAATACTCCTGATAAAGTGCGTGTTAAGGTTCAGGCTCAAAGAACGGTTTTAGGTGATATAACGGAAAAAGAAGTTACGGCCTATGTTGATTTTGCTGACAAAAATATAGGACAGCAGGCCTTGCCTGTTAAAGCACAGTTTAATCAGGGGACCGTGTTGGAAGTATATCCCAATAATATTTATGCTTATCTTGATTCTGTTACAGAAAAGGTAATGGAGGTTGATACGCGTGTTATCGGTATACCTGCTTCTGATTTTACTTTAAGTAAACGAGAGGTCATTCCTGACAGTGTAACTGTAAAAGGTGCTACGCATCGTATCAATGAGATGGCTAGAGTTGTGGCACCTGTTGATGTCAGTGAGCGAGAAAATGATTTTCAAGTTGAAAGTACATTGATAGCGATGAGCGCTAATGGTTTGGAAATGCCTGATTTGCAGATTTCACCTGCTAAAGCACAGGTAAAAGCTTCATTAGTACGTCAGATGATTACAGTTGAAGTACCGGTAGTTGTAGAAACTACTGGAGCATTAACTGGCGGAATGACCATGAAACGTGCAGTCTGTGAACCTGCAACAGTGAAATTGACAGCCGAACCTTCCATTTTGCAAAGTATAACAGAAGTAAAGACACAGCCAGTAGATTTAGGTAAATTCAGTGCTAATGGCAATGTAGAAGTGGTACTTTTGTTGCCTGAAAAAACAATGGCTGATACTCATACGGTAAAGGTACATATTGAGGCGGAATGAGAAAGGATTACTAATGAGGTTAAAGGTGAATAATGTCAGGGTTTCGCTTTTGGAGGAAACATCTGTTAAAGAGGCAGCCGCTAAAAAACTGGGATTAAAAAAACAGGATATTGAGAATTTGCAAATAGTACGGCGGGCAGTTGATGCCCGCCGTAAAAATAATATTTCCTTAAATTACCATGTTTTGATTGATTTAGAAATATCTTCTAAGCAGTTAGGTAGATTGGTTAAGGATAAAGATGTCACTTTATTGACAGAAGAAAGTCTTGTTGAACCTGATTTGGGTGTGGAAAAAATAGTTGGACGGCCGTTGGTTATTGGAGCGGGGCCGGCTGGTTTGTTAGCTGCATTGGAGTTGGCTCGGTATGGTTATAGGCCCTTGATACTGGAACGTGGTAAACCTGTAGCACAAAGAGTGGATGATGTGCAGCGTTTTTGGAAAGACGGAAAATTTGATCCAGATTCTAATGTCCAGTTTGGTGAGGGAGGCGCCGGTACTTTTTCCGATGGTAAATTGACCACTCGTGTCAATGATCCGGTGATGGGAAGAATTTTAAAAGATTTTGTGCAGGCGGGTGCTCCTAAGGAAATTTTATACGAACATAAGCCGCATGTGGGCACAGATCAATTACGTGTGATGGTTATGGGCTTGACAAATGAAATACGTGCCTTTGGCGGTGAAATACGTTATAATGCCCATGTCGTTGATTTTATAGTTAAAGAAAATAGTTTGAGCGGAGTAATTCTTTCTGACGGTGAAAAAATCATGAGCAATGCGGTTATTCTAGCATGTGGTCACAGTGCGCGTGATACTTATTCCAGATTGCTGCAACTTGGAATTGGTATTGAAGCAAAACCATTTGCCATAGGGGTACGGATTGAGCATCCGCAGGAACTTATAGATAAGGCACAGTATGGTGATTTTGCAGGACATCCACGTCTGGGGGCAGCAGATTACGCATTAGTCCATCATACTCCGGATAAGAGTAGAACTGCATATTCTTTTTGTATGTGCCCTGGTGGTATGGTCGTTGCGGCAGCATCTGAAGCAGGTGGTGTAGTAGTAAATGGTATGAGTATGTATCAGCGTGATTCCGGGATTGCCAACAGTGCACTTGTTGTAAATGTAGGTCCTCAGGATTTTGGTACGGATCCGCTTGCCGGGATGGAGTTTCAGCGGTATTATGAAAAGCTGGCGTTTAAGGCTGGCGGAAGTTGTTATAATGCGCCGGCACAGAATGTTGCAAGCTTTTTGAAATATTTGCAGCCTGATTTACGGTGTAATATTAAAGCTACTTACAGACCTGGATTGACCGCTTGTGCGTTAGACAGCGTTCTTCCTGACTTTGTTGCAGATACTTTACGTTCGGGAATACTTGCTTTTGACAAAAAAATTCAAGGTTTTGCGGATGGCGGCGCTTTGCTTACAGGTATCGAAACAAGGACTTCTGCGCCGGTAAGAATTATGCGTAATAATGATACTAAAGTATCAATTACTCATAACGGATTATATCCGTGTGGTGAAGGTGCCGGCTATGCGGGGGGAATTATGAGTGCATCCTTAGATGGTTATCATGTCGCTAGGGCTGTAATGGCAAAATTTACACCATTTTTTTAAAGACTTGTCACTTGGTGATAAAAAGTTTATAATAAGCTGATAATAAAAATCCTTTGTTCGGAGGTCTTGAAATGGCTCGTTTGTTTGGTACTGATGGTGTGCGTGGAGTCGCTAATGTTGAATTAACGCCGGAACTCGCTTTTAAATTAGGGCGCGCTGCGGCAACTTATTTTGGAAGGGAAACTACTACACCGAAAATCATTATTGGTCGTGATACGCGTTTATCAGGTACGATGCTGGAAGCTGCTTTAGCAGCTGGTATTTGCTCTGCTGGTGGTAACGCGCATCTTTTAGGCGTTATGCCTACTCCGGCAGTATCGTTTCTGACACCGGAAGTGAAGGCCAATGCTGGAGTAGTTATTTCTGCTTCGCATAATCCTTTTGAAGATAATGGCATTAAATTTTTCTCTAAAACTGGGCATAAGCTGCCGGATGCAGTAGAGGATGAGATTGCTGAACTGGTAAGCCTGCCTGTAGAATGCAGTAAGAATCCCCGTGGTTCTTCTGTTGGGCAGGTTATTGTGGAAGAAGGCCTTGATAAGCTGTATATAGATCATGTTATTGCAGCTGCTCCATGTAAACTTAATGGACTGAAGGTTGTGATGGATTGCTCTAACGGTGCCAACAGTGTCATTGCTCCGGTTATTTTACGCTCTTTAGGGGTTGAGGTTGTAACGATTTTTAATCAGCCTAACGGCATTAACATCAATAATGGCTGTGGATCAACGCATCTTGAAGCATTACAGGCTAAAGTAGTGGAGGTTGGTGCTGATGTTGGTATTGCAAACGATGGTGATGCAGACCGTTGTTTGGTTGTAGATGAAAAGGGAGAAGCTCTTGACGGTGACCAAATGATGTTGATTTGCGCACTGGAACTGATGAAAAAGAAACAGCTGAAAGATAATGTGCTCGTTACAACTGTTATGAGTAATGTCGGGTTGCATCAAGCTATGAAAAAATATGGCGGTTCCTGTGTAAAAACAGCTGTTGGTGATCGTTATGTGTTAGAAGAAATGTTGAAAAATGGATATAGTTTGGGCGGGGAACAGTCCGGGCACATTATTTTTTCAAGATTTGCAAAAACTGGTGATGGCATTTTAACCGCCGTACAGCTTCTCGGGGCGTTGGTTCAAAATAACAAACGACTCTCAGAAATGGGGGCGATGATGACAAAATATCCTCAGATTCTGCTTAATGTACGTGTTGCTGACAAGCATGGCTGGGAAGAAAAGGAATCTATAAAGAATATTATAAAAAAATATCAGGAAGAGCTTGGTGACAACGGCCAGATTTTGGTACGGGCATCTGGAACCGAACCTTTGATCCGTATTATGGCTGAAGGACCACAGCAAGAACGCTTAGAAGAGATAGCAAGTGCTATTGCCGAAGTTGTCAACAGCGAACTGGGATAACTGGTCAGCATTGACCTAAGAGTCAAAATATAGTACAATAACAATGGTTACAAGGACGTGCCGCGTGGGACAAGCCAAGCCTGCGCGGCATGTTGTGTGCTCAGCATACACTTGTTACCATAAGCGCAAGTGCCGCCTTTGGCGGCAGACGAGGGAGAGGTTTATCGATCAGTCAGCGGGTACCTCTCGGCTAGCTGCAGGCCGTAAGCAGACTACAAATTCCGGCGGTAACGACGGTGACAAAATGTCTGTGGCAGAATTGGCAATATACATTTAGGAGGATACAACTATGTGTGGTATCGTTGGTTATATTGGTAATAATCAAGCAGCGCCGTTTTTACTGGACGGCATGAGCAAGCTTGAGTACCGCGGTTATGATTCCGCTGGTATCGCTGTTTATGAAAAAGGTAAGATCACTGTTGAGAAATGTGTAGGCCGTCTTGATTCTTTGCGTCAAAAATTGGATGGTCATATGCCTGAAGGCACCATGGGTATAGGACATACCCGTTGGGCTACGCATGGACGTCCGTCCGACCGTAATTCTCATCCGCACACTGATGCCAGCGGGGAGTTTGTTGTTGTGCATAATGGTATTATTGAAAATTATCTGGTTCTGAAGGAAGATTTGATTGCCAAAGGGCACAAATTTGTTTCTGAAACAGATACTGAAGTTGTGGCACATTTAATGGCTGCATATTATGATGGAGACTTTGAAGAAACTGTAAAAAGAGTTTTACGTGTTATTGAGGGATCCTATTCGTTGGTGTTTATGTGTGCCAAAGAACCGGAGAAAATAATTTGCACAAAAAAAGATAATCCTTTGGTTATTGGACTTGGGGAAGGCGAAAATTTTATTGCTTCCGATATACCGGCTATTATTGCTAAGACACGCCGTACGTTTATTATGAGTGATGGTGAAATTGCTACTGTCACTAAAGACAGTGTCTGGGTACAGGATATAAATGGAACCCCGATCAGTAAAAAGGTTTTTGAAGTAAATTGGAATGCAGAGGCTGCTGAAAAAGGCGGTTTTGAACATTTTATGCTTAAAGAAATTTACGAACAACCAAAATCTATCCGTGATACAATGACTGGGCGCGTACCGAAAGATTCTCACGGAATTGAATTTACTGAACTTGGCTGGACAGAAGAAGAAATGGCAGGTATCAATAAGATTTTTATTGTTGCCTGTGGCACTGCTTATCATGCAGGTATTGTTGGAAAATACTATTTGGAACAGCTGGCACGGATTCCGGTAGAAGTCGATATTGCCAGTGAATTCCGTTATCGCAGTCCTTTAGTTGATGGCAACAGTTTGACGATAGTTATCAGTCAGTCAGGTGAAACCAGCGATACTTTGGCTGCTTTGAAAGAGGCTAAGCGCCTTGGTTCCCGTACTTTGGCGGTTACAAATGTCGTAGGTTCTTCTATTTCCAGAGAAGCTGATCAGGTTGTTTATACCTATGCTGGCCCAGAAATTGCTGTAGCTTCTACTAAAGCTTATACTACACAACTTTTAGTAATGCTGATGCTGGCTATTTATGTTGGACGTTTGCGCGGTACTTTAGATATTGCCAAAGCGCATAAGCTTGTGGAAGGGTTACACGATATCCCTGAGCAGATTCATAAGCTACTGGAAAATGTAGATCAGATTAAAGTTTTTGCAACCCGTTATGGCAGCAGTGAAGATGCATTTTTCCTGGGTCGCAGCCTTGATTATGCTGTTGCGCTGGAAGGTGCTTTGAAGCTTAAAGAAATATCTTATATCCATGCCGAGGCTTATGCAGCGGGAGAACTGAAACATGGTACTTTGGCTTTGATTGTTGAAGGTGTGCCGGTAATCGTTTTAGCTACACAGCCTGATGTTTATGATAAAACAGTCAGCAATCTGCAGGAAGTAAAAGCGCGTGAAGCGATGGTCATTGCAATTGCTTTTGAAGGGGATGACAGTATTGCAAAATATGCTGATCATGTTATTTTCATTCCCAGAACAGATAAATATCTAGCTCCGTTGCTTGCTGTCCTACCTTTGCAGCTGTTAGCTTATTATGCTGCTTTAACTCGTGGCTGTGATGTTGATAAGCCTAGGAATCTTGCTAAATCAGTAACAGTTGAATAAAAATAACGCCTGCCGGAATTTTTTGGCAGGCGTCTTTTTGTGTCCGTCTTGAAAGTTATTTTGGTAGAGTTAGCTAATAGTGCGAAAAATATGCTATAATAGCGGTAACAATAATTATTATCGAAAAGGAGTATTGTATGAACAATTCTGTTGCTTTATTATATAATTTCAATGAAGAAAAGTTAAAAATGATTAAAATGGTCTGTATGATGATGCAGGTGAGGTTTAAAGAGGTTGCAAGAGCAGAGTATGAGCAGCCGCTGGGAGCTTTATTGGGAATTTCTGGAATAGAAAATCACGGAGAAGTTTATCAGGGAGAAGAATTTCAGGAAGAAATGTTGGTGCTGCATGGATTTGACGGCAGCAAGTTACAAAAATTTTTAATTGCTTTGCAGCGTGTAGGGGGAGGAAGAATAGAGTTAAAAGCGATGATTACGGAAAATAATAAAAGTTGGAATGGCCTGGCTTTATATGAGGAACTTTGCCAGGAAAGAGAAGCTTTTAAGAAGATGGAAGCTGAAAGACGTAATAAAGTACAAAAGTAAAAGTAAAACCGCGGTTTACCGCGGTTTTACTTTTTTTCTAAAATATTTTCAGAAATTATACAAGCTAAAATTATTACAGCTCCGCTCATACCTGTAAAAGTTAATTTTTCATTAAGTAAAAAGTATGAGGCCGCAGCAGTTAAAATAGGTTGAGTACATTGCAGCATTGATACTAAGGAGGAAGATAAGAATTTCAAGGCAGCGTTTTGCAGAAAATAAGCCAGGCAGGTACATGTAATAGCCAGATAGATAACAACAGCCCAGGCTTCTGGTTGAATTTTAGTGATAGTGCTGATATCGTCGAATAATAAAGCTCCTGCGATGCTGATAACTGCCGTAATAAAGGTTTGAATAGCAGAAATAGTGATAGCATCTGTTGCTTTCAGAGATTTTTCTCCAAAGACCAGTGCTCCTGCGACGCTGACTGCTGTAAGCAATGCCCATAAATCTCCCTGGTTAAAAGAAAACGTTCCTCCATTACTACAGAGTAGATACATACCGAAAATGACCAATAGTTGTATAGGAAGATGTGAAAGTTTATAAGGTCGCTGTAAGACTATTATTGACAAAAGCGGTGCGAAAATTACTGATAAGGACATAATAAAGCCAACATTCGTTGCCGTAGTTCCTTCTAATGCCAGATTACATGAAATATAAGCTGAAGCCATACATAATCCTGCTGGCAGATATTGGCTTGCAGAAAGTACCTGCAGCTGTTTCCTTAAGCGTGTTGCAAAGAAAATTGCGAAGAGAGAAAAAGCCAGACCAAAACGAAAGGCCAGACACCATAAAGGTGTGATACTGGCAAAAGCAATTTTAGTGAGTGGATTACCTAAGCCGTATAGAAAACTTTGCAACAATATGAAAATGATATATTTATTATGTGAATTGTTTATCATCTTTCTCCTTGGATACAAATTGCAAAATAAAATACATTGTGAGTTATATTTTAACAGCTAAATTCGACTAATGCAAACTATTTTGTAAATCAAGATGATTGTTTTGACAATAAAAGGCGTTTTTTTGCCAGTAATGATTGAAACTCTGCTTCTAATTTTTCAGTTGGATTGAGGCTAAGGCGACTGATAATTTCAGCCAGTTTATTTTCTATAAGTAAAATATCTGCTGTTGCTTCAGTATACTCAGTGCTTATTTGTTTATTTGAGTAGTCGTCATATGGACCAGGGAAAAAGTTCAGTTTTGTTCCATCAAAGACTAATAAATTTTTAGCAATGGCTTTAAGCAGGCGGCGGTCATGGGTTGCAAAAATCAAAGTTCCTGGATAATTGCATAATAATTCTTCTAAAGCAGTTACAGCATCCAGATCCAAGTGATTGGTTGGTTCGTCTAGCATAAGTACATTACAGTCACTGACTAATATTTTTGCTAAAGCAGCTTTGGCTTTTTCACCGCCGCTTAAAAGCTGTATTGGTTTAAAAAAATCTTCGCGTTTGAAACGAAGTCTTATTAAAACAGTACGTAATAAAGCTTCGCTTTGTGAAGACGTTGACTGCAGGTTACGGAGCAGGTTTTTATCAGGATCAAGAATATCAATATCCTGACTGAAGTAACCTATTTTTGCTCCGCCGGCTATTTGCACATTTGGCAAGTGTTTGTTTTGTGCTTTTAAAAATTGTTTGAGTAGAGTTGTTTTCCCGCAGCCGTTTGGTCCGATGATGGCAAGTTTGTCGCCGGATTTTACTGAAAAACTTACTGTTTGCCAGAGCGGTTTTTTATCAATAATATAAGACCAGTTATGTGCTCTTACTAAAATTTGTCCCTGCCATAGTTTTGAAGACAGTAAATTCATTTTTATTATTGGTAAGGATTGTCTTTTTTCTATCTGTTTAAGTTTGTCTAACCTCGTCAGTAGGGATTGACCTGTTTGTTGTAACTTTTTCTGTTTTTTAGCAAAGTAGGGTTTAGCTCCGGTAATCCTGGCTTCTGATAAAGATATCTTCGTGGTTTTAACAGCTTTTTGCGCTTGCTGCTGTTTGGCAGAAAAAGCTGTTTCTAAATGAGTTTTTTGCATAATATATTTACGATAAGCTTGGTCATGAGTTTTTTCAGAAATTATCTTTTGCTGCTGATAATTACTGTAATTACCTTGATATATTTGAAGTTGTTTATCCTCCAAAGCCCAGATTTCATTGCATAATGCATCTAAAAAATCACGATCGTGGGAAACTAATATTAAGGCTCCTGAGTAATGCCGAAGTTCCTTTTCAAGCCATAACAAATGGTCCATATCAAGATTATTAGTTGGTTCGTCTGCCAGCAGCAAACCGGATTGTTGTTTGAGCGCCTGCAGGATGTAGGCTTGAGTCGTTTCGCCACCACTTTTGGATAGTCTTTCTTTTAATTGCGGTAGTATAGTCATTGTTGTTTTGCAAATGATTTTTGCGGCTGCAGGAATTGGTCTTATACCTGCTAATAACTCTAATAAAGTTGTTTTTCCACTTCCGTTCAGCCCGATCAGGCCTATACGGCTTTTTGTATGTAGTTTTAAAGCAGGCAGTTTGAATAATAGTCTTTCGCCTAAATAATATTTAAATGAATTGGTTTCGAGGATGTACATATAATTTCAACTCCTAACTTTCGAAGACAATAAAAACCTCCCGATTCAAGACAGAATGGGAGGTGTAAAGGTAGACTTAGCCTCAAATCGCAGAAAATGATCCATTCTGACTTACTGATAAAAGACAACACTTAACAAAGCTTTTGGTTTTAAGCTGTTTTTGTGTCTTTTTCAGATAAGGTGCGAAATTGGATCAGTTTTTCATTCGTTCAAGTGTCCTTTCAATATTCATAATTATATTTTTATAATATAGGATTATAAAATCTTTGTCAACTAAACTCCAGTCCCATCAAAGATGGGAATAAAATCAGCGCTGGCAGCGGTATCTTCCTGAACAAAGCCGTCTTCAATACCGGAATTGAAAAGGTACTGCTCAACTTTTTGATATTCTTCTGCAGTAACAACACGGTTTATTTCAGGGTATTCAGCGGCTCGGCCGCATGGAATATATTGATGCATCAGACTAAATAGGACCTGCCCCGGTTCAAAATTGTCAGCGATCCAGTCTATTACTCTTAGTGTATTTTCTAACATATTCGGTAACAGCAGATGCCTGATAATTACACCACTTTTTAATAAACCATTTTCATCGATTTGGTAGGGCCCGACTTGTTTGTACATGGTTTTTATGGCCGTTGTAGCAGTATTAAAATAATTAGGCGCATTACTGTACTTTATTGCGGCTAAATCGTCACTATATTTTAGATCGGGAAGCCATATTTGTATTTTATTTTTCAATCTGTGTATTGTATCGACAGTTTCAAAACCACTGGTATTATAAATTACAGGGACTGGCAATGGTTCTTGTAAGCTTGCGATAATAGCCTCAGTAAAATGTGTTGCTGTAACTAAATTGATATTATGGGCTCCTTGTTTAATTAAGTCAAAATAAATTTCTTTTAATCTTTCAACGGATATTTCCTGTCCTTTATTTAAACAGCTGATTTCGTAGTTTTGGCAGAATGCACAATGTAAATTGCAGCCACTAAAAAAAACAGTGCCTGAACCTTTGGTGCCGCTTATACATGGCTCTTCCCACATATGCAGTGCCGCACGGGCAACTATTGGCTGCATACCGCAGCCGCAGGAACCGAAAATACCATTTGGACTGTTCATTGTTTCTGCCCTGTCAACTCCGCAGCGGTGTGGGCAGACGTAACAGTAAGTCATTAAAACATCTCCTTTGGAGTATTTTCTAAATTGTAGCATAGTTGGACAAGAGATAAAAGGATAATTGACAAAAAGAGCGGTAAAAAGTATAATCTAAAGCAGAAGTAGGTCATATAACTGACGGAAGTGGATTAACCACGTGGAGTATGACCGGTGTTGCCGACCGTCTGGGCGTTTTACCCCAGAAGTGTCGGTTTTTTTATATATTTTAAAGGAGGAATAGTCGTGAAAGAGCTGCAATTGAAGTATGGCTGTAATCCAAATCAAAGTAAGGCGCGTATTTATAGTAAAATAGGTGAGCTGCCAATTGAGGTTTTGAACGGCCGCCCTGGTTATATTAATTTTCTGGATGCCTTTAACAGCTGGCAGTTAGTAAAAGAATTAAAGGAAGCTACCGGCCTGCCTGCAGCAGCATCTTTTAAACATGTAAGTCCAGCCGGTGCTGCCGTTGGATTGCCGATGAGCGATGTACTGAAAAAAATATATTATGTTGACGATCTAGCTCTGACTCCGTTGGCTACTGCTTATGCCAGGGCTCGGGGTGCTGACCGTATGTCATCTTACGGAGACTTTGTCGCTTTATCAGATATCTGTGACAAGGAGACTGCAGCTATGCTGGCTCGAGAAGTTTCAGATGGCGTTATTGCCCCCGGCTATACAGAGGAAGCTTTGGAAATTTTAAAAACTAAACGTAAGGGCACTTATAATATTATCAAAATTGATCCGTCTTATATTCCAGAGATACAGGAAACGAAAGATGTATTTGGTATAACTTTTGAACAGGACCGTAATGAGGCTAAAATTACGTCAGAGCTGCTGGTAAATCGTCCGACTGTCAATAAAGAAATTCCTGAGGATGCAGTACGTGATCTTCTGATTGCGTTGATTACTTTGAAATACACGCAATCGAATTCCGTCTGCTATGTTAAAGATGGACAGGCGATTGGTATTGGTGCGGGGCAACAGTCTCGTGTTCATTGTACAAGGCTTGCCGGAAATAAAGCTGATAACTGGTGGCTGCGCCAGAACCCCAGTGTTTTAGAACTGCCTTTTAAGGACAGTATTCGACGTCCTGATCGGGACAATACTATTGATGTGTATATTTCTGACGATTATGAAGATATACTTGCAGATGGAATTTGGGAACAGTTCTTTACCGAAAAACCAGCTCCGCTGACACGTGAAGAGAAAAAAGTATGGCTTCATAAGCTGCACGGAGTTTCTCTTGGCAGTGATGCTTTTTTCCCGTTTGGTGATAATATTGAACGCGCTCACCGCAGCGGTGTAGAGTATATTGCTCAGGCAGGCGGAAGTATCAGAGATGATAATGTTATTGAAACATGTGATAAATATAATATCGCAATGGCATTTACTGGTTTACGTTTGTTCCATCATTAATAACTTTCCGCCAAAGAAAACTTTGGCGGATTTTTTTGAACAAAAATGACTGACAAGTCAGTTTTGTGGGCGTTGGAAGCTGTTGTGGTATTTTTTTTACATAAATCGCATAAAATTGTCTGAAAACTATTGAGTTAGTAAATTTTTTGTGGTAAAATACACAAGGTATAATGTCCAAAATATGTTTATGTTTTAGTAAGATTATGGCAAGTAGGAGATGAGTAGTTCGTGAGTACTGAAAATGTATCGGGAATACTTTTCTTAGTGCAATCGGCTTGTCTGGAAAGGCGCTTTTTAGATGATCCGGCGCTGAGTATAGAACAGTTAAACTGCGGCCAGACACGGATAAGTTTTTCTCTGACGGCCGGTACTGACCTTGACCATCGTGGTAAGGTCCGTAGCAGCGTTATTTATCGTCTTCTTGAATCTGTATTGCAAATCAGCGCTGTCAGCGTTGGTGTCGAAGCTGAAACATTAAATTTTTGTTGTAACATTGTAAAATACACAGCAGCTGAAAAACTTTATGCTGTCTGTAAGATTTGCCATTGCGGACGAATGACTCTTGTGGCCGAAGCTGAGGTATATGATGAAAATGATACTCTGTTGGCAACGGTACTGACGACTTTGTTTGTTGTGGAAACAATTAAGGATATACCCCGTAAATGGTAAAGGCTGACGGCAAGTCGCCTTAACAAGCAATTTGGCTTAAGCCTTAACACAAGGAGGACAAAATGGATTTTGCACTTAATGAAGAACAACTTGAATTACAGGAAATGGTGAGGGATTTTGTAGAAAAAGAAATTACCCCTTACGCTGCCGAAATGGACAGAAATAATCAATCTATGCCCGGGCTGCTTGAAAAAGCTGCTGATATGGGGCTTTTGAATGTTATTGTTCCAGAAGAATATGGCGGACCTGGACTGGACAGCGTTACAGTTGCCGTTATTTATGAAGAACTGGGCAAAGGCTGTGCAGGTGTTGCTACCTCAATGGCTGCGAACTCCCTGGCGTCTTATCCTATTTTGATTGCCGGCACTGAAGAACAGAAACAAGCGCATTGTGATTTACTTAATGATGGTAAACTGGCTGCGTTTGCATTAACTGAACCTGGTGCAGGTTCAGATGCCGGTGGTGTCGCTACTTCAGCTGTAAAAAACAAGGAAGCCGGAACTTATACTCTTAATGGTACTAAAGCGTTTATTACTAATGGTGGAATTGCAGATACTTATCTTGTATTTGCTAATACCCGCAAATCCGGTGGTATCCGTGGTTTGACCGCATTTATCGTACCTAAAGGAACACCTGGCTTTACTGTTGGTAAAAAAGAGGATAAAATGGGCATCCGCCCCTCTAATACCTGTGAATTGATTTTACAGGATGTCGTGATTCCAGAATCTAACCGTGTTGGCCGTGAAGGCGAGGGCTTCCGTATAGCAATGAATACTTTGGATTCTGCACGTCCTTTTGTTGGAGCAGTATCCGTTGGTCTGGCTCAGGCTGCTTTAGATTGTGCTGTAAAATATGCTAAAGAAAGAAAACAATTCGGCCAGCCGATTGCTTCTTTCCAAATGATCCAGTCCATGATTGCTGATATGGCTATGAAGGTTGAAACGGCAAGATTGATGGTACTGAAAGCGTGCTGGATGCGTGACCAGGGGCTGGAATTTTCCAAAGAGGCGGCTATGGCTAAATGTTATGCTGCTGATGTGGCTATGCAGGTGACTACTGATGCTGTTCAGGTAATGGGCGGTTATGGCTATTCCCGTGAATATCCGGTTGAAAAAATGATGCGTGATGCTAAGATCATGCAGATTTATGAAGGCACAAACCAAATTCAACGTTTGGTTATAGCTAATAAAATTCTGTACTAATAGTTTATTTATAAAACCCGGTACTATTTGGTGCCGGGTTTTTTATATAGGACTGTCAAAATTATTTATGCATAAATGTAAAAAAATATATACTTTAATTATTAAGACTGATTACTCAAGTGATTCTCATTACACTATGGCAAAGAAGCATTGAAAAAAGATAATTTTACAGGTATAATAATAAGAGTAATTTTTATAAATATAGGAGTAACTTATGATTTTGATTTGGCTGGCGGTGTTAGTCGTTTTGCTTGACCAATTGACAAAAAATATAGTTGTAGCTGTGATGGCTGAAGGACAAAGTATTCCCATCATTCCTAACATTTTCCATTTAACTTATATTTTGAATCCAGGGGCTGCCTTTGGAATGTTTGCCCATAACAGAACTTTTTTTATTTGTGTAGCTTTGCTGGTGCTGGTCATAGTTTGGTGGTTTAGAAAAGAAATCTTAGCAGAACCTTTGTGTGTGCGGGCCGGAACAGCACTTTTTATTGGTGGGGCTGTCGGTAATCTGATAGACAGAGCTGAAAATGGTATGGTTGTAGATTTTTTTGATTTTCGTATTTGGCCTATTTTTAATGTGGCAGATATTGCTATTTGTGTAGGGGTGGGTTTTATTATATGGAATTTAATACAGACAGAAATACTGAAGAAGTAGAAAATATTGCTGCTGCAGAAAATGATGTTGGGCAAAGACTCGATATTTATCTGGCTGCAAAACTAGAGGTGTCGCGCTCCAATATGCAAAAACTTTTGGAGGAAGGGCATGTATTTCGTGGAGCAAAAGTGTTTAAAGCCAACTATAAAGTTAAGGCCGGCGATGTGTTCACAGTTATGCTGCCAGAGCCGGAACTTTTAGAAATTCGTTCTGAGGCTATTCCCTTGGATGTTATTTTTGAAGATGAAGATGTAGTTGTTGTTAATAAAAGCCGTGGGATGGTGGTGCATCCAGCACCAGGCCATTATACAGGTACTCTTGTTAATGCACTGCTTCATCATTGCCAAAATTTATCAGGGATAAATAATGTAATCAGGCCGGGGATTGTGCACCGTTTGGATAAGGATACTTCAGGCATCATGATTGTAGCTAAGAATGATGCTGCACATATATCTTTATCGGAACAGATTCAAAATAAAACTGCTAAACGTTCATATATTGCTATTGTCAGGGGCAATATAAAAGAGGATACCGGGACAATTTCGGCGAAGATAGCTCGTGATAAAAATGACCGTAAAAAGATGACGGTAGTACAAGAGGGTGGGCGTACCGCAGTAACTGATTATGAAGTGCTTGAGCGTTTTGGACGTTTTACTATTGTACGCTGCCGTTTGAGAACAGGTCGAACACATCAGATACGTGTCCATATGGACTATTTGGGATATCCCTTAGTAGGAGATCCTAAATATTCTCCGATGAAGGTTCCATTTGCGATTCATGGGCAGGCACTTCATTCACAGGAACTGGAGTTTACACATCCGCGTACAGGAGAACGGCTGCGATTTGAGGCGGGGCTGCCGGAAGATATGCAGAAAATTATTACCCGTTTACGTAACGGACAATTCTAAAATATTTTGAGGTGAGCTGTATGAGTAAAGTAGTTAAGAAAAATGTTATTATGGACAGTGATGCAATGCGTCGTGCCTTGGTACGTATCGCACATGAAATCATCGAAAAGAACAAGGGTGTCAATAATGTTGTGCTTGTTGGTATTCGAACCAGAGGAGTGCCGTTGGCACAACGGATTGCACAGGAAATTGAAATTATTGAAGGCGTAAAAGTAAAAGTGGGTATGCTTGATATTACCTTATATCGTGATGACCTTTCTACCTTGGGGTATAATCCGATCGTACATGGAACTGATATTGATTTTGATCTGAATGGGAAGAATATCGTTTTAGTAGATGATGTTCTCTATACTGGTCGTACGATTAGAGCTGCGCTGGATGCTGTCATTGACATGGGACGCCCACGGTCTATCCAATTAGCAGTGCTTATTGATCGAGGACATAAGGAATTGCCTATTCGCGCTGATTTTGTTGGTAAAAACGTACCAACTGCTCATAAGGAAACTATTGAAGTTACTTTAAAAGAACATGATGAAACTGATGAAGTATTCATAGGGGAAGTAGTTGCAGAATAAGAGGTGAGCAGAATGGCAAAAACTCCTACTCAATTACGCAGTGAAGCTGCATGTAAAACAGTTTTGAAAAATTTGGAAAGACGTGGTTTTGAAGCTTTTTATTGTTCGGATAAGCCTGCGGCTTTAGACAAAGCATTAGAACTTATATCTGAAGACGACGTTGTATCCTGGGGCGGTTCCGTTACCATACAGGAAATTGGACTGTTAGATGTAATGCGAAGCGGACGCTATAAAGTTATTGACCGTGACACGGCAGAAACACCTGCGCAGAGAACGGAGCTGATGCGTAAAGCACTGTTGTGTGATACTTTTTTAATGAGCAGTAATGCTGTTAGTGAAGATGGACAGCTGGTAAATATTGATGGTACTGGAAATCGTGTGGCAGCTATGGTGTATGGTCCTAAAAGTGTAATTGTTATTGCAGGGATCAATAAAATCGTCAAAACCCAGGATGATGCTTTGGCACGTGTGAGAATGTTGGCGGCACCTATTAATGTTCAGCGTTTTCCTCAGTTAAAAACTCCTTGTATGGAAACAGGGCTTTGTGCAGATTGTAACGCACCTGACTGTATTTGCAATTATATATTGACTACCAGACGCTGTAAACCTAAAGGAAAAATCAAAGTGATTTTAGTTGGCGAGAGTTTGGGTTATTAAAAATATTACTGTCTCAGCATTTGCTGCGGCAGTTTTTTATTTCACATTGCTGTAATATCTTTTAGCAGGAGCAAGTATGAAAATGGCGAATATATAGATTAAGTAGAAGTATGATTTTAAGAAAGCGAGGCAGTAGCGTGGGGAATAAAGTAATGCCTAATGAAGTTCTTTATCATATTGGTATTTCAGCAGAAATGCTTAAAGGAGCAGAGTATGCTTTGCTACCTGGAGATCCAGGGCGTGTAGAAGCGTTGGCCAGAGCTCTTGGCACCGCTGAGCCTGTTGGTTGTCATCGTGAATATACAAGCTGGCTGGCGGATGTTGAAGGAACATCGGTATTGGTTTGTTCTACAGGCATGGGAGGACCTTCTGTCGCCATAGGAATGGAAGAATTGGCACGTCTTGGCATAAAGAATTTTATTCGTGTCGGAACAACTGGTTCTATTCAGAAAGATGTAGAACTTGGTGATCTTGTTATCAATAAAGCGGCAGTACGTTTAGACGGAACGTCACAGCACTATGCGCCTTTGAATTTTCCTGCAGTGGCTTCATTTGAGTTAACTCTGGCCCTGCAGCAGGCAGCAGAAAGTCTGTCAATTCCATATCATACTGGTATTTCTGTTTCCAGTGATACTTTTTGGCCTGGTCAGGAACGTTATGACAGCTATACAGGCTATGTGAGAAAATCATTGCAGGGGAGTCTACAAGAGTGGCAGGCATTAGGAGCTTTAAATTATGAGATGGAAACTGCGGCGCTGTTTATAGTTGCTCAGAGTTTTGGTTTGCAAGCGGCTTCAATTTGCGGCGTCGTTGCTAAAAGGACTGACAGCGAACTGGTTGCGCCGCCGGATCTTTACGAATTGGCTTCGCAAAGATTTCAGGCAGTAGTAAAAAAGACTTTGCAGGATTTAATAAAGGCAGGTAAATAACATGGCAAGAAGTATTATTTTATTATTGGATTCTTTTGGTATTGGCTATGCCCATGACGCTGAAAAGTTTGGTGACAGCGGTGCAGATACATTAGGGCATATTTGTGAGTGGATGGCTGCAAACCGCAAAAGTGCGGATGGAAGTCCCAGGTATTTACATCTGCCTAATCTGGCAAGGTTAGGACTGGCAGGTGCGGCAGAGCTCAGCCGTGGTCAAAAGCTGGCGTATCCTCTAAGCAGTGACGATAGTAAAATCGATGCTGCTTATACTTATGCAGAGGAAATAAGCCATGGTAAAGATACTCTGAGCGGGCACTGGGAGATTACAGGCGTCCCGGTACTTTTTGACTGGGGGTATTTTCCGCAGCAGCTAAAATGTTTTCCAAAGGAATTAGTTGAGAAAATTATTAAACAGGGAAATTTGCCGGGGGTATTGGGGGAAAAGCATGCATCTGGAACTGAAATAATAAAAGAACTGGGTGAAGAACATCTAAAGACTGGCAAGCCAATTATTTACACCAGCGCAGACAGTGTTTTGCAAATTGCGGCGCATGAAGAAGTGTTTGGTCTTGAACGATTATATGAATTATGTAAGATTTGCTATGAACTAGTTAAGCCTTACCATATAGCGCGCGTTATAGCGCGTCCTTTTGTGGGCACTCGTGCAGAAGATTTTGTGCGGACTGGCAACAGGCATGATTATGCTGTGCCTGCTCCTGCTGATACGTTGCTGGACAAACTGGTAGCCGCAGGTGGCAGTGTCTATGCGGTGGGTAAAATTGCTGATATTTTTGCTCACCGCGGAATTACGAAGCATTATCCTGCCAGTGGTCTTGATAAATTATTTGCCGCTGCATTGCAGGCTGTGCAAGAAGCTCCTGATAATAGCCTGGTTTTTGTAAATTTTGTGGATTTTGATTCTTCCTTCGGGCATCGGCGTGATGTTGAAGGCTATGGGGAAGGATTGGAATATTTTGATGATCGTTTGCCTGAACTGCTTAGGTTATTAAAGCAAGATGACCTGTTGCTGGTTACTGCAGATCATGGATGTGATCCAACCTGGAGTGGCAGTGACCATACACGTGAAAAAATTCCGGTCTTGTTTTTTGGTAAAAATATTGTTAGTAAGGATTTACTACCCATGCGGACGTTTTCTGATATCGGTCAGACAATAGCTGTTCATTTAGGTATAGAGCGGCTTGCCAATGGTAAAGCTGCTGAATTACGCTGATAGGAGGGAGTATTAATGAAAAAATTTAACTGGCTGTTGTTGGCTGTTTTATTAACAATAGTGGCAATTGTTCCTAATACGGCTGCCGCTTTTGCTGATCAGCCTGTAGCCTTTGTAGTTTTTGATAACAGTGGTAACGTAACGCAGCAGGTTTATAAAATGTGGCGTGAGCCTGTACGTTGGGCGTATCATTTCCCTGATTTTAAGCTGGTTGATACAGATCGGACTAAAAAGGTGACTGCAGAAAATATTTTTACGGGACATGGAAAAAGCGTTGTCGACCAATCTGTTACGAGGAAGATAGCAGAAGAAATACCAGCGGAAGCGTTAGTTTTGGTCATTGTGCACGACATGTACGAGCAGATGGTGCAGGGAATGATATGGCGTAATGAAGACGGTTCAACCTATGTAAGAACGGTTTTAAATGCTGATATCTATGTTTACCGAAAAGATGGTGATAGATTCTCTAAAAAACGGATTAGGGAAAATGAAATAAAAGAATTGGGGAATCAGACTGCTCCGGAAGAAACTATGAAATGGGCAATCAACAAACAGGTAAATATCATGGAAAATCGTCCTGTTATTAATTGAAGTCATAAAATGATGTACTAAATATTGTATATGGAAAAGTTAATAAGTGAAATAAACACAAAATATTGTAGAAAGGGCTTTACAAATAATTATTATTGATTTATAATTAGGTCATGGAATTTTATCTAAGGAGCTGGTTAACATGACCTATGAACTGCATGGTATAAAAATTAATTGCGCGGATGGGATCTCGCAAGAAGAAGCCGCCATTTATCTCAATAATCAATTACAGGTAATGCCGCATAAAACATTGTTGTCTTTGGATTTAGGGCTTGACGGTAATGATGTAGTTGTTAAACCACATTATGACACCATAGTGCGTGTACGCCGTATTACCGGTTATCTCAGTACTTTGCCGCGTTTTAACGATGCTAAGAAAAAAGAAGCCGCTGATAGAGTTTCTCATATTCAATGAAATTAAGTTTTAATGCCTCGACCTGATATGGTCGAGGTTTTTTATTTGGGTGTACGTTTGTTTGCAGAATTGTCAAATCCTGTTCGGTGAAGTCTCTTTAAAAAAGCTATGATAAATGATAAAATATTACTATTAAAGAATTTTTTTAGTCAAAAAACTGCAGATGGGAAGTGTTGAGATGAAATTTATTTCTTGGAATGTAAATGGGCTGCGGGCCTGTATGAATAAAGGCTTTAAAGAATTTATGGACAGCGTCGACGCAGATGTTTTTTGCGTTCAGGAAACAAAAATGCAGCGTGAGCAGGCGGAGTTTGTTTTTCCTGGATATGAGGAGTACTGGAACAGCGCTGAAAAAAAGGGGTATTCCGGTACGGCTGTTTTTTCTAAAGTCAAGCCTCTTACTGTCACCTATGGTTTGGGAATTGAAGAACATGATAAAGAAGGGCGTGTTATTACTGCCGAATATCAGGAGTTTTATCTGGTAAATGTATATACGCCTAATTCACAGCGCGGGCTGGAACGGTTGGATTACAGACAGATATGGGAAGATGCATTTCGTGATTATCTGTTGAAGCTTGACCAAATTAAACCGGTGCTTGTTTGCGGAGATCTTAATGTTGCTCATCGTGAGATAGATTTGAAAAACTGGAAAACTAATCGTAATAATGCCGGGTTTACTGATGAAGAGAGAGCAAAAATGACGGAGTTGTTAACGGCGGGGTTTACTGACTCGTTTCGCCACCTCTATCCCGAAAAAGAAGGTGCTTATACCTGGTGGTCGTATATGTTTAAAGCGCGCGAAAAGAATGCGGGATGGCGTATTGATTACTGGCTTGTTTCTGACAGATGGGCTGACAGAATAGAAGACAGCGTGATTTATGCTGATATCACGGGCAGTGACCATTGCCCAGTCGGATTAGTTTTGAAATAAATTTTTAGTAATGACAAGAGGTCAAAATATGGATTTTAAAATAACAGCACCTTTTGAGCCGGATGGAGATCAGCCTCAGGCTATTGAGAAGTTGGCAGAAGGTATAGAAAAAGGACTGCGGACACAGGTCTTGCTCGGGGCTACCGGAACTGGGAAAACCTATACTATTGCGCAGGTTATTAATAAAGTGAATAAACCAACATTGGTTATTGCGCATAATAAAACATTGGCGGCACAGTTAGCAAGTGAGTTTAAAGCTTTTTTTCCTGAAAATTCAGTGGAATATTTTGTGAGTTATTACGATTATTATCAACCGGAGGCTTATATTCCACAATCTGATACCTATATTGAAAAAGATGCATCGATCAATGATGAAATAGATAAACTCCGACATTCTGCTACTAGCGCTTTATTTGAACGCCGTGACGTAATTATTGTGGCCAGTGTATCTTGTATTTATGGATTGGGTGCGCCACAGGAATATTATGATATGGTGCTGTCTCTGCGTGTAGGACAGAAGATTGACAGACAAGCTATTTTACGCAAATTAGTCGAGATTCAATATGATCGTAATGATATTGCGTTTCAACGTGGTACTTTCCGTGTTCGCGGAGATGTTATCGAAGTTATTCCTGCTGGCTATAATGAAAAAGCAGTACGCATTGAGATGTTTGATGACGAAGTTGAGCGGATATTGGAAGTTGATGTACTGACTGGAGAAATTTTGGCTAAACGCAGCCATGTTGCTATTTTCCCTGCTTCTCACTATGTAACCTCTCGTGAAAACCTGGATCGGGCAATGGAAGACATTAAAGTAGAATTGGCAGAACGACTTGAATATCTTAATTCACATAATAAATTGCTGGAAGCACAGCGTCTGGAACAACGTACTAACTATGATCTGGAAATGATGAATGAAATGGGGTACTGCTCCGGAATCGAAAATTATTCACGGCATTTAGCTAATCGTAAGGCAGGAGAACCTCCATTTACTTTAGTTAATTATTTTCCCAAGGATTTCCTATTAGTAATTGATGAATCACATGTGACATTACCACAGATCAGGGCGATGTACGCTGGTGACCGTTCGCGTAAAGAGATGCTTGTAGAACATGGATTCAGGCTGCCTTCTGCTTTTGATAATAGGCCTTTTACCTTTGATGAATTTCAGCAGCAGATAAATCAGGTGATTTATGTTTCCGCAACTCCTGCAAAATATGAAATGGAGCAGACGCAGCAGGTGGTAGAGCAGATTATCAGGCCTACTGGTTTATTAGATCCGCAGGTAGAAATCAGGCCAATCAAAGGTCAGATTGATGATTTGCTGAATGAAATACATAAAGTTACTGAAGCAGGAGAACGTACTTTAGTTACAACTCTGACTAAGCGGATGTCTGAGGATCTTACTGAATATTTGAAACAAGCTGGGGTAAAAGTCCGTTATTTGCATTCTGAGATTGCTACTATTGAGCGTGCTGAAATTATTGATGATCTGCGTAATGGTAAGTTTGATGTACTGGTTGGAATAAATCTGCTGCGGGAAGGCCTGGATTTACCGGAGGTTTCTCTGATTGCTATCTTAGATGCCGATAAAGAAGGTTTTCTGCGCAGTGATACTGCTATGATCCAGACCATTGGCAGAGCTGCCCGTAATGAGCACGGACGGGTCATAATGTATGCTGACCGTATTACGGATTCAATGCGGCGTGCCATTGATGAAACAAACCGCCGCCGGGAACTGCAGGAAGATTATAATAAAGAGCATCAGATTACACCAAAAACTATCTATAAAGAACAACGTCAGCTGATAAAACTGACGAAGATTGCCGAGGATGACGGGACGGAAGATTACAGTGATAATGCGATAAAAAAACGGTCGGAAAAAGAATTGCAGAAAATGGCGAAAGAACTTGAAAAACGTATGGCTGTTGCTGCCAAGGAACTTAACTTTGAGCTTGCTGCAGAATTAAGGGACCGTTTGATCGTAATTAAAGGACAGTTAGGCCAGAAATTGTCGCCTAAACCTAAAAACAGGAGTAAGTAATGAAAGAACAATTAATTGTAAAAGGTGCCAGGCAGCATAACCTGAAAAATATCACAGTTGAGATACCGCGTGATGAGCTGGTTGTAGTTACCGGTTTATCTGGCAGCGGTAAATCTTCTTTGGCATTTGATACTATCTATGCGGAAGGGCAGCGTCGTTATGTCGAATCGCTGTCCGCTTATGCGCGTCAATTTTTAGGACAGATGGATAAGCCGGATGTGGATTATATTGAAGGGCTCAGCCCTGCCATTTCCATCGACCAGAAGACTACCAGTCGTAATCCGCGTTCAACAGTGGGCACAGTAACTGAAATATATGATTATCTACGCCTGTTGTTTGCCCGTATTGGAGAACCTCATTGCCCAAATTGCGGAAAAATTATTGAACGGCAGACAGTTGAGCAGATTGTCGATCATGTTCTGGAACTATCTGAACATACTAAATTTATGGTTATGGCACCTTTGGTGCGCGGTCGTAAGGGTGAACATCAGAAAATTTTAGATTCTATGCGCAAAGCTGGTTACGCCAGAATGTATATTGATGGTGAGGTGCGCACATTAGATGAAGAAATATCTCTGGATAAGAAAAGAAAGCACGACTTATCCGTGATAGTTGATCGTTTGGCTGTACGTGATGGTATCGCTCAGAGGTTATCAGATTCTGTAGAGACGGCTTTAAAGTTGGCTGATGGTTTGGTGGAAATAAATGTTATTAATGGTGAAACGCAATTGTACAGCGAACATTTTGCCTGCAGTGATTGTGGTATAAGTTTGCCTGAAATCGAGCCGCGTCTCTTTTCATTCAATAACCCTTATGGTGCTTGTCCTGAATGTACTGGGTTGGGCATGAATATGGAATTGGATAAAGAGCTGATTATTCCAGATGGCGCTAAAACCTTTGCGGAAGGTGCAATTGCAGCACTCAGCACGAATATGGAAGCTTATCATATGAAACAGCTGGGAGCGGTTCTGAAGGCTTATGGATATGATTTTGGTGCGGTTTGGAACGATTTACCGGAAAAAATAAAAGACTTGCTCTGGTATGGCAGCGGTGAAGAAAAATTTTCTTTTGTCTATGAAAATATGCAGGGAGAAGTAAAAAAACATACTACTGCTTTTGAGGGTATTATTCCTATGCTGCGCCGTCGCCATCGAGAAGCTTTTTCCGAACGGATGCGTTTGGATATTGAAGGGTTTATGACAAGTACTCCTTGTCCTGTGTGTCATGGTGCCAGGTTGAAAAAAGAGGTTCTTGCCATTCTTGTTGGCGGTAAAAATATTTGTCAGGTCACAGCGTTGACCGTACGTGATGCAATAGAATTTTTTAATGCGTTGAAACTTACTGAACGACAGCAGATTATAGCAAAACAAGTCCTAAAAGAAATTCTGGCCCGGCTAAAATTTCTGAATGATGTCGGACTGGATTATCTTACTTTGGATCGTGCTGCCGGAACGCTTTCTGGCGGTGAGGCACAGCGTATTCGTCTGGCAACACAGATTGGTTCTGGTTTGGTAGGCGTATTATATATTTTAGACGAACCAAGTATTGGGCTGCATCAGCGTGATAACAGTAAATTACTTGAGACATTGAAGCATTTGCGGGATCTGGGAAATACGCTGCTGGTAGTTGAACACGATGAAGAGACAATGTATGCTGCTGATCAGATTATTGACATTGGTCCTGGAGCCGGTGAGCATGGTGGTAATGTAGTAGCACAGGGAACTGCTGAAGTCGTCAAGCAGTCAGAGCAATCAATTACCGGTCAGTATCTTAGCGGACGCAAATTTATTCCTGTACCGAAAAAACGCAGAAGTAATGACGGTCGCTTTATTGAAATTAAAGGAGCCAAGGCAAATAATCTTAAGAACATCGATGTAAAAATTCCTTTAGGTGTTTTCTCTGTTGTGACTGGTGTTTCCGGTAGTGGCAAGTCAACGCTGATTAACGATATTCTTTATAACGCATTGGCTGCGAAACTGCATGGGGCACGTCTGCGGCCAGCAGACCATAAAGAAATTTTGGGATTGAGTGAGATCGATAAGGTTATTAATATTGATCAGTCTCCTATTGGAAGGACCCCTCGTTCAAATCCGGCTACTTATACCGGAGTTTTTGATTTTATTCGTGAACTGTTCAGCCAGACAAATGAAGCAAAACTGCGCGGTTATAAGCCAGGGCGCTTTAGCTTTAATGTTAAAGGCGGACGCTGTGAAGCTTGCCGCGGCGATGGTATGAATAAAATAGAGATGCATTTTCTGCCTGACGTATACGTTCCCTGCGAGGTATGTCATGGTGCCCGCTATAATCGCGATACCCTGGAGGTACATTACAAAGGAAAAACTATTGCCGAAGTTTTAGACATGACTGTAACGGAAGCCTGTGAATTTTTTAAAAATCTGCCACGTATTTATCGTAAGCTGGAGGTTCTTGAAGATGTTGGTTTAGGTTATATTAGGTTAGGGCAGGCTGCAACAACACTTTCCGGTGGTGAGGCGCAGCGCGTGAAACTGGCAACAGAATTATCACGTCGCAGCACAGGGAAAACTCTGTATATTTTAGATGAACCTACAACCGGCCTGCATATAGCAGACGTACATAAATTATTAGAGGTATTACAAAGACTGGTCGGAGCAGGTGATTCCGTCGTTGTTATTGAGCATAATCTTGACGTTATCAAAACTGCCGATTATATTATCGATTTGGGTCCTGAGGGCGGTGACAAGGGAGGTACTCTGCTTGCCTGTGGTACTCCTGAAGAAGTAGCTAAAAACAAGAAATCATATACAGGTCAATATATTAAACAAGCTTTGGCTCAGGCTAAAAAACATGGGTGGTATCAGTAATGAACGAATCTATTGCTAAAACTTTAGCTGTACTGCCGGATAAACCTGGCGTTTATATAATGCGTGACGAGCATGGAAAAATTATCTATATCGGCAAAGCGGTAGTATTAAAAAATCGTGTGCGCAGTTATTTTCGCAATCTGGCATCACATACTGTAAAAGTTAAAGCATTAGTCGCAAAAGTTGCTGAAATAGAAACTATTGTCACCGATAGTGAAGTTGAAGCGCTTATTTTAGAATGCAATTTAATAAAAAAGCACCGTCCGCGTTATAATATCATGCTTAAGGATGATAAAACTTATCCTTATTTGAAGGTGACGCTGCAGGAAGATTTCCCGCGTATTTATGTTACGCGCAGGCAGTTTCGTGATGGTGCTAAGTATTATGGTCCTTATGCAGATGCAGGTGCCATGCATGCTACTGTTAAACTGCTGCGTTCAATGTTTCCTTTGCGTAATTGCAGGAAAATGAATACCGACAGGCCCTGCCTGCAATATCATATTAAGCGGTGTCTTGCTCCCTGTGCGGGATATGTTTCCAGAGAAGATTATGGTAAAATGATCAAAGCTGTATGTATGCTGTTAGATGGGCGCACATCTGAACTTGAGCGTGAACTTAAGCTGCAGATGCAGCAAGCTGCTGAAAATTATGCTTTTGAAGAAGCGGCTCGAGTCCGCGATCAACTGCAGGCTGTAATAAGGATCAACGAACAGCAAAAAGCTGTGACAAGTGGTGGTGATCTTGATATAGTAGGCCTTGCCAAAGATAGTAGCGGAACCTGTTTGCAGATATTTTTTGTTCGCGGCGGCAAGTTGATTGGTCGTGATAATTTCTTTTTACAAAATGATGATGACAGCGATCAGGAAATTTTGACTGCTTTTATTAAACAATATTATAACGAGGCATCTTTTGTTCCGCGGGAAATACTTTTGCCAGTCCTTCCTGCGGCGGATGAGTTGATCGTTCTGGAAGAGTGGCTGACAGCAAGAGCCGGGCGTAAAGTTGAGTTTTTACAGCCCCGGAGGGGAACTAAACGTGAATTATTGCATCTTGCGGTTGAAAATGCAGCCAAACTTCTTGAAGAGAGGCTGCGCAAAGGTCAGGTTTCGCTGAAAACAGAGGAACAGGCGGCAGAAGAATTACAGAAAGCTCTGCAATTGCCAAATGCATTAGAAAGAATAGATTGTTTTGATATTTCGCATACTCAGGGAACTGAAACGGTAGCTTCAATGGTGGTTTTTCGTAATGGGAAACCCAGTAAAAAAGATTACCGCCGTTATAAAATTGAATCTACAGAAGGGAAACCAGATGATTTTAAATCAATGCAGGAAGTCGTTTACCGACGCTATAAAGATTATGAGGAACTGCCAAGTCTTGTCATTATCGACGGTGGTAAAGGACAGCTGAGTTCAGCGCTGGAAGTTATTCGTGGCTTAGGTCTGCATGAACTTCCTGTTATTGGCTTGGCTAAACGGGAAGAAGAAATATTTACAGAGGGTTCGTCTGAAAGTATCTTGTTGGATCGAGATTCTGCTTCTCTTCATTTGATACAGCGGATTCGAGATGAAGCACACCGTTTTGCCATAACATATCATCGCAAATTGCGTAGTAAGCGGAATTTGGTTTCGGTACTTGATCATATTGAAGGTATTGGCACGAAAAGACGTCAGGCTTTATGGAAACGCTTTCAGTCGCTGGATGCGATGAAAGCTGCCAGTGTAGAAGAATTAGCAGAAGTAGAAGGTATGAATTATCCAACAGCACAGCGTATTTATGATTTTTTTCGTTTAGATTTGCCAGAAAAGCGAGAAGTGCTTAAATAAATTAAATCGTCATTTATGTAAATTTTGTTTGATGACTTTTGCTGTATTGATGGTATAATATTATTAAAGAACAATTAGCGGTAATTTTGTGGTAAAACAGGACTTGCTTTTTGATGTCGTAGTTAATGCTTAATTAACAGAGCTTGAAAAAATAAGGTTTTGTTTTACAGCAGGTCGCTGATGTAGTTGAAAATATCAATTTAAGGAGTTGAAACAAATGGAAAAATGGGTATGTGATGTTTGTGGGTATATTTATGATCCGGAAATAGGAGATCCTGATAATGGGATAGCGGCAGGCACTGCTTTTGCAGATTTACCGGAAGATTGGGTTTGTCCCTTGTGCGGTGTTGGCAAAGACCAGTTCAGTAAACAATAAATAATAATATCAAAGAAGTTTCGCTATGCGAAACTTCTTTTTATTTTATAGTACTGTGTAAAAACTTGACGAGGTGCTTTCTAGTCTGTTGAGAATACGTACCCTTGTGGTATAATATATCTCGGGTGATGGTATGTATGCATTTTTTCTGCGCGCCGTAACTTTGAGCGTGCTTTATTTTTGTTTGATTTACTGGACTGATGTTATGGAGGTCGTCACATTGGGCGGTCTGATAGCAGGGGCATGTATTGCTGGTATTGGCAGTGCCTTAGTCCAGATTTTAGTATGGAAACTTGGTGGTTCTATCTTACGGAAGCGGGCTTTGCTGTTTGTGGGCAGCAGCTGTCTAACTATGGATATTATGCGTTTGCTGCCAGGTTATACAGTGACTGATAAATTTGGTGCGTTAGTTTTGCTGGCGGTATTTTGTCTGATGGTATTAGGTGTTACTGAACTAACAGTTAAAAAGGAGATCAAATAATGAAAATCAAAATGATTGCCAGTGATATGGATGATACATTGCTCAATAATGAGCGGAAAATTTCTCCGCGTAACCTTGCTGCTATTAAAAGAGCATTAGCTGCAGGAATTGTTTTTACTCTTGCAACGGGCAGAATGTACAGATCTATCAAGCCATTTGCTGAACAATTACAATTGGATGTTCCTTTGATCGCTTATAATGGAGCATTGGTAAAGGGTGCGCTCTCAGAAAAAGTATACGTTCGGAAACCAATGCAGCTGCAAACAGCTTTAGATGCTCTGTCCTATTGCAAAGAAAAAGACTATTATGTTCAGGTATATATAGATGATGAACTGCTTGTAAAGGAAGAAAATGAATATTCTCGTATGTATAGCCGTATTTCCGGTGTTCCTGCGACTGCTGTTGGTGAAGCTGTATATCATATAACCAAAGCTCCGTATAAATTATTACTGATGACTGAAAGCAGTGATTTTGCAGCGGCTTGGCAAGATGTGGCGAATCGTTTTGATAGACGTATTGACGTAACCAGTTCTAAGGACAATTTTTTGGAGCTGATGGAGCCTGCGGTTAATAAATGGGTTGCTGTTAAAGAATTGGCGGAAAGTTTTGGTATTAAACCGGATGAAATCATGTGTATAGGCGACTCAAATAATGATATTTCGATGATTGCCAATGCTGGTATCGGCGTTGCTGTTGCTAACGCAAAACCTCAGGTCCAGCAGGCGGCAAAATTGATTACTGCTAGTAATGATAATGATGGCGTGGCATTGGCTATCGAAAATATACTTACCAGGCAGGCTGAGATAAATTTACAATAAGATAATTTACAGAAAAATAATAAAAGGCACCGCTGTTTTTACAGCGGTGCCTTTTATTATACGTTAACCACCTTAAGTTAACTAGTTGACTAAAAAGCGTTGACGAGCTATAATTTGATTGTTAACTAAAAAAAAATAAAGGTTTACGAAGGAGCTAGAGAAATGGAAAATTTAATTTTAAGCTTAGCGGATAGAGTTCTTCAGGGTGGATCAATAACCTGTCAAGAAGCTGAACAGCTTATTGATGTTAGCGATGATGATACGATGCTGCTTTTAGCTATGGCAGATAGAATCAGGCAAAAATTTACAGGTGATGCTGTAGATTGTTGTGCTATCATCAATGGCCGCAGCGGCCGCTGCCCTGAAAATTGTAAATTTTGTGCTCAGTCAGCCCATTATAATACTGGTGTTGAAGAATATTCATTGCTAGCTGAAGATGAGATAGTTGATGCGGCCAAAAAGGCTAAAGCTGCAGGTGCTGTAAGGTTTTCCATAGTTACCAGTGGACGCGGACAAAGTAAAACAGACGATTTTGATAATATTTGTAAAACGCTTATTCGAATTAGAGAGGAAGTTGGTATTGAAATTTGTGCGTCGTTAGGAATATTAACAGAAGCACAGGCTTTTGAATTAAAAAAAATAGGTGTCACCAGATATCATTCTAATATTGAAACTGCACCCAGCCATTTTCCGGATATCTGCAGTACTCATACTTATGAAGATAAAATGTTTACGATCAGGAATGCTCAGAAAGCAGGATTAAGAGTTTGCAGCGGCGGTATTTTTGGACTTAATGAAACAGCAAAACAGCGTGTTGAAATGGCTTTCGAATTGAAGAGACTGGGAATAGATTCAGTGCCGCTTAATTTACTTACTCCCATCCCCGGTACTCCTTTTGCCGATAATAAAACTTTAACTCCTTTAGAAATATTGCGTGCTTATGCAGTGTTTCGGTTCATTTTGCCTAAAGCACTGATTAGAACAGCCGGAGGACGTGAAGTAAATTTACGTGATTTGCAGGCTTTGGCACTTAACGGCGGCCTTAACGGAATTATGATAGGCGGTTATCTGACTACGGGTGGACGCAGTACAGATGCTGATAAACAGATGATTAAAGATTTGGGACGTAAAGTTACTGTTCCGGTACTGTAAGTCCAAGAAGGTGAGAATATGCTTTACAGTGTCAAAATGCGTTCTGCGCAAGGAGGTCCGCACGAACAAGGCGGACGCCATATTTCTGGTGCCGAACGTATTTTAAGTGAAGAAAAAATAGAACAGGCGATTGTTGCAATGATGCATAGGGCACAAAAGCATCAGCGTGGAATGGCGGATTTTATAAGCTTAAAAGTAGAAGCGGTAAAAACTGCAGATATTTTTTATCGTCCGTTGCTGCCGCTTTCAAGCTGTCAGGCAGATAGTGTTATGGCAGGCAGGAAAGCGGCTGTGGAGGAACTTGTTAAAGCCGGAGTGAGTACTGAAGCTGCAGCGGCTGGGATTTCCCGTATAATCAATCTGCGGGACAGTATGCGCGGAGCGATGCTTTTGGATGCGGATACAGGGCTAAGAGTGGACTCTTTAGGTGAACGTGGTGTGAGAGTCAGTAAAATGGATTGTGACAATTCAGAAAGATATGAGGCGAGACTTTTAGAAAAAGGGCTTTTTGGGGATCATGTCCGTGAGGCTTTGGTATTGGCATCTAAAGTGGCCAGTGCTGTTGGGGTTGTCGCTGAATTATGCTGGTCGGATGATCCTGAATATGTGACTGGTTATGTAGCTTCGGCAAAATATGGATATAAACGTATTCCTGTATTGAAAGAATATGGCAACCCGATTGGTGGCAGAGTTTTTTTTGTAGAGCAGGGAACTGATGTTCAGAAACTTATCACCTATTTACAGGATCAGGTAGTATTGATCAGACCGGAGGATAAATAAGATGCTTGAGACAAGGATCGCAAAAGAGTTGGCTTATATCAGTCAAGCAGGGCTGGCGCGTAGAATTACTGAGCTGTATTTTGTAAATCCAGCTCAGGCACAGGATCGAACCGGTAAGACTTACTTGGTATTGGCAAGTAATAATTATCTTGGTTTTACTCATGCTCCGGAAGTTATTGAAGCAGCTTCCCGAGCGGCTTTAAAATTTGGTACTGGTTCCAGTGGTTCACGACTGACTACTGGAGGGACCTTCATAGCAAGTGAACTGGAAAAGCGACTGGCAGATTTTAAGCATAGTGAAAGTGCTTTGGTTTTTAATACAGGCTATATGACCAATTTGGGAGTCTTGTATGGTTTGCTGCAAACTGGTGATGTTGTTTTCAGTGATGAACTTAATCACGCAAGTATTATTGACGGCTGCCGTATTAGCCGTTGCAAAGTGGTTGTTTATAAACATAATGATATGGCAGATTTACAGCGGCTTTTAGAAACGGAAATTGTTACTGGTCAGCGATTTATCGTTACAGATGGAGTTTTCAGTATGGATGGTGATATTGCTGATCTGCCTTCGTTGGCGGTGCTGAAAAAACAATTCAATGCCTGCCTTATAGTTGATGATGCACATGGAGTGGGCGTAATTGGAAATGATGGCAGCGGAACGGCGTCTCATTACGGTTTAACGGATGTAATAGATCTGCAGGTAGGAACATTGAGCAAGGCGTTGGCAGCAGAAGGAGGTTATGTAGCTGGTAAAAAAATACTTATTGACTATCTTATTAACAGGTCACGACCGTTTATTTTTTCAACAGCATTAGCTCCTGCTACTTTAGCGGCAGCTAATGCAGCGTTGTTACTTTTACAAACTCAGGCTTCAAAATACCTTGATTCTTTACGGGCAAACTCAAGACTAATGCGCCGGCTTTTATTGGAAGGTGGATTGAATGTTGTTGAAGGTATTACTCCGATTATACCAGTTGTGATTGGGGAGGCTGAGCTTACGATGCAATTTGCTGACAGGTTGAAGTCGAAAGGTATTTTAGTGTCAGGTATTCGTCCGCCGACAGTCCCTCATGGCGAAAGCCGCCTTCGGATAACGGTTACAGCTGCTCATTGCGAAGAGCAGTTGCGTCAGGCGGCTCAAATAATTACTGCGCTTTGGCAGGAACTAAAACATGGTGAAAAGAAAGAAGGATGAATAAATGTTGGGAATAGGCGTTACGGCAACGGATACTGAAATAGGTAAAACAGTAGTAAGTGGAGCCTTGGCGGCAGCTATGCGGTACCGCGGTTATAAAACTGGCGTTTACAAACCTGCTGCTTCAGGATGTGTTAAGAATAGTGACGGGAAGTTGATTTCTACAGATGCCGAGTTTTTACTGCACTGCGCGGGGCTAAATGTGGAAAAACATGATCAGGTCGTACCATATGTATTGGAGGCTGCCTTAGCTCCTGCTGAGGCCAGCCGTCTTGCTGGTGTAAAAATAGATCCGTGTGTAATGCTGGCAGGAGCAAGGGAGATGCTTTTAGGCAGTCAAATCAGTATAGTTGAAGGCGTAGGAGGAATCTCCGCGCCTTTGACTGATGAATATTTGGTTAAAGATTTTTTCGGTGAACTGAAGCTGCCTTTGGTTATAGTGGTTAAAGCTGTTCTAGGTAATGTTAATCATGCTGTATTGACTGCTGAATATGCAAGGATACATGGTTTGAAAGTAGTGGGATTGATAGTTAACGGTTGGGACAGAAAAAAAGCTGGTGCCTTGGAGCAAAGCAATCTTTATTATTATGAGAAATTAACCGGTTTACCAATTTTAGGAAAATTGCCAGTCCTATCTCAGCATTTGCTTGATGAATTTAATAGTCGTGAATTAGCTGAAATTACAGAGGCGAACATTGATATTGATAGAATATTATTATTAGCAGGAGGTACTGTAAAATGAATCAATGGGAATTTATGGATAAAGAATATATCTGGCATCCTTTTACACAAATGAAAGGATGGAACGAAAATAAGCAGCTGGTAATTGATCATGGCGAAGGGGTCAAATTGTATGATGTTGAAGGAAACGCTTATTATGACGGTATTTCCAGTTTATGGGTTAATATACATGGACATCGCCGTCGGGAAATTGATGAAGCTGTAAAAAAACAGCTTGATAAAATAGCCCATACTACTTTGCTTGGTCTTATTAATAAGCCTTCTGCTGAATTGGCGAAAAAATTAGTTGAGGTAACGCCTAAAGGATTGAATAAAGTTTTTTATTCAGATGACGGATCTACAGCTGTGGAAGCGGCAGTAAAAATAGCTTTTCAATACTGGCAGCATAAAGGTTTGCCTGAAAAACAGCAATTTATCAATTTGGGAGATTCTTATCATGGAGATACGGTAGGTGCGGTTAGCGTTGGTAATATAGATGTTTTTCATAAAGTCTACAAACCTTTGCTTTTTAATACTAAAAAAATGACTTGCCCGTCGTTTTACCACAGCAGTATAGAGGGGATAAACTGTGAAATAGAATTCCGGGATTTTTTGCTGCAGGAGTTGGAAGATTATTTGAAAGAAAACAGTGATAAAGTTGCTGCAATGATTATAGAACCTCTTGTACAGGCAGCTGCAGGAATGTTGATGCAGCCTAAGGGGTATATCAAAGGTGTACGTGAACTTACCCAAAAATATAATGTGCTTCTGATAATTGATGAGGTTGCGACTGGATTTGGCCGTACCGGGAGATTATTTGCCTGTGAGAATGAAGGTATCTGTCCGGATATGATGTGCTTGTCCAAAGGTATTACCGCAGGTTATATGGCATTAGGTGCTACAATGGTGACTGATGAGATATACAATACTTTTTTAGGTGAAGCAGCCGAATATAAAACTTTTTACCACGGACATTCATATACCGGTAATCCTTTGGCTTGTGCAGCTGGTGTTGCCGGGTTGGAGCTTTTTGAAAAAGACGATGTTATTGAAAATCTGCCGCCCAAAATGGCAGTTATTGCAGAACATATACAGAAGATGAATACTATGAAATATGTTGGTAATGCGCGCCAATGCGGTATGCTTGCCGGTATTGAGCTGATGCATGATAAAAATTTAAAAATACCCTTTGACTCAACTCTTTTGATGGCAGGGGGAATTTGCCAGACAGCCAGGAAATATGGCCTTATTGTAAGGAATATTGGTGATGTTATTATTTTTATGCCGCCGCTGGTAAGTACGGTACAGCAGATAGAAGAAATGCTGAGTATACTGGAACAAGCAATGCAGGAAGTTTTTGAGAAACTCGATCTGCATAGTAACATTAAATTTTCTGATCCCTGCGCATTTTAAGTTTTGCTGATTAAGACGCCCTGAAATGGGCGTCTTTTTTGATTACTGTGATATAATATGATAACTTGACGAGGTATTTTCGATTCTGTTGAGAATATATACCCTTGTGGTATAATAAAGCTTATAGGGTCATTTATTATGGTTTTAGTATATATGGAGGTGAGCTTATGGAAGAATCAAAGTTTCTGATCATTACAGGGATGTCCGGTGCAGGTAAAACACAAGTTGTGCGGACGTTGGAGGATATGAATTTTTTCTGTATTGATAATTTGCCACCGGCACTTATTCCTAAGTTTGCCGAATTATGTCGTCAAACGCAGGCCCGTAATACTGCTCTGGTAGTAGATGTACGCGGTGGTCGTTTTTTTGACGAGTTGATAGAAATATTGGACGAAATGAAAGCTATGGGACATGAATATGAATTGTTGTATCTTGATGCATCGGATGATAGCTTGATCAGGCGGTATAAAGAAACACGTCGCCGTCATCCGCTCGGGCAGGGTAAAAGCCTCAGTGAAAATATTGCTGTAGAGCGTGAGAGATTGACTGAAGTACGCAACAGGGCTACACACATTATCGATACTACTGATATGCCTACAGCAGAGCTGAAAGAAAAAATTTGGAAGTTGTATTCAGGCAATGGCGGTGTAGAGCGCATGATTGTTTTAGTACAGTCCTTTGGTTTTAAACACGGACTGCCATTAGATAGTGATATGGTCTTAGATGTCAGGTTTTTGCCCAATCCGTTTTATGAAGAAGATTTAAAGCGTTTAACTGGCAATGACCAGCCGGTTGCCGATTTTATTTGTCGTTTCCCTCAAACGTTTCAGTTTCTGAAAAAAGAAGAAGAAATGCTTGAATTTTTGTTGCCACAGTACATTTCCGAAGGCAAAAGCCAGCTTGTTATAAGTGTAGGCTGTACCGGGGGACAGCATCGTTCGGTATTTATAGCAAATCGATTGTATGAATTTTTGCGTACACAGGGCTATGCCGTACAGCTTACTCATCGTGATCTGCAGCGGAAAAACAAATAAGAGGAGGTTCCTATGGGCTGGATCAGTTGGTTATGTCCGGGAATAAACCTGAAACGCTGGTTGCTGCTTTTTGCAGGGGGCGTGCTGTGCTGTGCTATTGGGCTGGCACTATTTTTCAATTACCAATTTATGGGTTTTGTTGAAGAAATGCTTTTTCGTATGTCATATCTTACTACTGGTAAATATTCTAATACCGTCTCGATGTTGACAGGTTTTATTTCCCTATGTGCTGGATTATTTATTATGTATTATGCAACTCGTAAAATTATTCGTTCTGTAGTTGAGGCTGTTATGCCAGATAATAATGCGTCGCTGATGGAAATAATCTTTACGCAGCGCAAGCTGACACGCGGTCCGGCAATTACTGTTGTTGGTGGTGGCACTGGACTTTCAACTCTGCTGCGCGGTATGAAATATATTACGAATAACTGTACTGCTGTTGTCACTGTAGGTGACGACGGCGGATCTTCAGGAAGGCTGCGGAAAGAAATGGGGATTTTACCGCCCGGTGATCTGCGCAACTGCCTGGTTGCCTTGGCGGATCGCGAACCTTTGATGGAACGGATCATGCAGTACCGTTTTAAAGGCGATTCGCCGCTGGCGGGACACAGTTTTGGCAATCTGTTTATTGCTGCCATGGCTGAAGCTGAAGGCGGTATGGAAGCAGGCCTTGCTGCTACGAGTCAGATTTTGAATGTGCGCGGTAAAGTTGTTCCGTCAACGCTGCGTGATATCAGACTGAAAGCAGAAATGACGGATGGCAGTATTATTAACGGTGAATCGGAGATACCAAAAGCACATAAAAGAATCAGAACGATGGCTATGGAACCAGCCGATGCACCGGCAACTGCCAGTGCAGTGCAGGCTATTCTAAATGCTGATATCCTGATTTTTGGTCCGGGCAGTCTTTATACCAGTGTCATACCTAATCTATTGGTAACAGGTATTCGTGATGCCGTTATCAAATCAGAAGCTGTGAAAATCTATATATGCAATGTAATGACGCAGCCCGGAGAAACAGATGGTTATGGGGCTTTTGAACATGTACAGGCACTTATTCAGCAGGCTGGAACCCAGTTTCTAGATTATGTTATTGTTAATGACCAGCGGGTTACAGCGGCGCAATTAGCGCAATATAACGAAAAAGGTTCTATGCCTGTTACGCCCGATATCAAAAAAATAGAACGGCTTGGGATCCAGGTTATTCCCACGCGTCTTATCAGTAATAAAGATTTAGTGCGGCATAATCCGCAGAAACTGGCGCAGGTTATTATTTCTTTAGTTTATCGTTTACGTTTATTTGGCAAAGGTATACAATTTTTTGATTACTTCTTTATGCGGCAAAGCATGCGTGAATTAAAGAAAAAATAGATATATCAATTATTTTATAGAAGGAGAATGACCGGTGTCTTTTTCTAACGAAGTGAAAAACGAATTAGCCCGGCTTGAAAACGGTAAACAGTGCTGTGAAAAAGCCGAACTGTTTGGTTTGCTGAGAATGAGTGGTGCTATTATTTTAAGAGGCCGAAATATGGGTATTCATTTTTCGACCGAAAATGCTGCTTTAGCCAGGCGTGTGCTTCAGTTGTTTAAAAATAACTACGATGTTAAAACAGAAGTAGTAATAACAAGATCACGTCGCCTTAAAAAAAACAATCGCTATCAGGTAAAAGTAGTACCTTCCCCAGAGGCTGGTAAAGCTTTGGAAGAATTACAGCTTTTGCCGGCAGAAAATGAAGGAGGCAAAACATCTTTATTAACAACTCCTTGCTGCCGCAAATCTTTTCTGCGCGGAGCTTTTCTAGCGGGTGGCTCGATCAGCAGACCTGCCAGTGATTACCATTTGGAAATGGTAACTGAGAACCAGGATTTTGCGAAAATGATCATGAAAACTATGCAAGGATTTTCATTGCCTGTAAAAATAACAGACAGAAAAAATGATTATATCGTTTATTTGAAAGAAGGAAATGGTATCACCTCGTTTTTATCAGTTATCGGAGCACATAATGCTTTGTTGGAATTTGAAAATGTACGTATTGTTAAAGAAATGCGCAATAATGTTAATCGAGTAGTTAACTGTGAGACGGCAAACCTTAATAAAGTTGTGCAGGCGGCTGTACAACAGCTTGAAAGCATACGTTATATAGAAAAACATCTGGGATTGGGAAAATTGCCGCTGACATTACGTGAAACGGCAGAATTACGCTTAAATCATCCCGACGCTTCTCTAAATGAATTAGCTGATCTATCCGAAGGGAAAATAGGAAAATCAGGAATTAATCACCGCTTGAAAAAAATACAGCATTTAGCTGAAGAACTAGGGATGATAAAGAATGAGTGATCTTTGGAAAAAGTATAAAAAATATATGGCTGCCGCTGGTATTAGTATAATAGTATTGCTTGCTTTAACAGCTTTTTATGTAAGGTATGACTATCAACAGTATTGTAAAGAGGCTGTGCCGATATTGGAATATCATGGTATTGGGTCGGCAGATGGCTGGATGAAAGAACTGTTTGTTTCTAAAGAAACTTTTGAAACGCATTTGCAATATTTGCATGACAATGGTTATAAAATGGTATCAGTGAAAAAAATGGCAGAGATGTTTGCCAATGGTGAATCTACAGAAAAAACAATTGTTATGACCTTCGATGATGGCTATCTTGATAACTATACTAATGTTCTGCCGCTTTTAAAAAAATATAACGCTACAGCGACCTTTTTTGTTGTTCATAGTAAAATAGGGCATTACAGATATATGACACACGATCAGATACAGTCTTTGATAGATAATGGGATGGAAATTGGTTCTCATACAATCAATCATCAGATACTTACGGATATAGATCCTCAGTATTTGAGTTGGGAGCTTGCTACTTCGCGGTATTTTCTGAAAAAAGATTATAATGGTTATGTAGTTCGTTCACTTTCATATCCTAATGGTATGTATAATTCAAAAATTTTAGCGGCGGTAAAAGAATACGGTTATTACTGGGCTGTTACTGGGAATGCTGGCACTGTCAGTAAAAAAACTATGGAACAAAAGCCGTTGGAATTAGGACGTATTTATATTGACAATTCAAATATCAATACTTTTAAAGAAAGATTGCGTTATTCTTATTGGGTTGGATACTTGAAAGAACGAGGCATTAACATACATTTTTTCAAGAGCTTATAAGAAAATATCAGGAGAACACTTGCAGAAATCTGCAAAAAACGGTAAAATAAATCAGTAAGCAAAACATATTGGGGGTATCTTAAAATGAGAAAACACATTAAAACCGTGAATAAAGCAATTCTGAACAAAACTTTAAAAACCGGCGGCTGCGGCGAATGTCCTGCTTCCTGCCAATCTGCCTGCAAAACTTCCTGCACTGTTGGCAATCAGGTTTGTGAGCAAAAATAATTCAGGCTGTGGCTTTATTTAACTAGTATATTTGTTTAATTTGCAGCTCCCTGTTTTACAGGGGGCTGTTTTACTATGAAAGGTGGAAATACATGCTTATTCATAAAATGCGTCTTGATGAATATATGGCTGTACTTGACGTTAACAGTGGAGCTGTGCATCTGGTAGACGATGTCATCTATGATTTGCTTGATGTTTTTGATGGAACTAATGATGATGAAGCCATTGCGGCCTTACAAACAAGCTATCCGGAAAAAGATTTGCGTGAAGCTTTAGAAGAACTTCATCAGTTACAGGAAGAAGGATTACTTTTTTCTCCTGAATTTGAAGTGCCCCAGACTTTTGCAGAAACACCAATACTAAAATCGTTATGTCTGCATATAGCTCATGACTGCAATCTGCGCTGTGGATATTGCTTTGCAGGGACAGGAGATTTTGGAGGATATCGTGCAATGATGAGCAAAGAAACAGCTGAAAAGGCTGTGGAGTTTGCTATAGCTGGCAGTAAAATGCGTCATAACTTAGAGCTGGATCTATTTGGCGGTGAACCGCTGATGAATCCTGAGGTTGTCAAACATGTCATAAACTATGTGCGTCGTCGTGAATTTGAAACCGGCAAAAATATCAAATTGACACTCACTACTAACGGAACACTTTTGAATGATGATATTATTCAATTTTTAAATGATAATCGTGTCATGCTTGTTCTTAGTTTGGATGGCAAAAAAGAAACTCATGATAATATGAGGCCGTTCCCAAATAAAACGGGCAGTTATGATGCAGCTGTTCGCGGGTTTAAAAAAGTTATTGAAAGCCGGAATGGAAAAAATTATTATCTGCGTGGTACTTATACTCATTTTAATCCGCATTTTGCTGAAGATACTCTCGATATGACAAAGATCGGTAAAGAACTTTCTGTAGAACCTGTTGTAGGAATTGACGAACCTTATGTACTTACCGAAGCTGATCTGCCTGTACTATATGAAGAATATGATAAACTGGCAAGGGCTTATCTGCAAAAGCGCCGTGAAGGCGATGCTTTTGATTTTTTCCATTTTAATGTTGCTCTTGATAACGGACCTTGTGTGGCTAAACGTTTAGCAGGCTGCGGTGCTGGGCATGAATATTTTGCCATAACGCCCGAAGGCGACATTTATCCATGTCATCAGTTTGTAGGCAGAGAAGAATACAAATTAGGAACGTTGGAAACAGGTGTCGTAAAACCTGATCTGGTACAAAAATTCAGACATACTCATGTGATGACTAAGACAGAATGCAGTACTTGTTGGGCTAGATTTTTCTGTAGTGGAGGCTGTCATGCTAATGCTGATCTTATCAATGGTGACATCAGCAAGCCCTATCAATATGGATGTAAATTGCAGAAAAAACGGTTGGAATGCGCTATCGTGCTGCAGGCGATTCTGGCCGCAGAAGCGCAGGAAGGTAAAGATATGCGTCCCGAGATAACGAATTTCAAATATGAGGTAGAACATAAATAAATTACAGGATGTTTTTTAGCGGTAGTCTATACTGCCGCTAAAAAATAAAAAAAATGAAAAAAGCACTTGAAATTTTTCATAAAATCTAGTAAGATAATGAAAGTCGCCTGAGGCGATTGAAGGCAGTTGATAACTGAAAAAAGCCGTTAAAAAAGATGAAAAAAGTAGTTGACAACATCGAAAAGATGTAATATACTATACAAGTCGTCAAAAACGGCAGGCAGAACCTTGAAAACTGAACAATAACCAAAAACGAATGTGCGGGCGAGCGTTTCTTGAAAGAGGAGCGTTTGCCAAGTCAAAAAATAATTTCTTAACAACAAATCGAAAGAGCCAATCGGCTTTCTCAATAAAACTTTATTGGAGAGTTTGATCCTGGCTCAGGACGAACGCTGGCGGCGTGCCTAACACATGCAAGTCGAACGGAGAATTTTATTTCGGTAGAATTCTTAGTGGCGAACGGGTGAGTAACGCGTAGGCAACCTACCCTTTAGACGGGGACAACATTCCGAAAGGAGTGCTAATACCGGATGTGATCATCGTGCCGCATGGCAGGATGAAGAAAGATGGCCTCTACAAGTAAGCTATCGCTAAAGGATGGGCCTGCGTCTGATTAGCTAGTTGGTAGTGTAACGGACTACCAAGGCGATGATCAGTAGCCGGTCTGAGAGGATGAACGGCCACATTGGGACTGAGACACGGCCCAAACTCCTACGGGAGGCAGCAGTGGGGAATCTTCCGCAATGGACGAAAGTCTGACGGAGCAACGCCGCGTGAGTGATGAAGGATTTCGGTCTGTAAAGCTCTGTTGTTTATGACGAACGTGCAGTGTGTGAACAATGCATTGCAATGACGGTAGTAAACGAGGAAGCCACGGCTAACTACGTGCCAGCAGCCGCGGTAATACGTAGGTGGCGAGCGTTGTCCGGAATTATTGGGCGTAAAGAGCATGTAGGCGGCTTAATAAGTCGAGCGTGAAAATGCGGGGCTCAACCCCGTATGGCGCTGGAAACTGTTAGGCTTGAGTGCAGGAGAGGAAAGGGGAATTCCCAGTGTAGCGGTGAAATGCGTAGATATTGGGAGGAACACCAGTGGCGAAGGCGCCTTTCTGGACTGTGTCTGACGCTGAGATGCGAAAGCCAGGGTAGCGAACGGGATTAGATACCCCGGTAGTCCTGGCCGTAAACGATGGGTACTAGGTGTAGGAGGTATCGACCCCTTCTGTGCCGGAGTTAACGCAATAAGTACCCCGCCTGGGGAGTACGGCCGCAAGGTTGAAACTCAAAGGAATTGACGGGGGCCCGCACAAGCGGTGGAGTATGTGGTTTAATTCGACGCAACGCGAAGAACCTTACCAAGGCTTGACATTGATTGAACGCTCTAGAGATAGAGATTTCCCTTCGGGGACAAGAAAACAGGTGGTGCATGGCTGTCGTCAGCTCGTGTCGTGAGATGTTGGGTTAAGTCCCGCAACGAGCGCAACCCCTATCCTATGTTACCAGCAAGTAAAGTTGGGGACTCATGGGAGACTGCCAGGGACAACCTGGAGGAAGGCGGGGATGACGTCAAGTCATCATGCCCCTTATGTCTTGGGCTACACACGTACTACAATGGTCGGAAACAGAGGGAAGCGAAGCCGCGAGGCAGAGCAAACCCCAGAAACCCGATCTCAGTTCGGATCGCAGGCTGCAACCCGCCTGCGTGAAGTCGGAATCGCTAGTAATCGCAGGTCAGCATACTGCGGTGAATACGTTCCCGGGCCTTGTACACACCGCCCGTCACACCACGAAAGTTGGTAACACCCGAAGCCGGTGAGGTAACCTATTAGGAGCCAGCCGTCTAAGGTGGGGCCGATGATTGGGGTGAAGTCGTAACAAGGTAGCCGTATCGGAAGGTGCGGCTGGATCACCTCCTTTCTATGGAGACATGAGGTAGTAAGATATCTCGTAGACTTCAAGTCGACGCACATTCGTTGGTTAATGTTTAGTTTTGAAGGCTTAGCCTTCTTTTTTGAACCTTGAAAACCATATAGAAGAGACAAACAGTTTATTACGAAAATGATGAGTGAGTAGTAATAGACACAAACCTCTAATCAAAATGCTATATTTGATGAGAGTTAACGAGAAAAGTCTAGGAACGTAAGTTTCTTAGCAGCTGAAAAGTCAAGCTACTAAGGGCATACGGTGGATGCCTAGGCGCCAAGAGCCGAAGAAGGACGCGGTAAGCTGCGAAAAGCCACGGGGAACTGCAAGCAAGTATTGATCCGTGGATATCCGAATGGGGAAACCCGGCCATCGTCATGGATGGTCACCCGCAAGGGAGGGAACCTGGGGAACTGAAACATCTAAGTACCCGGAGGAAGAGAAATCAAACGAGATGCCCACAGTAGCGGCGAGCGAAGAGGGCAGAGCCCAAACCGAGAAGCTCCGGCTTTTCGGGGTTGAGGACCGGCAGAATCGAAGTCAGGCCTAGTCGAATTACCTGGAAAGGTAAGCGAGAGAGGGTAAAAGCCCCGTAGACGAAAGGCAGAGCAGAGAGGCCGAGATCCAGAGTACCACGAAGCACGAGGAATTTTGTGGGAAGCAGGGGGGACCACCCTCCAAGGCTAAAAACTACTTGGCGACCGATAGCGCATAGTACCGTGAGGGAAAGGTGAAAAGAACCCCGGGAGGGGAGTGAAATAGTACCTGAAACCGTATGTCTACAAGCAGTCGAAGCGAAAGCGACGGCGTGCCTATTGAAGAATGAACCAACGAGTTATCTGCACTAGCGAGGTTAAGTGGAAGACACGGAGCCGCAGCGAAAGCGAGTCTTAAGAGGGCGCTAGTTAGTGTAGGTAGACCCGAAACCGCAGTGATCTACCCATGTCCAGGTTGAAGCGCAGGTAAAATTGCGTGGAGGACCGAACCGGTGAGCGTTGAAAAGCTTTCGGATGAGATGTGGGTAGGGGTGAAATTCCAATCGAACGCGGAGATAGCTGGTTCTCCCCGAAATAGCTTTAGGGCTAGCCTGAGGTAGTAAGTATAGGCGGTAGAGCACTGATCGGGCTAGGGGCCGTAAAGGTTACCGAACCCTGTCAAACTCCGAATGGATATACTGTAGAGCCTTGGAGTCAGACTACGAGTGATAAGATCCGTGGTCAAAAGGGAAACAGCCCAGACCACCAGCTAAGGTCCCCAATGTCGTACTAAGTGGAAAAGGATGTGGGGTTTCATAAACAACCAGGATGTTGGCTCAGAAGCAGCCACCATTTAAAGAGTGCGTAATAGCTCACTGGTCGAGAGACCCTGCGCCGAAGATTCCCGGGGCTAAAGTACGAAACCGAAGCTGTGGCTGTATACGTAAAGTATACGGGGTAGGGGAGCGTTCCCATAGGGTAGAAGTCGAACTGGAAGGTTCGGTGGACTTGTGGGAAGTGAGAATGTTGGTATGAGTAGCGAAAAGAAAGGTGAGAATCCTTTCCACCGAAAGCATAAGGATTCCTGAGCAACGATCGTCGTCTCAGGGTAAGTCGGGACCTAATCCGAGGCAGAGAGCGTAGGAGATGGACAACTGGTTGATATTCCAGTACCGGTAGTAATTGTTTGAGCAATGGAGTGACACAGAAGGGCAGGCAAGCATGCGAATGGAAGAGCATGTGTAAGCGTGTAGGGTGGTGCATAGGCAAATCCGTGCACTGAAAGCCTGAGGCGTGATGCGGAGTGAGCAGAGATGCGAGCGAAGTTGTTGACCCCACACTGTCGAGAAAAGCTTCTAGTGAGAGAGCTACCGCCCGTACCGTAAACCGACACAGGTATGCGGGGAGAGAATCCTAAGGTGCGCGGGAGAACCCTCGTTAAGGAACTCGGCAAAATGTACCCGTAACTTCGGGATAAGGGTAGCCACTGTTGTGAAGTCCCATGCGGATGGAGCATAGAGTGGTCGCAGAGAAGAGGCCCAAGCGACTGTTTACCATAAACACAGGTGCCTGCTAAAGCGAAAGCTGACGTATAGGTGCTGACACCTGCCCAGTGCCGGAAGGTTAAGGAAGGATGTTCGGATTAGTCCAAAGCATTCGACTGAAGCCCCGGTGAACGGCGGCCGTAACTATAACGGTCCTAAGGTAGCGAAATTCCTTGTCGGGTAAGTTCCGACCCGCACGAAAGGTGTAACGATTTGGGCACTGTCTCAACGAGGGACCCGGTGAAATTGAAATACCTGTGAAGATGCAGGTTACCCGCGACTGGACAGAAAGACCCCATGGAGCTTTACTGTAACCTGACATTGGGTTTTGATACATTACGTACAGGATAGGTGGGAGGCATGGAAAGCTGGACGCTAGTCTGGCTGGAGCCGACGTTGGGATACCACCCTTGATGTATTGAAATTCTAACCGCGAGAGTAACGAAATCCGGGACAGTGTCAGGCGGGCAGTTTGACTGGGGCGGTCGCCTCCGAAAGAGTAACGGAGGCGCCCAAAGGTTCCCTCAGCGCGGCCGGAAATCGCGCGAAGAGTGTAAAGGCAGAAGGGAGCTTGACTGCGAGTCAAACACGACGAGCAGGTACGAAAGTAGGGCTTAGTGATCCGGTGGTACCGAGTGGAAGGGCCATCGCTCAACGGATAAAAGCTACCCTGGGGATAACAGGCTAATCTCTCCCAAGAGTCCATATCGACGGGGAGGTTTGGCACCTCGATGTCGGCTCATCACATCCTGGGGCTGAAGTCGGTCCCAAGGGTTGGGCTGTTCGCCCATTAAAGTGGTACGTGAGCTGGGTTCAGAACGTCGTGAGACAGTTCGGTCCCTATCCATCGCGGGCGCAAGAGATTTGAAGGGGGCTGCTCCTAGTACGAGAGGACCGGAGTGGACGAACCGCTGGTGTACCAATTATCCCGCCAGGGGTACAGTTGGGTAGCTACGTTCGGAAAGGATAAACGCTGAAAGCATCTAAGCGTGAAACCAGCCTTAAGATGAGATCTCTCATAGAGCAATCTAGTAAGACACCTTAAAGAAGATGAGGTTGATAGGTCGGGAGTGTAAGTACAGCAATGTATTGAGCGGACCGATACTAATATGTCGAGGGCTTGACTTAAGTGACGCCCTGACAGAGGCAAGCGCAAGCGAAGCCAATGGCAGGAAAGGTTGAACTTATATCGAAAAAGCGACCTGAGGGGAGCGTTTTCGATGAAAGTGAATCGCCGAAAAGAAGTAAAAACACACAGCGAACTCAAAAGTTTGTACTCTTCTATATAGTTTTGAAGGCTTAAAGAAAACCTTCAAGGATATCGTAAAATTTCTTCCCTGTTCAGTCAGGAATTTTGCGTTAGCCTGCGGCACTATTGTTAGCGTCGCAAAAGCTGCTCCTAAACAATAGGCGCAAGCGTCAATCCGGTGGCGATAGCTAAGGGGATCCACCTGTTCTCATCCCGAACACAGTAGTTAAGCCCTTAAACGTCGAAAGTACTTGGCTGGAAGCGGCCTGGGAGGATAGAAAGCTGCCGGTTAAAAAATAACCATACCATACGGTATGGTTATTTTTTTATGTATAGAAGTTTTCTATAGGCTCCATTGTAATTTTCTAAGTACTTTTATTTGCTGTTTAAGATAAAAAACGTTACAATAATAATGTATAAAACTTTACACTGGAGGTATACCATATGGAACTGACTGAAGTCACGAAATTTCGCCGGGCAGTATTAATCGGTTTAGCACGCTTTACCTGGCAAGGGACTTTACCAGAGCATATTTATGATATACTTTATAGCGTTGTAACAGAAGACAGTCCTCGTGTTCGTTGCTGTGTGCATAAGGAACGGGCTGTACTGAAAAATCGCATCAATATGGCACTGGGGCTTACGGTTGGATTGAATATTGTCGAGGCATCAAAAATTGCGTTAACAGAGCCTGTTAATAAAGCGCTGCCTATTATTGATGTCTTGCCGGAAGCTTGTGACCAATGTCCAATTGATAAATTTTTGGTCACTGACGCTTGCCGGCACTGTGTAGCCCATAAATGCATGAATAAATGTCCTAAGAAGGCTATCACTATCCATCAAAATCGAGCCTATATAGATAAAACAAAATGCATTGAATGTGGTATGTGTAAAAAAGTTTGTCCTTATGGAGCTATTATTGAGATCAGTCGGCCGTGTGAGAGATCCTGTGCTCTTAATGCTATCCATGCGGGTGCAGACAGAAAAGCAAAGATTGATACTTCTAAATGTGTGGAGTGCGGTTCCTGTCGCAGTGCTTGTCCGTTTGGCGCCATTGATGAACGCAGTAATATTGTGCAGATCATTCAGGCTATTAGAGCAGGGCAGCGAGTACATGCTTTACTGGCACCTTCGTTTATTGGTCAGATGGGTTTTAAAGTGACTCCGCCGCAAATTGTGGCAGCATTAAAAAAGATGGGATTCGCCGCGATTGAAGAAGTTGCAGTCGGAGCTGATATGACGGCTTTACACGAAACGAAAGAATTTATGGAAAAAGTTCCGGCACGCCAAAAATATATGACTAATTCCTGTTGTCCGGCTTTTGTTGCATTGATACAAAAACATTTGCCAAATGAGGCGGATAAAGTATCTACTACTGTTTCACCAATGGTTGCTTGCGGACGCTATGTAAAATCTGAATATCCTGAAGCTGTTACAGTTTTTATCGGTCCATGCATAGCTAAGAAAGGTGAAGCAAGGAAGTTTAGTGATGCTATTGATTATGTGCTGACGTTTGAAGAACTTGCTTGTATGATGGCGGGTGCTGAAATAGATCCGGCAACGCTTGCTTCAGAAAGCTATATAAACCAAGCTTCTGGGTTTGGGATTAGTTTCCCATTGCTGAAAGGAGTCCAGGGTGCATTGAACCATACCTTGGAAGAGTTAGAGGAAACTCAGGTCCAAGCTCATTATGCCAGTGGACTTGAGGCTTGTTTAGACGATATGAAAAAACTGGCATCAGGTAAATTACCATGTCAGTATTTTGAAGGTATGGCTTGCGTTAACGGCTGTATAGACGGTCCTGGAGCTTTGGCAGAATCTGGATTGGTCAGTGTGCTTATTAAAAAATATGCTTCAGAATCACAGCATAAAACAGTGCATGGAGATACCACTGCTGTTAAAGCTGTAAAAAAAGTAGATATGGAAGTCCGTTGATACTATGTGTGGAAGGCAACGATAAAAAAATCCTTACCTAAAAAGGTAAGGATTTTTTTATTAATCATTGCGCATTAAACCTAAGGAATCAAGTAATTTAAAAGTCAAGCTCATTAAAATCGCAACCAGTGTGGCAAGCACCATACCCTGAACGCTGATCGTTCCAAAGGTAAGCTTGGCTCCGCTGAGACCAACTATCATAATTACAGAGGACATTACGAGATTAGCAGACTTACTGTAATCGACCTTGCTTTCAACAAGAACCCTGATACCGGATGCGGCAATAACGCCGAACAGCAGAATGCAGACACCGCCCATGACTGGTACTGGGATGCTGCGAATAAGTTCGGATAGTTTACCGACAAAGGAAAGACAAATTGCCATTACTGCAGCACCACCGATGACCCACACGCTATAAACTTTGGTTATAGCCATAACGCCGATATTTTCACCGTAAGTAGTATTGGGTGTAGCACCGAAGAAGCCGGACAGAACGTTGGAACAGCCATCAGCAAAAAGGGAGCGTGCGAGACCGGGATCTTTGATCAGATTACGTTCTACTACATTGCCTGTAACTACTAAATGACCGATATGTTCGGCCAGTACTACTAAGGCCGCCGGAGCAATAATCAGGATAGCATTGAGATTAAAGGTTGGCTGATAAAAGTGCGGCATTTGGAACCATGGAGCTGCTGCTACAGGAGCTAAGTCTACCAGGCCCATGAAGAATGAAAAGATGTAACCGCAGATAACACCAAATAAAATTGGAATAATAGCCATAAAGCCTTTAAAAGCAACAGAACCGATAATTGTTACGGCTAAGGTAAACATGGAAACGGCAATATTTCTGAAATCTATTACGTCACCGGTAAGACCTGCCATACCTGCTGCGGTAGGAGCAAGCTCCAGTCCGATAACAGCGATGATAGCACCCATGCAGGCTGGTGGGAAAATGATGTCTATCCAGCCTGTACCAGTATATTTGATGATAAGTGAGAATAAAATAAAGATAAGACCGAAAACGATAAAACCAGATTGAGCGTCAGAATAACTGGAAGTACTTAAAATAACCATTACAGGGGAAATAAAAGCGAAACTGGAACCAAGATAAGAAGGTATTTTACCCTTAGTGAGAGACAGATAGAGTAATGTACCAATACCGTTCATAAACAGGCAGGTAGTAGGATTTACGTTGAAGAGAAATGGGACGAGGACAGTTGCGCCAAACATTGCAAACAGATGTTGAATACTGAGTGGAATGTTGAGCAGAAGCGGCGGGCGTTCCTCTACTTGGATGACTTTGCGTTCCATGATGATGACCTCTTTTCTAAGTTTAAATGCTTATATAATTGTAAAATTTTTTTTGTAAATTGGCAATAGCAGTGACGATTTTGTGATGGAAAAGTAACATCTAGGTGAAGAATACTGAAAAACATAGTTTTGCCACATATTCAATGCTATAATGAAGGCATAATGAATTGGGAGGTTTTACTATGAAAAAAATAAAAACACTGGCAGCTGCAGCAGTTGTTGCCGTAAGTTTATTCTCAATGCAGGGGGACGCTATGGCAGCCGAAGCTAATACGATATCTGTCAGAGGTATTGCTAAGCAGGAAGTAGCACCTGATATGGCTTATCTAACACTTGGAATTAGTGTTAAGGGCGATACGGCTGAGTCTGTGCGCACTCAGGTGGCAGAAGCAAGTCAGAAAGTACGTCGGGCTTTGTTAGGGATGGCGATCAGTGAAAACAATATCCAAAGCTCAAGCTATAATTTGTATCCTGACTATGAAAACGTCAACGGTAAAAATAAGCAAAAAGGCTATGCTTTGAATACTACTTTACGGATCAAGGTTGACGATTTGAAAAAACTTGGTGATATTATTGATAAAACAGTCCAGGAAGGCGTGACGAATGTTAATCAGGTAAGCTTTGCTTTAAGTGAAGAAAGCAATGTGCATCGTCAGCTTTTAGCGGCTGCTGTTGATAACGCCCGTGCTAAGGCTGCTATCGTAGCTAATGCCGGCGGTCGTAATCTTGGTGAAATGCTTAGTGCAGATATCAGTGATTATAACGGTGAGACCATGGTTGCGGCTGGAACGAATTATAAACGTTCTTTAGCGGCCGATGTGGCAGCTCCTACACAACTGATGCCGGGAACTTTAAAAATTGACGCCAGTGTTGAAGTGACTTTTAAACTTAACTAACTAAATAAATAAAAGCCTGCCGCTTAAAGCAGCAGGCTTTTATTTATTTAGTTTTATTTTTAGGTAATTCATAGACTTCCAAAGCATGCAGCAATGCAGACGAGCCGGGTTTGTATTCGTTGCACATATGTTGCCAGGCAGCGAAGTTTTCCAGTTCTTTGCCCCAGTAAAAACAATCATCTTCGCTATAGCAGGCGGCAACAAGAGAAGCTTTTGCATCGACAGGGGTTTTTCCCATATCATCCGTAAAGACAATAAAAACTTTTTCGTCTTCGAAATCCATTCCATAAATAACAATATTTTCTTCCTCTGTTGCCGATTCCCAGCAACCAAGCTGTTCAAATTCTTTTGCTAACCCAGCCATGATATTACCTCGCTTTTTTATTTCTACAATCATCTTATTTATAGAATAGCCCATTTTTCAGTATTTGTCTATGTATGTTACTGATAAAAATGCCTGCAAAGTTCGGCGCAGTATAGTATAATAAACCAAAGAGTACAAATGAAAGGTGCGAAGCAATAGCCATGGAAAAGCGCAAAGCAAGCGAAATAATGCAGGTCGAATTTATTTGCCCTAAGTGCGGCAAACATCTGGCCTGGGCTGTCCGGACAGCTAGTATGAGCTGCCCTAGTTGCGGCAAATGGGTAACAGATAAAAACAGAAAACAAACACCGGCCGATGCTTTGATGCCTATTGACAGCGATCAACTGGTACTTTTTTAGATTTTTGAAAGAGGGGACATGAAAGTATGCAAAAAATCTGGCAGGAAGCAGAAGCGCTGCAGACCGAATTAGTCGAACGCCGTCGTGATCTACACCGTCATCCGGAAACTGGCTGGACGGAATTCAGAACGGCTTCAATAGTAATTAAGGAGCTACAGGCTCTGGGGTATGAAGTTTATATGGGCGATGACGCCTTAGTTGAAGAGGAAATGATGGGGCTGCCCGTAACAGAAGTGCTGGAACAGGCTATGGTACGTGCTGTCAGTGAAGGTGCCGATGCAGACTTAGTTGAAAAGATGCGGGGTGGTAAAACCGGTGTCGTGGGTGTGATGAAATTTTCCCGACCTGGTAAAATAGTAGCTTTTCGTTTCGACATGGACTGTAATGATGTCGAAGAGTGTGATACTGCTGATCACCGGCCTTTAGAAAGCGGCTTTCAGTCATTACATGCAAAAGAAATGCATGCTTGTGGACATGACGGCCATGTTACTATTGGATTGGGTTTGGCCAAACTGATATCGGAATATAAGGAAGAAATGGCAGGTACGATTAAACTTATTTTTCAGCCTGCTGAAGAAGGTGTACGTGGTGCTCGCGCTATGGTAGCCAAAGGTATTGTCGATGATGTCGATTATATGTTCGGCGGGCATATCGGCTTCAAAGCCACAAAATCTGATTCTCTGGTCTGCCTGACAGGAGGTTTTCTGGCAACTACAAAGCTGGATGCCAGTTTCAAAGGTGAATCAAGCCATGCTGGTGCAGCGCCTGAAAGAGGACGGAATGCCCTTTTAGCAGCTGCTGCATCATGTATTGCGCTGCACTCTATTTCCCGTCATGGGCAGGGGGCATCCAGGATTAATGTAGGTGTCTTGCAGGCTGGAACCGGACGTAATGTTCTTCCTGATGTCGGGCTTATAAAGATGGAAACTCGCGGTGCCAATACAGAAATTAACGAATTTATGGTAACTGAAGCCCGTCGTATGATCAAAGCTTCTGCCGATATGTATAATGTCGACGTAACTGTAAGTGAAGCGGGAGGTGCGCCAGCCTGTGTGGCTGACCATGAATTGGGAGCCGAAATCAAGGCGCTTGCTGAAGCTTGTGGACAGTATGGTCAAGTCGTTGATTATATGGATTTAGGTGGCAGTGAAGATTGTTCTTATTTTATGGAAAGAGTACAGCAGAACGGCGGACGTGCAGCTTACCTGATGTATGGTACTGAAATTGCAGCCGGACATCATAACAGCTGCTTTGATTTTGATGAAAAGTGCCTTTATAAAGCTGTGGCCATGCTTACGGAGCTTGCTATTGCCTATACTAACAAATAAGAAAGGGCTCGCATAGCGGGCTCTTTTAATATAGGTAAGATTTTTATCGTGATTAAGTTATTAAAATAACACGCATTTGTCACAAAGGTTTGCTATAATATAAAAAGTACGAACCTATGAGAGGAGTTGTGATCATGAAATTACAACGCACATTTATTTTAACTTTAGTTTGCTTATTTACACTGGGATTAGGGATCGTCAGTGCGACAGAGCCGGAAAAAATTTATCCTAGTCCGGTACGTGACGTGATGGCCACTACCGGTGAAATAATTGCTGTTGACGGTGATAAAGTGACAGTAAAAGGCGATGGCAATTATCCTGTAGCCACAGTTATCGTAACGGATAAGACATTGCTTATCGATGGTAAAGACGGAGATCTGAAAGGTGATCGCGCCCTGAAAAAAGGCCGTAAAGTAACAGCTTATTATTCCAGTAAAATGACCCGCAGCTATCCGCCTCAAGCGGAAGGATTTGCTATTGTTTTTGGGAAAAACAATGAAAAACAAGGTAAGTATATGCATGTTGAAAAAGTTACTCCAAGTGAAAACGGAGAATCTGTGCGTTTGCTTAATTCAAACCGCGATATCATCGTAACGGTCAGCAAAGATGTTTATGAAGATTATCAGAATATCAAAGAAGGTGACCGTATCATGGCATGGTACAGTATCATGACCATGAGCCTGCCAGGTCAGACCAATGCTACCAAGGTAATTGTATTACCTTAAATAATACAGTTTCAATGGGAAAGAGGGTTCATTGATGAAAATTTTTATGGATACCGCTGATGTCGACGAAATTGTCGGTATGGCGGAGTTGGGTATCGTTTATGGTGTTACTACTAATCCCAGCTTGATTGCTAAGAGCGGTCGTACACAGGCTGAAGTAATTCCTGAAATCTGCAAATTGGTAACGGGTCCTGTCAGTGCTGAAGTAATCAGCACCGAATGTGCTGGTATGGTGCGTGAAGCGCGTCAGCTTGCCCAGATAGCCGATAATATTGTTGTTAAGATACCATGTATTGCCGAAGGCTTAAAAGCAGTAAGAATACTTAGTGCCGAAGGTATCAAAACTAATGTCACACTGGTTTTCAGCTTGTCGCAGGCAATCCTGGCTGCCAATGCCGGAGCCTCTTATGTCAGTCCTTTTATTGGCCGATTAGATGATATTGGTGAAGACGGCGTGCAGCTTGTTGCCAATATGGTGAAAATATTTAAGCAGTATGGCTTGAAGACAGAAATCATTGCGGCCAGTATCCGCAATCTTGACCATGTAAATCAGGTTATGCTGGCAGGTGCGCAGATTGCAACAATTCCTACCAATGTGTTGGAGCAAATGTTGCTGCATCCGCTGACAGACAAGGGCCTGGAAAAATTTTTGCAAGACTATAAAAACAGTTTGTGATAACTGCTGGGGAAATTTATACTTATGAAAAAATTTTTAGGAAATCTTTTAGCCGCATGTATGTGCGGCTTTCTTGTAAATGTTCCTGTGACAGGTTTTACTCAGGCTGTCTGGCCTGAACAGGGCGTTCCTGATTATCAGGAACTGCGGGCTAAGGTGAAAGCTGAGGGCCCGAAGTTACTGTTTTCTGACAGTCCGGAAATGGTTTATGAGACTGGTATTTTATATCGTGACACACTGCAAGGTGAAGGTCGGTTGTTTTTTCATCATGTCAATGGTACAAGTAAATTGAAAAAGCTTGCGATCATTGTTAAAAATAACGGGCTGCGACCTGTAAATTTTGCAGTGACACGCAGTGGTATAGACGGTCCCAGTCATGACTACCAGGCGGTTGGCAAAAAATCTCAGGAATATTATTTCGAGGAACAAAAATCAAAAAACAGTACGCTTGGCTTTGGTAAAACGCTGGAGCTTTTAAGTGGCGAAGGAATGTTGTTGCCCACCGATCAATTGTTGACTGGTACTATCGACTTTTTTAGTGACCGACCGGTTGAAGTAACAGTGTTGATGTGCGATCCGAAAACAGATATTGAACTTTTTTCTGCTTTGGCCAAACAGCTGCCGATGGATGAGCATCCGCTGCGTGGTACTTTTGTCAAAGCTGATCTAAACTATAAACTTCAGCATTCTATTGATACTGAAGCCGGCGCCAGTTATGCTCTGCTTTTGGCAGACAGCCAGACCGGTGAATATCTGCGCGGTACTGATGCAACTACCGGCCTGCCTGCTGAAAATTATGGTAATTACGGGGTAATTTATAATATTGATTATAAATTAAAAGGCGATAAGCCCTATGAACTTTGGCTCAATCCCTGGGGCGGGATGTTCGCTGGCGTAGGGGTTTTAGAGCATGGTGGCCAAAGGAAAATCATTAATATTCCAGAGAGCCCAGCCTTTGGCCGTTTAGGAGAAGAAGGATTTTGCATAGCCAGGCTTGAACCAAATAGTGAAGGTCGCTTCACTTGGTCACCGCCTGGTGCATCAAATTTGCCGATCAGGCTTTTCTGGTTACCTTCGGATTATGAAGCACCATACCTACATGATTGAGAATAAGCTAAAAGCGCAATGTTTATAACATTGCGCTTTTTTATATTTTAAATGATATCGTTTATCCAAGCTGCCGGTGAAATCGGCAGCTTTTTTTAGTAAAAGTAGTTTTTGCAAGACTTCTCAAACTAAAATATACAGCAAAAGTAAAAATGTCTTGCGGGGGGGGACGAATGTGATATTATATCAAAAATAACTTATAAACATAATATTAAATATAAAGGTTAATAAATTATAAAAAGAGAATAATTTAAAATATCAAGAATAAAAAACAAAGTTTGTTACAGTAAATAACTGAAAAATTTACAATGGCAGCAAAAAATTTGGGGAAATTTTTTTATATGTTGCAATTTTTATTTCAAGAAAGGTGAGAGGGTTATGAAAAAAAACAGTTTAACAACAAAAAAACAAGATTTATTGCAGAAAAAAGTAATGTATTCATTGCTGGCTGCCGGTTTCTTTTGCAGTATAGCCATTGCTAGTACTGCAGTAGCGGCAGTTGCCAGTGAAAAAGTCATCAATGGGGATATGCCGTCAGGTCTGGAAACGAATACAGAATATGTCAATATTACTGGTGGCAGCCGTATCACAGGTACAGTTAAAGTTATCAATGATGCCGATAATCAGACTGGTTCCCATGGCAGTGCTTTAAGTATACGGACCGATGAAGCTATTGTTATTGACGGTGACGGACATGTAGAAATTCGCACTTATAATGATAATTCTTATGCACATACCAATGCAGTCAGACTGCATAACGATGGTTCCAGCCTCCTAATAGACAAAGCAGGTTATAACGTTACCATGGCTTTGGATGCTGCTGGCGGGCAAAGTACTAAATATGATGAAGTAGCTGGGATCTATGTTGCCAACAATAATCAGAACGTTGTTATAAATGCGGATAATATCAATTTTGAAAACAATGGCTATAATCGCGGTTACGGCATTTGGACAGGAGCTTCAGCAACAAATTCTCAGATAACTATTAATGGTAATACAAATTTCTCGGATTCTGCTTCTGCGACAGAAGCCTATGCCATTCGTCACGATCATGGCAGCACTGTTATCAACGGCGATACAAATATAAATATGGTCGGCGCCGGTGGTTCTGGATTACGTGCTATCAATGGTACGGTTGAATTCAATGGTAATACGGTTATTAATTTAAGCGGTGATGTGGCATATATAGATCGTTATGTGCCAGCATTCGGCATTTGGAACGGCGCTACCCCCTATGGCGTTACTCCAACTACCGGCGCACATGTTAAGCTTACCGGTAACACTCAGATCAATACAACCGGAGCTGGCAGCGCTGCAGTAGTAACTGAACTGGCAGGCGGTACTACAGAATTTTTTGGTAGTACTAAAATAACTACTGCCGGTGACAGCGGAAAATGGGGACGAGGAAGCGGTAGTGATATAGGAGCGCATGGCGTTTATAATAAAGCCGGCACTACAAATTTCCACGGTAACCTGTTTATAGATACTACAGGGCAGGACGCAACGGCAATTCATGCGCTTAGCGGACAGGTTAATCTTAATCATTACAGTGACGGCACAGAGGCACTGGCTGTTATTACTACAGATAAAGATAATGCCCATGGTATTTATAATAATAAAGCTGTTGTAAATGCTGAATCGCATGTTAATATTTTTACTGCGGGTGCCGCGGCGTCGGCAGTTAAAGTGGATGGTGCAAGTACGACAACATTGAATGGACGCAACTACCTTACAACATCTGGTGATAAGGCACACGGCATCGAAGTATATGCTGCCGCATCATCTAAAGGCAGTGAAGAAAAAGCAGCCCAAGTGAAGGTTGGTAGTGATTCTACCGTTTATACTCAAGGGAATCAGTCACATGGTGTTTATACCGATATGCTGGATGCGGAGATTTCTTTAGGTGATGATATTAGCGTAACTACTAAAGGCAGTGGCTCACATGGTATTTATGCCTCCCGTGGTGTTATTGAAACAGGAGACGGATTACGGCTCAGTGCACAGGGAACAGGTTCTCATGCTGCCTATGCCGACTCTGCCGACGGCAGTATCAAATTTAACGGCGGAGCTGATATCAGTGCAGCAGATCCGGACAGTTATGCTGTTTATGCTGATAACAGTGGGAAAATAGAAGGGATTACCGCTGACAGCAGATTTACTGTTCTTGGTAATATGCTTGCTGATAACAGCGGCAGTATAGAACTGTTTATGGCGGCGAACTCGCTGTTCACAGGTAAGTCGGAAACAGAAAATTCCGGCATTATAGACCTTGATATGACCGACAGCATGTGGCGTATGACAGGATCGTCTTCACTGACAAATTTTACTAACAATAAATCAGTAGTGGATATGACGAAAGACGGAGGTGCGTTCAGCAGTCTCGCTACTGAAAATCTCAGTGGTAATGGCGGTTATTTTGTTTTGGATATTGATGGAACGACCAATGTCAATAACAGCGATCGTATTTATGTGACCGATACTTTTGATGGTACGCATGCGATCGCCTTAAATGAAATCACTGGTCTTTATACAGGTACAGAGGCTGAAAATACGGTACTGGCAAGCGTAAAAAACAATAACGGGATATTTACTGCAGTTGATGGAGAAGGTACACTGTACTATCAGCGTTACGAGCTGGATAAAAAAGATAATACGTATGACTCTAATTATACTACTGACTGGTATTTAAAAGCTGTGACGACCGTTGATCCTGAAGAAAAGCCGACACCGGGTGTAGATGGTGCGGTATCAGCCGGATCCTTAGCTTATTATACATGGCTTGATCATGATCAGTTGATGAAAAGGTTGGGAGACTTACGTCATAATGGCGTGGATGAAAAAGGTGTTTGGCTCAGGGTCAAGGGCGCAAAAATAGGGCGCAGCGGTAATTTTGGCTTCAAAAATAAATATACTCATTATGAATTAGGCTACGATGAAGTAATGAAGGAAAAGCAAAATTATACGCGGTACGGCGGTGTATCTATTAGCTATGCTGATGGTGATGCCAGTTACTCCCGCGGCAGTGGTGATAATCACAGTCGGGCTATGAATTTTTATGTTACTGAAATGGGTAATAAAGGACATTATCTGGATGTAGTATTAAGGTTCCACCATATTGATACCAATTTTAAAATGTTTGATGAAAACGGTAAAAAAATACGCGGTGATATGCACAATGTCGGTATTTCGTTGAGCAGTGAATATGGCCGTAAGAAAATGATTGATGATAAAGGTTGGTATATAGAACCACAGGGGCAGCTGACCATTGGTTATTTAGGCGGTGATAACTATACTACCAGTAATGGCATAGCAGTACGCCAGGGCGGAATTCGCAGTGCTTTAGGGCGCATAGGTTTTAACTTGGGCAAGGATATCGATGAGAAAACGAATATTTATTTAAAAGCCAATCTGCTGCATGAATTCGGCGGCGGTTACCACGCTGCGATGGCTGATAACAGCGGCAGCCGGATAAAGATAGACCGCAGTTTTAAAGATACATGGTTTGAGTATGGTATTGGAGCGGCTATCCAGACAGGCACGAATAATCATGTTTATCTGGACTTTGAACGCAGTGCCGGCGGCGATTTCAAAAAAGATTGGAGCTGGAATGTTGGTGCACGCTGGACTTTCTAACAATTTGTTAAAATAATATCTGCTTTTCGGCAGAACATTGCAACCCTCTGTTCTGTTTGGAAATATTCCCCGAGCCAGGGCTGTTATTTAATAACGGCCCTGGCTTAGTTTATAAAAACGTAACTGAGAAACGATGCGGAAGTTTTCAGAGAAAAATTCAGTAATGAAACGGTTCCTTTAGTTGTATTTATTAGGAATATGCCGTTTATGCAGGACGTAAGCACAAATATTATTGCAGCTATAGTTGTTTTAAACAGAGTAAGTGTTAGATAATAAAAAAATCCAGCTCCTTTTAAGAAGCCGGATGTTTTTTATTTAAATCCAAGTATTTTACCAAGATTATAGACAATGAAAGCGACGATCCAGGAGGTGATTATCTGGTAGGACATGATATAAAATGTCTCCGTCGTAGAATTCATTTCGCGTCTGATTGCGGCGAGAGCTGCTATGCAGGGGGGATAAAGCAGAGAAAAAGTTAGGAAGCTTAGAGCAGTCAGCGGTGTAAAGATACTTTGCAGCGCTGTACCGGGTATATCGCCGTTTCCTCCCATCAGGACAGATAGAGTACTGATGACAACTTCTTTGGCTGTTAGACCGGTAACAAGTGCCGTTGCAGCACGCCAGTCGCCGAATCCAAGCGGAGCAAAGAATGGTGCAATAAAACTGCCTATACCGGCCAGCATACTGTTTTCGGGATTGTCTACCATATAGAATCTGGTGTCAAAGCTTTGCAGCAGCCAGATGACGATGCTGGCAACGAAGATAACAGTAAAGGCTTTGTATAAGAAGTCTTTGGCCTTGCTCCACATATGCAGCATGATATTGCGGGCTGTTGGCAGACGATAGGCGGGCAGCTCCATAACAAAAGGAACGGGCTGACCGTTATAAACAAAGGTTTTTAAAAGCAGTCCTGAAGCGATTGCAATGAAGATTCCCAATAAATACAGGAACATCATAACCGCGGCTTTGTTATCGGCAAAAAAGGCTGATATAAAAACACCGTAGATTGGCAGTTTAGCACTGCAGGACATAAATGGTGTGAGAATCATGGTCATTTTGCGGTCACGTTCGCTGGCAAGGGTACGTGTGGCCATAATGGCCGGGACGCTGCAGCCGAATCCTATCAGCATAGGAACGAATGAAGAACCGGATAGGCCAATTTTTCTCAGCAGTTTATCCATAACAAAGGCAATCCGGGCCATATAACCACTGTCTTCAAGCATGGATAGAAAGAAAAAAAGTGTAACAATAGTTGGCAGGAAGGAAAGGACGCTGCCTACACCTGTAAAAATACCGTCAATAATGAGGGAATGGATAGGTGCACTGAGGCCGATTGCAGTAAGGCCCAGATCGGCGGCTTCAGTAACGGAACTGATGCCGATTTCGAGCCAGTCGCTTAATGCGGCGCCGATAACATCGAAGGTGAGCCAAAAAATGGTGAAGATAGTCAGCAGGAAAATAGGTATTGCAAAATATTTATGGGTCAGATAATGGTCGATTTTGACTGACCTCATCTGAGCAATTGTTTCCTGTGGTTTATGGACGGCGTAGGAACATAATTCTTCAATATAAGTGTAGCGCATATCGGCCAGCGCCGCTTCTTTATCTGTATCTAAAGCTATTTCCAAGTCTTTGGTGACATGGTCAATAATATCCAGCTCGTTGGCTGTCAGTTCAAGCTCTTTTACCAGTGGTTCATCGCCTTCAATGAGTTTTGTTGCCGAAAATCGCAGCGGCAGTCCTTTGCTGCGGACTTTGGCTTCGATCAGGTGGGCGATAGAATGAATCGCCATATGAGTGACGCCTGAACAAAAGTCGAGTCGTTCAGGCATTTTTTTATCATGAGCGGTTTTCAGGGCGCGTGAAAGCAGTTCGTCAACGCCGGCACCTGAATTGGCTGTGATTGGGACGACCGGTACGGTAAGGCGGTCTTCTATTTTTTTGATATCGATAGAACCGCCGCTGGCCGTAAGTTCATCCATCATATTCAGGGCCATGATCATCGGGGTGTTGAGTTCGATGAGCTGCAGGGAAAGATAGAGACTGCGTTCAATATTGGTAGCGTCGATAACGTTAATGATGATATCAGGTTTGCTGCGTAAAAGCAGGTCACGGGTCACGATTTCTTCCGAGGTATAGGGCGACAGCGAATAAATGCCCGGCAGATCAATGACGGTGACATCTTTATTGTTCAGCAGGCGGCCTTCTTTTTTCTGGACCGTGACGCCGGGAAAGTTGCCGACGTGCTGATTGCTGCCGGTCAGATAGTTGAAAAGTGTGCTTTTGCCGCAGTTTTGGTTGCCGACGAGGGCGAAGGTAAGGCTCATGGTTCCTCCGGTGCAACGGTGATCTTATTGGCGTCATCCAGCCTTAGAGTGAGCTCATAGCCACGCAGAAAAATTTCGATCGGGTCGCCTAAGGGGGCTTTTTTACGTACCATGACTTTGGTTTTGGGGGTCAGTCCCATATCTAAAAAACGGCGGCGCAGGATTCCTTCACCGCCGACAGTAGTGATAGTTGCTTTTTGACCAATGGCAAGTTTGTCTAATGTTAGTGTTTGCATATGGACCTCGATAGATGTTTTATTATTGAAGCTGCTTGTGTTGGAGCGGTTAACTGCTGCCTAAATTATACGTCGCCTGCTTCCCGGTTGTCAATGAAGCTGATTCCTTTATGAATTATCTGATTTGTTTAAGTACTATTTTATGAAAAAAACTTATCGATATTGATTTCGCAATTTGCAAAAACAGTTACTGTCCGGACTGGTAAAAATGCTGTTTGTGCAGGTGAAAAAACAGTAAAAATGCTTGACAATGATTTAATTGGGTGTATAATTCTAATTAAGAATAAGTTTCGATAGGAGAGGTATATATGACTAAGAGAAACACTATCCAAAGGCAGTTAGTTATAGCTGCCGTAAGATTTTTAGCAGATCACCCCACTGCCGAAGAAGTGTATGACCGTATTACTATGGAATATCCTGATATAAGCAAAGGCACTGTGTACAGAAATCTTAATTCGCTGGTAGAAAGCGGCCTGTTGGGCAAGGTTTCCGTACCAAGCGGCGCTGATCGTTTTGACCATATCCTGACCAGGCATTATCACATAAAATGCACTCATTGCGGTATGTTTATGAATGTTGAGGATATGGACTATATAGAAGGGCTGGACGAAAAAGTAGGCGAAGTCACCGGTTTTAAAATGGAAGACCATGACATCGTGTTTAACGGCGTCTGTCCTGAATGTCAAAAGCTGGAAGCCAAGGAGAAGAACTAAGAACGTACGCCCGCAACGGGTTGTATATAAAAAATTATTGTTTTAAAGGAGGAGTTTCCAATGGAATTTAAAGGAAGTAAAACAGAAGCTAATTTGCATACCGCGTTCGCAGGTGAGTCTGAAGCGAGAAATAAATACACTTATTATGCTGGTATCGCTAAAAAAGAAGGCTATAATCAGATCGCTTCTATTTTTGAAGAAACTGCAGGTAACGAGAAAGAGCATGCTAAGATCTGGTTCAAAATTTTAATGAGCGGCGGTATTCCGCATGCCAGCCTGCCCGATACTATGGCTAACCTGAAAGACGCTGCAGCCGGTGAACATTATGAATGGACCGACATGTATGCAGGTTTTGCAAAGGAAGCAAGAGAAGAAGGCTTTGATAAAATCGCTTTCCTTTTTGAAGAAGTTGCAAAAATCGAGAAAGAGCATGAAGAAAGATATCTGGCACTGCTCGCCAATATCGAAAATGACAGAGTATTCAAACGTGAAGAAAAACAGGTTTGGATCTGCAGCAACTGTGGCAGAATTGTTGTTGCTGAAAAAGCTCCGGAAAAATGCCCGGTCTGCGACCATCCGCAGGGCTATTTTGAACTGAGAAGCACCAATTACTGATACTAAAAAGATTTAAACTTCCGCAAGCTAAGCTTGCGGAAGTTTTTTTTATATAATTTCTTATATATTAGTAAAAAAATGTTGTAATTTCACAAAAATGAGGTTATAATGGTGAAAAGTGGAGCAAAGTGGAGGAAGGAGTGTCTCAAAATGTTAATGGGCGAATTTCAACATAACCTTGATGCAAAGGGACGCCTTTTTATGCCTGTAAAGCTCCGCGAGGCTTTGGGAACAAAGTTTGTTTTAACAAAAGGGCTGGACGGCTGCTTATTTGTTTATGATCTTGAGCAATGGCGGCTTTTAGAAGCAAAGCTCAATTCTTTACCTATGACCCGTAAGGGAGCCCGTGATTTTAACCGTTTCTTTTTTGGCGGTGCTGCCGAAGGTGAGTGCGATAAACAGGGACGGGTACTTTTACCTGTTAATCTGCGCGAGTTTGCAGGACTGGATAAAAATGCCGTTATTGTCGGAGTTGGCAACAGGGCTGAGATATGGGACGCAGAACGCTGGAACGCATATAACGAAGAAAATGCCGAAGATGTGGGCGAATTAGCGGAACAGTTGGCAGATCTTGATTTAGGAATCTAAGGACAGGCGGCCATGATAATGGAATTTGTACATAAAAGCGTATTGCTGGAAGAGAGCATCAACTGGCTTATAACTGACAAAGATGGAATTTATGTGGACTGCACAATGGGTGGTGCGGGACATTCCAAAGGGTTTGCCATGCAGCTCGGTTCGCGGGGCACGCTGGTCGCTATTGATCAGGACGATGACGCGATTGCAGCTGCAAGTGTTAGATTGCAGGGACTGCCTTGTAAAATAAAAATCGCTAAGTCAAATTTTAAGAATTTCGACGATGTTTTAGATGGCTTGGATATTGATAAGATTGACGGAATTTTTTTTGATCTTGGTGTATCTTCTTATCAACTGGACACACCGGAGCGTGGATTTTCGTATATGCATGATGGTCCTTTGGATATGAGGATGGATAAAGAAAGTAAAAAAGATGCTTATTATATAGTTAATCGTTACAAAGAAGAAGAACTGGCGGATATTATTTACCGTTATGGTGAAGAACGCTGGAGTAAAAGAATAGCTCAGTTTATCGTTAAGGAACGGTCTGAAAAGCCTATTAAAACTACCTTTGAACTTGTGAATGTGATCAAAAAGGCAATTCCCAAGGGAGCGCGGCAGGATGGGCCGCATCCTGCAAAACGTACGTTTCAGGCAATCCGTATTGAAGTGAATGATGAATTGAATATTTTGGAAAATGTTGTAACGCAGGCGGTCGAACGTTTGAAAAGCGGCGGGCGTATAGGAGTGATTACATTTCATTCTTTAGAAGATAGGATAGTGAAACAAACACTGGCACAGCTGGCGAAAGGGTGTATATGTCCGCCGCAGCTTCCAGTTTGTGTTTGCGGCAGAAAGCCGCTTGTAAAAAAAGTGGGGAATATAGTTCCCAGCGATGCGGAAATAGAGGCGAATCCGCGTTCGCGCAGCGCACGGTTACGTTATGCGATCAAACGCTGATTTGGAGGGTGGAGCATGTTAGCACGTAAGTATGATAACTACGCATGGGAAGAAATTGAATATGAGAGACCTGTAGAGCGGGTTCGCAAAGTCAAAAAAGTTGACTATAAACTTGTGCGTCGCCGTGCTGCCGTGTTAGTACTGCTCGTGATGGTGGCTTATTTTGCTGCGGTCGCACGCAGCGAAAGCCTGGTCCGTACAGGTGATGAGCTTGTTGCATTGAAGCGGCAGGAAGCTACGTTGCTTTTAAAAAATTCGGAAATAAAAATTGAAGTTGAGCAGCTGAAGGGGCCGGAAAGAGTCACCAGTATAGCTGAAAAACAATTGGGTATGACAGTTGCCCGTAATAATATCTATGTGAAGGCTGATAGCCGTAAAGTTGCTTATGACGGCTATGCTTATGCAAAATAATCGTTTCATAGCCTTCTTATTAAAAATATGCTATAATATATGAAGATTTTAGAAGGCAGCCTGTATATAGGCTGCCCTTTCACTTTTGGAGGTATGCTATATGCAAAAGCTGTTAGAAGAAATCGTTGCTGTACTGCCTGAAGTACAGGTTGTTGGTGACTGCGATAAAATCATTAAGGATATAACTGCTGATTCGCGCGAAGTGAGAGAAGGCAGTTTGTTTATATGTCTGAAAGGGGCACATGTGGATGGGCATAAATACTTGGAGCAGGCTGCTGCGTCTGGTGCCGGTGCAGCTTTGGTTGAGGATGTTCCAGAGGTATGTCCTGATGGATTGACGCTTTTAAAGGTGGCTGATACCCGATTGGGAATGGAAGTTATCGCTCCCTTTTTCTATGATTATCCAGGTAAAACTATGCGGATGATAGGGGTAACGGGAACGAATGGTAAAACCACTACTACCAATATTGTGCGTGCTATTTTACGTAAGGCCGGATTTAAGGTTGGGCTTATAGGAACTATCAATATAATGATCGAGGACGAGGCTATTGTAGCTCATAATACTACTCCAGACGTAGTAGATCTGCAGCGTGCTTTATACAGAATGAAAGAAGCCGGATGCGAGTATGTGGTCATGGAGGTTTCGTCGCATGCACTGGCACTTAATCGTGTTGCCGGCTGTGAATATGACACTGCTGCTTTAACCAACATAACGCAGGATCATTTGGATTTTCATAAAACACTGGAAAACTATCGCGATGCGAAAGGGCTGTTGTTTGAACATTTGCATGAAGGTAAAAAAGAGAATAAAACAGCAGTTTTTAATATGGATGATGCAAGTTCGCCGATTTTATGCGACCGCACAAAAACAAGAATACTGACTTATGGCGAAGGACGTAATAATGATATTTATCCGTTGTTTTTTAAAGTTGAGGCTAAACAAATGCGGTTACAGCTGCATACGCCGGTGGGCGAGATGGATCTGCTTTTAAAAATTACGGGTGAATTTAATGTTTACAATGTTATGGCGGCTGTGGCTATTGCGTTGGCAGAACAAATTGATAAAAAAACTATTGTTGATGTTTTAAATGGTTTCGACGGTGTTCCTGGACGTTTCCAGTTAGTGGAAGCAGGACAGCCGTATACTGTTATTGTTGATTATGCTCATACTCCTGATGGTTTGGAAAATGTGCTGAAAACTGCTCGTAGTATTACGGAAGGCAAACTGTGGGTAGTATTTGGCTGCGGTGGTGACCGTGACAATAAAAAAAGGCCTATTATGGGAAGGATCGCTTTGGAGCTGGCAGATAGGGTCGTAGTTACTTCTGATAATCCGCGTACTGAGGATCCGGCAGTTATCATTGACGAGATTGCAGAGGCGCTGAAGGATGTTCCGGAAGGGAAGAGTGTGGAATTGATTGCAGAGCGCAGAGACGCTATTTATCACGCCTTGTCTGAGGCTGCTGCGAATGATGTAATTATGATCGCCGGTAAAGGCCATGAAAACTATCAAATTCTGGCAGATAAAACTATTCACTTTGATGATCGTGAAGTAGTGCAGGAATACTGGAAGAAAAGGTGATTGTATGTTGAGCTTGCAGGAAATAATAACGGCAACAGGTGGACATTGTGAAAATATGCAGGAGCTTATTTTCACAGGGATTACGACTGATTCGCGGATTGAAAGCAGTGGTGAATTGTTCGTAGCTTTGTGTGGTGAGCGTTTTGACGGTCATGCTTATTGTAAAATGGCGTTGGAACATGGAGCGGCGGCAGTGCTGGTGTCAAAGCCTGTGCCTGAACTGCCCTCTGAAACTGTAATTATTACTGTTGAGGATACGCTGCTTGCTTATCAGCAGATAGCGCATGCATACAGAATGAGTAATAAAAATTTAAAGGTGGTTGCTGTTACTGGTTCTAATGGTAAAACTTCTACTAAGGATATGATTGCTGCCTGCTTGTCGACTAAGTTTAAGGTGATCAAAACTCAGGAAAATTTTAATAATGAAATTGGTTTGCCAAAAACATTGCTGAGCGTTAAGGCTGATACAGAGATTGCTGTTGTCGAAATGGGAATGCGCGGCTTGGGTCAGATTAGGGAATTATGCGATATTGCAAAACCTGATGTAGCGGTTGTGACTAATGTTGGTGAAACACATATGGAGCTTCTGGGAAGTATGGAAAATATTGCCAGAGCAAAAAGTGAGCTAGTTGAAGATCTGACACAGGAACAATTGGCGGTGCTGAATGCTGATAATGAATATGTTGCAGCAATGGCGGATAAAACTAAGGCACAGGTTGTTACTTATGGGTATTCAGGTAAAGCTACTTTCCGCGGTGATAATGTGGTAACAACTGCTCATGGGAGTGTATTTACCTGCATTGACAGCAGATCAGGAGAACGTACGGAAGTGAATATGCCATTTATTGGTGAACACAATGTACAAAATGCTTTGGCAGCGATTGCAGTGGGTGCTGCTTTTGGTGTAAAATTAAATAATAGTGCTAAAGCTTTAATGACAGCAAAACTGACAGGCAGCCGTCAGGAAATAGTGCATATAGGTACTATGACGGTAATCAATGATGCCTATAATGCCAGCCCTGCTTCAATGGAAGCAGCGTTAAAAACTTTACATGAAGCAAAGAAAGCTGCCCACGGCGCCCGCACGATTGCAGTGTTGGCTGATATGCTGGAGCTGGGTGATATTTCTTTCGATTCTCATCGCAGAGTTGGTCAGTTTGCTGTTCGCGAAAAGACGGATATGGTAATCGCTTATGGTGATGAAGCAAAAGCTATTGCCGCGGCAGTTGAAGCTTTGGGAGGCAAAGCATATTGGTGTGCTGGTCGAGATGAAGCGGCCAAGCTTTTGGATAGCCTTCTGCAGTCGCATGACATAGTGCTTTTAAAAGGTTCGCATTCGATGCAGGTGGATTCTCTTTTGGAGTTAGTTTTAAAAAATAAACAGCTATAGCTATAAGGTTTGGAGATTGATAGAAAATGGATTACAGCCTTTGGGGAGCATTGGCGACATCTTTTGTGATCTGCGCAGCCAGTGGACCTGTGCTGATACCGCTGCTTCATAAATTGAAATTTGGTCAGAGCATTCGTGACTGCGGGCCGCAGGCACATCAAAAAAAGAGTGGCACACCGACAATGGGCGGGTTGATGATACTGACTGCAGTTCTGGTTGCAGTGCTGGTATGGTGCAAGCTGACGCCGGCAGTTTTGATTGCATTGCTTCTGACTTTTGGGCATGCGCTGATTGGTTTTGTTGACGATTATATTAAAGTGGTAATGAAACGTAATCTTGGGCTTACAGCTAAACAGAAACTGTTTTTACAATTCTTGCTGGCTGGTGCCTATGTTTATTATCTTGAATTGCAGCCGCATGTAAATTTGGGGTTGAATATTCCAGGAACCTCATTGTCAGTTCCCTTGGGAAGCCTATATTACGTACTGGCGTTTTTGCTTCTGGTAGGTACTACGAATGCTGTCAATCTTACTGATGGGTTAGATGGCCTGGCTGCATCCGTAACAGTACCGGTAACGTTGGCTTATGCTTATATTGCTTATCAGTCAGGCAGTATGGACCTCAGTATTTTTGCTTTGACATTGACGGGTGCTTGTTTGGGCTTTTTACTGTTCAATCGTTATCCGGCTAAAGTTTTTATGGGCGATACAGGTTCTTTGGCACTGGGCGGAGGAATTGCTGCGTTGGCCCTGTTGACACGGACAGAGCTGTTGCTGATTATTCTTGGCGGGATTTATGTTATGGAAGCAGCTTCGGTTATTATTCAGGTCGGTTATTTTAAGAAAACAGGCGGTAAGCGTATTTTTCGTATGACGCCTATTCATCATCATTTTGAATTGGGCGGGTGGAAAGAAACAAAGATTGTGCAAGTTTTTGCGGGCAGTAGTTTGCTGCTTAGTTTAATCGGTATCTGGTTATGGTGTTTGGGGAACGGAGGCGGCTGCTAATGACAAAGACGGTTTTAGTATACGGTACTGGCATCAGTGGCTGCGGAGCTGCTGACGCTTTGGCGAAACAAGGATGCAGGGTGCTTCTATATAGCGATAAGGAAACAAAGATAGATAATGCTTTGCTGGAACTGCTGAAAAAGCAAGGTGGCGGCCTGTACTGCGGCAATGGGGAAACTTTGCTGCAGGAAGTAGAACAGATAGTTTTATCGCCTGGTATTCCTTTGGCTAATCCTTTGACTGATATGGCCGTGCAGATGGGAATAGAGGTCATAAGTGAAGTAGAAGCGGCATATCGCAGTTATCATGGGCATATTATAGGAATTACGGGTACGAATGGAAAAACAACAACTACTACTTTAGTAGGAGAAATGCTGAAAACAATGCCTGTGCCAACGGCCGTTGGCGGTAATATTGGACAGGCATTGTCTAAGGAAGTTGAGAATTTAGGAGCTGACGCCTGGCTTGCAGCGGAACTGTCTAGTTTTCAGCTGGAAGGTGTGCGTGAGTTTCGCCCAGATGTAGCAGTAATTTTGAATCTGACTCCCGATCATTTAGATCGCCACCATACGATGGAAGCTTATGGTGCGGCGAAGTGTAATATATTTAAAAAACAGCGTGAGAATGATATCGTGATTTTAAATTATGATGATCCTATTATACGCAGCTGGGGCGAATTGGCCCCTTCAAAGGTTTGCTGGTTCAGCCGCAGGGAGCAGCTTAATCGGGGCGTATATTTAAACGGAGGTAATTTTACTATTGCCTGGGACAGACAGCTTTATACTGTTTGTCATAAAAAAGACTTGCGTGTATTTGGCGGTCATAATGAAGAAAATGTACTGGCGGCTATTGCGGCATGTTTTTTTGCCGGGGTCACTATTGAAAATATGCGCAGGGTTTTGCTGGATTTCACAGGTGTTGAGCACCGTTTGGAGTATGTGATGACAGTTAACGGTGTACCATATTATAATGATTCGAAAGCAACTAATCCTGATTCGACAATAAAAGCTTTGGAAGCTTTTGACGGGCATATAATTTTGCTGGCAGGCGGACATGATAAAATGACATCTTTGGAACCGATGATGAAATTAGTGCAGGCCAAGGCAGATGTGCTGATTTTATTGGGTGAAGCGAAAGAACGTTTTTATGAAGCCGCCGCAGCAGCAGGCGTAGGCGATATCAGAAAAGTAGAGACAATGGATGAGGCTGTTGAGCTGGCGTATAAGCTGGCTGCTGCGCCACAGGTAGTATTACTGTCACCTGCCTGTTCTTCGTATGATATGTTTGAAAATTTCCCTGCACGCGGCCGTTATTTTAAAAATTTGGTTGCGGCATTGCCAAAGTAAAGGCTAGGAGGAAAAACTGTGAAAGTTATACTTTCTGGCGGCGGTACCGGCGGGCATATTTATCCGGCTCTGACTATCGCCGATCAAATCAAGGCTATCCGTCCTGATGTGGAAATTACCTTTGTCGGGACAAGGCAAGGTTTGGAAAAAGATATTATTCCACGTTACGGTTATAATTTGGAATTTATTGATGTTGCAGGTTTTAAACGCAGTTTAAGTTTAGACACATTGCGTTCAGGCATAAAACTGCTGCATGGGCTTAAAGATGCCTACAGCCTGCTTGATAAGTTGAAGCCGGATTTAGTTATTGGTACTGGCGGTTATGTTTGTGGTCCAATCGTGTTTTTAGCTTCTTTAAAAGGTATTCCCACATGTATTCAGGAACAGAACGCAATGCCTGGTGTAACTAATAAAATTCTGGCGCGTTATGTGAGAAAGGTTTTTTTAGGTTATAGTGAGGCCGAAAAATATTTTGGCGGTTCGTCAAAAAAGATTTTTACAGGGAATCCTATTCGCAGCGAGATCATGCAGAAAAAACGTAAGGATGCTGTTGCTGAGCTTGGGCTTGATGCAAACAAAAAAACTATTCTTGTATCAGGTGGAAGCCGAGGGGCCCGCAGCATCAATAATGCCATGCAGTATGTAGAGCGCGAGCTGTCGGGACGCTCAGATGTGCAGGTGCTGCATGCTACCGGTGAAGTTAATTATGAATATTATATGGCTGAAATGAGGAAGGCCGGATCATTGGACGATAACATTATGATCAGGCCATATCTGCATAATATGCCGGTTGCTTTGGCAGCTGCCGATCTGGCTGTATTTCGGGCCGGAGCTATCGGTTTGGCAGAGTTGACAGCAAAGGGTGTTCCTGCTGTGCTTGTACCATATCCTTACGCTACAGCCAATCACCAGGAATTTAACGCTAAGGCCGTAGAGGCGGCCGGAGCAGCTAAGGTTATTTTGGATAAAGAACTGACAGGCGAAAAATTGTTGGAAGAGATAGAAAAATTACTGATCAACGATAACCAACTGCAGGCTATGAAAAAAGCTGCAAAAAGTTTGGGAAGACCTGAGGCGGCGGCAGAAATCGCGCAGCAGGCGTTGAACTTAGTAAGAAAATGACGGAGGAGGGCTTTTAGTGCTTAAAGGTCTGCAAAACATTCATTTTATCGGTATTGGAGGAGCCGGAATGAGTGCTATTGCGCATGTTTTGCTCAAACGCGGTTATCAGGTATCAGGTTCTGATCTTAATGCCGGTCATATGGGAGCTAAGCTTGCTCAAGAGGGCGCTTTGGTTTACATGGGTCATGCCGAATGTCAGGTCGACGATGTCGACGCCGTAGTTATATCCAGTGCTATCCATCAAAATAACCCCGAACTGATGGAAGCGAAAAAACGTAATTTACCTATTCTGCACAGATCAGATGTGCTGGCAGAGATTCTTAATCATGCTGATGGGGTGGCTGTGGCAGGTGCTCACGGCAAAACTACTACCAGTGCAATGATTTCCTGTATTGCTGCTGCATCGGATATCGATCCGACCATTATTATTGGCGGTGAGGTTGGCAGCTTGGGCGGTAACGCCCGTAATGGGGCAGGACCATATGTGGTAGCTGAGGCTGATGAAAGCGACGGTTCTTTTTTAAAGTTTTATCCTAAGTATGCCATTGTTACAAATATTGAAAACGATCATATGGACCATTATGGCAGCGAAGAAAATATTTATCTGGCTTTTACAGAGTTTTTGTCTAATGTCAAAGACGGCGGCGCAGCAATTTTATGTATGGACAGTCCAAAACTGCGCAAGCTGGCATCAGAAACGACAACTCCTGTTATCAGCTATGGCCTGGAGCATGAAGACGCTCGTTATCAGGCGAGAAACATCCGATACAGTGTCAATGGTACCTGTTATGATTTATATGTAGAAGGAGTTTTTGTCAGCACCGTTGAGCTGATCGTACCAGGACAGCATAATGTGCTTAATTCTTTGGGAGCAATAGCGACGGCACAGGCAATGGGGATACCGATGCAGCAGATTTTACCTGCATTGAAGAAATTCAGCGGTGCTAGAAGACGTTTTGAAACAAAAGGCCGCATTGATGGGATCTGGGTTGTTGACGATTATGCGCATCATCCGACGGAAATCGGTGTTACGTTAAAAGCGGCCAGGCAGACCCAGCCTAAAAGGTTGATTTGTGCTTTTCAGCCGCACCGTTATACCCGCACAAAATTATTGTTTGATGAATTCAGCCGATGCTTTGCTGATTGCGATCAGCTGATATTGACGGATATTTATTCTGCAGGTGAATTCCCAATTGATGGTGTAAGTGGGGCTTCACTGGCAGAAGCTGTGACTGAGGCGACACAGCAGCAGGTTACGTTTATTCCTACTTTGCCGAAGTTAGAGGAGTACTTGTTTAAAATTGCCGAGCCGGGAGATTTGATTATGACTGTTGGCGCTGGCGATATTTTTAAGGTCGGTGAAGAGCTTGTTACCGAGCTTGAGAGAGGTAGATAATGATGAATAAAAACGATGTTGTTGCAGTAATAATGGGAGGCCCGTCGGCTGAACGAGAAATTTCTCTGGTTACTGGTGCCGCTATTGCTGGGGCTCTGCGTGAAAAAGGCTACAATGTTGCCGAAATAGATCTGGAACCGAAAAAACTGGCACTGCAATTGGAAGAATGCAGTGCAAAAGTAGTTTTTAATGCTGTACATGGAATGTATGGTGAAGATGGTCGGCTGCAGACTTTACTGGAGATGCTGGAAATTCCCTATACTGGTTCAGGTATGCTTGCAAGTGCGTTGGGCATGGATAAAGCGGCATCTAAACGCATCATGCAGGCCGCAGGTATTGCTACTCCTAAATCGTTGATTTTTGTAAAGGGAGAAACGCATGATTTTTGCGGTGAGATTCTATCTGCTTTTAAAAAGATGCCTGTTGTTGTTAAACCGGCGACACAGGGATCCAGTATTGGTGTTGAGATCGTAAAAAATGATACTGATATTAATTCTGCTATGGAGAAGGCTTTTACTTATTCCCGTGAGGTTGTTGTGGAAGAGTTTATTCAGGGCAAAGAGCTTACTGTTGCCATTATGCAGGATGGGGGCATGGCTGTTGCATTGCCTGTTATCAATATCGTACCGCATTCCGGGGTTTATGATTTTCATTCTAAATATACCAAAGGTGAAACTGAATATTTAGTTCCGGCGCCGCTTGATAAAGAAACGACAAGGCATGTGCAGGAACTGGCTGTTGCAACCTACAAGGTTTTGGGATGCAGTGGTGTTGCGCGTGTGGATGTGATGCTTGATGAAGCAGGTAAAGGCTATGTACTGGAGGCTAATACAGTTCCAGGAATGACTGCTACCAGCCTGGTGCCGAAAGCAGCAGCTGCTGTGGGGATATCTTTCCCTGACTTGTGTGAGAAGATTCTTTTGTCGGCATCTTTGAACGATAAATAGTAAGATCGATACTGCTGATATTGACAAAGTGAGGTGAGAAAGGTGCAGTCGACACGTGAACGTTTGCGAAAAGAGCGGAGAAGGCGTCGGGTGCGCCTTTTGCGTTTCATCTGTTTTTGCATAATATGTGCTGCTTTGCTGGCTGCTGGCTGGCATTGGGTTCGTCAGCCGGGTTTTGCTTTTGGCAGTATTAATGTCGAAGGCAGTGATAAGGTTACGGCTAAAGATATTCTGCAGATCTCTGGTGTGCAGGAGCCTGTTAATTTGTTTGTGATATCACCGTGGCAGGTACAGAAGGCGCTGACTCATGACGTAAGATTCGAGAAGGCTGATGTTTCTTACAGTTGGCCTGGTGTGATGCGCGTGAAGATCACAGAACGGCGCCCGGCAGTATATTTGGCCTGCTCTTATAACGGATATGCAAAGGTAGATTATACCGGAGTGGTGATGGAAGTCAGTAATGGAATCAAGGATGCCAACGCTCCTGTATTATCAGGTATTGTTACAGGTAATATTTACTTTGGAGACAGAATCGGTGAAAAGCAGGTTTTACTGATTTTGGAATTTTTGAGTCAATTGGATCGTGATACTGTGGCGCATATTTCCGAAATTGCTGTAGACCAGCAGAATAATGTTAAGTTCTATCTGCAATATGGTTATCCGATTTTATTGGGTGATGTTTATAAGATTATGGATAAACTTAATTTATTTGTTACTGTTTTTAATGAAATAAAAGCAAAAAACATACAAGCTGAATTTATTGACTTGACATTTACGAAGCCATATATTAAATTGAAACAGTAACATAGCAAGAATTACACGGAGGATAAAATGTTTGCGAACAAACATGCAAAAATTTTAATTGCACTGGTTTGCGCCGTACTCGGTTTTATGTTGGCTACACAGTTTAAAACTACAGAACGACAAAAAACTATTAATATTCAGCGTGCCGAGGATTTGTCTGACCGTTTGAAAGCAGTAGAAAAAGAACGAGATGAATTATCTAAAGAAATGGAAAAGCTGCAGGCAAAAGCAGGTGACGAGGTTGTTGCCAGAGAAATAGTTCGGTTAAAAGCTTTTGCAGGTGATTTGGAAATGCACGGTAAGGGTATTAAACTGGTTTTGGATGACAGTAAGATTGCCAGCAAACCTGGAGAAAATCCTAACTTGTATATTATTCATGATGATGATTTATTAAGAGTTATCAATGAGCTGCGTGCCGCAGGCGCTGAGGCTATTGCCATCAACGGCGAAAGGATTGTAGCGATGAGCGAGATCCGCTGTGCGGGTCCGACTTTATCGGTAAATAACAATCGTTCGGCACCGCCTTATGAGATAAAAGCTATTGGGAATCCTAACAATTTAGAAAGTGCGCTCAAATTGCGCGGCGGCGTTCTGGAAAACTTCAAATTTTGGGGTATCCAGGCCGATTTAAGTCAGTCTGATGATATCGTTATTCCGGCTTTTAAAGGCCGTAAAAGTTTTGAGTATGCCAAAATAGCAGAAGGGCAAGCTTCCGATGCAGAGAAGGAGGCGGCAGAAAAATGATTTTTTATGTTCTTGCTGGTTTGGCGGCAGGCATCTGTGCAGGATTGTATTTCCCGGTTTATATACCGCCTGAATATGGTAAAATGCTTTCTGTAGCTTTGATGGCGGCATTGGATACTGCTTTCGGCGGGATTCGTTCCAGCATGGAAGGGTCTTATGATAATACGGTCTTTATTACGGGATTTTTTACTAACGCTGTGCTGGCGGCTTTTTTGTGCTACGTTGGTATGATTCTTGGTATAGACTTGTATCTGGTTGGTATCCTGATTTTTGGGATGCGCATTTTCCAAAATCTGGCGGCGATCAGACATCTGTTTTTGAAAAAATAAAAAAATTTTTATAAAAAGCAGGAAAAAAGACTATTAATGTTGAATGTAAAATGTCAATGGTTTTGATTTTTCATTTTGACCCAAATACATAAGGGGGAGCACAATACGATGTTTGAAGAATTTGAAGAGAAAAGTTTTGAAAATTTAGCCAATATAAAAGTTATCGGTGTCGGCGGCGGCGGTAACAATGCTGTCAACCGGATGATTTCAGCCGGTGTTCAGGGTGTGGAATTTATTTCCGTAAACTGTGATGCCCAGGCTTTGTTGCTTTCGAAAGCTCCCAACCGTATTCAGATCGGCGAAAAACTGACCAAAGGTCTTGGGGCCGGTGCCAATCCTGAAGTCGGTGAAAAAGCGGCCGAGGAGTCCAGAGATCAGTTGCTGGAATCTCTGCGCGGTGCTGACATGGTTTTTGTAACAGCAGGTATGGGCGGCGGTACAGGTACCGGCGCTGCGCATGTTGTGGCTGAGTGTGCCAAAGAAGTTGGCGCTTTGACAGTCGGAGTAGTTACCAAACCGTTTTCTTTTGAAGGCAAACGTCGCATGACGCAGGCTGAAAACGGTATAGTTAATTTGAAAGATAAAGTTGATACTTTGATCACCATACCTAATGATCGTTTGCTGCAGGTAATTGATCGTCGTACTTCGATGCTTGATGCTTTCCGTATTGCTGATGACGTACTGCGTCAAGGTGTGCAGGGTATTTCTGACCTGATTGGAGTTCCGGGACTTATCAATGCCGACTTTGCTGACGTGAAAACTATCATGTCTGATGCAGGGTCTGCTTTAATGGGTATCGGTACGGCCAAAGGTGAGGGCGGAGCCCGTGCAGCAGCTGAAGCTGCAATCAAGAGTCCGCTTTTGGAAGCTTCTATTGAAGGGGCACGTGGTGTACTCTTTAATATTACTGGCGGTAAAGATTTATCACTGTTCGATGTTACTGAAGCATCTAATATTATTACTGAAGCTGTTGATGCTGAAGCTAATATCATTTTTGGTGCTGTTATTAATGAAGAGTTGGAAGATGAGATCCGTGTTACGGTTATTGCTACCGGTTTTGAGCGTAGAAATCCTGCTGTCGGAGCGCGTGGCGCTTCCCGTCCAAGTTATAACAACAGCTATGCACAGCAGCACAGCAGTGAAAAACAACAGGCTGCTGCTCCTGCGCAGCCGGGACAAGCTCCTTCGTATGGTTCTGGTGTTATCAAACCGCCAACCTCCGATACTGAAATTCCGCCTTGGATTCGCGGTTAAACTTACAAATGCGAACTCCCTTTGCTTATGCAAAGGGAGTTTTTCTATATCTTGGGCATATATGATAGAAATATGGATGAAAAACACAAGATATTGTTTGAATAAACTGAAAGTTATGATATAATAAAAGCGCTGATACAAATAAAGCTGTAAAAGGAAGTGACGTTATGAAGTGCCCGTTTTGCTCTTATCGTGACAGTCGAGTTGTTGATTCCCGTGCTGTGGATGATGGCGTTTCTATTCGGCGTCGTCGAGAATGTCCTGATTGTGGACGCAGGTTCACTACTTATGAAAAATATGAGGAAACTCCTTTGATGGTAAGTAAAAAAGATGGACGTCGGGAGTTGTTCGACGCTAAAAAACTTTTGAGTGGATTGATCAAAGCTTTTGAAAAGCGGCCTATTTCTTATGAGAAAATCCAGGAAATTGCTGAGCATATCGAACGGGAACTGAGGATGCGCGGAGAAGCAGAGATCAGGAGCGAAGTTATCGGCGAAGCGGTAATGAATCATTTAGAGAAAACTGACCAGATCGCTTATGTACGGTTTGCTTCTGTTTATAGGCAGTTTGCTGACGTTAATAATTTTATGCAGGAATTACAACGTATTATGAAAAACAATGAAAGTATTGATCGGAGTGATAAGGAATGATGATCCGTAAGCGTGACGGCAGGGTTGTGGAGTTTGATGAAACAAAAATCACGGATGCTATTTTTGAAGCGGCTAAATCAGTAGGCGGCGCCGACAGGCAGCTGGCAATGGAATTGACTTTGAATGTTTTAAAAGCCTTAAAAAATGAAAATAAGCAGACTGTTGATGTTGAACATATTCAAGATATTGTAGAAAAAGTACTGATTGAAAGCGGACATGCCCGTACGGCTAAATCATATATTCTGTACAGAGCTAGAAGAACTGGTATGCGCAGCTCTCGCAGTGAGCTGATGGACACTGTGGCAGAGATATTAAAGGAAACTGACCGCGATAATGCTAATATTTCTAACTCTCCTTCTGCAAAAATGCTTCAGATAGCATCGGCTGCCAGTCGGGAATTTTATCTGAATCGGTTGATCCCTGAAGAAATGGCTACGGCTCACAAGCGAGGTGATATCCATATCCATGATCTTGATTTTTATGGAAAAACATTAAATTGCCTCAATATTCCATTAGGTCGGTTGCTGGCCAAAGGTTTTAATAATGGACATGGGTTTATCCGTCCTCCCAGACGTCCAGGTTCTGCGACAGCTTTAGCGGCAATTATTCTGCAAAGCTCTCAGAATGATATGTTCGGTGGACAGTCTTTTGGTTATTTTGATACTGATATAGCGCCTTTTATGGAAGGTGCTTCTGAGGAAGAAGTATTTCAGGCGATGGAAGCGCTTGTTTATAATTTGAACAGTATGCACTCCAGGGCTGGTGCGCAGGTACCGTTTTCGAGTTTAAATCTGGGTCTTGATACTTCTGAAAATGGTCGCAAGGTGACGCGTAATTTATTGAATGCATATGCTAAAGGTCTTGGACGCGGGGAGAATCCTATTTTTCCGAATGTTATTTTCCGTGTTAAACGCGGTATAAATCTGGACAAAGGTGATCCTAACTATGATTTATTCCAGCTGGCTATTTCAGTTGCAGCCAAGCGTTTGAATCCGACTTTTAGTTTTATGGATACTAGCTTTAATAAACCTTATGGCGGGGATGTAGCTTATATGGGCTGCCGTACACGTGTTATTGCTAATCGTCGCGGGCCTGAAATTACAGAAGGCCGCGGTAATTTGTCCTTCACTACAATTAATTTGCCGCGTTTGGCAATTAAGTCTGAGCGCAACATAGACACCTTTTACCGACTGTTGGATGATTTGCTGGATCTTGTACGAGATCAGCTTTATCATCGCTATCAAGTGCAGGCAAATCTTAAAGTCCGTGATCTACCGTTTTTAATGGGGCAGGGATTATATTTGGACAGTGATAAACTGGCCAGTGACGACAGGATTGAAGAGGCTATCAAGCATGGTACTTTGGGCGTTGGTTTCATTGGCTTGGCTGAGACACTGACTTCTTTGCTGGGGTGCCATCATGCACAAAGTGAGGAAGCACAAAAGCTTGGTGAAGATATCATTGGTCATATGCGTGAAAAAGTGGATGCTATGAGCGATAAATATGATTTGAATTACAGCTTTATTGCAACTCCTGCCGAAGGTTTGTCAGGGCGCTTTATTCGTATGGACCGCAAGGAATATGGTATTATTCCCGGTGTTACGGATAAAGCTTATTACACTAATTCCTTTCATGTACCGGTATCTTATCCGATCAGTGCTTTTGAGAAAATGCGCTTAGAAGGTGCATATCATAAATTTACAAACGGTGGCCATATAAGTTATGTTGAGTTTGCCTCGTCTCCTGTCCATAATCTAGGGGCAGTGGAAGATGTTCTTAGACATATGCTGGAATGTGACTGTGGTTATGTAGGTATTAATTTCCCGATTGATTATTGTGAAGAATGCGGCTACACTGGTATCATTGACAGTGATTATTGTCCTGTTTGCGAAAGGACTCTGACCCAAAAATATTGTCGGGAAACCTGTTGTACTGAATAGGAGGCGTCTATTGTGCTTAAAGTTGCCGCTATTTTAGAAGAGTCTATTGTGGATGGTCCGGGGATCAGGTCTGTGATTTTTTTTCAGGGCTGCCCGCGGCATTGCGAAGGCTGCCATAATCCTGATCTGTTACCTTTTGAGGGAGGTACGGAGTATTCTACGCAGCAGCTGGCCGACGAAGTTTTTCCAAAGCTGACGCCGCTGCACAGAGGTATTACTTTAAGCGGCGGGGATCCGTTGGCGCAGGCGGACGACATTTTAGAGTTTCTGAAGCTGGTGCGTAGAGAAAACCCAAAACTTACAATTTGGTGTTACACTGGTTATTGGTATGACGAGGTAAAGGATTCTCCTGTTTTGCAGGAAATAGATGTTTTGGTTGACGGGCCTTTTATTTTGGCGCAGCGTAATCTTGATCTGCCGTTTCGCGGGTCAGATAACCAGCGTTTGATCGACCTGACAGCGACTAGAAAGTCAGGTAGCATAGTTGAAGTTAATTTATAAGGCATATTGGAGGGGTCGAGATGCTGCTAAAGTTATTACAGGATGGTTTTGGAAGCGCTATGGATTTGAATTGTGCGGAAAAAATTCTTTATGGTGCGAATTGGGCTTATAATATGAAGCTGCCCGGTGAGGCCTTAAAACTTGCTGCCGGGTTTGGCGGTGGTATGGGGGTAGAAAGCAGCTGTGGCGTTATAACCGGCGGCGTTATGGTATTGAGCAGCCTGTATGTAAGCCGTAACGGGCATGAAAGCGGCCGTATCAAAGCGTTGGAAAAGGAATTTATTGAAACCTTTACGAAGGAAATGGGAACAATAGACTGTTCTGACCTCAAAGCGAAATATCGTAATGATGAAATAAAATGTAATCTGGTTATTTTTAAGGCCGGTGAAATTTTAGACCGTATAGTTGAACGTGAAGGCCTGAATTAAATATAAAAACTCCGCCAGCAGAGGCTGGCGGAGTTTTTACTTATTTAAAGTTTTTATTTTTAAAGTTTGATAATATAAGGTGTCAGATCGATCTTATTTTTTTGCAGGCCTGTTGCTAAAAGAAATTCCTGCGTAGCATTCAAATCTTCGATATCAGAAGTTTTTATTTCAGGATCGAAGTCATACCATGGGGCCATGGTTACCACGTCTTCAGGGGCAAGCCCTGTTGCCTGAGAGGTAAAATCGTATGCCTTAGCTTGCTCCTGATTCATATAGTCAATATTTTTACGATGAGCTGAAAGATAACGTTTAAGAATATCAGGATTGTTTTTTACTAAATCTCCGCGTGCGGCGATGACGATCGTGGCGTCAACAAGGCCTTCCCCGCTGATTATGATGTGGGCGCTTGCTTTTTGAGCACGCAGAACATCTGAGCCTGCTACGAGTGCGGCATCGACATTTCCGTTCAGCATAGCGTTGACAGAGGGAGGAATATCCATGGAGAGTAGTTCCACACTATCTGGCTTTAGATTGTTTTTGGCCAAAGCGGCAACAAGTATCTGGTGCAGGATTGTTCCTTTAGGACCGGCAACTTTCTTTCCTGTCAGGTCTGATACTGTTGTGATATTCGGATCTTTGGCCATGATGGTGAAGGCTTTGGGTGCGCGGCTGTAGATACCGACAATTTTTAGATCAACTCCGTTGGAAGCTGCCAAAATAGCAGAAGTGCCGCCGAGGGCACTGCAGATATCAAGACTTCCAGCTGCCAGTGCTTCAGTTTGTTTGGCACCGGAATTGATTTCAGGATAAGAAATTTTAGTATCAGTTTTTGCAAATTCTTTGCTGACAGTTTGCAGATTTTTGTCAATAATCGAAGGAATGTTCAATGGCGATTTAACATAGGTAATCTTAAGTTCTTTGGGTTCGTTGGAATTGGAAACATAAGATTTGCTGTTACTGCAGCCGGATGCAGCAAGCATAACAGCCGCCATACAACAGCAGGCTGTTATTTTTTTGATGATTTTACTGGAAAGCATTTCTATTACCACCTTATCTGATTAATTTTCTATTGCGCTCAGTATTTGCAGGCGTAGTTGCTGGAAAGAAAGAGATGCTTGCTGACGAGGATATTCCATATCAATGCGCTGGTCTATTTTTATCCTGCCCTCCTGCATGACTAAAATACGCTGCCCTAACAGTAGTGCTTCTTCAACGTCATGGGTGACGAAAATAACGCTTTTTTTCTGTTGTTGAAATAAGTTTAAAAGCATTTGCTGGAGACTACGGCGTGTAAAGTAATCTAAAGCGCTGAACGGTTCATCCATCAAAATAAGATCAGGATTTTGAAACAGAGTACGTCCTAAAGCTGTGCGCTGTGCCATACCTCCAGAAAGTTGCGCCGGAAAAGAATGTTGGAATGCTTTAAGACCCAAGAGTTCTAAAAGCTTTTCGTCTGGCGCTGCCGGCAGGCTGGGATCATTTTTAGCGGCAAAAGCTATGTTGGCATTGACAGTCAGCCAGGGCATCAGCCGTGGTTCCTGAAAAACAAAGCCTATTTTGGCAGCTTTGCCATAATCGATGGTTCCAGAAGTGGCAGGTTCCAAGCCGGACAGTAACCTCAGTAATGTTGTTTTACCGCAGCCGCTTTTTCCGACGATACAGGTGAAACTGTTTTCAGAGAAAGTTAAATCAACAGTGTTAAGTGCTGTAATAAGCTTTCCGGAAATGGTATAGGTTTTAGTGAGTGCGGTTATATTAAGCAGCATATTTATCACCTGTTTCTGTGTTCCAGGGCAGTATTTTATTAGTCAGTGCTAAGAACAGCCAGTCGATAAGACTGCCGACGATGCCAATGGCGAATAAACCTACTAATACGATATCCGGACGTGACATTTGTTCAGCGTCTAAAATCATATAACCGATCCCGGACGAAGCAGCTATTAACTCGGCGCCGATAAGAGCCCGCCAGCTGTAACCCAGCGAAAGCTGCAAACCTACGGCAATAGCGGGAAGCGCTGCAGGCAACTGGATAAGCCTTGCCTGTTGCCAGGCAGTGAAATGCAGTGAACGGCCGACTTCCAGCAACTTACGGTCGCAGCCTTTAATACCACTGTAGGTGTTCAGAAAAAGCGGAAAGAAGGACGCTAGAAAAATAATGACTAATTTAGAGCCTTCGTCAATGCCGAACCAGAGGATTATCAGCGGTATTGCAGCCAAAGGCGGCACATGACGCAGGAATTCCAGGATAGGCCAGCAATAGGACTGAAAAGAGTTGCTGCGTCCGCACAGGATACCCAAAGGTAAAGCGACAACGACTGAACAGAGGAAGCCACCGGCTACTCTCTGCAGGCTTATCAGTAAATGCTGCCACAGCATACCGCTGCGGATCAGTTCTCCTGCTGTAATGGCTGTTGTAGCTGGACTTGGCAGCAGATAAGAGCTGAAGATCTGTAATTTACTTATAATATACCAAAGTAAAACTAATAAAAACGGTAAAAGTATTCCGTTTTTCCATGTGCGCATAAATTTCTCCTAATAAATACCTATTGTTGATTTTACTTTAAGACAAATTGACCTGCTTGTCAATATTTATGGATAGAAGGAGAGAGACTATAGTTCTAGCAGAGTTGAATATCAAACTGAGCTGCAAAAACGTCAAAAGTACTGTTGCGCTAAAGTTGTTGTGTCTTGTGGGGGGGTACTGCTGTGCTATAATAATTGTATAAAGAGAAAAAATAAGTATGTTAAGAGAGGTAGTAATATGATTTATCAAAAACTGACCACCGGTATGGGTCAATGCCTGCTGCTGATCAGAAAACATGTTGACCGGGATGGTTTTGAATTATGGCGTCGTAAGGAACGGTGCTGGTGTTATTTTAATAATGTCGGGGCTGAATATTTTAAAGAATTTTTTGATATGCGTGGAGAATTGACAGATATCAGTGAAGCTGAAGCTTTGGAATTGATAAAAGAATTACGTGAATGATAGAAAACTGGCATCAGTACCTGATGCCAGTTTTCTATTTTATTTCGTATTTTTTAATATATTGATTACGTTATCAAGGATGTTTGTTTGATAATTTTCAATATTGCCGGAATCACAGGCTGCAGCTAAATCGGGATCTATGGGAAGTTCAGCCAGGATTTTAAGTCCATAAGCATCAGCGGCGGCTTGTAAGTGACTGGGACCAAAAATATGATATTTTTTACCATTGTCTGGGCATTGGAAATAAGAATAATTTTCGATCAGTCCCAAAATAGGAATTTGCATCATGGCTGCCATTTTTACAGCTTTACCGACGATCATAGAAACTAATTCCTGAGGAGATGTAACGATGATGATAGCGTCGACGGGAAGTGACTGAAAAACAGTGAGCGGAACATCACCGGTACCTGGAGGCATGTCGATGAACATATATTCTATGTCCGTCCAGATAACGTCGCTCCAGAATTGTTTAACAGTACCAGCAATAATCGGGCCGCGCCAAACGACAGGATCAGTTTCATTATTCAAGAGAAGATTAGTAGAGATGATTTCAATACCACTTGTTGTCTGCATTGGCAGCAGGCCAATTTCTGTAGCATTGGCTTTTCCGTGCAGTCCGAAGGCTTTAGGAATTGATGGGCCGGTGATATCGGCATCTAAAACAGCAGTTTTCTTACCCGCTTTCTGCATGGCTGCAGCCAAAAGCGAAGTGACGATAGATTTTCCGACACCTCCTTTACCGCTGACAATACCAATAACTTTTTTTACAGTACTCATTTCATGGAGTGGAGCGGAAAAATTTATTGCAGTATTAGCATGGTCGCAACTTTCGCAGGATGTTTTGTCACAGCCAGTATCAGAGCATTGACGGTTTTGTTCGGACATGGGATACGCCTCCGGTAGATTATTATTTGTTTTGCAAAAGTTCTCCGCGCTGCAATAGACGGCAGGAAGCGCGGACACAGTTTTGATTATGGCCGTCGCAAAGGCGGAATTCCCCGCCTTCGATCGATAATTCCTTTCCGTTAATAAGAGCATCCGCTAATTTATAACGTGCTTCTTCGTAGATTTTTTGAACAGTGGTCCTGGCTACATTCATTGCCATTGCGCAGGTTTCCTGTGTGCAGTTTTCCAGATCCATGAGCCTGATCGTTTCGTATTCATCAATAGTCATGGTTATTTTCCCCTGCGGTTTGCTGCCGGAGGGAGCAAAAGTTTTATTGAGCGGCATACAGCAGATCTTGCGCCATTTAATAGGTCTCGACATAGTAGAAGCCTCCTTTCTTCAAGGGGTTTATTATTGTGAATATCATAACGTTATTACTGTCTTATGTCAATAAAAGCAGTCGGCAAAGTGATTTTCAAAAACGTGTGTTTATGTTATAATTTACCATATCAAAGGCATGGTGAAAAATTTGGATACAAAAGAGATTTGGAAGTTTTCAAAAAGCTTTGTAAAGCGTGAAGGTATATTATTGCTGGCCTGTGTTCTGGCTGTTTCTTCTTCGCTTGCAGTTGTTCCTAAGGCAGAGTATATAGATTGGCGTGTTTTAGTTTTATTATATTGCCTGATGTTAGTTGTAGGCGGGTTTAAAAAGCGTCGCGTACTTGATAACTGTGCCGTACGGCTTTTGCAGAGATGTATTTCGCTGCGTCAGATAACTGCCGCACTGCTGCTGATAACTTTTATCAGTTCAATGCTTGTAACAAATGATGTGGCTTTAATAACTTTTGTCCCTTTGACTTTGATTATAGGCAAAGAAGCAGGAGTTGATGTTGGAAAAATAATTGTTTGGCAGACATTGGCAGCTAATCTTGGCAGTATGCTGACACCGATGGGAAATCCGCAAAATTTGTTTTTATATGCCCGTTATAATTTTGATATTATTGCTTTTTTTAAGGTCACATGGATACCGACATGTTTAGCAGTGGCTTTGCTGGCAGTATTTTTAATGCGCCAGCAGGACAGGCAGTTAAAAGTAAGCTTGACCTCTGTGAATGTAGAACGTGGCTGGGGTCTGATAGTTTTAAATTTACTGTTTTTGCTGTGTGTGGTGACGGTCTTTCACTGGTTTGATCATTGGTTGCTGATGATGACAACGGTAACGGTAATGCTGGTGCTGGATCGTGGCTTATTCAGGCAAATTGATTATTCTCTTTTGTTCACGTTTGCCGGTTTTTTTATCTTTATTGGTAATTTAACACAATTTGATTTTTTAAATATTATCCGAGACAGTTTTTTTGGAAGTGCGACCGGTACATATTTTTCTGCAATTGCTGTCAGCCAGCTTATCAGCAATGTCCCTGCTGCAATGCTGCTGGCTGCGTTTTCTCAGCAGAGTGAAGCTTTGCTGCTTGGGGTCAATGTCGGCGGACTGGGAACTCTGATCGCTTCGATGGCGAGTGTGATATCTTACAAGCTGTTTGCAGAGGCGTACCCTGCGCAGGTCAGACATTATTTGCTGATGTTTCTGTACTATAATGTGATAGGTCTGTTTTTATTAGTGCCGGCGGTATACTTTTTAATGCTGTATTGAGAGGGTTGTTTATGCAGAGATGGATCATGCATGTGGATATGGATGCGTTTTTTGCATCCGTCGAACAATTTGATAATCCTGATCTGATGGGACTGCCGGTAATTGTCGGGGGACAGTCTGATCGTGGCGTTGTATCTACTTGCTCTTATGAAGCACGTGTGTATGGTGTACACTCGGCAATGCCTATGATAGAAGCCAGGCGTTTATGCCCTCAGGCAGTCTTTTTGCCGGGAAGAATGAAGCGGTATCAGGAAGTATCACGGCAGATAATGAATATTTTTGACAGCTTTTCTCCTTTGGTTGAACAGCTTTCGGTGGACGAAGCGTTTTTGGATATTTCAGGAATGGAGCTATTGGCTGGTTCTGAACGTGATATCGGTTTTAAAGTAAAAAGATCGATAAAAGAAAAAACTGGTTTAACTGCTTCAGTTGGTATCGCTCCCAATAAATTTTTGGCCAAACTGGCTTCGGATATGCAGAAGCCGGATGGTTTGGTTGTGATAAGGGCAGAAGAGGCTGAAGGCATGTTAAAGCCAATGTCGGTGCGGCGTATTTTTGGAATTGGGCGCAGTGCTGAAAAAAGTCTGCTGCAGTTTGGCATAGCGACTATTGGGCAAATTGCAGATGCTGATTTGGGTATTTTGCGTAAAGCTCTGGGGAATAATGCTGCTGTGGTAAAACAACTGGCACATGGTTTGGATGACAGACCTGTTGTTAATGATTATGCTGCTAAATCTATTGGGAAAGAATGTACTTTTGAAAAAGATCTTCATACGGAAGATGAGCGGCGTCATGCCGTTCTTGATCTATGCGGACGTGTTGGTTGGCGGCTGCGGCGCAGTGGCGTTGTTGGCTATACTGTAACTTTAAAGGTGAAGTTTGCGTCGTTCAAAATCATTACCCGCAGTATTACAGCTGAAGGTCCTGTTGCTTATGATGAAGAAATTTTTGCGTTGGCGCAGAAGCTGATGCAGTCTGTAAAATGGATCGAAGGCGTAAGGTTATTAGGCGTCAGCGTAGCGCATTTAGAACCTGCCGATGCGGTGCCTGTACTAAATTTTGCCGAAGATGAGCGATTGGGTAAACGTAATCAGGCGGTCGATATATTAAAAGCTAAATTTGGTGAAGATATTATAAAACGCGGTTTTTAAAACCGCGTTTTATAATATGATGATAAACGGCATATGTTTTAAAATACAAAATATATTGTTAAATAAATTAGAAAACAACAAAATGTAGTAGATGTTACATAAAAGTTTATTGACATATGCCGAAAATCTACTATAATCATATATAAAAGAGCCGACGACAATCAACTGCCGGCAATAAAAAACAATAAAGGAAGTGTAAATGATGCAAGAAAATTTATTGAAAGAATATGGTTTATATATTAATGGCGAATGGCGGCCGGCTTCAGATGGAGCTACGTTTAGTTCTACAGATCCTGCGACTGGCGAACATTTGGCGGTATGTGCTGAAGCAACTAAGGTGGATGTAGATAATGCAGTAAAAGCGGCGCAGAAAGCTTTTGAAACATGGAAAGATACCACTGCACAGCAAAGAGCTGAGATTTTAAATAAAATAGCTGATATTATTGACGCAAATGCCGTACACTTGGCAAAGGTTGAATCTATGGATAACGGTAAACCTTTCCGTGAGACTTCTGGAATCGATATTCCAATGTCTGCCGATCATTTCCGTTATTTTGCCGCTGCGATCAGAACGCAGGAAGGTACTGCGACCATGCTGGATAATAATACGATGAGTTTGGTGCTGCACGAGCCTCTGGGAGTTGTGGGACAAATTATTCCCTGGAATTTCCCCTTTTTGATGGCCGCGTGGAAATTAGCTCCGGCGTTGGCTGCAGGCGATACTATTGTCATTAAACCTTCCAGCCAGACATCGCTTAGTATTCTTGAACTGGCAAGATTGCTTGAAGGCGTACTGCCGAAAGGGGTTCTGAATATTATTACCGGTAAAGGATCAAAATCTGGTAACGACATCCTTGAACATCCTGGTTTTGCTAAGCTGGCATTTACCGGTTCTACTGAAGTCGGGCGTTCTGTTGCCGAGGCTGCCGCTGAGAAATTGATTCCTGCTACTTTGGAACTGGGTGGCAAATCAGCTAATATTTTCTTCCCCGACTGCAACTGGAACCTGGCTATGGAAGGTTTACTGCTGGGGATTCTTTTCAATCAGGGACAGGTTTGCTGTGCTGGATCACGCGTTTTTGTACATGAAGCTATCTACGATAAATTTGTAGAAGAAGCTGTTAAACGTTTTGAAAAAGTAAAAGTAGGTCTGCCGCTTGATAAAGGCGTACAAATGGGTGCACAAATTGATGCAAATCAGGTCAAAAAGATTTTGAGCTACATTGATATTGCCAAACAGGAAGGTGCTACTATAGCCTGCGGTGGCTATAAATTGACTGATAATGGGTTAGAGAAGGGTAATTTTGTTGCTCCGACTCTGATTACTAATGTTACTAATAAGATGCGTGTTGCTCAGGAGGAAATTTTTGGACCTGTTGCCGTAGTGATTAAATTTAAGGACGAAGCGGATGTTATCCGTATGGCAAACGAGAGTGTCTATGGTCTGGGCGGTGCTGTCTGGACTCAGGATATCAATCGTGCTATGCGCGTGGCTAAAGCTGTACAGACCGGTAGAATTTGGGTCAATACCTATAATGCTATTCCGGCAGGGGCGCCTTTTGGAGGATATAAACAATCTGGTATAGGGCGAGAAACTCATAAGGTGATGCTGGATCATTACAGCCAGACAAAAAATATTATGATTAATCTTTCAGAAAATACTTTAGGTTTATATGAATAAAGTGTGATAAAAAAACGACTGCATAGCAGTCGTTTTTTTATTTGGTTTTAAGATTTTAAAAAGCTGATGTAACAAAACTTTCCATATCACCGGCACTTAATGCGCCGACATGGCTGTCAACGACATTGCTATCAGCATCAATGATATAACTTGTTGGTATGGCCTGAACGGCATAGGCTGAAGCAGCTGAGCCGTTCGTATCAAGTGCAACGGGGAAACTGAAAGCATGGTTTTCCATAAATGCAGTTACATCAGGTTTTGTGCCGTCTATGTTGACGATAACAAAATGAACTTTATCTCCATATTTAGCATACATTCTTTGGATATCAGGCATTTCTCCAACACAGGGAGGGCACCAGGTAGCCCAAAAATTAAGAAAAACAGGCTTACCTTTTAGAGAAGCAAGGGAAACAGTCTGTCCATTCATATCTGTTACAGTAAAAGGCGGAGCTGCGTTAGTTTCTGCTTTGGCAATATGCGGGAGGTCGAAAAAATGTACGCCACTTACAGCGACGGCAGTAAGTAAGATTACGCCTAAGAGAACTTTTTTGAGTGTGCTCATAACAGTACCTCGCTTTGTAAAATTTTAGAATATCATAATAAACTTTATTTTAGTATAACAAAGTTTATACTTGTAACGTTTGTTATACTAATTTTATAAATGGTTACAAAAGTTAATTATTTGTTGCTTCGGCAACATTAGTATCTGCTTTTTTCACTTTAGATCCAAGCGAGATTGCGTTTACAGGACAAGTATCGATGCACTCGCCGCAGTTAATACATTCACGATCTCCCACCTTTGCGCAGTCCATTTTACATTTGCGTATACAGGCATCGCAGCCAATGCATTTGACATTATCTACCTGGATCCCAAAATAAGAAAGTTTATTAAATAAACTATAAAAGGCTCCTAAAGGGCAGATAAAGCGGCAGAAAGGTCGATAGATGACGATGCTGGCAATAACAGTGACGAGCAGTAGAAATAATTTCCAGTTAAAAAGCATACCAAGATTTTGTTTGAGGAAGGGATTGGTGCTTAAAAGCGGTAATGCTGCTTCCAAAGTACCGGCAGGACAAATATATTTACAAAAGGCTGGTGCACCAACACCAACGACATAGAAAAAAATTACTGGCAAAATAATAACGAAAAGCAAACCAATAATGTATTTAAGCTTTGTCAAAGTCCGCGTTGCTTTATTTTTAGTAAACTTTGGCGACGGAATTTTATAAAGTAGTTCCTGTATGAATCCAAATGGACAGAGCCAGCCGCAGACAGTCCGCCCAAACAGTAGCCCAAAGAGAAGCATAAGTCCTAAAACATAGAACGGAAAGCGTAGGAGCACTCCTGATAAAGAGCTTTGTAACGCTCCTAAAGGGCAGGCTCCTAAAGCACCTGGGCAAGAATAACAGTTAAGCCCGGGGACGCAAATACTTTTACTTGGACCCTGCCAGATTCGACCATTAAGGAATCCCGGCAGATTGCCATTATAAAGAAATGCGGTAAGGATTTGAATGAGGGTTCGTTTAGCCAATGCCGATACACTCCAGACAGATCATAGCTGCTTTACGAAGCACGCTAAGATATTGTTGTTGCCAAATGCCGATGCTTAAAAAAATCAGAGCTATCAGCCATAGATATTTTTTCATAAGCAGTACCAGACTTTCTTCAATATGTACAAAAGATATTATATTTAATATGATAGCAGAAAGAAAGCTTGAAAACAAATGAAAAAATATGTCGTAGACAAAAAGCTTTTTTATAGTTACAATTAAAAGGTAGTGATCTTAAAATTGGAGGATGGTAGTATGGTAAGTGTAAAGAAAATTGTAATGGTGACCCTTGTAGCTGTAACGATGCTTGGACTTGGCGGTTTGTTCCCCCATGCAGAGGCTTCAAAACTGGACGAAGTTCAAAGTAGGGGCTGTCTTTTGGTTGGAACTACAGGCGATTATAAACCGATGAGTTATTTAAATCGGGAGACAGGAAGATATGAAGGCTTTGATACAGAAGCAAGCGAACTTCTGGCACAATCGCTTGGGGTACAGGTGAAGTTTATACCAACTACCTGGAGCACGTTGACTGCCGATACTTTAGCTGGTAAATTTGATATTGCAATGTGCGGTATCACCCGCACTTTGGCAAGAGAACAAAAAATGGCGCAAAGCAATGGTTATCTGGTATTTGGTAAAACTATTCTGTGTCGTAAGGACGATGCTAAAAAATTTAAAACACTGGCGGATATGAATAAAAAAGATGTGCGTGTAATGGTTAATCCGGGAGGTACTAATGAAAAATTTGCCCTTGCTAATCTGCCTGACTGTACATTGATCGTACATCAGCAAAATGCAGAGATCCCAGGTTTGATTGCGGAAGAAAAAGCAGATATTATGATTACAGAGACGATGGAAGCACGCCGTTATGTGCGTGATAATGCAAAACTTGCGGCTCCTTTGATCGAGGAACCATTTACAAAAAACAACTTTGGCATACTGATGCAGCAAGGTGATCAGATTTTTCTTAACTATGTGAATATGTGGATGGAAGAAATGGAGTTGAATGGAACATTTGCCCGTTTAGACGCTAAGTATATAAAATAATAAATGTAAAAAGCCTGCCTGTTAAGGCAGGCTTTTTACATTTATTTCAATTTTACAGATTTGTATTCCCAGAAACTTTAGCATATAATAAAACGTAAGAATTAAGAAGGAGGAACTGCAATGCTGATACAAAGGTTTGCAGCTGTTGCGCTGGGCATTATGATGGGGACGAGCTTGCTTTTGCAGACAGGAACTGTACTGGCTGCAAAAAGCGAAGCTTATTATACAACGCAGAAAATTTCTGATTATAAAAAAGGTGAATTTGCAGTTTTAGCTGATGATGATGTGAATTTTCGTTCGGGGCCTTCAACTACTGCTGATGTTTTAGCATGCCTGCCAAGACATTCACTTTTGCGTTTGAGCGGTAGTAAAAGCGGGGAGTGGCAAAAAGTTGAATGGAATGGTAAAAAAGGTTATATTTTTGCCGAGTATCTGGAAAAGCCGGAGACTGAAGAATTGATCGATGAAGATAATTCGTTGGGGGATTGGCATTTGGGTCAGATTTTTGACAGTTCAGCGGCAAAATCGTTGGGAAAAGTAAAAAAAGAAAGTAAAGATGGGAGCAGTCAGGTTTATGATTTTCAGCAGCTGCAGGTTAAAGCCAGACGTGGTAATAAGAAAATCGTTGAGCTTATGACAGCTTCTCCTGTAATCTATACAATGCGTGGTATTGGTACAGGTGACGACGGTGCCCGTGTTATAGGCCAGTATGGGATTCCGGCAAGGGTCGTTTATTTGAAAGATGATAAAGACGGCGCTGTGATTATGTATGGTTATAATTTTCCCAAAAACAGTAAAATCGGGAAAAGTTTAGATTTTTATATTAGCAGTGATGGTGATGTGTGTAGAATTGTTTTGAGTGGCGAAGAGTGAATTTGTATAAATATTAAAATAACAGGAATTTTCTGTGAATTTATTAAAAGTGTAAACTGATTGACAAAATTGAAAATTTGAAAAAATTTTTTAGCGATTTTTGAAAAACTTGTTGACGCTTGTTAAACATGGTGCTAAACTTACAACAATTAAATAACGACCACAAAACCGTAGAGGCGGAGATCAAGTCAAAAAATGCGCTTACAGAGAGTTCGGGGAGCTGGGAACCGGATAGAAATGCAGTTTGATAAATGGACCGCTGAGGGTGCAGTCAAATCGGCTTGCCGAAAGTACTCTGCAACGCAACGCCTGCGTTAAGGGCGAGGGGTGTGTTGGCACTCTGCTTTAAGTGCACGATTTATTTTCGTGAATCAAGGTGGTACCGCAGGTATATGTTTTTTCAACCTGTCCTTGTTATAACAAGGGCAGGTTTTTTATTTATTTTAACGATGAAGGAGTGAAAACAGTGCTTAATCTTACGCTGGAAGAAGTTAAAGCCTATCAAAAAGACTATACAGCAGTTCCAGTTGCGAAAGAATGTCTGGCTGACATGACAACGCCGCTGGCATTTTTAGCAGCTGTAAAAAACAGCAGCAACGATTATTTTCTGCTGGAAAGTTTGGAGGGCGGTGAGCGCTGGGGACGTTATTCTTTTGTCGGCTATGATCCAATCGTCAAACTGAGAGCTAAAGATAAAGTTGTAGAAGTTATTAACGGTGCTAAAGTAAAATTCAAGACCAAGGATCCTGTAAATTGTATTAAAGAGGTGCTGGCAGAATATAGGGTTCCTAAAATCGGAGGGATACCGCCTTTGACAGGAGGTTTTGTAGGCTATTTTGGTTATGACTTTGTTCAGTATTGTGAGCCGAGTCTGCAATTTGACCCGGCAAAAGCGACAGATTTTCCTGATTTTGATTTGATGTTGTTTGATAAAATAGTAGCGTTTGATCACTTAAAACAGAAACTTTTTATTATTGTGAATGTACGCACAGATAATTTAGAGGTGAATTATGCAAAAGCTGAGCGGGAAATTACGGCCGTTGAAGCGCTTTTGTCTAGCTCGGTTGCTCAGAGGCCATTTATAGCGGCCAAACTTGGTGAAGTAAAATCTAATCAAAGTAAGGATCTATATGCAGCTAATGTGCAGAAATGCAAAAAATATATCAAGAATGGCGATGTATTTCAAATAGTTTATTCACAGAAATTTACAGCAGACTACGATCAGGATCTTTTTAATGCTTATCGTATCTTGCGGACGACGAACCCATCTCAATATATGGTGTTGATGAAAAATGATGATGTTGAAATCGCAGGAAGTTCGCCGGAAACTCTTGTGAAGGTGAATGGACACGAGATTACGACGATGCCGATTGCAGGTACAAGACCAAGAGGGGCGACAGAAGAACTGGACCAGGCATTGGAAAAAGAACTTTTGGCTGATGCCAAAGAAATAGCCGAACATAATATGCTGGTAGATTTAGGCCGAAATGACGTGGGACGCGTAAGTGAATTTGGCACTGTTAAAGTACTTGATTATCTGGAAATTAAAAAATTTTCTCATGTGATGCATATAACCAGCCGTGTTACTGGACGATTGAGAGCAGATAAAGATTGCCTGGATGCTTTGCAGTCCGTATTTCCAGCCGGAACTTTAAGCGGTGCTCCGAAGATCAGGGCCTGCCAGATTATTGATGAGCTGGAACCTCAGCGTCGAGGAATTTACGGCGGTGGTATGGGCTATATAGATTTTGGCGGTAATATGGATATTTGTATCACGATAAGGACTATGGTAAAACGTGCTGGTAAAGTTTATATACAGGCCGGCGGTGGGATTGTAGCCGATTCTGTGATTGACAATGAGTTCGCAGAAACAGTAAATAAAGCAGGGGCCTGTATGAAGGCGCTGCGAGAAACAGCAAAAGAATAATAAGGAGCAAAGTAATGGTAATTATTATTGATAATTATGACAGTTTTACATTTAATCTGTTTCAGTTTATTGGGATGCTGACTGATGAGGTTAAAGTATATCGTAACGATCAAATAACTGTGGAAGCTATAGAAGCTTTGCAGCCTTCGCATATTATTCTGTCACCAGGACCTGGTTTTCCTGAAAATGCAGGAATATGCGAAACTGTTTTAGAAAAGTTGCAGGGGAAGATGCCGATCTTAGGTGTGTGTCTGGGCCATCAGGCGATCGGTGAAGTGTTCGGCGGGAAAATTGTGCATGCCCGTGAGCTGGTACATGGCAAACAGAGTATGATCGAAATAGACAAGAACAGCAGATTATTTGAAGGGTTGCCACAGACAATACTTGCCGCACGGTACCATTCTCTGATAATTGATAAGTATTCCAAGCCCGAATGCCTGGAGGTCATAGCGACTACGAACGATGGAGAGATTATGGCTGTGAAACATTGCGATTATGATATTTATGGCGTCCAGTTTCATCCAGAGTCTATTATGACACCTGACGGATTAAGTATTTTAAAGAATTTTTTAGCAATATAGTAAGGAGTGAAAATAATGATCAATGAAGCAATAAATAAATTAGCAGAAAAACAAAATCTTACTGGAGCAGAGACCATAGGTGCTTTTGGGGAAATAATGAGCGGTGAAGCTACTAATGCTCAAATTGCGGCGTTTATTACGGCTATGCGTATGAAAGGTGAAACTATTGAAGAAATAACGGCATGTGCAAAGGTTTTGCGTGAGAAATGCACACATATCGATCCGGGTAAAGATGTACTGGATATTGTAGGTACTGGAGGCGATTGTGCGAATACCTTTAATATCTCTACAACAAGTTCTTTTGTGATTGCGGCGGCAGGGGTTCCTGTAGCAAAACACGGTAATCGCAGCGTTTCCAGCAAAAGCGGAGCTGCAGATGTTTTGGAAGAACTGGGTGTGAAAATAGATCTTTCGGCTGAACGTAATAAAGAGCTGCTGCAGGAAATCGATTTATGTTTTTTGTTTGCGCAGGCGTATCATGCTTCAATGAGATTTGCCGGTCCTGTGCGTAAAGAGCTTGGAATCCGCACGGTTTTCAATATTATTGGCCCCTTGGCAAATCCAGCTTTTGCCAGTCTGCAGCTTTTGGGAGTTTACAAAAAAGAGTTGGTAGAACCTTTAGCGAAAGTACTTGCTAACTTGGGTGTTAAGCGTGGCATTGTTGTTTACGGCAATGATGGGATTGATGAAGTAACTGTTTCTTCAACGAATACGATAGCAGAGATTAATGATGGTGAAATCACGACTTATACACTTGACCCACAGGCTTTTGGGTTTACCCCATGCAAAAAAAGTGATCTTATGGGCGGTGATGCAAAAATCAATGCAGGTATAACCTATGATATTTTGAGTGGTAAGGAACAAGGCGCAAAACGTGATGCAGTAGTTTTAAATTCTGGGTTGAGTTTGTATTTGGGAGGCAAAGGTTCAATTAAAGAATGTATTGAACTTGCCAGGATAACGCTTGACAATGGTAAAGCATTGCAGAAATTACAGCAGCTGATCGTTCTGAGCAATGGTTGAGGTGGATGATGATTTTAGATGAAATTGCAGCGGCTACACGGCTCAGAGTAGAGCAACTGCAAAGAATAAAAGATTTAAATAAAATTAGATCTGACGCTGAGAGTTTACCTAAAAATAACCGTGGGTTTCGTACTCGTTTGTCGAGAGATGGGATGAATTTTATTACTGAGGTCAAGAAGGCTTCACCCTCTAAAGGTATTATTAGCAAAGAGTTTGACTATCTGCGACTGGCCAGAGATTATGAAGCTGCAGGTGCAGCGGCGATTTCGTGTTTAACAGAACCGCAGTTTTTTTTAGGTAAAGACGAGTATTTACAGGCGATCAGTACTGCAGTGAAATTACCGGTTTTACGCAAAGATTTTATAATCAGTGAATATCAGATTTATGAAGCGAAAACTATTGGTGCTGATGCTGTACTACTGATTTGTGCACTGTTGGAAACGTCCATGATCAGAGAATTTTTAGATATTGCCGCCAGTGTGGGTTTGGATGTTTTAGTCGAAGCACATGATGAGTCAGAAGTGGAGTCTGCACTGAATGCGGGAGCAGAAATCATCGGCGTCAATAACCGTAATTTGAAAGATTTCAGTGTTGATTTACAGAATAGCCTGCGTTTGAGGTCGCTTGTACCACGAGATAAAATATTTGTTTCTGAAAGCGGGATCATGTGTGCAGCAGACATCAAACTGCTGCGTGCCGCTGGTGTAAATGGTTTTTTGATTGGTGAAATGCTGATGAGAAGCAATAATATTACTTTAGATTTACAGCGGCTTTCAGGTGAGATAAATGACTAAAGTTAAAATATGCGGGTTAAAACGTAAAGAAGATATTGAATTTGCCAACATACTGTTGCCGGAATATGCCGGGTTCGTTTTTGCGGCCAGTCCAAGGCAGGTTTCGGCCGAGCAAGCTGCAAAACTGCGGGCAGAATTGGATTTGAGGGTTCGGACTGTAGGTGTTTTTGTAAAAGAAGATATTAATTTTATCAAAAGGCTGGCGGCAGAACGCATTATTGATGTGGTGCAGCTGCACGGTGACGAAAGTCAGGAGTATTGCAGGGAGCTGCGCCGTAAAATAAATTTGCCTGTGATAAAAGTTCTTCGCGTGAGAAATATAGAGAGTTTTGAGAGTACGATTGATTATGAATGTGATTATCTGCTGCTTGATACTTATACAAAGACTGCCTATGGCGGCAGCGGTCAGCGCTTTGACTTGGAGATTTTAAAAAATATTAAATTGCAGCGTCCGTTTTTTCTTGCTGGTGGCTTGGATGCGAAAAATGTACATGAGGCTTTAGAAGCAAAACCATATGCTGTTGATGTGAGCGGCGGGGTGGAAACTGACGGCAGTAAAGATTTTGAAAAAATGCGTTCGTTTATTGCCGCAGTGAAAGGGAGCAGAGAAAATGAGTAAAGGAAGATATGGCAGGCATGGGGGACAATATATTCCGGAGACACTGATGAATGCGGTTTTGGAATTAGAGCGTGCGTATGATTATTATAAAAACGAACCGCAGTTTATGGAGGAATTGCAGGCTTTATATCGCGAATATGCTAACAGGCCTTCATTATTATATTTCGCTGAAAAAATGACTCGTGATTTAGGTGGAGCCAAAATATATTTAAAACGTGAAGATTTGAATCACACCGGATCTCATAAAATCAATAATGTTTTAGGGCAGGTGCTGCTGGCTAAAAAAATGGGGAAAAAACGTGTGATTGCTGAAACTGGGGCGGGGCAGCATGGTGTAGCTACGGCTACAGCAGCAGCTTTGATGGATATGGAATGTGTTGTTTATATGGGAAAGGAAGACACAGAGCGGCAGGCATTGAATGTTTTTCGCATGGAGCTGCTGGGAGCAAAGGTAGTGCCGGTTGAAACTGGCACGATGACTTTGAAAGATGCTGTCAATGAAGCCTTGCGTTCGTGGACTGCAAATGTTAATGATACGTACTATGTTTTAGGCAGTGTGATGGGGCCGCATCCTTATCCGGAAATAGTTCGTGATTTTCAGCGTGTAATAGGAAAAGAAGTAAAAGAACAGATGCTGGCTAAAGAGGGGCGTTTACCCGATATTGTGATGGCCTGTGTCGGCGGCGGTTCTAATGCGATGGGTTTATTTTATGATTTTATTTCTGAGACGGATGTTCAGCTCATTGGCGTTGAAGCTGCAGGGCGCGGCATTGAAACGGAAGAGACTGCGGCTACGATTAATCGTGGTAGCCTGGGAATTTTTCACGGGATGAAATCGTATTTTATGCAGGATAAGTATGGTCAGATAGCACCGGTGTATTCAATTTCAGCTGGGCTTGATTATCCGGGGATCGGACCTGAACATGCACATTTATATGATACCGGACGTGCCAGCTATGTAGCCATTACAGACACTGAAGCAGTACGGGCATTCAGTTATTTATCTGAAACGGAAGGAATTATCCCTGCTATCGAAAGTGCGCATGCGCTGGCTTATGCGATGAAGGTTGCGCCTGAAATGTCAAAGGAGAAAATCATTGTCGTCAATTTGTCTGGACGTGGAGATAAAGATGTAGCGGCGATTGCCAGATATATGGGGGTAGATTTACATGAGTAAAATAAGGCAGGCTTTTAAAAATAAAAAGAAATGCTTCATCCCGTTTATTACAGGAGGAGATCCCAATCTTGAAGTTAGCAAAGAACTGATATTGGCAATGGCCGCCGCAGGTGCCGATATTATTGAAATAGGCATACCTTTTTCTGATCCTGTTGCAGAAGGAGAAGTTATTCAGCGGGCCAATGTCAGAGCGTTAAATGCAGGTACTACTACGGATAAGCTTTTTGATATGCTTGCAGAAGTACGAAATGTCACTCAGGTACCGCTGGTATTTTTAACTTATGTCAATCCGATTTTTATTTACGGAACTGAGCGGTTTATGGAAAAATGCCGTCAGCTGGAAATTGATGGCGTTATCGTACCTGATTTGCCTTATGAAGAAAAAAATGAGCTGCTTTCTAATTGCAGGAAATACGATGTTGATCTTATTTCACTGATAGCTCCAACGTCTGATGACCGTATTCAAATGATCGCCAGAGAGGCCATGGGGTATATTTATGTTGTTTCTTCATTGGGAGTTACAGGTATCCGCAGTAATATAACTACAGATATTGGAGCGATAGTCAAACGTATTCGTGAAGTCACCGATACTCCTGTTGCAGTAGGGTTTGGGATCGCTACGCTGGAACAGGCTGAAAAAATGGCTGGGCTAAGTGATGGAGCGATAGTTGGCAGCGCGATTGTGAAGATTGTTGAGCAATATGGAAAAGATGCCGCAGGGCCGGTAAAAAAATATGTTGAAGAGATGGTTGCTGCAGTGAGAAAAGCGTAAAGAAAAGAATCTGCCAAGAGCGAAAAGCTTGCGGCAGTTTTTTATGAAAAGAGTACAAATTTTTTATAAAGGTTGCTGCAGTAAGTGGTATTGCCGACTGACTTTTGCTATAATATTAAATTATGATATTTCTCAGATAAAATTAGTTAGGAGGCTTCAAAATTGCAGCAAAGTCAAAGTAAACAGCAGGTAGGAGGCATATTAGGATTTATAGAGCGTATCGGTAATAAAATACCGGATATTACGATTCTTTTCATCAGTGCCTTTATTTTGGTTTGTGTAGTGTCGGCAGTTTTAGCGCAGATACATTTCAATTATGTGCATCCGGCGACCGGCAGGCCTATCGAAATAACTAATATGCTCAGCGGTAAGGCGCTAGTTGATTTAATGAGTAAAATGGTCACTAATTATGCAAATTTCCCACCGCTAAGTATGGTTATTGTAGCAACACTTGGTATTGGTATTGCCGATGGGTCTGGTTACATTAATACGGGGTTGAAAAAGATACTTTCTATAACACCTAAAGTTCTGATCACACCGGTAGTTATTCTGGTAGGGATGCTCAGTCATTTGGGGCCCGACTCTGGTTATGTCATCATTATCCCGATAGCCGCTTATATGTTTTATGCAGTAGGTAAGCATCCTTTAGCAGGTATTGCTGCTTCTTTTGCAGGTATTGCCGGCGCGTTTGCTGCCAACTATACGCCTTCGGCTATTGATCCTGTTATTCAGGGGTTTACTCAAAGTGCGGCCCAGATTATTGATCCGGGATATCAGGTAAACGTATTATGCAACTATTTTTATGCGTTTGCTTCTACGTTTATAGTTATTGGTGCTTGCTGGTGGGTAACGGAAAAGATTACTAACCCATGGCTTTGGAAGGCTTGTCCGCTTGATGACGATCTGGACTTGGGCAACGAAAATAACAGCTCGATTACGCCTTCGGAGAACAGGGCTTTTAAAATAGCTACAGCAGTATTGCTGTTGATGTTGACCGGGCTTGCCGCAGCACTGTATCCGGCAGATTCTATCCTGCGTGCTCCTGATGGCGTTATTGCCAGCTTTAAGGCTCCGATAATGCAGTCGATAGTGTCTCTGATTTTTATTTTTGCAGCTTTGGTTGGTTTAGTATATGGTATTGCCTGCGGTAAATTCAAATCACCTAAAGATGTTACGGCGGCAATGGAAGAGATTACGAAAACTTTAGTGCAGCTGATCGTATTTTATTTTTTTGCTGCTCAATTCCTATATGCGTTTGGCGCATCGAACATGGGAGCACTGATTGCTGTATCCGGTGCAGAATTCTTAAAATCATTGAATTTACCGCCGCAGGTAACTGTTTTCGGTATTATTGTTTTTGTTGCTCTGCTTAATCTTATAATTACCTCTGCTTCAGCAAAATGGGCTATTCTGGCTCCGATATTTGTGCCGATGCTGATGGCGGTAGGAATTGCGCCTGAACTGACACAAGTTGCTTTCCGAGTCAGTGATTCTGCGGTCAATGTTGTAACACCAATGTTTGCTTTTTATCCTTTAATAATTCTGTATTGCCAGAAATATGTAAAAAATGCTGGTATTGGTACATTAAGTTCCATGATGCTGCCGTATACTATAGCATTATTGGTTTCTCTTACCTTTATGTTATACTTATTTTGGTGGCTGGATATACCACTGGGGTTCCAGGCAGATTATGTTTATCCGAGACGGTTTTAACGATCAGTAAGGGGGCAGAAGAATGCAGACACGTTTATTAGAACGTTTTTTACGTTATGTAGCAGTAACAAGTCAAAGCGATGCTTCTCAGGCAGTAGTTCCTTCTACAGAAGGTCAGAGAAGTTTAGCTGAATTATTAAAAAAAGATCTTGCCGAACTGGGCTTAGTTAATCTTGAGATCAGTGAATATTCTGTTCTTACAGGTAAACTTCCGGCTAATTTACCAGCCGGAAGCGGTGAACAAGTTCCGGCGGTTGGTTTTGTTGCTCATTTAGACACTGTGGATGTTAATCTTTCAGCTGATATCAAACCGCAGGTGGTACGGTCTTATAGCGGCGGGGATATTTGTCTGAATGAAAAAAAGGGGATTTATCTTCGCGAGGCAGAACATCCAGAATTATTAAAATATAAAGGTCAGGATATAGTTTGCACTGATGGTACAAGTGTATTGGGCGCTGATAACAAGGCTGCAATAGCAAATGTAGTGGTTGCATTGGAAACTTTGGTGCAAAATAAAGACCTGCAGCACGGAGATATCTATGTAGCCTTTGTGCCTGATGAAGAATGTGGATTGCGCGGAGCAAAGAAAATGGATTTCAGTAAATTTCCGGTAGCTTTTGCTTATACTATTGACTGTTGTGAATTGGGCGAAGTTGTTTATGAAACTTTCAATGCCGGCAGTGCGGTAGTAAAAATCAAAGGTGTAAGTGCACATCCTATGTCGGCGAAAGGGGTAATGGTAAATCCAACTCTGGTTGCTGTTGACTTGATAAACAGCTTTGACAGGATGCAGACACCGGAGCATACAGAAGGAACGGAAGGTTACATCTGGGCGAAGTCTATTATTTCCAATCAAAGCGAGGCCGTAGTTCAGCTGGATATACGCGATCATAATAAAAATACCTATGAGGCTAGAAAACATCTGATAAAAACAAATGTTGAATCTTTGCAGAAGCTATATCCTCGTGCAGAAATAGTATGTACTATAACGGATACTTATGGAAATATTGCAGATGCTGTCAATGATGAGAATAGAAAATGTATAGATTATATTTATACGGCGATGTCAGAGCTGGGAATAAAACCAAATACTATTGCCATGCGCGGTGGTACGGATGGTTCCTATATTTCTACGCAGGGAATTTTAACGCCAAACTATTTTACCGGAGGACATAATTTCCATTCTAACTGTGAATTTTTACCGCTGCTGGCATTAGAAAAATCCTGTCAGATGACATTGAAGCTGATTGAATTGATTGCTAAAGGTTAAGTTATTCAGAATGCCTTCCCTTAAAGATTTTAAGGGAAGGCATTCTGAGTTTCACAAAGAAATAACCAACTGGAAGACAGGAATATGTTATAATTTGTATGATAAAATAATGATGTGGGAGGCAATATGAACATTGGTGCGCGTTTGGAAGCGATTGGAAGATTAGTTCCCCAGAACGTAAGCATAGCAGATATAGGAACAGATCATGCATATCTGCCGACATGGCTGGTAGAGCGTGGAGTGATTATCAAAGCAGTTGCTGGTGATATTACTGAGGGTCCCTGTGCTGCTGCACGTAATACAGTTGCTATGTATGGCATGAATGATAAAATAGAAGTAAGGATGGGCAATGGCTTAAGCATTATAGAGCCTGGTGAAACAGATGTGATTATAATTGCGGGGATGGGTGCCGGCACAATGATAGAAATCCTTGAAGCTTCGCTGGAAACCGCACAGAAAGCCAGAAAACTGATATTGCAGCCGATGGCTGGAGCATCCTCGTTAAGGCGTTGGGTAAATGCCAACGGCTGGCGTATTGATGATGAAGTTCTTGTTGAAGAAGGACGGCATCTTTATGAAATCATTGTTCTGGAACGTGGCGCTGAGGCTGCTTTCACCGTCTTGGAATGTGAAATAGGGCCACGCTTGCTGGAACAAAGGCCGCCGCTTTTCAAAAAACATTTTGCTAAAGTATGCGGTCAATATCAAAAGATGCTGTTGAATATGTGCCGCAGTGCAGAAGCAAGGCAAAGTGAAAAATATCAGGAAATATACACTTTATTGCAGGAACTGGAGGAATTAGGCGATGGAAGCTACGGTAAATGATATCATTAAAGTAATGGATGGCATAGCTCCGCCTAATTTAGCAGAACCTTGGGATAATGTTGGATTGTTGGTTGGGCGCAGTAGTAATACGGTAAAAAAACTTATGGTTGCTTTGGATGTATCACCTGAAGTAGTAGAGCAGGCCGTTGAACATAAAGTACAAATGCTTGTAACGCATCATCCGGTTATTTTTGATCCAATAAAAAAGATGACCGACAGGAGCTGGCAGCATAAATTACTTTTAGATTGTGCTGAAAATAAAATTGCTGTTTATAGTGCACATACCAGCCTTGATAGTGTATTGGGCGGTGTTAATGATGTTTTGGCAGAGAAAATTGGGTTGCTGCATACTGAAGTTTTAGTTCCTGCTGCCGGTGGAGAAGCAGGTTTAGGACGGGTTGGATGTTTAAATGAGCCGATGACTCTGCAGGAGTTCAGTGAAAAAATTAAAACCGTCTTAAAGTTAGACAATATAATTGCAGGTGACGCTGGACGCAGGGTAAGCAAGGTTGCTGTATGTGGTGGAGCAGGTGCTGAATTCATTGATGAGGCACTGGCTGCCGGAGCAGATACCTTTGTGACTGGAGATGTGAAATATCATACTGCACAGAACGCAGTATACAGCGGCTTGAATATAATTGATGCTACACATCAGGGAACTGAATTACCTATGATAAATACGCTTGCTGACAGAATTGCACTGCGTCTAACGTCAGGCGGATTCAATGCTCAGGTTTTGGTAGCGAAGGAAAGCAAAATTTTGCAATACCTGTAACCGGTATGCTTTAGAGGATGGTGACAAATATGATCAGTGATTTTAAGGCTGGCACTAAAGTGTGTCAAGCTGTATTGCTGCGTGTGCAGAAAATTGGTAATTCGTCTAATGGCGGTGTGTTTGCGCGCGGTTTACTGGAAGATAACAGCGGCAAAATGCCGTTTATTGTTTTTGAAGCTGGCATTGTAGATAAGATGAGGTCTATGGAAGGTCCTAAAGTAATGATGGTTGGCGGCATGGTAGATATTAATAAATTTTCTAATGATATGACGCTGCAGCTGGTTTTACAACGGATGGAAGAGATTATGCCAGAAGATGATATTACCCATTTGCTGCCTAATGGTGATTTTGATCATCAGGAATATGAAAATAAGCTGCAAAAACTTATCAAAGGAGTTATGACCCCGGGAATAAGATTGATTTTGGAAAATATTTTCAGCGGGACTTTATATGATAAATTTTTGATCAATCCGGCGGGAATGCGTTTACATCATGCTTATATCGGAGGTTTGCTGCAGCATTCTGTTGATGTTGCCGGTATTGCTCAGTCGTTGGCAGATCGTATTGGTGGCGTGGATAAGGATTTGATCGTTGCAGGAGCATTGCTGCATGATATTGGCAAGATTAGAGAAATTTCTTCGGATATAGGTTTTCCATATACGATGGAAGGAAGATTGCTGGGGCATGTGTCTATGTCGGCGGTGATGGTGCAGGAGGCAGCTGGCAAGGCAAAAGTAACAGGACCTAAGCTGCAGCAGCTGCTGCATATTGTTTTATCACACCATGGTGAACAGGAAAAAGGTTCGCCGGTTGCATGTGCAACGAAAGAAAGCTTTATTGTGCATTATGCTGATGAAATTGATGCGATTATGAATCAGTTCAGTAAAAATGAAGGAAAAAATCCTTGGGAATACAATAAAATGCTGCAGCGTTTTTTATTGCATGAAGCTTGACTAAATAATCTCTATGTGTTAAATTAACAAACAATATGAGTGCGAAAGATGATCGCGGTGATGCTTAGGCGTTAACGAGGAAAGTCCGAGCTCCACAGGGCAGAATGCCGGATAACGTCCGGCGAGGGTGACCTCAGGGATAGTGCCACAGAAATGTGTACCGCCTGCTATGCAGGTAAGGGTGGAACGGTGCGGTAAGAGCGCACCAGCGGTCGGGTAACCGGCCGGCTAGGTAAACCCCATTCGGAGCAAGACCAAATAGGGGAGGGATGAAGCGGCCCGCTGAACCTTCCGGGTTGTGTCGCTGGAGCCTGCGAGTAATTACAGGCCTAGATAAATGATCATCACCGCTTTGCGGAACAGAACTCGGCTTATTGAGCACTCGTATTCTTGGATATTAAGCTGCCTGTTTCAGGCAGCTTTTCTTTTTTCTAAAAATTCACATAATCACTTCATTTTAATTTCAAAATAGTGATATAATATAAAAGTATTCTAAATTGACGGTGAGGGTAAATTAATGAAACATATTTCTTTTGTCGTGCCTGTTTTTAATGAAGAGGCCAATCTCAGGGAATTTTACCAACGGCTGACAGATATTATGTCGGCACTGCCATACGAATACGATCTTACTTTTGTTGACGATGGTTCTAAAGACAGCAGTGCTGTGATTTTGGCGGAATTGGTCCGCAATGATGAGCGCGTACAGGCTTATTTGCTTTCTCGTAATTACGGACATCAGCTGGCACTGACCTGCGGGTTGGATTATGCTGATGGTGATGCTGTTATTACAATGGATGGAGATTTGCAGCATCCGCCTGAATTAGTTCCGGACTTACTGAGGCTGTGGGAAGATGGAAATGAAATTGTCCAGACGATCCGCCTAAGTACAGAGAATGTTTCTTTTATGAAACGTTTTTCGTCAGCAGTTTACTACAAACTCATCAATATCATGTCTAAAGTGGAAATCACTCCCGGAGGCAGCGATTTCAGGCTTATGGACCAAAAAGCTGTGGAGGCTTTTCGTCTGTATCGTGAAAGAGCGCGCTTTATCAGAGGGCTTATCAATACCTTAGGATTTAAGGTAGCTAAGGTTGAATTTGTGGCTCCGCCGCGTTTTGCGGGACAATCAAAGTACAGTTTGCGTAAAATGCTGCATTTTGCATTGGATGGGATTACTTCTTTTTCAAATCTGCCATTGCGCTGGGCCTTTTACTGCGGCGTGTTCTGCGGGCTTTGCAGCCTGATGGTTTTGGGGCATGTTTTCTATGTTAAATATGTTATTGACGATGCTGTACCAGGTTGGGCGACAATGACCGCCAGTGTCTTGTTTTTGGGAGGTATTCAATTAGTAGGCATTGGTATTTTGGGAGAGTATATCGGACGTGTTTTTGAAGAAGTTAAGCAGAGACCGCTGTATCTTGTAGGACGTCATCTCGGGAAAAAGTAAGATAGTTTTACAATATTGTAAGTTTATGTTATAATTATTTACAGTTGAGAAAGGATGTGCGGTGCTTGCTGAAAAAAAAGCTGTTATGTGTAGTATTGACAATGATGTTTTGTTTTATGAACATTGCGACTGCCTTGGCGTCTTTTGAACGTGGTGACGAAGGGCAAGAAGTCATTGATATTCAAAAACGTCTGGTAGAATTACAATATAAAGTATCTAATGTTGACGGTAAATTTGGTCCTGAAACAGAAGCTGCTGTAAAGCAGTTCCAAACAGATAAAAGTTTGGAGGTAGACGGAATTATCGGCAATGATACTTATCGTGCATTGATGCAGAAAGACATGCCTCCTAATCGTTCCGGTCGCAGTGCTGCAGTGCGTAATGTCATTCGAGCAGCATACAGCGTTCTGGGAACGCCTTATGTTTTTGGCGGTACCAGTACTTATGGCTTTGATTGTTCAGGTTTTACTCAATATGCTTTTGCACGTGCAGGAATCAGCATTCCCCGTATGGCTGATAGCCAGTTATATTATGGTCGTCAGATTTCCATGAGCGAACTGCGTCCGGGAGATTTGATTTTCTTTTCTACCTATGAACCAGGTGCTTCTCATTGCGGTATTTATCTTGGCGATGGCAAATTTATCCATGCCGGCACCAGCACAGGCGTGGTTGTGGCTGATGCGTTCACAGGTTACTGGGGCGAACGTTATTACGGAGCCTGCCGCGTTTTATAAAAATATAACTTTCAGCAGACAAGTTTTCTTGTCTGCTTTTTTTATGAGGAAAACGAGACTGAAAATGTATTTATTTGTCATAAATCTGTTTAAGTTGTAATATTTTTGTGAAAGCAGTATAAAAACAGGCTTTTTAAAGAAAACTATTGTATAATAATAAGCAAGAATAGTTATGAGGTGATTAGTATGGATATTCAAAAAGTTTTAATTGCCGACGACGAAAAGCATATTCGCGAGATTCTTAAGATGTATTGCGAAAAAGAAGGCTTTGATGTTATCGAAGCAGCTGATGGTGCCGAGGCGATTTTAAAAGTACAATCTGAGAAGCCGGATATTCTTATTTTGGATATTATGATGCCTGTCATGGACGGTTTGGAGGTTTGCAAGCAAGTACGCAAAATGTCTGATCTGCCTATTATTATGCTGACGGCTAAAGATGAAGATGATGATCGTATTTTAGGGTTGGAAATCGGTGCGGATGATTATATTACGAAGCCTTTTAATAGCCGTGAGGTAGTTGCCCGTATAAAAGCAGTTCTGCGACGTGCTGGAGCCCAGGAAAAACAGGAAGGCCGTTCGCGGGTAGAATATGACGGGTTGACAATTGATATGGAAGAGTATCAGGTGGTTGCTTTTGGTCAGAAAATGACCTTTACTGCTAAAGAAATGGAATTACTCTGGTGCTTGGCAACCAATCCTGGTAAGGCTTTTTCTCGAAACCAGCTGTTGGAAACCATTTGGGGTTATTCTTATTATGGTGATACACGAACTGTGGATACGCACATCAAACGTATTCGCCAAAAACTAAACATTCCAGAAAATTCTAAATGGGATATTACCACTATTTGGGGTGTTGGTTATAAATTTGAGGTGAAGAGTGAATAAGTCTTTAAGTACCCGGCTTATGTACAGCTTCATGGCTTTGATCGTAGTTATTGTAGTCGGCGTGACAGCGGGTATTTCTTACCTTATCGCCGACTATTTTTTTAAGATTAAAGAGCAGGAGCTGGCGCAAAAAGGTAATGAAATGGCTGAAACCATTGAATATTTTATGCTGCGTGATACTGATCGAACAACGCTGCACCGCTATATAGTTGCTGTAGACAGGCTGGTTGGAGCACGTATTTGGCTTTTTGACAATAAATATGATCTTTTGGCTGCTTCTTTGGTTAATACTGATGAAGATGCAGATGGTAACAAATTGATCCGCAATTATAATTCGAAAGAGGGAACCGAGCTCTTAGGAAAAGAGATAAAAGGCGGCAATTTATCTACTAAAGTACGCAGTATCTTGAAAGATGTTTACAGTGGTAAATCGGTAAAATCACAGATTTTCCATCCGTATTATAAAGAACAGGTTATGCTGGTTGGTGTGCCGTATGGTAAACAGGATGGGGCACATGGAGCTATTTTGCTGGCAGAGCCGCTGAGCGGTTTCGATAGTTTTCTGCGTGATATATATATATATACTTCGATCGTAGGTGTACTGGCGCTTATTTTAAGCTTATTTATGGTCAGGAGATTATCACGTTCTATTATCAGGCCTTTGATATCAATGAAAGACAGTGCGGCTGCTATAGCTTCCGGCGACTATACACGTAAGGTAGAAGTACATGGCGAAGATGAGGTGGCTGCTTTAGGCAGGGCTTTGAATGCACTTGGTAATGACCTCAGTGCTTTTGTTGATAAGACAGAGCGAACTGAAAAAATCCGCCGTGATTTCGTTGCTAATGTTTCGCATGAATTAAGGACTCCTATAACTATTATTCGTGGTTATAATGAGGCTATCAGCGATGGTACTATTACAGATAAAGAAATGATCCAGCGCTACCGTGCTTTGATAAATGAAGAAACTATCAGGTTAGAACGCATGATCAGGGAACTTCTCAATATAAGTCGTTTTCAGGCCAGTGATGAGCTGACGACAGGGATAGAGCCTTTACCGTTAGCAGAAATTGTGCGAAATGTCACAGAAAAGCTGATGGTTAAATCGGTTAAACGACATGTGACATTGGTTATTCATGCAGATGAAAATATCGCTGTAGTAGGTAATGGCGACCAACTTGTACAGCTTATTATGATCTTGGGTGACAATGCTCTGAAATATTCTCCGGATAATGGCACTATTTCTTTTACTGCAGTAAGGCAAGAAGATGGCAGTGTGCTGCTTTCAGTGGCAGATCAGGGACCGGGTATTCCAGAAGAGGATCTGCCGTTTATTTGGGAACGATTTTATAAAGTGGATAAATCTCATTGCCGTAATGTACCTGGAACAGGGCTTGGACTTGCGATTGCCAAGGAAATTATCCGTGTTCACGGGGCTAAAGCACAGGTGTTTAGTATTCCGGGTGTCGGTACACGATTTGAAGTTACCTTTCCGAAGGAGAAAGTCGTTTTATGTTAAAAATTTTTTGCCCGGATTTTCGTTTTGACAGTATTGCGTCGATTCCGGTTGAATGGCTGAAAAAGCAACAGGTAGAAAGAGTTATTTTAGATGTTGATAATACTTTACTGCCGCGTGATGAAGTACAGCTGGATGCAGATGTACTGAATTGGCTGGAATTACTTCGCAAAAATGAAATTGAAATAGTGTTGCTTTCTAATAATGGTGGAGAAAGACTGCGGAAAATCAGCGAAGATGCTCAGATTGAAGCAGTAAGCTGGGCAGTAAAGCCAATGCCTTGGGGGTTTAAAAGAGCTCTTAAACGTTTTGGTAGGCAGCAGGGTAAAGTGTTAGTCATTGGTGATCAGCTTTTAACTGATGTGTTGGGAGCAAAACGGATGGGGTTTACTGTGCTTTGGGTACGTTCGTTACAGGGGAAGGAATTTCCAATGACAAGAATTACAAGGCAAATAGAAAAAATGCTGGTGCGCAGGTTAGATGCACAGGGCTTATTGCCGGAGGAAAGAAAATGAAAGTTGCATTGATCCAAATGGAAATAGCAGAGAAAAACACGCCTGGGAATATTGTACATGGGCTTGACTTACTGCAGGAGGCTGCTGCTAACAGCGACATTGCCGTATTGCCTGAAATTTGGACCACAGGGTATTCTTTAGGACGAATTGAAGAAGAAGCCGAAACTATAGATGGGAGTACGATTGCTGCAGTACGAAAGATTGCCAATGATCATCACTGTGCAGTAGTTGCAGGGTCTATTCCTTTGCGTCATAAAGATGGAAAAATTTATAATAATACCGTAGTTATTGATAAACAGGGCAGTGTTGTAGCGTCTTACAGCAAAGTACATCTTTTTGGTTTATTTAATGAAGAACGTTTTTTTGCTGCTGGTGATAATTTTGATACTTATGAGTTGAACGGAGTTATTTGTGGTTCTACTATTTGTTATGATCTGCGATTTCCTGAATTGTACAGGCATTTATCACTTCAGGGAGCAAAAATAATTTTTGTGCCTGCAGAATGGCCGTCGGCCCGGGGGGATATTTGGACTTTACTGTCACAGGCCCGCGGGGCAGAAAATCATAACTATATTGTTGCTGTTAATTGTGTCGGTAATTTTAAAGGGGCTCCTTTTTACGGACATTCGATGGTAGTAGATCCTATGGGAAAAATTATAGCTGAAGGTGGCAGTGCAGAGGAAATCATTTATTGTGACATTGATTTAGCTTATATAGACAAGGTGCGTGCAAGGCTTAATGCATTGGCTGATGTGCGTAAGGAGCTTATACGATGATAAAAAAGCTGCTTGGAACAATACTTTTATGTGCGGGACTTGTTGTACAAAGCCTGCCTGTACAGGCTGCGGTACTTGAACCCAGAGAATGCCCAAAGGATTTGAAATACCTATTGGGTATGTATTATGGGAATGGTGAGCAGTTCGTTATAAGGGAACGCAATGGCGAATTGGAACTTTTATACCGTACGACCCGTGAAGATTATAAATTTGCAAACAGCAATCAGTTTCCGCTGAAAAAGGAACGCTTTGATTCATATACTCTTCTGGAAGCGGGACCGATGAACAATACTGAAACCAGTGTGCGTTTTGAACGTGATCCTGATGGTTATGGCATTACGTGTAAAATAGGCGGCAATCGTTACAGTAGGGCCTTTTTTGGGCCAGATAGAGAAAAGCCTTTTCGTATTCCGCAGCCGTCTGATTGGCAGGGGTTAAAAAAGGCTGCATCAGAAGCGGTTATACCTTCAGCATTGACGACTGGCAAGCAGGCGGAGTTAGTCGATGTTACAAAAGCTATAACAGGTATAAAGCTTGATTTGCGTTATGCAGGAACCAATAATTGTTTTGGAATGTCTATTGTTGATGTCAAGAAGGCTTATCTTGATAGAGTGGCGGCTGGGGCCTTAGGACGAGTTCAGAAAAGACTTGCTGATTATGGTTATGGCCTTGTTATTTGGGAAGCCTACAGACCGTGGTCTGTATCCAAACTTGCCTATGACGCGTTCCCAGATGATAAAAAACAAATGCTGCCAACTCCGGAGCAGGGGTTTTCTCATAATACAGGCAGAGCTGTTGACGTAAGCCTTTATTATCTTGAAACAGGTGAACCAGTGGAAATGATCAGCGATTTTGATGAACCGTCCATCAGACAATATAGCAAGTTTACAGGGGGGACAGATTTAGAACGTTACCAGCGTGATTTGCTGCATCAGCTGATGAGCTTGGAAGGCTTTTCTGTCAGCGACATGGAATGGTGGCATTTTGAATATGAACCGGATACGGTTTACAGTCATTTAAATGTACCGCTGCAGGGATTGAACTAAAGCTTTACAGAAAATTTAGATATGCTATAATATAAAAGCTAAAAAAATTTAAGAGGTGAACCAGCATGAACGTTTACGATTGTGCAAATGAATTGGCCAAAGCTATGCGCGAAAGTCAGGAATACAAAAAATTAAAAGAAGCTAAAGCTGCTCTTGAGCAAGATCCAAAAGGCAAAGAGATGGCTGAGGAATTTTTAAAATTGAGCCAGGAAATAGAATTAGCGAAATATCAGGGACAGGAAGTTCCGGAAGAAAAAAATGAAAAATTACAAAAGCTTACTGGCATTTTAGGGTTAAATACAGTTGCTATGGAGTATCTGCATGCCTTTATGCGTTTTCAAATGATGATGGGTGATATTTCAAAATCTATCGGAGACGTAGTGAAGGAAGTTGCTGGTGAATAAAGAGTTTTTGGATTTAGCTGAACAACTGAAAAGTTCTGTTTCCTGTACTGTGCGTTTGAATGAGCTGATGAGTGGGCATACATCTTTTAAGATTGGCGGACCAGCTGATATTCTGGTTTTGCCGGAGTCCATTGAACAATTACGGGAAGTTTTGAAAGTGGTCAAGGAAACTGTTGTTCCTCTTACTTTACTTGGCAATGGATCAAATGTTTTAGTGCGCGATAAGGGCATCCGTGGTATTGTTATAAAGCTGGGGAATATGCTGCGGCATTTTTATGAAGCAGAGGACTTGTTGGTCTTTGGATCTGGTTACTCACTGGCATTAGCTTCATATAAAGCGATGGAATGCGGAAGGACCGGAATGGAATTCGCTGTAGGTATTCCTGGAAGTATTGGCGGTGCCGTATATATGAATGCTGGCGCCTATGATGGTGAGATGCAGAATATTGTCAATTGTGTAAAGGTTATGGATTTACAGGGAAATGAACGTGTTCTTACTGCTGAAGAGCTGAACTTTGGTTATCGAAAAACCAGTTTACAGAACAGTGGACTTATTGTTACAGAAGTAACTTTAAAAATGCCTTCCGGTAATAAAGATGAAATCAAGTCTAAAATGGATGATTTCAGTCACCGGCGTATTAGTAAACAGCCGTTAGAAATGCCAAGTGCAGGTAGTATGTTTAAACGACCACCAGGATATTTTGCCGGTACTCTGATTGATCAGGCCGGGCTAAAGGGTTATACGGTAGGTGGCGCCCAGATTTCTACTAAGCATGCTGGATTTGTTGTTAATGTTGGTGGTGCTACAGCTGCTGATGTTTTACAGCTTATTAAGGACGTACAGACCAAAATAAAAGCTGGTGTTGGTGTTGAATTGCAGCCAGAAGTTTTGGTAATCGGTGAAGAATAAGAATTGCTTACTCCAAAAGCTCCGATATTTGATATCGGAGCTTTTTTACTGTCACAGAATGTTCAATTGAAAAGCATGGGAACGCTATGATATAATAACAGCATTGCAGGGAAAGAAGGATTTTAGATTAATGAATAATGAAAAAGACAATGTGTATGATTTAGTAGAAGATTTTTATGCCCATGATGAAGGCTGGAACACATTGCTCAGACAAGAATATGCCGAAGGCTTTTTACGAATGGAAGCATGGAAAGGCAAAAAAAACAGTGATTTATATCGTAGTTGGGATAATTTAACGATGCTGTGTTTATATCTTGGCAGTGCTGAAACGTTTCTGGGAGATATGAATGCGGATGATTTTATTGATTGTATAGCTTGGTGCGGCAGAAATATTTCAGAGTTTACTCCTGATTATAAGAATACACAAGATTTTTTAGAAACATGTGACGGGTTGTTTAAATATTTGAAAGGTAAAAATGCCATTTCTAATAATACGGTACCTGGTACTGCTGCTGAAATATTGCTGCAAGAAGGTAAAATGAATATAATTTTACCGGATGGAAGCTTTGATGAAGCAAATGCAGAAAGAGCGTGGAATGCGACTCCGGATATACCTGCTAAAATATTTTTAAATATTGGAGAGCGCCTGCAGGAATTGCTTGAGGTACTGCATAGGTTTTTTGAGAGAGAATATTTTCGTTTGGACCTCGATAGAGCTGCGTTTTTATATTATGGTATTTTAATGGGCTATGAAGATGAAAAAAAAGATAGTATTGAAGAAACCAGTGAATGCTTTTGGGATTATTTTTTGTTTGACTATCATTTGCTGCGTAGTGATAAAAGACCTTTGGAATTCTTTTATGAACGGACTTGCCTGCCTGAGAGTGACGATTACGACGAAGAGTTTGCCAAACGTAACCGTGATGTTTTAGAAGAATTATGCAAAGCAAGGCTGGCTATATTCAAAATTGACAGTTATACAGATGACGGTGCTTTTTATTGTACAGACTGGCTGAGTGGAGAAAAATATACGTTAAGTCTGCCGCTGGAAGAATCGGAAGATTTAAATGACGCTATTTTGCTGGGCCATATTTTTTATAATGAAAGTATGATAATGAATTATGTAAGCTGTCTTAAAATAGGCAAAGTAGCGCAGAAACGTCTGTTTAATACACTGAAGTCGTGTAAGGAATGGTATAATATTCAGGATCCTGCGGCGGATTGGGAAGCATTTATAGCCAGAAATCCGATGCTGCTTCGGCATATGGTATTTTTATATTCTGCTTTTGTAAATCTGAATAATTTTAACTATGAAACTGAGCATAAAAACTATCTTCCTACGGAAATAGATTATAAGGACAGAGTTATTCTGAGAATCAGACAGATGATGGAGCCATATCATTTTGCTGAACGCGATATTAAATTGGTCATACAGTTGTGGTCTGATTTTAAGGTTAAGTTCTGCAGAGAAGTAAGAATGCCTGATATTTGGGCTGCAGGAGCTATTTTTGATTTTATCAAGACAAATGGTGTCTACAATTATGATGATGAAAAAATTGCTGAGTTGTGCCACAATGTTCCTTTGGACGTAATGAGGCGTATGGCAAAGGAAATATGGGTAACTTTGGGGATAGAAAAACACGATCCACGTTACATCAACGAAGAGGGAATTTTGCTGATGGCGCTTTCCTAACGTGAAAAAGGAGTTTTGCTATGAAATGTAGTTTTTGCGGAAAAGAATTAGAACGTGGCACGCAGGAGTGTCCATATTGTCATTGTAGTATTGAAGCCGAAGTACAGGTTCTGCGCCCTGAAGAAAGAGATACCTTTGATGGCGTTACTATTGAGCAGGATGGTAATGCAGAAGGAGGAACCCGCGTAGAAGATATGCGCACAGAGCGTAGAGCTTATGAACAAAATAACGGCGGTGGTCCGCAGATCCGTGTTCATAGTTTTGGTTGCGGAAGCGGTATTTTGATGACGCTGTTGATTTTAGGCGGCATTTTAGCGATCTTTTTCTTTTTGCTGCCTACATTTTTGATTTTTGCTGCTATTGGAGCAGTAGTAGTATTCATTATGCGGCTTTTTATGTAAAATAATTAAAAAATGTGTTCAGAGTTGAGTCTAAAAACTAAATTTATTTGATTTATTTTAGAGAAAAGAAACTCCGCCTGTTATTTAAACAAGCGGAGTTTCTTTTTGTTATTTTCCAAGTAAAGTTTTTAATTCTTGTAGTTTTTCTGCAAATTTGTGCAGTGTTACGGTAACCGGCAAAGGGGTCGTTAAATCGACACCGGCTGTTTTTAACAGGTTCAGAGAATAGTCACTGCCGCCGGAAGCAAGGAAGTGCAGATATTTTTCTACTGCCTTAGGTTTATTTTCGAGTATTGCCGAGGCAAAGGCGGTGGCTGCACTGTAACCGGTTGCATATTTATATACATAAAATGGGGTATAGAAATGAGGGATACGTGACCATTCACTGGCTAATTCTGCGTCTACAGTAAGCGCAGGGCCATAATAACGTTTGTTGCTGTCCAACCAATAGGTTTCCAGCGTTGCAGCCTGCAGTGTACGGCCCTCGTTGATTTCATTATGGATGAACTTTTCAAACTCAGCAAATTGTACCTGACGGTAAACGGTAGTACGTACGGCTTCGAGAAATTGGTTGAGAAGATAGATTTTCTGTTCTGGAGAAGCTGTTTTTAAGGTATGCTCTAAAAGTAAGATTTCATTTGTGGTAGAGGCGACTTCGGCGCAGAAAATAGAATAATCACTGTTGATATATGTTTGGGACTTATTGCTGAAATAGCTATGCAGTGCATGTCCCATTTCATGAGCAAGAGTAGATATACTGTTATAGCGGGGCTGATAATTCAGCAGAACATAAGGATGTACTCCGTAGATTCCCCATGAATAAGCTCCGCTTCGTTTACCTTTGTTTTCGTAAATATCGATCCACTGTTTATCGAAACCCTCTTGTAAGGCGGCCTGATAATCATAGCCCAAAGGAGAGAGCGCTGCTGTTACTTTGACCTTTGCTTCATCAAAATCACAGGCAAAGCTGTCGGCGGCATTGCTGATTGGCTGGTAAATATCATAAGCGTGAAATTCATCCAATCCAAGTATTTCTTTTTTTAGGGCTATATACTCATGTAAAGGTTTTAAATTTTCGTGAACGGTCTCAATCAGACCGTCATATAAACTTGGCGGTATATTATCTGCAGAGAGACAGGCTTCTAAAGTATCATGATATTTATGGGCAGTTGCATAAAACGCACTGACACGGCAATTGCTGGAAAGCGTATTGGCGAGCGTATTGCGGTATTTATGGTAAGTAGTCATTAAGCCTTTGAAAGAATTACGGCGCAGTAATCTGTCATTGCTGGTCATATTGAGCAAATAATTGCCTTCGCTGACAGTTACATCCAGTCCTTCTGAATTTTTAACCAGAGGAAATTGCATATCAGCACTGACTAAGCTGCGGAAAATAGCAGCTGGGCCTGAAGTTGCCAGCTGGCTCAATGAAAGCAGTTCTTCCTGCTCTTTGGGAAGAACATGTTTGGATAATCGCAGTAAATTATTAAGATAAAATCGATAATCACTAAAATCAGAGTCAGATAATAGATCGTTTAATTTTTCCTGACTTAATGATAAAAGCTCCGGCTCAACAAAGGAAACAGCATTGCTGAAAGCGGCGGCTAAAGCTTCGGCTTCGCCCACCAGAGCCTGAAATTGCTGATTGGCATTATCAGTATCCTGCTGAAGTCTTGCATAGGCATATAATTTACTGATAATGATGGAAAGTTTTTCCTGTTCCCGCAATACCGTTTTTAAAGTCTGACAGTCATGCAGTTGGCCTTTATATTGACTAAAAGCGTCAACATCCTTTTTAAATTGCTGACTTGCTGTTTTCCAGGATTCCTGATCGGGATAAATATCATTGATGTTCCATTGAAAACGGCTGTCTATACTACTGCGCGACACTAAACTGCCATGCTCGGGTTCGTTATTTTTAGTCATAAATTAAATTCACTCCTTGCAAAATCTAAAATACTTTATTATTATAACACAGACAGCATATGAAAGGTTAGAGGCGTGATTTTATGAAAAGTATTTTAGTAGCTATTAACAGTAAATATGTTCATACAGCATTGGGACTGCGTTATGTAAACGAATTCTGCAGAAAAAACGCAATAGAAGTAACGCTTATCGAAGAGACCATACAAACTCCGCTTTTGGCGGTATTGGCAGAGATAACAAGAGCCAAGCCAGAAGTTGTGGGATTTTCTGTGCATATTTGGAATAAAACTTATGTCTACAGCTTGATAGAGTTAGTCAGAAAAGTACTGCCTGCAGCGAAAATAGTTGTTGGCGGTCCTGAGGTGGCTTTTGAGCCAGAAAGAATTTTTAACGAAAAAAGTGAAATAGATTTTATTGTACAGGGTGAAGGAGAAATTTGCTTTTCTGAATTGTTAAAAGCATTAAAAAATGCTGACGATAAGGTGCCGGCGCACATTGCTTATCGTGATAAAAATGGTGCTGTGCAAATTAATGGCGGTGTAACAGTTGTTGAAGATCTGGCAGAGTTGGGGTTCCCATACCCTGATTTGGAAACTATAGTTGCTGAAAATAAAATAGTTTATTATGAATGTACACGGGGCTGTCCTTTCCAGTGTTCCTACTGTTTATCTGGTATTTCTCATTCTGTTCGCAGACGTCCGCTCGAAAAAGTACTGTTGGATTTAGAACACTTTATGGAAGCGAAAGTGCCACTGGTAAAATTTGTTGACCGTACATATAATTTGGATGAAACATATTTTCTGCCTATCATGCATTACTTATCCATGGCTGATACAGAGACGACCTTTCATTTTGAAATTAAAGCTGATTTGCTTTCAGAAAACACATTGAAATTCTTGGAAACAGTACCAGAAGGCCGTTTTCAGTTCGAAATTGGTGTTCAAAGCACAAATACAAAAACATTGGAAGCCATCGGCAGGGAAAATAACTGGAAGAAATTAGCAGATAATGTCGGACGGCTTTTGCAAAACAATAATATCCATCTGCACCTCGACTTAATTGCTGGCTTACCATATGAAGGACTAAAAGAGTTTATAAAATCATTTAACGATGTTTATGGACTGAGACCGCATATGCTGCAGTTAGGATTTTTAAAAGTGCTGCAGGGGACGGTTATGCAAAGTCAGGCTCAAGAACACGGTTTGCTGTATATGAGTGAACCGCCTTATGAGGTTGTTCAGACTAAGTATATGGGATATGAAGAATTACGCTTTCTTAAAGTTTTGGAAGATGTTTTTGAAAATACCTACAATACAGGTAAGTTTAATAACGTTTTAGCATATCTTATAAAGGCAAATAATGGAACTGCATTTGATTTTTATCGCAAGCTGACAGAATGGTGGGAAAGCAGAGGCTTGTATCCTCAGGGACATAATGCTCGCGGTGTAACAAAATTGTTGTGGGAATTTACATGTGACTGTTATCCTTCCGAAAAAACAAATGTAAAAGAAATATTAAGATTTGATGTATTTGTTTCTCAGCCTAACTGGCTTCCCAGCTGGATGGGATGGAAAACAGCTGAATTAAATGAACGTGCTATGGCCTTTTGGCGGGATAAAGACGAGGTTCGTCAATATTTGCCGGATTATATTTTTTCAACCTGGAGGCAGATACGTAAGAATTATCCTATTGAAGCGTTTGACTATAATGTGTATTCTGGAGTTGCGGAAAGAGTGGTTTTTATGGCGGATTACAGCAACGGTAAATGTATCGTTAAACCATTGATCAGTAAGTACTTACAAAATAATTAAAAAAACATAAAAAAGTTGTCAAAAAGGTGTTGACAGAAGTAACGGGGAATGCTATTATATACAAGTCGCCGAAATGCGGCGGCAGGCAGAACCTTGAAAACTGAACAATAACCAAAAACGAATGTGCGGGCGAGCGTTTCTTGAAAGAGGAGCGTTTGCCAAGTCAAAAAATAATTTCTTAACAACAAATCGAAAGAGCCAATCGGCTTTCTCAATAAAACTTTATTGGAGAGTTTGATCCTGGCTCAGGACGAACGCTGGCGGCGTGCCTAACACATGCAAGTCGAACGGAGAATTTTATTTCGGTAGAATTCTTAGTGGCGAACGGGTGAGTAACGCGTAGGCAACCTACCCTTTAGACGGGGACAACATTCCGAAAGGAGTGCTAATACCGGATGTGATCATCGTGCCGCATGGCAGGATGAAGAAAGATGGCCTCTACAAGTAAGCTATCGCTAAAGGATGGGCCTGCGTCTGATTAGCTAGTTGGTAGTGTAACGGACTACCAAGGCGATGATCAGTAGCCGGTCTGAGAGGATGAACGGCCACATTGGGACTGAGACACGGCCCAAACTCCTACGGGAGGCAGCAGTGGGGAATCTTCCGCAATGGACGAAAGTCTGACGGAGCAACGCCGCGTGAGTGATGAAGGATTTCGGTCTGTAAAGCTCTGTTGTTTATGACGAACGTGCAGTGTGTGAACAATGCATTGCAATGACGGTAGTAAACGAGGAAGCCACGGCTAACTACGTGCCAGCAGCCGCGGTAATACGTAGGTGGCGAGCGTTGTCCGGAATTATTGGGCGTAAAGAGCATGTAGGCGGCTTAATAAGTCGAGCGTGAAAATGCGGGGCTCAACCCCGTATGGCGCTGGAAACTGTTAGGCTTGAGTGCAGGAGAGGAAAGGGGAATTCCCAGTGTAGCGGTGAAATGCGTAGATATTGGGAGGAACACCAGTGGCGAAGGCGCCTTTCTGGACTGTGTCTGACGCTGAGATGCGAAAGCCAGGGTAGCGAACGGGATTAGATACCCCGGTAGTCCTGGCCGTAAACGATGGGTACTAGGTGTAGGAGGTATCGACCCCTTCTGTGCCGGAGTTAACGCAATAAGTACCCCGCCTGGGGAGTACGGCCGCAAGGTTGAAACTCAAAGGAATTGACGGGGGCCCGCACAAGCGGTGGAGTATGTGGTTTAATTCGACGCAACGCGAAGAACCTTACCAAGGCTTGACATTGATTGAACGCTCTAGAGATAGAGATTTCCCTTCGGGGACAAGAAAACAGGTGGTGCATGGCTGTCGTCAGCTCGTGTCGTGAGATGTTGGGTTAAGTCCCGCAACGAGCGCAACCCCTATCCTATGTTACCAGCAAGTAAAGTTGGGGACTCATGGGAGACTGCCAGGGACAACCTGGAGGAAGGCGGGGATGACGTCAAGTCATCATGCCCCTTATGTCTTGGGCTACACACGTACTACAATGGTCGGAAACAGAGGGAAGCGAAGCCGCGAGGCAGAGCAAACCCCAGAAACCCGATCTCAGTTCGGATCGCAGGCTGCAACCCGCCTGCGTGAAGTCGGAATCGCTAGTAATCGCAGGTCAGCATACTGCGGTGAATACGTTCCCGGGCCTTGTACACACCGCCCGTCACACCACGAAAGTTGGTAACACCCGAAGCCGGTGAGGTAACCTATTAGGAGCCAGCCGTCTAAGGTGGGGCCGATGATTGGGGTGAAGTCGTAACAAGGTAGCCGTATCGGAAGGTGCGGCTGGATCACCTCCTTTCTATGGAGACATGAGGTAGTAAGATATCTCGTAGACTTCAAGTCGACGCACATTCGTTGGTTAATGTTTAGTTTTGAAGGCTTAGCCTTCTTTTTTGAACCTTGAAAACCATATAGAAGAGACAAACAGTTTATTACGAAAATGATGAGTGAGTAGTAATAGACACAAACCTCTAATCAAAATGCTATATTTGATGAGAGTTAACGAGAAAAGTCTAGGAACGTAAGTTTCTTAGCAGCTGAAAAGTCAAGCTACTAAGGGCATACGGTGGATGCCTAGGCGCCAAGAGCCGAAGAAGGACGCGGTAAGCTGCGAAAAGCCACGGGGAACTGCAAGCAAGTATTGATCCGTGGATATCCGAATGGGGAAACCCGGCCATCGTCATGGATGGTCACCCGCAAGGGAGGGAACCTGGGGAACTGAAACATCTAAGTACCCGGAGGAAGAGAAATCAAACGAGATGCCCACAGTAGCGGCGAGCGAAGAGGGCAGAGCCCAAACCGAGAAGCTCCGGCTTTTCGGGGTTGAGGACCGGCAGAATCGAAGTCAGGCCTAGTCGAATTACCTGGAAAGGTAAGCGAGAGAGGGTAAAAGCCCCGTAGACGAAAGGCAGAGCAGAGAGGCCGAGATCCAGAGTACCACGAAGCACGAGGAATTTTGTGGGAAGCAGGGGGGACCACCCTCCAAGGCTAAAAACTACTTGGCGACCGATAGCGCATAGTACCGTGAGGGAAAGGTGAAAAGAACCCCGGGAGGGGAGTGAAATAGTACCTGAAACCGTATGTCTACAAGCAGTCGAAGCGAAAGCGACGGCGTGCCTATTGAAGAATGAACCAACGAGTTATCTGCACTAGCGAGGTTAAGTGGAAGACACGGAGCCGCAGCGAAAGCGAGTCTTAAGAGGGCGCTAGTTAGTGTAGGTAGACCCGAAACCGCAGTGATCTACCCATGTCCAGGTTGAAGCGCAGGTAAAATTGCGTGGAGGACCGAACCGGTGAGCGTTGAAAAGCTTTCGGATGAGATGTGGGTAGGGGTGAAATTCCAATCGAACGCGGAGATAGCTGGTTCTCCCCGAAATAGCTTTAGGGCTAGCCTGAGGTAGTAAGTATAGGCGGTAGAGCACTGATCGGGCTAGGGGCCGTAAAGGTTACCGAACCCTGTCAAACTCCGAATGGATATACTGTAGAGCCTTGGAGTCAGACTACGAGTGATAAGATCCGTGGTCAAAAGGGAAACAGCCCAGACCACCAGCTAAGGTCCCCAATGTCGTACTAAGTGGAAAAGGATGTGGGGTTTCATAAACAACCAGGATGTTGGCTCAGAAGCAGCCACCATTTAAAGAGTGCGTAATAGCTCACTGGTCGAGAGACCCTGCGCCGAAGATTCCCGGGGCTAAAGTACGAAACCGAAGCTGTGGCTGTATACGTAAAGTATACGGGGTAGGGGAGCGTTCCCATAGGGTAGAAGTCGAACTGGAAGGTTCGGTGGACTTGTGGGAAGTGAGAATGTTGGTATGAGTAGCGAAAAGAAAGGTGAGAATCCTTTCCACCGAAAGCATAAGGATTCCTGAGCAACGATCGTCGTCTCAGGGTAAGTCGGGACCTAATCCGAGGCAGAGAGCGTAGGAGATGGACAACTGGTTGATATTCCAGTACCGGTAGTAATTGTTTGAGCAATGGAGTGACACAGAAGGGCAGGCAAGCATGCGAATGGAAGAGCATGTGTAAGCGTGTAGGGTGGTGCATAGGCAAATCCGTGCACTGAAAGCCTGAGGCGTGATGCGGAGTGAGCAGAGATGCGAGCGAAGTTGTTGACCCCACACTGTCGAGAAAAGCTTCTAGTGAGAGAGCTACCGCCCGTACCGTAAACCGACACAGGTATGCGGGGAGAGAATCCTAAGGTGCGCGGGAGAACCCTCGTTAAGGAACTCGGCAAAATGTACCCGTAACTTCGGGATAAGGGTAGCCACTGTTGTGAAGTCCCATGCGGATGGAGCATAGAGTGGTCGCAGAGAAGAGGCCCAAGCGACTGTTTACCATAAACACAGGTGCCTGCTAAAGCGAAAGCTGACGTATAGGTGCTGACACCTGCCCAGTGCCGGAAGGTTAAGGAAGGATGTTCGGATTAGTCCAAAGCATTCGACTGAAGCCCCGGTGAACGGCGGCCGTAACTATAACGGTCCTAAGGTAGCGAAATTCCTTGTCGGGTAAGTTCCGACCCGCACGAAAGGTGTAACGATTTGGGCACTGTCTCAACGAGGGACCCGGTGAAATTGAAATACCTGTGAAGATGCAGGTTACCCGCGACTGGACAGAAAGACCCCATGGAGCTTTACTGTAACCTGACATTGGGTTTTGATACATTACGTACAGGATAGGTGGGAGGCATGGAAAGCTGGACGCTAGTCTGGCTGGAGCCGACGTTGGGATACCACCCTTGATGTATTGAAATTCTAACCGCGAGAGTAACGAAATCCGGGACAGTGTCAGGCGGGCAGTTTGACTGGGGCGGTCGCCTCCGAAAGAGTAACGGAGGCGCCCAAAGGTTCCCTCAGCGCGGCCGGAAATCGCGCGAAGAGTGTAAAGGCAGAAGGGAGCTTGACTGCGAGTCAAACACGACGAGCAGGTACGAAAGTAGGGCTTAGTGATCCGGTGGTACCGAGTGGAAGGGCCATCGCTCAACGGATAAAAGCTACCCTGGGGATAACAGGCTAATCTCTCCCAAGAGTCCATATCGACGGGGAGGTTTGGCACCTCGATGTCGGCTCATCACATCCTGGGGCTGAAGTCGGTCCCAAGGGTTGGGCTGTTCGCCCATTAAAGTGGTACGTGAGCTGGGTTCAGAACGTCGTGAGACAGTTCGGTCCCTATCCATCGCGGGCGCAAGAGATTTGAAGGGGGCTGCTCCTAGTACGAGAGGACCGGAGTGGACGAACCGCTGGTGTACCAATTATCCCGCCAGGGGTACAGTTGGGTAGCTACGTTCGGAAAGGATAAACGCTGAAAGCATCTAAGCGTGAAACCAGCCTTAAGATGAGATCTCTCATAGAGCAATCTAGTAAGACACCTTAAAGAAGATGAGGTTGATAGGTCGGGAGTGTAAGTACAGCAATGTATTGAGCGGACCGATACTAATATGTCGAGGGCTTGACTTAAGTGACGCCCTGACAGAGGCAAGCGCAAGCGAAGCCAATGGCAGGAAAGGTTGAACTTATATCGAAAAAGCGACCTGAGGGGAGCGTTTTCGATGAAAGTGAATCGCCGAAAAGAAGTAAAAACACACAGCGAACTCAAAAGTTTGTACTCTTCTATATAGTTTTGAAGGCTTAAAGAAAACCTTCAAGGATATCGTAAAATTTCTTCCCTGTTCAGTCAGGAATTTTGCGTTAGCCTGCGGCACTATTGTTAGCGTCGCAAAAGCTGCTCCTAAACAATAGGCGCAAGCGTCAATCCGGTGGCGATAGCTAAGGGGATCCACCTGTTCTCATCCCGAACACAGTAGTTAAGCCCTTAAACGTCGAAAGTACTTGGCTGGAAGCGGCCTGGGAGGATAGAAAGCTGCCGGTTAAAAAATAACCATACCATACGGTATGGTTATTTTTTTATGTTAGGTAAATACTATCCGGCCAGACCTTGCCCTGGGACACATGGCAGGCAAAACCGGAAGTAGCATGCCCGTGTGTATTGGAAAACTGTCTGTTAAAAAATAAGCATTATATATGATTCCTGAAATAATATAGTTTGCAAATACTAAAAATCTTATTCAAAGTACCAATATTTTAGATTATTATGAAAAATTACAAAAATGTAAAAACTATACATTAAGTTTACAAAAATAAATATCTTTTACTAAAAATATAAAGTTTTTATTGACAATCGAAATGCCGGATAGTAAGCTATAAAAGCACTTTGTTCTTTATAAATGAACTTTATTATGTGGGGGAAGATATTATGATGAAGATGAGTAATTTTAGATGGAAAGTTGCCTGGTTGATTTTTATCGTCAGTTTTGTTTCATATATGGATAGAGTAAATCTGTCTGTTGCTACTCCTGTTATTATGAAAGAATATGGTTTTGATAAAATAGATATGGGACTTATTCAATCATTTTTCTTTGCCGGTTATGCTTTGATGCAGGTTCCAGGTGGTATGATGGCTGAAAAGTTTGGACACCGGATTACAGGAAGTCTGGCTGTAATTTGGTGGTCTGTATTTACTGCTTTGACTGCTGTGGCAAAGGGAAAATTTTCTTTTGCTGCAGTAAGATTTTTGTTCGGTATGGGTGAAGGGCCTATTTATCCTGCTTTTGCGATTGCTATTTTCAGATGGTTTAATAAAAAGGAAAAAGGCAACGCCAGCTCATTTTTGTTGAACGGTTCTTTTTTGGGGCCAGTAATAGGGCCGGCTTTGACTGTTGCATTGATGTCTACAGTTGGTTGGAAAATGGTTTTTTTGATTTTTGGCATTGTGGGGATCTTAATGGCTTGGGTATGGCATAAATATGTTCCTGAAAATCCTGCAGAAAGCCCCTATGTTAATGAAGCTGAATTAGCTCATATTAACGAAGGACGTACTGATGTTCCAATTGTAAAAAAAGCTGCTCCGTGGGGTAAATTATTTACTTCTGTACAGTTTTGGGCTATTGGTGTGCAGTATTTCATCACCGATTATATTATGTTCGTATTTTTGGCATGGCTGCCGCTTTATTTAATGGAGGCACACGGTTTCTCACTTGCAAAAATGGGCATATGGGCAGCAATGCCGTGGCTGACTTTGATTATCATTACCTTCAGCAGCGGTTATTTCTGTGATAAAGCTATTGCCAAAGGTGCTTCACAATATTGGATACGTACTTTATGTGGTTCTGCTGGAATTATAATTTGTTCCCTGGCTTTGTATATTGCTACAAGAACCGCTGATCCTATGCAAAACGTAATGTGGCTATCTTTATCACTGGGGTCGCTGGGATTGACTTTCAATGCCTCCTGGGCCTGTGCGATCAATTTAGGGGGAGAGTTTGCCGGTTCTATTTCCGGGTGGATGAACTTCTGGGGAAATATTGGTGGCGTCATAGCTCCAACTTTAACTGCCTGGATCGCGACCAGCTACGGTTGGGATGCTGCACTGATCGCAACAGCATTATCGGGTGTTGTTGGCGTATTGGCGTGGTTCTTAGTCCGTCCTGATAAAGCTATTGTATAATCAATTCTACTGTAAAGTACTTGCAAAGATGAGTAAACTTTGCTATAATGCCTAAGTAATCAAATAACAGACAGTTCGTGACCATCCTGTCTCAAAATAAAACTACGGGTGTTCTGCTTAAAGCAGAACTGTTTTAACATGGATGGGACGAAAATTTTGATTTTCGTCCTTTTTTATGTAGTTCCGTTCTTGGTCACAGCAAGAAAGGAGCATAGTAATATGAAAAATCTCACTAAAACGCAAAAATTGACTATTTCCGCCTTGTGTATGGCTTTATATCTGGTTGTTATGATGTGTACGCAAAGCTTTGCCTTCGGACAGTACCAGGTACGCATTGCGACGGCTTTATATGGTTTGAGCGCTATCTTTCCTTTCCTGATAATTCCATTTGGTTTGGTAAATGTATTGGCAAATACTCTGATGGGTGGTTTGGGACCTTTGGATATGTTAGGCGGCGGTTTGGTTGGTATTATGACAAGTCTGACAATAGTTTATGCTAAACGCCATGATTTAGGTAATTGGGCTGTGATGCTGGCAATTACTTTAGTACCGGGGTTAGGAGTGCCGGTCTGGCTTTCTGTATTGCTGGATCTGCCTTACTGGCTGTTGGCGTCTACTGTTTTAGTAGGCCAGTTTATCTCCGGTGTCGTGGGTATGGTATTGGTGACAGCTTTAGAACGCTGTGAAATATTTAATTTTGCTTCAGCAAAAAAATAAGGAGGATTTATGACTTCTGGAAGAGACCAAAAAGAATTGACAGGCGTGAGCCTTTTAGGCAATAAAACTAAGTATCCTACGGACTATGCTCCTGAAGTACTGGAAGCTTTTATTAATAAACATCCCGGCAATGATTATTTTGTAAAATTTAACTGCCCGGAATTTACAAGCCTGTGCCCGATGACAGGACAGCCGGATTTTGCTGCGATCTATATTTCCTATGTGCCTGATCAGAAACTTGTAGAAAGTAAATCGTTAAAGCTGTATTTATTCAGCTTTCGCAATCATGGCGATTTTCACGAAGATTGCGTAAATATTATTATGAAAGACCTGATCAAGCTGATGGAACCGAAATATATAGAAGTTTGGGGTAAATTTACTCCGCGCGGAGGTTTGGCGATCGACCCATATGCCAACTATGGCAAACCGGGCACAGAGTGGGAAGCAGCTGCTAAAAAACGTTTGATGATGCATGATATGTATCCTGAAAATGTAAGTTATCGTTAGTAAGATTTTACTTTAAAGCCGAGGACTGTTCTTCGGCTTTTTATTTTTTGTTTGAAATTTAATAAATAAATTATGATTTGTTGCTGTTTTTAACACAACACCACTTTTTTTCTTTTATACCTTGTGCTACAATAGACTAAATGAAGATTTCTGAAAATTTATTTTTAGAGCTAGTGGGACTAAAAATGGACCACGAGGGACAAAATACGCTGGGAGATCACTATGGACAGTATTATTAATTTACAGAAAAAAATCGTTCCCGAGCTTACAAATCTTTTAGTTCAGAGATACCAGATATTAAGGCAGGTGAGCCATGAGTATCCTATCGGACGCAGGGCTTTGGCTGCCAGGCTGGGGTTGAGTGAAAGAGTATTGCGGGCACAGGTCGATTTTTTGAAAAACGGTGGTTTACTGGCATTTTCTTCTGCCGGAATGTCGGTGACTGAAGAGGGCGCGGATATTCTGAAAGAGCTTGCTGATTATGTCCGTAAATTGCAGGATCTGAACTCTTTGGAACAGTTTTTATGTGAACGCCTGGATATTGGGCGTGTAGTCATCATTCCAGGAGACTCTGACCAGGAAGAGGTGGTCAAACGTGAAATCGGCCGTGCTGCGGCGAGGATTCTTGGAAATCTGCTGAATGACGGCAAAGAACATATCGTTGCCGTAAGCGGTGGTACAACTATGGCTGCCCTGGCTGCTAATGTAAGCGGCAATGAGCCTAAAACAGTTGTAGTACCAGCCCGCGGCGGTTTGGGTGATAATGTTGAATTACAGGCTAATACTATAGCCACAGTCCTGGCTCAGCGGCTGGGAGCATCTTACAGGCAGCTGTATGTCCCGGACAGCGTCAGTGAAGAGATACTGAATAGTATTTTAGCAGAGGATATTGGGGTCAAATCTGTGGTTGATATTATCAAACAGGCCGATATCCTGGTGCATGGTGTAGGACAGGCTTCAGTAATGGCACGGCACCGCAGGCTGCCGCCGGAATTCATAAAAAAACTGCTGGATGACGGCGCCGTAGGCGAAGCGTTCGGGCAGTACTGCGCTTTAGATGGCAGACAGATCTATATGACAAACAACGCCGGACTGATGCTGCAGGATCTGCCAAAGATCGGAACTGTTATCGGCGTAGCCGGAGGACGGTCTAAAGCAGCAGCTATCTTGTCAGTAATCAGGGCGTCGCGTCAGGATATACTGATAACTGATGAAGCAGCAGCTCACGACATAGTGAGAATGTTGGAAAATGATTAAGGTTACAAGGCACATTAGTGCAAACATATAATTTGCTCAAAGCATAAAAGGAGGATTTTTATCATGACAAAAATTGGTATTAATGGTTTTGGCCGTATCGGCCGCGAGGTTTTCCGTGTTGCTTTTACTAATCCGGAGGTAGAAGTAGTTGCCGTTAACGACTTGACTGATGCTGCAACTTTGGCTCATCTTTTGAAATATGACTCTGTACATGGCACTTTCCCGCATGAAGTTTCTGTTGACGGTGATAATATCGTTGTTGACGGTAAAAAAATCAAAGTTATCGCTCAAACAGATCCTGCTAAGCTGCCTTGGGGTGAATTGGGAGTTGAGATCGTAGTTGAATCTACTGGACGCTTTACTGAAGGTGAAAAAGCAAAAGCGCACTTGACTGCCGGCGCTAAAAAAGTAATTATTTCCGCACCTGCTAAAGGCGAGGATATCACTATCGTTATGGGTGTTAATGAGAAAAAATACAACGCTGCGGAGCATCATATCATTTCAAATGCTTCCTGCACTACTAACTGCCTGGCTCCGTTTACCAAAGTGCTTTTGGAAAACTTTGGTATTGAAAGCGGTTTGATGACTACTGTCCATTCCTATACAAATGATCAGAAAATCCTTGATTTACCGCATAAGGATCTGCGTCGTGCCCGTGCTGCGGCGATGTCCATTATTCCTACTACTACCGGAGCTGCGAAAGCAGTTTCTCTGGTGCTTCCTGAAGTCAAAGGCAAATTGAATGGCTTTGCTATGCGTGTGCCGACACCAAATGTTTCCATTACTGATTTGACTGTTGTTTTGGAAAAAGATACTACTGTTGAAGAAATAAATGCCGCTTTGAAAAAAGCAGCTGAGGGTGAATTAAAAGGCATTATGGGTTATAATGAGCTGCCTTTGGTTTCCAGAGATTACAATGGCTGTCCGTTGAGTTCTATCGTTGATGGTTTGTCTACGATGATGGTCGGCAAAAGAATGGCGAAAGTTGTCAGCTGGTATGATAACGAATGGGGTTATTCCAATCGTGTGGTAGATCTTGCTGCCTACATTGCTAAACAAGGCCTGTAATTAAAGGAGTATATCATTCTAATGGATAAAAAAAACCTGTGTGATTTAGACGTTGCCGGTCAAAAAGTTCTGGTACGTGTCGACTATAATGTGCCGATGGACGAAACCGGTAAGATTACCGATGATACCAGAATTTGTGCTTCGTTAGAAACTATCAAATATTTACTGGAGCATAAAGCTGCGGTCATTTTGATGGCGCATTTAGGCCGTCCTAAAGGACAAGTTAATATCAAATACAGTCTGGCGCCTGTTGCCAAGCATTTGGCAAAGCTGCTGAATATGCCTGTTGCTTTTGCAGGTGACTGCATCGGTGAAGAAGCTGAAAAAGCAGTACAGAAGCTTAAACCCGGTAAGATTTTGATGCTGGAAAACCTGCGCTTCCATAAAGAAGAAGAAAAAAATGATATGGATTTTGCCGAAAAACTGGCATCTTTAGCAGATCTGTATGTTAATGACGGCTTTGGCGTTTCTCATAGAGCCCATGCTTCGGTGGAAGGGGTTACGCATTTTCTGCCTTCAGCAGCAGGCTTTTTACTGGAAAAAGAAATTCGCTTTGTCGGACAGGCTGTGGAAAATCCACTGCATCCCTTTGTTGCTATCATTGGCGGTGCCAAGGTTTCCGACAAGATCGGCGTGATCGAAAATCTTTTGGAAAAAGTCGATACCCTGCTGATCGGCGGCGGTATGGCCAATACTTTTTTAGCTGCTCAAGGGCATAAAATGGGCAAATCTTTAGTTGAAGATGATAAGATCGCTTTAGCAAAAGAACTGCTGGCTAAGGCCAAAGCACGTAAAGTAAAATTGCTGCTGCCGGTAGATCTGGTAATGGCAGAGACGTTTGCTGCCGATGCCAGCCATAAAGTTGAAAAAGTAGCTAAGCTGGATCAAAAATATATGGCTTTGGATATTGGCCCTGCGACCAGCACTTTGTATCAGGATGCGTTGCAGGATGCTAAAATGATCGTGTGGAACGGGCCCATGGGTGTTTTTGAAATGGATGCCTTCTGCAAAGGGACTGAAGCTGTCGCTCAGGCTGTTGCTAAAAGTAGAGCTATGAGCATTGTCGGCGGCGGTGATTCTGTGGCTGCCATTGAAAAGCTGGGGCTGGCTAAAAAAATTACGCATATCTCCACTGGCGGAGGCGCTTCGCTGGAATATCTGGAAGGCAAGGTCCTGCCAGGTGTTGCGGCTTTAGATGATGTACGCCGTAAAATTGTGGCCGGCAACTGGAAAATGCATAAAAATGTGGATGAAGCAGTTGAACTGGCTGAAGATATCGTCAGTGATACTAATGGGACACTGAACGAAGTAGTTGTTTTTCCGCCGTTTACAGCACTGGAAAGCGTTGCTGAAGCCATTGACGGTAAACATGTAGGCTACGGAGCTCAGGACCTGCATTGGGAAGATGAAGGCGCTTATACAGGTGCTGTTTCCGGTAAAATGATTGCTGATATCTGCGCTGAATATGTTTTGATCGGTCATTCTGAACGCCGCACCATGTTCGGTGATAATGAAGTGGCTGTTGCTAAAAAGATGCGAGCTGCATACAGAAATGGTTTGAAACCGATGTTATGCGTAGGTGAAAATGCCCAGGAGCGCGCAGAAGGAAAGACTTCACGTAAAATCAGCATGCAGCTGAAAAGTGCCTTAAAGGGCATTACTCCTGATGAAGCGGAAGTTTTGGTTGTTGCCTATGAACCATTGTGGGCTATTGGCAGCGGTCAGGCTGCAACTGCTAAAGATGCTCAGGAAGTATGCCTGCTGATCAGAAATAAGCTGGAAAAACTATTTTCTGCAGATATCGCGCGTAAGGTTCGTGTTTTATATGGCGGCAGCGTTAATGCTAAAAATGCCGCAGATTTTGCAATCAGCGGTATCGACGGAGTTCTTGTAGGTGGGGCGAGCCTGGATGCGCAAGCGTTTTCTGCTATCGCACGCAGTATATAAGGGGTGACGAAAATGGCAAAACAGCCGCTATTGCTGATGATTTTAGATGGCTGGGGTATTGCTCCGGCAGGGCAGTATAATGCAGCTGCTTTGGCAAAGACACCTAATTTGGATGCTTTGTTCGACAAATATCCGCATACGCGCTTATCCTGTTCTGGTGCAGCCGTAGGCCTGCCAGACGGGCAGATGGGTAATTCCGAAGTCGGTCACTTGAATATCGGGGCAGGGCGTATTGTATATCAGGAGCTGACAAGGATCACTAAAGCAATAAAAGACGGTGACTTTTTTGAAAACACTATTTTGAGTAAAGCTATGCAGACCGTAAAAGCCAACGGCAGTGCGCTGCACCTGCTGGGTCTTGTTTCTGACGGTGGAGTGCACAGTCATATCAGTCATTTGTTTGCTCTATTAGAAATGGCTAAATTGCAGGGACTGAACAAGGTTTATGTACATGCTTTTTTAGACGGACGAGATGTTGGACCGCAGACTGCCGATGTTTATCTGGCAGAACTTGACGCGGAGATGAAGCGTATCGGCGTGGGTAAAATCGCTACAGTAGCAGGGCGTTATTACGCTATGGACCGCGATAAACGCTGGGAACGTGTGCAGAAAGCTTATGACGCTATGGTTTTGCATGACGGCACTGTTTGTACTGATGCGGTCAGCGGTGTGCGTGCTTCTTATGCGGGCGGGGTCACTGATGAATTTGTAGTTCCGTTCATAGCTGCACCTGAAGCAGATTCCTGCGTCAAAGCCGGTGACGGCATGATTTTTTTCAATTTCCGTCCCGACAGGGCAAGGCAGCTGACCAGAGCCTTTGTAGATGAAGAATTTCCTTATTTTGCGCGTCCTCAGACAGCCCGTCCGGTAAATTTTGTTTGTATGACGCAGTATGACGAAACTATAAAAGCTCCCGTTGCCTTTGCTCCGGAAACGCTGGAAGATACGCTGGGCAAAGTACTGGCTGACCACAAGCTTCAGCAGCTGCGGATCGCCGAAACGGAAAAATATGCTCATGTGACCTTTTTCTTTAATGGCGGCGAGGAAGAACCGAATGTTGGTGAAGACAGAGTTCTGATTCCGTCACCGAAAGTGGCTACCTATGATCTGCAGCCGGAAATGAGCGCCGAGCTTGTGACAGATAAGCTGGCAGAGCTTCTGGATACAGATAAGTACGACATGATAATATTGAATTTTGCCAATCCCGATATGGTAGGGCATACAGGCGTGCTGAATGCTGCTGTCAAGGCAATGGAAACTGTCGATGCCTGTGTGGGGCGTATTGTTGAAAAGGTATTGTCACTGCATGGAACAGCCTGTATTACGGCTGATCATGGCAATCTGGAAAAGATGCTTGACGAAACGACAGGGCAGCCTTATACGGCTCACACAACGAATCAGGTTCCTTTTTTGGTAGTCAGTGATGAAAAACATACTTTGCACGAAGGCATTTTGGCTGATATTGCGCCGACGCTGCTGGAACTGCTGAAAATCAAGCAGCCTGCTGCGATGACAGGGAAAAGTCTGTTAACAGATAAAAATAAATGATGAGGTGAAGTTAGAGTGGCAATGATTACTGAAGTATATGCAAGAGAAATTTTGGATTCCCGCGGCAATCCGACTATCGAAGTAGAGGTTTGCCTGGAAGACGGTTCCGTTGGACGCGCTGCTGTTCCTTCAGGAGCGTCTACCGGCGCGCATGAAGCGGTAGAGCTGCGTGACGGTGATAAAAACCGCTATCTGGGCAAAGGCGTGACTAAAGCAGTCGATAATGTCAACGACGTTATTGCTGAAGCTTTGATCGGCCTGGAAGCAACCCGTCAGGTAGAAATCGACGAGATGCTGATCCGTTTGGACGGGACACCAAATAAAGGAAAATTAGGCGCCAACGCTATTTTAGGCGTTTCCATGGCTGTAGCCAAGGCTGCCGCTGCTTCTGTAGGGTTGCCGCTGTATCTGTATCTGGGCGGTGTTTCCGCACAGGAGCTGCCGGTACCGATGATGAATATCCTGAACGGCGGCCAGCATGCTGATAATAACGTCGATATTCAGGAATTTATGATCATGCCGGTCGGCGCTGCAAGCTTCAGCGAGGCTTTGCGCATGAACGCTGAAATCTATCATGGTTTAAAGGCCCTGCTGAACGCTAAAGGACTGGGAACAGGCCTGGGTGATGAAGGTGGTTTTGCGCCGAATCTGAAATCCAATGAAGAGGCGATCGAAGTCATACTTGAAGCAGTGAAAAAAGCAGGCTATAAACCGGGCGAAGATATCATGATCGCTTTAGACGTTGCTGCCAGCGAATTTTATAAAGATGGAAAATATCAGATGGAAGGCGAAGGTTTGGTAAAAACCTCCAATCAAATGGTTGATTATCTGGCTGCTTTGTGCGAAAAATACCCGATCGTTTCAATCGAAGACGGTTTGGCGGAAGACGACTGGAAGGGATGGAAAGCGCTTACGAAGAAATTAGGCACGAAAGTTCAGCTGGTTGGCGACGATCTGTTTGTTACCAATGAAGAACGTTTGCTTGAAGGTATCAAAAATGATACTGCTAACGCTATTTTGATCAAAGTCAATCAGATCGGTACTTTGACAGAGACATTCAATGCTATTGAAACTGCTAAACGGGCAGGCTATACCTGTATTATTTCGCATCGCAGCGGTGAAACCGAAGATACTACATTGGCAGATATTGCCGTTGCTGTCAATGCCGGACAGATCAAAACAGGTGCTCCGGCACGTACTGACCGCGTGGCCAAATACAACCAGCTGCTCCGTATCGAGGAAGACCTCGGCGGCGCTGCCAAGTATAAAGGCAAAGCTGTATTTTACAACATCAATAAATAATCGGAGTAACGGTTATTTTGAAGCAGGGCAGATACCGGACGCGTATTTGCCCTGCTTTTTACTAAATTTTGTACAATTTTTTATATTTTACCGTTGTAAGCTGTATAACATTATGATAGAATAGTTAGGTACTAAGTAAAAGAGGAGGTAAGCTTTGTGATTGCAACTGTCTTAATGGTATTAGACGTAATCGTCTGTATCGCCTTGATAGCGTCTGTGTTAATGCAGTCCGGGAAGGGCTCAGGCTTGTCAGATGCGTTCGGCGGAGGCGGTGGTGGTGCCTTCTTCGGCAAGGGTAATGATGTTGATACTTTAATGGCTAAAGTTACGATTGGTTTGGGTACTGCTTTTGGTATCATCACGCTTGCTCTGGCAAAAATCAACGGTTAATTTGGTTAAAAAGAACGCTCTGCGTTCTTAATTTTTAAAAACTCAAAAGAAACAGAAAGGGGATCAATGTTTTGAGTACTTATTTAATTTTATCCATAGTCGTCGGTCTTGTTGCCCTCGGCGTGGCAGTAATGCTCAGTAACGCTATCAGCGCTGCTAATGCCGGTACTGCCCGTATGAAGGAGATCGCTGGCTATATCCATGAAGGTGCAATGGCATTTCTGTACAGAGAATACAAATATCTTGCTATCTTCATCGTTGTTGTTGCTGCAATTATTGCTACATTCTTATCAGTAAGCACTGCGCTCTGCTTTATCGGCGGTGCTGTATTCTCCATCTGCGCAGGTTATCTGGGCATGAACGTGGCTACTAAAGCTAACGTTCGTACAGCTGAAGCTGCCCGTCATGGCATGAGCGAAGCTCTGAAAATCGCTTTCTCCGGCGGCGCTGTAATGGGCTTGGGCGTTGTAGGCCTTGGCATTGCCGGCCTGTCTGTAGCTTATTTTGTTTTTGACCGTAACATTGATATTGTTACCGGTTTTGGTCTGGGCGCAAGCTCGATCGCATTGTTTGCCCGTGTTGGCGGCGGTATTTATACTAAAGCTGCTGACGTTGGTGCTGACCTTGTTGGTAAAGTTGAAGCCGGTATCCCGGAAGACGATCCGCGTAACCCTGCTACTATCGCTGATAACGTAGGCGATAACGTAGGCGACGTTGCCGGTATGGGTGCCGACTTGTTTGAATCCTATGTAGGCGCAATTATCTCCGCCTTGACTCTGGGTGCAGTTGCATATCCCGGCGGTGAAGGTGTCGAATTTGTTTTCATGCTGGCTGTTGCCGGTATCCTTGCTTCTATCATCGGTGTTATGTTTGCCCGTTCCAGCAAATCTCAAAACCCTCAGGCTGCACTGAACAGCGGTACTTACATCGGTGGTGCTATCGTTATCGCTGCTGCTGCTTATCTTTCCAACAGCCTGTTTGGTTCTCTGGATGCATTCTGGGCTATTGCAGCAGGTCTGCTTGTTGGTATGATCATTGGCAAGATCACCGAGATCTATACCTCTGCTGATTTCGGGAGTGTTAAGAAAATCGCTCAACAATCCGAAACCGGTCCGGCAACCACTATTATTGCCGGTTTGGCAGTTGGTATGTATTCTACTTTCTGGCCTATGCTTTTCATCTGCATCGGCGTAATCGTATCATTCTTTGTAATGGGCGGCGCTACTAACGGCGGCATGGGCCTGTTCGGTATCTCTCTGGCTGCTGTAGGTATGCTCTCCACCACCGGTTTGACCGTTGCTGTTGACGCTTATGGCCCGATCGCCGACAATGCCGGCGGTATTGCTGAAATGTCCGAGCTTCCTCCTGAAGTTCGTGAAATCACTGATAAACTTGACTCAGTTGGCAACACTACTGCTGCTATCGGCAAAGGCTTTGCTATCGGTTCTGCTGCACTTACTGCACTGGCTCTGTTCTCTGCTTATGCGCATACCGTTAACCTCACTACCATTGACTTGCTCAACCCTGTAACTTTGGTTGGCCTGTTCATCGGCGCAACTCTGCCGTTCGTTTTCGGAGCTATGACCATGGAATCTGTTGGTAAAGCCGCTTACGAAATGATCGAAGAAGTTCGTCGTCAATTCCGTGAGATCCCTGGTTTGCTGGAAGGCAAAGCTAAAGCTGACTATCGTAAATGCGTAGATATCTCTACTGCTGCTGCCTTGCACGAAATGATTCTGCCAGGCGTCTTGGCAATCGTTGCTCCGTTGCTGATCGGTTTCCTCTTTGGTACCGAAGCATTGGGTGGTATGATTGGCGGATCTTTGGCAGCCGGCGTGCTGGTAGCTATTTTGATGGCTAACGCAGGCGGTGCCTGGGATAATGCTAAAAAATACATCGAATCCGGTGTTCATGGCGGTAAAGGCAGTGAAGCTCACAAAGCAGCTGTTACCGGCGACACCGTAGGCGATCCGTTCAAAGATACTTCCGGACCTGCAATGAACATCCTCATCAAATTGATGACTATCGTTTCCTTGGTATTTGCTCCGGTTCTGGCTGCTCATGGCGGCATTCTTCTGAACTTCTTTAAATAAGAATTGTAAGTTGTTTGTAAAATCCCACATCTTCGGATGTGGGATTTTTTTTCATATGGTATAATAATATAGTATAAGTAAGATTAGGAGCGTAATTACAGTGCAGTCATTCAGTGGTAATGAAGAATTTTTCTTTCAAGGCGGCAAACAGGGTGTAGTATTGGTTCACGGTTATACGGGAGCTCCGGGAGAGATGCGCCTGCTGGGAGAATATCTGCATCAGCAGGGGCTGACAGTACTGGGCGTGCGTTTAGCAGGGCATGGTACTACGCCGCAGGACCTGAACAAAACCAAATGGCAGGACTGGTATAAGGCTGTAAGCGATGGTGTGTATCGCCTGCAGGCCGGCTGCGATAGAGTTTCAATAGTGGGACTGTCCATGGGAGGATTGCTGACCATTAAAGCTGCGGCTGAATTACCGGTAGCGAAAGCGGCTATCCTGGCAGCGCCGATTTACGTTTGTGACAGAAGGGCTCCTTATCTGCCGTTACTGCGTTTTTTTATCCGTTACCTGAAAAAACGTCAGCGCCAGTATCAGGTGCCGGCAAGCTACAGCGTTTGTTACCATATGATGCCGGTCAAGCCGCTGAGCAGCCTGTTTGAGCTGGTCGATTTGTGCAAAAAAAAGTATTTGCAGTCAATAAAAATACCCTGCCTGGTGATGCAGTCAAAAGTAGAGCATACGGTAAAACCTGCCAGCGCTCAATATATTTATGATCATCTGGGCACAGCTGATAAAAAACTTGTTTGGTATCATCATTCCGGACATATACTGACCCTTGATAATGAACGGGATGATGTTTTTCAAAAAATTTATGAATTTTTAATGGAGTAAAAAATGCAGGAAAAAGAATATACCTGGTGCTTTGCCTGCGGCAAAGATAATCCTATCGGTTTTAAAATGGAATTTACAATGGATGCCGAGGAATGTGTGGCTTATTTTACACCCAGACAGGAGCATCAAAGCTATGACGGGAGAATGCATGGCGGTCTGATCAGCGTCTTACTGGACGAGATCATGGGCCATTACCTGTTCGTCACAGAAGGAAAACCTGCCTATACGGCAAAAATGGAACTGCGTTACCGGCAGCCCGTTATGATTGGTGAAACGGTAAAATGTGTAGGCCGGCGTTTGAAACAAAAAGGCCGCCTGGTGGAAATGCAGGGCCAAATAATTACGAAAGATGGCATCGTAGCTGCTGAAGCAGTGGCAAAAATGATGCTTGAGGAAAATAATGCAAGCGAAAAGCAGTAAAACAACAATATTAGATTTTATGCGGAGCAGCTCGTATGCACCACAGACAGCAGAGGCATTGATCGAAACGATCCCCATTAGCGGAAATCTTGATCACTTCTGGAAAGACCTGCTGGAACTGGAAGAAAACGGCGAGATTATAAAAACCCGTTTCGGGACCTACGGCCTGCCTGAAAAAATGGGCTTGGTCGTTGGCAGATTCCAGCTGACCAGCAAGGGATTTGGGTTCGTGATACCTGATAACAAAGGCGAACGTCCCGATGTATTCGTTCCACCCCGAGCTTTAGGCGGTGCAATGAACAATGACCGTGTAATGGCACGTGTGGAAAGCTCCAGCGGCGGCAATAAGCCAGAGGGAGAGATAATTCGTATCATCACTCATGCGAATAATAAGATTGTCGGTATTTTTCATCAAAGCGGCGATTTTGGCTTTGTAACACCCGACGATAAACGTATCGGGCAGGATATTTATATTATGAAACGACATTTCGGCGGGGCCAAGACCAACCAGAAGGTAGTGGCAGAAATCACCGAATGGCCGGTTGAACGGCGCAACGCTGAAGGCAAGATCATTGAGATTTTGGGCAACGTAGGCGATGTGGGGCTGGAGATCCTTTCGATCATCAAGCAGAATGATCTGCCGCTGGAATTTCCGCCGCAGGTCATCGAAGCCTCGAAACGTGTGCCTAAAAGCATCAAGCAAAGCGAATTGGAAGGCAGACGTGACTTGCGCGATCTGCCGATAGTGACTGTTGACGGCGACGATGCTAAAGATCTGGACGATGCTGTTTATGTGAAACAGCTTGGCAAAGATGAATTTTTATTGGGTGTACATATCGCCGATGTCAGCTATTATGTAAAAGAAAACGCTGTTTTGGATAAAGAAGCACGTGAGCGCGGCACCAGTGTCTATCTGGTAGACAGGGTGCTGCCGATGCTGCCCGAGCGTTTATCCAACGGTATTTGCAGTCTTAATGCAGGCGAAGACCGCTTAACGATGTCCTGTGAGATGCATATCGACCGTAAGGGCCGCATTTTAAGCTACGAGATATTCCCGTCGGTCATTCATGTCCGCCACCGTCTCAGCTACCGTATCGTGCGTGAGATACTGGTGAACGGTGACGAAGAACTGGCGCAGAAGTACGAAGATGTAGTACCGATGCTGAAAATGATGGAAGAGCTGTGCCTAGTGCTGCGCAAAAAGCGTACGACACGCGGCGCTATCGACTTTGATCTGCCGGAACAAAAGGTCATTCTGGACGAACAGGGCCGACCGGTGGAGATCGTGCAGAGGATCCGCAGCATAGCTGAATCTATTATTGAAGAATTTATGCTGGCAGCCAACGAAACTGTTGCGCGCCATATGTTTAACCAAAAGTGGCCGTTTATCTACCGTGTCCACGACTTGCCCAACGAAGAAAAAATGAAAGACCTGGCCAAGCTTCTGGCCAACTTTAACGTTAAGCTCAAGGTCAGCGAAGAAACGAAACCGGGCGAAGTGCAGAAAGCTTTGGCGGAAATGGCTGGCAAGCCTGAGGAACGGCTGGTATCGACAGTAGCTTTACGTTCGCTGAAACAGGCTGTTTATCAGACCGAGAATATTGGGCACTTTGGCTTGGCGGCAGAGTATTACACGCATTTCACATCGCCGATCAGGCGTTATCCTGACTTGATAGTGCACCGTCTGCTGCATGAATGGGTGAGCGACCCGGCAATGAATGCCCAAAAAAGCGAAAAGCTGGAACTGAACCTTGACGCGATCGCCGAACATTCCTCGATCCGTGAACGTGCGGCTGCAGAAGCAGAACGTGCTACGGTCGATTTGAAAAAAGCAGAATATATGGCCGGCCATATCGGCGAAGAATTCGACGGAGTTATTTCCGGCGTCACTGCCTTCGGAATGTTTATCGAACTGGAGAACGGTGTTGAAGGGCTGGTACATATTTCCAGCCTGATGGACGATTATTATGAGTTCTATGAGGACAGATACGCCCTGCTGGGCTCGCATACACGGAAGGTCTACCGTTTGGGTGACCCAGTGCGGATCGAGGTCTTACAGGTCAATATTGCCGACAGGAACATCGACTTTATTATGGCCGGCGAGAACGATGCTGTGCGCGACAGGATAAAGGCCCAGCTTTTAGGGCAGCGCAGCCATGCTTCGGCACGCAGCGCGATAGAAAAAAGCGGCGGCAAAAAACAGGGTAAAAGCGGCAGTCGCAAAAAGCCGCTGGAGAAACGCGGCAAAGGCGGCGTTGGCGGCAATAAATATGTCAATCACGCGAAAAGCAAGAAAAAAGGTCGCAAGAAAAAATAACCACAACCAGGTGAACAATAATGGCAGAAAAGAAAATCAAAATCATTGCGGAAAACAGAAAAGCCAGACATGATTTTACGATCCATGAAACCTACGAAGCCGGTATTGAGTTGACAGGTACGGAAGTAAAATCACTGCGGGCAGGCAAAGCCAATATGAAAGACAGCTACGCCCAGATCACCAAAACGGCCGAGGTCTATGTTTATAACCTGCATATCAGCCCTTATGATCAGGGTAACCGTTTCAACCATGAGCCTTTGCGCAACCGCAGGTTGCTGCTGCACCGCGAGGAAATACGCCGCCTGATCGGCAAGGTCAAAGAAAAAGGCTACGCTTTGGTGCCTTTAAAAATGTATTTTACTCACGGGCTGGTAAAAATGGAGCTGGCGCTGGCGACTGGCAAAAAGCTGTATGATAAACGGCTGGACCTGGCTAATAAAGACGCCAGGCGGGAAATGGAACGCGCAATGAAAGAGCGTAACCGTTAAAAGTTGCATATTCTTCACAGGACGCCGCTTGCAAGTAGCAGGCGCCTGTGTTAGAATAATTAGAGCCTTACAGGCCATATTTATAACCGGGGATGTACTGGTTTCGACGGGGGTAGGTGTGGTATGATAAGCGAGCCGTGGTTCCGTTAGCACGTTAAACGGCGGACGTTTAAAGTAAACGCAAAAACTGATTACGCTTTAGCAGCTTAATGCTAACGTCTTTCCGATCCTCCTCCCATGGGAACGGAAAAGACGCAAACAGTGGGATACCCGTAAGCCAATTCTCGGAGGCGGACAGGGGAAACTCATCGAGATAGCGACCGCGAAGCCTGCCGCTTGGCGTCAAGGAAGCAAAATCTAAATTAGCGGCTGCGCTCGGAGAAAGTCATATTGCAATATTTTCGGACAGGGGTTCGACTCCCCTCATCTCCACCAATTGCACTAATTTAAAACTTATCATAAAATACGACCCTGGCGACAAGCCGAAGGTCGTATTTTTTATGCCGTGACAGTTGTAAAAACAACGGTAAATATTTGAGTGTAACTAATGTTTTTAAAAGTATCATTTGTAAAATTTAAAATTATTTAAAATATACTAAATGTTGAAAAAGTTTTACTATAGTTGACTTTGTTATACAAAATGCTATAATTGTATTAAGAAAATAGGAGGTGTTTTATGAAATTATCTAAAAAATTATTTGCAGCAGGGGTTGTCGCTGTACTGACCTTGAGCGTTGCCGCATCGGCTTTGGCGGCAGAATTGACTGTTAAAACGAAAAAAATCAACGAAGGCCAGGTGAAAATAGCCACACCGGTCATCACCGGATCTGAAGGCGGCGCAAAGATGGATACGCTGCTGACGCAAATGACTACCAAAAATACTGTAGCTGAGATCTATAAATATTTATCCAGCGACAGCCAGAAAATCACTTTAGACAACTATCTTGATTTCACTAACGGTTCTCCTGATCCTGTCAAAGAAGGCTTTGCACTTGTAAAAGGCAGCGCTTTCCTTGTAAATGCAGGCTTCGATAAAGAACAAAAGGCACTGGGCAAAACACAGGCTGCTGAAAAATACAGATTGGATATCGACTATACTGCTTATACAGTCGATTCCGAAATTTTATCGTTGGAACAATACGCCAGCGCTTATACCGGCGGTGCGCATGACAACGAATCTATCACAACGCTGACCGTTAACCCGAAAACAGGCAGGATCTATACCCTGGCCGATATGTTCGTTCCCGGCAGCGACTATAAAGCACGTTTGGAAATGCTGATCGCTATCCAGCAAAAAGGCGATAACAGATTGCTCGAACAAATGAAAAAACCAACCGTTGCTTATCAAAAAGTTATTATTTCCGGTAACGAAAAATTCTATCTGAATTCTGATCTTGATAACTGGGGCATTTATGTTGTTTACAACCCGGGTGAAGTTGCACCGATGGCAGCCGGTATCCAAAAATACTATCTGCCTATCGATACGATCTCAGATATTATCAGCTATCAACTGAAATAAGTAAAATAAAAACAGACACGCTTATGCGTGTCTGTTTTTTATGTTCTTTTATTTAGCTTTAGGCAGCTGAGTCAGCAGCTGCAGTTGACTGCCGTCATCAAAGCTGACGCTGCTGATGGTGACCTGCCATTTTACAGTCTTCAGATCACTGCGCAGCAAGCGGACAGTTTCCGGTTTGAACTGGTTAAGGCTGAACAGTTTTTTCAAACTGCTGCTGCCCTGCGGGGCCAAAGTCAGGTAATCGTTGAAACGGCAGCGCTGGAGCAGCATACCGTCGTTATCGAAAACCTCGACAGATCCCTGCAGTCCGGTAATAGTTTTGGCAGAGATATTATTTAAGGTAAACGTGTTTTGCATGGTATAAGAAGGGAACCAGCCGCCGCTGGAATCGATAGCGATAGTTCCGGGGACGGCGGTAACAGCGGCGTCAAGCTCGGCCTGGACCTTGCTGTTAAGCTGTTTGAGCTTTGCGGCAGTAGCCTGTTCGCGCTCTTTCAGCAGCTCCTTGAGGTTGGTGATTTCCGTCAGGCGCCAGCTGCCGTCGTCCAATTCGTACATTTTGACATGCAGGATAAAATTATGTTCTAATTGTTTATCGTACAGCTTGACGGCAACATCGGCAGTTTTGCCGACCTGCTCGCTGCTTTCAACACCTTCGTAGCGCATCGTGCCGAAGCCGGTACGTTCCTTAAGCTGCTCGGCCAGCTGCTGACCTTCTGTTTTCGGGCTGGGTGCAGGAGTTGGTGCTGGGGCAGTGTCGTCGATATCGCTGGTTTCCTCTGTATTGTCTTCGATCGAACCCGTTTCCACATAATGCTTGGTCTGCTCGGTCATGATTGGGACAACTACACTTTTCAGGCTTTGAACGATACCGAGTAAAAATGGATTGGCCTCTTTGGGATCACCAAAGGCATAATAGACTACATCGTCATACGCGTGGGCATACAGTGAATTCAAATCAACATGCTTTTCGAATTTTGTCAGATCATGCTGTTGTACAGCCTCGTGGATCTGAGTAAATGTATATTGCGGCGTACGCATCCAGTAAAAAAAATACAAGGCGGCGCCGATAACGATCAAAGCGGCAGTGATAAGTATATATTTTTTATTGTTTTCACTCATGGCAAACTCCTTATTAATGCTGGTATAATCATTTTAAAGATAATAACAGGGCTTGTCAATTAAATAAAAACAATAGTCAGCCTGCTGAAAAACTTAACGGCGCTGCCAATAAGGGCAAGCGCCGTTAAAAATATTTTAGTTTTTAAAGTCTTCCGGCTTTACCAAACCGCGCTCCAAAAGGAAGGTGCGGGCAACCTCTGCCCGGTCACGGCCTTTTTCGACCACTTCATAGTTCAGCTTTTGCATCGTAGCGTCGTCAATGGCGCTGCTCAGTACAGACAATGCCTGAGCTATCTCGGGATATTCGGCATTGGTTTTGCCGTTGACGAAAGGCAGCATATAATATGGCGGGAAGAAATTTTTATCGTCTTCCAGCAGTACTAAATCATATTTCTGCAGCAGTCCGTCCGTCGAAAAAGCTGTTATCACATCTACATTATCAGACGTGATCGCAGTATACATCAGCGTCCCGGAGAAGTTATTGACCGATTTAAAGGTCATACCGTAAGTTTTTTCGATGCCTGGCAAACCGTCGTCACGGGCCGCAAATTCCGGCGAACAGCCGAAACGCAGATTATGACTGACACGGGTCAGATCGGTCATCGTCTTGAGATGGTATTTAGCGGCGGTCGCCTGTGTTACCGCTAAAACGTAAGTATTGTTAAAACCGAAGCTTTCCAGCAGCTCGATCTGATGCGTGTCCCGCATCTGCTGTTTCACCAGCGTATACATCTCATCAGGTGTAAAACCGGGGCGCAGCTTATTTTTCAAAATCGTGCTGTAACCGGTGCCGGTATATTCGGGATACAGGTCGATCTCTCCTGAACGTAGGGCCTCAAAAGCGATCATCGTGCCGCCTAAAGCCAGCTTGCGTTCAACCTTAAGGTCGGTTTTAGCTTCGATCAGGTCGGACAGCATATTACCGATGATCACGCTTTCCGTCGCGTCCTTAGAGCCGATGCGGAGATCATGCTTATTTAAAAACTCGTGGCTCAGCAGATAGCCGCTGCTGATAATAACGATCATACCGGCAACTGCCAGGATGCGTTTATGATGCTGCTTGGTACGTTCCAGGCTTTCCTTGGACATTTTTTTTGAAGCCGGGCGCAGTGAAACAGGTGTGACCGCAGTTTCGACCTTGCTCATCAAAAAATCCATTAAAAGCGCCAGACAGCAGGCAGGGATCGCACCGGCCAGAATCATATTCGGGTTGTCGGTCTGGATACCGCTGATAACCAGCGTGCCAAGACCGCCGGCGCCGATATAAGCCGCAATCGTCATCAGCCCTACCGCAGTAACGCTGGAAATACGTATGCCTGCCATGATCACAGGCAGAGCAAGCGGCAGGCGCACCTTAAACAACACCTGCATATCCGTCATACCGATACCCTTTGCCGCTTCCAGCGTGTCGGCGCTGATATTGCGCAGACCGGTACAGGTATTTTTCAAAATGGGCAGCAGTGAATACAAAACTACCATTGCTACAGCAGTAACTGCGCCGATACCCATATAAGGGACCAGAAAACCTAACAGCGCCAGACTGGGAATAGCCTGGGCCAGATTAGCAAAACCCATTACCGGCCGCAGCCAACGCTCGCGCTCGGAAATGTAAATGCCCAATGGCACGCCGATACAAACGGCTATGGCGACAGAAAGCAAAGTCAGCTGGATATGGCTGAGCAGTAAAAGTCCTATATATTGCTGCTGGTCCTGTACATATGCTAATAATCCACTCATGCTTCGCCCTCCTCAAAGTCAATAAATTGCTGACTCATCGTCGTGACGAGGCTGGAATTAGTGATAAGTCCCAGCAGCCGCTTATTTTCATCTACAACAGGAACATTGGAAATATTATTGCTGTTGACCTTTTTAAGCAGGGCCACAATGTTCTCGTTGGGGTCGGCTGTCGCCTGTGCTGGTTTCATTACCGTATACACCGGCTCGCTCTTATCCGGCGCCGCATGAATAGAACGGGCGCGGATGATCCCCAATAAATGTTCGTTTTCATCAACGACCAAAAGGCTGTCGACGTTTTCGATACGCATTTTCTCGATACATTTCAGCATCGGCACATCGGGGTAGGTGATCTTCGGCGTGCGTATCATAATATCTTTGGCCTTGATCAGTTCGGGGCTGCTCCAAATGCGCTTAGAACCTACAAACTCGCTGACAAAACCGTCGGCGGGGTTCTTCAGGATATTTTCCGGGGTATCATATTGCAGTATATCGCCGGAATGTAAAATACAGATACGGTCAGCGATCTTCACCGCTTCGTCCATATCATGGGTAACAAAGACAATAGTCTTGCGCAGCTTCGCCTGCAGATTGACAAGCTCGTCCTGCAGCTGGCTGCGTGTGATAGGATCTAATGCCGAAAACGGCTCGTCCATCAAAATTATTCCGGGGTCCATGGCAAAAGCACGGGCTACGCCGATACGCTGCTGCTGGCCGCCGGAGAGATGATTAGGGTACCGGTCAAGAAATTCCTGCGGCAGTCCTACCATTTCCATCAGTTTTACTGTACGTTCAACGATCTCATCCTGCGGCAGCTTGGCCAGATGCGGAACGATCTCGATATTTTCGCGTACCGTCATATGTACGAACAGGCCTGTCTGTTGGATAACGTAACCCATATTTCTGCGCAGTTCGATCGGGTCCTGTGCAATAATATCCGTTCCGTTGATCAGTATCTGTCCTGACGTAGGGTCGATCAGACGGTTGATCATCTTCAGCAGCGTAGTTTTACCGCATCCGGAAGGTCCGATAAGTACGACCAGTTCACCTTCGTTGATCGAAAGATTGATATTTTCTAAAACATTGTGCTGTTTGTAAGCTTTACTTACATTGATAAATTGAATCAATAGGGTTGCCTCCTTGTCTATGTTTTGAAATTATGCCTGCGTCTAAAGTGAAGTTCCACTTGATGCTCATCTCCTTTCATATATATAGTAAATTCATATATTCGCTGTAAGCTGTGAATATTCCTGCAAGGTAATATAATAACAGAAAATTTAATTTATTATCCTTATTAATAAGAAAAATAAATATTAAGCTATAGCGATAATAGTATCGCAATAAGTGATAGAATTTATGGACCGCTGCCGCAGATACAAAAAACGTGTTATAATAACAGCAAAAGCAAAGGAGTGAGAGTATGATTTTTATATGTTATCCCAAATGCAGCACTTGCCGGAAAGCCGAAAAATACTTACAGGAGCATAACATCGAATACACAAAACGCGATATTAAAACAGATAATCCTACTGCTGGCGAGCTGCGCTCCTGGCAGAAAAACAGCGGTCTGCCGCTGAAAAAGTTTTTTAATACCAGCGGCCTGCAATATAAAGCACTGGGCCTGAAGGATAAGCTGCCGCAGCTGAACGAAGAAGAACAGCTGCAGCTGTTGGCTGCTGACGGAATGCTGGTCAAACGCCCGATTTTGCTGACGGACGGTAACGTACTGGTCGGTTTTAAAGAAACGGAATGGGCAGAAAAGCTGCTGTAAAAGCTATACCTTTCATAGATTAAAAAGATCTGACAGGAGAATATAATTTATAGAAAATAGTTTGTAAACTATAGATAATATTTTGAAAGTATAAAAAGTTTAGAGAAAACAGTGCAAGTGTAACTTCTGCAACACAAAAGCGGTTGAAAAAATGTAAAAAAACCTGTATAATCAGGGTAGAGAAAGCAAAGATGAACTCCGATAAGCCGATGGCGGCACATATCGGAGTTTTTTGTTTATCTGCAGCTTTTTGTACGGATAGCTGTATCAGGATTCTGACGCTTTTTTATGCAGGGCGTTGAGCCCCCGGCATTTTTTAATACATAAGTTTAAAGCAAAGGGTGTGAAATTATGGAAGCGGACAAAAAAACAACAACCGAAGAATTAGGATTCTTCAAAAAGTATGGCTTTTATCTGGCACTTGCTGTTCTGGCGGTGATAGTTATGCTGCCAAACCCGGAAGGACTTTCTGTAGCAGGCCAGAGAATGATCGGCATTATGGTTTTTTCGGTCATAGTCTGGGCGACAACGGCGATCTCGTACCCGGTCAGCGCCGGCGTCATTATGACGTTGATGGCGCTGTTGATCGGCTTTTCCCCCAACCCCGAAACAGGTAAACTGTTCGGTACGGCGGCAGGGCTCGGTATCGGGCTGAAGGGCTTTGCTTCAACAGCGTTCTGTTTGGTAGCGGCAGCCATGTTCCTGGCCGTAGCCATGACTAAAACAGGGCTTGATAAACGTATCGCGCTGGTGATCCTTTCCAAGCTGGGCGCAAAATCGAACCGCGTCGTTATCGGCGTCATCCTCTGCGGCTTTATCCTCAGCTTTTTTGTGCCCAGTACTACGGCGCGCGTAGCCTGCCTCGTACCGATCGTTATGGGTATGATCAAAGCGTTTGACGTACCGCTGAAAAGTAAATTCGCAGGTATGCTGATGATTACTGTAGCTCAGGTCGACAGCGTCTGGAACGTCGGCATCAAAACCGCCGCCGCGCAGAATATGGTGGCCGTAAACTTTATCAGCAGCCAGCTGGGAGTCGATATTTCATGGCTAGACTGGTTTGTCGCCGCAGCTCCGTTCTCACTGCTGATGTCCATTTGCCTGTATAAGCTGATGATGCACCTGATGCCGCCGGAAATCGACGAAATCAAAGGCGGTAAAGAAACAGTTGCCAGGCTGCTGAAAGAAATGGGTAAGGTCAGTGTCGATGAAATGAAGCTGCTGGTTATCTCCATCTTCCTGCTGATCTTCTGGACTACCGAAAAGAAACTGCACCCGATCGACACATCGACAACGACGATGGTCGCCGTTACCTTGCTGCTGCTGCCCAAGATCGGCGTTATGAGCTGGAACGACGTTGTTCATAAAGTAAACTGGGGCACAGTGCTTTTATTTGGCGTCGGTATTTCACTGGGCACTGCCTTGCTTTCTACTAAAGCCGCTACCTGGATGGCCAATGAGATCGTAGTTGGCTTCGGGCTCGAAAACTCGACCACGATCATGGTCCTGGCGATCATGTCCCTGTTCCTCATAGTTATCCATATGGGCTTTGCCAGTGCGACAGGTCTTGCTGCAGCGATCATACCTATCATCATTTCCGTCCTGCAGCATCTTAAGACCCCTGGCGTCAACATCGTCGGTATGACGATGATCCTGCAATATGTCGTCAGCTTCGGTTTTATACTGCCGGTCAACGCGCCGCAGAATATGATCGCCTACGGCACCGACACCTTTGAGGTACATGACTTTGTCAGGGCAGGTATCCCGCTTACGATCATTGCTTTTGCGCTGATCATGATTCTGGGCGCAACCTACTGGAAATGGCTGGGACTGGTCTAAGATACAGTTGTTTTGCAGATTATAAAGATAAAAAACATATGTAAATAAAGTAAACGGTACTCTTTTCAGAGTACCGTTTTTTTGCTGACTCTCGCATAGAGCAGCACTTGTTTGCCGTATATGCTTCTGACAAATAAAGTACAGGGATACCTGCTTTTGCCAAAGTGCGAAAATAAACTGTTAGAAAAAGATTATTGGTTAATTAAAGTAATCTTAATTAAATTTTTATCGTTTGCTTGTGTGTTCATTCGAGCCTAGAATAGTGGCTATGTTAGATGCTTCTAACAGCATTATATATTTGGAGATGGATCAAGATGAGAACACAAAGCAATTATATGGGAAAAGCAAAGCTGCAAAAAAAAGTTTTAACAACTATTATGACAGGATTTTTATTTGCCAGTATCAGCAACACAGCGCTGGCAGACAATGTTTCTGTGCCGGACAGTAAAAACGACGGGCAGACCATTGGCGCAGGCAATACAGCCGCAGGCGATGGCTGGAGCGTAGAAGTAGGCAGTGACAATAATAAATCAGTCTATAGTGTCGGCGATAAAAACGCCATCAGCCTGCGCGATAATGCTACTATTCATATCAAAAAAAACGCCGTTGTCACCAACGCAGCCAACAGGAACATTGGCAATTTTGGCACCGGCGCCAATACTATCGAAGTCCGTTCCGGTTCTAAGATCACTGTTGACGGCACAGTGCAAAAGTATGGTCCGCAGAATATGGGCGAAGCGATCAACGTGCATGGCGGTGGCAATACGATCGTTGTCAACGGTTCAGTCATTGCTGAAAAAAGCGCGGCTATCTGGTTTCAGGACTGGACAGGCACCGGCAATGACAGCAGGAACAGCGTCATCAATAATGGCCTGATCCAGCGCACAGACGGCGGCAACGTCATCGGCACTTCCGGCGGTAACGGCATCGACTTTACCAACAACGGTACCGTCAACGGCAGCCTGTTTTTTGCCAAAGGCGATGATAACCTGACTTTTATGCCTGGCTCCAATGTTACAGGCAATATTGATGGCGGTGGCGGTAAAAATAAGCTTAACTTAGATGGCGGTAATGATAAAGTAGGGGGAACACTGAACGGAGCTATCAAAAATTTTACGAGCCTGACTAAAAAAGGTACCGGCCTGTGGGAGATAACCGGCCCAATGCAGGGCTTTGACACAGTAGACGTACAGCAGGGCACACTTGGTTTAAGCGGCAACAATGACGGCTTCACAGGCAAGATCACAGTCAGGAAGGACGCCTCTTTAAGCGCCAAAGCTGAAAGCCTGCCGGTCAATCATCCGGTCAACGGCAATGTGGGGAATATCGACCTGACCAACGGCGGGACGCTGATTTTTGAACAGGATGATAATGGCAGCTATCAGGGGCAGATAATCGGCGACGGCTCGGTGATAAAAACAGGCAGCGGCATCGTGGCATTGCGGCCGGATGCCGGCGCCAATACCTACAGCGGTGTCACTACCATTGATGGAGGCGGGCTGGCGATTTCCTCGCAGGACGCCTTGGGCACTAACAGCGATTTGACCATCAATAACGGCAGCCTGACCGTAGAAGCCGATCTGACTATCGATAAACGAATCAATCTTGCCTCGGCAGAAGCTAACAAAACGGCGGTCATTGACACCAACGGACATAATGTGACTGCGGCAGGCGTGCTGAACGGCGTCGTTGACAGCGGTACTTTTATTAAAATCGGCGCCGGTACGCTGACTGCGGCCAATAACGACAACAGCTTTGCCGGAAACGTCGAAGTTGCCGGGGGAGCGCTGCAGATAGACGGCAGCGGCAGCAAAAACTTTACCGGCAAGATCCACGTACTGCACGAGGCCTTTCTGCAGGGCTCCGGCAAAGTAGCCGGCGACGTAGTCAACGCAGGCTGGCTGGCGCCGGGCAGCTATAACGATAAGTTCGGCACCTTTACCGTTGGCGGCAACTATACAGGCCAGCCAGGCGGCAAGCTCAGTATCTATTCCGTTCTGGGCGGCGATGCTTCGCCTACAAGCAAGCTGGTAGTCGAAGGCGATACCGAAGGCTCACCTACCAATATCAGGGTCATCAATCAAAACGGCAGCGGCGGCTATACCGATAAAGGTATCCTTATTGTCGACGTCCAGGGCAAGTCTGACCCCAACGCCTTCACACTGGCCTATGACTATAAGCAGCCGGACGGTACCGCTGCTGTCGCCGCCGGCAAATACCTCTATCACCTGCAATATAATCAGGAAGACGGCGACTGGTATTTAAAAACACTGCTGAACAAAGACGACACACCCGTCGTCAACCCTTCCGTACCCCTTTATGAAGCCTATCCGGAGATCATGCTGGGCTATATGAAAGTCAATACCTTGGAAGAACGTGTCGGCAACCGTAAGTGGCATATCATAGAGGACGGCGAACCGCAGCAGCATTTACAGTATCAGGAAGGCACCTGGTTCAAGACCGAAGGACTGAGCGGTAAATATAAAGCCGACCGCAGCACCGCTGCCCCGGACAGCAGCTATGATGTCGATTCGTGGAAAATGCAGATGGGCTACGACAAAATAATCTCACGTCAGGATGCGGCAACAACAGTTGTCGGCGGTTTGAACCTGCAAATGGGGCAGGCGCGGGCCAGGATCAAATCAGCAGTGGGTAACGGCAAAATCAAAAGCGACGGCAAAGGCCTGGGCGGTACTATGACCTGGTATAAAGACAACGGCGTTTACGTCGATACACAGGCGCAGGCCGTCTGGTTCGACAGCGATATCTCCTCCAGCTCCTCGGCTGCAGCGCAGCAGATAGAAGGCAACAAAGGCTTTGGTTACGGTCTGAGTGTGGAAACAGGCAAACGGATCGCCCTGAAACGCCCGCATTGGTCATGGACACCGCAAATGCAGCTTGCTTACAGCAATGTTGATTTCGATTCCTTCAGCGACGTCAACGGACTGGCAGTAAAACGCGGCAGCGCCGACAGCCTGCAGGGACGGCTTGGCGCAGCACTGAACTATGAAAAAAGCTATAAAAACGAAAATGACGAAAATTACCGCAGTGTAAAAGCCTATGGACTGCTCAATGTATATCATGAATTTCACGACGGTACTAACGTTTTGATCGCTGGCGACAACTTTGCCAGCAAAAATGACCCTACCTGGCTGGGACTGGCAGTAGGAGGCACTTATAACTATGGCAGAAATTCGCAGTACTCTCTGTATGGCGAGCTGGGCATCAGCACCAGCGCCAAAAACTTCGGCGACAGCCATGTACTTCGTGGTGAAGTCGGTTTCAGATATCGTTTTTAAATATAACTGCCTGCTGAAAACAGGCAAAAATAAAAGACGCAGCTATAAAAGCTGCGTCTTTTTATGTTATGCACCGTTAAGCTGGCACAATGACGTCACAATCAAATGTCGATCCCCAAAGCCTCTTTAACGAGCAGGCCGATAACAAAGGAGAAAGCGGCAACGCTAAGGCTGATAAGCGCCATCTCCCAGAAACGCTTTTTAAAATCCAGGTCCTTGGCGACCGAAATATAATAAGTAAACACCAGGATTATCAGCACCACAGTCACCAGCATCGTGCCCAAAGCGTGCAGATAATGCTCGTCATCAAAAACAAGATAGGGCAGTACCAGCAGCGCCACGGTAATGCAGTAAGCAATGCCGGTATAAACGCAGGACTTAAAAGCATCCTCGCGTCCTTCGCTGCGGGCCGAAAGAAATTCAGACGAAGCCATCGACAAAGTTGCCGAAACCCCGGTGATCAGCCCCGATAACGCGATCAGCTTGGTATTCTGCAGCGCTAAAGTCAGGCCTGCCAAAGTACCAGTCAGCTCGACCAGAGCATCGTTCAGCCCCAATACCATCGAGCCCACATACTGCAGGCGTTCTTCATCCAAGATCGCCAGCAGCTTCTGCTCGTGCCGCTCTTCGTCCTCGGCTATCTTCTGTGCCTGCGGTATCTCGGCGGCAATATCCTCATAATTATAGGCGGCATCGCCCTCATTGCCCTCCATCAGCTTTAGGGCAAAGGTATAACCAAAGATCACCGACAGAAAAGTATACCACCAGACCTTCCATTGTATGGGCTGCACCTTTTCTTTAGTAAAAGTCTCCCAGATCTGGTAGTGGCGGTGCTCCTCATTGGCTATTTTCAGCAGCGTCGCCTTGTTCTCCGGGTTTTTTACAAAGCCTGCGACCTTGGTATAAATATGGTACTCCGTCAGCTCGTTCTGCTGCATTTGCAGCACCCGTTTTTTGATCTCCGGGCTCAAAGGTTTTATCTCAGGCATCCTAATCAACTCCGTATAAATTTATTCATTGAATAACATTATACTGCAATCAGCTGCAGTTGACAAAGTAGGCGGACGATTTGCAGATAAAAAATCTAAATATATTAATAAAAACACCTGCAGAAGCTTAAAAGCTGTGCCGGATGTAAGCTGATGATGCTTTCGCTGTCCGTAAATATTCAAGTTCATAACCGAAAAAACAGACAGGCTGAAATCATCGTTTCAGACTGTCTGTTTTCTTATTGACCTGCCGCCAGGGTAAACTTCTTTTCCAGATGCTCGATCAGCTCGCGCACCCGGCGCTTGCTGTTCACCAGATCAAACAAATCAGGCTCGTGACAGTCTGCCCCGTGCTCCTGCGTGCGCCGCCGTGCCAGCAGCAGCCTTTTTTGAGCGTCCTGAACAGCTTCGTCCATATCGTGCAGCCGCGGAAAATAACGCTCTCCGGCCAGCTTTTTGACGCAGCCTGTAAACAGGCTCGCCTCTAAAGCTCCATAACGCTCGACCCACAGCTGCAGCCAAAATTCCTCCTGGGAAGGGCCGGCAAGCGGTGAATGCAGGCCGGCTGCCTTAAACGTCACCAAAGCACGCTGCATAAAAACATAGGGCCGTTCCATCAGCGCAGCCCTTCCTGCCTAAGGCCGAAAGCCCGACGCAGAGTATCCAGCGCTGCCTTTTTAGAGCAGTACACGCTCTGGCTGGTCACACCCAGTGTTGCCGCAACCTCGCGCTGGCTTTTGCCCCGCAGGAACACTTCGCTGATCACAAGCCGCTGCATCTGCGGCAGCCGTGCCACCAGCTCCAGCACGCAGGCGCTGCGCTCATCCCTGCTGATGCTTTCCTTATAACATTCGCTGGACAGGGCATCCAGGCTCGTGCAGCCATCCTCGTCCAAAGTTGCCAGCTCCGCATCGAACAGGTTCTTCTTCTTTTGCACCTGGATATTGAGCTGACGGCGGATCGTATATTTTACGTGTGTGGCAAAAAAATGGAAATTGCGCTGCTTAAAGCTTTTGATAGCATCATTGACAGCCATCAAAGCCAGGATCTCCGTATCGTCCTGCTCCAGATAATGCACATAATAACTGTTATATTTAAACGCCCGTACCATCGGCGTAAAACCAAGCAAAAGGCTGTTGACCGCCCTGCTGTCGCCGCGCTGTGCCTGCGGCACCAAAACAGCAAAATCAAGCTTCTGTATATTTGACTCATGTTCCATCTGTGATCTATCTCCCCTCAGTACCGGCCGCGCCGGTTTTTAAATCTAAAGCAGCCAAAGCAAAATCCTTGGCCGTCAGCCCTTCCAGACATTCGCTGCATACTTCGCCGCAGCAGTCCACAGCCAGATACTCGTCACCTTCAAAAATAGGATTGCCGCATAAACTGCAGGTATATACCTCCAGCAGCTCTGCATTCTCCGGGGCCGCCAGCCAGTCGTTTTCGACAGCGGCCAAACGCTTCTCACTGCTCCTGCAGTCATAATCCATCATTGCCGCCGCCTTTCACAAATACCGATAAATTCAAAATGATACGCCTCCTTAGATCGTTAAAACACCGCCGTCACTTTACTGTACTTTCTTAGTAAGCACTACTGATACAAACTTGATTAACACTTAAACATAAGAGCCTGTAAAACCTTAGAGAGAGGTAGAAACTTATTCAGAAAAAGAAAATACTAAAAGAAAAAGACGGTTTTGTTTTACACTTACTAAATACATAGCCAAAAATCAAAAAATCAGGTTCGCGCGAAAAAAATAAATTTATTTTTTTTCGGCAGCAAGCCTGATTTTTTCTAAAAAAGATATGTACTTAGTAAGTGTAAGCAGTAGAACGGCGGTCCCTGTACCTGCTGCTGCTTTCGATCTCAGGAAAGGAGGGACAGCAATGCTGGCAGAACAGTCGCAGATTATCTCACTTACGCAGCTTGCCGCTGTGGCAGGCTGCAGCCGCGATCATATCACGCAGCTCTACCTGCACTGGACGGCAGGCCGCTACGGGCAGGTCTATGACGACTACCACCTCAATATCGACGCCGACGGCACAGTCTACCGCACCAGCAGCAGCCTGTCGCAGTACAAAAGCCACACCTGGCGCCGCAACAGCGGCAGTATCGCCGTCGCCCTGTGCTGCGGGCTGGGGGCGCAGGCCAACCATGGCTATGATGCCGACCTGGGGCAGTTTGCCCCTACGGCAGTGCAGACCGAAAAAATGGCGCAGACGGTGGCTCTGCTCGTAACGGCGCTGGGCTTGCAGCTTACTATCGATACCGTAATGACCCACTGCGAAGCCGCGCTGTTGGATGGCTACGGCCCCTACAGCGGCGACGCCGAAACACGCTGGGACCTGTGGTATATGCGCGATTCACCCGGCGACGGACAGATGAAGCCGGGTGGGGACATACTGCGCGGCAAAGCTCGCTGGTATTTAGAACACAGTAAAATTTAAAAAACAAAAGGAGTACAGAAAATGAGCACGACTAAAACAGCAACATCCTACAAACTATCCCTGGGCGTCGAAAATGGCGTCAATGCGCTGGGGGCAGCGCAGGTCAAATTCGTATCTGTCGGCAGCGTCAAGCTGGACGCCGCCGACGACAAATGCCTTGCTGTGGCCAATGCTATGAACGAGCTGATGAGCCACGAAGTGGTCAACGTCTACGTTACGGAAAAGGCCGAGCTGGCTCAGGCGGAATGATTTTATAGATCATCCGCCTGGCAGTAAATGTTTTTTGACTTTTTGATTTAAAGTTTAGATTTTTTTATTAGCCCTTTCTTTAGAAGAAAGGGGATACGTTTCTTTTAGCGGCATAAGTTTTTGCTATGCAGCTTTCTTCCAGAAGCAAGCTGCGCAAAGAAGCTTGCGCACTGTGACGATTCCTGTTTAACTTTGTTCGCTGTCTGGCTTCCGGGCAACTCGGCATTGCAGAACAAAGCAGATTTTTATCTCCGCATAGTCTATGCCTCAAACAGTCCCTCCAGCGCTTACAGCTCACGGCGTACACGACGGAATAGCTCACAATGTGCGCTCAAACCCCCTGCATCGTACTTTACAGTGCTGTATTAAGGAGGAAATTATACTTGCGTATATCTGTAATTGCTTACATAAGATACATTGCAGACTTTTGTAAGCAGTAATTTGTACGACGCAGTGGTTTTTAAGCGCATTAGGAAGATTTGGCAGATGAGCGTAACGCAGCTGCAAGCAGGCGCAGGGTATGTTTGAGGTATCGGCAGGCTATGCGCAGCATAGTATTTTGATCTTTCCCTGCGATACCGAGTTGCCCGGAGCGCGGGCAGCGAGTAAAGCGTAATCCAAATCTTAACAGCGCTGGAGATTCTTTACTGACTTTCTTTTAAAGAAAGTCTAAAAAGGAAAAAACTTTAAAAAAAACTCTAAAAATATGAAAAACAGAAAAAATAACCCTGCTTCAAAAAAGCGCATTTAACCCGGTTTTAAAGCAAAAAACCTGAAAAACACAAAAAAATAAAGTAGGCCGAAAACCTACAAAAAAGGAGCACACACCATGGAAAAAACCTTAGAACTCATCTTCACCAAAAGCGACGGCGCTAAAAAAACCTTAAGCATCGCCGACCCTCGCGAAGGACTCACCCTTGCCGCCGCCAAAACGGCAGCCGACAAGATCATAGCCGCCAACGTACTGACCAGCGGCGGTCTGGAACTGACAGAATTTACAGAAGCCCGCATCAAAACAGTTACTATTGATGTGCTTGCTTAGTGGAAGCCCAGGAATTATTTACAGCAATAGGCAATTTTGGCTTCCCGATAGTATTGAGCTGGTACCTGCTGCTGCGTATGGAGCAGCGGCTGGACAAGCTGGGCGACTGCCTGCACGAGCTGAGCAGTGCCATTGTCAAAGAACAGAAAAAAACGGAATAAAGGCTTGAACACAGCTATAGCGCGACGTGCGATAGCCGGAACCATAAAAAATGATAAAAAAGATAAGGCGATGCAAACCTAAAGGTAAGCGTCGCCTTATCTTTTATGTTTTGTATTATACACCTGAAAATTACCAGTTGCAAGACCATTGAACAATTTTTTTAAAAAAGCGAACAAAAATGTCTTGCGGGGGGGACAAACATGGTAATATAGTAAATGGTTAAAAATATTAACTGTAATAGGAAAATTTGAATCAAAAGATAATAGTTTTATTTTATTAGCGTTACTGCTAAGCTTGGCAGTTACTTGAGAATTAATAAAGATGAAAGTAGCTCTGCTGCAGCAAATTATCAGGTCAGCAAATTTTACTGCAGGTTATGAAGCTAACAGGAGCGGTAGCTAATAGGCAATCACAATTACAACACTATGGAAATAGGTTGTCTAATGAAGTGATAAAGCAAAAAGAAAGGTGTGAAAAAGATGGAAGGAATGGATCCTTTAAGGATTGGGGAGACTATCAAGATCAAAAGGATACAAAAAAGGATTACTCAAACTAATCTTGCCAAGAAGCTTAAGATATCTCAAACGCATCTGAGCAATGCTGAAAACGGCAGAGTGATGCTGAGTTTGAAAGCACTGTTAAAGCTGAGAGATATTTTTGAATGTACTTTGGATGAATTGGTTGATCCTGACAGATTTGAGAAAAAGAAGGAACGGGTAAAAAGATACAAACTCGTACGCTGCAGCGAGTAGCTTTAGGGAGATGTTTAAGATGCATATCGAAAGCTGGGAGGAAGCGATACACAAAGATAACAGGGCAGGATTAGGAGGGCTGACAGTCAAGTGTCCGATCTGCGGCCGTGAATTTGGCTGCAATAAAACATATCATGTCTATACTGCTTTGGTAGGAAGAAAACGGCAGTATTACTGCAGTTATTCCTGTTATAAACAAAGGCCTAATCCAAAGGAAAAAAGATGAATGGGAGAAGAAGCATCATGGAAAAGAGGTATTTAAGCAAAAGGGTACTGGCGTCTCTGTTGACAATGTCGTGTGTACATCTGGGGGGGACATTCGCGCTCCCGACAGCTGGCGCGGCAGAACTGACTGACAAAACTTATACCGGATCTATGTCAGCGATAACCAGCGGCGATCATACAGTGAGCGCAGGCGATGTGACTATTGATGCCAGTGGTTATACAGGTAATGTAAATTATCAGGCCCCATTGTTTAAGAATCAGAATGGTAATATCAATATAGATATTGCGGATGGGAAAACGCTGACAGTGAAGGGGTTCAACGGCATGGGCGATACTTCTGTTTCTGCCGATCAATTTAATGGCATAGAACGCGCTACTTTATACGCTTATAACAGATACCCGGCAGGGTCTGATATTGCGATGACTTTCACCGGCGGCAATATCGTGGTGAGCAATGAATATAAAGGCAGCTCTACATTGGATTTATATGGTTTGTTTGCCAATAACGACGGCAAGTTTGTTTTTAAAAGTGATGGGGATAATAAAGTCAATCTGACGGTGCTGATGCCGGAGATCCAAACCAAACAGCATCGCATTGGTATCGGACTGCACAACGGCACTTTTGCTTTTGACGGCGGAAATTTGACGATAGAGGTTCCTAATGATCCGGGGGCAACCTCCATTGACCGGCGTGTGGGGATCGTGATGTCCGGCGGCAGCGATCTGGATATCAAGGCCGATAATATTTTTATAAATGTCAACGAGCTGGCCTTTCAAATGGCATCGGTATGTGGTGATATGAATAATAAAGCTATTACAGGTGTTACCAATACGGCGAAGTTTGATGCCGAGTCCATAATTTTTAAAGGAGCTTCCGGAATCAGAGCGATAGTTGCTGCAGACAGCCGCAATAAAATTGAATTTAACGGGACGGGAAAGACTGAGATTTATGCCATTATTCCCAGTACAGTAGATGAAAATAATTTTTTCGGCCAGATTATCGGCGGTAAAGCGGTCGAGATCGATTACACAGATCTGACTTTCAATAATGAGGCTGTTATCGCAGGCGAAAATTTAACGGCTCAGGGAACTGCTGCCGGTCATTGGGTCAATCCGGGAACGAAGTTTGAATACTGGCAGGACGGTTATTGGCTTAAAGCGGTTTCAGCAGGGTCGGAGTCTACTTTGACGGCTAATAAAGATATCAGTATTTCGTCTAACGGCGGTTATTACAATACAGCTTTGCATGTTTGGGGTAAAAGCCAGGCCGAATTCAACAGCAAGACCAGTATAACTGTGCAAAATGGCGTCGATACTGCCAGAGCTGTTTATGTTTATGATAATTGGGATGGGACGACCAAAGCTGCTTTTAAAGATGACCTGATGATTTCGACAGTAGGAAGTAATGCCAGTTATCTTTACGGTATCGATGTCAGGGCCGGCGGCAAGGCTGATGTCGCCAAAGGCCTTATTATGAATGACAATGATAATCTTACCTGGTCATTATTTTCTATGGGTAACGACAGTAAAATTGCTGTTAATTCTACTGCTGCCGGTGAAGTGCAGGTAGTTGGCAATGTAGGCGGTTATGACGGCGGTGCGGTGGATATGACTTTGAATACGGCTGCATCTTATTTGACTGGTGCCAGCTATCTTAGGGGCGCTGGCAAGGTCGATCTGGATCTGTCCAATCAGGCGGTCTGGAATATGACGGGCACGTCAAAAACGACTGCTTTAAATTTAAACAGCGGTGCAGGCATGGATATGCGTGCCGATAATAACGTTTACAGCACTTTGACAACGGCAAATCTCAGCGGTACAGGCGGCGTGATCAAACAGGATATCGACGTGCGCAGCATGGAAAGCGATAAAGTTCTGGTTACCGGTGATTTCAGCGGCACTCAGGCGCTGGATATTTACCAGAAAGATGGTTATGTCCCGGCTGGCAGCAGCACGGAAGGAACAGGCCTGGTACTGGCAAGTGTCAACGGCAATGGCACCTTTACTGCTAAAGACCGTGAAGGCACGTTGTTCTACACCCATTATGATCTGGCCAATAAAGCCAGCGAGACAGCCGGATTCACTACCGACTGGTATCTGAACAAAATAATTAAAACTAATGAACCTACAACCAGTGTGGATACGGTGCTGGCTGCCAATGCGCTCAATTACCATACCTGGCGTACTGAAAACGATAAACTGCTGCAGCGCATGGGTGAGCTGAGACATAATGGCGAGGAAGAACAGGGAGCCTGGTTTCGTGTGAAAGGCAGCAAGATCAGCCGTGACGGCAAGTTTGGTTTTGAGAACAAATATACTGCTTATGAGCTGGGCTACGATCAGGTAACTAAACGTACTGCCGACAAAACACGTTATCAGGGCGTTGGTTTGAGCTACACTGACGGCAGCAGCAGCTACAGCCGTGGCAGCGGTGACAACAGCAGCAAGTCGATTGGTTTCTACAACACTGATATAGGCAGCAAGGGTCATTATCTGGATCTGGTATTCAAAATCAGCAATATGGATAACGATTTTACTGTTTACGATACTAACAACAACAAGATCACTGGTGATTTTAATAATACCGGCGTAGCGCTGAGCGCCGAATACGGCCGTAAAAATGATTTGCAAAATGGCTGGTATATTGAGCCGCAGGCACAGTTTACATTAGGTTATCTGGGCGGCGATAACTACACTGCCAGCAATGGTATCAATGTAGAACAAAGCGGTATTAAAAGTGCTGTCGGCCGCATCGGTTTCAATATCGGTAAGGAAGTGGGCAATAAAGGTGTAGTTTATGTTAAAGCCAACCTGCTGCACGAGTTTGGCGGTGGTTACGATGTAACTATGACTGACAGTACAGGCCGGGTGAAAGTCAGTGACAGCTTTGACGATACCTGGTTTGAGTACGGCATTGGTGCGGCATTGGCGACAGGTAAGAACAGCCACATCTATTTTGACGTGGAACGCAGCGCCGGCAGCGATTTTACTAAAGACTGGCAGTGGAACGTCGGAGCAAGGTGGAATTTCTAAAGACTAGCCCTTATTTGGGTTAGTCTCAAATAAGGAAGGATGAAATTTATGAACAATAAGGATTTAAGCAAGAAGGTGTTGGCGTCTTTGCTGACAATGTCGTGTGTATATCTGGGGGGGACATCCGTGCTCCCGACAGCCGAGGCGGCATTATATACACCTGGTGCAATATCTGATACTGAGGCTACACTTTCGGGGTGGGGACAGAATTTATTTGAAACTGGCGGTGTTTACACAGTAAATAATGGGAACAACAATACGTTGAATGTAACTGCTGGCAGTACAGGTATTTTTAAAGTTGCTGCAGGAGAAACTGTAGTTTTTAACGGAAATCTTAATATCCATCAGAATGGGATCAGTTCTATTTACGCGTTTGGACAGCAGGTTAATACTGGTGGAAAACTGACAGTTAATGGTGATTTCTACTGGCTTAATGATACGCCGTATCATGCTAATGGTGCTCTGAGGGAGAATTTTAATGTTGCAGGTGAGGCTGATTTTAATGGCGATTTGACGATAATTCATGATAATGATCGCATTAATAATACTTCTCAAACTGCCTTTCAGGCCATTGATGGCGGTAAGGTAAATGTTGCAGGCGATGTCTATATTTATAATAGAGTTGGGAATTATATCAGCAGCGGCGCAAATGCTGTTTATGCCAAAAATGGCGGTATTATTAATTTTAATGGTGATACGACCAGAATTATGGCTGTGAGTAATGAGCCTGATGCAATAAGTGCCAAAAATGATACCAGTCATGCTTTGAGCAAAACGCAAGTAAATATTAATTCTAAAACTACACAAGTACTTGGCTCAATAGATTTAGCCGGGTTTGGACAGGTTAACGCTGTTTTGACCGGCAAAGATTCTTACTGGTATGGTGATGAGAAAAATGCCGGCTATTCATTTCTTCCAACGACAGGTATTTTGAATGTGACGCTGAAGGACGGCGCAGAATGGGGATATTTTGGCGACAGCAGTCATTATTCCAAGGGTAAGGGTGTAACTGCCCTGACATTGGAAAGCGGCGGCATAGTCAATATGTATGACGATTACCTGAAACAGAAATGGACTGATTACGGACTTGATACTGCTTATACTACGATCAATAATGTAAAGCATGATTATGTGTATATTGGCGATCTGAGAGGTCAGGACGGCATTTTTCAATTGGATCTGAATTCCGGTGATAAAAGCCAGAGTGATATGATCTACATCAAAGATTCTACTGCCGGAGAGGGTACGCATTCTCTGCAGGCCTATGCCAATGATAATTTTGCCGGTGTCAGCGCGGAGAATACTTTGCGTTTTGCGACAGTTGGCGCAGCTGCAGCAGATAAAATCAAATTTAAGGATACAGAAAATATTTACGGTAAAAGTCTGTGGGATTATAAAGTTTTGATCGGCAGTGAGGAGTATGATGTAACTGATCCTGAGAATGCACTCTATAATGATAAAGCGTCTGCTAATAATGAAGTCAATGCTATTTTGGGGGCGGGGGCTAAGAACTGGTTTATCTATGGTTACGAAAAAACACCGACAGTCAATGCTAAGTCTTTGATATCAGGCAGTGATGTATTATATGCGACCTGGATCAATGGTAATAACACTCTGCGCAATCGTCTGGGTGAACTGGATTACCAAAATGGCAGTCAGGGTATGTGGGCACGTATTTATGGCGGAAAACTGAAGGGAGATAATTTCAGTAATAATTATCAGACCTATCAGATTGGTTATGATGCGGCTTTTGCGGGCAGAGATGGTAAGCAGGACGGAATCTGGTATGGCGGTGCAGCCTTTGAATATACCAAAGGCAGTACCGGTTATACAGCCGGCAGCGGCGATATGGATATGGGAGCTGTTTCATTATATGCCACTAAAAAAGGCAAATATGGTGATAATGTAGATATAGTGCTGAAGCATGGACAAATGCAGGGTGAAATTGATACTTTCGGCAGAGTTACAGACAGCGGTGACTTTGATACTAAAGGAACCAGTTTGAGCTTGGAATATAACAAGCGTATACAACAGGCGAATGGTGTATTTATTGAGCCGCAGGCCCAACTGTCTTTAGGCCATATCAACAGTACCGATTATACGACAAAGAACGGTACTAAGGTAAGATATGACGATATTGACAGCGCTGTAGCAAGATTAGGCTTTGCGGTGGGGAAAGATTTTGCTAAAGGCAATATTTATCTTAAAGCATCGGCATTACATGAATTTGGCGGCAAGGGAGCCGTACATATGCTGGCGTCAGACGGAGCAAGCCTGAGTGAAAACAAAGACTACAGTGGAACATGGTGCGAGCTTGGTCTTGGCACTAACTGGCAGACCGGCAAGAACAGCCATGTTTATCTGGATGTAGAACGCAGTTTTGGCGGCGAGTTTGAAAAACAGTGGCAGGTCAATGCCGGGATGAATTGGAATTTTTAAAGAGTGATATACTTATGGAACAATAACTTGTGCTGTTGATTTATTTCTAAAAAAAGGGTGGAACTAATAATGAATAAAAAATATGTTTTTGCAATATTAATGTTAATAGCAGTTTTTGTTGTGGCAGGCTGTGGCAGCAGTATCGGTGGCAACATTATTAAAGACGAGGGTTCTTTGGTCAAGATCATGGATGAATTTAAAAATCTGGATGGACTAAAAGGTAAAGAGATACTTGTTTTTCAGGATGTTAATATGTATACTGGTGAAACAGGAAACAGAGTTGTTATCAATATTTTAAAACCGGGTACTGATGATGAGGTGGATAACTATGAGTATCGCGGCGGGTGGAGTAAAGCAAGGCCCGTACAGCTTTCCGGCAGTGGCAAAGCTATCGACAATTGTATACCTTTAGAGCAGCTTGATTTTGCCAAGATTCCTCAAGTTTATAAAAGCATGGAAGTCCAAATAAAAGATATCGAAGGCGCTAAAATAGATGATTATATGAGTTTCAGATTTTGGCAGGGCAAGTGGGATATTTCTGCATCTGCTAAAAGTCCAAGGGCTAAGTATTTTGCAGATTTTGACTTAGATGGAAATTTGAAAAAATTTAAGAAAAACTGAACCATTTCAATATTAGGATTGCTTTCATGGTGAGAAAAATGCTATATTGGCATAGTACTTTTGAAATTAATAAACTAAGGAGATGATTATTGGTGCGTTATGAAATTATGCAGCCGGGCGCTTTTGCCTTTTTAAAGGTACAGCTGGAAGCAGGTGAGAGTATTAAAGCGGAATCTGATGCTATGATGGCGATGTCAGGTAATATCAAAGTTGAAGGTAAAATGGAGGGCGGGATGCTGGGCGGCCTGGCACGTAAATTTTTAAGCGGCGAAAGCTTATTTTTTCAGCATCTGACAGCACAGGGGCAAGCTGGGGAGGCTGTTTTAGCCCCGCCGATACCGGGCGATGTTTCGGCCTATGAGTTGACAGGTAATACCTTATGTATCACTTCGGGCGGTTTTTTAGCGGCGGAAGAGAGTGTAAAAATAGAGACTAAGATGCAAAATCTGGGTAAAGGTCTTTTTTCCGGCGCCGGGTTATTTGTAGTTAAAGCTTCAGGTACGGGAATTTTATTCTTCAATTCGTTCGGGGCTATCTATCCGTTAGAACTGCAGGCGGGCGAAGAAATTGTTGTTGATACAGGCCATTTGGTAGCCTGGGATGCTGATATGAATTACAAGGTAACGAAAGCAAGTTCCGGTATCATGTCCAGCCTGACTTCAGGTGAGATGTTGGTATGTAAGTTTACCGGGCCGGGAAAAGTTTATACACAAAGCCGTAATCCCGGCAGTTTTGGCTGCTGGGTCGGTGGTATTATTCCGTCACAGGGCTAATAAAATTACAAAAAAAGCACAGACCATTTTGGTCTGTGCTTTTTGCTATGAAAAAACAGAAAACGGCTTGACGATAATTTTCAGAAAACTTATAATAGATACAGAATATATTATTAGATAATGATTATTGAAAAATGGAGGTTGAGGAGAAATGGCAAAATATAAATGCAGTGTCTGCGGTTATATTTATGACGAAGAAAAAGAGGGGCAGCCACTGCTTGACAGTAAATGCCCGGTCTGTGGAATGATGATGGTATTGATGGAGGAAAACGACAGCGAAGCTGCTGCTTCTACTGCTCTGGAAGCAGATGCAGCTCCGGAGGAGCTGGCTTATGATCCGGCATACGCCCGTTGTGACGCCAGTTGCCGTCATATGGACGATATCCATGAAATGGCTGTAACAGGTAAGTCGATCATTGGTGCTATGGGTACGCCGATGCCGATGCCTGGCTGGGACGATATCCTGCTGCTGGGCAATCAGCTGAATCCGCCGCCGCTCAATGATTATGACGCGGTCGATACGACGACTGTGATTGGTAAAAATGCCAAAAAGCCGTTGATTTTGACTAATCCGATTTTTGTTTCACATATGTCTTTCGGAGCTTTGTCAAAAGAGACTAAAGTGGCTTTAGCCAAGGGCAGCGCTTTGGCAGGTGCGGCGATGTGCAGTGGTGAAGGCGGTATTCTGCCGGAAGAAATGGCAGCGGCGCATAAATATATTTTTGAATATATCCCCAATTTATACAGTGTGACCCGGGAAAATCTGCGTAATGCCGATGCGATCGAGATCAAGATCGGCCAGGGTACGAAGCCCGGTATGGGCGGGCATCTTCCCGGCAGCAAAGTGACACCGGAAATCGCGGCGATCAGGAATAAGCCTTTGGGTGAAGATGTTATCAGCCCGTCCAAGTTTCCTGATATCAATACAAAAGAGGATTTGAAAGCATTGGTGACGAAGCTGCGCGAGGAATCTGACGGCAGGCCTATAGGTATCAAGATCGCAGCCGGTAAGCTGGAACGTGATTTGGAGTTCTGCGTTTTTGCAGAGCCTGATTTTATTACGATCGACGGACGCGGCGGCGCTACAGGCGCCAGCCCGAAGCTGGTTCGTGATGCGACCAGTGTTCCGACCGTTTATGCTTTGTATCGTGCCCGCAAGTATCTTGATGCTGTGGGAGCTGATGATATTGCGCTGGTGATCACCGGCGGGCTGCGGGTATCGTCTGATTTCGCCAAGGCTTTGGCTATGGGTGCGGATGCTGTGGCAGTAGCATCGGCTGCTTTGATTGCGGCAGCCTGCCAGCAGTATCGTATCTGTGGTACGGGTAAATGTCCTGTAGGTATCGCTACGCAGGATCAGGAGCTGCGATCCAGATTGAAGATCGAAGCATCGGCACAAAGGGTAGCAAACTTTTTGAACTGTTCCCTGGCAGAGCTGAAAACATATGCCCGCATCACTGGTCATAAGAATCTGCATGATTTGAATGCAGGTGATTTGTGTACGATCAATCGTGAGATTTCTGATTATACTAATATTCCTCATGCCTGATATTTAAGAAAATTATGAAAGAACCCCGTATGCTTTTGCATACAGGGTTCTTTTTTTATATAAGGTGGTATCAGGAGTGAATAAAATTGGCTGGATATGATGAGATCATGTCGTCAGTGTTGTATATAGAAAGCAGAATTTTAAAAAGTTCACTTTAAATTTGAATATATTTCCCAATAAGTTTTCTTTTGGGATAAAGCAAATATATTAAGTATAAATTATATCTTGTCAGAACAAAAGTTATATGTTAAGATGATTTACGGAAATTATTTTAAAGAATAATATTAAAATATTTTTGAACATTTTGTTAAGTTAAAACATTTTGAATAAAATAATTACTCTGAATGCTGAAAATGCAAAGAAGTGATAAATATCAGCGTTTGTTGAATTTAAGAGCTGAAAGGAGATGTTAAAATGAGTGAATTTACTGAGCTGAATTTTAGAGAAAATCATGCGTATAAATATTTTGATATTTACAGCGCTGCTGAAAATCTTGGTTCTGAGTATTTTAAGAATGAAAGCGAGGTCTTTTATGAAGTTAAAAAAGAAAAATTTTGGCTTGGCAGCATTGATTTTAATGTCTCTTTCAGGTTCTGTATATGCTGAGGCACCGCTTACTGACAGTACAGTTATTAACGGTGATACAACTATCAATGTAGATATCGGGGCTAATAGCGGTATAAATTTGAGTGGTAACAAGGAGATAAGTTTGGCGGCATCTGCTTCTGATGCTGCTGTAACCATAAAGGTCAACGGGCAAAAGTCTGTTGGCGACGTAAGGTATGGCATTAGGGTCAGCAATGGCGCTAAAATAAATTTAAGTGATTTGAATATTGTAAGTGAAGATAAAACCGGAGACGTAAATGGTATTTATGCCAGTGCCTCAGAAATAAATATCAATAATTTAAACGTTGATGTTAATGGGAACAGTATTTATGGCGTTAATATTTATAACGGTTCTCAGATGAATGTTGCCGGAAATATGACAATTGCTGTGAAAGGAGATACAGTCCCATCTTCAGGTATCAGGGGGGTTACAGTAAATTCGGCCAGCGGCGTGTTGAACGTACAGGGAGATTTAATTATTAAGGCTGAAAGTGATCAAAGAGGTTATGGTATTTACAATACCAGCGGTGGAAAGCTGAACGTTGCGCAAAATACTTATATAACTACTATTGGTGAGACTGGACACGCGATATTTTCTGCATCTAACAACGATGCGGGGAAAATAGGTTTGAGCGGTAATTTAAATATTGACAGTTATGGTGATAAAAGCTATGGTATACGCGTTATCGGCGGAACTGTTGATGTGCAAAAGAATACGGTCATAAATATGTATGGTAACAATACTTCTGGAATACATACATCTAAAGATGGCAATGGCCTTGTTGAAGGCGTGATCGATTTACATGGTGATACCATCATAAAGGCGGAGGGAAATGGCAATAAAGGCATTTATGCTTCTACCGGTCTGATCACTATGGATGGTAAAGGTTATTTGCAGATGGACGGAAATAAATCCTATGGTATTTATGTCGATAACGGAGGTAAGGTTGTCCTTAACGGCGGTGTAAGTATTGATGCCCAAAAAGAGGGGAATCAGGGAATTTATATCTATGGCAGCGGTAATGTAGAGCTGCATGATTCTGTTGATATCTTTACCGGCAGTGATGCTGCAGCTAATGCGATCAATATTAACGGCAAGGGCAGTACTGCTGAAAATAAAGCACAGGTCAACGGAACTGCGCAGTTCAATATGCTGGGCAATATAAAGGTTTCTAATGGTGGTAGCATTGATTTGGAGATGACGGAAGGGTCTTTTTGGCAGGGTGCAGCTGGTATTGATGCCGGCAATGGCTCTACCAGCTCGCTGAGTTTTGGTAATAATGCCGTTTGGAAGCTGACTGGCAATTCAGAAGTGACTGATTTGACACTGGATGGAGCTTGGCTTGATATGACGGCAGATGGTGATGCTTTCAGTACTTTAAAGACCGAGTCTTTAAACGGCAGTGGTGGCACGATCATACTTGATGTTGATGGTACGGCAGTTGATCAAGCAGATAAGCTGTATGTTACAGATACTTTTACAGGTACACAGGCTTTAAAACTGCATGAGATCAACGGACGTGATAATGATCCAACTTTAGGCAAGGATGCTTTGGATACAATTTTGGCCAGTGTTAATATAAATAACGGAACTTTTACTGCTGTCGATGGTGAAGGCAGTCTGTTCTGGCAGCGCTATGAGCTGGGGCAGCAGGCAAGTAATACCGGCGGTTATACGACCGACTGGTATTTGAAAGAGATCGAGAATATTTCTCCGGCTGAAAGGCCGACAACTACGGTAGAAAGTGTTTTGGCGGCCGGCGCGTTGAATTATTATACATGGCGGAGTGAAAACGATAAACTGATGCAGCGTATGGGCGAATTGCGCCATAATGGTGACGATGCCAAAGGCGTTTGGTTCAGGGTGAACGGCAGTAAGATCGGCCGTTCTGGAAGCTGGGGTTTTGAAAATAAATATACTGCTTATGAGCTTGGTTATGATGAGGTTATAAAACGAACAGATGATTTTGTGCGTTACAACGGTGTGGCATTGAATTATACTGATGGCAGCAGCAGTTACCGCAGCGGTAATGGTGGGAATGATGCAAAAGCGATCAGTTTTTATGGTACACAGATCGGCAGTAAGGGGCATTATCTGGATGTGGTTTTTAAGATAAGCCAACTTGCTAATGATTTTACTGTATATGACAGCAATGCCAACAAGATAACTGGTGAGCTTGACAATGTAGGTGTGGCAGTGAGTGCTGAATACGGGCGTAAAAATTTATTGAGCAGGGGCTGGTATATTGAACCGCAGGCGCAGCTGACTTTAGGATATTTGGGTGGCGACAGTTACCAGACAAGCAATGGCATAACTGTACATCAAGATGGTATCAACAGTGCTGTGGGGCGTGTAGGTTTTAATTTAGGCAGGGAGATCGGAAATCAGGCCAATATTTATGTCAAGGCTAATCTTTTGCACGAATTTGGCGGAGGATATGATGTGACGATGGCTGACAGCGGTGGAAACCGCTTTAAGGCTGCTGATGTTTTTAACGATACCTGGTTTGAATATGGTATTGGCGCTGCATTAAAAACAGGCAGCAACAGTCATATTTATATTGATGTGGAACGCAGCAGCGGCAGTGACTTTAAGAAAGACTGGCAATGGAATGCCGGCGCACGCTGGACATTTTAGAAAATCGTTGTAAAGAAAATAATAGAGAGCGTATATCCTGTAGTGGATATACGCTCTTTGTTTTTGGCATCAATGCTGAAATTTATAATATGAACTTTTTGCAAACTTTAACTGTAAATGCTTGACTTAAAGTTGACTCTAGCCTGTAAAATCGAATTAAAGGCAAAGGCGTTATGGTAAAATACCAAACGCTGCTTTGGGTAAAATAAAAGATGAGGAGGTATAGTATGAAAAAAATTGTTGTGGTGCTGATGTCGATGCTGGCAATGCTGGTGGCGGCTTGCGGCGGCAGTAATGCCGAAGCTATTTCTACTGATAATGGAGGGAAAATTATGCAGAGTGAAAATAAAACTAACAGCAGTAAGGCTTTGGTCGTGTATTATTCGCGGTCAGGTAATACCGAGGCTCTTGCCAGAATGATCGGTAATGAAACAGGTGCGGATATGTTCAGGGTGACTACTGTCACGCCATATCCTGAAGTATACCGTGAAACAACTGAGCTTGCCAGAGCCGAACGTGATAATAACGCACGTCCTGCAATTAACGGACGTGTAGAAAATATGGCGGATTACGATGTCGTTTATATCGGCGTGCCTAACTGGTGGAGCACGATGCCGATGCCGATGTTCACTTTTTTAGAGCAGTATGATTTGTCCGGCAAAACTATCGTGCCGTTCGTTACTCATGGCGGCGGTGGCGTAGCTAATTGTGTCAGCGATCTAAAGAAAGCTGTTCCCGGAGCTACAGTGCTGGATGCATTGGTAGTCAGCGGCGGCAACGCGCAAAATGCCCAGAGCGATGTCAGTGCCTGGCTGAAACGCTTGGGTTTAGTAAAATAAAATATCATTTCCTGACAGTAAAAACAGAGAGTGCTTTTTGAGCCCTCTCTGTTTTGTTATATCCATATTTAAATATATTCTTTTTTCAGGTATTCTAAAAATTTTTCAGAGGCTTTGGAAAAGGTTTGATATTTTTTCCAGACAATATCAAGCCCGACTTCAAGTGTTGGTTCTAATGGGCGAAAGCAAAGCGGGCTGTCGTCATATGATTTGATGATTCTGTCGATGCTTAATGCATAGCCGACACCTTCTTCTACCATAAGGGAAGCGTTATATAAAAGATTATAGGTAGCGACGATATTCAGATTGTCGTAATTTCCTCCCATCCAGCCGGCTATCTCATTTTTGACCATGGCCTGGTTGGAAATAATCAGCGGCAGGCCCAGCAAATCATGAGGTTTGATAGTTTTATTTTCAGCTAAAGGGCTGGCTTTGGTCATCCATAAACCCCAGATATCAGTGATCGGTAATTTTATAAAATCGTATTTCTTAAGGTCAGCCGGTTCGATAAACAAGCCAAAATCAAGCAGTCCGCTGTCCAGACGTTCGGAAACGTCTTCGGCCTGGCCGCTGAAGATATGAAAATGTATATGGTCATATTCTTGGCGTATTTTACTGATTATTTTAGCCAGCATCCGCATACCTTCAGTTTCTGCACAGCCAATATAAATATCACCTGTAATGTTTTCAGCAGAGGCGTTGATTTCAGCTTTGGTTTTTTCCATTAGAGCAACGATTTCTTCTGCTCTTTTGCGCAGGATCATACCATCTTCCGTCAGCGTTATTTTGCGGTTCCCGCGGATAAAAAGCTGTTTGCCAAGCTCTGTTTCCAGTTCTTTGAGCTGCCTTGAAAGCGGTGGCTGTGTCATATGTAAAAATTCGGCTGCACCGCTGATACTTTCTTCGCGGGCTACGGCAAGGAAATACTGCAGGGTTCTGATATCCATAAAATTTCACCTCCGATATAAGTATTATAATAGTTTTTGATATACTTTTCAAGTATGGCAAAGTATTTAATATATGTATTTGATATTCTTAGATTCTGTTTTTATAATTAAGACAAAGGAGCCGGGTAAGCAGAATTATCAGTGAAGCAGAAAGGCTCTGTTTTGAAACTTATTGTAAATGGATCAATGATTTTAAGGAGTTGAGAAGTATGAAAAAGAAAGTTTTGGCTGACCGTTATTTGAAAATGTTTAAGAGTATCGCTTTAGGGGTGATTTTATCGACGGCTGGTACAAGCGCTGTGTTTGCTGCTGACAGGCCTGCTGGTGCTGATAATTTTTACAGGAGTGATAAGGTGGAGGTCCAGAAAGTCACTTTTAAAAATCAGTACAAGATGAATATTGCCGGTAATTTGTATCTGCCGAAAGATATGGACAAAAGTAAAAAACATGCTGCTATCATAGTAGGGCATCCAATGGGGGCAGTAAAAGAGCAAAGCGCTGATCTTTACGCTGTTAAGATGGCAGAACGCGGTTTTGTAACTATGTCTGTCGATCTGGCGTTTTGGGGCGGCAGTGACGGCCAGCCACGCAATGCCGTTGCGCCTGAGCTTTATGCTGAAACCTTCAGTGCGGCGGTAGATTACCTGGGTACAGGGCCTTTTGCTGATCGAGAAAAGATTGGCGCGATCGGGATCTGCGGCAGCGGCAGTTTTGCTATCAGCGCCGCTAAAATCGATCCCCGCCTGAAAGCCGTTGCAACTATTAGTATGTATGATATGGGTGCAGCTAACCGCAATGGACTTAATCATTCTCTGACGCTTGCACAAGGAAAACAGATCATTGCTGATGCGGCGGAGCAGCGTTATGTGGAATTCCAGGGTGGCGCAACTAAATACACAAGCGGGACCGTACATGAGATCACGGAAAAGTCCAATCCTATTGAACGCGAATTCTATGATTTTTACCGTACGCCAAGAGGAGAATTTACTCCTGCAGGTTCTTCGCCGCTTTTAACGACACATCCGACGCTTTCCAGTAATACTAAATTTATGAATTTTTATCCCTTCAATGATATTGAAACAATTTCTCCGCGTCCGCTGCTCTTTATTACCGGTGATCAGGCACATTCCAAAGAGTTTAGCGAAGATGCATATAAACGTGCGGCTGAACCGAAAGAACTGTATTATGTTGCCGGTGCAGGCCACGTAGATCTTTATGACAGGGTAGAGCTTATTCCGTTTGATAAGCTCGAAAGCTTCTTCAAGGCTAATTTAAAATAATTTACTGCTGCAAAAGCTGCAGATCTGATTTGCTGAAAGTTTTGTTTTTGTGGATTCTCGGGATGCTGGGGGTCCACATTTTTGTTAACAGGAGAGGTTATGAAAGAAAAAAATAATTTGCTGATCTTTATTTTGACGATAGGTGTTTTTGGTATCATCAATACAGAAATGGGTGTGCTGGGTATTTTGCCGCTTCTGGCAGAAAAATTTAGTATCAGTATCGCACAGGCCGGTTTGCTGGTCAGTTTGTTTGCTTTGGCAGTGGCTGCAGCCGGTCCGGTGATGCCGCTGCTTTTTGCGGGCATCGACAGGAAGCGGGTGATGCTTCTGGTATTGAGCGTATTTGTTTTGGGTAATCTTATTTCTGTCTTTACTGATAATTTCGCAGTTATGCTGCTGGCAAGAGTTGTGCCGGCGATTTTCCATCCGGTTTATTGTTCGCTTGCTTTTTCTGTTGCGGCTGCTTCAGTCAGCCCGGAAGCAGCTCCCCGGGCTGTTGCTAAGGTCATTGTGGGGGTATCGGCCGGGATGGTATTGGGAGTACCGGTCAGCAGCTTTATTGCCGGCAGTTTTTCGTTAACGGCTGCTATGGCTGGTTTTACCGTTGTCAATACAGCGGCGTTGATTGCGACCTGGTTGTATATACCATCTCTGCCTGTGGCAGCAAGGCTTTCGTATGGGCAGCAGCTGCGTGTTTTAAAGAAGCCGGTATTATGGTTTTCTATTGCAGCCGTTGTGTTTATGAATGGAGCTGTCTTTGGAGTTTTTGGATATTTTTCAGGCTATCTGACCAATATCACTGCTTTTTCGTGGAATACGGTAAGCCTGATTTTACTTGTTTATGGTTTGATGAATATCGTCGGGAATTTTATTGCCGGCCGTATGCTTAGTGCAGGCGCGTCTGCCGATAAGCTGGTCATAATATTTCCGGTCACATTGGGGATTGTCTATGCTGCATTCTTCTGGAGCGGTACCTCGGCGCCGGCTATGGCTTTGATCACGCTGCTTTGGGGAGTTTTGGGAGGTATGAATGCGAATATCAACCAGTATTGGATTACTACTGCGGCCCCGGAGGCACCTGATTTTGCCAACGGTCTTTTTTGACTGCCGCTAATTTGGGGACTGCTTTAGGGTCGGCAGTCTGCGGGATGGTGATTGCACATATGGGAATGCAGTATATGATGTGGGGCGGCATCGTATTTCTTATTTTATGTTTGGCAATGATTATCCCAAGAGTATATAGATCAGATGAGTATGTTTGCCTGGGAGAAAGCAAATAGTTGTGCTGTAAAAATAAAAAGCCGGCATTCTTCGCAGGAAAGTTCAAACTTTTTGTAAATTTATCCATTCAGGGACTAAAATAGCAGCTTTACCACTTGACTTGGAGCGGACTTTAACCTGTATAATAAAGGCAAGAAGTTTTCCAGGCTATGAATAATATTTAGTATAAAAACTGAGCTTCGAGAGGAGACTGTTCTTTTGAGTGTAATTCTGTTTATTTCCTTGATCGATTTTGTTTTGAGTTCTTTGGCGTGGGTTTATTACAGTCATGCATTTTCTTTTATGAGGTCGGCGCCGTTTATCGCTTTATATGTGCTGCTGATGCTTAATACTGTTGGCAGCCGTGTTTTGCCTGAAAGTTTGCCATTGCCGCTGTTAAAGCTTTCGGCCTGGCTGAGCGGTTATTGGATCGCGTTTTTGTACTATTCGCTGCTGTTGATGGTTGTGCATGGTATCGTATATGCAGTTTTGCGTATTTTTTCATTCAAGCTGCCGTTTATGCAGTTTGCCGCTGCGGGCGCAATAGTTCTGGCAATTTTTGTTGCCTGGGGCAGCTGGCGTGCGTTTAGCCCTGTTGTACGCACGGAAACCGTTGTTACCGATAAGCTGTCGTCTGATAAGCAGTATAAAATAGTGCTTATCAGCGATATCCATTTGGGACGCGAGCTTGGCTATGATTACAGTAAGGGCTTAGTAGAGCTGGTCAATGCGCAGAAGCCCGATTTAGTACTGATTGCTGGTGACATTATGGATGAGCGGCTGCAATATATCATCGAGGAGGATTCACTGGCCCCGTTAAAGGAGCTTCAGGCACCATTAGGGGTATATGGAGCTTATGGAAACCATGATTATCTTGATCGGCCTGACGAGCTGAGAGCTTTGCTGGAAGGCAATAATATCAGTATACTGACTGATGAGAGTACAGTGGTTGATGATAAATTGAAAATTACCGGTTTGCATGATTATCGTGTTTCAACAAGTATTGTTCCGTTGCAGGCTCTGAGCGTCGATAACGATAAGTATTATAGTATCCTGATCGATCATCAGCCGCGGCGGATGGATGCTGCCGCTGAGGCCGGTTATGATATGTATCTGGCTGGGCATACCCATACAGGGCAGATGTTCCCGAACAGGCTGGTTACGCAGCGGATGTATAAGCTGGATTATGGTTTGGCCCGATTTGGTGACCTGACTGCTGTTGTCAGCAATGGCTACGGATTTTGGGGACCGCCGGTGCGGACGGAGCTGAAACCGGAAATAGTTGTTATAAATTTACAGGGGAAATAAATAAAAAACCTTCGGCACAGCCGAAGGTTTTTTTGTTTGTTTTTAAAGGATTTCTTCACGTACTAATTGATTGATCATTTTTTGCTTGCCTAAGACCCAAAGCAGGTCGCCTTTTTCAAAAACAAGCGAAACATTAGGATTGGTCATAGTGTAACTGCCGCGTTCCAGGCCGATGACAAGGCAGTGCCAGTCATCACGGATATTGGTGTCCTTAAGCGATTTACCAAGGATAGGCGAGTGCTTGTCGATAGTGATAGCGCACGATAAGAATACCGAAACGTTTTCTTTATCGTTGTCTTCACGCAGCATAAATTCGCGCATCGTGATAGGTTCTTCCACCAGAGTCATACATAAACGCTGAGTATTGATGGCGGTGTCGAACAGTTTGAATTGAGAATCAGTACCGATCATCAACAAAGTAGAATCCTTTTGCAGAATGTGATGCCCCCCGGGCATATCAATGACTTCTTCAGGAGTTGAAACCTGCAGGATGTTGCAGCCATAAAGCTCACGGAATGCAAGCTGGGTCAGCGTTTGACCTATCATAGGTGAGTCTTCGCAGATTTTATAGCGTGCAAGCTGTAATTCTTCATCGAACCAGCCGTAAAGATGTTCTTCGCCAGCTTCAGCAAGAGCTTCACGATGTTTGAGCATATGGCGCTCGTTCAGATTGACAAGAAAACGTGATTCCATACGCAGATATTCGCCCATCAGCCAGTCGGATGAGGAGATGAAATAAGCAGCGCCTGCTGTTGCCAGCGCAGCCAGCAGTGACTGCAGACCAAGTAGTTTGGCAAAAACAAAGTAGAGGAATGCTGCTGCGATCAGGATTTTTAAAAATAACAGCAGTGTTAAAGGGATGTGATTAGAACGTTTCTTAAACCATAAAGTTGAGAAAAGCTCAGGATGGTTGGTTTTATTGACAAGAACTGCCCGCAGGAACGGCGCCATAACGACCAGAGTCAGCAGCGCTGTCAGCAGATTGCTGTAGGGAGCTGACATTTTTCCTGACAGGTAAGGCTGCAGATAATAATAAGAGCCTAAAGCGACAGCTGAGAGCATAGTCGTAAAAATCAAAATGCGGATAAAATACTCACGCAGAAAATCGCGCCAGTCACTGTCTTTACCGTCGTTATCAGGATTTTCTTCCGTATAGCGGTCAAGCCATTCCAGAGTTCTTTGCGGCAATAGTTTTTTAGTGAACTGATAAGCAGGTTCTGCTGCCATAACGAAAAACGGGGTAGTAAAGGTTGTCATTACAGAAACAGCAACAATTATTGGATATAAAAAGTCGCTGATAACTCCGAGGCTCATGCCCAGAGATGCGATGATAAAGGAAAATTCACCGATCTGAGCAAGGCTGAAACCGCAGTGCATAGAAGTATTGAGGTTTTGGCCTGAAAGCAGTACACCGGCGCCTGAAAGCAGCAGCTTGCCGACTAAGGTAACAATAACGAGTACGATGATAGGTACCGCGTATTCCAGCAGTAAAGCAGGGTCAACAAGCATACCTACTGATACAAAGAAGACAGCTCCAAACAGATCTTTGACCGGTTTGACGAGATGTTCTATTTTTTCGGCACTTGGTGCTTCGGCGATAAGAGAACCCATAATAAAAGCGCCTAAGGCTGCCGAGAAGCCCATGTGGGTAGCAAGTACTACCATACCAAGGCAAAGGCCGATAGAAGCAACCAGCAGAGTTTCATCGTTCATCAGGCGCTCAGCCCGTTTAAAGAAGGACGGGACCAGATACATACCAAGAACGAACCATAAGACCAGGAAGAACAGCAGGCGCATGACGCTTTCGATCAGCTCGAGCGTCGAAATGTCGGCGCTGGCAGCGGCTAAAGTTGAAAGCAATACCATCATAATGATGCCGACGATGTCCTCAACTATCAGAATACCAAAAACCATTTCTGTAAAGCGCTGACCTTTGAGCTTGAGGTCTTCAAAGGCTTTGATGATGATGGTAGTTGACGACATGGCCAGCATACCGCCTAAGAACAGGCTGTCCATATGATCCCAGCCCAGCATATGGCCTGTGAAATAGCCAACGATCAGCATCCCGCCTATTTCAACGAAGGTAGCTATAAAAGCTGTGCTGCCTACGCTTTTCAGCTTATAAAAGCTGAATTCGAGACCCAGTGCAAATAAAAGAAAAATAACGCCTATTTCAGACCAGGCGTTGATATTAGCGGTGTCTGATACAGTGGGGAAAAAGTTGAAATGCGGTCCGGTAATAAAACCGGCAATAATATAACCAAGTACTAAAGGTTGATTGAGTTTTTTGAACAGGATCGTCGTAATACCTGCAACTAAGAGGATCATCGCTAAATCAGCGACTATCGGCGGTAAATGAGCCATAGGCAGTCACCTTCTTTCATAAATTTATTATACGGATACCATTTTATTCAAAGCTTTGCGGACAAATTTAACAAAATGTTGTATAATATTAAAGCTGTTATATTACACAGCTCTTTCTATATTATACAATATTTCCGGTGACAAAAAAGTGAATTTTAATACAAAATTTGCATATGGAGGTTTTAATTATGTACAAAAATCTAGTTCTTGTAGATGGTGAAATCATGCCGGCAGAAGAGGCGGCAGTTTCGGTACACGACAGGGGGCACCAGTTTGGCGACGGTGTATTTGAGATAGTGCCTGTTTATAATGGCCGTTGTTTTGCTTTATTACCTCATATGGATAATTTATTCGAATCTGTTATTAAGGTGAAAATACCTGCCGTTTACACGATTGAAGAATTGATTGAATTCCATGAAGCGCTGATAGCTGAAAGTGGTATTGAAAATGGAGAGATCTATACTCAAATTACTCGCGGGACTGCCGATTATGGGCTGGCGTTTCCGGAAATGTCGGTGCCGCAGCTGACAATGACGATCGTGGAAACTGATCGGGAAGTATTGGCGGCAAAACGTGAGAGCGGCGTCAATATTATCACGACTGAGGATAATCGCTGGCAGTTCTGTAACGTTAATACCTTAAACAGGCTGCCTGAAGTTCTGGCACGTCAAAAAGCACGTGAAAGCAACGCTTTTGACACTCTTTTTATTCGTGAGAACGGTAAGATCACTGAAAGCACTGAAAGCAGCTTTATGGTGATCAAAGATGAAATGATTTGGACACATCCTGATAATAACCTGGTTCATAAAAATATTACCCGCAGGCTGATCAAGGAACGTCTGGCACCTGATATTGATATGCAGGTCATCGAAAAAGCTTTTGATATGGAGTTTGTCCTGAAAGCAGAAGAAGCATTTTTATGCGGCCCTCGCTGCGAGATTATGCCGGTTACTAAAATAGGCCGCAAATTCATCGGCAGCGGTGTAGGTAAGGTCGTGCCGCAGCTGCAGGCTGCGTTTAAAGCTTTTGTAGAACGTGAATGTCCGGCAAAATAGGAGAATAGAATGAAAAATAATAACTGGGTAAGAGGGGCGATGCTGCTGGCCGTAGGTCTGGTCCTGCAGGCATTGCGTTTAGTGATTCCTATGCCGCCTATGTGGACTGTTTTTGTCGTCGGTACATTGGTGAATATGGTTTTGGTGCTGGCGGCCCGTACCGTTGGTTTATGGCCGTCTGTAATGATCGCGGTGCTGTTGCCGGTAATGGCGTATTTTCAAGGGCAGCTTCCGCTTCCGTTTTTGATACCGGTAGTGGCTGTAGGCAACTTGGTGATGGTATATCTGTGTGCCCGCTTCTGGGGAAAGGGGATCATCATCGCCGCGCCTCTTTTTAAAACATTTATTTTATATTGCAGCAGTTTGTTCGTTTTGTGGCTGGTTGCAGTACCTGAAAAGCTGGCGTTATTCATTTTGTTTATTATGGGCTGGCCGCAGATGATCACAGGCATTTTAGGGCTTGTACTTGCATATAAGCTGCATAAACGTATTTTCCCCGATACAGCCGAATAGAATCAGCTTGTGGCTTGCTGAAGTTAATGTTTTAAAGCAGTTGAAAATCGATTTTAAGAAGCGGCAAAATGCAGCTGGTTGTTTACTAAAAAAGTTTGAAGAAATGCTTGACAATTATATATAGATACGGTATTATTGTTATTGTTCCGTTACGGAACATTGAGTCGCCGAAGTGGCGGAATTGGCAGACGCACTTGACTCAAAATCAAGCGTGGTTACCCCACGTGCCGGTTCGAGTCCGGCCTTCGGCACCATATTACAAAAAAGAAACACTCTAGTTTAAACTAGAGTGTTATTTTTTTGCGTGGATATTTTTAATACAAAGCAGACTCAATGTATTTGGAAGATAATTGAATAGCTATCAGGAATAGCTTAGTTTAGAGGCAATGCCAAGGCAAATAAGAAAAGCAATGAAATAGATGATCGCTGCTTTACGCCTTGTTTTGGGTTCAAGTACGCTGAGAGGTAATACCCAGTGTGGTTTTATCAGGCCGATACCCAATAAAACTAAAGATAACACTGTGAATGCGAAAAAGATTGTATCCATGTCATCAGCTCCTTCTTGAAAATAAATGCTGCTGTGGAAAATCTATCGTTATAATAACAAAGATGCAAAAGGCTTCATCGTATAATAAAGAAGCAGAGCGAGTAGTGGCAGCATCTTCTACTATTAGAATATCACGTTCATCTTTGACAGACAAGGGGGATATAATATAAGCTACTATATTTTTATAAAAGGGATAACTATAAATTTTATAAATATTAAAAAATCACAGCTGTTTATTGATTTTGTTTATAAAAGTTATTATAAAGAAGCTGTTTTGGAGGCAGAAAAGAAATTGTTCAAAAGGATAATTTTTGATATAAAAATTTTAAAAATTTAATTTAATAAAAGTGCGTCTTTATAGAATCAGTGGTATATTAAAAATAGCTAAAAACCTATATTAATGGTATTTTAGCGTTTGTTGAAAGGGGCATAAAAATGAAAGAGAAAGACTTGCTTGACTTAGGATATAAGAAATATGAAGGCGAAACTTATGACGTTTATTTTAATAAAGATGTTTGTAAGCATTCCGGTAATTGTGTGAAAGCAAACCATACGGTATTTCAATTAAAGCGGAAACCGTGGGTTCTACCGGTTGCTACTGAGCAGGAGTCAGTTATAACTGCGATTAAAGGCTGCCCTTCGGGAGCTTTGAAATATAAGCTGAAAAATTCTGATGAGATCGAGCCGTGAATATGAGGAGGAAGAACAATGTTTGACTATAGACTGGAAGAAGATGCCAGCAGGTTTGCGGTATTTTATGAAAATGAAGAAATCGGAGAGATTTCCTTCGTAAAAACAGGAGAGCATCTTTTGATTATTGATCATACCTATGTAGATGCTAAATGGAAGGGACATGCAATTGGTAATGCTCTGGTGCAGAAGGTTGTAGATTTTGCTGTCGCTGACAACCGGAAAATCATTCCGCTGTGCCCTTTCGCCAAAAAAGTATTTGACAGAACGCCAGAATATGAAGCAGTGTATTCTAAATAAAAATTTGTTATATCCTATAAAAAAAGCATCAGCAGGTTGATCATCATCTGCCGATGCTTTTTTGTTTAGTAATCGTGAGACTGGTATTTGATTATGTGCAAATTTTATGTGCTATAATCAGAATAACTTCTAAGAGGTGTTCCGTAAATAATTACAAGGGAGGATTGGAGATGGTCAATAAGACTTTGGAAAAAATGGAAAGGTCTGAACTGATACAGCTGATAGAAATCTATTCTAAAAACTGGCTGGCTATGGATGGCGTTTGGTTTCAGTCAGTAGAACGTAAATTTGGTATGGCAGAGGCCATGGAGCATGACTGTAATATTTGGGAGGCTTTTACAAAAATTGAGGCACAAAAAATCAAAGAGTTTTTAAAGTTGTCATCCAGACCTGGCATAGATGGGCTGAAAAGAGCTTTACAGCTGAGATTATATGCCAATATCAATGAAGATGAGATAATTGTCGATGGGAATACTTTGATTTACAGAACGTTAGACTGCAGAGTGCAGAATGCGAGAAAGCGTAAGGGGATGGAATTTCATCCCTGCAAGGCAGTCGGTATTATTGAATATACTGGTTTTGCCAAGACCATTGATGACCGGTTTGAGTGCGAAGCGCTTAGCTGTTATCCGGAAATAACTGATGAGACCTGTAATTGTTCGTGGAAATTTATTTTAAAAGATAACTGATGATTTTATATGAAGTTTAAACAGTGGTTTTGTAAATAAACTGCTTCTCTGAGATAGTTTATTGCTCTATCCTTTTAATTTTCTGTTTAGTATAATTAAAGAGGATAAAAGAAATGAAAGAGGGTAGAGAAAATGGATCTGTCCGTTTTACACAAACTTACATATGGTATGTACGCTGTTGGAACTCTTGATGGGATAAGACCTGCCGGCTGTATAGTAAATACGGTGATTCAGGTTACAAGCGATAATCCTGTTATTGCTGTGAGTATGAACAAAAATAATTTTACTTATGAGGCCATAAAAAAGAGCGGGCGTTTCAGTATTTCGATTTTATCTGAAGCGGTTGAACGTAATGTTATTGCAGAGCTTGGATTTGCCTGTGGGCGCAAAATGGATAAATTCTGCGGTAAAAATTTTGCCTGCGGTGTGTTGGATGGTTTACCGATAGTGAAAGAGCACGCCTGCGGCTATATGGTTTGTGATGTTATTGCCATGCATGATGCCGAGACTCACTGCGTGATTATGGCGCGTTTAACTAAGACTTTGGGTGGAACTGATGAACCGCCTATGACTTATGAATATTATCATAATGTTATCAAGGGAAAAGCTCCCAAAAATGCTCCGACTTATCAGGTTGAAGTGCCGAAATCAGAAAAGCAGGCTCAGCTGCGTTATATTTGTGAGGTATGCGGTTATATCTATGAAGGTGACATTACCAAAGAAGCGGATGATTATGTCTGTCCTGTCTGTAAGCAGCCGAAAAGCCGTTTTAAAAGGATGTAAGGTCTAAATAAAAAAGCTACGCCTTAAAAGGCGTAGCTTTTTTATAATATTTACAGGCGAAAATCACGTTCGCCGTTTTCGATATCTGTCAAATGCTGTATAACCAGTTCACGTACTTTGGGATTGGGGATATTGGCCAGTTCATTTTGAATGAGCTTTTCGCCAAGCTCTTTAGTATGTGGCTTAGCATAGTCGGTCAAATATTCTTTGAGTGTCATCAGTGCGTTTGGATGACAGCAGTTTTGGATCTGACCGCTTTTGCATAAACTCATAAAACGGTCGCCAGTACGACCCTGACGATAGCAGGCTGTACAGAAACTGGGCAGATAACCGATTTCCATCAGCCAGGCTACTACTTCATCCAGGCTGCGGGTATCGCTGACATCGAATTGTGCTGAGTTTTCAGCTTCCGGTTCAGGTGCGGCATAACCGCCGACACTGGTGCGCGAACCGCCGCTGATTTGTGAGATTCCCAGATGCAGCACACGTTCGCGTGATTTTTGACTTTCGCGGGTAGAAACGATCATACCTGTATAGGGAACAGAAATACGGATGCAGGCTACAAGCTTGGCAAAAATATCATCGTTGATGCTGTTATTAAAGGCGTTGGGATCGATATCGTCAGCAGGGCAGATACGCGGAACGCTGATAGTGTGCGGGCCAACTCCGTGCACTGCTTCCAGATGTTCGGCATGCATTAAAAGACCGGTAAATTCATAACGATAAAGTTCAAGCCCAAAGAGTACGCCAAGTCCCACATCATCGATGCCGCCCTGCATAGCTCTGTCCATGGCTTCCGTATGGTAGGCATAGTTGCTTTTAGGTCCCGTAGGATGTAATCGTTCATAGCTTTCTTTGTGGTAGGTTTCCTGAAAAAGTATATATGTGCCAATACCGGCTTCGTGCAGTTTACGATAATTTTCGACACTGGTTGCTGCAATATTGACATTAACGCGGCGAATGGCACCGTTTTTGTGTTTGATGCTGTAAATAGTTTTGATGCTTTCCAGAATATAATCCAGTGGATTATTTACCGGGTCTTCACCTGCTTCCAAAGCCAGGCGCTTATGTCCCATATCCTGAAGTGCGATAACTTCGTTGCGGATTTCATCTTGAGTGAGTTTTTTTCGGGTGATGTTTTTGTTTACACTGTGATAAGGGCAATAAACGCAGCCGTTGATACAGTAGTTTGAAAGATATAACGGCGCAAACATAACGATGCGGTTGCCGTAAAAATCTTTTTTGATCTGTTCGGCCAAAGCAAAAATTTCCTGATTTTTTTCATCAAGCTCACAGTCTAAAAGCACGGCAGCTTCGCGGTGTGAAAGTCCCTTGCGTTCCTTTGCTTTAGCAATAATGCTGTCGATAAGCGACGCATTATTTTTGTTTGCTGAGGCATAGGCAAGGGTTTCCAGGATTTCATCATGAGCAATGAACTCACTGGCTTGCATTGATTTGACATTATACATTTGTCTACCTTCTTTCTTTCGGGGCAGGAATCCTTTCCCGTCAGTGATTTCCCTTATATATAAATATTTAAAAGGGCTGTTCTTGCGGAGCTTTTGCGTATAAAGCCTTGACGCTTACTCCTTTGAGCATACCTATTTTGCCGGAAAGCGTACTGATAACGTCGGCCGGGGCATCAAGAACGATACTGATAATATTAATGCCTTTTTGTTTATATGGCAGTCCCATACGTCCAATAATATATTCGTTATGGGCATGCAGTAAAATATTAAGCTGTTCTACTGCGGCAGTATTTTCAACGATTATTCCCAGCAAGACGACACGTTTATGCATACAAGCACCTGCTTTCAAGACAAAATAACTGGTTTATTAGTATTATATCATAAAATATCTGTAATTATTATTAACGAACAAGAGGTTATAACTAAAAGATAAAAAATAATTGCGAAAATTAACACAAACAGAATAAAAGTGCTATAATATATGAAGTAAGATTAAAGCAATGGTATCAAAAGTTACAAAAAATATTGCTCTAATTATTTTATTACATGGCGTTGATTTTTGAAAGCCAGTGAAGATTTTTATGTCAGGCAGTATCTGCAGGTAAGTAAAGTGCCGCTGCCGCCAATAATACAAGGATAGGGGATGACTATCGGTATAGGAGTTTTGTTATTTACATCGTCAATCTGACCGGCATAATTAGATTTGTTGAATCTTTTTGAATTGTTGTAAATCGTGCTCAGGCTGTTTAGACATATGTTTTCTATAAAATTTCATTAAGTGTTTTTATAATGTTATTTTAGCAAATAAAAAAGGTGACCGTCAATGAGAGCCGAACCCTCTCGTTGACGGTCAAATGATTGGAAAAAGATTAAAGGAAGACTAATGTCCCAAGCAAATGTCTCGTTTGCTTTGACTGAATTATAACAATAAAAAAAGATGAATGTTGTTGCTGAGGCAACACGAATAAATTTAGAAAATAATATCATAATAAAGTAATTAAAGTAAGTTTGAATAACCAAGAAACACAAATTATAATAAAAACAAATCAAGGGCATATTAAATAGGAAGAAACTTATTTGTTTTATTTAGATGATTGAGAGTAAGAGAGAAGGAGGACAGTTATGAAAGCGGCAATGCAGAATCTTTTGAGTTTACCCTTGTTCAAAGGGTTAGCCAGCGATGAATTAGACACTATTCTTGGTAAAGTAAATGCCCTTGTTAAGCATTTTGAAAAATCGGACTATATTTATTTGGCCGGTGATGCGGTTGAGAGTATTGGCATTGTTGTAGCGGGTACTGTACAAATGATCAAGGAAGATATTATGGGAGATAAGTCCATTATCACAACAATGGGGTCTGGTTCCATTTTTGCCGAAAACTTCCTGGGGCATGACAAACAGGACGAGAAAACTAATGTTAGCTACTTTGCTGCCAGTGACAGCGAGGTGCTGATGGTCCCCTTTGGGAAGGTTCTGACCGATCTGAGTAATAATGATCCCTGCCGTAACAAATTGCTGACAAACATGATTTCAATAATGGCCAGCAACAATGCACAGTTGATTGAAAAAACGGAGATCTTGTGTAAAAAAACTCTGCGCGGCAAGATTATGACTTATCTGGAACAGGAAGCTAAACGTAACGGTTCTACTGAATTTGAAATACCTTTTAACAGAACAGATATGGCCAATTATTTGGATGCTGACCGCAGTGCTTTGACTCGTGAACTGGCCAGAATGAAAGATTGCGGATTGATTGATTTTGATAAAAGAAATTTTAAAATTTTAAAGTTTGAATAGCTTTAATGCACTTATATTATAACAAAATATTATTATTTTACTATTTAACTGCTAAAAAGCCGAAACCTTGCATGGTTTCGGCTTTTGCACCGTTTATTACAAATTTTAAAAATATAGTGTTGCCTGGGCAACATCATTTTGCATTTACCATTGCTATAATGTAAATTAATAAAGGGATTGCTAAACTTGTAGTTCCTTTGCGATCTTTATATGTTGTCCGACAATTCGAACAGCATATAGAAAATTTAAAAAGGAGGAATTTATTATGTCCCAAGCAGTAAAATGTTTAATCCTGTTGGCTGTGGTTGCATTGCTTTTTGTTACTGAACTTATCCCTCTCGCAATCACTGCTACTGCCGGCGCAATCGCGTGCGGCCTGTTAGGCTTCATCCCTGCTAAACAAGTCTTTTCCGGTTTGTCTAACTCTACGGTAGTTTTGTTTGCAGGTATGTTCATCGTTGGCGCAGCAATGTTCTATACCGGTTTGGCCCAAAAAATCGGTAATACTGTAGTTCATTTCTGTGGTACTGGCGAAAACAGCCTGATGTTTGGTTTAATGATAGTTGGTACTTTGTTGTCTTCAGTACTTTCCAACACTGGTACTGCAGCTTGTCTGCTTCCTGTTGCTTTGGGTATCTGCGCTGCTGCAAAGATTCCTGCTTCCCGTCAGTTGATGCCTTTGGCGTTCGCTTGCGGATGGGGCGGTATCATTACGATGGTAGGTACACCGCCTAACATTATTGCTACCGGTGCTTTAACTGCTGCAGGTTTAGAAGGGTTTGGTTTCTTTGAATTCGCATGGATCGGTATTCCTGTATCTATCGCAGGTATGCTTTACATGATGTTCATTGGTAAACATTTACTTCCGAAAGTTGAATTAGATGCTGACCAGGAAATCGAACAAGAAGTAGAGGCTACAACTACTTCTTCTTCCAAACAAATTATTTCCGGTGCGATTCTGCTCGTAGTTGTTTTGGTAATGGCTTTGGATATCAAAGGCGTTTCCCTGGAAATGGCAGCTATCATCGGCGCATTGGTTTGCGTACTGACTGGTTGCTTGACTGAAAAACAAGCTTACGCTTCTATCGACTGGGTAACCATCTTCCTGTTCGCAGGTATGATGCCTGTATCTACTGCAATGGATAAAACCGGCGCTGGTAAATTGATTGCTGAATGGACCGTAGGTCTGATGGGCGGTTCTCCGTCTCCGTTGATCGTTACCGCAGTTCTGTTTATCCTGTCTTGCGGCTTGACCCAATTTATGTCCAACACTGCATCCGCAGCTCTGCTGTGCCCGATCGGTGTTGCGATTGCTAAACAACTTGGCGCCGATCCGAAAGCAGTTATCATGGCTATCGCAGTTGCAGCATCCTGTGCATTCGCAACTCCGGTAGGTACTCCTCCGAATACTTTGGTTCTTGGTCCTGGCGGTTATAAATTCATGGACTATGTTAAAGCAGGTACCGGCCTTGTTGTCGTCTGCTTCGTAGTATCCCTGGTTGTAATTCCTGTTATTTGGCCGTTCTTCCCTGGCAAATAAGCTAAGAACTCTCAACATAGGATCCCTATCTGAAAAACCTGTCGATTTTATCGGCAGGTTTTTTGTTTTTGACTCAAATGTAATTTTTCTTGTTATAATATAAATATAGATCGTTAGTAATGGAGTTGTAGAAATGAAAATAAAACCGGAAGAAACAATTCAAATCCAGGGGCCTTATGGCGAAATAAATGGTATACTAACCCCCTGTATCGAAGAAAATACTGCCGCGCCGGTGCTGGTTTTGGCACATGGATTCCGAGGTTCAATGGATGGCGGCGGCAGAGCGGCTGTTTTAGCTGAAATGGCTTCCGAATGCTGTAATGTCATACGTTTTAATTTTAATGGCAGTCAAATCCTTTCCAAGCAGGTTGAAGAATTGGAAGCGGTGCTTGCTTATGTACGACTTAAATTTTCAGCCGGAAAAATATTTTTACTGGGTAGAAGTCTTGGCGGAGCAGCGGCATTAGTTGCCGCTTCACGATCTGCTGATATTACAGGACTGGTATTGTGGGCTGCGCCGAACGATTTACAGGCGACCTTCAGAAATGCCTTGGGTGCTGAAGCCTATAATGCGTTGTCTGCAGGTCAGACTCTGTATTTAAATGATGAACGGGGTGAATTGACCTTAACACCTGATTTTATTACAGATTTTGCCAAATATGATCTGCAGGGGATTTTACGTAACTGGCGTAAGCGTCCTCTGCTGATCCTTCATGGAGAAAAAGATGAAACAGTAGCTGTTGATCAGGCACGTTTGACATTTGCTTTAGCTGGAGTTCCAAAAAAGCTGGTTATCATTAACGGCGGTGACCACAGTTTTACTAATCACGGAAATAAGGCTGCGGCAGAGGTTGTTGGCTGGCTGAAAGACAGGCTGTGATGATTAATTATTGTGGTACTGTATGAAAACTTGACGAGGTATTTTCGAGCCTAGTGAGAATACGTACCCTTGTGGTATAATATTGGTAGCTATAAAACAGGAGGATATGATTTTGAAAAAATTATTAATATTATGTTTATTGGTTTTCAGCAGTTTCAGCGTAGTAGCCTGCGGCAGTGAAACTAAGAGCGATCCGGATGCGGTGCCGATGAAGCCGGCAACTGCTGTTTTTGAAACGTCAATGGGTGATTTTGAAGTGAAATTGGCAACAGATCTGGCTCCTAAAACTTGTGAGAATTTTATCAACCTGGCGAAAAAAGGGTTTTATAATGGAGTTACCTTTCATCGTGTTATTGATAATTTTATGGTTCAGGGCGGTGATCCTACTGGTACTGGTACAGGCGGACCTGGATATACCATTAAAGATGAATTCAGCAGTAAACTGACACACGAAGGTGCAGGTGTTTTATCGATGGCCAACGCCGGTCCGAATACAGGCGGCAGCCAGTTCTTTATTACTTTGCGTGCCTGTCCGTGGCTTGATGGCAAGCATGCTGTTTTTGGTAAAGTTACCAAGGGTATGAACGTTGTTTATAAAATCGGAAAAGTAAAGACTGATGGCAATGATAAACCGTTGGAGCCGGTAACTATTAAGAATATTGTTATAAAAGAGGGGTAAGGAGAGAAAGGAGCACGAATTTGTCCTTTTTACAGAGCGAACGTATCATTGAAGTACAGGATCAACAGGAAATGGTTGGTATTTTAGGGCGAAATGACGAGCTGCTGCGGGTAATCAAGGAACATTATGAGAGTGTTATTGTTGCGCGCGGCAATGTGATCGTTTTCAGCGGTGAAGACAATGAAGTGGGGCAGATTGAAACCCTGTTCAAAGAGCTGCTTTTTTTGTATCGTCAGGGTATGCCTCTGACTACACATGATGTCAGATACAGTATTGGGATGATTGCAGAGGGCCGTCTGGAAAGTCTGCACCGTATGTATGCCGATACGATAATAGTTACCAACCGTGGCCGTCAGGTAAAAGCGAAAACACTGGGACAATGGGATTATGTAGAAACCATTAAACGCAGTAATGTCACTATTGGGATAGGTCCTGCAGGTACAGGCAAAACTTATCTGGCTGTTGCTTTAGCTGTGAAGGCTTTAAAGAATAAAGAGGTTGAACGGATCGTTCTGACTCGTCCTGCTGTAGAAGCCGGTGAAAAACTTGGCTTTTTGCCAGGTGATATGCAGGATAAGGTCGATCCTTATCTGAGACCGTTGTATGACGCGTTATATGACATGCTGGGCAGCGAGACTTTTCAGAAATATGTTGCCAGAGGGACGATAGAAGTTGCTCCTTTAGCTTATATGCGCGGACGTACTTTGAATGATTCGTTTATTATTCTGGACGAAGCGCAGAATACAACACCGGAGCAAATGAAGATGTTTCTGACCCGTTTTGGTTTTGGGTCGAAAATGGTCATTACTGGTGATATTACACAGATTGATTTACCAAACGGTAAAAACAGCGGGTTGAAACAGGCGGCCTATGTTCTGCAGAAAACTCCGGGGGTAGGTATTATTCGTTTTGGAGAAGCTGACGTCGTTCGTCACGAGATCGTGGCCGCTATTATCAGGGCATATGAGAATTATGACAGCAGACGCCAGAAACAGCGGGAGGCAGACAATGATAATAACGCTGGAAAATGACCAGGATAAATTACAGATCAGTGAAGAGCTGGAGCAGCTGCTGACTGCGGGATTGAATGTAGTAGCCAGGCTGCACAGTCTGTCTGAGATGACAGAAGTTGATATTACTATTGTTGATGATGAAGAAATACATATGCTGAATCGCGATTATCGTAATGTCGACAGGCCTACAGATGTACTTTCTTTTGCACTTGATGAAGAAAGTGAAGAGGAACCGGAGCTTTTAGGTGGGCCTGAAGAACATCTTTTGGGAGATATCATTATCAGCGCTGAAACTGCTTCCAGACAGGCGGAAGAATTTGGACATGGCTTGGAACGTGAAATCGTTTATTTAGCGGTACACGGCCTGCTGCACCTTCTGGGATATGATCATATGACAGATGAGGATAAAGCAGTTATGCGGGCTAAAGAGGAAGAAGCTTTACGGGAAATCAGCCTTTCGGAAGAATTTCTGGTTCATTAAAAGGAGCGGTTATGGAGATGAAGTTATTAGCGGCAGCGCAGGCGGCACGTGATAATGCTTACGCGCCTTATTCTAAATTCAAAGTTGGGGCGGCGGTCGAAACTGTTGACGGAGAAATTTTTACCGGCTGCAATATAGAAAATGCTTCGTATGGGTTGACTTGCTGTGCAGAGCGTAATGCTGTTTTTGCAGCTGTGTGCAGCGGCGTACGCAGGTTTAAAACTTTGTGCGTAGTTGCCGATACAGATGAGCCGGTGGCACCATGCGGCGCTTGCCGTCAGGTGCTGGCAGAGTTTCCTTTTGAAAAAATAATCCTGGCAAATTGCAAGGGACAGACAAAAACAATGTCTGTGGCAGAACTGCTGCCATATGGTTTTGGCTCTGAGTCCCTGAATATAAAAAATAAATGTAAGTGAAAGCAAAGGAGCGATTAGTATAAATAAGCAGGATGGCAAGCATTATTCTGGTTTTGCGGCTATTGTAGGCCGGCCTAATGTAGGCAAATCAACGTTGACGAATGGATTGATCGGGGAGAAAATTGCAATTATGAGTGACCGTCCTCAGACAACGCGTAATAAGATCATGTGTATTATGAATACTGACAATGCTCAGATCATGTTCTTGGATACTCCCGGTATCCATAAGCCGCAGCATAAGCTGGGGCAATATATGGTACGGGCTGCAGAAAGTACGCTGCACGAGGTAGATGTGGTTTTGTTTGTTGTTGATGTTTCGGAAAAGCGCGGTGCCGGAGAGGATTATATTCTGGAGCAGCTGCGCAAGGTCAAAACTCCGGTGATTCTTGTTGCCAATAAAATCGATAAACTGGCAGACAAAGGTAAGCTTTTCGGCATTATTGAAAGCTATACTAAAGATTTTACCTTTGCGGCAGTAGTGCCTGTTTCTGCTTTGCAGGATACTGAATTCCCGGGTTTAGTAAATGAGATCACCAAGTATTTGCCGGAAGGTCCGGCATATTTCCCGGACGATATGATAACCGACCAGCCGGAACGGATAATTGCTGCGGAAATGATTCGTGAAAAGGTACTGCGGTCAACTCGTGATGAGGTGCCGCATTCTATTGCTGTGGAGATTGATGAATTCAAGGTACGTGATAATGATGATATTTATATTCGTGCCAATATTTTTGTGGAACGTGAATCCCAAAAAGGTATCGTGATTGGGGCTAAGGGCAGCTTGCTGAAAAAGATCGGCGAGCAGGCCCGGAAGGATATTGAATCACTGCTCGGCAATAAGGTTTTTCTTGATCTGTGGGTTAAAGTAAAACCTGATTGGCGCAATAAGGATAAGGCTTTGAAGCAATTCGGCTATGAAGGCTGATTTATTGACTGAAAATACAGTAGTATGGTATGCTTATGCTAATAACAATTTATGAAGTTTATATAAGTAAGGAGAGATGACCTATCGACGACGACCCCGCTATGACATGCTTATTTGAGCTGTCTATTGCATTATTGATCACTTTATTGAACGGCTTTTTTGTTATGGCTGAATATTCTTTAGTCAGAATCAGAAAAAGCAGGCTGGATGAATTGATCCGGCAGGGAAAAAGCAGAGCTAACACAGTTTTAAAAATGAGCGAAAAGCTTGATACCTACCTGAGTGCGACTCAGCTTGGTATTACTGCTTCGTCTTTGCTTTTGGGCTGGTTTGGCGGCCCGCTTCTCGCTGAAATGTTCCGCGGTATGTTTGGTGTAAGTGCCGGCACCTGGTATGATCATTCGCTGGTTTTTGCCTGTGCGTTTCTTATCATCGTTTTTCTGCATGTTGTTTTCGGCGAACTGGTGCCTCGCACTATCGCCTTAGGTAAGGTCGAGCAGGTAGCGATGGCGGTCGCTTATCCGTTGGTTTTTTTTCATTACCTTTTATATCCGCTGGTTGTGCTTTTTAATCGAATCTCCCATGCTGTATTGTGCCTTTTAGGCGTTGATCCTGTCCCTGATGAAGATATCTCGCGCAGTGAAGATGAGCTGCGGATGATAGTCAGTGCCAGCGAACGCGGCGGTAAGCTGGATCATATGGAAAGCCGTCTGATTGATAATGTTTTTGATTTCGCCGACCGCGTGGCTCGTGAAGTCATGGTGCCGCGTCAGGATATGATTTGTTTGTATACTGATGATACGCTGCAGGAAAATCTGCAGGCTGTGCGTGAAAGCCGGCATACACGTTATCCTTTATGTATGGAAGACAAAGATCATGTTTTGGGCGTTATTCATGTGCGTGATTTGATGGATCTGGACGATGACGACGATCCGGCTTTTGATCTGCGGACACGAATGCGCAATATTGTCGTTGTTCCCGAAGGAATGTCAACGGCTAAAGTGCTGCAGATGATGCAGCATAAGCGTATCCAGATTGCTGTAGTTGCTGATGAATATGGCGGTACGGCTGGTCTGGTTACAATGGAAGATCTCCTGGAGGAAATTGTCGGTGATATTCAGGATGAGCATGATGGCGAAGAAGCAGAAGATATTTTGCGCTTAGGCGATGACAGCTATGAGTTCGACGGCCTTGTTTTACTGGACGAGATTTCTGAACTTTTAAATATTGAATTTGACGAACCGGAGGAAGATACCATTGGCGGTTTTGTCTTCGGACTTTTAGGGCGTAAGCCTGAAGAAGGTGACAGAGTCGTTACCGGCAGCTGGCGCTTTGAGGTTACTGAAGCAGAAGGTTTTAGAGTAACACGGGTCAAAGCTACCAGGTTACAGGAAGATGGTACTGCGGTACAAGCTGATGAGTAATACTGCATATCAGGACGAAGTAATTATTTTAAAAGTAAAGGATTGGCAGACTGCGGATAAATACGCAGTCTGTTTTTCGCGTGCCCATGGTAAAATACCTTTTTTAGCGTACGGTGCCCGTTATGCGAGGACTACTGGCGGACGGCTGATACAGCCTTTTGCGATGCTCGATATGCAGCTATATTCTGGTAAACGTCTGGACAGTATGAAAAGCTGTGAATTGATTGCTTTGCCGCAGCAAATGGACATCAAACAGATGGCTTATGCTTCGGTGATTGCTGAAGTGACAGAAGCTCTGACGGAAGCACATGAGCCGCAGGAAGATATTTATGAGCTGCTTGTAGGAGCAGTACAAATACTTTCCAGGAATAACCCGCGTCTGGTCGCGTTGTCGGCTATTTGCAAGCTGCTTGTTTTAACAGGATTTGCTCCTGTTTATGACGCCTGTGTCAACTGTACTGAAGCTGTTGAAGGAGATGCTTTTTTTAGTGTCGTTCAGGGCGGACTTATTTGCGAAGCCTGTCACGGAGGGGAAGAGTTGCCCTTTAGCAGCGGCGCTCAGAAGCTGCTGCAGGAGCTGATTGCGCTGGATTTCAATGATCCACAGCCTTTTACTGTGCGCGGCGGCGATTTGATGCAGCTGGAACAGATACTTTATCGGTTTATTGTTTACCAGATCGACAAGCCTTTGAAAAGTTTAAGCTTTTTAGCGCAGTTAGGATTGTAAAAGCATTGACAAAGGACGTCTGATTTGATATATTTTCTTTTAAGCGATGAAAGGGATAAGTAGTTTTCTGTTTTAGCGAGCCGGGATGGTGTAAGCCGGCAGATGAGAAAACAAAGGCACCCGGGAGCTGCAATTTTATAAACATCGAGGCGGACCGTATGAGCGGTCAAGCAGGGTGGAACCGCGGAGTGATTTATGTCTCCGTCCCTGTAACTTAATTGTTACAGGGACGGAGACTTTTGTTTTTGTCGTTGTAACAAATAAAATAGGAGGCAGAACATGAATTTTCAAACAATTATTTTGAAGCTCCAGAAATTCTGGGCAGACCAAAACTGCATCATGGGCCAGCCCTATGATGTCGAAAAAGGTGCGGGAACTATGAATCCGTCAACTTTTCTGCGCGTTTTAGGACCGGAACCATGGCGTGTGGCTTATGTAGAGCCATCTCGACGTCCGGCTGACGGGCGTTATGGGGATAACCCCAATCGGTTGTTCCAGCATCATCAATATCAGGTAATTATTAAACCGTCTCCGGATAATATTCAGGAGCTTTATCTCCAGAGCCTGGCCGAACTGGGTATCCGTCAGGAAGAACATGATATCCGTTTTGTTGAGGATAACTGGGAATCACCGACTTTAGGTGCTTGGGGACTTGGCTGGGAGGTTTGGCTGGATGGTATGGAAATTACCCAGTTCACCTATTTTCAGCAGGTCGGCAGTATCGACGTGAAACCTGTTACTGTTGAAATCACGTATGGTTTAGAGCGACTGGCTATGTATATCCAGGGTGTGGAAAATGTTTTTGATATTGAATGGGTGGATGGAGTCACTTATGGTGACGTTTTCCATACTAACGAAGTAGAACAGTCTTTTTACAATTTTCAAGTAGCTGATACAGCACTGCTGTTTGATCTGTTTGATAAATATGAAGCTGAGGCAAAACGCGTTATTGAGGCCGGATATATCCGTCCTGCTTATGATTATGTATTGAAATGTTCTCATACTTTTAACCTTTTGGATTCCCGCGGCGCCATCAGCGTCAGCGAAAGAACGGCTTTCATTGGCCGTGTGCGCGCTATGGCACGTTTGTGCGCAGCTGCTTATGTTGAACAAAGGGAAAAACTTGGCTTCCCGTTATTGAAAGGGGAGAATAAATAATGGAAAAATTATTATTTGAAATCGGTACTGAAGAGATCCCCGCAAAATTTATGCCGGGTATTCTTAAACAATTACAAGAGCTTGCTGCAGGTAAAATGCAGGAGCTGCGTATTCCGTTTGAAAATATCAAGGTTTATGGCACGCCTCGCCGGATGACCTTTATTGCTGAAGGTGTAGCAGAAGCTCAGGCAGACAGTACGATTGAGGCTAAAGGGCCGTCTGCAAAAATTGCTTTCGTAAGCGGAGCTCCTTCCAAAGCGGCAATAGGCTTTGCCCGCGGGCAGGGGATAGACGTTAAAGATCTGGAAGTGCGTGGAGAATACGTTTATGCAGTAAAACATTTGGCAGGTCAACCTGTTGTCGATTTACTGCCCGGTTTGCTGCTTGATATCCTGGAGTCTTTATCTTTCCCGAAAAATATGCGCTGGGCCGATTATGATTTTCGGTTCGTGCGTCCTATCCGCTGGCTGGTAGCACTGTTCGGTGAAAAAGTAATACCGGTAGAAATTACCGGCGTAAAATCGGGCAGGTATTCGATGGGACATCGTTTTATGCAGCAATCTATGAAAGAGGCTGTGGAAACTAAAGGCCTGCTGAGCGCGGCTATCAATAAGGTTGGCAATGTAGTGCATTCTGCTGTTATGGGAATGCAGGGAGCTGTTGAGATCCCCAACGCTGATGCATATGTACAGGCACTGGCTGACAACTTTGTGATGGTCGATCAGGATGCCCGTCGTGAATTGATTCGTCAGCAGGTGACAGAACTGGCGGCTGCCGAAGGCGGAATTGCTGAAATTGACGAAGACTTACTGGAAGAAGTCAATTATCTTGTTGAATATCCTACTGCATTATGTGGGAAATTTGAAGAAAAATTCCTGTCGTTACCGAAGGAAGCCATTATCACCCCAATGCGTGAACATCAGCGTTATTTTCCGGTAGTGGATGAAGAAGGCAGGCTGCTCAATAAATTTATTACAGTCCGCAATGGCGGTAAAGAGTTTTTAGATGTTGTCGCACACGGTAATGAACGTGTTTTACGCGCTCGTCTCAGTGATGCTGAATTCTTCTTCAATGAAGACCGCAAACTAAAATTGGAAGACCGTCTGGAAAAACTGAAAACAGTTTCATTCCAGGAAGGTCTGGGCAATATGTATGATAAGAGTGAGCGGTTGGCTAAACTGGCTGAAATGGTTAAGTTTGCCATCAATGTTAAAGTTGACGATACTAACCTCAAACGTACAGCTTTGCTGTCTAAAACAGATCTTGTTGCCGGGATGGTGGTTGAATTTACAGAGCTGCAGGGAGTTATGGGGCGTGAATATGCCAAATTAGACGGCGAACCTGCTGAAGTTGCTGAAGGTATTTATGAACACTATCTGCCGCGTTTTGCCGGTGACGAGCTGCCGAAGGGTACTATTGGACGTATTGTCGGCATCAGTGATAAAATGGATAATATCGTTGCTACTTTCAGCCGCGGACTTGCACCGACAGGCTCGCAGGATCCTTATGCATTGCGTCGTCAGGCTTTGGGTATCATCAATATTCTTATCAGCAGTAACTATCATATGCCCCTGATCAAAATTCTGGCAGGTGCGCTGTATCTGCTCAATATCAAACCGGAAGATACCGGTAAATTGATACCGCAGATTTTAGAATTCTTTAAATTACGTTTGAAAAATATGATGATCGAACAGGGCATCCGTTATGACGTTGTCGATGCTGTTTTTGCCGATGAACGCAACGATGATTTAGTAGATATTTACGCGCGCTGCAAGGCTTTGAATGCGTATGTAGTTCTGCCGGAAGCAGAAGCTGTTATTCAGGCTTCTATCCGTGTCTGCAATCTTTGCAAAAAAATTGAGACTGAAGTTGCTATAAGCAGTGCGCTTTTTGCCGACCCGGCAGAGCAGGAATTGCATGATGTTCTGATTCGTCTTAATAAAGAGCTGATCCCGGACATCGTGACTTATAATTATGCCGGTGCATTAAAACTTGCCGATCAGGTAGTTGAGCCTGTAAATAAATTCTTTGACAGTGTTATGGTCATGGATGAAAATGTTGATATTAAAAATAATCGTCTGGCCCTTCTTGAGCAGGCGAAAGAGGTTACAAATGCTGTCGGCGATTTGAGCTGTATCGTTCTTTAATCGCACATTTTACGGCAGTTGTTTTGTCAGGCCCTTGGTTACAAACACCAGAGTACATTTAGTACGCGGCGTGTCTGTCATCAGGGGCTTTCCTTGTATTTGCAGTGAGATTCGTGGGCTTGATTGTATTGTTAAGAAATATACTAAGAAGTACATTGTGCAATCGTTACATATATGGCGCAGTCTATGAGATGGATTTTAGTTATAATCTGCTGATTTTACTTTTTCCCAGGTATCATTTAGTGTATACTAATATATATACTCTGTTTTTCCAGTGACGAAAATATTATTTAAAGAGTAAAGGAGGGCCGTACTGAAAATAAGCATATTTTGTAAAATTTAACACAAAAAGTTAAAAAGCGATGAAAAAAGTCCTTGAATGTGGTGTACAAATATGATATAGTATACACTATATTAAGGGCGCAGCCCAAAAAGTATAATATAAAGGAGTGCTACAATCATGAAAAAAGAAGAACAGTTTCTTCTCTGGTTTGAGCAATTAGAAAGAAAAGACGTTGATATCGTTGGCGGCAAATCCTCTTCCCTCGGTGAAATGACTGCTAAGACAGATGTTCCCGTTCCTTACGGTTTTGCTACTACGGCTTACGCTTATAGATACTTCATTAAAGAAAGCGGTCTTGAAGAAAAGATGCGCTCTATTTTGTCTGAATTGACTGACGTTGAAAACAGCGCTTTACTGCGTGATGTCAGCGCTCGTCTGCGTGATGCCATCATGGCTGAGAAAATGCCTCAGGATCTGCAGGACGCTATTGGCGCTGCTTATGTTGAACTTGGTAAAAGAGTCGGCGAAGAGAATCCCTATGTCGCCGTTCGTTCCAGTGCTACAGCTGAAGATTTACCGGATGCAAGCTTTGCTGGTCAGCAGGATACCTATCTGAACGTACAGGGTGCTGAAACCATTATCGCAAAGGTAAAGGAATGCTACGCTTCCTGCTTTACCGACCGTGCTGTTTATTATCGTGAAAAACAAGGCTTTGATCATATAGAAGTTGCTTTGAGTGCCGTTGTACAAATGATGGTTTTCTCTAAAACTTCCGGTGTTATGTTTACTGTTAACGTTGCTACTGGCGATGACAATAATATCCTGATTGAGGCAGCCTTTGGACTGGGTGAATATGTTGTTCAGGGTACTGTTACTCCTGATAATTATACTATTTCCAAACATGACCACAAAATCATTGACCGCTGCGTAAATGAGCAGGACATCATGCTTGTACGCAAAAAAGGCGGCGACTGTGAAGAAGTGCAGGTCCCTGAAGAACTGCGCAAAGTACAGACTTTGACTGACGAGCAGATTTTGGAACTGGCTGATTATGCTAAAAAGATCGAAAAACATTATGGCTGCTATATGGATATGGAATGGGGCGTTGATGAACGTACCAATAAAATCTGGATTCTGCAGGCCCGTCCGGAAACCGTATGGAGCCGCCGCAATAAAGAAGGAGGAGCAAAAGTGCAGGAAAGCAAATCTATGACTACTACTGATCATAAAGTTATCGTGAAAGGTTTGCCTGCAAGCCCGGGTAAAGTTTCTGGCCGCGTACACGTTATTCTTGATCCTTCCCGCATCGATGAATTTAAAGAAGGAGAGATCCTTGTTACTGAGATGACCGCTCCTGACTGGGTACCGGCAATGAAAAAAGCCAAAGCTATCGTCACTGACAGCGGCGGAATGACCTGTCATGCTTCCATCGTTAGCCGCGAGCTGGGTATTCCCTGTATCGTTGGTACTAAGAGCCGTGGTGAAGCTGCTACTGTTACTATTCCTGACGGTATTGATGTAACTATCGATGCTACTCATGGCGTAGTTTATGAAGGCATTATTGAAGAAGCTAAAAAAGAAAATCAGGCAGGCGCTGCTGTAGCGGTTGCTGAATACTTCCCGCCGACTGGCACTAAAGTTTATATGAATTTGGGCGATCCGGAACTGGCTGAGAAATATTCCAGTCTGCCCTGTGATGGTATCGGTTTGATGCGTGAAGAGTTCATCTGGACTACTTATATCCATGAACATCCTTTGTATCTCATTAAAACCGGACATCCTGAAAAAGTTGTCGATCAGCTGGCAGAAGGTATGCGTCAGGTTTGTCAGGCAATGGCTCCCAGACCGGTTACTCTGCGTTTCAGCGATTTCAAATCCAGTGAATATCGTGATTTGAAAGGCGGCGATGAGTTCGAACCTTATGAACCTTCAGCATTATTGGGCTGGCGCGGTGCTTCACGTTATTATGATCCTAAATACATCGAAGCTTTCAAACTGGAATGCCAGGCTGTAGTGAAAGTTCGTGAAGAGTTTGGTCTGAAAAACCTTAATGTTATGATTCCTTTCTGCCGTAATGTAGAGGAATGTGAAAAAGTGGTTAAGATTATGGCTGAATGTGGCTTGGAGCGCGGTAAGGACTTTAAAGTATGGTTGATGGCTGAAATTCCTTCCAATATCATTCTGGCCGATCAGTTCAATAAGTATGTAGACGGTTATTCTATCGGTTCTAACGATTTGACCATGCTGGTGCTTGGCTGTGACCGTGATAATGATACTGTTTCCCATATCTATGATGAACGTAATCTGGCAGTGCGCCGTGCAGTACGTCACCTTATTGAGGTTGCTCACAGCGAAGGCAAAACTGTTTCTATCTGTGGTCAGGCTCCCAGCGTTTATCCTGAATTCTGTGAATTCCTCATTAAGAGCGGTATCGACAGTATTTCCGTAAATCCTGATACTGTTAAATTTACCAAAAAATTAGTTGCTCAAGTAGAGCAGCGTGTTATGCTCGACGCTTTAACAGGTCGCGGCCGTAAAGAAGTCGAAGAACTTGACTGGAAATAATAATTAAGAAAAACCCCGTTGCCTTTTAAGACAGCGGGGTTTGTTTATTAAAAATAGAATTTAGAGTTTTTTAGCTTTGATGGCGATAAGATTCATATATTTCCCTGCACCGGCATTCATCGAAGCTCTATCGTTGATGGCATGTTCCTCATCACATTCCAGCCAGTCATGCCAGGCTTCCTCCATACACTTCAGTTCTGAGATGCTTTCGATATTGATTGTTTGAGATTGTGAAAGCAGTTCGTGCCACCACTTACAGCTGTGAAAGGTATCAAGATCTTCAGCACCCCAGGAAATGAGCAGTTCGGACGGCAGATTATTGTGATAATCTTTTTTGAAGCCGGGGAAGGCTAAGGCAATGATACCATTTGGTTTGATATAAGGAGCTAGTTTGGTGTCCATAAATTCAGGTGTATTGCCAAAATAATGATATGAATCGACACTGATCACCGCATCAAAATAATTTTCAGCATAGGGAAGGTCAAGGGCATTGGCATGGATTGGTATGATGCGATCTTCAAGCCCGAGCTTTTTGAAGCGCTCAAAATTTTCTGCAGCTGTTATCCAAAGGTCAGTTGCATAGACTTGTACGCCGAATTCTTTTGCTAAAAAGATTGATGTAAGTCCTTTGCCGCAGCCCAAATCAAGTATTTTCATATCTGACGTGAGTTTTATTCCTTCTGTAAGTTCTTCTAAAATTTTTAAGGCATTAGGGCCCATCATATTTTCAAGCAGAAATTGCTTGTCGTATTGTTCGCTTTTAGGATATTTCATTATAGCACCTGCTTTCTTTGTCTTTGTGTTTATTATATTACAGGTTTTACAAAATTACTTCCTGCATTTTTTTTCTGAAAAGAAAAAGAGAACGTCAGGTAATGACGTTCTCAAGGATCAGATTTTCTTTTTAGCAATGATACTGTATATTGTTTTAGATGACAAAAAGTATTCTTCGGCAAGAACAGTAACAGGAATTCCACTTAGATAACGGCAGAATATTTCCTGATTACGTTCAGCAGTTTGTTGTTTTGTACCTTTGGTCGATCCCCAGGGGCGTTTGTTATTGGTTTTACGAGGGATATAGATATATTCACCGTCTATGTATTCCTGAATAGCTGATAAAAGTGGCGGTGGTAATATTTTTTTACCGTTTTGATAGCACATATTGCTTCCTCCCAGATTTATAATTACCGGGATGGCAGCAAAAGCTGTTTTGTTTTAGCGATTGCCTGTCAAATAGCCTTTGCTACCTGACATGACCGCATCGATATTTCTTAAAGGATTGATAAAGCAATCCTCCTTTCAAATAATAGATTCTGGGTTTATCTTATACGATAGCGGCAGATATTGCAAGAAGCAGATTTGTAGGTTTGCTGTAATGCGTGGGAAGTAAAATTCCTGGAAAATATTTTGATTTTGGTTTGACGTACCACTTAATGGATGGTAAAATATTACCAATAGAATATTACCTTTAAAGCGGTCCTGTGAGACTGTAAGGTAGACTTTTAGGTAACTTGTACTACAAGCCTTCTTTGCCATCTTGCAGGCACAGAAGGCTTTTTTATGTGATTAATAGGAGGTAGGACAATGGCAAAAGCAAACGTATCTCTGGGTGGCAGAGATATCCTTGATCTGGATTCACTTTCCATCGAGGAATATGAAATGATTCTGCAAACTGCGGCAGAAATGAAGAAAATCATGAAACGTGATATCAAAAAGGTGCCGTCACTGCGGGGAAAATCCATTATCAACCTTTTTTATGAACCAAGCACCAGAACAAGAACCTCATTTGAGCTGGCTGGAAAATATCTTGGCGCTGACGTAGTTAATATTACTACTGCCAGCTCCAGCGTTGTAAAAGGTGAATGCCTGCGCGATACTATTCTTACTGTACAATCTATGGCTTGTGACGCAATCGTTATGCGCCATCCGATCGAGGGTGCCGCTGCTTATGCTGCGGAGGTTGCTGATCCTGTTATCATCAACGCCGGTGACGGAGCGCATGCACATCCTTCTCAGGGACTTCTGGATATGTTTACCATTCGTGAACAGGGAAAAGATCTGAAGGGGTTAAAAATGGCGATTTTAGGTGACGTTCTGTATAGTCGCGTTGCCCGTACTAATATCGCTGCCTGGACTAAGATGGGGGCTGATGTACATGTAGCCGGACCAATGACTTTGCTGCCTCACGATATAGAAAGTCTGGGCGTAACCGTACACAAACGTGTTGAAGATGCTATCGAAGGTGCAGATGTTATTGATGTCCTGCGCATTCAGCTGGAACGTCAGAAAAGAGGACTGTTCCCGTCTCCGCGTGAATATGCACGAATCTTTGGCTTGAATGAAAAGCGCCTGGCGCTGGCAAAACCCGATGTTACTGTCCTGCATCCCGGGCCGATGAATCGCGGCCTGGAAATTTCCTGGGAGGTCGGCTACTGCGATAACGCCGCTATTCGTGATGAAGTGCAAAATGGTGTAGCAGTACGTATGGCACTCTTATTCTTGACTTTGACGGGGGGTAAGCAAATTGAAAACATTGATTAAAAACGGTCGTGTCATCGATCCCAGCCAAAATATTGATGCCATTATGGATTTATTGGTGGAAGACGGTGTAATCAAAGAAGTTGCGGCGGAGATTAAAGCTGCTGCCGATGAAGTATATGATGCCGATGGGCTTATAGTGGCGCCTGGTTTGGTTGACGTGCATACACATTTGCGTGAACCGGGCCTGGAAGCTAAGGAAGATATCGTAACAGGTACAATGGCTGCAGCAGCCGGCGGTGTTACGACTATCGCCTGCATGCCGAATACCAAACCCGTTATTGATAACTCTATCATTGTTTCCGGTATTAAGGAACGTGCTGCACGTGAAGGCTATGTTAATGTAGAGGTTATCGGTGCTATCAGCAAAGGCGAAGAAGGTAAAGAGCTGGCTGAAATGATCGATATGTCTGAAAAAGGCGCGATGGCGTTCTCGGATGACGGGCACTTTGTCAACAGTCCGCGTCTGTTTACACTTGCCGCCAAATATATAGGTGCTTTTGATAAAGTTTTGATTTCCCATGCTATCGAACCGGAACTGGGACATGAAGGCTACATGCATGAAGGTGCTGTTTCCGCACGTATCGGAGTGCCCGGTATACCTGCAATAGCAGAAGATATTGCTGTTGCCCGCGACTGTCTTATTGCCGAATATACCGGCGCACATGTACATATTGCGCATGTTGCCAGTAAAGGCGCTGTTGATATCATTCGCGGCTTTAAGAAAAAAGGTGTCAATGTGACCTGTGAAGTTACAGTACATCATCTGACTTTAACTGACGAGGCCTGTGCTACTTACAGCAGTGCTACCAGGGTCTCGCCGCCGCTGCGCAGCATGGATCATGTAGAGGCTTTGCGCGCTGCAGTTAAAGATGGCACGGTAGATGCGATCGTCACTGACCACGCTCCGCATGCTCCTGAAGAAAAAGACGTTGAGTTCCGTTATGCTCCCTGCGGATTTACGGGTTTGGAAACATCCGTTGGTGTAGTTTTAACTGATCTTTATCATACAAACATCTTCACAATTAACGAAATTATTGGTAAAATGAGTACAGAACCTGCGAATATTTTTGCACTAAAAGCTGGAAGTTTAAAAGTTGGTTATCCGGCAGATGTAACTATTATCGACCTTAACAAAGAATGGACTGTTGATAATACGAAATTTTATACACGCGGCAAGGTAACTCCTTTCCAAGGAAAACATTGTAAAGGCAAAGCCGTAGCTACGATGGTAGCAGGTAAATTCGTAATGAGAGATGGTGAAGTATGCAAACGGTAGCAAGAAAAGGTAAATTGGTATTAAAAGACGGCAGTGTTTATGAAGGCGAGCTGTATGGTAAACGCAATGCGGTAGGTGAGGTTGTTTTCACTACCGGTATGAGCGGTTATCAGGAAACCTTAACTGACCCGTCGTTTTGCGGGCAGATTGTTGTTATGACTTATCCTTTAGTTGGAAATTATGGTACTAACGATCTTTTTAATCAGGGGCGAAAATCTTTTTTTCAGGGATATGTGATCAGTGAACTGTGTGATCATCCCAGCAACTGGCGCTGCGAAAAAACGCTGGAACAGTTTTTAGATGAACAGGATGTACCTGTACTGACAGGCGTGGATACGCGTGCGATTACCCGTAAACTTCGCAATTATGGTGTACTGCAGGGTGTTATCGTGCCGGCAGAAATGCCGCAGGAGGAAGTGGAAAAGCTGCTGGCTACACCAGAAGTACATGATCAGGTAGCTACAGTAACAACTCCTGAAATTTATACGCTTGGCAACGGCAAATATCATGTTGCGGTCATGGATTTTGGTATCAAACAAAATATTCTTGAATATCTGGCCAGTTTTGACTGCCATTTGACGGTTTTTCCTGCATATACTACAGCAGAGGAGATTTTGGCAGCACGGCCGGACGGTATTTTCTTAGCTAATGGCCCCGGAGATCCGAAGGATTTACAGCCGATCATTGAAGAAGTTAAAAAGCTGATCGGCAAGAAGCCTATTTTCGGCATCTGCTTAGGTCATCAAATTTTAGCTTTGGCTAATGGTGCTGATACCTTTAAAATGAAATTCGGGCATCGTGGCGTCAATCATCCGGTTAAAGACCTTTTGGAAAATAAGGTTCTGATCAGTTCACAAAACCATGGTTATGCTGTTGACGAAAAATCTTTAGCCGGTCTGAATGTGGAAATAACTAATATCTCACTGAATGATGGTACGATTGAAGGTTTGCGTTATCTTGACCATCCTTCTTTCGCAGTTCAGTATCATCCCGAGGCAAGCCCCGGACCAGGCGGCCATGAATATTTATTTAAACGTTTTGTAAAAATGATGGGAGGCCAAAACTGATGCCAAAGCTGCAAAATATCAAAAAAGTTCTTGTTATCGGTTCCGGCCCGATCATTATCGGTCAAGCTGCTGAGTTTGACTATGCCGGTACTCAGGCCTGCCGTTCTCTGAAAGAAGAAGGGCTGGAGGTCGTACTTGTCAACAGTAACCCGGCTACGATTATGACGGACGTGCATATTGCCGACCGTGTTTATATTGAGCCTGTTAATGTTGAATTTTTGGAAAGTGTTATTAAACGCGAGCGTCCTGATTCTTTGCTGGCAACTTTGGGTGGTCAGGTTGGCCTGAATCTTGCAATAGATCTGGAGGAAAAAGGTATTCTGCGCGAATATAACGTGCAGCTTTTAGGTACTCAGATTTATAGTATCAAGAGAGCAGAAGATCGTGAGCTTTTCAAAGAAACGATGGAAAAAATCAATCAGCCGATTCCGGAAAGCGCTATCGTTGAAACGATGGCGGCAGCGAAGGAATTTGCCCGTAAAGTCGGGTTTCCTCTGATCGTTCGGCCAGCATATACTTTGGGCGGCACCGGCGGCGGTATCGCTGAAAGTGAAGATGAACTGGATGAAATCGTTAATAAAGGTCTGAAATACAGTCTTATTGGTCAGGCATTGATTGAACGCAGCGTAGCGGGCTGGAAAGAGATTGAATTTGAAGTGCTGCGTGACGCGGCTGATAACTGCATCACTGTCTGCTCAATGGAAAATCTTGATCCTGTAGGCGTACATACCGGTGATTCTATCGTTGCCGCTCCGGCGCAGACTCTGAGCGATCGCGAAGTACAGCTGCTGCGTCAGGCTTCTATTGATATAGTACGTGAATTGGGTGTGCGCGGCGGCTGTAATGTGCAGTTGGCATTGGATCCAAATTCTGAACGTTATTATGTCATCGAAGTAAATCCGCGTGTCAGCCGTTCTTCGGCTTTGGCTTCTAAAGCTACCGGTTACCCGATCGCAAAGGTTTCCAGTAAAATAGCTATCGGTTATAATCTGGACGAGATTCAAAATGCTGTAACGAAAAAGACAACTGCCTGCTTCGAGCCTTCTATTGATTATGTAGTACTGAAATTCCCGCGCTGGCCTTTTGATAAATTTGTTACAGCCGACCGTACATTAGGCACCCAAATGAAGGCTACCGGCGAAGTTATGGCTATCGAACGCACACTGGAAGCAGCAATGCTGAAAGCGATCCGTTCTTTGGAAATCGGTTTGACTCATCTGGAAATGCCGGAATTAAAAGAACTGAGTGATGAAGAAATTCGTGCTCGCATTTCTAAGATCGATGATGAACGTATCTTTGTTGTTGCCGAAGCACTTCGTCGAGGCGTAAGTCTGGAAGAGATCCATGAGATTACGATGATCGACAGATGGTTCCTGCAGAAAATATTGAATATCGTCAAGATGGAAACTGTTTTAAAAACTGAACCGATGACTAAGGAGATAATGCGTAAAGCTAAACGCATGGGCTTTGCCGATGTGGTTATTGGCGAATATATCGGTAAACAGATGATGGAAGTACGTGCTATGCGTAAGGACTGGGGTATTATCCCAACCTATAAAATGGTTGATACCTGTGCTGCCGAGTTTGAAGCTGAAACACCTTACTATTATTCTACCTATGCTGTTGAAGATGAAGTACGCGTCAGTGATAAAAAGAAGGTTGCTGTTTTAGGCAGCGGACCGATCCGTATCGGGCAAGGCGTAGAGTTTGACTATTGCTCTGTACATTCTGTCTGGGCACTGAAAGAGCTTGGATATGAAACCATCATTATTAACAATAACCCGGAAACTGTAAGTACGGACTTTGATACTTCTGATCGTCTGTATTTTGAACCTTTGACAGTAGAAGATGTTTTGAATATTCTTGATAAAGAACAGCCTGAAGGCGTTATCGTACAGTTTGGCGGGCAAACGGCAATCAATCTGGCTGGACCGCTTGCAGATGCAGGCGTGAAAATACTTGGCTCCAGTGTTGACAGTATTGACAGAGCCGAAGATAGAGAACGTTTTGAACAGCTTTTGACAAACTGCAATATTCCGCGTCCGAAAGGGCATACTGTTTTTGATACGGCAGGCGCTTTAAAAGCTGCAGCTGATGTCGGATATCCGGTTATGGTTCGTCCGTCTTATGTTTTGGGCGGTCGCGCAATGGAAATAGTTTATAATGATGAAGAACTGAAACATTATATGTCCAGTGCTGTTAAGGCTTCACGCGAACATCCGGTACTGGTCGATCATTATCTGCAGGGTACAGAGGTCGAAGTCGATGCTATCTGCGACGGTAATGAAGTGCTGATTCCCGGTATTATGGAGCATATCGAACGTGCAGGTGTGCATTCCGGCGATTCTATCGCTGTTTATCCGCCGCGTAATCTGTCCGAGTCAGTTATCAAAACTATCATTGATTATACCAACCGTATGGCACTTGGACTGGAAGTAAAAGGTATGATCAACATCCAGTATATCGTACGGAATAATGAGGTTTATGTAATTGAAGTAAATCCGCGTTCTTCCCGTACAGTTCCTTTCCTGAGTAAGGTCACCAACGTGCCGATGATCAATGTAGCAACTAAAGCAGCTATGGGTCATTCGCTGCGTGAGCAGGGGTATAAACCAGGCTTGGGCTTCTTCCCGGACTATTATGCAGTTAAAGCCCCTGTGTTCTCATTCAATAAAATGAGTAATGTCGATATTACATTAGGGCCTGAGATGAAATCTACAGGCGAAGTAATGTGCGTTGATTATCAGTACTCACGTGCTTTGTATAAAGCATGTATTGCTTCCGGTATCAATGTACCGCATGAAGGCTCGATACTGATCACTGTTGCTGATATGGATAAACCTGAAGCGGCAGAAATTGCGGCCGGTTTTGCCGACCTGGGCTATGAAATCATGGCTACCGGAGGTACAGCTGAATATCTGAAAGAAAAGGGTGTTAAGGTGACCGTAGCGACTAAAGTCAGCGAGGGCAGCCCCAACATTCTTGACGATATCAAAGAAGGCCGGATAAGTATGGTTATCAATACAACTAACCATGGTCGTGATGCTGAGCGTGACGGCTTTAAAATCAGACGTTCCACAGTAGAGCATGCCATTGCCTGCCTGACTTCTATGGACACAGCACGTGAACTGCAGCACGTTATGTCGGCAATGCGCCGCCGCCGTGTGGTCAGCATCGTTGCATTGCAGGATTTAGCCTGGGAGGGATAAGCCCGTGCCAAAAACTATTACGACCGCCACTGTTATTGGTCAGCGTGTTTTAAACGTTACTACAAAATTAATAGAAGTTTATGCTCCCGAGATCGCCAAAACGGCGGTCCCGGGACAATTCGTGAATGTGCAGGTCTGCAAGAATACGGCGCCGTTGCTTCGCCGTCCTTTTGGCGTTGCCGGAGTAAATGCGGATAATGGTACTTTCATTATGATCTACCGCATTATTGGCGAGGCTACTCATATTCTGGCAGAAGTGTGCAGTGGAGATAAGCTGAGTATCGTAGGTCCTTTAGGCCATGGCTTCGCTATGGAGGCTGAACGTCCATTGCTGGTTGGTGGTGGTCTGGGACTGGCGCCGCTGCTGTATTTGGCAGAAGGATTCTGTGCGCAGAACAAGCCCATAGAGATTTTGATGGGAGGGCGTTCGGAAGAAGAACTGTTTTGGACAGATTTGTACGAAGATATTTGCCAAAATATCCATATTACGACAGATGACGGCAGTTGTGGTGTGCAGGGGACAGTAATTGCTCTTTTGCCGCAGCTTTTAGACAGCGGTAAATATGACTGCGTCTATGTTTGCGGGCCTGTGCCGATGATGAAAGCTGTAGCTGAAGTTGCTGCCGAAAAAAATATAAAATGTCAGGTTTCTTTGGAAAAGTATATGGCCTGCGGTCTTGGCGCTTGCTTGTCCTGTTCGTGCAGTGGTATAGGCAAGCGGCTTAAGGTTTGTACCGACGGCCCGGTATTTTGGGCCGAGGAGGTGGGCGAATGGTAAAAGCATTGTATGATGGACGGTTGGCGACAAATATTGCCGGCTTGAAAATGAAAACACCGATTACCACAGCTTCCGGTACTTTTGGCTTTGGACTGGAATTTACCGACTTTCTTGATCTTGAAAAAGTAGGGGCTGTTACTGTTAAAGGTACCTCCTTAGAACCGCAGCCGGGGAATAAGGGACAGCGTGCTGTTGAAACTCCGTCAGGAATGCTCAACAGTATCGGACTTGAAAATCCTGGTGTGGATTATTTTTTGGAAACAACATTGCCGCAGCTGCGTCAGTATGACGTACCAGTAATAGTTAATATTTATGCCCATTCCTATGAAGATTACGGCAAGGTTGCCAAAAAACTGGATGTAGAAGGCGTTGACGCTTTAGAAATAAATATTTCCTGCCCAAATGTCAAAGAAGGAGGCCTGGTTTTTGGTACCTGCCCTGACAGTGCAGCTGAAGTAGTTAAAGCGGTAAAAAGCAATACGTCTAAAATGGTGATTACCAAGCTTTCACCAAACGTGACCGATATCGTAGCCATGGCCCAGGCTGTAGAAGCGGCGGGAACTGACGCTATTTCACTGATCAACACCTTGATTGGTATGAAAATAGATATTGACAGGCAAAAGCCGGTTTTAGGCAATGTTATCGGCGGACTTAGCGGTCCGGCTGTACGTCCTGTTGCAGTGCGGATGTGTTATCAGGTTGCTCAGAACGTACATGTGCCTATTATCGGTATGGGCGGCATTATGACAGCAGAAGATGCGATAGAATTTTTTCTGGCAGGTGCCAGCGCAGTTGCTGTAGGAACTGTTAATTTTACCAATCCTTGTATTGCAGAAACTATTTCACATGGGATTTTGGAATATATGGATAAGCATGGCATTAAAAAACTTAAAGATATGATCGGTTTGGCGTTGCCAGAAGGTAAGATCCATCTGAAACGCGCTGTAAAACGTTAAGGGGGTGGCAGGATGAATCATGACGATCGTTTGATCGTAGCTTTGGATTTCCCCACAATGGAACAGGCTAAAGCAGTAGTATTGGAATTAGGAGATAATGTCAGCCATTATAAGGTTGGTATGGAGCTTTATTATGCTGCGGGAAGTGAAATGATACGCTTCCTCAAAGGTCATAATAAGCAGGTGTTTCTTGACTTAAAATTACAGGACATTCCCAATACCGTTGCAGGTGCTTTGGCGGTTCTTACTGGTTTAGGTGCAGATATGATGAATGTACATGCCGTAGGCGGTAAAAAGATGATGCAGGCAGCTGTTAAATCTGTGCGTGAAGCTGCTGCAAAATTGGGACGCCCGGCGCCGAAACTGATTGCTGTTACTATTTTGACCAGTATGGATGATGAGCAGTTTGGTGATCTTAATTATAAGAACACTATTGCAGAGCAGGTTATTGCTTTGGCAAAGCTGGCACAGGAAGCTGGCATGGATGGTGTCGTTGCCTCGCCACAGGAAGCTGCAGGTATTCGAAGTGCCTGTGGTCCCGAGTTTTTGATCGTTACGCCCGGTGTACGTCCGGCTGGTGCGTCTATAGATGACCAAAGCCGTATCGCTACTCCTGCCGGAGCATTTAAAAATGGTTCCAGCCATATCGTAGTAGGGCGTCCTATTACTAAAGCAGAAGATAAAATTGCTGCGGCACAAAGCATCGTAGCAGAAATCAGAGGTGTTTGATATGTTGCAAGAAAAAGAAGTAATGCAGCTTTTAGAAGAAACTGAAGCCGTGCTTCACGGACATTTTTTGTTGACCAGTGGTTTGCACAGCCCTATGTATGTAGAAAAATTCAATGTGCTGCAGCATCCTAAATACACAGAAAAGCTTTGTCAGGAGTTGGCTGAACGTTATGCTGCTGATAATGTAGAACTGGTAGTAGGTCCAATGACAGGCGGTATCCTGCTGGCGCACGAAGTTGGTAAAGCGCTTGATACCCGTGCTATTTTTACCGAACGCGAAAATGGTAAAATGACTTTAAAACGCGGTTTTGAGATTCCAAAAGGAACTCGTGTACTGATCGTTGAAGATATTGTTACAACTGGCGGCAGTGTTATGGAAGTTCTGGATGTTGTTAAAGAACATGGCGGCATTCCGGTCGGTATTGGGCTTTTGGTTGACCGCAGCGGCGGTAAAGTTGATTTTGGTATTCGTACTGAAGCTTTACTGCATCTTGATGTACCAACATTTAAAGAAGAGGACTGCCCACTTTGTAAAGAAGGTAAGCCTTTTACTAAACGTGGTCGTACCGGAAAATAAATTGTACAGTGTTGATAGTATAAAAATAAAGTCCGATCGCTTATAATAAAGTGATCGGACTTTATTTTTATATGATTTTTGTTATAATAGAGACTGCGTGTAAAAGGGGGAAAAAAGATGCATATTGTAATCAGAGATCATATTTTAGAAGGAGATAATCTTGATGAACTTGCCGCCTGCTTGCTAAGATGGATGCCGCCTTTAGTGCCGTGGATGCTTGATCTGCAAAAGGAAGTAAAAGAGCAGGCGGGTGAATATGGAAGTGAAGGCAAGGCACTGTTAGCTATTGTTAAAGCTAATCCTGATAAATATAAAATAGACTATCAAAGTAAGGACAGTCCTTTTTTATAATTAGTAACCAAGGGAGGTCAGGCATTACAGCTGACTTCCCTTGGTTTTATTTTAGACATATTAAAATAAAAAAGCTGCAGACATCGTCTGCAGCTTACTTTTGCGTGGCAGGGGCAGTAGGAATCGAACCCACAACCAACGGTTTTGGAGACCGCTACTCTACCAGTTGAGCTATACCCCTAAAATGGAGCGGAAAACGAGATTCGAACTCGCGACCCCCTCCTTGGCAAGGAGGTGCTCTACCACTGAGCTATTTCCGCAAATGGCGACCCGGATGGGACTCGAACCCACGACCTCCGCCGTGACAGGGCGGCATTCTAACCAACTGAACCACCGGGCCATTTGTCAGTAGTCCTGACAGATATAAATAATACCATAAAACCATGAATGATGCAAGGATTTTCTGTAATTTTACTAAATTACTTTTCAGCGGCTTTGCAAAATAATCGTTTTAGCGTATAATCATAAGTAATATCAACGATAGTACTGTTTCGTTGAATAACCAAAGTAAATAAGGAGGATGTATCATGCTCAAAACCCCAGATTGGGCTGCAGGAGCCGAATATCTGCGTGAACATGCGCCTGAGCTGATCCCATTGATCGATAGGTTTCCTGTGTGTGAATTGAAACCTGAGCCAAAGGAGAAGTATTTCGGGACATTAGTTACAGGTATTGTTTCACAGCAGTTACCACCTGATGTCAGTCTGCAATTACTGGAAAAACTAGGAAAATTTTTAGGAAATCCACTGCAGCCACAGGCGGTAGTGGAAGTTTCCATTGAAGCCTTGTGCGAACAGGGACTGGTAAAACAGAAAGCCGAATATTTGAAAAGTTTTGCTGAAGCAGCTGTTGCAGGTCAGGTAACTATAGAAAAATTTTCTGAAATGACTGATGCTGAAATAACTAAGCAGCTTGTCCAAATTCGCGGTTTAGGGCAGTGGACTATTGAAATGTTTTTATTGCTTGCCTTGTGCAGAACTGATGTCATTCCTTCGGCTGACTTTATCTTTAAGAAAGAATTAAAACTTCTTATGGGATTAAGTGATATTCCCAAGCGTGGGCAAATTTCTAAAATAACCGAGCATTGGCGTCCATGGCGTTCTTTAGGTGTATGGTATTTATGGCAGTTTGCTGCTGAAAAAGAGCAGGAAGAAAAAGTTGTTAAAAAGAAAAATTAAAAGACCGCAATGCGGTCTTTTTGTTTTTTATGATTGTAAACTGTTTGTGAGAACAAAGATATTTCAAAAGAAAATGATATAATGAATAAAGATATAGATAGAAAAGGAGGTTATAATATGCTGAATAAAAAGGTTTTGCTCCAAATAACTCTTATACTATGCTTAGTCACTTTTGTCAGTGATGTTTTTGCCGAACCGATAAGTAAAAAGCTTTCTAAAAATGAAGAATTATATCCACAGGGATGGTCTGTCGGCGATCAGGTAAAGTTTAAGAAAAATACTGTGGTTATGATCAATGATTCAGGTGCCGTTATAAGCGGAACTCTAGCAAATGATACATTTTTACGACCACAGGGTTGGCAGCGTATTATCAATGATTATTATTTTATTTCAGCGTATACGAACGGAGGAAATTTTTTCCCTCGTCACTATCGTTATTGGAATAACAGTAATCTATATAGTATTGCTTTACCAAGTTATGGGCACGTTCGTTACAAAGGCGGAACTGCGGTTTCTTTCAGTGCAGAAGGGACAGTAACCAGTGGAACTGTGGCCAATGACATTACAATCGGTATAGGTGATAATCAATATGGCTTTGTGACTTTAAAAAGCGATAGTATTGTGGGTTTTTATGATGATGGTGCTGTAAAAATGGGTACTTTGGCAGAAGATACTAAACTGCGGCCTATTGGCTGGCAGAATAATGCCGTAGACTTGGATAATGCAGGGTTTGTTGAATTTAAAGCTAAAACTGAAATTAATTTTAGTATCGATGGGTATGTTTTGAAAGGAAGTCCTAAAAAAGCTTTGATTTGGAAAAATAATGGTATTGACAGCACTTTTCGAGCAGATGAGGCAGTTGAATTCACAGAGCAGGGCGCGGCAAGTGCTGCAGAATAAATATTGTTAATAATGTTTATTGCAGATTATTATCAATAAGTAGTTGCAAGCGCATAAAGAATATGGTAGAATTATAAACGATTTAAGATGTATTATTAAATTAAAATTGAATATTGTAGAAAATTGGTGCCAGAGATTATAAAATTTCAGCGGCTTAATAGGGAATCCGGTAAAATCCGGAGCTGTCCCGCAACTGTAATGTGGAGCACTGTAATGCGAAACCATTGGACTAGTGTCTGAGAAGGAATTGCAGTGCGATGAAACAGAGCCAGGAGACCTGCCAGTTTTTTAATAATCCTTTTATGACTTGCGATGTACGGGTCGGATACATGAATCGCAGTGTCGTTATTATCAGTTTGGTGTGGTTAGCCGAATGATATTTGCGACGCTTTGTTTTTCATCATGTATCCGAAAGTCTATTTGGTCAACTGGGGAAATAGCGCAGACTATATGCTTTCGAATATGGTCTGCGTTTTATGTTGTCCCGACATTTTACATCGTGCAGGAAAGGAATGGAGCAAATGAAGAAGATTATTTTGGAGAAGAGTACTTTATTAACGCTGTTAGTCACCAGTGGTGTATTTATGGGGGGACGTGCGTTTTTGCAGAAGAGCCTGTAGAGAGATTTACTTTAGGTGAGTTTGTAGTTACGGCAAGCCGTGTAGCAACTAATAAGTCTGATACTCCTGCTAATATCAGCGTTATTACAAAAGAAAGTATTGCTGATAATAATTACAGCGATGCCGCTGAAGCTATCAGTAAAATTCCCGGGGTCAATGTTCTTGGCAGCGGAGCAAAAGGTACAAGTATGGGACAGGACAAAATTTTGATTAATGGAGACGAGCGCGTTTTAATACTTGTCGACGGACGGCGCGTTAATTTAGGAAGTAGCGGTAATTACAGTGCAGATTGGCTTCCGCCTGTCAATGCTATTGAACGAATAGAAGTATTGAAGGGTGCAGGTTCAGCTTTATATGGTACAGATGCCGTTGGCGGCGTTATAAATATTATTACAAAAAAAGGCAGTGAGTTGGAGAGTCATGTTACTGTCCGTGCTGCTTCCGGCTCATGGAATACCGAGCAGTACGGTATTACTGCTGGTGGTGCAACTGAAAACGGTTTGGGGATATTTGTCAGTGCCAGTAAAGATCGTCGCGGCAACTATAGCTATAAGGATATTGACGGCGATGTTAAAACTATGCCAAACTCCGGTTTTAATACAGATGGTGTCAACCTGAAACTGGATCAGCAGATTGGGAAGGACAACCGCATTACCATGCAGTTTGAACACTTGAATACTGAAGGCGGATCGCCGTTGTATAATTTTAAAGATGGTAATTATAATGTCTATAATTCAGCCCATAAACGGGTGAATAATAATGTGAATTTAAGATACGATTGGAATGAAAGTGCTGATAATAACGGCTATATACAGCTTTACAGAAATTATCAAAAAGCAAATTTTTATAGTGAAGATCCTTATCAAGTGGCCGATTTTAATGAAAAAACTATTGGTGTAGATGTGCAGCAGAATTTTACCACTGCAAAAAGCAATCAAATTACAATGGGGTTACAGTATTATAAGACTGAAGTAGAAAATAAAGACATGTATGATGGTAAAAGAGATATCAATAACAAAGCTGTTTTTATAGAAGACAGATGGCAGTTCGCTGATTCATGGCAATTGAATACTGGCTTGAGGTTTGACCATCATAGCAAATATGGCGGTGAGTTAACTCCACATATTGCCGTCAATAAAAAAATTAACAAAGATAGTAATGCTTATATTTTCTGGAGCCGAGTTTTTAATGCACCTACTACTGATGAGTTATATTCTGTCAATGCGTCAATGGGTATTGGGAATCCAAATCTTGCACCAGAGAAGGGACAGGCTTTAACTATAGGTGTTAATACTAAGATAGGTGAAAAAACTAATATGTCTTCCAGTGTGTTTTATAGTGATATCAAGGATGCTATTGGTTGGAAGGATATGGGAGGAGCGGTTTACCAATCATTCAACGTAGATAGAGAAAAGCGTAGAGGTATGGAATTAAGTGTAAATCATAATTTTGATGATAAATTTTCAGCTTATGTCTCTTATACTTATGTAAAAGTTGAACGTGATAGTGGATTTGGGTATAAGGATTATGATAATACGAAGCCAAATATTTATAGAACCGGTTTAAAATATAAGAACTATAAATTACTGTTAAATGCTGATATCACAGCTGTTACCGGTCAGATTCTTATGCATGACTCTTATGGATATACGGATAAATCTTATTTTACACTTGATTTAGGCGTTCAGTATAAAATCAATAAGGATGCGAAAGTTTTTATTAAAGGATATAATTTAACTAATGCCCGTTATCAGGAATACGGTGGATATGCATATAATCCTGTTACATGGGGAGTGACTTCTCATGCTGCATATCCGATGCCGTCACGCAGCTTTATTGTGGGTATGGAGTACAATTTTTAATGAAACAGTTATTTAATTATTGTTCATTGCCAATGTATGAAGCCGATTTGTCCGATGTTCAGCAAAATCTGCAGAGCTTTCTTAAAGAGTTTGAATTATCTGGTATTGAGCAAAGGGTATATCAACCTTTAGGGCAGGTGCTATACAAGGATCTGACGCTAGGAGTACATTTAAATTATTGGCCAGAATGGATGAGTTTTTTTTGCGGCAATCAAAAGTTGCTTAGGCAAAGCTTTAATAGTGAACAGCAGTTAAAAGATTATTATGGCGGTGCAGCGAATGCAGAAGAATGGCTTAATGTCATAAAAAGCAACTTGCAGGCTGCACTATCAGTACATCCGGAATATTTGGTATGGCATGTTTCCAATGCCGGAAATGAAGAAGTTTTCACTTTTGATTTCAAATATAATGATGAACAGATATTAAATGCAACAGCAGCTGTATTTAATAGTGTTTGCCATATTATTCCCGATAATGTCATCGTACTTTTTGAGAATTTATGGTGGCCGGGGCTGAAACTTTTAGAGCCGGGACTGGTAGAAAAATTTTTCTCGTTATTAAAAACGAAGAACGTTGGAATTATGCTCGATACAGGACATTTAATGAACACAAACATGTATTTAACTGACGAACTGGCTGGCATCGCTTATATATGTCAAGTATTGGATAAATTAGGAGACCTAAAGCATCTGATCAAGGGTGTGCATTTAAGCTGCTCACTTTCAGGAGAGTATCAGCAGCAGTTTGCCAAAGTGGTGCCGCCGAAAATCGATTTTGCAGCATTACTGACGCATATCGCAAAAATAGATCGACATATGCCCTTTAGCGATACTGGAGTGTCTGAGATTTTAGAAAAGGTACAGCCGCAATATTTAGTCCATGAATTATTTTATGACAGTTTGTCAGATATGAGCGTCAAGTTATCTCAACAACAAAAAGCCTGTGGTGTTAGGAGCAGATGAGATGAAAATATTTTTTAAAAATATGATGACATTGCTGGCGTGTTTGATGTTTTTAGTGTGCAGCGGTTGCGGCATTAAAGCAGAAAGTGATAAAAACAAGGTTGCTTACAGTGTAACTGATGTTACTGGTACGGTGATCGAGTTTTCAGAGAAACCTAAAAGAATAGTTTCAATGGGAATAGGCAGTGATGAAATATTGCTGGAGTTAGTTGAGCCGGAACGCATTGCTGCACTTACTTATCTGGCTGACGATGCTGGTATTTCATCGGTCAGTGTTAAAGCTCAGGTAATTAAAGGCAGAGTGCAGCGTAATAATCTGGAAGCAATTTTATCTTATGCTCCTGATCTTGTGGTAGTACCTGATTGGGATGGGATAGACTTTGTTGGTCAGCTTCGGTCTGCCGGAATAAAAGTTTATGTTCATAAGACACCTAATACAATGCAGGAAATCAAGGCTAATATTGCTGAGCTTGCTGCTGCTGTCGGAGAAGATGAGCAGGGATACCTATTGCAGCAGCAAATGGATGAACGATTGTCTGCAATTTGGTCTAAAGTCGGAAAAATAAAACCAGAACAGAGAAAAAAGATTGTGGCACTGTCTTTTATGGGGCCAATGGGTATCAAGGGTTCATCTTTTGATGATATGTGCCATTATGCAAATATTATTAATGCTGTTGAGAATCTTGATATTCCTAGAAATGCTGCTTTTTCAGAAGAACAGATGCTTTTATTGGATCCAGATATTATTTTGGTGCCAAGCTGGGATTACAGTGGCACAAAAAATACTGGTGAATTTCAACGTCAGATTATGACTAATGAAGCATATCAGGGGATTAAGGCTATTCGTAATCATCAAGTTGTTCAAGTTCACGATAGGTATTTGTACAGTACTTCTCAATACGCTGTTAATGCTGTAGAGGAATTGGCTGCTGTTAGTTATCCGGAGCTATATTAGGAGGCTTAAATAATGTCCGGTCGATGTGAGAATTTATACATTGATCGGGCATTTTTGTATTGACACTAAAGTTAAAGAGTGTTAAAATGCAATAGAGTTAGCTATGGCTAACTCTATTGCATTTTATTTTATGAATAAAGTTGTTTATATTGATTTAAATATAGAATGTTTTTGGTTGAAAACAGTGAGCTATTTATTTTTAAGGGAGGCAGTTTATTGATGAGAAAAATTGCGATTTATGGCAAGGGCGGTATTGGCAAGTCTACTACTACTTCAAATTTATCGGCGGCATTGGCGCTTAAAGGTTATAAAGTAATGCAGGTAGGTTGTGACCCTAAGTCTGATTCAACTAAGAATTTGATGAAGGGGATGCGTATTCCTACTGTTTTAGAACAGCTTAAAGAAAAGGGGGAAGCTTTAGAATTAAAAGATATTGTTTTTGAAGGCTTTGGTGGCGTCCTGTGTGTAGAAGCAGGAGGTCCGACACCTGGTATAGGCTGTGCAGGACGCGGTATTATTTCAGCTTTTGAAAAGCTGGAGGAGTTGAAGGCTTTTGAAATCTATAAGCCGGATATCGTCATCTATGACGTGCTCGGCGACGTTGTTTGCGGCGGTTTTGCAATGCCTATCAGGGGTGGTTATGCCAGAGAAGTGTTTATTGTTTCTTCAGGCGAGATGATGGCGCTTTATGCGGCTAATAATATTGCTCAGGCGATCAAAAACTTTGGACGCAGAGGTTATGCTCGCTTGAAAGGCATTATTTTGAACGCTAAAAATATTGAGAATGAACAGGAACTGGTGGCCAAGGCTGCCGCTGAGATTGAAACCGAGGTCGTAATGTATGTTCCACGTTCGGGAGATATACAAACAGCTGAAAATCATGGCGGTACGGTTAGCGAATTTGTACAGGCTTCGCCGATGGTCAAGATCTATCAGGAGTTGGCTGATAAAGTTTTAGAAATGAGTGAAGATACTAAGGGGGATGAATAATGAAAAATAAATTGTTGTTGTTGGCAGTAGTCGTTATAGTAGGTGCGCTTTTGTATTATTGCTTTAATACAGGCAGTAAAAGTGAAGATGTGTCGGCTGCTGCCGGTGAAACTTATAAACTTGAGTATACACCTACGCTGAAGACTTATGGTTTTACTGAACCGGTTGTTTTAAAAGCAAAGCCTCAGCGAGTCGTATCTTTAGTGCATACTCCGGTTTTGGCACTGCATGAGATGGGTATTAAGCAGGTTGCTGTGCCCCAGGCGGCGATGCTGGAATGGCCTGCAGATTTGGTGAAGGATGCAAAGCTGCTGAATGTGTCGATGAATTCTAATTTTGATATCGAAACAGTTATTGCTTTGGAACCGGATCTGGTGATAGTAGGTTATCAGTCTAAGGATACTTATGGGAAAATTCTGGATCGTGAAAAAATACCTGTTTATTATGTTGATGCCGGGCATGTTGTATCTTATGAGTCGATCAAGGAATTGACTGACGTACTGATCAAAGCCTTTGGTCAACATAATGCAGGTGCTGAAGCTATTACGGACAGGTTCAACAAATTGGAAGCCAGAATGGCCGAAAAAAGACAGGAAAATAAAGGGCAAAAAGTTATGGTGCTGCAATCAGCCCCGCCGCGTCATTATATACAGGGTAAAGATGGTACTTTAGGCAGTATGCTGAATATGCTGGGGTACGAAAATGTGTATCAGAACAATAAGATGGTATTGATTGATCTGGAGCAGGCTTTATCTTACGAACCGGATTTACTGTTTTGTGTAGGCGGTTCTAAAACTGCGGCAGAGCATCAGCAGGTAATGGAAGAGGATTTTGCCAAAAACCCTGAATACTGGAACAATATTAAGGCGATACGCGAACGTGAGGTTATTTATCTGCCGATAAAATATGTTGCGACAGCAGGGATCAATGTTATTGATAATATAAATGAATTGATCGATATTATTGATGCGAAGAAGCTGAAACAAAATGGGTAAAGAAGTAAATGTCCTGCGGGTAAGTATGGTTTGCCTGGTTTTAGTGGCAGTATTATTATTGCTGGCTGTTGTTGCGTTGGGAGTTGGTAGTGCCGGGTATTCGCTGCAGCAGATCATACAGGCTCTTTTTTATGATGAAAGCGGACCGGTGAGGGTAGTTGTTTATAATTTACGGTTACCGCGTCTGATTATGGCAGTCGAAGTAGGGGCCTGCCTTGCTGTTGCAGGTGCTCTTTTGCAGGCTGTCATGCGTAACCCTCTGGCTGATCCTGGGATTATAGGCGTCTCTGCAGGTGCGGCTACTGCGGCAACGACGATTCTACTGTTGTTTCCGACTTTGGTTTCATCAGTGCCGCTTTTTGCTTTTGGCGGTGCGGCTTTGGCCTGTGTACTTATTTATTTGCTGGCCTGGCGCGATGGGATCGATACTGTCAGAATAATTTTGTCCGGTGTTGCGATAAATACGGTTTTGGGAGCGTATAACTCCTTTTTGCAATTATTGAATTCTGATAATCTTTCCAGTGTTTTATCTTTTATGAACGGCAGTCTTTCGGGACGTTCCTGGGATCATGTTTATATCATTACGGTGTATGCTTTTATTGGTCTTGTTTTAGGCGTATGCTGTATAAAAAATGCCAACATTTTGCAGCTGGGTGACGAAATGGCTCAAAGCCTGGGAGTAAATGTAACTTTTGTACGTATCTTTTTATCTGCGGTAGCTGCTTTTTTGGCAGCTGCGACGGTAGCAGAGGCCGGTATGATCGGTTTTGTAGGGCTGGTTGTCCCGCATATTGCGAGAATGATGGTTGGCTCCGACTATAAAGCACTGCTGCCGGTGAGTATGCTTTTGGGTGCGGTGATTCTTCTGGCGGCAGATACTTTGGGGAGGACACTTATACCTGGGATGGAGATACCTGTAGGTATTGTTATGGCAGTTACCGGCGGACCGTTTTTCTTGTATATGTTAAGAAAGAAGGGCAAAGTAAGTGGAAGTTAAGGGTGAAAAATTAGAGATCGGTTACGATGGGCGTATTGTAGTCAGGGAAATGGATATTACTGTAAAAAAAGGTGAGATCACGACTATCATCGGCCCTAACGGTTCAGGTAAATCTACTCTGCTGAAAGCGCTGACACGATTGCTGCGCTGTAGTATGGGCTGCGTCTATCTGAATCAGGAGGATCTGTACAATATCGACAGTAAAAAACTTGCCAAATGTATTGGTGTTTTGCCGCAGCGCCATTGCGCACCTCCTGATTTTAAAGTCAGAGATTTAGTAGGTTATGGGCGCGTACCCTATCAGAAGTGGTACGAACAGAATACGGAAGAAGATGAAAAGATAATAGAGTGGGCCTTGAAAGCAACAGGTACCTGGGCTCTGCGGGATAAATCTATTCAGGAATGCTCGGGCGGGGAATCGCAGCGGGTATGGATAGCTACCGTATTGGCGCAGCAGCCGGAAATTTTGTTTTTGGATGAGCCGACTACATATTTGGACATTGCGCATCAGCAGGAAACGATGAAACTTGTAAAAAGGCTGAACCATGAGGCGGGGATCGGCGTAGTGATGGTCCTGCACGATTTAAGTCATGCGCTGGAGATCAGTGACCGGATCATAGTTTTGAAAAATGGCTGTAAGTATGGTGAAGGTCGTCCGCAGGATATTATCACACCTAAAATGATGCGTGAGGTTTACGACGTAGATTGTGATGTAGTGCAGATTCCTGGGCGTAAGAAGCCTTTAATTATGTTTAAAGAAATAAGTTGATAAAAGGAGTTTTTTATGGCGATGGATGGAAAAGAGCTGGTTGAAAAACTTGCTAAATTGAGTCAGGTACAAAGCATTAAAGATATACCACATCTTACTCATGCTTTGTTCCCGGGGACACACTGTCCTCTGATGGGTGCGGCTATGGCTGTTGGTGGCATCAAGGACAGCCTGATCGTTGTGGTTGGTACGGATGAATGCACTTATTACACTAAAAGTATGACCATACATTCTGAAAAATTTGGGGGCATTGACGGCCGTTGTGTTTCAGTCGTTTTGGATGACCATGATGTAACCTTTGGCAGTGCGGAAAAGGTACAGGAAGCTTTTAAAGAAATAATTGAAGAATATCGCCCCCAATGTGTATTTTTGGTAACTACCTGTGTCATTGAAATAATTGGTGATGACTTTGACGCTATTTCAGAAGGTCTCAGTAAGCTTTATGGTATTCCGGTGCTGCCGGTTCATACTGAGCATTTTAAATGTGAGGACCATTTGCCTGGTCTGGAACGAACGATTACTGTTTGTGCTGAAATGATGAAATCGTGTGATTGTGACAACAGTGTCAATTTGCTGGGGCAGAGAATGGGTGATTTTGCTACGACAGAGCTTTATGCCATGTTGCAGAAAGCCGGCGTAAAAATCGGTTTGCAGCTGCCCTGCGGCTGCTCGGTAGACGATATAAAAAATGCTGCTGCAGCGAAAGTGAATATTGTCGTTAATGATATTGCGCTGCCGCTGGCCCAAAAGATGCAGGAAAAATTTGGTATCCCTTACGTTTACTTCAATAAATTTGTTATTCCCGAAAAAATCTATGAAGCCTATAAAAATCTTTTTGGGTACTTGGAGCTGGAACTGCCGGAAGAATTGGAAGGACTTTATCAAAATGCAAGAGAGGAAATCGAAAAAAACAAGGGTGAATTGGAGGGTATTACTTATATTTACGGGAATACGCCGTATGCAGTTTTTGAAATGAACTGTTTCCTCAGTTCCCTGGGAATGGTGCCTCAGGTGATCCAAACCAACAGATATACAGAAGCAGATGAACCTTATGCAAAAGAAATATTGCAGTATACAGACCCTTATGTTTGCAAAGCGGCTAATATCGCGCCGCTGCAATATGTGTATGATGTATTGTCTCCTTATTTATATTTGGGACATGAGTTTGGCAACAGACTGCGTCAAAAAGGTATTGCCATTGTTCACAGCGACAGAGCGAGTGGCATGCTGGGTTTTGAAGTTACAGGATATTTACTGCAGCAGTTAGTCAAGTCTGTTAGGGAAGCCAAAGAATATAGAAAGGAGCTGGGCTTATGAGTTTATGCAGATATTTGCCTGTTCCGTCAGATAGAATGGGTATCATTTGGAGTTTGCTCAGCGTAAAAGACAGCATCATTCTTGAATATGGCCCGGCCGGGACAACTCATTTTAGTATGGGCTTTTATGGAGCTTTAGGAGTAGACTGGCAGCAGAGGCTGTTTACAACACATATGAACGAAGACGATGTAGTCATGGGCGATGTTACCCGTTTGGAAGAAGCTATTGTCGAATTGGATAAAAGCTATGAACCAAAAGTTATTTTTGTCGTGGCATCTTCTATTTCCGCAGTTATTGGTACTGATATAAAAGGCGTTTGCAATTATATGCAGAAAGAAGTTCAGGCTAAGCTGGTTGCATTTGAGCAGGGAGGATTTAGGGGCGACTACAGCATAGGTCTGACTGAAGTTTATAAATTGCTGGTCAATAATCTTCCTTGTAAAGAACAGAGAAAGAGAAAGAAAATATTTAATATCATTGGCGCGTCAATGGGCAGTTATCGTGCCGCGTCGGATGTATGGGAACTGCAGAACTTGATGCGTGAAGCCTTTGGTTATGAAATGCATACCTGCCTGTGCTATGAAACATCTGTTGATGAAATCGGTGATATCGGCACAGCTGAAATAAATTTGGTAATGCGTCAGGAAGGTTTACCAGCAGCAGAAGTGCTGAAAAATAAATTTGATATGCCATTTGTTGTCAGTGCTCCTTACGGTTATGCAGCAACTTTAGCATGGTTGGAAGAAGTCGGTAAAATTCTGGGACAGCTACCTGACGTTAAAATGTGCGCCAGATTACGTCTTAAAGCACAGAATACAGCGTCTTTAAAAATGTATGCTATGATGATGGGCAGAAAAAAAACACCTCAGGCAGCTGTGATCGGCGAGTATGACCTGGTTAAAGGGTTGAGTGCTTTTCTTCGGTCTGTAGGGATCGATGTTAAGTATAAACTTTGCAACCATTCTTTAAAAAGTATCGTTGAGCCTGAGTTGGATATTCAGTATATATCTGTGGAAAAAGAAAAAATTGATATATTAAAAAAAATGCAGAAGACACTTGTTCTGGCAGACGATGTTTCACACAGGCTTTGTGATAGCAGTAATGCCGTATTGAGAGTAAGTGCTCCTTTTATTGACGGAGCCCAGATAGCGACACATTTGCCGTTGCTTGGCGAAAAGGGGGCAGATTTCTTACTGGAAACTATCGAAGCATATTATCAGACTTTAGCTTAATAATAGAAACTTTAAGTATCCCCTCTAGATATAATACGTGAGGGGATACTTAAAAACAAAAGGTTAGCTAAGGCTAACTTGGCGCGTAAGAAAAATTTTTCTGGACAGGCTAAATGCCGGTAAGTTATGGGCCTGAAAGATTCCATACTATATTTTTATAATAAAAAGGAGGCTGACGCTGTTGTTGTTTTAGTATTCATTATAAGGAAATTTTAGGGGGAGTTCGAATGAAACGGTTTTTAAAATTTTTATGCATGTGCCTCATTATGAGTATGGCGGAATCAGCACATGCCGCATTGCCAACAGTAAAAGATACGGTGATTATTTCTGCGGCAGACAGAAAAGCCGTTACTCTTGCTGAAATGGCTGAAAACTTTGTTGATTATGATGTAGTTTTTTTTGGTGAATTTCATGATCAGGATGTACTGCATGAGCTGGAATATGAAATGCTGCAGCAACTGTATGCCATTCATGGTGACAAGCTTGTTTTGTCACTGGAAATGTTTGAGGCAGATAACCAGTTCGTTTTAAATGAGTATTTAGCCGGTAGAATTACGGAGGAGGAATTTCTGGCAAAATCGCGTCCCTGGCCAAGATATAAAACAGATTACCGTCAGCTGGTAGAATTTGCAAAAGCACATAAGCTGCCAGTCTTAGCCAGCAATATACCACGTTTTTTAGCAGCAAAATTGGCGAAAGAGGGAACTTTAGCTGCAGTAGCAGAGCTGGATAAGCAATATTTACCGGTCAGGACCTATGCGCCTGCAGGAAAGTATAAAGAGAAGTTTGCTGCTTATATGACTAAGGGGCAAACACCGATGCGAATTCCGCAGGAACGGATAGATCAGGTATTTGCCGCACAGTGCATAAAAGATGATAAGATGGCGGAAAGTATTTTTTATTATTGGCAGGATAATCAGGATAAGGTAATTTTTCATATCAACGGCTGCTTTCATTCCGACGGACATTTGGGAACTGTCGAAAAATTGGAAGCATTGAATCCGGCGTTAAAAGTAGGTGTAATTACGCCTAAAGACATGCCGGAATCTAAAAACTATATGGAAACCTATGCTGATGATAAAAAAGACGGCGAATATATTATTTATTTTCCAAGAGTAGAAAAAGAATAATGATCAGAGGAAGGATATTATGATGAAAATAAAAAACAAACAATTTTTCAACAGGAAAATATTGATGACATTAGTTGTTGGCACAAATGTCATTTTGGGGGGCACAGCGGTATATGCTGAAGAACCACAGAAATTTACTTTAGATGAATATGTGGTAACTGCTACCCGTACAGAATTGAGCAGAAAAGAAGTTCCTCAGAGTGTGGAAGTTATAACAAAAGAGGATATCCAGAATATTGGGGCAACCAATGTTATAGATGCCTTACGTACGGCGACTAACATAGAAATACCGGAAGCTGCGGGTGTAGGGCACACTTTGGGAATCAGAGGCAGCGGGAAAAATGATGTTTTGGTTTTGCTTAACGGGCGTCGTATTCCCGGCGAAGGGTATGGCCAGGTTTCTACTAATACCTATGTGCTGTCACGGCTGAATGTGAACAATATAGAACGAATCGAAGTGCTTCGCGGGCCATCAGGTGCATTATATGGATCAGAGGCCTCAGCTGGTGTTATTAATATTATTACGAAAAAATCTGAAAAAAAATCAATGACTGTAGGTGTAGCTACAAATAGCCGTGAAATGAGTAATTATTACCATTTTGACAGCGGCAAAGACGGTAAGTTAAGTGCTGCTTTTGATGCTAACTTTACTAAAGTCCGCTATTTTAAATGGGATGATGCCAATATGAGTAAATATTTTGGACCGACTCAAAATTATAGCTTGGATGTAGATTATGAAATGGACCAAAACAACAGTTTAAATTTATATCTGAACTATGAGAATACCAATCAGCAGTTCAAAAAATTTACCAGTGCCAGCGGTCCTTTTTCTTATTTAGGTATATATAATGTAGATAGGAAAAGTGCCAGCCTTACTTATAACGGACAGAATGATAACAGTAATTATATGCTAAGCGCAACTTACGGTGAATTAAAAAAAGATGTTACCAGTGCTATGAGCGCAAACAGTGTGGGAAGCTCCAAATTTAATTTTTGGAATATTGAAGCACGTGATACGATCAAGCTAGACAATAATAATCGTTTGACTTTCGGCGGCGAGTTCAGAACTGACGGTCGCAAAGACAGCAGTATTGACGAAAGTTCTGATCAATATTCTTTATTTATACATGACGAATTGAAACTGGGTGAGAAACTATTGCTGATTCCGGCTGTTCGCTATGATCACCATGACAGCTTTGGCAGCGAGACTTCTCCGAATATTGGCGCGACATATTCCTTTACAGAGGGCTCAAGGCTTAAGGCTAATTATGGAGAAGGTTACAGAGCACCGTCTATTTCAGAATTATATGGTACTTATTCCAATCCGAATCTGCGTCCTGAAAAATCAAAGGGCTATGAGTTATCATATGAACAGGAATTTGGCGATGATACTGCAGTTAAATTAACATATTTCAAAAACAAAAAGACTGATGCCATTGCTATGGATTACAGTTTAGCGCCTAATTATCAATATATGAATATAGAAAAGTCTTCTTCAGAGGGTGTTGAATTTGAAATCAAGCATGACTTGGGAAATGGTTTTACAGTAATCGGTAATTATGATTATCTGGATGCTATGAACGATAAGACTAATACACGTTTGAATTACAGCGCCCGTAATACTTATACAGCAAAATTGATGTGGACAGAGCCTGTAAAACAGGAATGGAATATTACTGCCTGGAATAAGTGGTATTCTGATTATAGGGCAGACAGTGAAGATCACAGTATCAATACGTTTAATTTTGTCGTTAATAAACGCTGGGGCGATAAATATCGTGCTTATGCCGGAATCGATAATCTTTTTGATAAAAAGATTACCAGTATGCGTTATTCGGGAAGGTTGTGGCGTGTTGGTGCGGAAATGACCTTCTAAAAATTTTATGCAGGATTTGAAAAAGCTGCTGCCTTTGGGCAGCAGCTTTCTTTGCTATCAGCAGTGCATTTGTGCTACAATAATAAATTATAGATTAGTAATTGAGCATAAAAGGATAGAGAGGTGTTAGCATGGGACAGCCTAAAATCACAGAGATAGAGGCGCAGCTTGGCGAGTGGGAATTTTTAAAAGAACTGCCGCAGGAAATAGATGGCTTTAAGTTAACAATGGGACAGGGAATAGACGGACAGATCTTAACGATTGCTTCATATAGTAATGAAGCAATGCACAGCAAGCTTGATTTGATTTATACTTCGGAAACCTTTGATTATGTACCTGTAAAAACGATTGGCATGCATACGTTCAGAGATATTCGCTATTTTTGCCGCGACAGGGATAAATTTGCTAAAATGATGCATGAGAAGCTGCCGGAGCTTTTAGCGGACGTGAACAGGGAAAAGAAGCATCAGATGGGAACCTTGATAGAGGAAGCCGGGCTTCTGAACTGGGCGTATACCGGCAAGCTGCCGCAGAAAATAGGTGCTTTTGAATTGTATATAACTCCTGACAATCCCATCGATTATATCAATGGTTCAACGCTTTTTATTGATTACAGTGACTTTGAACATGGTAATCAGCTGGTGTTTTTCTATAATAGCTTCCGCGATGAGTTTTTTGCTGAAACGAAAAAACGGTTTATGACAGGAATAACACATGAATTTGATTGCCGAAATTTAAAAGATCTGGAAAATCTGCTGGATAATAATCTGGAACAGGCATTGCAAAAACTTGGCAAAGCGTAACGAATGTAATAAATTTATTGTCTGAAACTCTTGACATCTTGATGTAAATGCCATATAATATGCCTACATGGTTTGAATGGCCCGGTGGTTCAGTTGGTTAGAATGCCGCCCTGTCACGGCGGAGGTCGTGGGTTCGAGTCCCATCCGGGTCGCCATTTTGCCTCGGTAGCTCAGTTGGTAGAGCAAAGGACTGAAAATCCTTGTGTCCACAGTTCGATTCTGTGCTGAGGCACCATTTATGCGGAAATAGCTCAGTGGTAGAGCACCTCCTTGCCAAGGAGGGGGTCGCGAGTTCGAATCTCGTTTTCCGCTCCAGTTAAGGCGACATAGCCAAGCGGTAAGGCAGAGGTCTGCAAAACCTTTATCCCCAGTTCGATTCTGGGTGTCGCCTCCACTTTTTGCCGGGGTGGCGGAACTGGCAGACGCAAGGGACTTAAAATCCCTCGGGGAGTGATCCCCGTACCGGTTCGATTCCGGTCCTCGGCACCATTATTTTTATGGTGAATGCAAGCAGTACAACTACATAGTCAAGCAAGAGATTGACGGAGCGTCCCGCATCGGACGCTTTTTTTATTATTTAATTTTAGGATTTGAAATGAAAGCGGTGAGAAATATGGTGAATAGTTTTGCAGAATTGAAGGTTTGTGCTGAAACGGTTGAGCTGCTTAAGCAAATGGGTATTAAAAAGCCGATGCCTGTTCAGGAACAGGCTATACCGGCCTTATTTGCAGGCCGTGATGTTATAGCAAGAGCGCAGACAGGTACTGGTAAAACACTGGCATTTTTAGTACCGATGGTAGAACGTCTGGATGCGGCTAAGCCTTTTGTACAGGCGTTGGTGATTACGCCGACTCGTGAACTGGCGCAGCAGATAGCAGTAGAGCTGAAGAAGTTATTGGGCGGAAGTGAAGTAAAGGTGCTTGCGGTTACCGGCGGCCGTGATTTTGAGGCGCAGAAGCATAAGCTGGACGGCAAAAGCCATGTTTTGATCGGTACGCCGGGGCGTCTTTTAGATCATATCCGCAAAGGCAATACTAACCTTGGCGGAGTTAAATATCTGGTTTTGGATGAAGTTGATGAAATGCTTAAGCAGGGCTTTATTGATGAAGCTTCGGAGCTTATCGCAATGACTGATCCGGAACGGCAGACTATGCTGTGCAGTGCTACCTTATCAGAGGAAGTGCAGAAGCTTGGTAAACGTATTACCCGTAATTGTGCTTTGATCGATATTGACCCTAATAAAGCAACGGTTGAAAATATCAAACAGATCTGCATCAAAACTACGGACGAATATCGTAATAAGGCTGTTGCTTCATTAATAGACCGTTACAATCCTTATCTGATGATTGTTTTTTGCTTCAGCAAAGAACGCACAAAAGAATTGGGTGAGTGGCTGGGAACTCAGGGATATAATGTAGATGTGCTGCATGGTGAGATGTCGCAGGCCAAACGCAAAACAGTAATGAAAGCCTTCCGTGAGGCCAAGCTGCAGGTCCTGGTTGCCAGTGATCTGGCTGCACGTGGGCTGGATATCGAAGGCGTGACTCATGTCGTTAATTATGATATCCCGCATGACGTAGACTGGTATGTGCATAGAATAGGACGTACTGGGCGTGCCGGTAACGAGGGGATTGCAGTTACCTTATACACTGCTGAAGAAGTAAAATGGCTCAAAAATATTGAAAACAAGCTTGATGTGAAAATGGAACGGCAGAATTTAGACGGCAAAACGATAGCCCGTCGTGAGCATGCGCCAGTACAGAAAAAACGTAAGGCAGAAGCTGCTAAACCGAAACGCGGTAAAAAAGCTGTCGTGGATAAACGTAAAGCACCTAAGACCGGCTCTAACCGCCGTCAAAATAAGAATAAATAAGTGTGAGAAAGTGAGGGGACTGTTATGCAGGCGATAAACAAAGAAAGAGTAGCCGGACTGTTACAAGGGCTGGCGCAATTTGGCAAAACAGAACACGGAATCACAAGATTGGCTTATACGGAAGAAGACAAAGCAGCGCAGGAATGGCTGCTCAAGCAGATACAGGACTTACAGCTGAAGCTGTCTGTAGATGCTGTTGGTAATGTCTTTTTGCGTCGTGAAGGTAAAAATACTGATTTGGCGCCTGTTGCCATGGGTTCCCATATCGATACTGTCGTGCAGGGCGGTGCCTATGATGGTACTGTAGGTGTTGTAGGTGCTTTAGAAGTACTTTATATGCTGCAGGATGAAGAACTGGAGCGGCCGATTGAGGTCATTATTTTCAGGGCAGAGGAATCAAGCCGTTTTGGCTTTGCTACCATCGGCAGTAAACTGATGGCCGGTGTTGGCGACCCTGATAAATTCTCGGGCGCTGCCAAAGAAGGTGCAGTGACTTTTAAAGAAGCACTGACAGAATGGGGCTGTGACCCTGCTGCCTACAAACAGGCACGTAAAGCAGCAGGCTGCTTTAAAAGTTTTTGGGAAATACATATTGAACAGGGTAAGGTACTGGAAGAAACAGGTGAACGCATTGGTATCGTTCATAATATTGCGGCGCCGACGCGGTTTAAAATCATTGTCGAAGGTATAGCTGATCATTCCGGAGCCACTCCCATGGGTTTTCGTAAAGATGCGCTTGTAAGTGCGGCCAGGCTTGTTATAGCCATTGAAGAAGCTGCAACTAATGAAGCGGAAAGCGGCACGGTAGCTACAGTTGGTGTTTTGGATGTAGAGCCGTCTTCGATCAATGTAGTTCCTGGCAAGGCTACCTTGTGGGTAGATTTGCGCGGAGTAGATGAAGAAAGTATCAACTGTGCCTTGAGCGATATTCGTGATGCGGTTTCAGAAATTGCTAAAAATGACAGTATTACTATCACTATGGATATGCTGACAGCCGATAATCCTGTCGCTTTGTCGGAAGAGCTGGCAGCAAAGCTGGATGTTATCTGTGCGGCGAAAGGTATCGCTTATCGCCATATGAACAGTGGAGCCGGCCACGATGCTATGCACATGGCTAAACTGGCTCCTGCAAGTATGCTGTTTGTCCCCTGTAAAGGCGGCATTAGCCATAACCCGGCAGAATATGCTGACAACGAAGATATTTGTCTGGCGATCGAGATTTTGGCGGAAGCTGTAAAAGAAGAAGCATCTGCTTAAAAAAGTAAACCAAACGATAAAAACAGGCTGAGAAGAAAAATAACTGTAAAATCTGCTGCAAAGCAGTCCTGCTAAGGCAGGGCTGCTTTGCTTTTTTACTTTGTTCGTAATATAATTATAATGATATAGAATTTTCATTTTTCAATTTGAGGAGACGATAACATGGAAGAAGTGCGTGTGCGTTTTGCACCCAGCCCAACGGGTTATTTACATATCGGTGGAGCAAGAACAGCTTTATTTAACTGGCTTTTTGCTAAAAAACATAATGGTAAGCTGGTGCTGCGTATTGAAGATACTGATACTGAACGGTTGAAAGAAGACAGCGTAAGCCAAATACTTACCAGTTTGAAATGGCTTGGGCTGAACTGGGATGAAGGACCTGAAGTAGGCGGTGAAGTGGGTCCATATTACCAATCAGAGCGTCGTGAGATTTACAGCAAGGTTGCCGAACAGCTGTTGGAAGAAGGTAAGGCGTATTATTGCTTCTGTACTTCGGAAATTTTGGAAGCAGAACGCGAGAAACAACGTGCGGCCAAACAGCCGTTCCGTTATGCCCGCACCTGCCGAGATTTGCCTGTCGAGGAAGCAAAGGCCAGAGCAGCTAAGGGTGAGCCTTATTCCGTACGCATTAAAATACCTACGGAAGGAAACCTGACAGTACATGATCTGATCCACGGCGACGTTACTTTTGATTTAACGCAATTTGATGATTTTGTCATCGTTAAAACTAATGGTATGCCGACCTATAATTTTGCTGTGGTCGTTGATGACCATTTAATGCGCATCAGTCACGTGCTGCGTGCCGAAGAACATTTATCCAATACTCCTAAGCAGGTACTGCTTTATGAGGCCTGTGGTTTTGCTGTTCCTAAATTTGGACATATGCCGATGATACTTGCTCCTGACCGCAGTAAGTTAAGTAAACGTCACGGCGCAACTTCTGTTGAAGAATTCCGTGAACAGGGGTATTTACCGGAAGCAATTGTAAATTATCTGACTCTGCTGGGCTGGGCTCCGGGCAACGAAGAAGAAATTTTCTCGCTGCAGGACACTGTGACTCAGTTTGAATTGGAAAAAATGTCGAAAAAGGCAGCCGTTTATGATACGAAAAAACTTACATGGATGAACGGACAATATTTATCAGCATTGCCGCTGGAAGCAGTTCTGCCTGAGGCAAAAATCTTCTTCATCAAATCCGGCCTGGTAGATGAAGCATGGCTGGAGGCAAATAAAGATTATTTTGCCCGTTTGGTAGACGTAGTGCGCGTACGTGTCAAAACACTGCAGGAAGTTGTTGAAGCCGCAGAATACTTCTTTAAAGAGGTAGAAAGCTATGATGAAAAAGGTGTCGGCAAGCATTTTAAACCGGAAGCAGCCGAGCTCTTAACTGTCTGCATCAATGCGCTTGAAGCGTTAGAGACTTTTGATCTTGCCAGTACGGAAGCCGCTTATAATAAGATTGCCGAAGAGCAGGGATTATCACTGGGAAAAGTTGTGCATCCGACACGCTTGGCTCTGACAGGTCGTACTGTAAGCCCGGGCTTATTTGATGTTATGGTGCTGCTGGGGAAAGAAACTACCTTGAGCAGAATGCGCAAGGCTGTTCAATATATCAAGTCCTTAGCTTAAATCAAAAATATTTATTGAAAGAGGTGCGACGCTGATGAGAATACTGGGGATCTTACTGTGCTGCCTGATACTGGGATTAAGTACTGTAGCTTTTGCCGAGCAACCAACAACTGTTTTCAGCAAAGTTGTTGCGACAAAGAATATGCAGGGCGAGATACCGGAGATTGATGGTCTGAGATATACTAATCTTCAAAAAAGTGTTAACGGCATTTTGAACAGCAAAGTCAAAGACTTGCTGGCGCAGGTTGGCGGCAGCGGTACAGTCAGCTATGAAGTGAAGCTGAACCGTCCCAGCTTAGTCGGTATTTTGCTGAAAGCGACTAACGGCGGCCGTACTGCTTATCAGGCTGTAAATTTAGATATGACTACCGGCAATGAGTTCAGCATTCGCGATTTTGTTGGCGAAGGCAATGCCGTACATGAAATTTTAGGCGCTTATGAAGGCGTGTTATTTGCTGATAACGGTATTTATACGCGTACCAGCAGTGGTGCTGCTTACAGTAATTTTGTTTCTTATAGTAAATTGTTTCCGTTGCTGCGCACAGGCGAAGCAGGCCGTTTGCTGACGGTATATGGATTGACTCGTGCTGTTGAGGATAAGGTCGTAACTGTGAAGGCCGGAGAGCTGCTGGCTTTACAGTTGGAATCCAATCGTACAACGGGTTATTCCTGGTTTGTAGAGGGTAATGGTTATGCTGGTCAGTTTTATGAACTGGGACGTTCTTATGTTTTGCCTGGTAATGCTGCCAACAACCGGACCGGAATGCCTGGATTAGAAATAATTGTTTTCGGTGCCCAGGAGCCGGGCGAATACAAGGTGAATATGGAATATAAGCGTGCCTGGGAAAAAGGCAGCGGCTTTGACAAATTCAGCTTTACTGTTAAAGTATTGTGATAACGGAGGTCTGAGATGGAAAAAACTGCCGTTACCGTGAAAATTTTTAATGATGAATATACTTTAAAGACTGATTTGCCGCGTACTGATGTGGATGCGATTGCGGCAATGGTCGATAAAAAAATGCAGAAACTGGCGACAAGCCAGCATTTGGTCACAACTTCCAAAGTCGCTGTATGGGCGGCGTTGGATCTGGCGGGAGAGTTATATACCTTACGTCGTGAATATGAAGCCTTGCTGAAAGCGGCGAAGGATATTTAGAGAAGAGGTTTTTAGTTAATGAAAAAGCAAACCATCGAACTGCTCGCTCCTGCCGGGAGCTGGGAAGCGTTGGAAGCGGCGGTGAATGCCGGTGCTGATGCTGTATATATGGGCGGTAAAGCTTTTGGCGCACGTCAGTATGCCAGTAATTTTGACCGTGAAGAAATGCAGAAGGCTGTTTACTTTGCTCATATGCACCGTGTGCGACTGTATATCACTGTCAACACGCTGGTCGATGACAGTGAGCTGGGCGAATTGGCTGATTATCTGCTGTTTTTGAGCAATGTAGGCATTGACGGTATTATCGTACAGGATCTGGGTGTGATCCGTCTGGCCCGGCAAATAGTGCCGGACCTGCCTCTGCATGCCAGTACGCAGATGACGGTTACTAATTCCGAGGGCGTTAAGCTTGCTGCTGAAGCCGGTATGGAACGTGTTGTTCTGGCGCGCGAGTTGAGTCTGGAAGAAATAAATACGATCTGTCATGGCACAGATACAGAAATAGAAGTTTTTATTCATGGAGCTTTGTGCGTATGTTATTCAGGTCAATGTTTGATGAGCAGCCTGATCGGCGGCCGCAGCGGCAATCGCGGACGTTGCGCTCAGCCGTGCCGTCTGCCTTATAAGCTGGTCAATGAAGCAGGAGAAGATCTGCTTAGCGGCAAAGACGCAGGGCAATATCTTTTGAGTCCTAAGGACTTGAATACTTTGGATATTTTACCGCAGCTGATCGAAGCCGGTGTGACATCCTATAAAATCGAAGGACGTATGAAGCGTCCTGAATATGTAGCCGTAGTTGTCGATGCTTATCGCAGGGCTATCGACAGTTATCTTGGCGGTGATTACCAGGTTTCGGAAGAAGATTTTGCCAATATTGAACAGATCTTTAATCGTGATTTTACAACTGCTTATCTGCTGGAGCGGCCCGGCAGGGAAATGATGAGCGACCGCCGGCCAAACAATCGCGGTGTTTTGGTGGGGCGTGTTGTTAAGCTTGATAAAGCTGCTAACAAAGCGACACTGAAACTTGATAAAGAATTGCATTTGGATGATGGCTTAGAGTTTTGGGTCAGCGTGGGTGGTCGTGTTGGCACTACTGTGACGTCACTTTTGCAGAACGGACAGGAAGTAGCTGTGGCTGCCGCAGGTTCTCAGGTCACTATCGATGTGCCGCATGGCATTAAAATGAATGACCGTGTTTTCAGAACCTTTGATAACCGTCTGATGACATATGCCGCACAGTTCTTTGGTGAGAAGGCCAAACGCCGTATCCCTGTAAGTGCTTTAGTAACAGCAAGAGCAGGCAATCCAATGACGGTGCTGCTGACTGATGACGAGGGCAATACAGGCTATGGTGAAACGCAGTTTATTGTAGAAGCTGCCCGCAAGCATGCTTTAAATGAGGAAACTGTGCGTAAACAGGTAGATCGACTGGGCACGACTGAATATGAGCTGTCAGACTTGGTGCTGGAATGTGATGAAAACGTGATGGTGCCGATGAGCGAGATCAACGAGGCTCGCCGTTTAGCTGTCGAAGCTTTAGATACTGCACGTCTGGAGGCTTTTGCACCGATGCGTGTACAACGTCATAAAGTTCCGCGTGATCTGGTTCCTGCAGAAAAAATCAGCCGCAGTAAACATGCGCTTTTGACTGTGCATGCCGATACTGTTGCTAAAGCACAGGCTGCTTTGGCAGGAGGCGCTGATTATATTATTTTTGGCGGGGATATTTTCAGCAGCAGGCAGCTGCCGAGGCAGTCTTATGCCGAAGTTGCCGGTCTTGCTCAAAATTATGGTAAAAAATGGGCCATAGCGACACCGCGTATTGTTAAAGAAGGACAGCTGCCTTATTTTGCAGAGCTGTTTGCTTATTGGCAGCAGTTGAAGCCCGATGCTGTTTATATCAGCAACAACGGCTTGTGGCAGCTGGCGCAGCAATACAGCGGGCTGTCTTTGTGGGCCGATATGTCTTTGAATATTTATAACGATCAGAATTTGGAATTCTGGCGTGAACAGGGCGCCGTGGGAGCAACCCTGTCAGCCGAGCTGACAATGGCGCAGGTAGAACATTTAGCCGCAGTCAGCCCCGTTCCTGTGGAATGTATGGTGCAGGGTCGGATTGAAATGATGGTTTCGGAATACTGTGTAGGCGGCAGCTTTTTAGGTGATCTGCATCAGGGCGCCTGTAAATTTAACTGCCGGGAGCAGTTGTTTTTGAGTGACCGCAAGGATGCGAAGTTTCCTATAGTTACCGATCAGAACTGCCGAATGCATATTTTAAATGCGCATGACCTGTCGATGCTGACCAATATCAAGCATATGGAAAGTATCGGCGTTGGCCGGCTGCGTTTAGACGCGCGTAATTATACTAATGAAGAAACTGCATCATTGGTAACGCTGTATAAGGAAGTGCTGCGAGGTGACCGCGAAGTTGCAGAAAACCTGCCGCATACGACCAGGGGGCATTATTTCCGCGGCGTATTATAAGGAGTAATTATGGCAAGATTTGCTGTTAAGACATTAGAATTTGATAAAGTAAAAGCGCTGCTGGCCAGCAAAACTGCCACCTCGCTGGGGAAGGCGCAGGCTTTAGCGATACGCACAGAAAGTGAGTTCAGTATCGTTAAGCGCTTGCAGGAGGAAACAGTCGAGGCACTGCGCCTGCTGGATGAAGGGAAAAGATTCCCCTTTGGCGGCGCGCATAATATTGTGGCTGCTGTTAAGCATGCCCAATTAGGGGCTGTGCTGGAAGCTGAAACCTTGATGGAGATCGGCAGTACGGCTGCGGCGATCCGTCAGATCAAGACCTTTTTACAGGAGGAGAGTGAGCTGGCACCGACTTTGGCAGCCTATGCCGAAGCTTTGCAGCCGCTGCCGCGTCTGGAAAAACAACTGGAGAATGCTATTTCTGAAAAAGGCGAGATCAAAGACAGTGCTTCGACAAAGCTTGGCGGCTTACGGACTGGCATTCAGATAGCGAAAAACCGTGTGCGTGAACAGCTGGAAAAAGTCCTGCACGATCCCAATAATCAAAAATATTTCCAGGACGCGCTGGTAACTATGCGCGGAGACAGATATGTCATTCCGATCAAACAGGAATATAAACTCAATTTTCCGGGCGTCGTTCACGACCAGTCCGGCAGTGGAGCAACCCTGTTTATTGAGCCGATGGCTGTTGTCAACCTGAATAATGATATCAAAAAATATATGGCCGAAGAAAAAGAGGAAATAGAACGGATTCTGAGGCAGCTGTCCGGCAGCGTCGGGGCAGACGGTGATCTGCTCACTGCCGGCGTCGAGACTCTTACAAATCTTGACGTTATCTGTGCCCGTGCTTATTTGGCGCAGGTGCAGAAAGCCGTAAGGCCAATGCTGCATTTAGGCGGCAAAGTCGAGATCGTGCAGGGACGTCATCCGCTGCTGGATCAAAGTCAAGTAGTGCCCCTGGATATAGAATTGGGCGGAGATTTTAATACGCTTTTGATCACCGGTCCAAATACCGGCGGTAAAACCGTAGCTCTAAAAGCGGTCGGGCTGTTTGCGTTAATGGCGCAGGCCGGCTTGTTTTTACCTGCCCGCAGTGCTAAAATGCCGGTTTTCAGAGCTATTTATGCCGATATTGGTGATGAGCAGAGCATTGAGCAGAGTCTGAGTACTTTTTCCGGACATATGACTAATCTGGTAGAGATTTTAAATGAAGTGCGCAGCGGTGATCTGGTACTGGTGGATGAAATCTGTGCCGGTACTGACCCTAACGAAGGTGCTGCCCTGGCTATGGCGATGTTAGAGCATTTGCATGAACAGGGCGTGCTGACAATGATCACGACACACTACAGCGAATTGAAAACATTTGCTTATGGACATACGGGAATGGAAAATGCCAGCGTGGAATTTGATCCTGTCAGTCTGCGGCCGACCTACAGATTGCTGATGGGTGTTCCGGGCAGCAGTAATGCTTTCAATATCAGCAGAAGGCTGGGACTGTCGGAAGAGATTGTTGAAAATGCTGGTAAACTGCTGGATCAGGAGCATGTGCATATGGAAGATGTATTGCACGAGCTGGAAGGCGAACGCCGCCAATATGAATCGCAGAACAAAGAAATACAAATGCTGCGTTTGGAAAGCGAGCGGATTAAGCAGGAGCTGCACAAGCAGAAACAGGAGCTTGACCGCCGCAAGAACGAAATGCTGCGTAAAGCCCGTGAACAGGCTGATGAGATTTACCGCAGCAGCCGTAGAGAATCGGAAGCTATTTTAAAAGAGCTGCGCTCAATGAAGGCTGACTTTGATGCGAAAAAACTGGAAGCTGCTGCAGAAGCCGCGCGCAAACAGTTAAATAAACAGTTCAGTGAAGATGCGCCATTGCCGGAAGGTACGCCGTTGTCAAAAGAAACTGCCAAAGTCGGGCAGACTGTCTTTTTACCTTCACTGCGTCAAAATGGTACGATTGTTGCTGTTAACGGCGGCGATGTGACAGTGCAGGTAGGTATATTAAAAACTAACGTGCCTGCTAAAAATTGCCTGCTGGTAAAAGGTAAGACCAAAGTGAGCGAAGATCTGCGGCCTAAAAAACGCAAGGGGTATGCCCATGATATGCTGGTCACACGTACTGCTTCTACCAGACAGGAACTGGATGTTCGTGGTATGACGATCGAAGAAGCGATACCGACCGTAGATAAAGGCATCGACGATGCACTGCTGGCAGGTTTGCCGGAGCTGCGTATCATTCACGGCAAGGGAACAGGTGCTTTACGTGCCGGACTGACTGCCTATTTATCCGCGCACCGTGCGGTCAAAAGACTGGAGCTGGCTTCGCTGCATGAAGGCGGTGCCGGTGCGACGGTAATTTATCTGTAAAAGGCAGTTTTGTGTAAAAATGTAATACAATCAAGAAAATTTTGTAGAAGATATTGACCGAAAGACTAAATAATGTGATAATAGTTAGTGAAAATATATGCTTTCTGTGCGCTTGGAATGGATTTTTCCGGGTAGCAAGTTAACAAACGGGGGGAAGTAAATGGCTACACTAGTGAAAAAGTTTGGCGGCAGCTCGGTTGCGACACCTGAGAAGATGCATGGTATCGTTGACCGGATTCTGCGCGAACGTCAACCGGACGACAGAATCGTCTTAGTTGTTTCCGCTATGGGCGATCATACTGATGATTTGCTGACTTTAGCTGCTAAAGTCAATCCCGAAATGCCGAAAAGAGAACTGGATATGCTGCTGGCGACAGGCGAGCAGGTCTCCATTGCCCTGATGGCCAGTGCTTTCTGTGCCAAAGGACAGCCCGCAGTATCCTTTACTGGTGCTCAGGCTGGTATCAAAACGAACGATAAGCATTCTAAAGCCAGTATTTTAGACGTACAGGCCTGTCAGGTCAAGCAGGCTCTGGACGAAGGCAAGATAGTTATCGTTGCCGGGTTCCAGGGCATTACTGACTTGGGACAGATCACAACTTTGGGCCGCGGCGGCAGCGATACTACTGCTGTTGCGATTGCGGCAGGTCTGAAAGCGGATATGTGCGATATCTATACTGACGTGGACGGTGTTTATACCGCTGATCCACGTATCGTACGGGGAGCGCAGAAGCTGGACGAGATCACTTTTGTGGAAATGCTGGAACTGGCCCGCCTGGGTGCAGGCGTTATGCAGCCGCGCGCCGTAGAGTATGGTGAGCACAACGGCGTTGCCATCCATGTACGTTCTACCTTTAACGACGTACCCGGAACTATTATTAGGGAGGAATACACAGTGCAAGAGAAAAACTTTGTTATTCGCGGTGTAGCGCACGATACTAATGTCGCAAAAATCGCCGTTCGCGGTGTCAGCGACGAACCGGGCATTGCCTATAAAATCTTCTCGGCTCTGGCTGAAGCCAATATCGATGTCGATATGATCGTTCAAAGCGCAAGTGCTACCGACCATAAAAATGACATCCTGTTTACCGTTACCCAAACCGATATGGTAGAAGCGATGAGCGTTATTGAAAGCCTGAAGGAAACGATGCATTTTGATAAAGCTGACATTGAAGTCAATGTTGCCAAGGTATCTATCGTTGGCGCAGGTATGCTGGGCAGCCCCGGTATTGCCGCAGGTATGTTCGGTGCGCTTGCCAAAGCCAACGTCAATATCGACGTTATCAGTACTTCCGAGATCAGCGTTTCCTGCCTGGTGCCGGAAAAGGACGTTAAAACCGCTGTGAACGCTATCCACGAACATTTCTTCCCGGAAGGCGCAAAATAAAAAGCAAGCAAAGTTACTTATATAAATTAAGGAGGCCTTTTACCAATGATCACTAGTATTGCAGCTAATCATGCTAAAGGAAAATCTGCCCAGGATAAAATTTTCGGCGCTAATGCCGCTGCCGTTGCCGCAGCAGCTAAATACGGGGCTGACAAAGTAACCAATGCCACTATCGGCGCTATTTTAGACGAAGATGAAAAACTTGTTTGTCTGCCGACTATCGAAAAGGTTTACCGTGGTCTTGCGACAAACGAGCTGATCGCCTACGCTCCTATTTCCGGACTGCCTGATTATCTTGAAAAAGTTGTTACTGCTGCTTTCGGCACTTCCAGGCCTGAAGGCTATATCGCCGCTGTTGCTACTGCCGGTGGTACAGGCGTTATCCATCATACTATCTGGAACTATATGGATGCAGGTGAAACCGCGCTGACATCCGACTGGTACTGGGGACCGTATAAGGTTTTGTGTCAGGATATGGGACGTAAGCTGGATACCTATAAAATGCTGGATGAAAATAATAAATACAATCTGCCGGCGTTAAAAGCCAAAGTCAACGAGATTTTGGGCAAACAGAAAAGCCTGTTGCTCATGATCAACACTCCGGCTCATAACCCTACTGGCTACAGCCTCAGTGAAGAAGACTTGCAGGGCGTTATCGACATCATCAAAGAAGCGACTGCAGGTACTGATAAAACTGTAACGCTGCTTTTAGACGTAGCATATATTGATTATGCCGGCGAAAAAGAAGAAGTTCGTAAGATCTTCAAAAAGCTTTCCAATCTGCCTGCTAACATTCTCAGTATTGTGGCATACAGTATGTCTAAAGGCTTTACACTTTATGGTCAGCGCACCGGCGCCATGATCGGCGTTTCTTCTTCTAAGGAAATCATTGAAGAATTTGCCGCCATCAACCAATATACAAGCCGTGCGACCTGGTCCAACATCAACCGTCCGGCAATGAAAACTCTGGCTAATATTTACAGTGACCCGGAACTGCTTGCCGCTACCGAAAAAGAGCGTGACGATTATTATCAAATGATCAAAGCACGTGCCGACCTGTTCACAAAAGAAGCCGAAGAATGCGGCTTGCCGATGCTGCCTTATGTAGCAGGCTTCTTCCTGTCCATTCCGGCAAAAAATCCCGATGCTATCTGTGATAAACTGCACGAAGACAATATTTTTGCTGTTCCTTTGGCTGCAGGTGTACGTATTGCCGTTTGCGCAGTACCGCTTAAAAAGATCGCCGGTATGGCTGCAAAAGTACAGGCTGCAATGCAGGCTGTAGAAAAATAAGCATTGATAACAATCAAAGACCGGAGCTAAAAAAGTTCCGGTCTTTTTTCCCATAAGGAGTATTTATGAAAATTAAATTGACATTACCCAACAATATTATCAGAGAGTATCCTGCAGGAACGACGCTGTTGGAAGTCAGCAGAGACTTTGCTGCTAACTATCAAAGCCCGATCGTGGAAGGTATTTTCAATGGCATTGGCACTGATCTGCAAAAGCCTGTTTTTGAAAATGGTACAGTTGATTTTATAACGCTGGATACGGAGGAGGGGATGCGCGTTTATGTGCGCAGCCTGCTGTTCCTTTTTCTGGTAGCTATCAAAGAGCTGCGGCCGGAAGTAAAAATTGAGGCCCGTAATTCCCTGGGCAGCGCTTTATTTTGCGAAATCACTAACGATATCGTACTCAGCAACTACGATTTAAAGGCCTTGGAAGACTATATGAAAGAGCTGGCAGCCAAGTCTGAACCGATCATTTATAAACATATAAATAAAAAAGAAGCTGAAAAAATTTTATGCGAGCGGAACGAAGCTGACCGCTTGGAGCTGCTGCACGCTATTGATGATGATTTACTGCTGACCTGTTATACTTTGAAGGGCCATATGGAATATTTTTTCGGACCGATGCTGCCGGATTGCGGTTATTTGAAGCTGTTTGAACTGATAAACTACGAAAACGGCATCGTTATCAATTATCCGGAAACGGGTCAGAACGAACTGGATGTTTTTGTTGACAGCCCCAAACTCAATAAAATGTTCCACGAGATGGAAGAATGGTCAACTATGCTGCAATGCAATACTGTTGCCAAGCTGAACCGCATTATAAAAGAGGACCATGCCGGAGTGATCATTCAGGTGGCTGAGGCGCTGCATGAAAAAAAGATCGCCGCCATAGCTGATGAAATCACTGATAAAGGCAAAGACGTACATCTCGTGTTGATTGCCGGTCCTTCTTCCTCGGGTAAAACGACCTTTGCACAAAGATTGAGTATCCAGCTGGTAGTCAATGGTCTCAGACCTGTGCCGATATCAATGGACGATTATTATAAAGAACGTTTGAATACACCGCGCAAAGCGGATGGATCTTATGATTTTGAAAGCGTCGAAGCGATCGATCTGGAATTATTCAACGACCATTTAAAGCGTCTGCTGGCAGGTGAAACAGTTAAAATACCCAAATACAATTTCCGTACCGGACTGCGCGAATACCGTGGCCGTGAGCTGACTTTGAGCGATAACTCTGTGCTGATCGTCGAAGGTATCCACGGCTTGAACGAACGTATTTCTGCCGTTGTTCCGGCCCGTAATAAACTGAAAGTCTATATCAGTGCCCTGACGCCGATGTCGCTGGATGATTACAACCGTATCCAGACTACCGATATGCGTCTGCTGCGCCGGCTGGTGCGTGATTCGCAGTTCCGTTCGCATGACGCGCTGATGACTTTGAAGCTGTGGGACGATGTACGCCGTGGGGAAGAAAAATATATTTTCCCATTCCAGGAAGAAGCAGATATTATTTTTAATACCACACTGGTGTATGAGTTTGCAGTATTGAAAAAGTATGCCGAGCCTTTGCTGCAAGGCGTACCGGAAACAGAAGCGGTCTATACTAACGCGCAAAGATTGCTTGGACTGCTTAGCCATGTGATACCGCTGGATAAAGAGCTGATTCCCAAAAACTCTATTTTACGTGAATTTGTGGGCGGCAGCGCCTTTAAAGAAGCCCTGTAATTGAATAAAAGCATCACCAACGGCAGCTTTTTAAAAAAGCTGCCGTTTTTATATGTATCCATAGAGATTTGGTAAAATCCTGTTTTTACTTATCCTTGATATTTTGTAATTTATTAATCCGACAAATGGAGTATTTTTGTTGATTTTTGTTGCCGAAACCATTGATAATACCAGTTAAAGAGGTATATAATTATAAAAAAGCTGCCTTTTATTGAATTAAGTAACAGAAATAAATATGCCTATAGCTGCTTTGCAAATGATTGCTTATACAGGGGATAAAGCGCAGAAACAGCGGGCTTAAAGCAGGTTTGTAACCATTGGGGACTTTGACTTTAAGTTTTGTGGCTACAGGAAGAGACGCTGCTTCCTGACAGGGGGATTTTATATGCAGAAGATGATTTATCATTTAGGGGTCGATATTGGTTCGACTACGATCAAATTTGTGGTCTTAGATGAAAAGGAGCGAATAATTTTTAAAGATTATTTTCGCCATTTGTCAGATCCCAGCACTGCATTTTTACAAGAGATTCAGAAAATTCTCGCTATTATTGACGGCAGGGAATTTTCGTTGATATTGACCGGTTCGGCTGGTTTTGGATTTGCCGAACGTATGGGGGTGCCGCATGTACAAGAGGTTATTGCTTGTCGCGCGGCGCTTCGTTCTTTGCTGCCCGAAGCTGAAACAGCAGTTGAATTAGGCGGTGAGGATGCCAAGATAACCTGGCTGGGCAGTTCGCCGGAACAGCGTATGAACGGTGTCTGTGCCGGCGGCACAGGCGCGTTTATCGACCATATGGCGTCGCTTTTGGGTACTGACGCTGCCGGACTTGGCAGTATGGCAGAAAGCTGCAAGCGTATTTATCCGATCGCCTCACGCTGTGGTGTTTTTGCTAAAACTGATGTGCAGGCCCTGATCAACGACGGTGCTTCTAAAGAAGATATCGCCGGCTCGGTTTTGCAGGCGGTAGTTCATCAGACGATCGGCAATTTGTCGCAGGGACGTCCAATCAGCGGCAAAGTTGCTTTCCTGGGTGGCCCGCTGCACTTTTTACCGCAGCTGCGCAAGCAGTTTATTGCTACTTTAAAATTGCAGGCTGACGCAGCTTTGATAACTGAAGATGCGGATTGCTTCGTCGCTATCGGTGCTGCTTTGGCAGGTAAGGACGGCGAGATTTTTAACGAAGAAAAGCTGCTGCAGGCCCTGGCAAAAGTGAACGATGCGCCGCTGGACGCAGTGGCAAAACTGCCGCCGCTGTTTGCAGATGAAGCTGATTATGAAAAATTCTGCTGCAGACATGCCCAGCATCAGGTAGAGCGTGAAGCTTTGGCTGCATATAACGGTAAATGTTATCTGGGGATCGATTCCGGTTCGACAACTTTAAAAATGGCATTGCTTTCAGAGGACAACAAACTGCTGTGGTCTTATTACAGCGGTAATAACGGCAATCCGGTACAGATCGCCGCTGCTGCCTTAAAGGATCTGTACGGAAAAATGCCTGCCGGGGCTGTGATCGGCGGAGCGGCTGTTACCGGCTACGGTGAAGAAATGATGAAGGTCGCTTTTGGCGCTGACTTCGGAGAAGTTGAGACCGTAGCACATTTACGGGCGGCACAGTTTTTTGCGCCGCAGGTTTCCTTTTTGATCGATATCGGAGGACAGGATATCAAATGCTTTTTTGTGAAAAATGGTATTCCTGACCGCCTGATGCTGAATGAAGCGTGCAGTGCCGGCTGCGGTTCTTTTATCGAAAACTTTGCGCAGGGGCTGGGGCTTGACGCGGGTGAATTTGCCAAGCTGGCTTTAACAGCGCAAGAACCCGTTGATTTGGGTGTACGCTGTACTGTTTTTATGAATTCTAAAGTAAAACAAGCGCAGAAGGACGGTGCGTCCATTGGCGATATTGCAGCCGGGCTGGCTATTTCCGTTGTTAAAAATGCGCTTTATAAAGTTATTCGTCTGCGTGACGCAGGCGAGCTTGGTGATACTATCGTCGTGCAGGGCGGCACATTCCACAGCGATGCTATTTTGCGTGCTATGGAACAGCTGACAGGCAAAGAAGTCATCAGACCGGATATTGCAGGGCTGATGGGTGCGTTTGGCGCTGCGCTGCTGGCGCACGACCGCTGTCTGGAAAAATCGACATTGGTAGATGCTACAACACTGTCTGCTTTTGACTACCGCAGTAAAAGCTATCGCTGCGGCGGCTGCGGTAATAATTGTTTGGTAACCGCTCACTACTTCCCGGCAGGAGTATTTCATACGGGCAACCGTTGCCCGCGCGGTGCGGGGCTGCCAATGACCAATACCAGCGCGCCTAATATGTATGCATATAAATACCACCGGGTTTTTGATTACGAACCGCTGCCGTTAGAAGTCGCTAAGCGCGGTGTCATCGGCATACCGCGGATTTTGAATATGTACGAGGATTATCCCTTCTGGTTCACGCTCTTTACCCGGCTGGGCTATCGGGTCGAGCTGTCGGGACCGTCGTCAAAGGAATTGTACGAATCGGCCATGGCCTCCATACCTTCAGACTCACTCTGTTATCCGGCCAAGCTGGTGCATGGACATATCCATGATCTGCTGGTAAAAGGGGTCAAAAAGATTTTCTATCCCTGTGTTCCTTACAATGAAAAAGAATGTCAGAAAGCCAATAACTGCTATAACTGCCCGGTCGTAGCAACCTATGCCGAAAGTGTCTACGCCAATATGGAAGAGCTGCGGGCGGCCGATGTTGAGTTTATGCATCCATTCCTGCCGCTGTACCATGATAAACGCCTGGCAGAACGTCTGGCAGAAGTTTTCCGTCAGGAAGGCCTGAAGCATAAGGAACTGGAAGCTGCCGTACAGGCAGCACGTACCGAACAGCTTAGCTACAAGCAGGAAATCAGAGATATGGGGCACAAGCTGCTGCAAAAAGTGCTGGACGGGCATGGGCATGCCGTAGTTTTGGCAGGGCGTCCGTATCACGCAGATCCGGAAATCAACCACGGTTTGCCGGAGATGATAGCCTCCTTTGGTTTAACAGTCATTTCGGAAGATGCGGTTGCCGACCTGCCGGAAAGCCTTAAAGGGCAGTTGCCTGTAGTTGTTGACCAGTGGTCGTGGCATTCCCGGCTTTATCGGGCAGCAGAATTTGTGGCTGCACATAAGGAATTAGAGCTGATTCAGCTCAGTTCCTTCGGCTGCGGGCTTGATGCCATCACCTCAGACGTAGTAAAAGAGATTTTAGAGCGTCATCACAGGCTGTATACCTTACTGAAGGTCGACGAGATCAACCATATCAGTTCCGCACGTATCCGTATCCGTTCTTTGCTGGCGGCCATGCGCGAACGTATTGATAAACATCAGGAAACAGACATACCTGCTTATATACCGCCGTCGTTTTCAAAAACAATGCGGAATACACACGTTATCCTGGCGCCGCAGCTTTCACCAGTGCATTTCCAGTTTATGGAAACTGCTCTGCGCCGTGCCGGATACAAGCTGGAGATCGCGCCGCTGCCGGATCGGGAAGCAGTAGCCTTAGGTCTGAAATATGTCAATAATGATATTTGTTATCCGGCAATCCTGGTTATTGGCCAGATGCTGCGGGCGTTGACGTCGGGCAAATATGACCTGAATAAAACCAGTATCGCTCTGTTCCAATCGGGCGGCGCCTGCCGTGCGACCAACTATATCGCTCTGATGCGCCGCGCTTTGCGTGATGCAGGGCTTGGCAGTATACCTGTTTTTTCGCTGTATGGTGAAAAAAGCGATGGGTTTTCGCTGTCGTGGCATTTGCTGAAGGATATGGTCAAAGGCTTGCTGTATGGCGATTTACTGATGCAGCTGCTGCATCGCGTACGTCCTTATGAGCAGGAAAAGGGCGCGGCCGATGCTTTGTATAAACTGATGTCACAGCTTTGCAAGGACAGCCTGGCAGGCTTGACTGGCTTATCATTTGAACAGACGATCAAACGGGTGACTGCTGCTTTTGATGTGCTGCCGCTGCGTGATAATGTGCGCAAGCCCAAGGTAGGCATCGTTGGCGAAATACTGGTCAAATATCATCCGGTTGCCAACAATAACATCGTCAGCTATCTTGAAGCTGAAGGCGCCGAAGTCATACTGCCGAATATGATGGACTTCTTCCTGTATGCGGCTTATGACGAACAGGTCAAACGCCGTCTGCTGGACGGAACGCTGGGCAATGTGATCAAGTCCAAATTATTTATGAAGTTTTTGGATTATTACCGCAAGCCGCTGAATATAGCGCTGCAAAAAAGTAAACGCTTCAGTGCCTATGAACCTTTATCGGCCTTGATCGCTTTGGCAGAAAAACATCTTTCTACCGGCAATATGGCTGGCGAAGGCTGGCTGCTGACTGCCGAGATGGCCAAGCTGCTGCGCAGCGGCATAGATAATATCGTCTGCCTGCAGCCGTTTGCCTGCCTGCCGAATCATGTTACCGGCAAGGGCATGATCCGCGAGCTTCTGCGCACTGATCCTCAGGCGAATATCATTGCGCTTGATTGTGACGCTGATGCCAGCCAGGTCAATCAAATGAACAGGATCAAGCTGATGCTGGAAATAGCAAAAGAAAAGCTGCAGCAGGCAGAAGAAAAAGCCATAAACGCATAAAATACATAAAAAAAGCCGTATGTCTTATGACATACGGCTTTTGTGTATTCAGGTCAACGGTGTTTTTTGAAATAGGCTAAAGCAACATCAGGGAACAGGGCATAAGATAAAACATCGTCGATGTCGGCGTTGGGATAGCCGGCAGCAGCCAGTTTAGCCTTCAGGCTTTCCATTTGCGGCGCAATATCGTCAGCAGGGCGATGATCGATCTGCGGTTCGTCACCGATAGCCAGTTTTTTGACTTCAGGATCGATCGGCGCAGGTGTGCGGCCATATTTTCCGCGCACAAGGTCTTTGACTTCATTCGGGATCATCTTGTAACGGCCTAAAGTGACGTTCAAAGCAGCCATAGAGCCTACGATCTGGCTGGTAGGTGTTACCAGCGGCGGATAACCAAGCTCGGCGCGTACACGCGGCATTTCTTCCAGTAATTCTGGATATTTATCGGCAGAACCCATTTCCTTCATCTGATTCAGCAGATTCGACAGCATACCGCCGGGGATCTGGAAGGTGAGTACCTTAGGATCGATGGGAATATTGTCGTTCAGGCCAAAATCTTTAACAAGCTGTGTTTTGACGCCGCGGAAATAATCGGCAGCCTTGTGCAGCCTGGTCAGTTCGATACCGGTATCACGTGGCTGGCCCTGCAGGGTAGCGACGATAGCCTCGGTAGAAGGCTGGCCGGTGCTTTGTGCGAACGGAGATAAAGCGGTATCGATCATATCGACGCCGGCTTCGATAGCTTTTAAGTAAGTCATATCGCCCATACCGCTGGTAAAGTGGGTATGGATATCGATCGGCACGGTAAGCTGCGATTTGAGCGTACGTACCAGTTTTTCGGCATTATACGGCGACAGCAGTCCCGCCATATCCTTGATGCATATCGAATCGGCGCCCATTTGCACCAGCTCCTGGGCAACCTTTAAAAAGTCTTCGTCCTTATGGTAGGGGCTGATAGTATAAACAAAAGCACCCTGTACGTGTGCGCCTGCTTCTTTAGCGGCACGCATCGAGCATTCCATATTGCGGGTGTCGTTTAAAGCGTCAAAAATACGGATAATGGAAACGCCGTTATCGACAGAACGTTTAACGAATTCTTTTACAACATCATCGGCATAATGGCTGTAGCCCAGAATATTCTGACCACGCAGCAGCATCTGGATCGGTGTTTTGGGTAAATGTTTTTTTAAAGTACGCAGGCGTTCCCACGGATCTTCATCTAAAAAGCGCAGGCAGGCGTCAAAAGTAGCGCCCCCCCAGGCCTCCAGGGCATAATAGCCCATATCGTCAAGTTCCTCCAGAACAGGAACCATATCGGTAATACGCATTCTGGTAGCCGCCAGAGACTGATGACCATCGCGCAGAACAGTTTCTACGATTTTAACAGGTGTGGTATTCATAACAAACCTCCTTGTAATAACTAATATCCTTATTGTTATTTTAGCACAGTGCAGTCGAAATTAAAAGATACAAAATACTGCATACACAGGAAAAGTTATTAATTAGAAGGCTTTTTAAATATTTATAATAACAAACATCATAAAATATAATTTGACCTTATAAAAGCACCAAAAAAATTTTTTCGGCAGGTATCTGCATTCGGATTTTATGCACGCAAGAACAGTAAAGTGCTTCTAAAAGTAACGTTTGCAGCAGCTTTAAAGCTATTGATAAAGACTGTTTCGGGTGTGTTGAATCGAACTGACATATAATATATAATATATTATTATTGCAATGAATATAAATTTGAAAGTCTAGGGATAGAATTATGATGAAAAGGGAATATTTAAACGAAAATGTATATGAAGCGCTGCAGCGTCGGTTAAAGTTCCTGTTTGAGGAATTTGATAATATCTTTGTATCATTTTCCGGCGGTAAAGACAGTGGTCTGCTGCTCAATCTGGTGCTTGATTTTCAAAAGGCACATTATCCGGATAAACGCATCGGCGTTTTTCATCAGGATTTTGAAGCGCAGTACAGCGCTACCACAGAATACGTCGAGAGAACCTTTGCACGGATCGAAAAAGATGTGGAGCCGTATTGGGTCTGCCTGCCGATGGCGACAAGGACGGCGCTCAGCAGCTACGAAATGTACTGGTATCCCTGGGACAACACCAAAGAAGATGCCTGGGTCAGGCCGATGCCTCAGCACGAATATGTGATCAACATCAAAAATAACCCGATGACGACCTATCGTTACCGTATGCATCAGGAAGACCTGGCCAAACAATTCGGCAGGTGGTACCGTATCGCGCACGGCGACAAAAAAACAGTATGCCTGCTGGGTATTCGCGCTGATGAATCGCTGCAGCGTTACAGCGGTTTTTTGAATCGGAAATATGGTTACAAAGAAACCTGCTGGATCAGCAACCAGTTCAAAAATGTCTGGGTGGCTTCGCCAATATACGACTGGAGCACCAGCGATGTCTGGCACGCCAATTATACTTTTCAATATGATTATAACCGCCTGTACGACCTTTATTATATGGCAGGGCTTAAGCCCGACCAAATGCGTGTCGCTTCACCCTTCAACGATTATGCCAAAGACAGCCTCAATCTGTATCGGGTCATCGATCCGCAGATCTGGGTCAAGCTTATCGGCCGTGTACGGGGCGCTAATTTCGGCGCTATTTATGGCAGAACGAAAGCCATGGGTTATAAAAATATCACACTGCCGGCAGGGCATACCTGGGAATCATATACCCGCTTTTTACTGGCAACACTGCCGGCAAGGCTGAGGCAGAGCTATATCAAAAAATTCAAAACCTCGATTGAATTCTGGCATACGGTGGGCGGCGGACTGGAAGAAGAAACTATCCGCGAGCTGGAGGAACATGGCTATAATATCCGGCGCAACGGCGTTTCCAATTACACCGTCATGAAAAACTCCCGCATTGTTTTTATCGGCAAAATACCTGATCATACCGACGACATCAAATCTACCAAAGATATCCCCAGCTGGAAGCGGATGTGCTTCTGCATCCTGAAAAACGACCACCTGTGCCGCTTTATGGGCTTTGGGCTGACACGTCAGCAGCAGAAGCTGGTAGATGTTCTGAAGAAAAAATACAGTAAGGTTTGTGATGAAAAATGAAATTCAGCAGTCCTGTTTACAACATAATTTCCGTACCAATCGAAAAGATCGAGCCTAATACCTACAACCCCAACTCTGTGGCGCCGCCGGAGCTGAAGCTGCTGTATGACAGCATCAAGGAAGACGGTTACACTATGCCCATCGTCTGTTATTATGACAGCGAAAAAGATCTGTATATAATCGTCGACGGTTTTCACCGTTACCGTATTATGCTGGACTATCAGGATATTTACGAACGGGAAGGCGGCAAACTGCCGGTATCGGTCATAGATAAGCCCATCGACTGCCGGATGGCAAGCACGATCAGGCATAACCGGGCCAGAGGCTCGCACGATGTCGACCTCATGAGCAACATCATCAGCGAGCTGCATGAGCTGGGGCGTTCGGATGCCTGGATCTCCAGGCATCTTGGTATGGACAAAGATGAAATATTGCGGTTGAAGCAAATTACCGGACTGACAGCACTATTTAAAGAAGTAGAGTTCGGCAGAGCCTGGAAAGCGATTGAAAATGACTTGCAGGACGAGTGGGAAGAAGTTGAGAAATAAATAGCAGTTTGGTGTTTCAATATTTAACGAAAAACAGACATTCAGAATGAATGTCTGTTTTTTTATGCCTGGATTTATAACGTTGTCTAAAAACATACTTACTATGAAACAGAGCGAGAACGGGCAGCAGGAAGTAAGACGCTCAAAGCGTTCCGTCTAAAATTTTCTGCGCTAACAGCTGACGTTCCGATTCGCAAATATCGACCTTACCTGTTTCGATCGCTTTTTTATAAAAATCGCATTTGTAATTTATTGTTGCAAGTATTTTCTGCATTTGTGCTATTTGTTCTTCTACGATAGCTTTGCGCTCTAAAAATAATTCATAACGCTGCGGTACCGTCGGCATACCTTCGATACACCATTCGATATATTGTTTTATTTCCTTCAAAGGCATACCGGTAGATTTTAAACATTCGATGGTATTAAGAAAAATCAAATCGCGATGGGTAAAGATGCGCTGGCCGTTCGGTTTGCGCTGTACGAAGGGAAGCAGTCCTTCATTATCATAATAACGCAGGGTATGGATAGAAACATTCATTATTTTGGATAATTCGCCGATAGTATAATTCATGATTTACCTCCTTAAAAGAGCCGTGATAAAGCAAACAAGCCAACAGAGTTTTATTTTACAAATAGTTCACAAATAACACCCTTGACCTCGAGCTAGCTCGAGGATTTATGCTGATTATAACAAATGAAAACAAAAAAGTAAATTGCTTTATCAGGTTTAGACAAAAATAAAAAGAGGTGAAGAAATGTTAAAAAGCAAAACTAAAAAAATCATGGCAGCGGCTGCCGGGATGCTGCTGCTGTGCAGTGTCGCCGCTGCGGAAACCGCCGGGCTGCAGACAGTTACGAAAGCCGGCAGTAATGCGACGGTGCAGGCGAACCCTAAAAATTTTACAGGCACAGCCTGGGCCACCAGTCTGTTCAGTGCCCACAGCCCTTCGAAAACTTACGCTGCAGTAGTAAGCTTTACCCCCGGAGCAAGAACTAACTGGCATATCCATTCTACAGGTCAGTCGCTGATCGTCACAGAAGGTTTTGGCTATACGCAGGAATGGGGCAGGGAAATAGTTGCCCTGTACCCGGGCGACGTTGTCTGGTGTCCGCCGGGCGTCAAGCATTGGCACGGAGCTTCTTCCAATACATCGATGTCGCATATTGCGGTATCTGAAGTCAGTGACGAAGGCGTTACCTGGCTGGAACCGGTAACTGACAGGCAGTATCCTAAATAAAATGAGGTGAGGAAATGTTAAAAAAAAGTTTATTATTATTGACTTTGGCAGTGTGTATGGCAGGTTTTAACGGCAATAGTGAAGCAGCTGTTGCAAAAGCGCTGACTGCTAAGCAGGCCAGTATCGTTACTGTAGCTGCCTTTACCGCCCAGGGCGACCTGCCTAATCTAAAAACGGCGCTCAACGAGGCTCTGGACAATGGAATGACTGTCAATGAAGTGAAAGAGGTTTTAGTACAAATGTATGCCTATTGCGGTTTTCCGCGCAGTTTGAACGGCATCAATACTTTGATCACTGTTTTAGATGAACGTAAGGCTGCCGGTATCGTCGATGAAATCGGCCGTGACGCAACACCGGTAGATCCTAAACGTGACCGCTATGCTATTGGTGAAAAAACTCAAACCGAATTGGTAGGCCGCCCCGTGGCAGGCAGAACCTATGATTTTGCTCCGGTGATCGGCGTCTTTCTGAAAGAACATCTATTTGGCGATATTTTTGAACGTGATATTTTGAACCGCCAGGAAAGAGAGCTGGCAACAGTCGGCGCGCTGGCAGGCATCGGCAATGTCAATGCCCAGCTGACTTCGCATATGCGCGTCAGTATGAATACTGGCATAAGCGCAGAGCAGCTGCAGGAAACAGTAAGGCTGCTGGATAAAAAAGCGGGCCCTGCAACAGGCAGCAATGCACAGCGGGTTTTGGACAGTTTATTACTGCAAAAATAAAGAAAGAAGGAACAGGTTATTATGAAATTTACTAAAAAATTACTATTATCTGGTTTGGTGTTAGCGCTAGGCATTGGCTTCAGCGGGGCAGCTTCTGCAGAAGAAAGCAATAAATACGGGTTGGTCTATCAGGGCGCGATAACTAAAAACGTGGCCGGACAGGTAAATATTCATCCGGTAAAGTATAAGCTGCACGGCTTAAAAATTGCCGCGAATGTGTACACTCCGTCAGATTACAGCAGCGATAAAAAATATGCCGCGATAGTAGTAGCGCATCCCAATGGCGGGGTAAAAGAACAGGTAGCTGGGCTTTATGCTCAGCGTTTAGCCGAGCTCGGTTACGTTACGATCACTGCCGATGCTGCCTATCAGGGAGCAAGTGGCGGCACGCCCCGTAATATAGATAAACCTTATTTTCGGACAGAGGATATTCATGGTATGGCAGATTTTATCTCCGAATATGCCGGGGTAGATAAAGACCGACTGGGAGTTTTAGGCATCTGCGGCGGAGGCGGTTATACTTTGAATGCAGCCAAATCAGACAAACGCTTTAAAGCAGTTGCGACCTTAAGTATGTTCAATTCCGGACAGGTAAGAAGGAACGGCTATATGAACAGCCAGCTGGATACAGTTCAGGAACGTCTGCAGCAGGCTTCTGACGCGCGGGCAGAAGAAATCGCCACCGGTAAAATTGCTTATTCAGGCACAGTTGATTTTGACGCGCTGACGGAAGAAAGCATCAATAAAATAACTAATGACCTTTATCGTGAAGGGATGATGTATTATGGCAAAACTCACAGACATTCCAATTCTACCTTTGCTTATACAACCAGCAGTTTAATGGAACTGATGTCGTGGGATGCGACCGATAATATCGAGCTGATTGACCAGCCGCTGCTGATGATGGCCGGCAGTAAAGCAGATTCGCTGTATATGTCGCAGGAAGCCTTCCAGAAAGCAACCGGCACCCAGGACAAAGAACTGTTTTTAGTAGACGGAGCGACCCATATCCAAACTTATTATCAGCCGCAGTATGTAAATCAGTTTGTTGCCAAATTGCAGGATTTTTATGGCGCACATCTGTAAACAACAGCATTTAGCTTAAATTTGATAATATGGCAAGAATAAAGTGAGGTGAGAGTGGTGCTTAAAGCAAAAGCGGCTAAAGTTTTAGCGCTGATGGTATTGACGTTTGCCGCAGCAACATCAGCTCAGGCCTTTGAAAAACCAGTTTTAATAGCCGAGCAGGGCAGTTTTGCCGCCGGCGGCACGGTAATAAGATCTGCAGGAAGTTTTAATTACAGTGTTCCGAGCGATCAGTCCGGCCAGTCGCTGCACGGAGATCACGCATATGTTTTTTATCAAAAGCCGGCTAAAGCTCATAAATATCCGTTAGTTTTTCTGCATGGTGCCGGGCAATCGGCTAAAACCTGGGAAACCACTCCTGATGGCAGAGATGGATTTCAAAATATTTTTTTAGGCAAAGGCTACAGCACTTATCTTATTGATCAGCCTCGCCGTGGTAGAGCGGGGCAGTCAGCGGTAGCAGAAAATATCAGTGCCGCCACCTATGACCAGTTATGGTTCAGTAATTTCAGGTTGGGGAACTGGCCCGATTTTTTTGAGGGAGTACAGTTTTCAAAAAATCAGGAAGCGTTAAATCAGTTTTTCAGACAAATGACTCCCAATACGGGTGCGTTTGATGAAAATATTATCAGTGTTGCGGTCGCTGCAGTGTTTGATAAATCTGGGCCGGGAATTTTAGTTACCCATTCACAGGGGGGCGGCCCGGGCTGGCTGGCAGCTATAAAAAATCCTGAGATCCGTGCGGTCGTTGCCTATGAACCGGGCAGCGGGTTCATTTTTCCCGCAGGAGAAGTACCTGAACCGCTGGAAACCACAAGTCCTTTCGGGGCTTTAGCGGGAACGGAAATAGCGTTAGAAGATTTTCAGAAGCTGACTAAAATACCAATAGTCATCTATTATGGTGATAACATTCCTGCTGTGCCTACAGCGGAATGGAACAAGGATAATTGGCGCGTGCGCTTACAGATGGCGCGCTTATTTGCAGACGCTGTCAACCGTCACGGCGGCGACGCTGCCGTGGTTCATTTACCGGAAATAGGAATAAAAGGCAACACGCATTTTCCGTTTTCGGATATGAATAATCAGGAAATAGCACTGTTACTGGAAAAGTGGCTGCATGAAAAAAAACTGGATATTTAAAGTTAGCTAAAGCACGCACAAATTATTTGTGCGTGTTTTATTTTTGCAGTGCCTGCTTTCAAAGCAGGCGTTTTTTTTAGTGATAAATTGTTGCAGGCTTATACAGGCAGCCGCGGCACGTGAAATTCAGGCAATAGTTTTAGGCAGCTTTTAAAACGTACGGGCAATAAAGCCATTATAAACGCGCAGACGCCGACAGTTTTAAAGCCGCTGGCGTAATGCGCCCCAAGACTCGAAGGCGTTTTACACAGGCTCAAAGTAAGTGTCTTGCGGGGGGGTGCAAACGTGCTATAATGATTACGATTATTACTGTAACAAATGTTTTTGAAGTTTTAGTAAATAAAAATTGCTAAGTGAAGGGCAGAAAACAAAAGGGAGAGTGTAGATGATGAACAAAAAAGTATTGACTATGGCAGTCATGGCGGCAGTCTGCGGTATGGCTGCTGCTCCGGTATGGGCGGCCAACAGCGGCGGTACTGTAAACGGTGATGGGAAATTTGTTGGTAATAATGGTGCTGCCGATAACAGATTGCTTATAGATGAGGATTTGAGCCAAGAGATTATCAGCGGACTGGGAACTGGTAATGATAAGGTCCATAACAACAGCATCGAGGTGAGCGCCGGTATAATTGATGAAAGGATTATCGGCGGTATGAGTGAGGGCGATGGTGATATTGATTCTAACAGCATCACTATCAGCGGCGGCAGTATGAGACGTAGGGTTTATGGTGCCTATACGGAGGGCAGCGGCGCAGTTACCAATAATAAAGTTATCATCAGTGGTAGTATGACAGAAATGAATAGAGATCCTGTTACTGGCGCTCTAAGCATTGGGTCTGGAACTGTTGCTTATAACAGTGTTACAGCCACAGGCGGGAATATCTATTCTATTTTTGGTGGCGGCAGTGTTGAAGGAATTGCCGAATATAACAGTGTTACAGTAGAAGGAGATACTATTATAGAAGATAGGGTTGCTGGCGGTATGGCTATGAAAGGCGTAGCCCGGCATAACAGTGTTACGATCAGCGGTACTGCAGAGATCAACAGAAAAGTTTTTGGCGCCAACATTGAAGCTTCAGGTTCTGGAGATTTAATCGATAACAGCGTCATGATCAGCGGCGGCAGCATTAGAGGTGAGGTTTATGGTGCCTATACGGAGGGTGATGGAGCTGTTACGAATAACAGCGTCACTATCAGCGGTTCGGCTGCGGAAGTTGACAGAGAAGTTCATGGCGCCTATACGGAGGGCAGCGGCATTGTTGCTTATAACAGTGTCACGCTTACAGACGGCCTGCTTAATGGTGAGGTTTATGGAGGTGCTAGTACTAAAAACGGAATTGCTGAATATAACAGTGTCACGGTCTCAGGCGGAACTATTAACATGTTAGCTACTGGTGGCGTATCTATAGACAATGTTGCCAGATACAACAACGTTACAGTTACAGGTGGCACTATTAAGGGTTCTATTTATGGTGGTATGAGTGAAAGTAATGCTATAGAAAATAAAGTCATGATCAGCGGCGGCAATATAGGTGGTGATGTTTGTGGTGCGGAGAGCAAAGCTGAGAGTAGTGCTACGGGCAATGAAGTCATTATCAGTGGTACGCCGACTTTTGAATCAGCATATGGAACGAATATTTACGGTGCCAGTACTTTTGATGGCGAGATCACAGGCAACAAAGTTACGATCAGCGGTAGACCGATTTTTAAGTTTAATGACCCGGACAAAAATATAAAAATTTACGGTGGTTATGTTGATAATGCTGGTAATGTGACGGGCAACAGTGTTGAGATCAACGGTGACATGAACTTTACGGAGGCGCTAGAAATTTATGGCGGTTATGGGGGTACTGGCGCAGTGACAGGCAACAGCGTCACTATCAGCGGCAGGCCGATATTTGCTGCTGACAGTGTTATTTACGGCGGCTATAGTGCCAGCGGCGGCGAGGTGAGCGGCAATATCCTGAATATCAAGAGCACAGGCATTACCGTGTCCAATATCAAGAATTTTGACGTCTATAATTTTTATCTGCCCGATACTGTGCAGGCTGGTGATGTGCTGCTGACTGTGACCGGCGGCAGCAGCAATGAACAGACTGACCTTAAAGGCAGCAGTGTCAATGTGGGTATAACAGGCTCGGCGCCGGCCCTGAAGTCGGGTGATAATGTGACCTTACTGTACAACGCTAACGGCATTCTTGCCGACGGAACGACAGTGTATGGCAAAATGACCCAGGGCGTCAGCCTGGAATACGACTTTACAACAGTTTTGCAAAACGGTGATTCACTGGTAACTACGATCATCAAATCCGGTATCAGCGACGATACCAAATCACTGGTAGAAACGCAGGCGGCAGCAGCAGGCTTTATCAACAGCGGCGCGGACATGCTGGTAAGCAGCGGTATCACCAGCATGTCGAAAGTAACGTCAGCAGAGGACAATGCGATCTTCGGCGCTATGAGCGGCGGCAGTATGCGTTATGATACCGGGTCGCATGCCGATGTGAAAGGCTATAACTTCGCTTTGGGTATGGGCAAAGCAGTTGCCAACAATGCCGGCAGGCTGACCTTCGGGCCCTTTGTGGAATATGGCTATGGCGATTATACCAGTTACCTGGACAACGGCGTGCGCGGCGATGGCAAGACTAAATATTATGGCGTTGGCGTGCTGGCACGGCAGGATGACAAAAGCGGCGTCTACTATGAAGGCAGTTTGCGTTACGGCCGTATGGACGCCGACTATGCCAGCAATGATCTGGGCACTGCTGGCGTCCACAGCAGCTATGACAGCAGCAGCGCTTATTATGGCGCTCATCTGGGCATCGGCAAGGTGACCGGGCTGAACGATACTACCAAAGCCGATGTTTATGCCAAACTGCTGTATACTCATCAAAACGGCGACAGCGTGACTTTGCAGGGCGAAGGCAATGGCGAAGTGTACGACTTTGACGCTGTGGACAGCACCCGTGCCAGAGTAGGGGCAAGAGTGAGCAAAGCTTACAGCGAACGCGGCACCGGCTATGTAGGCCTGGCGTATGAATACGAATTTGACGGTGAGGCAAGGGCGACAGTAAAAGGCTTCAGCACACCGGCGCCCAGCATCAAAGGCAGCAGCGGCCTGGTGGAATTGGGCTATATTTTGCAGCCACAGGGCGTCAACGACCCGACTATCAATATCGGCTTACAGGGCTGGGGCGGTAAAAAGCAGGGCTTCACAGGTAATGTGGATTTTGTCTGGACGTTTTAAGTAAGCGCAGCTTAGTCACAAGCGGTAGCGCAGTGAAGAAGCGTGACGGCGAACTTATCCTAAAGACGCGGCCGGATCGGAAGCATCGTGGATTTCCTATACCGAAGAAGTCGGCAAATACTAAGTATTGCGGCGGCTATCAAACCGTAAGGGCAAAAGACAGCCAGACTGCGTCGAAAATATCCGTTAGTATGTCTTGCGGGGGGGTACAAACGTGCTATAATGATTACGATTATTACTATAACAAATGTTTTTGATATAAAACAAAAAAGTGATGCTTTGGTTTCGATATTTTAAACTAAAATACTAATATTCTCGAAAACTGAGGTGAAGTATGTACGATGAAAGCTGGCTGCCGCGTATCGGCAGTAATATCCGCCTGCTGCGCGGTGCCTGTCAGTTCAACCAGCAGCAGTTTGCCGAACGTATCGGCATCAGTCAGACCCATCTGAGCAATATCGAGCATAACAATGTGCAGGTCAGCTTAAAGCTGCTGGTGCGCAGCGCCAATGTTTTGGACTGCACGCTGGAAACACTGCTGGACAGAAAAGCGGCGGCTGAATGGGCACAGGCACATGATGCCGAGGCTGACGAACAGGCGGCGGGTGCAGAAAGTGAGCGGGTTACTGAAACTGCCGCTGCAGAAACTGACGAACAGGAGCAGTACTCGCTGGAGGAAGTGCGCCTGCTGCTGAAGCTGCTGCAGCTGAGTAAGGGCCGCTGAAGGCAGCGGCTGTACTTTTTACAGTTTGGATAAAAACTCTCAATACCAGCTCCGCAGTAATAACTGCGAGGATATAAACAAGTTTTTCAAAGGGGGCGGCGCGGCAGAACAAAAAGCAGCAAAGACCGAAAAAGACTGAACTGGAAAAGAAAGGAGGCGCAAAGTGGCAGAACAAATACATATCGGTTTTGGGATCGACAAAAACTTCGGCAGATTCGCCGGGATAACGATCACCTCGCTGGTGCATAACAATATCGCTAACGAACTTATCATACATATCGTCTATGACGAATTATTGCCGGAGGATATGGACAGATTAAAAAAGACGGAACAGTTATACCGTAACCTGACACTGCACTTTTACCAGATCACCAGCACTGAGGGGATGACCTTTATCGTACCGCCGGGGCATATCACGCAGGCGATGTATTATCGCTATCTGTTTGCCGAAATGCTGCCAAAATCAGTTAAACGGCTTATCTATCTGGATGCCGATATCATCTGCAAAGGCGACATTCTGCAATTATGGCAGACGGATCTGCAGGGCAGAGTTTTGGGGGCTGTGCGCGACTGGGGCGAAGCCAAGAGCTGCGTGCGCATTGGTCTCAAAAATGGCCGCTACTTTAATTCCGGAGTGCTGTTGATGGATTTAGTCAAATGGCGGCAGCAGCAGTTGACACAGAAGCTGTTTCAGTGGCTGGAGCAGATAGGAAGCACGAAGATACTCTGGGGCGACCAGGACGCGCTCAACGGCGTTATCGACGGTGATTTTGTAGAGCTGCCAAAAAAATATAACTGCATCGTTATCAACAACACGGTACTGAAAGCAGAACCTGATGACGTTATCGTACATTATATCGACTACGTTAAACCCTGGCATATCTACTATTTTGACAGCAAGGAAAGAAAGCTGTACTGGGATTATGTAAAAAAATCGCTGTGGGATAATTTGCAGCCACTGGACGGCAACACGGTGCATACAGCGATGATGACAGCGCGGCTTTTGCACAAGCAGGGCCAATACGCTCAGTCGGCGTCGTATTACGAAGCCTTATTAAAGTATTTTCTGAAAGATAAATATGAATAAACTGAACTTATAGTTAAGCACTTAAATATAAAAGAATTTGAGAAAGAAGGATGAAAATGTCTCGCAAGCAAAGTTTAGCTAAAAAAATAGCCCATACCCTGATGGCGATGTCCATCGTCTATTCCAGTGGTATCAATATAGTCGTTAATCAGGTTTATGCAGCAGAAACTAAAAATCTTACTAACAGCGACAGCACTTTTTCTAAAGAAGGCGTCTGGGGTAATAATTATAATGACGTCGGCGGTGTTACAGACGGCGAAAGCGTTGTTTTTACGGGAATCGTTACCGAAAATATTACGAATAATATCGTCGTTGATATTAAAGGCGGTAAAGGTGGGAATGACAATGATTATAGTAGTGGTAGTCCGACTGTAAGTGTTGGCGCCAAAGGCGGCTCTGGTATTGCCCAAATAACGATCGACGAAAGTTTAAGTGATATTAAATTAGGTAATATTAGTATAAGCGCCTATGGGGCAACACAAGGCCAATCTATCTATGCTATATCTAATGTTGGCGGCGCAGCAGAAGCCTACGGTTTGCAGGTCAAACATGATTTGAAGATAACAGCAGCGGATATAACAGTTGAAGCCAAATCAAATTCTAGTATAATCTCAAATATAGGGGATTTTAAGAAACCTGATACTATAGCAGTTGGATTGCAGGTGGAAGGCAGCAAGGTGGATTTTACAGGTGGAGGTATCAACTTATCAGTAAAAACAAACTCTTACTATCCTGGGAGTCAAAGCAATCGGCAGCCGGGAAATTATGATGGAGTAGACGCTAAAGCTTATGGTATTAGAAGCTCAATCAGTGAAACGACAGTCAAGCTAAATGGAAACTTGACATTTATGGAGGTTAATGGTGGAGATGGAGATAGTTATGGCTATATTGATGCCAATAGTGGTGTTGGCGCCGGGTGTGGCGGCAATGCAACGGCTTATGGTATTGAAGTCAATGGTGGCAAAGCGCATTTAGATTTGAAAAACATAGCAACAGACAGCGATAATTCTCTGCGTGGCGGTAACGGAGGCAGTGGTTCAGGCAATAGTTCAATTCTAACGTCTGTTGTAGGTGGTAGTGGCGGCATGGTAACTGCGTCTGGAGTACATATTGCTGGTGGCAAGGCAGATGGTAATATTGGTAATATCACAATGAGTGGCAGTGGTGGTATCGGTGGTATCGGTGGTGGTATGGATGAAGGCGCCGCAGCCATAGGCGGCGTAGGCGGAGCTGCTGTGATGGCTGGCATTGGTGCAGAGGCTGGGCAGACGGAGCTAACCGTAGCGAAAGTGAATATAAAAACTACTGGCGGTCAAGGCGGTACTGGCGGCGCATCTATTCGTGGTACAAGCGGTGTCGGTGGAACTGGCGGTACTGCTTATGCCCATGGCGTGCTGGGTATTGCTGCAAGTAGTATGCAAGTAAAGGCCGCAGATATCATTGTTTCTGGAATAGGCGGTGTTGGCGGCACTGGCGGCAGCAATTATAATAATGGCGGTGTGGGTGGTACTGGCGGTGCAGCAGAAGCTTATGGTATAAGTGCCATAAACAGTGTGGTTAATATAGATGTTGCCAATATTCAGACAACAGCAACTGGTGGCAAGGGCGGTACTGGTGATCAAGGTGGAAAATATAGTTATAAGGGTAATGGTGGTGACGGAGGTGTGGGCGGTAATGCCTACGCCTATGGCGTGCAAAGCAGCGGTGGTACAGTTACAGCTGCAACTGATAAAATTACGGCAACGGCCAGCGGCGGCATGGCAGGTGCTGCGGGCAGCGGCAATAACGGAGGCGTGGCAGGTACAGTTGGGGCTATTGGCGCCGAAGCTAAAGCCTACGGCATTTATGCGGAAAGTGGCGCGGTTGTCAATTTAAGTGGCAAAACCCCCAGCGGTACGATCACTATCGGCGCTAAGGCAGATAATGCCCAAAACACCGAAGCCTATGCAGTGTATGCCGATAAGGCAACAGTGCTGTTTAACGATAATGCCGTATTAAATACCAGCGATGGCTCGACAACGGATAACAATGTACTGACTTACCTGAAGGATGCCACGCTTGGTTTTGGCGGCACAGACGCCAATAGAACTGTTACCGGCGGCACACTTAAGCTGGAAGGCAGCAATACCTTCAGGGTAACGACAGACCTGAAATCAGATGCGGCAGATAAATTTACTTTTAACAGTTTGGCAGCAGGCAGCAGCACCGAGAACCAGTACATTACTGTTGGTTATGACAAAGCCTTTGACGGCAGCGATCTTACCAGTATCAATGGCGATGCTGTAGTTTTGACTTTTGGTGAGCTAAACGGTCAGAACCTTAATTTTGAGGGAAAAACCAGTACACTCGATTCACCGCTGACCCGCTTTACAGCAACACCTACTGTGGAAACGAGCGGTAATGACGTAAAAATAACGCAGATAGATTTTGGTAAAAATCCTGATGGCGATGCTTCCGAAACAGCCATGGTTGGCAGCGATGCTCAAATGGCGCTGGGCAGCATGTGGCGCATCGAAGGCAACAACCTGATGAAACGCATGGGTGAGCTGCGCAGCGATAAAGAAGCGGCTAAGGGCGGCGTATGGGCCCGTTACTACAGGGGTGAGCTTAGTGCCGACAGCGCTTATGACCGTAGTTTCAGCCAGGACTACACAGCCTTCCAGGGCGGTATCGACAAGGAGCAGGACTACAAAGGCGGCAAGCTCTATACAGGCATCGCCGTCAACCGCATCGACAGCAAGGCCGGTTATACGGCAGGCAGCGGCGACCTGAGCAGCACAGGTGTTGGTTTATATGCCAGCTGGCTGGGCAGCAAAGGGCATTATGTAGACGTTATCGCTCGCGGAAGCAAATTAGCTAATGACTTTAAACTGGTTGACCTTAGCGGGAACTCTGCCAAAGCTGATTATGATACATGGGCTTACGGCATCAGCGCCGAATACGGCTATCGTCAGAACCTGAACGCAGGTTGGTTTGTAGAGCCGCAGGCAGAACTGAGCCTGGGCCATATCGGCAGCGTGGATTACACAACCAGCAATGGCGTAACTATCAAGCAGGACAGCGTCAACAGCGCTGTAGTACGCCTGGGCTTCTTGGGCGGTAAAGAGTTTACCATCGGTGGGCGCGCCAGCAATGCCTATGTGAAAGCATCGGCACTGCATGACTTTGGCGGCAACGGCGGTGCTACCGGTTACTACGAAAACAGCAGTCTGGCATTGCAAACAGGCGACCTGACGGGCACCTGGTACGAGATCGGTCTGGGAGCTAACTTGGGCATTGCCAAAAACAGCAACCTGTATTTTGACGCCTTAAAAACCTTTGGCGGCAATCTGCGTACCGACTGGCAGTTCAACGCCGGGTTGAGATTCACGTTCTAAGTGAGGGTTTGAGGCACTGCTAAGTGGCAGTAATAAGTTCAGCAAAATAAAAAATCAGCGATATGAAGTAAGTTTCATATCGCTGATTTGGTTTGTTATTTTCTGCTTATGATGTAGGCCAAAAGGCGTAACCAGTGCAGGAGCTTTGTGTATTTGCTATTGATGTCGTACCTCGTTTCTCTGTTTGTTTTACAGTTCTCTGTGTTTGCTGATGATGGCCCGGCTCAGTTCGTTCAGGCAGCTGGTCAGCTTATCCAGCCGCTGCTCCATACGCAGCAGCAGATACCAGCTCAGTACCATCGGGAACCCGAAGTTGCCGACAGCGCTGAAGATCTCTTTGGTATCCATAGTCGTTATGCCAGCACGGTAACGGTAACGACCTTGATGCGGGCTTCAACGAATTCATTCAGCCCCAGGCCGCCGCTGGTCAGCACGCCTGCTTCGATGATCTTGGCTGCTGCTGCCTGCGCTTCGGCTAAGGTAACGTCTTCACGAGGGTCGGCGATGCTTAAAGTCTTTTTAGCGCCGTCGCTTTTGGTGAAGATGAGTTCTAAAGTTTTTTCCATGTTTGTTCTCCTTTACATTAGATTTTTGTTTGCAGGTGGGGGTTATTCTGCTTTGTCGAGTTCGGCTTTTTCGGTAACGTAAACGTTAACGACGGCGTGGCTCATAAGTTCGCCGATGGCTTCGGTAACTGCGAGGCATTTGGCGGCTTCGGCGTCCAGGCGGACACTGCCGACAGAGGTGCTTTTGGTTTGCATGGCGCCAAGGGCGTTGGTGCCGTTTTCTACGTCCATGGAAAGTTTGAGGGAAGTAGGATTTTTGCTGACAGTCATATTTTCAGCTCCTTTCATAATTTGGTTTTGTTTTTTGTGTTTGTAACCAGAGGTTACAGTGCTTTATTTAGTTTTTACTTTTTTATTATGCAGCTTTCTTCCAGAAGCAAGCTGCGCAAAGAAGCTTGCGCACTGTGACAATTCCTGTTTAACTTTGCTCGCTGTCCGGCTTCCGGGCAACTCGGCATTGCAGTACAGAGAAAAGCTTTAGCTGCGAATCGTCAATGCCTCAAACAGTCCCTCCAGCGCTTACAGCTCACAGCGTACACAACGGAATGTGCCGCAATGTGCGCTCAAAACCCTTGTGCCGTACTATTCAGCTATGGATTTCATAAGCAGAGTATCGACCGCCTGATATGATCAATATTTACGGTTTATGGCAGTAAAACGTATGATACAGAGGGTTTTAAAGCGCAATCCAAATCTTAACAGCGCTGAAAGTTCTTTGCTGACTTTCTTTGAAGAAAGTCTAAAAAAGATTGAAGAAAACATTAAAAGAAAACATCGTGTTCTTTAAAAAGCAGCCCTTTTAAACAAGGGGGCTGCTTTTTGCATACCACAGGGCCTTGCCCCTGATGACCTGCCCGCCGGGCTTCATTGCTCCGTCGCCTGGTGAATCGCGCAGATACCATAAGTCCCAGCGGGTTTCGGCGTCGCCGCTGTACGGTCCGTAGCCGTCGATAAGCGCGGCTTCGCAGTGAGTAAGCACGTTCCAGCGGTCGATAGGGACATTGAGCCCCTGCGCCAGTGCGGCGACTAATTTACCTGCGGCGTCGATCTGCTGGGGAGTGGGCGGAAACTTGCCGAACTCAGTATCCCTGCCGTTATGGGGCAGCGCGCCGCAGGCGCAGCAGAGAGCGATACCGATAGCGCCGGTATTGCGGTGCCACGTATGGCTTTTAAGCTCGGTGAGCTGCGTGCAGGTCTGGTAAACGCTGCCGTCGGCGTCGATATTGAAATGGTAGTCGTCATAAAGCTGGCCGTAACGCCCGGCGGTCCAGTGCAGATAGATCTGCGAGATGCGGTTGTGCCCCAGGGCGACAAGTTCGGCGAGCTTGGCTGCTGTCAGCAGCGGTGCTGATGATGTTTGCATTTGCATAGTAGAGATGCTCCTTTTAGATTTGATTGGCAAGGGGGTAAAACCCTCACGCTATATATAGGGCAGCGAGAGGGATAAAAGTTTACATCGGTTTGAAATTTTTTTTTGCAAGGTGGTTTTTAACAGCAGCTCATAATATTTTAGTGATATTTGTGAACAATATGTGAAATTGTATTTTGGCATGTAAACTTTTCCGGTGTTCGCTGCCCTATATATAGTGACAGTATTCAGTACTGAATTTGTTAGCAGAGTTTTTAAGACTTATAGGGTTTTACTGCTTATGACTTTGACCTTGAATCTAACAAAGAAATACTTACAGCAAAGTAAAGCAATACTTATTTAGTAAGTACTGAATACTGCCATAAATACTTGCACGACGAAAGGATGATCAGGATGAAAGAGATCGTTACAGCAACAGAAAAAGTGGAGAAGCGTATGAGCCTGGGGCTGCAAAGCAGATTGTTGTATCTGCTTTTGAAATGCCCTTTGCTGCAGCAGGGTCAGGGATGTGCCTGTAAGGAGGCGTCAGCCCCAAACGGAAGGCTGGCAGGGAGGCAGCGGCGCGTGCATGCAGATGATGAGGAAGTTATTTTGCAGGTGACGGTGCCATATGCCCTGCGGCGTGCGGCAAGGGCGGCGCATTTGGATTGCAGCGCTTTGACGCGTAAGGCTTTGGCCAAACAGTTAAAAAAAGCTGCCCGCGATTGAGCAGCTTTGATGTGATCGAAAATGGCTGGCTGGCCGCGCCTGAGGTCGAGGCAGAGGCTGTGAGCCAGTGCTGTGTATGCGCCGAGCCGATCTGCAGCGGCGACAGTTACTGGGAGACGGCGGGCGGCGATATTTGCTGCGAATGTATGGAAAATATGACGGCAGCGGCGTTTTTGACGGATGTATGCTGTGAGCGTGAAAATATAGCTAAAAGAGACTGAGGAGTGTAGATTTGGAAATACAGGAATTGAAGCGTGATTTGGAAACATTTTTTACTGACAGTGAGAACGGTTACGGTCTTTATTCGACTGAAAGGCTGCTGATACTGGCGCAGCAGGGGGACGAGAAGGCTAAATTGCAGATCTTGTTTAATTTTAAGGGGCTGATTTATAAGACTTTGGTCAATAACAGTTATTATCTGCAGCTTAGCGCCGGTGATATTTTGCAGAATTTGAGCGAGGTGGTGCTGCAGAGGATGGCAGTGTGGAAGCCAAAGGCTGCGGCTGCATTCGGCAATCATATCAAATATTGCCTGCGGACAGCAGTATGGAGTGAGATCAGGCGGATAAAGAAACATGATTATAAAGAGTTGTCGTACGACGCTGAGGCTGACGGCGGTATTTCTCAGGCCGAGCAGCAGCTGGATACTTTGATATACAGACGGTTTGGCTATAATGAAAAACAGGCGACGCTGCGTTTTGCAGTAAAAGACCTGTTGGATGGCCTGACCGAGAAGCAGCGGTATGTGCTGCAGGCAGAGTTGTTTGAGGGGAAGGACGGAACAGAGATCGCACGGCTGCTGCATATCAAGAAGGCAGCGGTCAGCAGGATCAGGGCCAGGGCGCTCAGGCATATGCAGGAGCTATTGGCAGCGGGCAGGCAGAGGGGTGAGCGGTTGTGCTGAAACCGTATCAGACGATAGGACGGGCGCTGGCGTTGTTTAAAGCGGCGGGCCTTGCTGTGCCGGCGTATGGTGAGGAGGAAAAACGGCGGCTTTTGGATGTCTGGGTGCAGCGTTACGGGGCGCTGGACAGTGAGCTGTTTTTGAAGTGCAGTGAGCGGCTGGCGTCAGGGCAGCGGTTTCCGCGGTTTTATGATATGGATGCGGCACTGCGGGAGGAGGAACGTGTGCGCAGCCGCCGGAAAGAGGCGGCAATGCCGCTGGCTGCGTCTGCTCCGGTAGATTATGAGGGTAACAGAAAACGTCTGCGTCAGCTGATAGAAAGACTGACTGTGCGGCGCTGATACCGGGCCATACACAGATTGCCTAAAGCCGTCTGTGTATGGCTTTTTTATTGTTGTTGCAATGGATAAAAAAGAAGTACAGACGAGTGGAAGAGGTTAAAAATAATTATTTGAAATTTACAATTAATGTTTTTTGCTAATTGGGTATAAAATATTTGTTTTAGTTATGGTATTGTAGGTTCTTTTTTGTTAAAATAATTATATGCACGAATGAGAAAAATATAATTTAGAGTAGATATAAAAGGAGCGTCTGGTTAGATGAAGCAGCAGGAAGATCGGTCAACGGAATTGAATGCAGGAATGGGTTATAATGCACTGATAGACAGTGTGGGGATCAATGTCTGTAAGTTGCTTTTGGATGATGAGTTGACGATTTTATGGGGGAATGACAATTTTTATATAAGTTCCGGTTTTACCAAAGCAGAATATCAGAAGTTGTTTCCCAGTATCAAAGCATATTATGCAGGGCACGGGGAAGAGTTTCATAAAATCAAAAATGCATTTGCCGCCGCCTCAAAAAAAGCTGGACGCAGGGCCAAGGTCGATTGCCGCAGGCCGCTTAAAAATGCTGGCTGTGCCTGGATCAATATCGACGCTGTGATTACGGGCGAGGTAGTGGACGGCAGTGAGGTTGCTTTGGCAGTTTATTCTGATATCAGCGACCTGACACGGCTGAAAGCTGAACGCGACCAGCTGCTGGAAGAGAAGACCCGTTATTTTGAGTGGATGATGGACGAATACGTCGGGAATATTTACATTTCCGATCTGGAAACGTATGAACTGCTGTTTTTGAATAAAACGGCTGCCGCCACTTTACATACTACTAAGGCAGAGGTAACAGGTAAAAAATGCTATGAGGTCATTCAGGGACGGACCAGCCCCTGTCCGTTCTGCAATAACGCGCTGCTGACGGAGGACGATGTTTATGCGTGGGAGTTTGATAATCCCAATTTGAAAAAGACTTTTATGATCAGAAACAGAGTTATTAACTGGCAGGGGCGCAGGTCGCGGATCGAGCTGTCCCATGATATGCTGAGCGCCGAGTATAAGCTGGCGAAGAAGGATCAGGAGCGGGAAGCGATCTTAAAAACTATTCCCGGCGGGCTGGCCAGGGTCGACGCCAGGGATTGCGAAACGGTGCTTTGGTATGGCGGCAAATTTTTGGAGATGCTGGGTTATACAGAGGAGCAGTTTATACATGAGCTGCATTCCAAATGTTCCTATGTGCATCCTGACGACAGGGAGCGGGCAGCTTCTTTGATGCGTTCTATTTCCAAAACGGGCGAATATACTGTGGCTGAGTTTAAGTTTGTGACCCGCAGCGGCGAGGTAAGGAATTTGACGGTTACGTTCTGTTATGTGAGCGGTGAGGATAGCTGGGATGGAATTCCGTCTATTTACAGCGTGGGCATCGATATCACTGAGGAGCGCAGGGAGCAGGAGCGGCAGCGCCGGGCTTTAGAGGATGCGTATCAGTCTCTGCATGTGGCAAATCTGGCTAAAAGCAATTTTTTGTCGTCGATGTCGCATGATATCAGGACGCCGATGAATGCGATCATTGGTATGACGGCGATTGCCAGGGCGAACCTGCATGAACCTGAGAAGGTGAACGGCTGTCTGGGTAAGATCAATGTTTCCAGTATGCATTTGCTGCGTTTGATCAACGAGGTGCTGGATATGTCGAAGATCGAAAGCGGCAAGGTAGATCTGGTGCTGGAGGATGTCAGCCTGCCGGACGTTGTGGATAATATCGTCAGTATCTGTCGGCCGATGATGGTGGAGAAACAGCAGGAGTTCAAGGTCAATATCTTTAATGTACGCAATGAGCATGTGATAACTGATGGAGACCGTCTGCAGCAGGTATTTATGAACCTGCTTTCCAATGCGATCAAATATACGCCTGAGGGCGGTAAGATCAGTCTGACGATCAATGAATTAAAATCGGAGCTGCCAACAAAGGGTAATTACGAATTTATTTTTACTGATAACGGGATCGGGATGCCGGATGAGTATATGCAGCATATTTTTGAACCGTTTGCCCGCGCTAAAGATGAAAGTATCAGTAAGATACAGGGCACGGGACTGGGGCTGGCGATCACTCAGAACATTGTGCAGATGATGAACGGCACGATCGAGGTGCAGAGCCGCCCCGGCGCTGGCAGTATATTTACTGTGTCTGTACCATTGGAGCTGCAGCTGAAAGAAGAGCAGGAGCATGAGGAGCTGAACGGTCTGCCGGTATTGGTAGTGGACGACGAGCTGGCGGTGTGCGAAAGTGCGGCGATGCTGCTGCAGGAGCTTGGAATGCGCGGCAGCTGGGTATTGTCTGGTGCTGAAGCAGTAGAACGGGTAGTGGAAGCGCATGAACGGCATGATGATTTTTATGCCGTTATTTTGGACTGGAAAATGCCGGATATGGATGGTTTGGAGACTGTCCGCGTTATTCGGAGACGTGTAGGGGCCAAGGTGCCGATCATCATTATTTCAGCATATGATTATTCCAATATCGAAAAAGAATTTATTGATGCAGGGGCCGATGCTTTTATCAGCAAGCCGTTATTTAAGTCTAAAATGCTGCATGTCCTGCAGCTGTTTTGTGATACCTGTAAAGATACTTGTGACGGCGAGGCTGTTCCGGAGCTGCATAAGGAACTGGCAGGGAAAAGGGTGCTGCTGGTTGAGGATAACGAGCTGAACCGTGAGATTGCTGTCGAGCTGCTGGAAATGCAGGGGCTGCAGGTTGAGTCGGCCGAGAATGGCAAGTCGGCAGTGGAGCTGTTTGTAAGATCGGCACCGGGGTATTATGATGTGGTGCTGATGGATATTCAGATGCCGGTCATGGACGGCTACGAGGCTACAGCTGCGATTCGTGCTCTGCCACGTCAGGATGCGGTCAGGATACCTATTCTGGCGTTGACGGCAAACGCATTTGTTACTGATGTCGGCAAGGCGAAAAATGCCGGTATGAACGACCATATCACGAAACCGATCAATCTGGAGGTCTTGTTTGCTACCCTGTATAAATGGCTGGTGTAGCGGTGATCAGCAGCCAGGGAGGACCGTTGTAAAGGTTATGGCAGTGAGAAATGAAAAGACCGTTCAGGTTTAACCTGAACGGTCTTTTATTTATGCTGGATCAGTCATTTAAAAGCTGCGCTTTCAAACGGTGGTATTCGCGCGGGAAGTAAGGTGTGAGCTGTGCTTCGCGGTGGTCGTAGCCATAAGCGCGCCGGGTGATGCTGACAATGGGAGGCGCCTGGATACGTTTGGCAACTGCCAGTGTGTGCATCAGTTTCCACCAGTGTTCCAGATCGGCGATAAAACTGCGTGCGTCCGGGAAGGCTTCGCTGATGATGTCTGCTTCACAGCCGAGATGTTCCGCCAGTGTCCCTTCGCTGTACCAGAGCAGGATCTCGGCAGGCGATGTTTTGCGCCACTGTTCGAGAAAGCTGCGGAACAGTTTATCGTGATAGGGATAGACCAGCGGGTCGCCGCCGGTGCCTACTGTCTGTTCGGAGGAAAGCTCGGCACTGGGACGGATCGTGAAGATCGCTTCCGGCAGTACCTGACGCTGAAATACTTTGTCGTTCAGGTAGCGTCCCAGTTCGTAAACATGGTGCTTCCACAGGTCGCCGATAGGCGCCAGCGCGCCGCAGATGTCGCCGTAAAAGGTGGCGTAGCCGACGGTGAGCTCGGTTTTATTGGAGTTGCAGGAGAAGGCACCGCCAAAGGCAGCAGCCAGGCCTGCTACGACGCGGGAGCCGCGGTCGCGTGATTGAATATTTTCGTAAATCAGCGGCGAGATTGTAAGTTGAAAATCTCGGTGCTGATGATAACTGTGGATGGGTGTCTGTGTAAGCTGTTCGCTGGTATGCAGGCAGCTTTCGGTGATAGGGATAACGGTATAGTTGGCCCCCAGTGACTGAGCTGTCTGTTCGGCGATCGTCTGTGTCATGGGCGAGTTGTAGCGGCTGGGCATATTGACCAGCAGAACGTTGTCAGGACCCAGGATGTCGACAAACAGGGCGGCGGTGACGGCACTGTCGATGCCGCCGGAAAGTCCGATGGTCATTTTGCCGATGCCTGCCTGTTCAAGGAAACGCTGGCAGCCATAGCGGAGGCTATGATAAACCTCATCGATCTCACTGCGGGGATCAGAGGTGATGCCGCTGGTGTCGATAGCTTTGGCTTTGCTGTCCCAGCCGGCGCAGAGCGTTGCTTCTGCATACATGGGCGCATCGGTGAGCAGCCAGCCGTCGGAGCCGTAAACACAGCTGCAGCCGTCAAAGGTGAAGATGTTTTTGCCGTTGTTCTGGATACCTACATTATTGCAGTAGATGAGCGGGATGCCGGCTTTTTGCGCGGCGCTGCCGAAAAGCCGGTGCCGTTTACTGTTTTTGTTGATGCTGAAGGGGGAGCAGGAGATGTTGCATAAAAGTTCGGCGCCATGCTGCGCTAGCAGCTGAGGCACATTTAAAAAGTAGTTTTCGGTCCAGCCGTCTTCGCACAGCATCAGGCCCAGTTTGACGGTTTCGCCGTGGGCGGTGACAGTGAGCGGCTGGTGCAGCCCGGCAACCTGTTTATCCAGTTCCAGAGCCAGCTGCCGTAAGCCGTAAAAATGACGGTTGTCATCAAATTCGCGGTAGTTGGGCAGGGCATTTTTTACGATAAAATCATAGGGCAGGGTGCCGTTAGTCAGCAGCTTGCCGTGCTGCGCGGCAAAGGCGGCGTTGTATTTGCGGGCGCGTCCGTCTTCATTGCGTTTGCTGTTATCGACGGCGATATTGCCGAAGATTACGCACAGCTCGCCGCAGTTTTCCGTAGCGGCGATGATCTCGTCGCCGTAAGCGGCGCAGTCTTCGATGAAGGCTGTTTGCTCCCACAGGTCGCCTAAAAAGTAGCCCGGTACTGCCAGCTCTGGCAGCAGCAGGATGTCGATGCCGTTTTGGCAGGCTATATCCATATGGTGCAGGATCTTTTTAGTGTTGAGGTCCGGTCGCCCGGCAATGATTTCTATTTGCCCGCAGGCTATTTTAAGTGCCACAGTACACCTCTTTTAAAGTTTGCTGAAAGCTTTTTGTATTTGCGTTTAAAAACCTATGATGTTATTATAGCAGAAGGAAGGCGGTTATGCCACTTCCAGAGGAGGCAGGAAGTTATGAAACAGAAAAAAACCAATGCGGCGCGCAGGCTTGATGAACTGAAGATCGCGTACCGCCTAATGGAATATACTGTGGACGAGGAGCATCTGGACGCTGTGCATGTAGCGGCCGAGGTTGGAATGCCAGCAGCCCAGGTTTTTAAAACGCTGGTAGTGCGCGGTGATAAAACAGGAGTTGTTTTTGCCTGTATACCGGGTGACGGCGAGCTGGACCTGAAGGCTTTGGCTAAAGCCAGCGGTAATAAGCGGGCCGAGCTGGTGCCTTTAAAAGAGGTACTGCCGCTGACTGGTTATATTCGCGGCGGCTGTTCGCCATTGGGGGCTAAAAAGAATTATCCTGTATATATGGATGCCAGCAGCAACAGCTGGGACGAGATAGCTGTCAGCGCCGGTGTGCGCGGTATGCAGATCGTAGCAGCTCCGGCTGATTTACAGCAGGCAACACGGGCTGTTGTGGCGTCTTTGACTTTCTAAATACATAGAAAATACTTGTTTGGAAAATACAAATGTGGTATGATTTCTCCGTAGTGAATTAATGAAAGTGAGGTTCCTGCAATGTTATTTGTAAGTACCCGCGGCAAAACTGACCTGGTATGCTCGGCGCATGCTATTACCCGTGGTCTGGCTGACGACGGCGGTCTGTTCGTACCGCAGAAATTCCCGGAACTTTCGCTGGGCGAGATTGTGTCCATGCGCAGTATGACTTATAAAGAACGGGCTGTGGCGATTTTATCGCTGTTTTTGACCGATTATACTAAAGAAGAATTATTTGAATGTGCCGATGCTGCTTATTCGCAGACTAAATTCGGGGCTGAACCTGTGCCTTTGCGTAAGGTGAATGAAAGTACGGATGTGCTGGAGTTATGGCATGGCCCGACTTCGGCCTTTAAGGATATGGCGCTGCAGATCCTGCCGCATCTTTTGACGAAAGCGATAGCCAAGACCGGCGAGAGCAATAAAGTGGTTATTTTGGTGGCTACTTCAGGCGATACCGGCAAGGCGGCATTGGAAGGCTTTGCTAATGTAAAGGATACCGAGATCATCGTTTTCTATCCTGAAGACGGCGTAAGCGCGATCCAGAAACGCCAGATGCTGACGCAGGCCGGTGATAACGTACGCGTTATCGGCATCCAGGGCAATTTTGACGATGCTCAGCGCGGCGTCAAAGAGCTTTTTGGCGATACTGCGCTGGAAGAGGAGCTGCAGAGAAAGGGCTATGTGTTCAGCTCGGCCAATTCGATCAACTGGGGGCGTCTGGTACCGCAGATCGTGTATTATTTCAGCGCTTACAGCGATGCTGTGGCCAATGGCCGCATCAAAGCGGGTGAAAAGATCAATTTTGCTGTGCCGACCGGCAATTTCGGTGATATCCTGGCCGGCTATTATGCCAAGCTTATGGGGCTGCCGGTGGCAAAGTTTATCTGCGCTTCCAACAGCAATAATGTCCTGAGCGATTTTATCAATACCGGTATTTATGACAGACGCCGCGAGTTTTATAAAACTGTTTCGCCGTCGATGGATATTCTGGTTTCAAGCAATTTGGAGCGTTTGTTGTACAGCATTACTGAAGACGATGCCGCAAAGGTGTCGGAATGGATGCAGCAGCTGACGGCCAATGGAACTTATAATGTCGGAGAAAAGGTCAACAACAGGATTCTGGAAGAATTCTTTGGAGCCTGGGTCGATGAGCTGGAAACGAAGGAAACCATCGGGCGCGTTTTCAATGATAATGAATATTTGATGGACCCGCATACTGCGGTAGCCTGGCGGGCCTGCGAAAAGTATCGCCTGGTATCCAGCGATGATACATATTGTATCGTGCTTTCTACGGCCAGTCCGTATAAATTCAGTGATGTGGTGCTGGAAGCTGCAGGCAGTGAGGAGGACGCTAAACTGGAGCCGTTTGACGGTTTGCGTAAGCTGCATGCTCTGAGCGGCTTGCCTATACCGGAGCCAATGCTGGCGATGGAGAAAATGCCGATCCTGCATCAGGAAGTGATCGAATCTGCCGATATGAAAAAAGCGGTGGAGACGGCACTGAAACTGTGATGTACACAGCTTTGATAACAGAATTAAGCGCTTACTGCTTCGGCAGTAGGCGTTTTTTATTTAGTAAAGTTTGATATAAAATGTATGATTATTACTTTTTTTATTTAATATTGAAGGAAAAAGCAGGGATTTTGAGGTAAATTCTCGAATAATTACTGTTATAAAAATTTGTAGAGGTTAGGAGCTGAAGAAAATGCCATATTTGTTTTTTACTTTATTTATCAGTGTTATTGTGGCTGTGTTTGCAGTGCAGAATGCTGTTAGCGTGTCGCTTAATTTTGCTGTATGGACGATGCAGACGAATTTAGTGATCGTTATTCTGGGTTCGGCCCTGCTGGGTGCTTTGGCAACCTTGTTTTTTACCCTGATGATGAAGGCGAAGCATTATCTGCAAGATAAAAAGACCCGCGAAGAGATGGCGGCCCTGCAAAAGGACAATGCCAAGCTGCGTGAGGAGGTTGCGATGCTGATGCATACGCAGAAATTACATAAAGAAGCTGCTGCTAAGGCTGAACCGGCAGTAACGGCGGCAGACGAATGAGGAAACGAAAGATTTGGCAGTTGCAGAAGTGTGACAGAGAATATGCTGCAGGCATAGCTGCCGATCTGGGGGTTTCGCCTGTGGTGGTCAGCGTGTTGCTGAACCGGGGCGTCAGGGAAAAAGAAGAGATCAGAGAATTTTTGTTCGGCAGCGAGCAGCCGTTTCATGAGCCTTTGCTGATGAAGGATATGCAGAAGGCCGCCGAGCGTATTTTAGAGGCTGTAAAAAACGGTGAACAGATCACTGTTTATGGCGATTATGACGTTGACGGTATCAGCGCCAGTTCATTGCTGTATTTGTATTTGCAGGGGCTTGGCGCCAAGGTCAACACGTATATCCCCAAAAGAAAAAATGAAGGCTACGGACTGAACAACGAAGCGCTGGCGGCTTTGGCCGAAGCAGGTACGACGCTTTTGGTGACAGTTGACTGCGGTATCAGCGGCGTAGACGAGGTGGCTGCTGCCCCGGCAGGGCTGGAGATCATCATTACTGATCATCACACGCCGCCGGATGTTTTGCCGGCGGCTTACGCGATCGTTAATCCGCATCAGCGCGACTGCAGATATCCGTTTAAGTATCTTTCCGGCGTGGGCGTGGCTTTTAAGCTGTGTCAGGCGCTGCATCAGATGCAGCATTTGACGGAGCCCTTATGGTCGGAGCTGACCGAGCTTGTGGCTTTGGGCACGGTAGCCGATATCGTGCCGCTGCGCGGCGAAAACCGCGCGCTGGTGAAGCTGGGGCTGGCGGCGATGGAAAATACCGGGATCGTAGGCTTACAGAAGCTTATTGAACATAGTGGCTGTCCGCAGCAGAATATTTCGGCTGAGAACATCGGCTTTATTCTGGCGCCGCGGCTGAACGCTGTAGGCCGTTTGGAGCACGCTCAGTCGGCAGTAGAGCTTTTGGTTACTGACGATGCTGCTAAAGCAGATATGGTTGCCGAACAGCTGAATGCTGAAAATGCTTTGCGTCAGGAGATCAGCCGCAAGATATTTATTGAGGCTGAAGCGATGCTGGCACAGCAGGAGCGGATCGAAACGGCGATCGTGCTGGCTAAAGAGGGCTGGCATGCCGGCGTGATCGGTATCGTGGCTTCAAGGCTGGTGGATAAATATCATTTGCCGACGATTTTGATCAGTATTGACGGCGAGGCTGCTAAAGGCAGCTGCCGCAGTATCCCGGCCCTGGATCTGTACAGTGCTTTGAACGAGTGCAGCGAATTGCTGCTGCAGTTTGGCGGTCATCATCAGGCGGCTGGTCTGACGCTGCGCGCGGTCAGGGTAGAGTCTTTTAAAAAGCGTTTTCTGGGTGTGGTCAGGGGGCGGTTGGAACCTGCTGATTATCAGCCGCGCCTGAAGATAGAGTGTCTGCTGGATAAAAACGAGGAGGTTTCGCTGCAGCTGGTCAGGGAACTGGCGATGCTGGAACCGCTGGGATGTGATAATCAGCCGCCGTTGTTTGCCTTTAAGGATGCGGTGGTGCATTATCCCAAGGCTTTCGGACGTGATAATAACCATCTGCGTTTTTATACCGATTACGGCAAGTACAATTATCACAGTATTATGTGGAACGGTGCGGCTGATTTGGCCTGCCTGTATAATAACGCGGTTGTCGATCTGGCGTTTATGCCGAAGCTGAACGTCTGGAAGGATAAGGAAAGCGTGAATCTGCAGGTGGTTGATTTTGACCAGGCGCTGCAGGTCTATGATTATCGTAACTGCAATGTCAGCAAGGAAACCGTACTGAAAAATATTTTACAAACAAGCAAAAAAACAGTAATATATGTAAATAACACCGACTTTGCGCCGGGATCTGTAAGTATGATGCCGGACGTGCAGGTGCTTGCTTATGGCGAGCAGGCCGAGGCGACGGCAGAGAATATTATTTTTTATGATTTCCCGCAGCGGGAGATATTTATAAACGGCGCTTTGCCTGTGCCTGATAGAAGCGGTAAACGGCTGCTGCTTTTATATACCAGGGCTGAGGCTGATAAATTGTGCGCAGAGCTGGAAAAGCTTTATCCGGGACGAAGCCGGCTGGTACACGCTTATAAGGAACTGGCCTGTACGCTGCGTCAGCAGGCCGTTATCGACAGGGCTGATTTGCTCCGGTCGGCCACCGATATTTCGGAGGAGGCCTTGAAGGTGTTTGAGGAGCTGGATTTTATCCGTGATGAGCATGGTAAGATCAGTTTTGGTAGTTTGCAGAAAAATGATTTGCAGAATTCGCCGACGTTCAGGGGATTGCAGGAAGAGGGACGGGCGGCTTTTGCAAGTTGTCAGAGAAATATACAGATCAGTCCGGAGGAGATCATTGGGCTGTGGCAGGGAAACAGATTCAATAAATAAGGAAGTGCTAAGATGCCTGAAACAGGAAATGTTGTTTGTGTGGAGGATTTTTTTGCGACGATCGAAAGCTATTTGAATAAGGAACAGGTGGAGTTTGTACGTAAGGCTTATGACGTGGCTGCTGAGGCTCATGCCAGCCAGCGCCGCAAGTCGGGCGAGCCTTATATCATTCATCCGCTTGGGGTAGCTACGATCTTATCGCAGCTCCAGCTGGACGAACTGACCTTGGCGGCAGCTTTTTTGCATGATGTGGTGGAAGATACTGATATCAGCCTGGATTCCCTGAAAGAGAGCTTCGGGCAGAAGGTAGCCGATCTGGTGGACGGCGTTACGAAGTTAGGCAAGATCGAGTATATTTCCAAGGAAGAGCAGCAGATCGAAAACTACCGTAAGATGTTTCTGGCGATGGCCAAGGATATCCGCGTAGTTATGATAAAACTGGCCGACAGGCTGCATAATATGCGGACGATGAAATTTATGCCGGTGCATAAGCAGCAGTCTATTTCGCGCGAAACGATGGAGATTTATGCGCCTTTGGCTCACCGTTTGGGTATTTATACCATTAAGTGGGAGCTGGAGGATCTGGCGTTCCGTTATATGGAGCCGGAGATCTATTATGATCTGGTCGAGCAGGTCAAGGTCAAACGCCGCGAGCGTGAGGCAATGGTCCATTCTGCTATGGGTGAGATCAAAGAGCATCTTGATTCGATGAATATTACGTGCGAGATCCAGGGGCGGCCCAAGAATTTTTACAGTATCCATAAAAAGATGCTGCGCGACCATAAGGAACTGAGTGAGATTTATGATCTGCTGGCGATCCGTGTGCTGGTAGACAGCGTTAAGGACTGCTACGGCACTCTGGGCGTTGTGCACAGCATGTGGCGTCCTATACCTGGGCGCTTTAAGGATTATGTTGCTGTACCGAAGTCGAATATGTACCAGTCGCTGCATACTACGGTGCTGTATGGCAACGGGCAGCCGCTGGAGATCCAGATCAGGACTTTTGAGATGCACCGCATTTCTGAATATGGTATCGCCGCCCATTGGCGTTATAAGGAAAGCGGCGGCAGCAAGCCTGCTCCGTCTGCCGGCGGTGATAAAACTTTTGATGCCAAGCTGTCATGGCTGCGTCAGCTGCTGGAATGGCATCAGGATATGAGCGATTCACGTGATTTCGTGAATACGGTAAAGATGGATGTTTTTGCCGATGAGGTGTTTGTATTTACGCCGCGCGGCGACGTTATTGATTTGCCGGTAGGCGCTGTGCCGATCGATTTTGCGTACCGTATCCATACGGATGTCGGCAACCGCTGCGTCGGCGCTAAGGTAAACGGACGTATCGTACCGCTTGATTATAAGCTCAGCAACGGCGATATCGTCGAGGTCATTACCTCGAAGCAGGCAGCAGGCCCCAGCCGTGACTGGCTGAATATCGTCGGTTCTTCTGACAGCCGTAACAAGATCAAATCCTGGTTCAAGAAGGAGCGGCGTGAGGAGAATATCATCAAAGGCCGCGAAATGCTGGAAAAGGAATGCAAACGTCTGGGTTATGACACCAAGATTTTGCTGAAAAGTGATAAACTGAAGGACGTCAGCGCCCAGCTGCGTTTAGAGAACGAAGAAAATTTGATGGCGACTATCGGTTATGGCGGGATCACGCTTAACAGTGTGATGTCTAAGCTGGTAGAGCTGTATAAGAAAGAGCAGAAGCTGACGACAACGAAAGACCTGTCGCAGCTGCTGGCCGAGTTGAAGCCGCGCCGTTCTAAGGCTAAGTCCAGTCATGGCATTTTAGTCAAGGGCGAAGAGGGCATTATGGTCAAACTGGCGCGCTGCTGTAATCCGATCCCGGGCGATCCGGTTATCGGGTATATCACCCGCGGCAGCGGTATTTCGGTGCATCGCAGGGACTGCCCCAATGTAATGAGCAATAATCCTGAGGAGCAGAACCGTTTGATAGAGGTAGCCTGGGATATTGCGACAGATTCTCTGTATAAGGTCAATATCATTATCTCTGCCGGCGACAGGCCCGGTATGATGGCTGATATTATGATGGTGATGAGCGAATCGAAGCTGAATATCAATGCGCTGAATTGCCGTATCGATAAGCATAAGATGGCGAATATCAGTATGGGTATTGATATCAGTAATCTGGAACAGCTGGATAATATTATGAATAAAATAAAACGCATGAAAGGCGTTTACAGTGTGGAAAGAATGATTTCCAACGGACAGGGAGGCTGACGTGAGAGCAGTTGTACAGCGTGTAGACAGCGCCGCTGTCGAGGTAGAAGGCGCCATGGTAGGCAGTGTTGGCAAGGGCCTTTTAGTACTGCTTGGGGTCGAGAAGGAAGATACAGACAGGGATTTGGAGTATTTGCTTGATAAGGTAGCTGGTCTGCGCATTTTTGAGGACGAACAGGAAAAAATGAACCTGTCGGTAGCAGATGTGGGCGGCGGGGTTCTGGTAGTTTCGCAGTTTACTTTGTACGGCGATTGCCGCAAGGGTAAACGGCCGTCATTTGATAAGGCGGCGGGTGCTGAAATGGCCAATGCTTATTATGAAAAATTTGTGGCCGGAGCACGGTCGAAGGGGCTTAGCGTCGGCACCGGGAAGTTTCAGGCGCATATGCTTGTGAGCCTTGTAAATAATGGCCCGGTAACGATTTTATTAGACAGTAAAAAGAATTTTTAGGAGGTTCGACATGAAGGTTTTAAAAATGGAAGTTGGTATGCTTGGTACTAACTGCTATATAGCGGTCAACGAAGCTACCGGTCACGGTGTTGTTGTTGATCCGGGCGGAGACGGCGACAGGATCGTTGCCGCGATCCAAAAAGAAGGTATCACTATTGATGCTATTTTTGTCACACATGGTCACAGCGACCATATCATGGGTTTGGACGAGGTGCGTAAGGCTACCGGAGCCAGAGTTTATATCAGTGAGGAAGATGCGGAGATGCTGACGAAGGCGACCAGCAATCTTTCGGCATATATGGGTATGGACGCAGCTTTTGCGCCTGCTGATAAAATTTTTAAGGATGGGGAAACTGTTACCGAAGCCGGACTTGATTTTAAAGTGCTGGCAACTCCCGGTCATACCCGCGGCGGCGTTTGCCTTGTCTGCGGTGATGTGGTGTTCTGCGGCGATACGGTGTTTGCCGAGTCTATCGGCCGTACTGATCTGCCGGGTGGCTCTTACAAACAGATTTTGAATTCTATCAAAGATAAAATCCTGGTTTTGCCTGACGAAACAAAGCTTTTGCCGGGACATGGACCTGCAACTACAGTGGGATGGGAGAGGCGCAGAAATCCGTTTCTGCAATAAGTAAGCAAAAAAATGATCAAAAGTATCAAGCTGCTGAGAAACAGTACAACTTTTAAATTGGCAGTAGCGGCGGGCGTATCCTTTATTTTATACGAGCTCGCTACGTTTCTGTTCCCTATTCTTTTAGCGATAGGTCTGGCGTTTGCCCTGTACCCGGTGTCGAATATGTTTTCCAAGATCACCGTGGGACAGGGTACTATCCATTTGTCGCGTGTGGTGGCGATCATCCTGGCCTTTATGGCTTTTGGCATGTTTATGTTTTTTGCCGTTACTTTTATTTTGCTGCCTTTGTTCGGGCAGATCAATGATCTGGTGGCGAAGCTGCCTGATTATACGACAAAAGTCGAGTCTACTAATATGGACTGGTTACTGAAGGATCCGTCACAGTATCCACGGCTGCCATACAATTTTGAAACTTTGATCGACGATGCGATGACCTGGGTTATGGGTTTTATGGGAGGTATTCTCCGGAATTTGTTTAAATCGACGATGGACATTATTGCCAATCTGGTTGGTTTGATCGTCGTTCCGTTTTTAGCTTTTTACTTTCTGAAGGACTGGCGTGAGCTGCGTCTGATGATGATCAATTTGTTTACTTATGATACGCAGCCGAAGGTGGCGCATATTTTGGATGAGATCGGCAGAACGCTGAGCGCATATATCCAAGGGCTTGGTAAACTGAGCCTGATCGCAGGTGCGTGTATTACTGTGGGCGTGGCGATACTGGGGATTCAGTTTCCACTGGTTTTTGGTTTCCTGGCGGTCATGGCCGAGACTGTGCCGGTGGTTGGTCCCTTGATGGGTGCTGTGCCGGCGGTATTTATCGCGTATTCGCAAAATACTTCTTCGGCTTTTTCGGTAGCGCTGTTTTATCTGGTCTTTTATCAGATCGATGGCAATATCCTGATGCCCCGGATCATGGGCAGCAAAATCGACCTGCATCCCGTAGTTTTGATTTTGAGCCTGCTGATCGGTGCCAAGCTGTACGGTATTTTGGGTATGCTCTTTGCCGTGCCGGTGGCTGCTGTATACCGGGTCTTGTATAAAGAATTATGGCATAGTTCTGACGAACCTCGGCCAACAGAAACTGAGCAGTAAAAACGATGATGATTAGTGATTATAGATTAGAGCAGAATTTACCTTATGATTTAACGCGGCCTGTCGCTGAGATGGCCGCGTTCTTTGACATTTTACCGCAGTCTGACAGTACTGATGTGCTTAAAATCGTGCAGGAAGCTGATGGCTGCGTGGCGATTTTGCAGACGGAAGACGGCACCAGAAGAGTAAGCAGGCCATTTACAATTTTACAGGATGTACGGGGCGAATGGGTGCGCTGCGCTAAGCTGGCGGTGCTTGATGTGCTGGGACAGGCTGTGAGGCGCGGTCTGGTGATGCCGTGGGGAATCTTGACAGGCGTACGTCCGGGAAAACTTGCTCATAAGCTTTTAGACAGCGGGTTAAGCTGTGACGAGCTTCCGCAGTATCTGGAGCGTCATTACCTGCTGCCTCACGGACAGGCGCAGCTGCTGACAGAGATTTGCATGCGGCAAAGACAGCTTTTGCCGGCTGCGGAAAAGCATGTCGGCATTTATATCGGTATTCCTTTTTGCCCTACGCGCTGTTCTTATTGTTCTTTTCCATCGGGAATTGTGCCGCTTGAGGAAGAATTACAGCAAAAGTTTTTAAATTTCATTGAACAAGATATGCTTACTGTGGTACAATTATTAAGTATGTATAGCCTAAATGTTACTGCTGTTTACATTGGCGGCGGTACGCCGACCAGCCTTAGTGAAACGGCGTTTGCACGGCTCATCACGCTGACGGCGCGGCATTTGCTTTTGCCTGGGGTGCGCGAGTTTACAGTGGAAGCAGGACGGCCTGATTGTTTCAGTGCCGAAAAGCTGAAAGTTATGGAAGCCTGCGGAGTGAACAGGATCAGCGTCAATCCGCAGACTTTGCACGACAAAACTTTAAAAGCAATTGGCCGCAGTCATACGGTGCAGGATTTTTATCGGTCCTATGACCTGGTACGGCACAGCGGCATCAAAACTGTCAATACCGATCTGATCATCGGGTTGCCGGGGGAAACGGCTGATGATGTGCGGGCTTCGCTTGACGGCATCAGGGCCTTGTCTCCTGATAATCTGACAGTGCATACCTTAACGCTCAAAAAAAGCGCCCCGATATTTGGTGCGCAGTTCAGCAGTCTGACGGCTGAGGATGCAGAGGCGCTTGTAGCTTACGGCGGCGAAACTGCTGCAGCAATGGGGATGCTGCCTTATTATTTATACCGCCAGCATTACATGCTGGGTAATCTTGCTAATATAGGCTATGCTGCTTCAGGCAGTGCCAGCCTTTATAATATTCAGATGATGGAAGAGCGTCACGTTGTGCTTGGAATCGGGCCGGCGTCTGCGACTAAAGTGCCGCAGGCAGACGGGCATCATCTTAAAAAGCTCAATATGCCCAAAGATATCGGGACATATACGGGTAATCTGCCGCAGCTGGCGCATAAACGCAGCCTGCTTTTTGCGGATGAGGAGGAATAGATGTGTTGACCACAGCACCGAGAGGCACGAAAGATATCCTGCCGCGCGATGTGGAAGCATGGCGTTATCTGGAACGCACTATGCGTGAGATTTGTGCCCAATATGGTTATCTGGAAATCAGGACGCCTGTTTTTGAGCATACCGAGCTGTTTTTGCGCGGTATCGGTGAAACGACAGACGTTGTTGAAAAAGAAATGTACACTTTTACTGACCGAGGTGAACGCAGTCTGACGCTGCGCCCCGAAAATACGGCTTCTGCCGTCCGGTCGTATGTAGAAAATAAAATGTATGCCGATCCGGCGCCGACAAAGCTGTTTTATATCGGGCCGATGTTCAGGTACGACAGGCCGCAGGCCGGGCGTTACCGGCAGTTCCATCAGTTTGGCGTGGAAGCGCTGGGCGTAGAGGGGCCTAATATCGATGCCGAGATCATTTTACTGGCGGTACAGATTTTGCAGACTTTGGGTTTAAAAGATTTGAAGCTGAAAGTAAATTCTGTCGGCTGCCCGAAATGCAGACCACTGCACAGAGAGAAGCTGCAGGAATATTTCCGGCCGCATCTTGGCGAGATGTGCAAGGATTGTCAGTCACGTTTCGACCGCAATCCATTACGTTTACTGGACTGCAAAAATCCGCACGATCAGGAGCTGGCTGCTGGTGCGCCAAGCCTGGAAGAATGTCTGTGCGAGGAATGCAAAGCACATTTTGAAGGCTTGAAAGAGCTTCTGACCGCTGCCGGAGTCGATTATGTAGTCGACCATAATCTGGTGCGCGGACTTGATTACTATACTAAGACTGCCTTTGAGATCCAATATGCTCCCCTGGGAGCGCAAAGCGCTGTCTGCGGCGGTGGCCGTTATGACGGCCTGATCGAGGAGATCGGCGGTCCGGCAACACCGGGTATTGGATTTGCGATGGGTATGGAGCGTGTGCTGCTGGCAATCGAAAGCCAGAATCTGCTGCCGCAGTTCGACAACAGTATAGATGTCTTTGTAGTTTGCCCGGGCAGTGCAAACTTTACGCTGGCTTTTAAGGAAGCGATCGCTTTGCGCCGTGAAGGGCTGAAGGTGGAATTTGACTTTTTGAGCCGCAGTATGAAAGCCCAGATGAAGCAGGCTAACAGATTGGCTGCCAAATATGTGTTGATTTTAGGTGAAGACGAGGTAGCGCGCGGTTGTGCCGTATTAAGAAATATGTCGACCAGCGAGCAGACTGAGATCCCTATCCAAGATATTACATCAATTTTAAAAACAGAGGTGCAAAGTCATGAGTGATTCTTTAAAACGCAGTCATAGCTGCGGTTTGCTGACTAAAGAGGCAGCAGGCGAACAAGTAGTTTTATGCGGTTGGGTTGCCAAACGCCGCGATCACGGCGGGTTGATTTTCGTCGATCTGCGCGATCGCAGCGGTATCGTTCAAATTGTCGTTGACCCTGACGATGCAGGCAATAGCTTTACGACTGCTGAAGCTATTCGCAGCGAATACGTTATCAAAGTAGCAGGTAAAGTGCGTCTTCGCGATGCAGCTACCGTTAACCCGAATCTTGCTACCGGCGAGATCGAAGTGGTTGCCGCTGATTTGGAAGTACTCAATGCTGCCAAAACTCCGCCGTTTTATATTCAGGACGATATCGATACGGATGAGAACCTGCGCTTGAAATACCGTTATTTGGATTTGCGCCGTCCGGAAATGCAGAAGAATTTGATTTTGCGTCATAAAGTTACTAAATTGATGCGTGATTATATGGATAAAAACGGTTTCTGTGAAATCGAAACGCCGATGCTGACTAAAAGTACTCCTGAAGGCGCGCGTGACTATTTGGTGCCGAGCCGCGTCAACCCTGGTAAATTCTATGCTTTACCGCAATCACCGCAGATTTTTAAACAGATCTTGATGGTTGCCGGTATGGAGCGTTATTTCCAGATCGCACGCTGCTTCCGCGATGAAGATCTGCGTGCTGACCGCCAGCCGGAATTTACTCAGTTGGATATTGAAATGTCTTTCGTAGACGCTGAGGATATTATGGAAATGATGGAAGGCCTGATGGCGTATGTATTTGAAGGCGCGATGGGTAAAAAGATCCAGCTGCCGATGCAGCGTTTGACTTGGGACGAAGCTATGGACCGTTTTGGCAGCGATAAGCCGGACCTGCGTTTTGGTATGGAACTTGTCAATATGTCTGAAGCAGTTAAAGATTCTGACTTTAAAGTGTTCAATGCTATCGTAGAAGACGGCGGTGTTGTTAAAGCAATCAACGTTAAAGGCTATGCCGCTATCCCGCGTCGTGAGCTGGACGGTCTGGTTGAATTCGTTGGTATTTATGGTGCCAAAGGTCTGGCTTGGATGCAGATTCAGGAAGATGGCAGTGTCAAATCGCCAATCGCTAAATTCTTCAGTGAAGCACATTTGGCAAATATCCTGAAAACTGCAGCGGCTGAACCGGGCGATCTGATTTTGTTCGTTGCTGATAAACCGGCTGTAGTTGCTCAGGCTTTAGGTGCTCTGCGTTTGGAAATGGCTAAACGCCGCGAACTGATCGACGAAGATATGCTGGCATTTGCCTGGGTCGTAGATTTCCCGATGTTTGAATATAACGATGAAGAAAAACGCTATGTGGCAATGCATCATCCGTTTACGGCTCCACGTAACGAAGATCTGGCTATGCTGGCTACCGATCCTGGTAAAGTATATGCCAAAGCTTACGATATGGTACTTAATGGTACAGAAATCGGCGGCGGTTCCATCCGTATCCATCGTCGTGATGTCCAAAACGAAGTTTTCAAGGCTATCGGTCTTACCGAAGAGCAGGCAAAAGAGAAATTCGGCTTTATGATGGATGCTTTTGAATATGGTGCGCCTCCGCACGGCGGTTTGGCATTTGGTCTTGACCGTTTGATCATGATTATGGCTAAACGTGATTCTATCCGCGACGTTATTGCTTTCCCGAAAACACAGAGTGCAAGCTGTCTGATGACTCAGGCTCCGAACGATGTTGACGAGAAACAGCTGCGTGAATTGCATATCCGTGCAACATTAGTCAAAAAAGACAAATAATAAGAGTCAGACTCTGTAAAAAAGGACTGCTGCGGCAGTCCTTTTTTATAGTAAACTGATTCTGGTAAAAGTGTTTTACTTAAAGACGAACCGGTTGTGAAAAAAAGAAAAAATATCTCTTTAAAAACAGAGAAAACCGCTTTATACCTTGTGATTTTAAACAAATTTTGGTATAGTATAGATGTAGTAAGAAATGCTCTTACTGCATTAAAAACGCTTTTTACCCTGCGATGTTCGTTACGTGTACCTCTTAGTTTTGAGCCAACACTCTTACCTAGGGAGCCTGACTGAGCTCCGCCTTTTAAAAAACTGCCCCCTTGAGGGGACTTTTGCGACTGGCGGGAAGGCACCCACCTGCACTTGCAGGTTCAAAACATGAGGCTGGACGGCATTGTGGGGCAAATTATTTTTGGGGGTAAAAATGGATCTGTCACGTGTTGCGATGGTTATCGGTAAAGACAAGCTGCCTGTTTTAGGGCAGGCCCGTATTGCAGTCGTTGGGTTAGGCGGCGTGGGTTCATATGTTGCCGAGTCATTATGCCGCAGCGGGGTAGGTCATTTATTATTAATAGATGCCGATAAAGTGGCGGCCAGTAATATCAACCGTCAGTTACCGGCTCTTACCAGTACCTTCGGCAGGTTCAAAACCGAGGTTGTCAGACAAAGATTGCTGGATATCAATCCGGATTGTGAAATAGAAACGGTCAGTAAATTTTATGAACCTGGCGCTTTTGCCGAGTTTTTTTCCGGCAGCTTTACTTTTATCGCCGATGCGATCGATTCGACGCCGTCAAAGGTCGATCTTTTATTAGAATGTGTGCAGCGCGATATTCCTGTCATTTCTTCGATGGGCACAGGCAATAAGCTGGATCCGACGTATCTTGCAGTGGAGGACATCAGCGGTACTTCTGTCTGCCCGCTGGCAAGGTCGGTAAGGAAACAGCTGCGTGCGGCAGGTGTCAAAAAAGGTGTAACTGTAGTTTATTCCAAAGAACCGGTACAGCGTGCTGAAGCAGGCGAGGTTCCGGGAAGCATGGTATTTGTTCCGGCGTCGGCAGGATTGCTGATGGCATCGTATATCGTACGTCAGATTATTGCAGAAAATAGCTAACCGGCCTTTAGAGCCGGTATTTTTATCAGATCCTGGAGGTGGATGATGGATAGTTTGTTTGCACAGCCGCAGAAAAAACCTTTGGCTGATCGGATGCGGCCTACAAGGCTCAGCGATTTTGTCGGGCAGGAAACTGCAGTAGGCGAGCGCAGTCCTCTGCGCCGAATGATCGAAAAGGATCAGTTGCAGTCGGTGTTGTTTTACGGACCGCCGGGTACTGGTAAAACAACTTTGGCACAGGTCATTGCCCATATGACAGGGGATGAATTTGTTGCTATCAATGCCGTTTCATCCGGTGTACCTGAGCTGCGAAAGCTGATTGCTAAGGCGCAGGAGCTGCAGCGCGGCGGGATGGGGCGCACTATCGTGTTCATCGACGAGATCCATCGCTTTAATAAAGCTCAGCAGGACGTATTGCTGCCTTATGTGGAAAACGGTACTATCATTTTGATCGGTGCGACTACTGAAAATCCTTTTTTCGAAATCAATTCACCGCTTTTGTCAAGGATGAAGGTTATTCGGCTGGAACATTTAACGGCAGACGGTATCAAAAAGATTTTAGAGCGTGCGCTGACAGATAAGGAAAAGGGTTATGGATCAGAGGGTATTACTGTAACTGCCGAGGCTTTGGAAGCTTTGGCGGATTTTGCCGGTGGTGATGCGCGGGTGGCTCTTAATTTGCTGGAACAGGCTGAATTTATGCTGCCGGACGGCAGTAAGGAAATTACGATGGATGTATTGCGCAGCGTGGCAGGTAATGCTTTGCAGCGCTATGATAAAAAAGGTGATTATCATTACGATATCGTTTCGGCTTTTATTAAAAGTATGCGCGGCAGTGATGCCGACGCTGCTCTGCACTATTTGGCCCGTATGCTGGAAGGTGGAGAGGACGTAAGGTTTATTGCGCGCCGGATCGTTATCTGTGCGGCTGAAGATGTAGGCAACGCTGATCCGCAGGCCTTGGTAGTAGCAAATGCTGCGGCGCAGGCGGCGCATTTTGTCGGGCTGCCTGAAGCTCAGATACCTTTGGCTCAGGCCGTTTGCTATATAGCTAACGCTCCTAAAAGCAACAGCTGTTATATGGGTATTTTCAATGCTCGTCAGGAAGTCAGGTCAATCAATACCAGAGTTCCGAAGCACTTGCGTGATGCGCATTATCCTGGTGCTAAGCAGTTTGGCCACGGGCTTGGATATAAGTATCCGCACGATTACCCAGGTGGCTGGGTTGAGCAGCAGTATCTGCCGGATGAACTGGTAGGTCATAAATATTATTATCCGAAAGATATTGGTGAAGAAAGCAGACTGCTTAAAAAAAAGAATGAAAAAGATTAATGTGAGCTGCTGATAATAATAAAACCCTCGTACTTTTTAGTACGGGGGTTTTGTATTGGCCGATATCATGGCTGACGTGGAGTGGGGACGTTGCTGACAACAGGTTTTTGGTTGCCGGTATTATTTTCGCTGCCGTCTAAGATTTCCTGAACACGTTTTTTCATGCTAGGCTTCTGCGGTTCAACGTCGCCTACGTTTTCACGGATACGGTCTTTTTTGCTGGGTGGTTTAGGCGGTTCTCCGGGAACGGAGGTGGCGCCTTTTTTATCTTTGTCTTTGTCCTTATCTTTATCCTTGTCTTTATCTTTGTCCTTATCATCATTCTTGATATCTGGTTCAGGCGGTATTACTACGCCTGCCGGGCGGACAAAGTTAGCAACGGGAACGTTTGCAAGAGCGTTAACCATGAATTCATGCCAGATGCTGAGCGGTGCGCCGCTGCCATACATATAATCGAGCGGACGGCCGTTATCATCGCCGATCCATACGGCAGCCGACAGATTGGGGGTGAAGCCTACAAACCAGGCATCCTTATAATCGTCGGTAGTACCGGTTTTACCGGCTGCCGGGCGGCCTATGCCTGCACCGCCTGCAGTACCGTCAACAAAGACGTCGCGCATGATATCGACAGTTTGATAAGCGGCTTTAGCATCAACTACAGTTTTGGTTTCCTGCTTATGTTCAAAAATAACTTTACCGTTACGGTCAACTATTTTGATAATAGCAGTTGGAGCGTTGTATTTGCCGCTGTTACCGATCGTACCGTAGGCAGCTGCCATTTCCAGCGGCGTAGTGCCTTTGCTCAGGCCGCCTAAAGCCATGGAAAGATTGATGTCAGTATAATGTCCGTCTTCAATAAGTGTAGTGATACCAAGGTTTTTAGCCATTTGGAAAACCTTTTCAGGACCGACCTGCTGAGCTACTAGAATGGTAGGGATGTTGTAGGATTTTTTCAAAGCTGTTCTCAGGCTTACTTTGCCATGCCATTGCAGGTCAGAGTTTTTCGGTTTCCAGCCGGGCGCAAATTCATATTCCTTGTCTTCAACTACCGTGGCAGCGGTAAGACCGTTGTCCATAGCGGTAAGGTAAACGAAGGGTTTGAAAGCGGAACCTGGTTGGCGCACTGCAAGCACAGCACGGTTGAATTTGTCCTGGCCGCGTCCGCCGATCATGGCTTTGATATAACCGTTAGTAGGGTCTACGGCTACTAAGGCGACTTGCGGCTGTGTAAGCTGATAGTCGTCTTTGTAGTAATCAGGCAGATATTTTAAAGATTCGGCAGCGGCTGCCTGCATATCCAGATCCAGAGTAGTGTAGATTTTCAGTCCGCCTTTATAAAGCGCATCGGCGCCGAATTCTTCTATAATGTGCTGACTGCAGTAATCAATAAAGTAGGAAAGGTTATCTTTCTGCTGGTTTTTGTGATTGTTCAGCTGCAGTTTCTCTGCTTTGGCTTTGGCTGCCTGTGCTTCCGTAATGTAACCGTATTTGGCCATTTGGTCTAAAACGACTTCCTGACGTGCTTTACTGTCTTTGGGATTTTCAAAAGGATTATAGTAGTTAGGGCTTTTAGGAATAGCTGCCAGAGTAGCGGCTTCTGCCAGATCAATGTCCTGAACATGCTTGCCGAAGTAATAGAGAGAAGCGCTTTCGATACCGTAGGTTCCTTGTCCAAAATAGATACGGTTCAGGTACATATCAAGAATCTCATCTTTGGTATAGCGTTCTTCCAATTGTTTAGCAATAAAAGCTTCTTTTATCTTGCGGGTAATGGTACGCTCCTGGGAGAGAAAAGCATTTTTGGCCAGCTGCTGGGTAATAGTACTGCCACCCTGCACCTCGCCGCCGCGCAGGTTTGTCCATAAAGCGCGGGCCGTACCACGGAAGTCGATACCGCCGTGTTCATAGAATCTGTTATCTTCGATAGCGATAAAAGCCTGCTGCAGGTGCTTCGGTATTTTATCGAAAGCAACTGGCAGACGGCGTTCTTCCGAAGCCGTGGTCGAGATGACGCGGCCGTTAATATCAAAAAACTGCGAAGCGGCATCGGGAATAAGCGATTCTTCCATATCTTTGGGTGCGAAGAAACCTGCAAGTCCCCAGAATGCTGCGGCGCCTAAAATAGCAAGCGCAACGAAGGCGATGATTATAAATTTAATTATTTTTCCCATACATAAACCTCGGTTCTCTTAATCATTTTCCTTTAAACCAGCTTTATACTAACAAAGCTATTTTTATCTAACGGCTATTATATCATATTTTTATACGAATTTGTGATAAAAAACTTTTATATTAAATGTAATAAAAATGAAAACAGCTTCCGCCGCTTGCAGCAGAAGCTGTTTGATGTTACCAGATATTAAGCAGATGCTGCATTGCCAGGCTGACAACCGCTATGCAGAACCAGCAGATAAGACCGAGCAGGATCGGTTTGCCGCCGGTTTTGATCAGTTTGACTAAATTAGTGTTGAGACCTATAGCTGCCATTGCCATGGCAATCATAAATTTACCGATGGCCGGCAAAAACTGGAAAAAGTCAAAGTGGGAACCAGCAAAGGTGTTGATAATTGACGCACCTAAAAAGTAGATGATGAACATCGGGAAGATAGAGGAGATTTTTACTTCCGATGTTGTAGCTTTACGTTTGGAGGTAAGATAGGCCAGTCCCAGACAAATAGGAATGATGGCTAAGGTGCGGGTCAGTTTGACGATAGTTGCATAATTCAGCGCGGTATCGCTGCCGCTGGCGCTGGCCCAGGTTTGTCCTGCAGCAACTACAGATGAGGTATCGTTGATTGCCGTGCCGGCCCACATGCCAAAGCCCATATCGTTAAAGCCGAGTATAGCGCCCAAGGTGGGGAAGAGGAAGGCGGCAATAACGTTAAAAAGGAAGATAACGGAAATCGACTGGGCAATGTCTTCGTCTGACGCTTTGATAACAGGTGCCGCTGCAGCAATTGCCGAGCCGCCGCAGATAGAAGATCCTACGCCTACCAAAGTTGCGATATCGTGATCGATTTTCATTATTCTGCTGACTGCATAAGACACGACCAAGGCAGTGCCGATCGTTGAGATAATTATCAGCAGAGATTGTGACCCTACCCGGAAAATTTCAAAAAGATTCATGCCGAAGCCGAGTAAAATAATCGCGTATTGCAGGATCTTTTTGGAAGTGAAGGTGATGCCGCCCTGGAAAATATCTGAGCGGGGGATACCGGCCATCAGCAGACCCAGGATAATGGCGAAAACTGGGGCGCCTATAATAGGGAACAATTTACCTAAATATGCAGCTGGTACTGCAATAGCAAAACATAATGCCAAACCATGTAATTTATTACTTAAAAAATTCATTGTAAAACTCCTTCCCGAGAATGTAGTGTACTGTAATTTTAAAACAACTAGATATTGTAAGTAAAATGAATAATCTTGATTGTTATAATCAGAAAACGTAATGAGGTCAAAGGTTCTAAAATTTACCGTACACAAAGGAAAGAGATAAATTGCCTTGATTGAATTAAAATGCTGCTGTTATTATACCTTGCTGCCGGAAAGCCTCCATTCCTTATAGAAGAACCAGCAGAAATGCAGTGTGACATAAAAAACAAAGAAGGATGCGACTATACATTCAAAATAATACAAATATTGGAAGAATTCATGCAGAACAACACCGAGCCGTGCGTAGTAATCCAGTGATAAACGCAGGGCAGAGGCAGTGATGACGAATGGGAAGGTGAAGGCTGCATAACTGGGATAGAACGGCAGACGTAAAAGACGGGGCATCAGGCTGAGGATAAAGAAGAACAGCCCTTGAGCAGCTATCTGCATGACAGTAATCAGCAGGAAGTTTTTATCGGGAACTACTGCAAAGTATCCTGCCAGACTCAGGCTCATAGGTGCCGTGTAGATACAGATCAGTGGCTTGGCAGCTTCAGGTATCGGGTGATGGAGATAGCGGTAGGTGACCAGTGCCAGCAAAAGCATATAGGCGACGAAGCCAAACCAGAAGATATAATATCCTAATGTGAGATATCCGAAAGCGGGGGCGGTAACTGAAGCGACGACTATACCGACATACGCAATGAAGAAGGTTGGAAAAACGTTTTTCAGTTCCAGATTAAGCATAAAATTTTTGGAGAACCAGATGATTAAAATGGCGTGGGCAGCAACTGCCGCCAGCCAGATTGCTTCGCAGAGAAAAGGCGCGAAATCTTTAATATAGACACATAGCTGCATCGTAGTCATAAAAAAAGTGGCAGCAACACTGCCTAAAATAGGATTGCCGGTCATATCGGCGTGGACAAGTTTGGGGTAACGCAGTATTTTTATAAGCAGCATTGCCAAAAGGATTGCAGCGAGAATACCGCAGGTATATTTCATCAGCGGAGAATAAGGCTGCAGCAGATTACCAAGTGCCGCTAAACCAAGAGATACTCCGGCCGTAGGAATTGGAATGGATTTTATCATTTTTAGAAAGCCTCCCTTTTAGAAAAGAAAAAGATAAATACTTGATGCCTAAAAACATTGTATAAATATCATAATACAAGTATAATGATTAGTAAAATGAATTGTTTTTATAATTATCATTAAGAAAAATAATGAGGTTGCTATGTGGGAAGAACTGAAAACTTTTATTGAAGTTGTAGAACAGCAAAGCTTTACTAAAGCGGCGCAGAAATTAAATATTTCTCAGCCTACGGTGAGTTTGCATATCCGCAGATTAGAAGAGTGTTTCAACGCCGTGTTGATTCGCAGGTCTAAAAAACAAAAACAGCTTAGCGTGACTTATGCGGGCATGATTGTTTATGATGCGGCTAAGCAGATGAAAAGTCTATGGCAGTTTACAGAAATTACGGTTAAAGAGCTGGGCAGCGAGATAAAAGGACGCTTGGCTATAGGAGCCAGTCTGACGATAGGCGAATATTTTCTGCCGGCATTTCTGGGCAGATTTATGAAACGTTATCCGCAGTTGGAAATAGAAGTGAAGATCGATAATACTGTTCATATTTGCGAACTGCTGCAAAGCAATAAGATAGATGTAGGTTTAGTTGAAGGAGAAACCGGTGATAAGAAATTCCATAAAGAAGAGTTCTATATTGATCGGCTTGTTTTGATAGGGCCGATAGGAAGCCCCAAAAAGATGCAGCGCCGGGATCTGGAAACAGTAACGTGGATAACGCGCGAACAGGGATCGGGCACAAGGGTGCAGTGGGAAGAATTTTTAGAGAAAAATAGTGTATTGCCGGCTAAGACGATCATTTTCAATACTAATTTTGCCGTAAAGGAAGCGGTTAGAAATGATTTAGGATATGCGCTGCTTTCTGAACATATTGCAAAACAGGCGGCAGCTGCTGGCGAAGTAGAGCTGATTGAAACGCAGGAGGAAGCAGGACGTAAATTCGTGTGTCTGACCTTGGCTTCTGAAACGATGAGCAGGAATGTGCAGACTTTAGTGGATAATTTAAAGCGTGATTTTGTAAAGTGATTTTACAGGCGTCAAAAATAAATTTAAAATAGGGCTTGCTTTTTCTGTAGAAATTTAATAAAATAATAGTGCACCCCTAAACACGGGTGAATTTTTGTAAGTAGCCGTTAAAAAAGATGAAAAAAAGTAGTTGACAACATCGAAAAGATGTAATATACTATACAAGTCGTCAAAAACGGCAGGCAGAACCTTGAAAACTGAACAATAACCAAAAACGAATGTGCGGGCGAGCGTTTCTTGAAAGAGGAGCGTTTGCCAAGTCAAAAAATAATTTCTTAACAACAAATCGAAAGAGCCAATCGGCTTTCTCAATAAAACTTTATTGGAGAGTTTGATCCTGGCTCAGGACGAACGCTGGCGGCGTGCCTAACACATGCAAGTCGAACGGAGAATTTTATTT